>OGHJ01000034.1_pt1 | contig 200425 bp, 175 predicted proteins | sample 1571351 | NCBI WGS metagenome assembly OGHJ01 (sample SAMEA2582037, study PRJEB24529) | metagenome | biome: Human gut stool | place: China | collected 2011 | reverse complement strand
AAAAGGATAAAGAAATGAGGGTTCAACAACTAAAATATATTTTGAAGGTAGCAGAAGTTGGCTCTATTACCGAAGCGGCAAAACTGCTTTTTATATCACAGCCTAGTCTGTCCAATTCCATCAAAGAAACGGAAAAAGAGGCTGGTATCACTATTTTTCTCCGCAGTAGAACCGGAATTACTCTGACAAAAGATGGTGCGGAATTTCTCGGTTATGCTCGTCAGGTGATACAGCAGATGGAACTGCTGGAGGATCGGTATGTTACAAATCTTCCGGGAAAAGTGACATTTGGAGTATCTTCTCAGCACTATACTTTTACGGAAAACGCTTTTGTGGAGTTAGTTAAGCGTTTTGGACAAGAACGATACGCTTTTTATTATAATGAAACCGGAACACATCAGATATTGGATGATGTGAAAAATCGTGTCTGTGATTTAGGCATCCTTTATTTATCGCATGAAAACGAAGTCGTCATGCGGAAAGTGATAGAGGAAAACCATCTGGTGTTTACCGAGCTATTTTCAGCAAAGCCTCATGTTTTTTTGCAAAAAGATCACCCATTGGCATCGAAAAAAGTAGTTTCTGTCCATGAACTTGCACCTTATCCGCGGCTAAACTTTGTACAGGGAGAGTATGAATCTATCTATTTTTCAGAGGAACTATTCAGCTCCATCCCGGTGGATAAGGAAATTCGGGTCAATGACAGAGGGGCTATTGTCAACTTCATGCTCGGACTGAATGCCTATACTATTTCAAGTGGCATTTTCCCGAAATATTTGAACGGAGAAAATATCATCTCCGTTCCGCTTGCAGAAAATGAAACAATGCATATTGGATATGTGCTGAATGAAAATCAGGAATTAAGTGAACTTGGAAAAAGCTATCTGGAAGAATTACGGAAATATGCTCCAGCCAATCCATAGTCATAGGCTATGGATAATCATATAAAATAGGTGTTATGTATGTACCGCTGTTTGCTGATATAATAACAGCAGAAAGGTGGTTGATGATTATGCCTATGGCGGTACTGAGCAATTTTCTGATTTATTGCGTTATAAATGCCTTTACTCCGGGACCGGGAAATATTCTGGCATTAAATACCGTAACAAACTATGGATATAAAAAAGGAAAGCCGCTGTTCTTTGGAATTTTTGCAGGCTACTATGTAGTGCAAATCTTATGCGCAATTTTTGTATATGGGGTTAGTTCTTTGCTTCCAAATGCAATGGAAGTGATGAAGTACATCGGAGCAGCCTATATCCTGTGGCTTGCGATTCATATTGCTTTCAGTAAGCCGTCAACAGAAAACGCAGAGCAATCGGCATCGTTTCTGAAAGGCTTCATGCTGCAATTTGTCAATGTGAAGATCTATATGTTCGGAGTTACCGCACTAACGGGTTATGTTGTAGGATATATGTCCTCTTTTCCGGCTTTGCTGTTTTTTGAGCTGGTTATTGCAACAATCGGAACGATCGCAACCTGTACTTGGACTGGCTTGGGCGTACTGATTCAGAAGTTTTATCTGCGGCATTTCCGTGTTATTAACATTATCCTTGCACTAACATTACTGGAGTGTATTTGGGGAATGTTAAGATAATTGTTGCTTTGAGAGCAATTCTAATTAACAAATTCAAGTTTGTATATTTCATCAAAAGTTTCATATTTAAATAAACAAGGGGAGATGGTAAAATGAAAGCTCATGAATATTGGTCTGTCGGAGCATTGATAACGATGCTAGGAACTTTTTATAGCGGATATAAAGGTTCAAAATCAAGCCATAAATATTTTGCGGCAAGTTCTTTGCTTTGTATGATTATGGCTATTTATACAGGTCATAGGATAATATCTAAAAACAAGAAGACAGAGAAAGAATCAAACTCAATAGAAAATGAAGAATAATGAACCAACCTTGTGCCCACTGGGCACGAAGTTGGCACAGTCACTATGGTGTCAGGAGAAATCCTGGCATCTTTTTTATGTTTTTTTGCAATTTCATTGTATTCTTTAAGATAAGAAAATGCATCCCCTAGCATGTGACGAAGTGGCATGGCATAGTGAATTTTTGATTGATTTTCAATTCCTAGAATTACGAAATCAACACCATAAGCAGATTTTTTGACGACATCGACAATTCTTTTTACAGTTTCAGCATAACCGTGGAATTGCAATAAGGACGAAACATCAGTGTCAACTTCTGTGAGATCATCAGGATTTAATTTTGGATTTCCATCAAAGAAGCATGCATTAAAAAGATCAGCAAAACGTTTGTTATCTTTCCAGAAATTTTTAAGGATAGTATCGGGTGTTATTTTGTTTTTTACCTTTGTCATATGAATATTAGTCCTCCTTTGGAGCGTAGAAATGGACAGGTATGGATCTGATTATGCAGAAATGGTAATTGAGAAATGCAAGATAGAAGATACATGTCCAACAATAGTTTCATTGTGATTATACTAGCAAAAACAAGAACAAATGTCAATATATGTAAAAAGATGAGCATAAATAAAATGATAAATATATATTTAAGGAGAAATTAAATAATGAAACAAAAAAGACAGAAAATATTTAATTTTTTACAATAAAATAGAGGCTATGAAATTATAATATATGTAAAAATCATAGCCTCTATTAGAATTCTTAAATTATGAATGATTTGGGTGATTAGCATCCGCTTGCTCAAGGGTTCCATAGTGATTCCATCTTCTATTTTTATTTCCACTATATGTACACCAATAAACAGTATCTCCAGGAGATAGTTTATTATTATGATCATTATCGTCATAACCACAATAAGTACCACTGATCCATCCTTGTTGACCATTATGTTCTTGAACCTTTTCAAAAACACCACCATTATCAGTAATTACACGATTGGCAGTTTTATCTCCGCATGTATGTGAAGTTCCTAATGGAGAATGAGATACTCCGTATCCGTATTCGCGTACACCACCCCACTTATCAGCGTTTCCAGTCCATCCATTACTTCCACGCTCACAAGCTAAAAATAACATGCTGCTACATATTCATCTGCCACAAATGCTTCTTCAAAAGCCATTGGCTTTTCATACATTTTCTTCATAACAACTTCCCCCTTTTAATATTATATGTCAATAAATCATCATTCTTAACCCCCAGAATTTAATCCCATTATAATCTTAAATTCTGAATTTTGCAATCATTTGTAGAGAAAAATGATTGTTTTTAGCGTGATTTTCGAATTTCGGTATTTTTTTAAGCCTTGAAGAGCTGTTAGAAGATCAATAACTGTATATTGAAATAGCAGATTACGAAAAAAAAATGCCTTTTACAGATGGTTTATTGCATTAAATGGAAAATTCTAGTATAATATAGTCATGAAAAAAGATGTTGCAGAATGATAACGCAATATAAGATGAAGATAGAATTTGTATAGAAGGAAAGGGGAAAAGGTTATGAAAAGAAGATATGAAAGACCAAGTGCTTATATAGAAGAATTTACACCGAATGAGTATGTGGCGGCTTGCGGAGATAGCGGAACGGTGTATATGTTTAGATGCGATGCTGGTGGTGGATATTCTGGAACAGTGTGGTTAGAAACAAATGGAGAACCAGGATTGCAGAAAAAAGGAAGATGGGAAGGATGGGGAAAATACCATCCAGGAGATGAAAAACTTGGTGGTTATCATGCTTGTGGTACTACACATGAGGCTAATTCAACGGATAAGTTTTTAGATGGATATTATATAATGAAAGGGTCTGATAGACCACAAAATGTCATTGTATGGAGAGGTCCTAAAGGAGATAATACGCATTGTACAACTAATTTAAATATGAAAGAATGGGCAACAGCGAAATCATAAAAAATACAAAAAAGAACCGACCTACCGGTTCTTTTTTATTACAGGGAGAGTGATCATGGACCTATTTGACACTAACACTACCTTCGAACGCCAACTTTTCGCAAAGGCAGCAAGGAACCGTATTCCGCTTTATGGAGTACTGGAGTTATTGCCTCTCTGCAATCTAAACTGTGACATGTGCTACGTCCATTTATCCAAACAAGAAGTGCAGTCCCAAGGAAGATTGCGAAGTTTGGATGAATGGATTTCCCTTGCAAAGCAAATGAAAGATGCAGGGACATTGTTCTTGTTGTTAACGGGTGGAGAGCCTTTATTATTCCCTCAATTTAAAGAATTATACTGTGTATTAAAAGATATGGGTATGATCCTTACGCTCAATACCAATGGGACGTTGATCAATGAGGAATGGGCGGAATTTTTTGCGAAGAATAAGCCAAGAAGGATAAATATAACTTTATATGGATCAAAGAATGAGACATACGAGAATCTATGCCATATGAAGGATGGATTTGACAAAACGATCAGAGGGATTGAATTATTAAAAAAATATGAGATTGATGTCAAGATCAATGGAAGTCTTGTGAAGAAGAATTTTCGTGACAGGATGGAGATCATAGATATCGGAGAAAAGTATGATATCCCGGTTCGAATCGATACTTATATGTATCCATCCGTGCGTGAGCGGACAACTCCTTTTAATTTTCAGGAGAGATTAGACCCAGAGGATGCTGCAAAGGCAAGGGTTGAAATCTTACACCGGGAAATGGGAGATGAACTTTTTGAGCAATATGCGAAGCAGACTATTTATCTGGCAGAACATACGGAAGAAGGAGATGCCTGTCCGGGGCATATGACATGCCGGGCTGGGCAGAGTTCGTTTGTAGTTAATTGGCAAGGCATGATACGTTCATGTATCGTGTTAGATCAGCCAAGTTATGATGCCTTTGACACAACGGATGATTTTATGACATTATGGAATAAGATCGTGAGAGAAACAGAAGAGATCAAAACAAGCATGGAATGCAATCAATGTAAATTAAGACATGTATGTAACACATGTGCAGCGGCAGCGATTGCAGAATGTGGAGATTCTGAGGGCGTTTCAAAATATTTATGTGAATATACGAAGGAAACAGTTAGGAATTTAAAAGAGTTTTATTAAGAGGAGGAATTATGTTACATAACTTCGGACTCTATAAACGTCCACTACTTACAGTACTTGCTGTACTACTCACAACTGCATTTACAACAGCCAGTGCCGCTATGATCGATTTGAGTCAGCTAACACCAAATACAACGCAACCTGTGGTTCTTAGCACTATACAAAGTAACACAAGTAATGAGGCTTCTACATTGACCCCTAAAACAAATATGGAGCCTGTCATAAAAGTAGCTGCCACACCAACATCTACACCAATTTCTGGAGTTTCAGAAAAAGCAACTATTAATGCTACTAGTACAAGTCATGATGGTCTCTTGGAAAACTTTCCAAGCCGCAAAGTAACTATTGTTGTACCAGCAAATTTGCGCAATGAAAACACAGCTCAATTTGGTCACTACATGACAGATCGCTTATCAAATACACTTAAATATCCTTACTATGATACAACCATTGTAAGTACTAACACACCAACTGCAGAAATTAAAGCCGCTGATCTTGCTCAAATTGCAGAGGCCCAAAATTCTGAAATCGTTATTATGCCTGTACCATTACAAGACGTATATGTACAAGTTAATACTATTAACAGCCCAGATCCATACAATAAGGATAATCATGAAATTTATATCGCTGCAAAGGTTAATGCCCTTTTATACTATTATGATGTAAACGATAAGGTAATCCATACTGTTCGTACGGGCTTCAACCAAACTGATGACTCTTTAACTATGCCAACACATAAATCAGTTTGGAACAAAGTTATGACTATATTACTTGATAAATTACCATACAAACGAATTCCAACAGATCGTGACCGCTACCAAGCACCTGGTATCAATTCTGAGGCACCTGTTGTATTAGATTTTCAAGTAGAACAACCTAAGAATACTGCATACTCCTTAAAAGGTGTGAGCGTTTTATAATCAAAATTAGAAAGATAAAAAGGCTAGCCAGATGGCTAGCCTTTTTCTTATAACATTTTTGTAACATGCAAGCGCAGTAAAGCACGTTGCAATGCTGCTTCCGCTCTTTCTACATCAATATCAGGTGTAGGATTTGATAACCGACCTTCTGCACGCTCTTTAGCTCGACGAGCACGTTCCACATCAATGGATGTTGGATCTTGACAGTCAGGGGTTACAATACTCACCTTATTATGTTCAATTTCACAGAAGCCACCAAATACAGCATATTCACGAGATGTTCCATCTGGTTGTTCAATGCGTAAAGGTGCCAAGTCTAATGCAATAATCATAGGCGCATGATTTGGCAAAATACCAAAACCACCATCGATAGCTTTACCTACAAAGAATGTAGATTGGCCCTCGAATACGATTGCATCAGGTGTAATTATCTGTAGGGTCATAGGTTCCGCCATGGATTATTCCCCCTTCTCTTGCATTTCCTTTGCTTTTTGAATGGCTTCATCAATGGTACCAACCATGTAGAATGCACCTTCTGGCAATTCATCATGTTTACCATCCAAGATCTCTCTGAAGCCTCTCAATGTTTCGGACAATGGCACATATTTACCAGGAGAACCGGTAAATACTTCTGCTACGAAGAATGGTTGACTCAAGAAACGTTGAATCTTACGAGCGCGAGATACAGTGAGTTTATCTTCGTCAGACAATTCTTCCATACCGAGGATTGCGATAATATCTTGAAGATCGCGATATTTTTGCAATACTTCTTGTACTCCACGAGCTACTGCGTAGTGCTCTTCACCAAGTACATGTGGGTCCAAAATACGGCTTGTAGAGTCCAGAGGATCCACCGCTGGATAGATACCAAGTTCCGCAATGGAACGAGACAATACTGTTGTCGCATCCAAGTGAGCGAATGTCGCTGCTGGAGCCGGGTCAGTCAAGTCATCGGCAGGTACATATACAGCTTGTACGGAGGTAATAGAGCCTTCTTTTGTAGATGTAATACGCTCTTGCAATGCCCCTACGTCATTAGCCAATGTAGGTTGGTAACCTACGGCAGATGGCATACGACCTAAGAGGGCGGATACTTCGGACCCCGCTTGAATAAAGCGGAAGATGTTATCGATGAACAAGAGCACGTCTTGTTTTTTCACATCACGGAAGTATTCAGCCATTGTAAGACCAGTAAGACCTACGCGCATACGAGCCCCTGGTGGCTCATTCATTTGTCCATATACGAGGGCTGTTTTATTGATAACGCCAGACTCTTTCATTTCGTTCCACAAGTCATTACCTTCACGAGTACGTTCCCCTACACCGGAGAATACGGAATAGCCGCCGTGCTCTGTAGCAACATTGTGAATCAATTCCATAATCAATACGGTTTTACCTACACCGGCACCACCGAAAAGACCGATTTTACCACCTTTTACGTATGGAGCGATAAGGTCAACGACCTTAATACCTGTTTCCAAGATTTGTGTATCTGGAGAAAGGTCATCAAATTTAGGTGCTGGACGGTGAATAGGCCATTTTTCATCAGCCACAACTGGAGCTGGATCATGGTCTACAGTTTCACCAAGTACGTTAAAGATACGACCCAATACGCCTTCCCCTACAGGAACGGAAATTGGAGCACCAGTATCTTCTGCTTCCATATTACGTGTCATACCGTCAGTAGAACTCATGGCAACGCAACGAACTGTATCGTCGCCTAAGTGTTGCATAACCTCTACTACGATTTTTTGTCTATCGTGTGCCTTGTGGTCATGGTAGATGTGGATGGCGTTGTAGATAGCTGGTAAATGACCAGCATCAAAGCGCACGTCTACAACTGGGCCGATGACCTGCACAACTTTACCAATATTATTACTCATCGACAGATGTCTCCTTATCTATTGCAAGGCATTAGCGCCACCAACGATTTCAGAAATTTCGTTTGTAATGCTAGATTGACGCAACTTGTTGTATTCAAGGCCTAAGGACTCAATGAGTTCCCCTGCATTATCTGTAGCCGATGTCATGGCCGTCATACGAGCACCCAATTCACTAGCTGCAGATTGTAACAATCCATTATAAACTGTAATTTCTAAGTATTTTGGCAGCAACGCCTCCAAGACGGATACAGCGGACGGCATAAAATCATACTCTTCGCCTTTTACCTCATCTTGTGGTTGCTCTATTGGCAACAAGCGCTCAGCCTGTGCAATTTGCGTCATAGAATTTACAAAACGTGTATAGATCATGATGACTTCGTCTACTTCATGACGTTCATATAGTGAAAGTGCTTCATGCATGATGGCACGCGCATGTTCATAGGACGGTTTATCAGAAAAGCCCGCATAAGACTTATCGATGCGAATACCTCTAGATTTCATGCTATCTCTAGGCTTTCTGCCTGCCGTGATAACACGGTATGTATCAGGAGATTTACCATGTAATTGTTCCATAGCAAATTTCAACACATTAGACGAAAATGCCCCTGCAAGACCTTTATCTGCACCTACTACAATATAGCAAGTGCGCTCTACAGGTCGCACATCTAAGAGAGGACTTTCAAAGCCTTCTAAATCACTATTAGACATATGACGCAAGATTTGCCCTATCTTTTCTGCGTAAGGACGAGTAGCTTCCGCTTTTGTTTGTGCCCTACGAAGACGAGCAGAAGCTACCATCTTCATCGCTTTTGTAATTTGTTGCGTATTGGTAACACTTTTTATGCGTTTTCGCAAATCTTGTGCACTAGCCATACATTACGCCTCCTTACGAGACACTAATGTATGTGTAGAGCCAAATGCTTCAACACATTCTGGGATTGCTTGCTTCAATAGATTTTCAGTTTCTTCGTCAATTTTCTTAGACGTTTCAATGTTAGTGATGATTTCAGGGTAATTTGCTTTTACATAACGTAAAAGTTCAGCTTCAAAGGACAATACATCTGCCACTTGAATATCTGCTAAGTACCCTTTAGTACCAGCGTAAAGGTTGATAACCATTTCCGCTACACTCATAGGCTCATATTGACCTTGTTTTAACATTTCAGTTAAGCGTTCACCACGATCAAGTTGAGCGCGTGTAGCCGCATCAAGGTCGGAACCAAACTGAGCGAAAGCAGCCAACTCACGATATTGAGCAAGGTCCAAACGCAATTGGCCCGCCACTTGCTTCATCGCTTTAGTTTGTGCGCTACCACCTACACGGGATACGGACAAACCTACGTCAACAGCTGGACGAATACCAGAATAGAACATATCTGTTCCCAAGAAAATTTGACCATCAGTAATGGAAATTACGTTTGTTGGAATGTATGCAGATACGTCACCTGCTTGTGTTTCAATGATTGGCAACGCTGTAATAGAACCTCCACCAAGTTCAGATGAAAGTTTCGCAGCCCGCTCTAATAGACGACTGTGTAAGTAGAATACGTCACCTGGATATGCTTCACGCCCTGGTGGACGGCGCAATAATAGGGACATAGCACGATATGCAGCCGCTTGTTTTGTTAAGTCATCATATACGCATAATACGTGTTTACCTTGGTACATAAAGTATTCACCCATGGCAACACCAGCATATGGTGCAATGTATTGAAGAGGTGCACCTGTGGAAGCACTCGCAGAAACTACGATTGTATATTCCATAGCGCCTGCTTCTTCAAGCTTTTGCACTACGCGAGCAACCGTAGATTCTTTTTGACCAATAGCTACATAAATACAAATAACATCTTTGCCTTTTTGGTTCAAAATAGTATCTAAGGCAATCGCAGTTTTACCTGTACCACGGTCACCGATGATAAGCTCACGTTGACCACGGCCGATTGGTACCATCGCATCAATCGCTTTAAGACCTGTTTGCAATGGTTCGTTTACGGATTGACGATCCGCAATACCAGGTGCTGGATGTTCGATAGGACGACGTTCTGTAGCTTGAATAGCACCCTTGCCATCAAGAGGTTGACCAAGAGGATTTACTACACGACCAATCAAGGCATCTCCAGCAGGAACGTCCATAATTTTGCCAGTACGACGCACTTGGTCTCCTTCTTTAATCAAGAAGTCATCACCTAATAGTACGGCACCAACATTATCTAATTCTAAGTTCAAAACCAAGCCATATACGCCGTGTGGTAATTCTAGCAACTCACCGGCCATGGCTCTTTCAAGACCATAAATATGGGCGATGCCATCCCCTACGTCGAGAACAGTACCCACGTCATCGACATTGAGGTCAACATCATAGTCCTGAATCTGCTGTTTGATTATAGCAGTGATTTCTTCAGGCTTCATTTTCATATATACCCATTCACCCCTATCTAATAGAGTTCGTTCTTAATAAAGATTTTTCTAATTCCTCTAAACGACGAGATACAGAACCATCAATGCGTTTATCTCCTACTTGGATAACGATACCACCCATAATTGATGGATCTTGGCGCACAGATAAAATAACATCTTTCCCTGTTACTTCTCGTAATTTAGCTTGTACAGATGCTTCTACCTCAGCTGTGATTGGTTCTGCTACAGTTACAGTAGCTTCCAAAATACCACGAGCTTCTCGTGATTTTTGAATAAACGCTGCAATAGCCTGCGCAATATAACGATGGCGCCCACGTTTAATCATCACATAGATAAAATGTAAAGCAACTTTGTCGATACTAGATTCAAAGATAGAACCAACTAACTTAATCTTTGCATCTTCTGTAACGATTGGATTTTCAAGGAATGAACGAAGTTCAGGCTGTTCCGCCATAACGGACGCTACATAACCTAATTGCTCCTCCATGAGTTCCAAAATATTTTGTTCTTGAGCTAATTCAAACATAGCTGAACTGTATTTATCTGCTACAATTTCTATGCTCATCGTATCACAACCCTATCGTTTTACTATCAAGTTGACGAATAGCGTCTTCGATCAATTTTGTATTAGTTTCGCTGTTCATATCTTTAGCAACAACTTTACCAGCCATAGCTACAGATAAAGATACCACTTCGTTACGCAAGCTGTTCATAGCACGATCGCGTTCAATAGCGATATCTTGGCGAGCACGATTTTTTTCTTGTTCAATTTGCTCGCGTGCTGTTGACAATTGTTCACGTGTTGTATTTTCTGCTTCTTGAACTGCTTTTTCAACAATTTGTTGTGCCTCTATACGAGCATTAGCAATTTGAGCTGCATAATCAGCTTTAAACCCCTCTGCTTCTGCGCGAGCTTGTTCTGCAGCTTCTAAGTCTTTAGCAATTCGTTCTTTACGTTCTGTCATTATAGCCAATAATGGTTTATATGCAAAACGAGCCAATAGCCAAACTAATATAAAAAAGTTCAACATTTGAGCAAGAATCGTTCCAAGGCTTAAGTCAACCAAGGTTATTCCTCCTCGTTATTATCTGAATAACAAAATAAATGCTACTACTACACCGATGATAGGCATCGCTTCGATCAAACCAATCGCTACGAACATAGTAGACATCAATTGACCGCGCAATTCAGGTTGGCGTGTAATACCTTCAATAACTTTGCTAGATACAAGACCATCACCGATACCTGCACCAATAGCACCACAACCTACTGCAATTGCCGCTGCTAACGCGAATAAACCTTGAGCTTCCATAATATATCCTCCATATAAATTAATTAATGTTCCTCACTAAGCCCCATCCCCAAATAGGATGCAGTAAGAACGGTAAAAATAAAGGCTTGAATAATACCAATAAATAGACTAAAAGCAATCCAAACCCATGGTACCGGCACAAACCAAGGCAAGTTATATAATACTTCTAACAAAATTTCACCTGCCACAATGTTACCGAATAGACGGAAAGCAAGTGTAACAGGTCTAGCAATTTCCTCGAAAATATTGAGTATTAACAAAGCCTTATAAGGTCGTACAAAATGCTTAAAATAAGATAAGCCTTTAACTTTAACCCCCATAACCCATACCACTAATGTACTACATAAAGCTAATGCAATTGTAGTGTTAATATCGGATGTTGGTGATGTTAAAGCCTTGAATGTTGGCATTAAGCCTAACTCATTTCCTACAAAAATAAATAAGAAAAACGTAAATAACAAGGAACTCACCATCGGCCAATGGCGACCCAAATTCGGAGCTAATTGCCCCTCTAAGCCTTCTAATATAGATTCCACTATATTCTGCAAGCCTACAGGCACCAATTTACGTCCCCGGGTGGCTAATACTGTTATCAGTATTACAATAGCCATAGTAACCCATGTAGCAATTAAAGTATCCATATTAAATGTCAACCCCAACCACTGCACGACCTCATGGTGTCCCGCATGTAATTCCACGTTCTCAACCCCTTCCATAAACCTAATAAAAACCTAATATATTTACATTAATATAAATATAATATATATGTATCATCATACATCGTTATAGATATATAATCAACACTTGAAGGGTAAACAATTCCAAATAATCATAAATAGAATGTATTCAATGCATTATTAGAATACGACTCCATGTCTTATTAAAATCCACATCAATACATTAATTGGAATACAATACATTAATTTAAATGCAATAAAATTCTTAATTAAAATAATAAAAATTAGAACCGTCCACTAAACCGCCAATACACTATATAAAGTGCAGGCTGGATAAGTGCAATCGCTACAAACATACTAATTGCTTCTACATGGGGAATCTTCAAACCTAATACGACTAAAGATCCAACAAGCATAAGACGCCACACCATCTGTCTACGCGCCTTACGAACAGCCTTATAAGGATCACCTAATATAATTGCTTGACCATGTAGTGCAAGGCTAAGCAAGTAGAGCACCATTATAAAAATGCCCCACAGCCATCCCCATACATAGTGTTGTAATCCGCATGCAACCTGTATTATTACACCTAAAAAGGCAATAAAAAAACAAGACAGTAGCACGCGCACTATGAATTTTATATATTGATTCATACATACCTCACTACTTAACTTGTTTATATAACATATAAAACCCTGTTATAGCTCCTATTAGGCCAAATATGACCATGCAGAGTGGTTCCGTTTGAAGCCAAGTATCCAATTTATAACCTAGCCAAATAAAACCTCCTATACAGGAGACCAGTGTGACCCCCGCTGATGTTGCCATGGCGAGGGCTTTCACAAGATCCTTATCCATATTATTTACCAAAACGTTCAGGACGACGCGCATCACCTAAGAATTCATGTCGCAACGCTTGAATGATGCGTTCAGAGGCTTTTCCGTCACCATAGGGGTTAACAGAATTAGACATCAACTTATACGCTTCCGTATTGCTCAATAATTCATAAGCGGCTTTATGTACCGCATCCTTATCAGTACCTACAAGGCGAACAGTGCCTGCTTCTACCGCTTCAGGACGTTCTGTCGTATCACGTAATACGAGAACTGGCTTACCAAGAGCTGGGGCTTCTTCTTGAATCCCACCTGAATCAGTCAAAATCAAGTAAGATTTAGCCATCAAGTTTGCAAACGGTTCATAGTCAAGAGGGTCAATTAATGTAACACGCTCCACAGAACCAAGTTCCTCTTGTACAACTTGGCGAACTTTAGGATTTTTATGTACAGGGAAAACAACTTGAATATCTTCAAATTCATTGATTAAATCTCGAATGGCTTGATATACATGGCGCATAGGTTCACCTAAGTTTTCTCGGCGATGTGTGGTAACAAGAACCGTACGTTTTTTAGGATCAAGAGCATTAATAGCTGCATCATCGAATACATAGCTGTCTTGTACCGTCGTATCAAGAGCATCGATAACAGTATTCCCTGTTACATAAAGATGTTCTGTATTAATATTTTCTTTTTTTAAATTGCTTTCAGAACTAGAAGTAGGCGCAAAGTGATACGTCGCGATCGAACCCGTCAATTTTCGATTCATCTCTTCAGGGAATGGAGAGTAAATATCACCTGTCCGTAGCCCTGCTTCCACGTGACCTACAGGAATTTCTTGGTAGAAAGAAGCCAATGCCCCAGCAAAGGTAGTTGTAGTGTCACCATGAACGAGTACCACATCAGGTTTTGCTTCTTCTAATACATCTTTAAGGCCCATCAAAGCACGATTAGTTACATCATATAGTGTTTGACCTTGGCTCATAATATTTAAATCATAGTCTGGGGTAATATTAAACAAGTTTAGTACTTGATCAAGCATATCTCGATGCTGTGCCGTAACGGTGACGATAGGTTCCATATCTGGTGCTGCTTGTAATGCTTTTACAAGAGGAGCCATCTTGATAGCCTCAGGTCTTGTACCAAAGATTGTCATAACTTTTAACATAGTTGCCTCCAACGTAGTAGGATAGAAAAAATGGGGCGCCAAGCGCCCCACAGATGGTTATTCCTTATGAGAATCATCAGTATTCTCCAAGGCTTTAGCCAATTCATCGCGATCAAAGGATATGGTATCATCCGAGTCGCTGCGTTCAATTGTAGGACGTGGTAACGGATGCCCTGCCGCATCACTATGCATGATAACGCCAAGACGTCGTGCAATATAAATACTACACAAGAAAATTACTAATACCAAAGTCGCGCCGACCCAAGCATTGACCTCTGCAACGATAACAGATACACCGCCGAAAAGAGCTGTTACTGCATACATCAACAATACAGCTTGCTTTTGTGTTAATCCTTGTGCCAATAAGCGATGGTGAACATGACCTTTATCGGGTTTAAAGATGGGACGTCCACTGATTTTACGGCGCACAATGGCAAATAAGGTGTCTAAAATAGGCAAGCCTAACACAATGGCAGGTACCACTAGAGCAATCATAGCCGCCGTCTTCACAGCGCCCATAACGGAAATAGCTGCTAATGTATAGCCTAATAACATGGATCCCGTATCACCCATGAATATTTTTGCAGGATTGAAGTTATACCGCAAGAAACCTACAGTCGCACCTGCTAAAGCAAGAGAGATACAAGCAAGATCAGTTTGACCAAGTTGCAATGTCATTGCACAAACAGCGATACATGCGATAAAGGAAATACCTGCAGCCAAGCCATCAAGGCCATCGATGAGGTTTACAATATTTGTAAAACCAACTATCCAGAAAATAGTCAATGGAATAGCCCAATACTTGAGATATACTACACCACCCCAAGGAAGGTTAATGAAATCTACTCGAATATCATAAGCCACCAAAATAGCGGCTGCTATAATTTGGCCCATTAACTTAGTTTTTGGCTCAATTTGTTTAATGTCGTCCCAAATACCAACTAGCACCAAAATGACTGTACCAAGGACAAACCCAAACAATTTATGATCATGCGGAATGGAATCGTTAAAAAGAACCGATCCCACATAACCGAGAAAGATTGCTAATCCACCAAGTCGTGGAATCGCACCATGATGCACCTTTCGAGCATCAGGCTTATCTATTGCCCCAACAGCAACGGCAAAGCGTTTTACCAATGGGGTAAGTGCAAAGGTTATGATGAGCGCTAGTGCAAAGGCCCACACATAATCGAGCACATATTCACTCATAAGACACCTCCAACAAGTAGGTTGTAAAAACGGATTAGTTCGTTAAGCTACGAATAGGAGCAGGAATTCTGCCACCACGGGCGATGAACTCAGCTGCACTATATGGACTCACTTCGATAATAGGAGCATAACCTAATAATCCACCAAATTCAACAACCTCTCCAACCGTCTTACCAGGTACCGGAATTACGCGAACCGCAGTTGTCTTATTGTTAATCATGCCGATAGCCGATTCATCTGCGATGATAGCAGAAATGGTATCAGCAGTAGTGTCTCCAGGAATAGCAATCATATCAAGGCCTACAGAACATACACATGTCATAGCCTCTAATTTATCAAGCGTTAAACTGCCACAAGATACGGCATCAATCATGCCTGCATCTTCAGAGACAGGAATGAATGCACCACTAAGTCCACCTACGTGAGAGGAGGCCATGAGACCACCTTTTTTCACCGCATCATTAAGTAATGCTAGTGCTGCTGTAGTGCCATGACAGCCACAAGAGGACAAGCCCATTTCTTCAAGAACGTGAGCTACAGAGTCGCCTACAGCTGGCGTTGGGGCCAAGGATAAATCGATAATACCAAATGGTTTGCCGAGACGACGAGATGCCTCTTGCGCTACCAATTGACCTACGCGAGTTATTTTGAAAGCAGTACGTTTAATCGTTTCTGCTACAACGTCAAAGGATTGACCTCGAACGGATTCAAGTGCATGTTTTACAACACCCGGGCCAGATACACCTACAGAAATAGCGCTATCCCCTTCTGTTACGCCGAAAAAAGCACCCGCCATAAACGGATTATCCTCTACAGGATTACAGAAAATTACGAGCTTAGCACAACCAAGAGCATCATTATCCTTTGTAAGCTCTGCGGTTTTCTTAACGATGATACCCATGTCGCGCACTGCGTCCATGTTGATGCCCGTTTTAGTTGAACCCACTGCAACAGAGCTACAAACAATATCCGTAGTTGCCAGTGCTTCAGGAATAGAATCAATCAAAATACGATCAGCTCGAGTGGCGCCCTTTGTTACAAGTGCAGAAAAGCCACCGATAAAATTAACACCTACAGTTTTTGCTGCACGATCCATAGCTTCTGCTACAGGAACATAAGATGTTAAATCACTGCCACCAGCTACAAGAGAAATGGGTGTTACAGAAATACGCTTGTTAATAATAGGGATGCCGAATTCCCGCTCAATAGCCTCACCAGTAGATACAAGGTGTTCTGCCTCTTTTGTAATACGGTCATAAATACGATCACACAACTCTTTGCCAGAACTAGATGCACATTCTAGCAAGCTAATCCCCATCGTAATAGTACGCACATCAAGCTTGTTATCGTGAATCATCTGATTCGTTTCTAAAATATTGTCGATAGATAACATAAGTGCCTCCTATCCTACACGGTGCATGCTCAAGAAAATATCAGCATGTTGTGCACGGATTTCAACACCTAGTTTTTTACCTTGAGTCGTCAAAGCCTCTTGGATAGCTGTAAGATTTTTCATATCTTCAGACTTGGTTTCACACATCATAATCATATTGAAAACACCATCAAGGATAGTCTGATTAATGGACATAATATTTACACCGTAGTTAGCGAGTACGGTACTAACCCCAGCAATGATACCAACGCGGTCTACGCCGACAACGGTAACAACTAATTTCATAACATCACCTTCTCTAAGCACTACAAACTATATAGCCAGTAAAGGGCATTCAATAAACTATATTAATATATTATAACACATTTATTATTTTTCATGAGTGAAATCTTTATGAGTTTTCTAGTAATAATAATATGTTACACTTCGTCAGACAAAGCACTTGTTACAATCTCTTCACCAGCCGTTAACAATGCGATAAGACCTTTATCACCTTTATAGCTTTCACCATAAATTTTATATAAATCTTCGGTACCAGATGGACGTGCCACAAACCAGCCTGTCTCCGTTTCAACTCTAACACCATCGATAGGCATATCTTTATACAGAGAAGTAGTACGAACATTTGTAATAGCATCCCCATCTATTTCAGTAGCCGTGATGGAGCTTGCATTTAATTGTTTCAACTTAGCCTTGGCCACCTTTGTACAAGGCGCATCAATACGACCAAATCGTGGATCCCCACAGCCTTCCACAATATTGTTATATAGTCTCTCAACAGTTGCGCCCATTACAGCGTACATCTCCATTGCTAAGAGAGCCATAATCATACCATCTTTATCTGTGGTCCATACGGTACCATCTTTTTTAAGGAAGGATGCACCAGCAGATTCTTCGCCTCCAATGCCAATTTCCCCATCGAATAATAGAGAGCTAAAGTATTTAAAGCCTACCGGAACTTCATACACAGGAATTTCTTTAACGGATGCCCACTTATCAATCATGGTTGTACAAACAACCGTTTTGCCTACCCCTTTATCCTTCCAACCACGGGTTGTGAATAGATAATCGGCAGCGGCTACGAGGAATGCATTTGGTGAAGCAAGCCCTTCTGCACTAACAATACCATAACGATCATAATCGGGATCGTTACCAACAGCCAAATCGTAATTACCAATTTGCTTGATAACATCGGCCATAGCGTATTCGGAGGAACAATCCATGCGGACCTTACCATCATGGTCATACGTCATAAAGCTAAAAGTTGGATCATATTCATCATTGATAATATCCATGTTGAGATTATAGCGCTCTTTAATAGCTCGCCAATAACCTAGTCCACTACCGCCGAGGGCATTAACGAGGACCTTAGGTTTTGCACTTTGTATTGCCTCCATATTAATAATAGAAGACAGTTCTTCTACGTACAGGCCTTTATAGTCATACAGAACTTGTTGATCAGGTTCAATATTGTCGATACTAATACGTTTGAACCCTTCTAATTCACAATATGCACGAACATATTCATTAGCACGGGTTTCAATCCATTTTGTAACGAGAGTATCCGCCGGTCCGCCATTAGTAGCGTTATACTTGATGCCACCGTTATCTGGAGGATTATGAGATGGCGTAATCACGATACCATCCGCTTTATCATCATGGCTTTCATTATAACGAATAATGGCACGAGATATAGATGGTGTCGGCACAAAATCCATATTGGTATCAACCATTGCCGTTACACCATTGCCAGCAAGAACCTCTAGAACCGTTACAAGGGCTGGCTGAGATAAAGCATGTGTATCTTGACCGACAAAAATCGGACCTGTAGCGCCGAATTGGCCACGGCCATCACAAATAGCCTGTGTAATAGCGGCCACATGTAAATCCGTAAAAGTACCATTTAAAGATGTACCGCGATGGCCAGATGTGCCAAAGGATACGAGTTGTGTCGGATCTGTAATATCCGGAGCATTATCAAAATATGCATCCACAAGGGTTTGCACATCGATAATATCTTGTTCTTGTACAGGCGTACCTGCTAATTTGTGAGTCATAGAAACCTCTAATCTTATCTTGAGGGCAAGCCCTCTTATTTTACAACCTTGATATTCTATCAATTACATTAAATTATTTCCAAAATGTATGTATCATTCATAAAATATTATATTTACACATAATTAATATAAGATGACAACAGCCAGAGATTTTATCATAATTCTTTATTTTGATTTATTACAACTATTTTCATCAATTACAACATTATTGTTCGCTTCGGTAGTTATATCTTTTGATTTTAGCTGTTTAGATATTTCCGCAGGAACAATAGGTTGAGTAAATCCTTGACCGATAACCTCTTGGGCATCAGTAATCAAGATAAACACATTTGGGTCCGCTTCTTGAATAACCTCTTTCAATTTATTTACCTGTAGCAAGTTAACGGCAACCATCACAATTTGCTTAGGCGTCCGTGTATAGGCACCAATACCATTAATAATAGTGGCACCACGACCAACCTTATTGATAATACACTCACATACTTCATCGGTGCGATAGGTAATGATAAAAGCAACTTTACGTTGATTAAAGCCGATTACCACCTTATTCGTAATGATGGTATACACATACACACTGATAAGAGTTACAGCTACCGCTTCAAGTCCAACAACGCCGACAGCAACTAAGAGGATGGCACAGTTGATAGCGCTATTAATGGACCCCATTTGAAGGCCATAATATTTACGAACGATAAGTGCAATTGGATCAAGGCCCCCTGTATTACCACCTACACGGTAGACAATACCAAGCCCTAGTCCAGTTGTGATACCTGCCATCATAGAACTGAGTAGTGGATCCTTAATGATCATGTCATATTGCAAGAAACTAAACAGATCAATCATCCACGATAACATGAGCGTACCATACAAGGTATTAAGCACTACGCGTTTACCAAGCCACTTCCAAGCAGCCCAAAATATAGGGACGTTCAAAATAACGTTCCAAGAACCAACGGATAATCCCGTTAGATAATACAAAATCAACCCTACCCCACTAATACCAGTACTAACCAGTTTGTGAGGTAGTACAAAGGCATCTAAACCAGCACCAAAAATTGCACAACCAATAGCAACTATGACACATTGATAGACAACATCTTTATACTTGGCGAACATAGCTCCCTCCAAATTGCCATTTCACTATAAATATTCTATAATGAACTAATTAAAACATACGCTGTTTACAATGCTTTTAATAATCAAACAACAGGTATATACAAAATCATCATAAACCACTTAATGGTTATTTTCAATCACTTTATAACAGTATAAAATAAACATATAAACTGCATATATTTTGTACATTACAAACGAGGCTATTATGAGTAAAAGTTTTGAGCAACTCGGTTGCAGCAAAATTAATATTGGGCTTGCTATTACAGGCAAGCGTGACGATGGATACCACGACATCGATTCTATATTTCAATCGATTCGCCTTAGTGATTCTATTTATTTCGCTAAGCATCATTCCGTAGTATTTTCTGGTGGCGCTCCCGAATTGCCTGACTACATGCAAAAACTCGTAAGCTATGGAGAAGATAATCTCGCGCTCAAAGCGTTACGCGCCATACAGGCCTATACGGGTTGTAAAGCCGGTGCCGCCATCCACCTATTAAAACGCGTTCCTATTCAAGCGGGTCTTGGTGGCGGTAGTGCAGACGCAGCAGCCATGTTATTAGGTCTCAACCGCTTTTGGGACTTACGGCTCACACAAGAGGAACTTTTAAACATTGGTGCCTCACTAGGATCTGATGTGCCGTTCCTACTACAAGGTGGTACAGCTCGCGGAACTGGTCGTGGCGAAGTGTTAACCTATAGCCAATCGCCAGAAGCACATTGGCTATTACTAGTAAAGCCAAAGGTATCTATTTCTACAGCGGTTGCTTATGGTCGCTTCAACGGTAAATCTAATGCCACCACCAAAACAATCGATACCGTTCTGAACCATCTTCAGAATAATGATTTACAATCTGCTTTCACTAGTAGCGCTAATACTTTCGAAGAATTATTATTCCCAGATCACGAAGAACTAGGAATATGTAAGGAGTTTTTCACTAGCCGTGGTTACCCAACCATCATGACAGGAAGCGGTCCTACGATGGTAGTATTACTTAACAAACCTATGGAAGCCTTACAATTACAAGAAGAGATTAAAGCAGCTGGTCATGATTGGCTGTCACTCATTACTAAAACATGTACACAGGAGGACTTAGTATGACAAAACGGTTACAACCTATACGACTCGATGCGTATAAACCACTAAGAGAAGTCGTAAGTGAAACATTGCGTCAAGCCATCCAAGATGGGGTGTTAAAACCTGGGGAGCGCCTCATGGAAATTCCCCTTGCCGAAGAGTTAGGTGTAAGTCGTACCCCCATTCGTGAAGCCATACGTAAACTTGAACTAGAAGGCTTTGTCGTTATGGTTCCTCGTCGCGGTACCTACGTTGCCAACATATCTTTAAAGGATATTACGCAAGTATTTGAAATCCGTTCTGCCCTGGAAGAACTTGCGGCAGGCCTTGCAGCAGAACGCATTACAGAAGAGGAAATCGAAACGCTGGAGAGAATGCTTGTAGAAATCGGCGATCATATGGAAAACAAAAATATGGAATCCGTTGTGGCTGCGGACGTAGAATTCCACGAAGTCCTCTACCGCGCATCTCGTAATGAAAGATTGGCGGATATTGTTCACAATTTGCGAGAACAAACCTACCGCTTCCGTAGTTTTTCTATGAACCAACCAGGTCGTCTTAGAAAAACTTGGGAGGAACATCGTCAATTAGTGGAAGCCATCGCCTCTCACAATGCCGCACAAGCTCGTAAACTAGCTCGAATTCACATGGAACATTCTGAACAAACCTTGTTGCAAGGAATGGAAGAGTCACAAGAATTTACTAAGGCATAAAAAACATCCTACAAAATACTATATAAAGCAAAATCCTTCCTATTTGTGAAGGATTTTTGTTTTACATAGTCTATAGAAATTGATACAATATCATTGATTATTATGAAATATGGATTTTTTTATAGGAAAGGGAGTTTTTATGGAAGCAATGCTTAATGATACTATATCTACCATAAACGGTTATTTATGGAGTTATTTCATCATTTTTATTCTTATCGGCGCAGGCCTCTTCTTTACGATGACAACGAATTTTGTACAAATTCGCATGATTAAAGAAATGATTCGCCTCGTAATTAACGGCGCAGGTAGCTCTACAGAAAAGAACCATGTATCCTCATTTCAAGCATTCTGTGTTAGTACCGCATCTCGTGTAGGTGTTGGTAACATCGCAGGTATAGCTATTGCCGTTGTACTTGGTGGCCCTGGTGCTATTTTCTGGATGTGGGTTATCGCACTCATCGGTGCTGCCACGGGCTTCATCGAATCTACATTAGCACAAATCTACAAAGAACCTGTTGCTAAGGGCGGTTTCTATGGCGGACCAGCTTACTATATTCGGTATGGTCTAAACAACAAGGCATTATCTGTTCTATTTGCTATTTTAATCAGTATTACCTATGGTTGGATTTACAATTCTGTACAAGCCAATACTTTGGCTGCATCTCTCCAGGTATTTAACCTTGATGTGTCCTATACAGGCGCTGTAGTAGCAGTCCTTCTTGGTATTATCATATTCGGTGGTATCAACCGCGTTGCAAAAGCATCTGAAATCATTGTTCCTATCATGGCGATTCTATACATTGCTACTGCATTATTTGTGGTAATTATGAATATCACCCAATTCCCACATGTAATCTATACTATTTTCGCCTCCGCATTTGAGCCTGTTGCAGCAGGTGGTGGCTTATTAGGTGCTACTGTTATGAATGGTATCAAACGGGGGCTCTTCTCTAACGAAGCCGGTGAAGGTTCTGTTCCAAACGCAGCCGCTACGGCAGCTGTTAACCACCCTGTGGAACAAGGTCTTGTACAAGCATTCGGCGTATTCCTTGATACATTCATTATTTGTACAGCTTCTGCTTTCATCGTACTCATCGTGGGTGATTACAGCACTACAGGTCTAACAGGTATTGCTCTTGTACAACATAACCTAGCTCAACAACTTGGTTCTTGGGCGCCTACAGCCGTAGCCATTTTCATCGTTATGTTCTCCTTTAGTTCCTTAATTGGCAACTATTACTACGGTGAAATCAATATCAGCCACTTAACAAATAAACGATTCTACCTACATTTGTTCCGTATTGGCGTAATTCTTATGACATTTGTTGGCTCTGTTGCCTCTCTAGATCTCGTATGGAACCTAGCCGATTTATTCATGGCTTTCTTAGTATTAACTAACGTAAGTTCCATCGTACGCATGGGGCGCACAGCAGGTCTTGCCCTCGATGACTATATCAAACAACGTAAAGCAGGTATTGAAACGCCAGTATTTAACCGTTCTATTCTAAACCACACGTACGGCATCGTATGGTGGGGTGATGGTCAAACTACAGACTCCTCCGTACCTCCTACTCCAATTGAAGATACTGTGGAAAAATAAAATATATTGACGTATGAGGCTGGTGAAAGTATCTTTCACCAGTCTTTTCGTATAATCTTTAAAATACTTTATTAATACATACAGATGGGTCTATATTCTTCGGAATATAGATTTTTATTTTTTGTAAAAGTATCCATTTTCATAGATAAGACTATCCTCCACCAAGAGATTTTAAAGTGACAGATATCACAGTAACCATCTATATTTTTCCTACTTTTAAAGGTTAAAAACTATAGAATATATTTATAAAAATATAAAGGGTATTCTATTTATAATGTCGAATACTTAAGTATGTGAAAAATTAGCACTAATTAATTTACTCTGTTATCCGGGAGGTAATTATGAGCGGTTATAACCCATATGAAAACATGTTAAACACATTAGACGTAGCAGCTGAAAAGCTCGGCTATACTCGTAGTGAATACGAAGTATTGCGTCACCCAGAACGGGAACTAAAAGTAGCAGTTCCTCTTCAACTAGACAATGGCGAAGTTCGCGTATACGAAGGCTATCGATGCCAACATTCCACATTGCGTGGTAGTGCTAAGGGCGGTCTTCGCTTCCATCCAGATTCCGACGAAAATGAAGTGCGTGCACTTGCGGCATGGATGACTATTAAAAACGCTATCGCTAACATTCCTTATGGCGGTGGTAAAGGGGGCATTAAAGTCGATCCAAAAACTTTAAACCCTCGTGAGTTAGAACGCTTAACTCGTAACTTCGTACGCCGTATTGCACCTATCATTGGTGTTAATACTGACGTTCCTGCACCAGACGTAAATACGAATGCCCAAATCATGAGCTGGATTGCTGACGAATACAGCACATTAAAAGGCGAATGGAGCCCAGGTATCGTTACAGGTAAACCAATCGAAGTAGGCGGTTCCTTAGGCCGTAATGAAGCGACTGGTCGCGGTTGTCTCATCGCATTGCAAAGCTATCTTGCTAAGAAAAACTTAGATATTAAAAACCTTACAGTTGCAGTTCAAGGCTTTGGTAACGTAGGTTCCGTAGGTGCTCGTCTCATTGCACAAGCAGGTGCAAAAGTTGTGGCTATCGGCGACGTAAGTGTTAACATCTACAATCCTAACGGTCTCGATGTTGAAAAAGCATACGAATATGCTAACTCCCACGGTCGTTCCCTAGAAGGTTACAGCGAACCAGGCATGACTACAATTGGGCCTCAAGAGTTATTGGCTCAACCAGTGGATGTATTGTACATGGCAGCCCTTGAGAACCAATTAAATAAAGACAACATGGAAAATATCCAAGCTAAGATCATCTTGGAAGGAGCTAATGGTCCTACTACTAATGATGCGGATAAATACTTCTATGAAAAGGGCATTGATATCATTCCTGACGTGCTTGCCAACGGTGGTGGCGTAGTTGTATCCTACTACGAATGGGTACAAAACAAAGCTAGCTTCTACTGGACTGAAGAAGAAGTTAATGAAAGATTAACTAAAAATATGCAAAATAGCTTCGAAGCTGTTTGGGAAATGCAACACAAATACAATGTACCTCCTCGTCAAGCAGCGTACATGGTTGCTCTTGAACGCCTCGTAGTCGAAACTAGATGGCGCGGCTATAACTGCTAAACTCCCATACCTCCATACATTTTAGCCATAAAAAAGGCGTAAGCTCGATTTGAGCTTACGCCTTTTTATTTGTATTCGTTAATGCTCCATATGAATGGAAATTAACGCCCTCTCTTTAGTTTTATTTGAAAGCACCTAATAAGGCAGCCATGCTAGGACGACTGATTAAGGCTTTCACCAATACAGAACCAAGAATCGCTGGAATGGTTTGACCAACGATAAGATTCAACACTAATGGCCAGTACGGAATTCCAAGTAATGGACTGAGCCACATTGGTACACATAGTGCTGGCACAAATACGATTGGAAGCATGACCCACCAAGCGCTGAGGCCAAGCTTGCGCATTCCTACGATGATGCCAGTCGTCAATACGCCCACACCAAAGCCTCCCATCATATCGAGGATGCCAAGACCACCGAATAGGAAGTTAGAAATGAGGTTGCCAATCCCCATGGGAATCACCAAGAACGGAAAGGCATAAGCAAGTGCATATAATGATGTTGCTATACGAATTTGATACGCCCCGAAGGAAACGCTTTGCGTTACATACAATACAACGATGTACAATGACACAACCATGGCAGAAATAGTCAATTTGCGTGTAGAAATCATAACACTCACCTCCTCAAAATAAAAAAAGCATGGCAAAACTACCATGCTTACAATGCTTATGAATTTCCGTAGTTTTGTTTAGAGACAGGATGGTTTCAAACTGTCTTATTTAGTTGTGCGCTTATAATATCATATATTTTCGATATTTACAAGTCACGGAAAAATTAAAGTGGCCTGTGACAGTAACTACTATCAGTGCAATATTGACAAGAACGGGGTGTCAGAAAATACCTTTCCTCATCGCTCCACTGGCGAACCGGTCATCGGCCGAGGGCCTCAACCTGCCAAAGTCGCTCTTTGAAAAGGTATTTTCTTCCACTCCAAATTTAGCAAATCAACATTACAGTTATGTAGTGACTCAAAAGGCCACTTTAAATCAATATACTTTTATGTATTATTTAATGGCTACACTATATTATCTTACAGCCTACCCACAACTTGTCTAAGCCAGTTTATAGGAATTATAGTGCTGGGTCTTCGACTCCGTTTGCATGAAAGGCTTTGGCTCTGTCGATACAGGTGCCACAGTGTCCGCATGGTTTGTCTCCGCCTTCGTAGCAGGACCAAGTGAGGTGGTATGGTACGCCGAGGCGTAGGCCTTCTTTTACGATGTCTGCTTTATTAGAGTTAATAAAGGGTGCTTCTAAGGAGCATTCTTTCCCAGATCCTTCAAATATGGCGTCGCCCATGGATTTGTAGAATTGTTCTGTACAGTCAGGGTATGCATTGCCCGCCGCATCATCACTGTGAGCACCGTAATAGATATAACCGCAGTCTAGAGATAGTGCCAAGGATGCTGCCGCAGATAGGAATAGACCATTTCTAAACGGTACATAAGTGCTCACCGTACCCTTCCCTTCTGCATCTTGTTGTTCTTTGTAGGAACCTTGCGGAATGTCTTCACTAGATTGTACTAACAGGGAGCAGTTACTGAAGGCAAATAGCTTGGTAACATCCATCGTTTTACCTTTCATATTATAGTACTCTAAAATAGCTATGGCAGCTTCTAATTCTTTACTATGTTTTTGACCATATTGAATCGATAAGGGCACCACATTGTCTTTACCAAATCGTTCAATGGCGAGGGCCAAACAAGTAGTACTGTCTACGCCACCGCTAAATAGAACAACAGCTTTTTGTTTTTGAGCCATAGTATCTCCTTTTCTATCACAACAGCCTCATCCGTAGATGAGGCTGTGCTTTTACATTCACTAAAATTTTATAGATCAATAACCAATTCTACTGGACAGTGATCGGAGCCAAAGATTTGTTGATGAATCTTCGCTTCTTGGATTTTATCATCAAGGCGTTTGGATGTGATGAAATAGTCAATTCTCCATCCTGTATTCCGTTCACGAGCTTTCCCCATATAGGACCACCAGCTGTATTGTTCAATAGCATCTGGATAAAGGTGACGGAATGTATCTGTAAAACCTGCCCCTAAGAGTTCTGTCATCTTTGCACGTTCTTCATCGGAGAAGCCTGCATTTTTACGGTTCGTCTTAGGATTTTTTAGGTCAATTTCTTGGTGTGCTACATTGAGATCACCACATAGAATGACAGGCTTTTTCTTATCTAATTCAAGTAGATAATTACGGAATGCATCTTCCCAAGTCATACGATAATCAAGGCGAGCTAATTCACGTTGGCTATTCGGTGTATAACAGCATACCAAATAGAAATTATCATATTCAGCAGTGATAACACGGCCCTCTTGATCGTGTTCTTCAATACCGATGCCATTCGTTACGGACAATGGCTTAATACGCGTGAATACAGCCGTACCACTATAGCCTTTCTTAACTGCACTATTCCAATATTGCTCATACCCTGGCAACTCCAAAGAAATTTGATCGGGTTGCAATTTTGTTTCTTGCAGGCAGAAAATATCTGCATCTAATTCATTAAAGGATTCCATGAATCCCTTTGTTACAGCGGCGCGTAGGCCGTTTACATTCCAAGAAATTAATTTCAATTCTTACTCCTTTACAATACTTTGCATCAATCTAATAGTATTCACCGTATTTAACTTGGTGAAAGTCTCTTTCACATAGAATATACGTCAAGTTTTTGCTTAATGTAAGCTAATCTAAGGATTATATGTTAGCGATACTACTGCTTTTTATGTTTCTTAGCATGTCTTGCTTCAGCACGAGCCTTGCGGGCGTTTTCGTTGGCCTTAAGATCACTTTCACGTTTCTCACGGAAATAGTTAGCCACCGCCGACAAGATAAGGATCACTAATACAGTTACATTAAACATACCAGGTCCAAAGGTATAGATGTGATAACACAAATAACCAAAGGCAACGACTGTTAGTAATTGTTTTAATAGATTCATTCGCCCTCCTAAGTTAGTTTAATGTTTCTACACCTGTGCTAAGCGGGAAGCCTTCATACGTTACCCAGTCACTAGAACTACCAACATATAAAGCAGATTCAAGGCCTACTTCACTCATGGTTAACAACGCATTGCAGGCAGTCACACCAGACCCACAGTACGTTACAACTGGCCTATTTTGGTAGATTTCGTTGTAATACTCAGCCTCTAAATCTTTCAAGGATTTAGGACCATCTACGGTATAGCCACTTTCATAAAAATGATTAACAGCCCCAGGAATATGCCCTGTCATGCCGTCCATCGTATCCACTTGAGATCCATCATAACGGAATGGCGCACGAGCATCAATAATAACATGATCTCCGCTTTCACTAGCCTTGAGCACCTCATCGCGACTCATAACCATATCTGTTTGCAACTCGTAGTTAAAGATAGATGGTTTAGCAGGTAACGGGGTCGGCTCTTTAGTTAAGAGATGGCCCTCTCGAACCCAACGTTCAATACCACCAGACAAAACGCGTACATCTGTTAAGCCCATGTAACGTAACGTCCACCAAAGACGACCCGCTAAAAATAGCCACGAATCATATACTACAACCTTTGAGTTACGAGTGATGCCATAAGACTCAAAGGTATGAGCTAACTGTTCCATATCTGGCAATGGATGACGACCACCATGCTCGCCTAAAGGACCAGTCAAATCCTTGTCTAAATCTACCGCATAAGCCCCCTTAATATGGCCTTTTTTATAATCTTGATACCCTCTAGCATCTAAAATGATGACCTCATCGAAACAAGCTAATAATTCTTTAGGAGTGATAAAATTTGACATGTTGTACTCCTTTCTTTGATTATATCGAAAAATACAAATCTTTTAATATTATTATATACGACTATAGCGGGATATACAATTGAAAGCTACTGATATTAAAAACTCATCACAATTGCGTAACCCATCTTCAATGGCAGATAATACATTACGCCCTTCCCCATTAGCAATAAGTTCCGAAGATGTAGCAAAATTGATTAATTGATTCGATTCTGACATAACGAACTCCCTATATAATGAATACTATACTTGCTATTATACCAGCCGCAGCTACAACGTCTAGAGAGTATATAGTTTTACTTTTAAAAGTATATTTTTATAACAGCTTACAGCCTCATTCATCGTTTAATCGCTAATTATAAATATAAATACATGTCCAAATCTAACATTTTCATCTATTCCTTATAATTATCGTATCTATACGTCTTTTTTGCCACGTAAAGTTGTGATATAATGTAAATAATTACTCTTAGGACATTAGTCTGTCCAAATGGATCCAAAAGAGTTAGTGTGTTTTCAAGGAGCGTGCGCAGTTGAAAAAGGGGTACATCAAGTTAATAGCAGCCATTGTGCTCGGTGCTGCTATTATCGGTGGTGGGATCTATGGGGTGTATACACTCTTATCATCCAATACAACGACAATTTTATATCGATCAACCGTTGACGATAAAATCAACGCCATACGACCTTATATTGTTGCATTAGATGCATATAACTCATACAGTGTAGCCTATGCTAACCAATTACAGCCAACTCTTGAAGAGTTGCGCAATGGGTCTCATAATACGACGATTACCTTACCTAAATATAAGGAACTTAAAGCTGCATTAGAGGTAGCAAAACAAGATAGTTCTACACCCTACGAAGACGTAAACCAAGCGACAAATGACGTCCTCGTAGTACTTGATCAAATTATTCCTATTGCTGATCAGTTGCAATCTTACTATGTGGAACGTCGTTATGAAAAGGATAATTATAAAGGTAGCGATGAGCTAGCAGCTCAATATGTACCTTTAGCAGAACAGTTCTACGCTACATATAATGCATTAGACTTAGCTTTAGATAATCGTAATAATGAGCTTTATAACGAACGCATGACTGAGTATCAGGGAGAAAAGCGGGAAAATGCGGTTAACTTTATAGAGATAAATCTCATAACAGCACAAACTATTGACCTTATTGATCCAGATGGGAATACAGACACCCAAAAGGTAGAATCAAACTTACAACAAATTACACAACGCCTCAATAAATTACAACCTGGTACTACACCAGAAGTACAAAATGCGGTAAGAGAGTATCAAGACTCAGTAAAAGAATTTGTTGCAGAGGCACGCAACTACATTATTATCAACTCATCTTATGGCGAAGCTTATACGCAATTATTTACCAAGTATAATAAAATGATTGGCAAGGCCAATGCAGTTAACATGGCAGACTTAGATGTAACAGAAAAAAAATAATATTTAGATAACACAAAGGACTAGCCCATGCGAGCTAGTCCTTTTATTTTTATGTAAGCAGCAAACTTTATTTCTTTTTCAAATCTTTTGTAATGATGTAATATTCAGACGGTGTTATCTTGATACCATCAATATGTTTATTACCTACAATATTAATTTTAGGATACCCAAGGAATAATGCTACAGCGTTATCTAACATCAGTTGTTGGGCATTGATAACCGCATTACGACGCACCACTGGATCGCTACTACTTTCACCAAGAGCCAACAATTCATCGAAACGAGGATTGGAAAAGCCAGAGCCATTGGTTTCAACGCCTGTACCCCAATATTGTTTCAAGAACCATACTGGTTGACCAGTGTTAGCAGTTACAACACTGGAGATAATCATATCGTAATCACCAGATTGAGATAATGTGTCGATAACAGCATAATCTACGATTTTAATTTGTAAATCTACACCGATTTTTTTGTAGTCCGCTTGCAATGCTTCCGCATATAATGGCAATTCAGGACGAGTTGTATAGGCATAGAAGTCAAGCACGAGGTTTTCACCGTCTTTATCTACAATGCCGTCGCCATTTGTATCTTCATAGCCTTCACGTTTCAGTAATTCTTTAGCACGCTCAACGTTATATTTATTAGGATCGCGCAATTGGTTAAAGCCATAGTCTATGGATGGTGGCAATGGAGCTTTACCCGCTACGAAGGTATCTTTCATGAGGTTCTTCGCATAAGACTCACGATCTGCCGCTGCAATGAGGGCTGCACGAAGATTTGGATTTTGTAATTTTCCTTTTTGCCCCATACGAACAAATACGTCACGCAAGGAAGCCACTTCATAGATAGTGAATTTCTTATCATTTTGGAAGATACTATATTCACCCGGTCCAATGCTAACGGCCATATCTACATCGCCTGCTTGTAACGCCATAGCACGAGTATTCGCATCATTAATAGATGGGATTTCAACCTTAGCAAAGCCTGCCTTGCCATCCCAGTAATTATCGTTACGCTTTAGTTCAGCACGCTCTTTTGTGAAAGAGGATACTACATAAGGACCAGTCCCGATAGGGCCTTCCTTCGCAATATCACGGCCATTCGCTTCTGCTGTCACGTCCATAATCAAGAATAATGGATCGCCTAGCAAGTTTGGCAAGTTGTAGTATTCCTTATCGGTCTTAATAGTCAACTCCTGACCTTTAGCGGTGATTTCCGTATAGTTAAAGAACGTTTTTGCTCGTTTACTTTTCGCAAAGGTTCTTTCTAAAGATGCTTTCACCGCCTCAGCTGTCAAACTATTACCATTTGAGAAATTTACTTTATCGTTGATGGTGAAAGTCCATGTCAATTTGTCGTCACCTTGTTTCCAAGATGTTGCAAGCCAAGGCGTTGCTTTCATTTGATCATCAAACTTGATAAGCGTTTCACCTACGCCAAACCGCACAACGGCCCAGCTAAAATAATTTTCTGTTGGTTCTAATGTACCAGCAAAGCTAATGGCCCCTACCTTTAATACATCATTAGAAGGAGCCGCCTCTTGGTTAATGCAACCGACAGTACCGAGAACTGTCATACCAAGAGTCATACCAATGAGTAAAGCCTTACGTAATCCTTTCATTTACACACCTAACCTTTCTACACACATTAACTATTAGTTTATGCTCAGATACTCACTATGTTTTGCATTAACATAATCTAGTAAACCTAACCCACTTTTACAATAGTTAACATATAGAGAGAATCTATGTACATCACTTCATATGAGCATATTTTATTATACCCATAGGGGTATATTTCATATAGTCAACTATACTATATATTACGTGTTAACACAATGTATATTTACTAAATATTTCGATATATCTATTAAAAAAATTTTCATATATGTATTTCATTTAAAAAAATAGCAGTTAGTATGCAAACTAACTGCTATTTTAATTTACCTATAAAATTTAAAACTCAACATTTTAAATCTATATGCTCGAAGTCTAACATTCAAAATCTATACATTTGAATGAGTTTCTTACATTATGCTTCTAATGCAGCCTCATCTAAGGTAAGTGGCTTATGATCTTGGCCAATTTCAAAGATGGAGCTCAATAGAACTTTTGTGTAAGGATGCTTCGCATCTGCTAAGTGGAACGCATCTAATTCTTCAACGATAGCACCTTTGTACATTACGACCACCTTGTGACACATCGTACGAATGAAAGCAATATCATGAGCAATAAATAGGTATGTTAAATTTTTCTTTTTTTGTAAACGCGCCAATAGGTACGCAATGGAGTCTTGTACAGATACGTCTAAAGCACTAGTAGCCTCGTCTAGAACGAGAATTTCTGGCTCTAATACGATAGCACGAGCAATGGCAACACGTTGACGTTGCCCCCCGGACATTTCATGAGGATAGCGATGCATAAACTCACGAGGTAAGTCTACCATCTCAAGGTAATCACCTGCAATTTGTTCTTCTGTTCCCTTTTCAAGAAGATCAAAATTGTATAGTGGCTCAAGAATGATATCCTTTACCTTCATTCGCGGATTAAAGGCTGCAGATGGATCTTGGAATACCATTTGAATTTTTTTACGGTATTCTTTCGTTTGTTCGGAGTTCATATGTTGAATCTCTACACCATCCACATAAATCTCACCTTCCGTAATAGGAAGCATCTTCATAATCATACGAACCAATGTTGTTTTCCCAGAGCCAGATTCCCCTACAATCCCAAGGGACTGACCTTTTTCGAGAGTTATATTAATATCCTTACATGCTTCGAGTTCACCACCAGTGGGAAGTGGGAATCGCTTATATACATTTTTTAATTCTACTGCATAGTTAGTCAATGTAACGACCTCCTCCCAATGTTGGTACAGCCTCTTTTAATTGTTTCGTATATTCATTAGATGGATTTTCCAAAATGTCTTTAGGAGTACCTGCATCTACGACACGGCCCTTTTTCATAACGATAATGTAGTCCGACATATACGCCGCTACACCAAGATTATGGGTTACCATTACGATTGCGGAGTTATGCTCTTTAGCTAGGTCAAGCATTTGCATAACCACTTGAGATTGTGTCGTTACGTCTAGCGCAGATGTCGGTTCATCTCCGATGAGTAATTTAGGGTCTAAAGCTAACGCCATGGCAATACCCACACGTTGACGTTGCCCACCAGATAACTCATGAGGATAACGACGTAATATATCTGCCCCATTAGGTAGTGATACAGCTTCTAAAAGCTCAATAGCACGACGATCACATTCGTCATTATCGATTTCAATATGAGACTTAAATAGTTCTCTAAATTGTTTACCGATACGAACGATTGGATCTAATGCACTACCACTATCTTGGAAAATCATGGCCATATCTTTACCGCGCAAAGATCTCCATTCTGCTTTAGACAGATTACGAAGATCATGACCATTAAAGATCATAGACCCATCCGTAACTTCACCACCTACAGGCAATAAGCCCATGAGGGCACGAATCACGGTAGTTTTACCGGATCCAGACTCACCTACGATGGTTAATACCTTGCCGCGTTCCAAGGTAAAATTCACATCCATAACAGCAGGCACACCTTGGTACGCGATGTTAAGGTTTTCTACAGTTAGTATGTTTTCTGCCATTATAGCTCCTTACTATTTTGTAATTTTGTTAGTAATCCAGTAGTAGTCACTTGGGTACATTACAGCACCTTTCAAGTAAGAACCAAATACGATGTTAGTTTTAGGGTACCCTAAGAACAATGCTGCGCCATCATTCATCAACATTTGTTGAATTTGAATTGCATATGCACGACGTTTCACAGGATCAAATTCAGTTGCTGCTGCATCAAGCAATTCGTCTACAGAAGGATTGGAGTAGCCAGAGCCATTTTGTGCCCAGTCACCACCATTATTAGTATGCCAATAGTTAGCCAAGAAGTAGATAGGATCGCCTGTATTAGCTGTTACGATATTGGAAATAAGCATATCGTAATCACCATCTATACCCATTTTGTCAATTAAGTTATAGTCAACTGTTTTAATTTTCATGTCGATACCCACTTTTTTGAGATCAGCTTGTACAGCTTCCGCATAAAGTGGCAATTCAGCACGAGAGTTATAAACAACAAAATTAAATGTCAATGGTTTACCATCTTTATCAAGGATGCCGTCACCATCAGTATCTTTCCAGCCAGCTTCAGATAATAATTGTCTAGATCTTTCAGGATTATACGCATTAGGATCTTTCAAATCATTGAAGCCATAATCCATGGATGGTGGAATTGGAGCGGAGCCAGGGATGAATGTACCTTTTAACAATACATCAGCATAGCTCTTACGGTCTGTTGCAGAGATGACAGCAGCGCGAACCTTGTCGTCACCAAGAACGCCTTTTTGGTTGATACGTGCTAATACAACACGAAGAGATGCAATTTCATCTACTTTAAACTTATCGTTACCTTGGAACAATCCAATTTCGCCAGGGCCAATGTTTACAGCCATGTCGACATCCCCTGATTGCAAGCTCAACGCACGCGTATTAGGGTCATCGATGGAAGGAATTTCAACAGTTTTGAATGGTACTGCACCATCCCAATATTTTTCATTCGCTACCATTTCAGCACGTTCTTTTGTAAAAGATTTCACTACATATGGGCCTGTGCCGATAGGACCTTCTTTAGCAAAGTTACGACCATCTTTTTCAGATTGTACGTCAACGATTAGGAACAATGGATCCGCCAAAAGACCTGGCATATTAGGATATTCTTTTTTCGTATGAATGACTAACTGTTGTCCATTAGCTTCAATGGATTCATATTCAAAGAATGTTTTAGCCCGATTTTGCTTAGCAAAAGAGCGCTCGATAGACTCTTTAACTGCTTGAGCATCAACTTTTTTGCCATTGGAGAATGTTACTTTATCGTTGATGGTGAAAGTCCAAGTTTTCTTGTCTTCAGATACTTCCCATTTGGATGCAATCCAAGGTTGTGGTTTCATTTGCTCGTCAAATTTAGCCAATGTTTCGCCTACACCATAACGCATTACAACCCATGCGAAGAAGTTTTCCGTAGGTTCTAAGGTAGATGCGAAATTAGTTACGCCTACTTTCAATACATCTTTATTTGCAGAACCATTGTTATCGGAGCCACAACCAGCAATGAAAGAACCCATCATCACAATGCTAAGACCTGCTAAAAGGGCCTTTTTCCAAGATTTTTTCATTTAAAATCTCCTTGTACAATTACATACAAAACATAAAAAATTTAAACATCAAGACTATGATAATCCAAAATAGTCAGTGATGGAAAAACCATTATTTATACCTATTCACATAGAAGCTTTTACAAGAGAAATTACCATCAAAAGCTTTCAAAACATGAATAGATATACTACTATATTATCCTTGGTTTTTAGGATCCACTACATCACGTAAGGAATCGGACCAAAGATTAAAAATAGCAACCACGATAAGGATGGACATACCAGGGAATGCCATGAGCCATGGGCTCGTTTGCAAGTACTGGCGACCCTCGTTAAGCATGAGGCCCCATTCTGGAGTCGGTGGCTGAGCACCAAAGCCAAGAAAGGATAAACCTGCTACCTCAATCATGATAGCCCCGATATCTAATGCACCTGTTGTAATAACGAGAGGCATAATATTAGGAATGATATGACGTCTGATGATGGTCGTCGTAGATGCCCCCATCATAACAGCAGCTGTTACATATTCCTCACCGCGTACCTTGAGCGTCATAGAACGTACAATACGAGCATATTTTGCCCAACCTACAACAGATAAGGCTAAAATCGTATTTACAATGCTACCACCTAAAATACCAGCAATAGCAATAGCCAATACGATACCAGGGAATGATAACATGATGTCTGCTAAACGCATAAGAACCATTTCAACTTTACCGCCAAAATAGCCTGCTGCAGCACCGATAATCGTACCAATACTAACCATGATTACAACAATAGTTACGCCCATGAACAAAGATAATTGAGTACCATAAATAACACGAGATAATACATCACGACCCAATTTATCAGTACCAAACCAATGTTGACTGCTTGGCGCTTGCAATGCTTGAGTCATATTAGATGTGAAAGCATCACCTGGTGCAAGCCAAGGCGCAAAGATAGCAACGATAACTACAAGAATCATCAAACTACTATAGAAAGAGAACAATTTATGTTTTTGGATAAATTCTGCCATTATGCTCTCTCCCGTTTCAATCTAGGGTCTAGTAGGATATATGACGCATCAACTAATGCATTAATGCACATATATGCTAAGGACACCCACAATACAAAGCCTTCGATCAATGGATAGTCGCGCATGGTAATAGCATAAATCGCCATATTCCCAAGGCCTGGCCAAGAGAATACCATTTCTACGACTGCTACCCCGCCTAATAACCAGCCCATAAGAACACCAAGAATAGTAATGAGCGGTAATACAGCGTTTGGTAAAATATGACCAAATAAAATTTTCATTTCACTCACACCACGAGCGCGAGCACCGATAACGTAATCCTTTTCCATTTCTTCAAGAATAACGAGACGAACTTGGCGCATGTACTTTGAGCCAACTACAACCGCTAGTGTAATAGCCGGTAAGATAACACCAATTGGAGTTACACGAGATGTGGCAATCGGTACAAGTCCCAATTTAAGTCCAAAGATATAAATAAGTACAAGGCCTAACCAGAATGTAGGCATAGAAACACCTACAAAAGATGCAGCTCTTAACAGATAATCAACCCATTTATTACGATTTAAGGCGCTTATTATCCCTGCTGGCAACGCATAAAGTAGAGTAAATACTAAAGCAGTACCAGCTAACATCAAGGTTCCTGGTAAAGCCTCCAACATACGATCTACTACTGGCTTTTTAGCAGAATAACTCATCCCTAAATCACCTTGTGCCGCATTAACAACCCAGTTTGCATACTGCACTAAAAACGGTTTATCTAAACCGAGCTGAGCTCTAGTTTCATCGATAAGCTCCTGAGATACGATAGTATCCGCCGTTTCTAGTAGCATCGTTACTGGATCGCCTGGTGCTAAATAGGTGAGACAAAATGTCAAAAATGTAATGCCAAACAAGGTGACAATAAATTGCCCCAATTGTTTGACAAAGCGTTTGCCCATAGGCGCCTCCTAAACTCTCTAAACACTAACAACAAAATAAATGACAAACTAATGATACGAGTCCCTACCTACATAGCTGTGAGACTAAATGATAAGGAAACGAAAAAAGGCTAGTCGCCCGACTAACCTAAATTAAGCAAGGTATATGCATACCATGCATTTTAGAGCAGGCTTTCTGACTCTGATTCATCGCAACATCTCGGCCTTCCCAGTTTCCCAGTGACCCCATAATGAAACCTTGCTCCTCATTACAGCTATTTGCATAGTATGGGACTTCCACCCATTTTCCTCTTTTACGCTCGGTAAATACCGACACTCACTAGTTCATTCATTTTTATCGATTATAAATATACTATATTAATATTATATTTACAATACGCATACCCCTTAGGGGTATGCGTATATCGTAGACTTTCAATATAATTTTTATACTGATAAGAAATATCGAATAGTGATTAAGTTAACAATCATGTATAAAGTTTTACAAATTATCTTATATATATGATATTTTTCTGTATTAACTGTATAAGACGGTATATATATAAATCTCAATAATAAATTAAATTTCACTATAAAATCTTTTTATAGATGGTAAACAAACAATTAATAATCAATATATTTATTAATATATTAATCTTTAAACATATGTATTAATAAGTATAAATAATATTTTATTAATAGTTTAATCCTAAAAAATTAACTCTGAGAGATACAAAAAAGAGGCTGTTACCTAGTAACAGCCTCTAAAAGACGAGAGATATTCAGTTAATCGATACTTTGTTGTAAGCGGTGCGCTCTGCGTGTATCCCACGCTTTACGCAAAACATAGATTACCAAGCCAATGCTTACTGCTACTGCACTACCTAACATAGCATCAAAGCCACATGCATAGATAGCATATAAACAGTAGAGAACACCTGCACCGAACAAGTAGTTAGAGCGTTTAATACGGCTTTCAGCTACGCCAGCCATACGCATCATAGTAGGTACTGCTAAGATACACAATACATACGGTACTACGTTAGTTACAACCGCTAAGTTTACTAAGATTTCAAATTGCTCACGCAAGGAGTCGCTAGCAGTGAACAAAGTAAGCAATGTTTCAACAGCGAGTAAAATCAATACGCCACGAACAGGAGCGTCTTTGCTATTTACACGAGCGAATATTTTAGGGAAGTAACCATGTTCCGCTGCGCTTTTGAATACGCGGGACAATGTGAATTGCCAGCAGAGCAAAGCGCCAAAGCAAGAAATAACCATAGCAGCCATAACGATGTTTGCAATAGTATCATTGAACATGTATACGAATGTCAAACCGAATGGTGCGTTAGAATTTAATAAGTCAACGTTAGGCACAATACCTGCCATAACGTTTGTGGACAAGATATAAACCACTGCCACTGCTAATGTACCTGCCACAGTTGCGATAGGTACGTTTTTCTTTGGATTCTCAACAGCATCAGCATTAGCCGCTGCGGACTCAAATCCTAGGAAGCCCCATAAAGTTAGGGAAATAGATTGTTTTACCGCATCATAAAGCGGAAGATCATTTGGGTTCCATGCCGCCCAATAGATAGATGGATCAAACCAATACCAGCCGATTGTACCGATTAATAAAACCGGAACAATAGATCCCCAAATAGTCATGTTGCTGAGTCGACCTGTGAAGCGATTACCTCTGAAGTTCAGAATCGCTGCAAACCACAAGAGCACAATTGTTACTTGGCTTGTTTGTGTAGCATTAAGGTCAGCGCCAAAGAAAGCTGCGCCATAACCTACGGCAGATACCGCGATGGCGATATTAGCAATGATGAGAGATATGCTGTAAGCATAGCTCGCCATAAAATGTCCAGTTTTACCGAAGCGATGTTCTGCATAACCGCCCATGCCCCCTTGTTTTTGGGAGAACATACCCGCTTGAGCAAAAATATACGCTAGTAAAAGCGCACCCACAGCTGTCACGAGCCAAGATAAAACTGAAATAGTACCAACTTGAGCCAAATTAGTTGGTAACATAATGATCCCAGCTCCTAGCATATTGGCTGCTACCATTGTGGTTAGCTGGAATACAGACATTTTTTTAGCGGTGGTTTTCATGTATCAATCCCCTTTCACTAAGGTGAATTTTTTCTCGTCCATAATTCACTTAATAATATATATACCGCTAAGTAAATCCAGTTCGTGCTGTGATGGGCTTGAATGTGGATTTACCGTTTTTATTCTTATTACGAATTAAATAATAACACCTATGAAACTAAAATAAAAGTACTTTATTGGCGGACAAGGCATATTACACGAATTGAATAAATTATAGGTAATTTATCAACTAAAATGAATAGAACTCATTTTAAGAACGACAAGGTATAATTTTATCCTAATTTATTCTGTGTATATATGTAATTTTTCCTATCTATCACAGTTATAGTGTCCTAGTACAAGACTATTATTTTCTCACAGTCCACTCTATACGCACACACAAATACATCATTTTAATAGTGGATTATCAATTAGAATCCTCAAGTTTATAGATATCATCTAACTTCCAAAAAAAAATCGATATACATATAAGTATAATGGGCAATACTAGTCCATTAATGAAGTCCTTATATGTATATCGATCTTATTTTTTCAGATTTTATTGATAACTATTCTTTAATTTTACCCAATGATTATTCCACACTAGAATCTATTCTTGTACAGATTCAACGATTGCTTTCCATTCAGCAATTTGCTTTTCCTCAGCAGCGATAATGGCTTTACCATTATTGCGTTGTCGTTCCACACATTCTGGAGCCGTACCAGAATAGTTGTTACGACCTGCTACGCAAGCTTCGATGGAGATGACATCAAGAATATCTGCATCAAAACGGTTGGAAATAGCTTTGAAGTCTTCTATGGATAGATCAAGGAGTACACAACCTTTTTCGATGCAATGATGCACCGCATTACCTACGATTTCATGGGCTTCACGGAATGGGACACCTTTCTTCGCAAGATAATCTGCCATATCCGTGGCATTAGAGAAGTCGTCATAAAGAACTGCTTTCATATGCGCCCCATTGACCTTCATACCGCGAATCATAGCCGCATTAATGGACAATGCAAAGTGTACCGTATCAATAGCATCAAAGATACCTTCTTTATCCTCTTGCATATCCTTGTTGTATGTAAGTGGTAATCCTTTCAAAGTTGTTAAAAGACCTAACAAATGACCATAGGTACGGCCTGTTTTACCACGAACCAGCTCGCAAACGTCAGGATTTTTCTTTTGAGGCATGATGCTAGAACCTGTGCAGTGCGCATCATCGAGTTCAATAAAATTGAACTCGTTTGTGGACCACAAAATCAATTCTTCACTGAGACGGCTCAAGTGCATCATCACGAGAGACGCAAAGGACAAGAATTCAACTACGTAGTCACGGTCAGATACGGCATCCATGCTATTTTCGTAAATTCGAGAGAATCCCAATAGTTTTTGTGTGTACGTTTGATCAATGCCATACGTAGAACCAGCTAAAGCGCCCGCACCAAGAGGCATGATGTCAGCATGTTTGAAGACCATCAAGAGACGATCAAAGTCACGTTCCAACATAGAGAAATAGGCCATCATATGATGCCCAAATAATACAGGTTGAGCACGTTGTAAGTGCGTATAGCCAGGCATGATAACGTCACTATATTTTTCAGCTGTTTCAATGAGAGCCTTCTGCATATCTACAATGAGCTCGCCCATTTCCACAACAGCTTTACGCACATACATGTGCAAGTCTACTGCGCATTGGTCATTACGGCTACGACCTGTATGCAAACGACCACCGGCTTCACCGATATCATCAGTAAGGCGTTTTTCAATATTCATATGAATATCTTCAAGAGCTATAGAAAATGGGAATTCCCCTTTATCGATTTGCCCTTTAATTTTTGTTAAACCTGCTAAAATAGCATCTCGATCTGCGTCGGAGATAATATTTTGTTTTGCCAGCATTGTCGCATGTGCCTTGCTACCTGCAATATCTTCGGCGTACATCCGCGCATCAAAAGCGATAGAGGATGTAAAATCCTCTACCGCTTTATCAGTGCCTTTTGTGAAACGCCCGCCCCACAATTTAGCCATTATTTACCTGCTTTCTCTTTCATCAATGCATTAATTTTGAGAGGTAAACCGAACAAGTTAATGAAACCTTCTGCATCAGATTGATCGTATACGTCATCTTCTTCAAATGTTACGAAATCTTCGCTGTACAAAGAATATGGAGAAGTACTACCTGCAGAAATGATATTTCCTTTGTACAATTTAAGTTTTACTTCACCTGTTACAGTTTTTTGAGTTTCGTCAACAAACGCTTGTAACGCGTTCATCAATGGTGCAAACCACATGCCATCATATACGAGTTCAGCGTATTTGTTAGCAATGAGTTCTTTGTAGTGGTATGTAGCTCTGTCGAGGCAAAGGTATTCAAGTTCTCTGTGAGCATACATGATGATGGAGCCACCTGGGTTTTCATAAACACCACGAGATTTCATACCTACCAATCTATTTTCGACGATATCTACAACGCCTACACCATAGTGTGCACCGATTTCGTTGAGTTTTTCTAATATTTGTAATGGAGTACCTTCTTGACCATCTACAGCTACAGGTACACCTTCTTTGAAGGATACAGTTACATAACCAGCTTCATCTGGAGCTTGTTCAGGAGTATGTGTTACCAAGTACACATCATCTTTAGGCGCATTTGCTGGATTTTCAAGATCGCCGCCTTCATGGGACAAATGCCATACGTTTTGGTCCATAGAGTACGGATGTTTTTTTGTAGCTACAACTGGAATATCATGTTTAGCAGCATATTCCATGCAGTCTGTACGGGATTTCAAATCCCACTCTCTCCAAGGAGCGATGATTTTCATGTTAGGAGCCAATGCTTTGATAGTCAACTCAAAACGAACCTGGTCATTACCTTTACCAGTCGCACCGTGAGCAATCGCATCAGCCCCTTCTTTTTCAGCAATATCTACAAGGATTTTACCGATTAAAGGTCTAGCGAAGGATGTACCTAATAAATATTTACCTTCGTAAATCGCACCAGCTTTCACAGTAGGCCAAATATAATCTTTTACAAACTCTTCCTTAGCATCAACGATGTACGCTTTAGAAGCACCGGATTTGATCGCTTTTTTCTCAACTGCATCATAATCCTCAGGTTGACCCAAATCTACACACACAGCAATAACTTCAGCACCATAATTTTCTTTTAACCAAGGAATGATAACAGAAGTATCTAAACCACCAGAATATGCGAGTACTACTTTATTTGCTTTACCCATGATAACACCTCATAAACCACTATCTATTTAGACTCATATAATCAATACAATATCAGATAATTGTGAAAGCACCGTGGTATCTTCTATCACCGACAGGCATTTTCTCCTTCTGACAAAAAATAGTATACACCTGTATAATTATAAATGCAAGTATTATTTTTATACAATTATATAATATTTTTCGGAACGTAACTATCTAAATATAAAATAAGCTATATCATGTAATCTAATACACGACATAGCTTATTAAACATATTAAATTATTCTTCTACTAGCCCTAGCTCTTGTTCGTACGCATAGTCTGCCTCGGCTCGTGTAATCATGCCTTGGTCTACCATTTGTTCTAGCACTAACTTTTGCCGTGCCTTAGCGCCTTCATAGTTCGTGTAAGGATCTAAATAGGACGGTGCATTAGGTAATGCTGCGAGTAAAGCGCTTTGCCCCAATGTTAATCGACTTGGACTCGTACCGAAGTAGCCATAAGATGCTTCGTAGATACCGTAGTAATTATGTCCATAATATACGGTATTCAAATACATGGTAAGGATTTCTTCCTTAGAGTAATAATGTTCCATTTCACTAGCGAGAATCGCCTCTTCTACCTTACGACTCATGATGCGTTTCGATGAAAGGAAAAGATTTTTTACGAGTTGTTGCGTAATAGTACTACCGCCTTCCAGCGTTTCACCGGCTATGGTATTCGTGTAAAAGGCGCGAATAATACCGAGTACATCAATGGCTCCATGTTTATAATACCGCTTATCTTCAATAGCAATGAGTGCATTTTTTGTATATTCAGGAATAACCTCCCCTTTTACCCAATGCTCTTTTGAAATACGCTGATTTAGAGCTATTTCCACTTTATCCTTGAAGGTAAAGAGGCGTATAATTCGATCCGTACGACTGAGCGTGTCTTCATTTTGTTCTATTCGTTTTTCAACAAGTGTGTGAGCTTTACTTTCACGATTTGTCCCTTGAAAGCTATGGTATCCGTCATAGATAAACATAGCCAAAATCATGACCACCACGAACACAACTAGATTTCGAAGGTAGCGAAATACTTTCATTTCTTTCACCTATTTCTTAAAGGTCTGTAATATAAACACATGTAAACATAAGTTTATAATCTAGCCATCTATACAATACCTTATATACATATACAAATATAAAGTATATTAAATGTATTGTATCACATCAATCAAGAAGAAGATATGTAAAACACTAGTTTTTACGTCCACTCATACTACAAATATATTTAATATATCTTATAACGGCACGACACTATATATCTATAAATACCGATTAATGCATATTAGTTATACTTATTAAGTTGTATTAAAAACTTTAAATAGAGTATAATATATGAGATGATAAAAACATGCCTATGGAGGAGTAATATGAAACAGTGTATGGATTCAGAAAATCTGCATCGTCGATTGCGTAAAATCTTAGGTCAAGTGCAAGCTATTGATCGAATGATTGAAGAAGACATTCCCTGCGAAGATGTGTTGAGCCAAATTAATGCAGCTAAATCTGCACTACATAAAGTAGGACAAGTAATTCTTGAAGGACATATCAACCACTGCGTACGAGATGGTATCGAACATGGTGACGTAGAAAAAACCATTAGCGACTTTACAAAAGCTGTAGAACGCTTTGCAAATATGGGTAAATAAAAAAGGACTCTACAAATGAATTGCACCCAAAAATTAGACATAATTTTGGGAGGTGCAGTTCAAAATGTAGGGTCCTTTTTATTACCCCAATATTAATCGTGGTTAGTTGTTAAGAATTCGCTCAATGCAGCGAGTACATCATCTTCGTCAGCACCGTCAGCAGTCAATGTAACGGATGTACCTTTTGTAGCACCCAAAGTCAATACAGTTAAGATAGACTTAGCATCCGCTGTTTTGCCATTGGCAGCAATAGTCACTTTAGAAGCAAACTTAGCAGCCAATTGTGTGAAGGCTGTAGCAGGACGAGCATGTAAACCAGATTCGTTAGTAATTTCTACTGTTAATTCTTTCATGATAACCTCTTTCTATCTCGATAGGCAGAGCCTATCTCATACGTTCTAATAGATATATTGTATCAATATCAAGTATTTCAATTCAAGTATATTACATCTTATTTGCTATATAATGATTCTATTTAAGGCAAAACTGGATTATAGTAAACCTTTTTCAGCTAATACAGATTTAGCGTATTCTGTAATTTCTTCTGCTGTGTCCATAGTAAGTGCTTTATTTGCCACCTCTTCACATTCTGCTTTGGAAACAGAACGCAAGATATTTTTAATAAGAGGAATCGAAGAAGCAGTCATGGAGAATTCGTCGAGGCCAAGACCTAATAGAATCATGGTCGCCACAGGATCACTAGCAAGCTCACCACACATGCCTGTAAATTTACCTTGTTCATGACTAGCATCAATGACGTGCTTAATAAGACGTAACACACCTGGATGCAATGGTTGATACAAGCTACCAATTGCTTCGTTCATACGGTCTACTGCCAATGTGTATTGGCAAAGATCATTCGTACCGATACTAAAGAAGTCTACATATTTAGCAAGAATTGGAGATATAACAGCTGCCGCTGGTACTTCGATCATGATGCCAACCTTGATATCCTTGTTGAAATCCTTACCCTCAGCCTCCAGTTCCTCCTTACATTCACTAAGCATAGCATTCGCTTGCTTCACTTCCTCAACGGAAGCAATCATAGGATACATGATGTGAATATCACCAAACGCACTAGCTCGTAATAAGGCACGCAATTGTACCTTAAAGATGTCTGGACGATTTAAGGATATACGAATAGCGCGATATCCTAGGAATGGATTCATTTCACTTGGTAAATCAAGGCATTTCAATTCCTTGTCTCCACCGATGTCCATGGTACGGATAATAACAGGCTGCCCCTTCATATCTTGGGCTACCTTTTTATACTCTTCGAATTGTATTTCTTCTGCAGGCAATTCGTCATTTTCCATGTAAAGGAATTCTGTACGATACAAACCAATACCTTGTGCGCCCATAGTGAGCGCATGTTTAGCATCCTTCGCCTTACCAATGTTGCCGAATAGTTCTACATGATGACCATCAATGGTAGTAGCTTCAAGATTAGCGGATTCGCGCAACCGTTTTAACTCTTCTTGGAACGCCAACGCTTGATTTGTATACTCCGTCCAATCCGCATCAGATGGATTGATTTCCACGATACCATCCGTACCAAGAACGACTGCCTTATCGCCATCTGCAAAGCTTTCAATATCACCAACGCCCATAACTGCAGGAATCTCTAAGGTGCGAGCCATAATAGCCGCATGAGATGTAGGGCCACCTGCTGCCGTAACGATACCTTTTACTACCGCTTTATCAAGGGATGCCGTATCAGATGGTGCCAAATCATGAGCCACCAAGATAACCTCGCCAGAAATATGTGATAAACCGCGAGGGTTCATGCCTAACATATTACGCATCAAACGATCACCGATATCCTTAATATCTGCGCCTCGTTCACGCATATAGGCGTCTTCCATGCCGAGAAAGATATTGGCAAAGGTTTCAATTGTTTGAGCCGTAGCCGCTACCACATTCATATGGCTAGACTCAACAAGGGATTTAATTCCGTCAGATAAGGATGGGTCTTGAGCAATTTGCATATGCGCTTCAAAAATAGCCGCCTCTTCTGGCCCCATTTCATCCAACGCTTTTTTACGAATAGTATCCAATTGTTTTAAGGTAGATGCCATAGCAGTTGCAAACTTGCCAATTTCTTCTTCTACCTTGTCTTCCGTTACATTGTAATCAGGAATGACAATTTCCTCTTGAATATATCTATATACATTGCCTACTGCAACGCCACGAGATCCAGAAATCCCTTGAATTCGCATATGTGTTCCTCTTTCTATTACGATTAACTACATTACTCTTTATTTTATCATTTCTCTGTTAAACAATAAAGTAATCCAAATACCTATACTCCCTTAAATAACCGTCCCATATGGGGCATTTTTTGTTTTACTATAACTCTCAATAAACGTTGTAAGCTTTCCTTATTTTCCCTTTATTTTGCTATAAATTTATACGATTCCATGCCATGCTTAGGACCTATTTATGATATAATATTATAATATAGAATATATAATAATAAACATATGAGACTTTCACGGGCTTCATGGTGAAAGTCTTACTTATTGATAGGAGACTTTATGAAATTAACGAAAATGCATGGTCTCGGCAATGACTTCATCCTCTTTGCCGACCCACAAGGGACGTCTAAAGACTACACAGACCTCGCCATCCGCCTTTGCGATCGTCGCACGGGTATTGGTGCTGATGGTCTTGCTATCCTAGTTCCTTCCGAAACCTGTGATGTGCGCATGCGCATCATCAACTCCGATGGTAGTGAAGCAGAAATGTGCGGTAATGCCATCCGTTGCTTTGCCAAATACGCTTATGAACACGGTGAAACAACGAAGGAGACTTTCACCATTGAAACCTTAGCTGGCGTAATGAAGCCTACATTGACTATCGAAAACGGTATAGTCACACAAGTTACTGTAGACATGGGCAAACCATTTTTTAAGGCCCAAGACATTCCTATGAATGTAAACATGGATAAGGTTATCGACGTAGACCTCAATGTAAACGGTGAAACCGTAACAGTGAGTTCTGTATTGCTCGGTGTGCCTCATACGGAGGTATTCATCGACGACATTACAAAAGCCCCTGTTACAACACAAGGCCCTATCCTTGAAAAGCACGATGCCTTCCCTGCCAACACCAATGTAAACTACATTGAAGTGGTAAACGACAAACACATCAAGGTGCGCACATGGGAACGCGGCGCTGGCGCTACTTTAGCTTGTGGAACAGGATCTTGTGCCTCTGCCGCTATGTCCTTTGAAAAGGGCTTAACAGGCCGCGAAGTAGATGTGGAACTCTATTTAGGAACATTGCATATTTCATACTTGGAGGATGGCACGGTGCTCATGACAGGCCCGGCTGAGGAAGTCTTCGAAACAGAACTTCCTATCGATTAAAATGAAGTGGTTACAACTTATATTAAATGCGTTCCTAAGGTACCAACAGGGTCGCACACTCATACCACGGAATATAGAGCCCCTTTTGGGACTACTTGCATCCATTCTCGTCATCCTCATAGCCGTAGCCAATAGCATCGCTATTGGTTATGCCTTGATTGTCGTATGGAGCATCATGGACTACGTGTTCTACCGCAAAGGATATGCCCTAAAAGAATTATTAAACCTATCTTGGACAGGTGCGAAAACATCCATCATAGTGATGCAAATCTTCCTTCTCATCGGTTGGCTCATCGCCATGTGGCAAGCAGCAGGCGTTATTCCTATGATTATCGCCACAGGTATCGATTTAATTGATCCATCCATCTTTATCGTCTGTGCCTTTTTAATAACAGCCATAGTGAGTATGCTGTTAGGTACTGCACTGGGCACTGTAGGAACGATAGGCATCGTACTCATCACGATGGCAAGAGCTGGAAGTATTCCAGAAAATATCGTAGTTGGTGCCATTATTGCAGGTGCTTACTTTGGTGATCGAAACGGTCCACTATCCTCTAGTGCATCTCTTGTAGCGGCCTTGACCCATACAAAGGTATCGACGAATATTCCCATTATGTTTAAAGATGGTATTCCAGCACTCATCATCTCTACAGTGTTGTATCTATTACTATCTCAGTGGTACCCACTCAATTACGAAAATAGTTTACTATCCGATACAATTCACTTTATTTTCAATATCGATTGGACATTATGGATTCCAGTCATCATCGTCATTGGTCTATTGCCTTTGAAAGTATCTATCCGTTGGCCTATCGGACTCAGTGCATTAGCGGCGGCCATTCTAGCCTATACCAATCAGGATGCGAGCCTCTCAGAGTTGGGATGGTATACCTTAACAGGCTTTGAACTACCGCACTATAATCCACTAGCTAATATCATTCATGGCGGCGGTCTGCAAACGATGTTTATCCCTACCCTTTCAATTTTTATGGCTACTGCCATTTCAGGCATGCTCGAAGGGGTTGGCTTCTGGAACGATATACGACAACTGTTAGAGCGAGCTAAAACACGGAGCGATGTATTTGCTGCCAATGTAGGTCTTGCTTTCTTAACAGGTGCGGTTGGATGCAGCCAAGCTATTGCGGTAGTTATGACGCACTCTATTATGCGTATTACCTACGCACAGCAAGGTATTCAAGACGAAGATGTAATGCTAGACTTTGAAAATAGTGGCATTCTCATCGCTCCATTACAACCATGGAATATCGCTGCCTACGTGCCCATTGTCATGATGGGTACAAGTTCAACAGGTTATGTACCATTTGCCTTCTTCCTATATCTAGTACCACTCATCTATTGGTTACGATTACGGAAGCAAGATCAACCAATCATACGCTAATTAGTATTATCTCAAAAGGGGAAATTGTATGATTTATACCATTACCTTTAATCCAGCTCTCGATTATATCGTGCGCCTTGATCACCTCAAGACGGGTACTATTAATCGCACCATCCAAGAATACGTTCTCGGTGGCGGCAAAGGTATCAACGTATCTATCGTGCTCAATAATCTTGGCATGGATACGACAGCACTCGGCTTCATCGCAGGGTTTACAGGCGAAGAAATCGTAACACAACTCAAGAACTTCGGCGTAAAAGAAGATTTCATCCGACTTCGCGAAGGATTAACCCGCATCAATGTTAAGGTAAAGGCCTCTGATGAGGAAACAGAGATTAACGGCCGCGGCCCAATCATCGGTGCCGACGAATTAGAAGCGCTATACAAACAGCTTGATGCATTGACCGAAAAGGATACCTTAATCCTTGCTGGCAGCATTCCTTCTAGTCTACCAAGCGATATGTACGAAATCATTATGGAGCGCTTACAACATAAAAATATTCGCATCGTAGTCGATGCGACAAAAGATCTGCTCACAAAAGTCTTACCTTATAAACCATTTTTAATTAAGCCAAATAATCACGAGCTTAGCGAAATCTTTGGTCGCACTCTCGCTACAAAGGATGATCTTGTAGAAGCTGCCAAAGCATTGCAAGAGAAAGGTGCACAACACGTACTCATCTCTATGGCTGGTGATGGAGCTATCTTGGTGTCTGCTGACGGCACTGTATATACAAGTCCTGCCCCTAAAGGAACTCTCGTGAATTCCGTGGGTGCTGGCGACTCCATGGTAGCTGGCTTTATTACGGGCTATGAAAAAACGGGTGACTTACAAGAGGCGCTCTACTGGGGCATCTCCAGTGGATCTGCCTCTGCCTACTCTGAAAACCTCGCAACCCTTGAAGAAGTAGAAACACTACTTTCACAAGTACGAGTTAAATAATTTTATATTTTATTTGCATCAAGGAGTACACATATGCAAATCACTGATTTATTAAAACCGCAATCTATCCTGTTGAATGCAGATCCTGTCACAAAGGCTGACGCCATTTACACCTTAGGTGAATTGATGGACAAAGGCGGCCACTTGACAGACAAGGCAGAATATTTAAAAGCAGTGTTCGCTCGTGAAGAGTCTGGTTCTACAGGCCTTGGCGACGGTATTGCCACACCGCATGCTAAATCTGCAGGCGTAAAAGAAGCAGGCCTAGCCGCTATGGTCGTGCCTAACGGTGTAGATTTTGAAGCGCTTGATGGTCAACCTTCCCACCTATTCTTCATGATTGCAGCTCCAGAAGGTGCGGCTGACACTCACGTAGAGGTATTGAGCCATTTAGCAACGATGGTGATTGACCCTGATTTCAAAGAAGCTCTTATCGCAGCTCCAACTGTAGAACGTTTCTTGGAACTCGTAACAGCTAAAGAGCAAGGCAACTTTGATCCATCTGTAGAAGGGTTTATCAAAACAGCAGAGGATCAAAAAGCAACCGGTATTACTGGCGCTATCGAAGCGAAGGCTACAGAAGCAATTGAAAAGGTGGCACCTAAGATTTCTGTAGATAACCCGTATTATGATGTACTAGCTGTTACAGGCTGTCCTACTGGCATCGCACATACCTACATGGCTGCAGAATCTTTAGAACGCAAAGCTAAAGAAATGGGCATCTCCTTAAAAGCAGAAAAGAACGGTGCTTCTGGCGTTAAAGATGCTCTTACAGCAGAAGAAATTGCACATGCTAAATGCATTATCGTAGCTTCCGATCGCCAAGTAGAAATGGCACGTTTTGACGGTAAACCTATGATTCAAACTAAGGTAGCTAATGGCATTAATAAAGCGGAAGAATTATTGCGTGAAGCTATGGCTGGTACAGCACCTGTATACCACGCTTCTCCATCTGACAAAAATGCCGCAGTAGCAGCATTCGATGCGGCAGATAACTTCGGTCGCCAAATCTACAAACATTTGATGAACGGCGTATCTCACATGTTGCCATTCGTTATCGGTGGCGGTATCTTAATTGCCCTCGCCTTCTTATTCGATGTATTCAATCCTGCGAATCCTAAAAACTTTGGTTCCGGTACACCTCTTGCGGCTTTCTTAATGCAAATCGGTGGCGCTTCCTTCGGCTTCATGTTACCCGTATTAGCCGGTTACATCGCTATGAGTATTGCGGACCGTCCAGGTCTTGTAGCTGGTTTCGTTGGTGGCTTATTAGCTAACCAAGGTGGCTCTGGTTTCCTAGGCGCATTGATTGCCGGTTTCGCAGCAGGTTATTTAGTATTATTAGTTAAGAAATTAGTATCTGGTTTGCCTCAAGCCTTAGAAGGTACAAAACCGGTTCTCTTCTATCCTGTACTTGGCGTATTATTCATCGGTATCGCTATTACCTTTATCATCAATCCTCCTGTATCCGCACTTAACCACTGGTTAATGGACTCTTTGCAATCCATGGGCACTACTAGTCGCGTATTGTTAGGTCTTATCTTTGGTGCTATGATGTCCGTTGATATGGGCGGCCCTGTAAACAAGGCGGCTTATGTTATCGGTACTGGTGCTCTTGCAACTGGCGAATACGGTATCATGGCTGCTGTAATGGCAGGCGGTATGGTTCCTCCATTGGCAATCGCTCTTTGTACTACATTCTTCCCTAGCCGCTTCACAGAGGCTGAACGCAAATCTGGCATCACTAACTACATCATGGGCCTTTCCTTCATCACAGAAGGTGCCATCCCATTTGCAGCAGCCGATCCAGTTCGCGTATTGCCAGCCTGCATCATCGGTGCTGGTACAGCCGGTGCGTTATCTATGTTCTTCGAATGCACACTACGCGCTCCACACGGCGGCATTTTTGTAGTACCAACAATTGGTAATCCACTACTATACCTTGCGTCCATCGCAATCGGTTCCGTCGTGGCTTGCTTCATCTTAGCACTTGTAAAACCAAGCTTAAAAAATAGTATCACTAAATAGACCATTAAAATTAATCTTCAATTATAACTTATATATGATTGATTGATGGCTGATGATTGTTGATTGTTTATGATGAGTTTCGACGATTAGCGGTTAGTAACTAATAGTTAACATTTAGCGACTAATTGATTAATGACTCTTATCGATGGTGAAAGCTGGTGTCACACCAGTAGATATAGTAAAAGGACTAGAATATACGTATTCTGAACTGCCCTAAAATTGGACACAGTTTTGGAACAACAGTTCAGAAGTATACGTGATCTAGTCCTTTTCTTATATTCAAAAATAATTAATATTATTTTATAATTCATGATCAAAACTACTTTCAAAAGTGGAAGCAAATCCTCAAAATTGTACAATTACATTGATTTATGTTAAACTATATAAATATTAATTAACTTTAAACTTTAAAATTATAAATTATTATTAGAAATCTAGTTCGGAGAGCTAATTCATGAAATCATCCAAAAATTGTAAGGTTACTGCTGCATTTCTTGCCGCAGCTGCGCTGGGTGGTGTTGCCCATGCAGAGCCTATACTTAACATGAATGATTTAGTAGGTACGAGTACCAGTGCTGAATCAACGACACAGAGTCCTACAAGTGTAGTAACTCCAGTCGTGAAACCAATGGCAACTCAGCCAGTCTTACCAACTACACCACAACCGGCTACCATTGTACAACAACAAACACCACCGATGGCACAACCTCAACCATCCTACGTGATGCAACCAGCAACGGTTAGCCCTGTACAAACTCAACAAGTTACACCATTGCAAGCAGTACCGCAACAAGTAGTACCAATGCAATCTCAACAACAGGTTCAAACTCAACCTCAGTATGTTGTCAATAAAGATACAAAGACTGTCATGGAGCCTACATTAGCAATGCACAGTTTGATAAATGTACAACGAAAAACTGAACCTGTTACTATAGAGAAACCAGTGGATGGTAAGCAACAAGTACAAACTACACAAGTACAGCGTACACCTGTTATTATTCAACAAGAATCCATAGCTCCATTAACTGTATCAAATACTACAGTAACAAAAGCCGTGGTGGCAAAACAGAGACTTACAATTCGAGATATTCAACGAGCTGAGCGTGAGCGTCTAGCTCAACTAGCCGCTGAAGAAGCATCCCAACAAGAAAATTTATCACAAGCTGATCAACAACAACTTGCTCAAAAACAAGCTGAAGCACAACGCCAAGCGTCACTACAAGCACAACAACAAGCAGAAGCCCAACAGCAAGCAGCTTTGCGGTCAGAACAAGAACGTGTGGTGGCTCAACAAGCAGAGGCTCAACGCCAAGCTACTTTACGTGCTGAACAGGAACGCATTGCGGCTCAACAAGCTGAGCAAGCCCGTATTGCAGAAGAACGCCGTCAAGCGGCAGAGCAAGAACGCATTCGTATCCAAGAGGAACAACGCCGTATTGCTGCGCAACAGGCGGAACAAGAACGTATTGCAGCTCAACAAGCCGAGGCTCAACGTCAAGCGGCTTTACGTGCTGAGCAAGAACGTATTGCGGCCCAACAAGCCGAAGCGCAACGTCAAGCCGCTATTAAAGCAGAACAAGAACGTATCGCCGCTCAGCAAGCTGAAGCGCAACGCCAAGCGGCTATTAAAGCTGAACAAGAGCGTATTGCCGCTCAACAAGCTGAGGCTCAACGCCAAGCAGCTATTAAAGCGGAACAAGAGCGAATAGCCGCTCAACAAGCTGAAGCTCAACGTCAAGCGGCTATTAGAGCGGAACAAGAACGTGTGGTAGCTCAACAAGCCGAGGCTCAACGCCAAGCTGCTATTAAAGCAGAACAAGAACGTATCGCTGCTCAACAAGCCGAAGCTCAACGCCAAGCGGCTCTAAAAGCTGAACGTGAGCGTATCCTCGCTCAACAGGCTGAAGCCGCCGCTAAAGCTGAAGCTGAACGTCAAGCGGCTATTAAAGCAGAACAAGAACGTATAGCGGCTCAACAAGCTGAAGCTCAACGCCAAGCGGCTTTAAAAGCTGAACGTGAGCGTATCCTCGCTCAACAGGCTGAAGAAGAACGCTTAGCGGCTGAAGAAGCAGCTCGCCAACGTGCTGAAGCTGCCGCTAAAGCTGAAGCAGAACGGCAAGCAGCTATTAAAGCAGAACAAGAACGTATTGCGGCTCAACAAGCTGAGGCTCAACGGCAAGCCGCTTTAAAAGCTGAACAAGAGCGTATCGCGGCCGAGAAAGCTAAAGCTGAACGCGAAGCTGCTATAAAAGCGGAACAAGAACGTATTGCTGCTAAACAAGCGGAACTTGCAAGACAAGCTGCGATCCAAGAAGAACAAGAACGTTTAGCTACTGAACAACTAGCAAAAGAAGAAGCGGCAGCTGCAGCAAAAGCTCAGGCTGAAGCCGAGGCAAAAGCTAAAGCAGAAGCGGACGCTGTTGCTAAAGCGCAAGCTGAAGCTGAGGCAAAAGCTAAAGCAGAAGCAGATGCTGCTGCTAAAGCTCAGGCTGAAGCCGAGGCTAAGGCTAAGGCTAAAGCTCAATCTGAAGCCGAAGCAAAAGCTAAATCTGAGGCAGAGACTAAACAGGTTCAAGAAAGTAAATTACCACAATCTTATGTAAATGCTCGTAATGAAGCTTCCACAAAAGGCTCTCCTGTTACAGAAGAGAAAAATATTCTCTCCCAACCAATTGAACCCCCATTGCAAGCTGATGCGTCTGCAAAGATTAGTCTTGCTTTCGACGCGAAAAATTATGAATCCATGTCTACCACAGTAGATAATAAGGAAATTAAATATCGCGCCTTCGAGTATATCCCTTACGTGGCTAATCCAATCGACATAGATCAGCAATACATGAACATTTATGTACCAGAGGAATATTTCAACAACGGCACAATCAATGGTTACAATACCCAAACAGCCCCTATCTTCATGCCAAATGCAGTAGGTGGTTACATGCCGAGCCAGGCTATGACGCCTAAGATGGAAAATGGAAAACCTAACAGTGTTCTTTATGCATTATCCCGTGGTTATGTAGTAGCTTCCCCATCTACTCGTGGTCGTACCAATAAAGCTTCCGATGGCAACTTTATCGGTAAGGCCCCTGCAGTAATCGTTGACTTACAAGCGGCTACAGCTTACTTACACGCTAACGATTCCGCTATGCCAGGTAATGCAAACCGCATTATCACAAATGGTACAAGTGCAGGCGGTGGTGTATCCTTATTACAAGGTGCAACTGGTAACAGCTCCGACTTCCAACCATATTTACAAGCATTAGGTGCAGCTACAGCGGCAACTAATGTATACGCAGCATCCGCATATGCCCCTATCACTAACCTTGATGCGGCAGATATGGCTTACGAATGGAGCTATAACGGTATCACATCTTTTAACAAAGTAACTATGGGCCAAGGCGAATTACCACAAGCTAATGTAGGTGGTAACTCTGCTCCACCACAACGTACGATGCAACGTGTAAACTTGAATACAGACGATTTATCATACTCTAAAATGCTCAGCGAACACTTCCCTGATTACGTAAATAACTTACAATTACGTGACTCTCTAGGTCGTATACTAAAACTCGACAAGAATGGTAACGGGACTTTCAAAAACTATGTAAAAGAGTTTATCGTTGCTGCCGCTAATAAAGCAGCAGCTCAAGGTACTGATTTATCCAAGCATACATACCTTGTACGAGATAATAAAACAGGGGCCATCAAAGACATTAACTGGGAAGCATATAACCACTTTGTAAGTCGCTCAAAAGCGCCTGGTGCCTTTGACTCTCGTGCTAATGATACAGGTGAAAACAATCTATTTGGTACAAGTACTACAGATAATAATCACTTTACCATTACTGCTGCATTACACGATTCAACAGCTAACCAAGATGTATACGTAGAAAATGCTAAGATCGTTACTATGATGAACCCAATGAACTATCTTGGTTCTCCTGCTGCGACAAATGCACGATTCTATCGTATTCGTTATGGCACAGCCGACAGTAATACATCTGTTGCAATTCCTTTAATCGTAGGTACACGTGCTCAAAACCTTGGGTACAGAGTAGATATGGCAACACCATTTAATGTAGATCACTCTGGTGACTACGATTTAGAAGAATTATTCAACTGGATGGATAATATCGTTAAAAACGGTAGATAATCACAATTAAATACATACCAAAATACTAAAGGAGCTACCTAGTAGTTCCTTTTTCATATACAATTATAAATTTTCTTGTGTATTCAATTATAAATGTTATTGTGAAAGTCCCTCTCCGACTATGAATAATCTGCACCATTATTTAATCAGTACATCACCCTATTATAATAATAAAAGAATTCAATCAAAAAAGGATGCCCCCTGTAAAATACAGGGGGCATCTATGTGTTTGAGCCAGGTAAAAGCAATTATTATGCTTTCACCATGATAGGCGATTAAACTTCAGGGAACAATGCTGTAGATAAGTAGCGTTCGCCTGTATCAGGGAGAATTACTACAATATTTTTGCCTTTATTTTCAGGGCGTTTTGCCAATTCTTGAGCCGCCCAAAGCGCAGCACCAGAGGAAATACCTACCAATACGCCTTCTGTGTGACCAAAAGCTTGAGATGTAGCAAAAGCATCCTCGTTAGAAACTTGGATTACTTCATCGTAAATGTTAGTATCCAATGTATCTGGAATGAAGCCAGCACCTAAACCTTGGATTTTATGAGGGCCTGGTTTACCATTAGACAATACAGGAGAATCTGCTGGTTCTACGGCAACCACATGTACATCAGGGTTTTGTTCTTTCAAGTAGCGACCTGCACCTGTCAACGTACCGCCTGTACCAACACCAGATACGTAGATATCTACGGTACCATCAGTATCTTGCCAGATTTCAGGACCAGTTGTTCTGTAGTGAATTGCAGGATTAGCTTGATTTACGAACTGACCTGCTTCAATAGCACCGGATGTAGCCGTTACGATTTCCTTAGCTTTAGCAATAGCGCCTTTCATACCAAGAGAACCGTCAGTCAATACGAGCTGAGCACCATAACCAAGCATTAATTTACGGCGTTCAATGGACATTGTTTCAGGCATTACGATTACAACTTTATAGCCAAGCGCAGCACCTACAGCAGACAAGCCAATACCAGTATTACCAGATGTAGCTTCTACGATTGTGCCGCCTGGTTGTAATTCACCAGATTCAACTGCAGCTTGAATGATTGCTGCTGCGATACGGTCTTTTACGGAACCGCCTGGGTTGAAGTATTCCAATTTTGCGAAAATATTAGCGTTTGCACCATATTTTTTACCAAAACGTGTAGCAGCTAATAATGGTGTTTTACCGATTAATTCAACAAAAGATTTTGCAATTTTAGACATAGTGGTCACTCCTTATTAAATAGAACCATCCCAATTATCATATTTTGTATCAAGTTTTGCGTAAGTCCCATCAATTACATCTTGTAGGGTTACGTTTTCTAAATAATCATGAATATAGTTTTGTAAGCCTGCCCAGAAACCAACGGTGCGTTCGTTGATTACTGTATCAGTACTCACCCCTTCATCAAGGGTAGATATGATAGCCATCGATTCCTCAGTAGCAAGCAATATTTCAATAATTGTGTACTCCTTAGGGCTTTTAGACAATCGATATCCGCCGTATTTACCGCGGATACTATCCACTAGGTTAGCAGCGCCTAAACGAGCTACGATACCTTCTAGGTATTTTTCAGATATGCCTTGTCGTTCTGCCACAGATCGCAAGGAAACTGGTTTATCTTGCCCTTGCTCTACCAAATCGATGAGAACCATCAATGCATAACGACCTTTTGTGGAAATCCTCATATATCTTGCCTTTCTTTGTAAACGTTAGTGTTAAACACACCCATATTAAAAAGTGCTTATATTATATTTATAAAGCTATTTATAAAACCTTTCACATTAATAGGAATTAATTTCATTATAGACCACTCACTATAAAAATGCAAGAACTTATTTCCTACTTTTATAAAGGGATATCTACTCATCCTATATTTATTGAGTTTATCCTATATTTTAACTTAATAACTTGCCTCGTAGAAAGCTCAAGTTATTATACTTTTGTTAACTCGCAACACAACGAAGTAAGAATAATCTTATAACACAAAAGGACCAGCCCGAAGGCCAGTCCTTTTGCGTATAGTTTGTAGTTTGTTATATGAGGTTTACCATGATGAATTGGAGAGGGTTCATCTGGTATTGGGACTTACCGTATCGTCAGGAAAACGATGCGCGCCCGTGTTTATGTCATTTGAGGAGTTGTCTAGATTACTCTAGCATTTAAGTATAAGTTTCTTAATTAGATTTTACCTACAAGATCAAGACCTGGTTTCAAAGTATCTTTACCTGGTTTCCAACGTGCAGGGCACACTTGATCGCCATGTTTAGCTACAAATTGAGCAGCTTGTACTTTGCGAACTAATTCTTCAGCGGAACGGCCGATACCCATATCATGAATTTCTGCTGTACGCACGAAGCCTTCTGGATCTACTACGAATGTACCACGGTAAGCCATAGCAGATTCTTCTTGGAATACATCGAAGAAATCAGCTAATTCATGTTTTTTGTCAGCCAACATGTAGTACTCGATTTTATTAATGCTTGGAGAAGCATCAGACCATGCTTTGTGAACGAATTCGGAGTCACAAGATACGGAGTAAACTTCGCAACCCAATTCTTTCAACTCTGCATAAGAGTTTTGTACGTCTTCCAACTCAGTAGGGCATACGAATGTGAAGTCTGCTGGATAGAATACGAATACAGACCATTTACCCAACACGTCTGCAGTGCTAACTTTTACCAATTCAGGTTTTTTGAAAGCATCAAGTGTAAATTCAGGAAGTTGTTTACCAATAATAGACATGTTATGTCCTCCTTATTTGAGTTCCATATGTAACGAATATATTTATATTGGTGTACTTAACACCGCATCTATATCTATCTTTGTCTATATAATAACAAATATCATTCAATATTGCAAGCATTATTTTTAAATTTATCGATATATTTTTCCAACTTTTTTCGATGTAAGCAAAAAAAAGAAGAAAGATGCTCATTTCTGAGCATCTTTCTTCTTTTTACATACTACAACAGACTTACTGTTCACAGTAGCGTGATCAAAAGCTATTAAACCCGCTATATTAGCAAGCCCTCTCCGTGCTATGTGACCAGTTATAGATTGTTCTTTTCCCGATTTACCATATACAAACTGCTCTAGTTTGAGTGCAGCTAATATAAATAAACCTATAATAGATAAAATAGATTCCATCGCTTTAATCTATTTTTTTAGTTCTAAGATTGCATCTACGAAACCACGGAATAATGGATGTGCATTATTTGGGCGAGATTTAAGTTCTGGATGTGCTTGTGTGCCAATGAAGAATGGATGATTTTTCACTTCAATACTTTCAACGAGACGGCCATCTGGAGATGTACCAGAAATTACGAGGCCTGCATCAGTCAATTGTTGACGATATTCATTGTTGAACTCATAGCGATGGCGATGACGTTCATAAATCAAATCTTCTCCATAAGCCTCGTGAGTTTTCGTACCGGCTTCCACTTTGCATGGATAGATACCTAAACGCATCGTACCGCCTTTTTTATCTACATCAACTTGATCACTCATCAAGTCAATTACTTTGTACTTAGCATTTTCGTCGAATTCGCTAGAGGTTGCTCCTTCCATGCCACATACGTTACGAGCAAATTCCATGACTGCAGACTGCATGCCAAGGCATAGGCCGAGATATGGAATATTGTTTTCACGAGCATATTGGATTGTACGAATTTTACCTTCTACACCACGGGAACCAAATCCACCAGGTACGATGATGCCTTCAACACCTTCAAATACCTCTTTAGGATCTACAGATGTATCATCAAGTTCTTCGGAGTCAATCCAACGAATATTCACTTTAGTACCCGTAGCAATACCAGCATGATCTAGAGCTTCAACTACGGACAAATACGCATCATGCAACGCTACATACTTACCAACGATAGCAACTGTAATATCTTTATTAGGATTCAAAATCTTATGAACCATTTCTTTCCATGCAGTCATATCGCAAGGACGATCTTCAAGGCCTAATTTTTTAATAACAATATCATCAAGACCTTGATCTTGCATCATCAATGGCACTTCATAGATGGAGCTACAAGTTTGGTTTTCAATAACGGCTTCTGGTTCTACGTCGCAGAACAACGCAAGTTTTTCTTTCATTTCATCAGAAATGTGTTTTTCGCTACGGCATACCAAAATATCTGGTTGAATACCAATGCTACGCAATTCTTTTACACTATGTTGTGTAGGTTTTGTTTTCAACTCGCCTGCGGCATTGATGTAAGGCACTAATGTAACGTGAATGTAAAGTACGTCGTTACGACCTACTTCTTTTTTCACTTGACGAATGGCTTCCATAAATGGCAAGCTTTCAATATCACCTACGGTACCACCAATTTCTGTAATAACTACATCAGCATTATCCTCTTTACCTACACGGTAAACATTTTGTTTAATTTCATTTGTAATATGTGGAATTACTTGTACAGTGCTACCTAGATAATCACCTTTGCGCTCTTTATTGATTACAGACCAATATACTTTACCAGCTGTAATATTGGAACGTTTACTAAGGTTAATATCGATAAAGCGTTCATAATGACCCAAATCAAGGTCAGTTTCAGCGCCATCATCTGTTACAAATACTTCACCATGTTGGTAAGGGCTCATCGTACCCGGATCGATATTAATGTATGGGTCAAATTTTTGAATCGTTACATTGAAACCACGGTTTTTTAGTAAACGACCCAAAGATGCTGCTGTAATTCCCTTCCCAAGAGAAGAAACAACGCCGCCAGTTACGAAAATATACTTAGTTGCCATGATGCCTCCCACCTATTACATTTTTTCCGGAGCGGAAATACCTAAAATACCCAAGCCTTGACGAAGAACGAGGGCAATCGCTGTAATTAATCCAAGACGAGCTTGTTGTAATGCTGGATCTACGCCAATGATACGACCTTGACGGTAGAATGAATGGAACATGCTTGCCAAATCATATAGATAACGAGCAATACGATGAGGGGCACGATGTTCGGCAGCTTGAACGACCTCTTCCGGATATTCAGCTAATTTCTTAATTAATTCTAATTCCATTTCACTTGTAAGCGTTGTGAAATCAGTTTCACTATAATTGCCAAATGCAATGCCAGCTTCACGCACTTGGTTATAAATGCTGTGAATACGAGCATGAGCATATTGGATATAATACACTGGGTTGTCATTACTGCGAGATTTTGCCAAGTTAATATCAAAATCAAGTTGGCTATCCAAAGAACGCATCAAGAAGAAATAGCGAGACGCATCTACGCCAACCTCTTCGATCAATTCATCTAATGTAACACTATCGCCACTACGTTTAGACAATTTAACAAGTTGTCCGTCACGGAACAATGCTACCATTTGTAATAACAATACTGTTAATTTATCAGGGTCATAACCAAATGCCGCCATAGCCGCTTTTACACGACATACATAGCCATGATGGTCAGCGCCCCAAATATCAATCATTTCTTTAAAGCCACGATCAAATTTATTGCGATGATACGCAATATCTGCCGCCAAATATGTAGGAACCCCATTATCACGAATAACTACGCGGTCTTTATCATCACCATAATCAGTAGATTTTAACCATAAAGCACCGTTTTTTTCATAAACTTTGCCAAGGGCCTTTAATGCCTCTACGGAATGATGAATCTCATCCGTTTCATGAACTGTACGTTCAGAGAACCAATTATCAAAAGTAACGCGGAAGTTTCTTAATGTTTCCTCTAAGCGAGCTAATTTTTCTTTTAAGCCCTCTTCCTTAAACAAGGCTACACGATCTGCTTCGTTCATAGCATTTAATTTATCAAAGCCTTCGCGTTCTGCAATCGCTTTCGCTGTTTCAATAATATCTGGGCCACGATAGCCATTTTCAGGGAACACTAAAGCCCCTTCTGGAATATCGAACTCAGGCATAGAACCGTCTTCATTGCGTTTAGGTGGGAATACTAATGTAGCACCTTGTAACTCTTGGAAACGGTACTCAATGGAAATAGCCATGTTGTCGATTTGATTACCTGCATCATTGATATAGTACTCGGATTGTACATTATAACCCGCTGCACGTAACAAGTTTACAAGAGCACTACCGTACGCAGCACCGCGACCATGACCAACATGCAATGGACCTGTTGGGTTTGCACTTACGTACTCTACTTGAATTGTATCGCGCGCACGCAATGGTTGAACACCATACTCAGTACCAGCATTCAAAATGGCTTTTAACGTATCGTACACCATATCAGATTTCAAAAAGAAATTAATAAAACCTGCGCCGGCAACCTCAGCACGTTCAAGCCAATCAAAATTCATATGACTAATCAAAGCTTCAGCAATGGCTCGAGGATTTTGACGAGCTACACGAGCGGATTGCATAGCGATGTTTGTAGAAAAATCACCGAATTCCTTTTGAGGTGGCACTTCGAGAACGATTTCTGGATATTCCCCAGCCGGCAAATCACCGCTGTTAATCGTATCTTGTAATGCCTGTTCAATCCCCGATTTCAGGATTTCCTTCATGTCCATGCTCTATATCCTCCCGCACGTCTATATCTAACTGATTATAAAATTGCCATTCACCTTCAACGGAAATATCATATCCTAAATGAACATGACCTACGCCATCATGAAAGTCTACTGTTAATTCATGAGTATTTACAGCCATATGTAAATCACCATATGGTGTTTCATATACGGCTTCACGTTCTTCACCACGGACGTATTGATGACGCATATTGACAGCCCCTGTTCGGAGCAACACGATAGAATCATCATGAATTTTAATGGTCGTCTTAACCCCATCCAATCCAGTCACACTAGATTCTTCATAACGCACATATTGAGCATTACCTTTTTCATGTGACGTACCTGGGGAAATCAGTTCCACTACGGTATCCTTGCCATCCATATCTCGTTGTACACTCTTTACGGACACTAGAACCCGCTTCATTTTCAACCTCCGTGGTAGTAATTAATCATCATATTATACCATAATCAAGGACTATTTTGCACCCTTAATGAGTCTCAATTTCTTAGTCTTCGTCATCCGTTTAATAGCATATTCCCTGCGTTGTGCTTCTTGTTTTTGGTGAAAGCTTTCAGCATATACCAAGGTCACAGGACGACGTCCTCGCGTATATTTTGCACCGCCTGGGATATGTCCATTGTGAGCATCTATTCGACGTTTGAGATCTGTAGTCCATCCACAATACAAAGAATCATCAGAGCAACGCACTAAGTAAATATAGTGCATTTCTTTTGATTCATCGCCTTGAACACTAGCGTCGTTCAAGATTGTATCACAATCTACAATTATACCTTGTACCTCTTGTGTAGATGCGCATTCACCAGAAAGAGACTCTTGAGAAGTACTTTTCTTATTTGCCATTTTTCGCATCATCAGTAATCGGCTCCAATGTAATGGTATTGATGATTACTGGTTCTACTGGCTTATCATTGCGACCGGTTTTAACCTTGCCGATTTTTTCAACTACATCCATGCCTTGTACTACAGTACCAAAGATGGTGTGTTTATTATCTAACCAATCCGTAGGTCCCAAGGTAATAAAAAATTGAGATCCTCCTGTATTAGGACCACGGTTAGCCATGGCTAGAACGCCCATTTTATTGAAATGTAAATCATTGGAGAATTCATCAGGAATTGTATAGCCTGGGCCACCAGCACCTGTGCCATCAGGATCTCCACCTTGAATCATAAAGCCTTCGATAACACGGTGAAATGTCACACCATTATAGAAGCCTTTTTTCACGAGATAATCAAAATTTTTGACCGTAATCGGCGCTTTAGACCCTAACAAACGAACCTTAAATTGACCATAGTTTGTATCAAAGATAGCATATTCATCAGCAATTGGTGCGTTTGTAAAATTGGGCATAGCTACAGTTTCTGCTTTCACGGTGTTACCTTGTGGTTGTTCACCACTGTTTGTACCGCATGCAGTTGTACCAAGCACTGTAATCCCCAACATTGCGCATAAAGCCAAGCGTTTCCAGTTCATATGTCCCCCAAAATACTAATATTATATTTAACTAAAATGTAGATTTAAAATTTACATAGAAAAACCGCTCAACCCATGAGCGGCTCTTTTTTAGTATATCATATTATGGCACTATTGAGATTAAAAATATAAAAAAATAATATAACAATAAATAACAACAAAAAACAGAGCTTCAAAGGAGCTCTGTTTTTGTAATCCTCAGATAATCACGTAGTTAATTCAATTATTTAGAGTCAAATTGGTCTGGAGTTGTATTGTTATAAGACTCAATATAATTATTGAAATTCTCAATCATGTCGTTAAGGTTGTTTTCATTTGCATCGTTAAGTACTTGACGAACAGAACCAACTACAGAGTTATAAGAGTTAACAAGCACTTCTCCACGATCATTATTTATGCTCTTAAGCAATGTTTGAATTTCATTAAGTTCTTTTTCTACAGCTTGTTTGTCTGCATTTTTAGGAGCTTTTTCTACATTTTCTACAAGAGTAGTCAAGCGAAGCGTAGATTCCATTGCTGCTGCATAGCCTTTTTTACCGTCTTTTTTCAATTTTTCGATTTGTTTCTTAGTTTGTTCGGTGTTAGCTTTGTTAAGAGCATCATTGAACTTCGCATAAGCTGCATCAAATTTTTCTACTTGTGCTACGTATTTAGCTGCTAGTTCTTTACCTTTAGCACCACCATCATTCATATAGGCTTTAGAGTCATCATAAGCTTTCAAATCTTTGAATGTTGGTACTAATTCATTAAGAATATTTAATACATTATCGCGTTCTGTGTCAACTTCTTTAAATGTAGAACCTTCTTTTTTAGATTTTTCCAAAGCATCTTTTAAAGTATCATAGTGAGGTTGACGACCAATAGCACCTTCTTGGAAACCACCCTTTAGTTTAGCCAAACTATCTGCATAGTTTTGACCCCAAGTTGCATTATCACCATTGAAGCGATTTGTTGCATCAATAAGTGTATTAAGCTTAGCAGCTGCTTTCTCATCGCTACCGCCATCAACTACGGAGGATACTACGGAGCCAATACCACCCGCTTTATCACTGCCACAACCAGAAACAAATAAACCTGCTGTCAATGCCGCTACACAAAGTAAAGTTGAAAATAATCTGCGTTTATTGTTCATATCTTCTCTTCTCCTTTTAACACATGAATATTGAACTAAGCGCATTATACTAACTATACTACACCAATTCTGTAGCCGCAGCTACAAAAATAAATCTTCATATAAACTTCACCTGGCTTAGGGGCATTAGCGATAATTAATCAATCCATTTAAAATGCTTACACGCATTATAAATGCCATCTTTATCACAGTCTGTAGTAATATAATCAGCCTTTGCCTTTAATTCAGGGCGCGCATTACCCATAGCAATATTTAGCCACTCAGGCCTAAACATAGACAGATCATTATACCCATCACCAAATACAACAGCTTGATTTGGCTGCATTCCAAAGTGTTCAAGCATATTACGAATACCCAACGCCTTTTCCATAGGCTCATATAGAACACAGCCATCACCATAACGAATGAGCTTATGTGTCATATGCTCGATATCCTTCTCCTCTTCCTCTCCTTCCTTGAAAAACACATAAATCTTATAAAATTCTTCAACACTATGAAAGTCAAAATTAGGGTCTACAGTTGTTTTAAATACATCCCAATTTGGATGCCACTCTAAAATTTCCTTATACGGCGTAATACGACCGAGTTTATTACGATCCGTTACGGCCCAAGGAATATTATGTGATTCTAAATACTCTAAATATTTAATACATGCATCACGATCCATACCTATCATGGATACCAATTCATTATTAACAGTGATACTGTGACCACCATCTGCTACGAAATCAGTAAGGCCTGCTTGCTCTGCGAAACGCTTAGCATCCACTTGAATACGACCAGTTGCTAAGGCTACACGATGACCACGACGCTTTAACTCATCTAAACTGTATTGAGCACTTTCAGGGATTTTACCTTCAGGCCATACAGCTAAGGTATTATCGATATCGAAAAAGAAAAACTTCTGTTCCACAGGCCCTCCTAATCGCGTCCACTCATCAGCTTAAACCGCTCTTTTTGTTTTACATCTGGATATTTTTCATGGTCCACATCACTCAAAAACATATCTAGTGGTCGTACATATAAGTCACGTTGATCATATAATTTTTGATATACCACGAACTGTTCACTCGTTTCCGAATGAGTTGCAACATCTAACACGTAATAGTACATGCCTTTAAAATGACGATATAAGCCACCCTTTACAATTTCTTGCATTTATAACCTCATCACATAACATACACAAATAGTTACAAACCATATTAATCAAGAGATTCCATATATTGAATAGCCTTAGTCAACATATCTGCTGTAATTTTATATGGAGATACATCAATATCATGAACAGATGTAGCCTTTTCAACAATTTGAGGAATATGCGATGCAGTAAGATCTAATTGTGAAAGTTTAGTAGGCCAACCTAATTCGCGATATACTGGCAACCACCGTTGTAACTCATCCATTTGTTGGTCAACGGTTAACAAAATAAGTAAGCCATAAGCTACTATTTCACCATGCAAATGATTTTCTTCTGTTTCTTTATTAGTAACACAGCCATAACATACAGCATGAGCCATGTTGCTATTATATGCCATAGGAACACAACCTGATACAACACCGGTAGTAAAGATAACAGTCATAGCAATGGTATCAAAGGCATCACTACGTTTATTAGCTTGACTATCTTTATAGGCTTGTATACCATGTGCTAAAATTGGTTCACTACACATAGAAGCTAGAGTAAGGCCTAACTGAGTATTATAGTCTTGCTCGCGACTGCGAGCAGAAAGATGAGTTTCATAGTGTTTTGCAATAGTATCTCCCATTCCTGCCCACAAGTAACGGCTTGGTGCTTCTACGAGAATATCAGCATCAATAAAGCAGTGCACAGGAGGATGATTTACAAAAGCTACGTCATCAAAAGTATGATCTGCCGTGTATACAGCTGCCACTTCTGACGTTGCCGCACAAGTAGACGCAATGGTTGGAATTGTAAAGAATGGTTTATCATCTAACTCTATAGCTACTACTTTTACCGTATCCATGGCCTTACCACCACCAACAGCAAACAAAAAGTCCGCATCTTTTACAGATGCCATTTGTGCAATTTCCTTGCCTCGAGCAAAAGTACACTCTCCACCAAAGTGGATAATATCTAGCACCTTAATCCCCGCTTTATCAAGCACTGGACGAATGTGTGGCAAAGCTTTAGAAAGAGCTGTTTCGCCACCGATGATAGCTACAGACTTGCCATATAATTTTGTAAACTTTGGAATAGCGTCAAATACATCATGACCTCCAAAACTATAACTAGGTAAACAATGAGTACTACGCATAAAATTTCCTTCCTTCTTTTATCATTTATATCCTTATTTATCCTTATTATAGAAACTTCTACACACAAAATCAATTTTATATGACAACAATCAAAACATAAAAAGGCTCTATACTCTCACAAAATGAAAGCATAGAGCCTTTATCTTTATTACTTATTATCGGAAGCAAGACCTTTATGGATAAGACCCACAACAAAGCCTAATACCGCAAAGCTTACCCAGCCCATACCAGCACTTTGAAATGGAATATATTGAGCAAAGAGCTGTTCCAAAGCTGTAGGTGCAATACCTGCAGTTTCAAGACCAGTCATGAGGGCAGAGATCATTGTGAAAGCCATAGTCCATGCATATACGCAACGACGACCACCAAACACATTATGAAGAAGTGCCAACAAGATGATTACGATAGTCAACGGATACAAGAGCATCAACACAGGAATTGCTGCACTGATGATTGTTTTCAAGCCAAACATGCTAAGACCAAACGCCGCTACAGAGAAAATTACTACATATAATTTGTAACTAATCTTTGGCGTCAACTTGTGGAAATATGTACCGCAAGAAGTGATAAGACCAATACTTGTAGACAAGCAAGCTAGCAAAACGATGATAGCCAAGATGATTTGACCGAACTCACCAAACAAATAGTTAGCACTTACGGACAATACAGGAGCCCCTGTCTCGAACAAACCAAAGCGTTCAACACTAGTAGCACCGATATTAGCGATAAATACGTAAACAATACCAAGAAGACCTACCGCAATAGCACCTACCTCCATTACCGTTTTTGTAATCACAGCACGAGATGTAGCACCGCTAAGACGAACAAAGTCGATTACAAGAATAGCAAATACTACGGAAGCTAAGGCATCCATTGTATTGTAGCCATCTAGGAAACCCTGTAATACAGCCGTTGGCGCATCACCATATGCCGGTTGTGGCACCGCATAACCACCAAGTGGAGTAATAAAGGATTTAACAATTAACAACAGAATTACAAGTAGTAAAGCTGGTGTCAAAATATTGCCGATACGGTTAACAAGTTTTTGCGGACTAATAGATAACCACAAAGAAATACCAAAGAATAATGCCAAGAAAATTGGTTCCATATTCATGCTTAAACCTTCAGCAAAAGGTTTAATTGCGATTTCATAAGCTACAGTACCAGTACGTGGCGTCGCAAACATTGGACCAATACTCAAGTATAAAGAAATTGTGTACAACAAGCCATAAATCGGATGAACACGACTTGCAAGTTCTTCAACATCTTTACAGGAAGAGTAACCCATCGCTGCAACACCTAAGAGTGGAAGGCCTACACCAGTTAATACGAAGCCGAGCAAAGCCCAACCTACATTATCACCAGCATGTTGCCCTAAGGCCGCTGGGAAAATCAAATTTCCTGCCCCAAAGAATAGAGCAAATAACATCATACCTATAGCCAAATAGGCACGGGTCGACAGATTGTCGTTACCATTCATAAATGTAACCCCCTTTAGGTTATATAAAAATAATATTACTATTATAATCTAAAGGGGCTTGGGTATACAAGAAAAATATCCTCACTATTCTATATCCGTATAGAGTTATTCCCATAAGTAACAGACTTTAACTTTTACTTATAGAAATAAGTAGATAAATTCCTATTTTACAGTAATCATTACAGACTATTAATTGGTCATTCACTACAAAAGATTTCTTATATGAACTTGTACATCATAAAAGGTGCTCCCCCATCCCTGATCGGTAGGACGAGCTGCGGTAAGCGCATTGATTGCCACGTGAGGATCACTCGATTGAGATTGCCACCATACACCTAGTGTTACCAATGTCCCTCTCTGTACTTCATCGTCGTAGTATGCTTTAATTTTTACACTGCCACGATCGTTATAGATTTCTACCTCAGCACCATCGTTTATGTTATACATTTTTGCATCTTCTGGATGGATGCGAAGTTTCATCAACTCAGGATCATTAAAGTCTAATTCGCAGAAGCTAGAGTCCAAAATTCGAATATCATTACCATTTATAAGCCAAAACGGTGCATTATCACCATATGGAGGCATATACCGAATTAATGGTTCTACATCCTGCGGATTATATAATTCAATTTTTCCAGACGGTGTTTTGAAATCCATCTTATAACTCTCAGGTACCGTCATCTCCACAGGCTCACCATTTAAAATCAACTCTTGGTCCCTCTTGGATATACGACTCGAAGTCCGCACAATTTGTTCAATAAGATCTTTTTCACTAAGGTCAAAAAAATCATCCTCCAACCCCATGCGTTTTGCTAACTCAGCAATAACTTGCCAGTTGGAACGAGATTCACCAATTGGCTCAATCAATTTGTAACCCGTCCCAATTGTGTAATGACCATAAGAATTATAAATATCATCATGCTCCACAGATGTTGTGGCTGGTAAAATAATATCAGCATACTTACAAGTATCCGTAAAGAAACGCTCATGTACCACAGTGAATAAGTCATCGCGCATCAACCCTCTACGTACAACATTCTGGTCAGGAGCTGTGATAGCCGGATTTGAAGAGAAGATATATAAACTATGAACTTTAGTTCCTTCAGGGTTTATAAGCATTTCACCCAGTTTAATCATAGGCATCAATCGTTTAGCTGGCGCATGAACATGAGCCTGTTGCATCACATCTTTGCCAATAAATTTACTACCACTAGCACTCGACAACAATCCACCCCCAGGATATTGCCATGCTCCAACCACAGCAGGCAAGGCATTAATAGCACGGCATGTCATAGCACCATTGCCATATCGAGATAGTCCACTGCCGAGACGAATAAACGGCGCTTTTGACTTTGCATAAGCATGAGCAAACTCAGTCATCCGCTCCACAGAAACACCGCAAATTTCAGCCGCTTTTCCCGGCGTAAAGTCAAGCAACACCTCTTTTACCAACTCATCGTAGCCTTGGACATGCTTCTTAATAAAATCTATATCTGCCAAGCCATCACGATGAATGATATGGAGCATCCCTAAAGCTAGTGCCCCATCACTTCCTGGTTTAACGTAAATATGTTCATGAGCTTGGCTAAAAGTATAAGTTTTATGAGTGTCGATAATCCAAACGCGAGCCCCCTTCTTTTTCGCAATGTTCACATCATGTAAAATATGAACATCTGTGGCTGTCGCATTTATCCCCCACAAGACGATAAGATCACTATGTTGCGCCTCTTGTGGTTTAATCGCTAAGGTATCACCGTAAACAGAACGGAACCCCGCTTGTTTAGCAGGAGAGCAAATACCTCGATCTTGGTCTGTAGCACCAATACAACGGAAAAAATAATCTGCTGCAGGACTCTGAATAACCCCCATTGTTCCTGCATAAGAGTAACGCAAAATACTTTCACTGCCATAAGTATCAATAGTTTCTTTGAAATTATTGACAATTGCATCAAGGGCTTCATCCCAACTAATACGAGTGTACTGATCTTCACCAATTCCCTTTTTACCGACACGCTTCATAGGGGACTTCAAGCGCAATGGAGAATGGATTACCTTTTCATAATGTGCCATCTTAGGGCATAGTGTACCTCTTGTGAAAGCATGTGCTCTATCCCCTCGAACAGATATTACTTTATTATTATCGACTGATACAATGAGACCGCATGCATCGGGACAATCGTATGGGCATACAGATTTATATTCTTTCATAATAAGCACCTCGCTTATAAATTGTATAAACTATAGGATGTATATTTATATTATATTATAGTATGACTCGTATAAGTATAACCTTTTGCACATCTTCTGAATTAAAAAGGTTTTAGAAATGATTATTTTATGTATATCAATGCATTCAATTATCACATTACATTTATGACCTCATCATTTATTTTGATATATATAGTTAGACATTTCAAGTTTTATCGATATCTATCCATTATCATTCTTGTCCAATGCCTAAACAGATATACTAATAAGTTCTATAAAAATACCAAAATTCTTCAAAAAAATCATGTAATCATTACTAAAAGTCATAACCATATAGTTTTAGGTATAATCAGACATTTTAATAGTGTCGTATAGATTATGTGACAAAAATCACCGGTACGTATGCGTATTTAGTAATGTCGTTCAGACTGTAAGACTATTCAATCTCACTTGTTTCTGTGCTATACTGACAGTGTCATTTGAGAGGATATAGAACTCACAAGAAATCATTTTGAATTCATGGTTATCTAATGTGAAGTAGCTATATCAGGTACATATTTTCTGAAAAGAGGTTTTAACGATGGCAGACGCAAAAAACACTGTGTTATTCCCTTATGAAACACTAAAAAAATTGAGCATGGACGCTTTCCAAAAATTTGGTTTCTCCGAAAAAGAAGCTGACATCATCCAAGACGTACTTTTGACTTCTGACTTGTTCGGTATTCAAAGCCATGGTATGCAACGTATGGTTCGTTACCATAAAGGTATCACTAATGGCTTGATTAAAATCGACGCTAAACCTGAAATCGTAAAAGAAACTCCAATTTCTGCAGTTATCGACGGTCATGACGGCATGGGTCAATTATTGGGTCATAAAGCTATGGAAATGGCTATCGAAAAAGCTAAAAAATCCGGTGTTGGTATCGTATCCGTACGTAACTCCAACCACTACGGTATCGCCGGTTACTATGCTAAAATGGCATCCGACCAAGGCTTAATCGGTTTCTCTTGTACAAACTCCGAAGCAATCATGGTTCCTACATATGCTCGTAAAGCTATGCTTGGTTCTAACCCTATCGCTTGGACTGTACCAGCTGATCCTGTTGACTTCTTCTTCGATTGCTCCACTACAGTAGTAACTCGTGGTAAACTTGAAATGTACAATAAAATGGGCAAAGCTACTCCAGATGGTTGGGCTGTTAATAAAGACGGCGTTCCTTCCACTGATGCAGCTGAAGTATTGGGCAACATCTCCCGTCATGAAGGCGGCGGTATCCTTCCTTTAGGTGGTGCTACAGAAGTTCTTGGGGGCCACAAAGGTTATGGTAACGGCATGATTGCTGAATTATTCTCCTCTATCTTGTCCCAAGGTGGTACTTCCAACAAATGTATGGTTGGTGGTAAATCCAATATCTGCCACGGCTTCATGGCTATCAACCCTGAATTCTTCGGTGACCCTGCGGAAATCAAAAAACACTTCTCCCAATTCTTACAAGAATTACGTGAAGCACCTAAAGCTCAAGGTCAAGATCGTATCTATACTCATGGCGAAAAAGAACATGAATCCGTTGAAAAAGTTAAAGCTGAAGGCATCCCTGTACTTAACGGTACAATGCTTGAAGTTCAAGACCTTTGCAATGAATTAGGTCTAGACTTCAAATCCTACTTCGGCGATTATGTACCAGAAGCTCCTGCTACAATGTTCAAAGGTAACTACTAATACCTAAACTTAGTAATGGCCCTAACAAGGACTTGTAGTTAGTACAGAAGGGGACATAAACACTGTTTATGTCCCCTCTCTTATGTTTTTAACCTCATAGGCTATGAGGTTAAAAAATTTTATGTACTATATCAATTTTTATGATAAGTATATCTGTTATTTTATTGTAAGCTTTTATTTTAACTGAACTTTTACAAATTAACATCATAGCGATTTATTCATCAATTAAATTGATTAAACTACGTCGTCCTGTTGAGCATATATTTTTGTTTTACTTGAAAGGATGATCTTAGAAATGAGTGCTATCACCGTTCTATTAGCGCTATCTCCAATCATTTGGTTGATTGTAGCGTTATCCATCTTGAAATTACCTGCATGGCAAGCAACAAGTGTTGCTGCGATTGGTTCTTTCATTATCGCTATTACAGCATTCCAAGCTGACCCATTTATTATGGTCACTGGTGCCCTTGAAGGTGCCGCATTGGCAATCTGGCCAATCCTATTAGTTATTACAGCTGCTATCTTCGTTTATAACTTGGTAGTACATACGAAAGCAATGGAAACTATTAAAACCATGCTTTCTTCTGTAACATCTGATACTCGTGTACTTGCATTACTACTTGCATGGGGCTTTGGTGCCTTCATGGAAGGTATGGCTGGCTTCGGTACTGCCGTTGCAATTCCTGCAGCTATGATGGTTGCCGTAGGTTTTGACCCACTTAAATCTATCATCGCATGTCTCGTTGCAAACTCCGTACCAACAACATTTGGTTCTATCGGGATTCCAACAACTACATTGGCATCCTTAACAAACCTTGATCCAAGCCATTTAGGTACATTCATTTCCGTACAATTGTTCTTGCTTAACCTTATCGCTCCATTCTTTGTTGTTATGATTATTGGTGGCGGTATTAAAGCGTTAAAAGGCGTATTCCTTGTAACATTACTTTCTGGTTTAGCATTAGCAGTTCCTGAAACTGTAATCAACGCTGTAATGGGTCCAGAATTATCCGTAATTTCTGCATCCATCGTTATCATGGCAGTTATCATTGGTTGTGCAAAAATCATGCCTCCTAATGATCCTAAATACGCAGTTAAACAAACTGGCGAAGTCCCTAAAGTTTCTGGTGGCGAAGGCCTTGTAGCTGCAATGCCATTCATCTTAATCTTCGTATTATTGTTATTAACTTCTAAATTGTTCCCTGCAATTAATGGTCCTCTTGCGTCCATTAAAACATCTGTACCTATTTATCAAGGTGCTGGTGCAAAACCTTACACATTCGTATGGATTGCAACTCCTGGTATTATGATTTTTATCGCTGGTATTGTTGGTGGTTTCATCCAAAAAGCAAAAGCTGGCGAAATCTTCGGTACATTGGGTAGCACAGTTAAAAACTTGAAATTCACATACCTTACAATCATCACAGTTGTTATGACAGCTAAATTGATGACTTACTCTGGTATGACTGCAGATATTGCAAAAGCAATGGTTGCTGGTACAGGTACATTGTACCCTCTATTCGCACCTATCGTAGGTGCGTTAGGTGCCTTCTTGACTGGTTCTGGTACAAACTCCAACGTATTGTTTGGCCCACTTCAAATTGCTGCAGCCCAAGGCTTAGATCCTACAAACTTCGAAGACCTTGGTTTCTGGTTGGCAGCAGTTAACTCCGGTGCAGCTGGTATCGGCAAAATGTTGTCCCCACAATCCATCGCGATTTCTATTGGTGCCGTAGGGCCTGCTTTGAAAGCATACCTAGAAAACCACAAAGAAATCAGTGCTGAAGAAGCTCATAAACTAGAACATGAAATCGAAGCAAGCGTTATCATGAACAGTGCCTTCAAATACTTCATTGTATTCATCGTAATGCACGGTTGTATTTCCTTCTTCGGTCAACATTTCATCCATGAAATTCACCACTTTTTCTTCTAAGAACTGGTAACAAAAAAAGAACAGCTCTTCACGAGCTGTTCTTTTTTGTTGCCACATATGAGAATACTACATATAACATGGTTTAATGATATTGCTTCTACAGATGAAACCGTAGCTGTCCCGATTACTACTATTGCAGCTAACACAAAACCTTTTAGTTAATATTTCATATAATTCTCCCATCGCCAATAAACACATTGATATTTTTAGATATAATTAATATACTAATTGTAATCTATAAATAGAGATATAGCAAACTCAATATTTCATATAGATATTTTTTCTCAATCATGGTAAAATACATCGTATCAAATAGAAAAAATTAAATGCAGTCTGCGAAGTGCGATTCGCAGACTTTTATTTTTCTCACTTTAGTATAGGAGGGTTTTATGACTCAAGAAAATTCTGCTAAGGTCTCTTTCATCTTAGTAGTATTCCTTGGTCTCTTGACAGCCATCACACCACTTGCAACAGATTTATATTTACCAGCATTACCAATTATGCCTAGTGAACTAAATACATCTGCATCAAATATTCAAATGACCATTGGTGTGATGACTTTTGGTGTTGCATTAGGTCAATTATTTGGAGGTCCTATTAGTGATACTATGGGCCGCAAGTTGCCTCTTATAACAGGCAACTTACTTTGCGTTATCTCTAGCATAATCTGTGCTTATGCACCAAGCATTGAAATACTTTTACTAGGACGCTTTCTACAAGGTTTAACAGGATCTGTGGGCGTTGTAATTGCTAAGGCCATCGCTCGAGATTTTGCATTTGGTCAAGAATTGACTAAACTCTTTGCATTGCTCATGATGGTTAACGGTTTGGCGCCAGTAATCGCTCCGCTCATCGGCGGTCAATTATTACTATTCACTACATGGCGCGTTATCTTCGTTATTTTAGCAATATTTTCTGCTATTCTATTAGCGGGATCTCTTCTCTTCCGTGAAAGCTTACCTAAAGAAAAACGCGTTACAGGTGGCGTTGCAACTGCTACAAAGAACTACATTACGCTTATTAAAGATAAGCGATTCCTTGGGCAAACACTAATCCAATTCTTTGCTTTTGGTGGATTCTTTGCGTATATCTCAGGTTCATCCTTTGTATACCAAAACATCTTCCAACTATCTGCACAAGAATTTAGCTATCTCTTTGGTATCAATAGCTGTGGTATTATCTTAGCTAGTGCCATAAGCGCTAGATTAAGTAATGTAATCACAGTTCGACAATTACTAACATTTGCCCTCTGGCAACTAACAATCGGCTCCTTGCTATTCTTAATAGCTATGCTTTTCGAATGGCCACTTATTCCTGTAACGGCCATTCTATTCTTTACCGTATGTACAGTATCCCTATTTGGCTCTGCCTCTTTCTCTATGGCAATGGCTAAATACGGTAAAATGGCTGGAAGTGCCTCTGCAGTACTTGGCTTTGCTAGCATGTTCTCTGCAGGAATCGTATCTCCATTAGTTGGTATTGGTGGGGAATATACAGGGATTCCCATGGGGACTACAATGCTAGTATGTTCAGCGCTTTCCTTATTGTGCCTATATGGTTTGGTAGAAAAAGATTAATCTCTTTTACACATTTGTATAAGCCCCACAATGGGGCCCGACTACAACAGAATAATATTAGTATATAAATAAGATACCCCTTTCCTTGCTCAGTACTTCGTAAAATCGCTTCGTAAAGGGGTATCTTATTTATATTAACACTACCTGTGAAGGCGTCCCATTGCGGGACTTTACAAGCATATTTCAAAATAGATTAATTCTTTAACTCTACAAACACCTAGGCATAATAACGAAAACCACCTACACAACTGATTGTAGGAGAAAGGAGATGTGCCATAGGCACATCTCCACATTTCTCCCCCTCCTCTATCCAGTTATATTTTCAATGGGACATCTTCATAGCGAGCGTTTATAGAAAAAAACACAGCCCTCTCTCTTCTTTTTCCGTTAGATGTATTGCGAATTTTTTGTGAATAATGAGATAAAAAAACGATGGAGCTATTAGATATACAGTAGATTGAATCATTTACATTTTATAATGGGACATCTTCATAATTAGCGTATATAGAAAAGAATACAGCCCTCTCTGCAGCGATTTTACGGAACGTAGTAACGTACTGAGCCAAGAGAGGGCTGTATTTTTTCTATACTAGTAATATGCAGTTGTATTCGGGCCCCATTATAAAATGTAAGGGACCTTATCGCTTATTCACTAAATTCCATCCCAACTTCTCCCCACTGCACTAGTTATATTTTCAATGGGACCGCTTCATAACAGGTGTATATAGAAAAGAACACAGCCCTCTCTGCAGCGATTTTACGAAGTGTAGCGCCGTACTGAGCCAAGAGAGGGCTGTGTTTTTTCTATACTAGTGTTATGTAGTTGTCACGGAGCCCCATTGAAAATATAACAGAGCACCCTTATTCAAACATTGTCGATAGTAGTAGTTTCAATCGGTTTGCTTGGTTCACCGCACTGGAGCCTGGATCGTAGTCGATAGCTGCAATTCGCACGTCTGGGTATGCAGCGGATAGTGTTTTTACCATGCCTTTACCTGTTACGTGGTTTGGTAAACATCCAAATGGTTGTAAACATACGATTTGTTTGGCCCCTTTTTCGATAAGGTCAATCATATCACCTGTGAGGAACCAACCTTCACCACATTGATTACCAAGTCCGATGAATTGGGCTGCTTCTTTTGCTACTTCTGTCATACGTTGTAGCGGGTCAAAGTGTTTTGACGCTGCTACGGCTTTTGCATATGGCAAGCGGTAGAGCTCAAGGGCTTCACGAGCCAATGTACCAAAGAAGCCAGATAGCCATGTACCATCAAGGTGCTTAGCACGGTATGTGCTATCCATTGCACAATACAAGAAAAAATCTAGCAAGCCAGATGTAACGACTTCGCCGCCTTCCTTTTCGATAAGCTCATTAATATGATTGTTAGCACTTGGATGGAATTTAACGTAAATTTCCCCTACGACGCCAACACGAGGTTTCTGTACATCTTTATTAACTGGCAAGTTATCAAAATCATGGATGATTTCTTTGATGTACTTATTATATTGTCGAAGACTGGCAGATGTAATATTATCACGTAATTTTTTAATCCAATAATCACATAGTGCATCGGTAGAACCAGGATTTGTCTCGTATGGACGTGTGGCAAGAACACATTGCATGAGCGCATCACCGTATACAACGGCTTGAATCATGCGATGTAAAAAGCCTTTTGTCAACTTAAAGCCTGGTTGACGTTCCATATCACTCGCATTGAGAGATAGGATTGGTACTTGTTTCATACCTGCATCAATCAATGCTTTACGTAAGTAACCGATGTAGTTTGTAGCACGACAACCACCACCAGTTTGAGAGATGATAACAGCCGTCTTATCTACATCATATTTACCGGATAACAGTGCGGACATGAGTTGCCCTACAACGATAATCGCTGGGTAACATGCATCATTATTGATATATTTCAAGCCCACTTCAATATCATCGCGTGTTGGAGCTGGCAACATTTCAAAATTGTAACCTTCATGTTGAAGAACAGGCTCTAAAAGGCTGAAATGCAATGGTGACATTTGTGGCACCAAGATTTTATAAGTCTTACGCATTTCTTCTGTGAAGACAACGCGATTGTAATCGTAAGTTGGTAATTTTTCTACCACTACTTCTTCCGGCGCCTCAGGATTATGATGACGACGCAAGCTACGTTCCATTACAGATTGCAAGGAACGCAAACGGATTGTCACGGCTCCAAGGTTTGTACCTTCATCGATTTTGAGCAAGGTATGGATTTTGTGATTTGCTGAAAGTATATCTTTTACCTGATCTGCTACCATGGAATCGAGGCCACAACCAAAGGAGTTAAGCTCTACAATTTGGAATCCTTCAGTTCTACTTACGAATTCAGCGGCACGATATAGGCGACTATGGTAGGACCATTGGTCTACAACACGTAAATGCTTGATTTCATTGCCTAATGGTGCAACGCCATCTTCTGTAAGAACAGCCATACCAAGAGATGTGATAAGTTCAGGAATACCGTGGTTAATACCGGAGTCCAAATGATATGGACGGCCAGCCAATACGATTGTAGGAATTTGTTCTGCCACTAGGCGAGACACGGTTTTCTTTGTCGTTTCACGGTAAGACGCTTTACAGTTTTCCTGCTCTTCCCAAGCGAGGTCTACAGCCTTAGCAATATCCTTCTTCTTTAAGCCTAAGAAATCCAATGCTTTCACAAGAGCCGGAACAAGGGATTTTTTATCAGCTAGCGGCAAGAATGGTGCGTGGAACGGAGTATCGCCCAAAACCTCTTGCATATTATTTTTGATAAGTTCTGGATAGGAAATAACCATTGGACAATGGTAATTATTGTCGCGGCTAAATTCCTTAGGGCCATGTTGAATACAAGGGTACCAAATAAAGTCTACCTGTGCATTCGCTAAGTCGCGAATGTGACCATGAACAGCCTTTGCTGGATAGCAAGCCGTATCGGATGGGATCGTATCGATAGCCTTATTGTATTGATCCTTAGTCGTATAATCTGAAAGGATTACTTCATAACCCAAGCTATTGAAGAATGTAAACCAGAATGGGAAGTCCTCATACATGTTGAGAACGCGAGGAATCCCTACACGCATTTTACCTTCAAACTCTGGAATGTTTTTCTTCAAGTAGTAATCAAAGTAACGACGTAATTTTACATCTACCAAGTTAGGAACTGGTTTACGTTTCTCTTGGATCATATCGCCAGCACCGCGATCACAACGGTTACCCGTTACGTACGTACGACCATCGGAGAAGGCATTAATAGTAAGCATGCAGTTATTTGGGCAAAGGCCACAATTGCGCATTGTCGTAGATACTTGTAAAGAATTAAGGCCTTCACTATCTAGCAATGTACTTTCACCCTTTTGCAACTCTTCCGCCGTTTCCGCGGCAAGAAGAGCCATACCGTATGCACCCATCAAACCAGATACATCAGGGCGAATCACCTCTACGCCCATCAATTTCTCAAAGGCACGCAAAACAGATTCGTTATAGAACGTACCACCTTGTACAACGATATGATCGCCTAATTCTTTAGGGTCTTTCACCTTGAGAACCTTATAAAGGGCATTTTTAATTACAGAATAAGCAAGACCTGCCGCGATATCTTGTACCGTAGCACCTTCTTTTTGAGCCTGCTTAACCTTAGAGTTCATAAATACGGTACAACGAGAGCCTAAGTCGATTGGCATAGGTGCCAATAACCCTTCTTTTGCGAATTGATCGATTGGAATTCGTAGACCAGATGCAAATGTATCAATGAAAGAGCCGCAACCAGATGAGCAAGCTTCGTTCAACACGATATCTTCGATATACCCATCACGAACCTTACAGCATTTCATATCTTGACCGCCAATATCCAAAATAAAGGATACATCAGGACAGAAGAATCGAGCCGCACGATAATGAGCCATCGTTTCTACTTCGCCTATATCGATGCCGAGGGCGCGTTTAAGAAAGGCCTCACCGTAGCCGGTTACGCCAGAGTGTGCAATATAAGCACCTTTAGGCAATAATGTATAAATCTGCTCGATAATTTCACGAGATTTTTCTAATGGTTTACCATGATTAGGACCATAGTGGGAGAAGATAATTTCCTTATTACTATTAATGAGTACTACCTTTAGCGTAGTAGAACCAGCATCAATCCCAAGATAACAAGGACCTTGAGCATCCTCAATATTCGCTTTTGGCGTTACCGCCTTAGCGTGACGAGCACGAAATTCTTCTAATTCTTGTTCATTCTTAAATAGCGGATCGACACGGTCTGTAGCTTCCATAGGAATACCGATAAGTGCACCGATTTCCTTTGTCAATTGACCGACAGTGATCTCACGGCACTCATCTTTCATCAATGCCGCCCCTAAAGCAATGAACAACTCACCATTCTCAGGGATAATGCGATGCGCTTCATCCAACTCTAAAGTATCGCAGAAGCATTGGCGCAACTCGGATAAGAATGTCAATGGACCGCCAAGGAATGCTACATTACCTTCGATTTTATGTCCGCATGCAAGGCCAGCAATCGTTTGGTTTACAATTGCTTGGAATACGGATTTTGCAATATTTTCATGAGATGCGCCTTGATTTAACAAAGCTTGTACATCTGTTTTAGCAAATACGCCACAACGTGCCGCAATTGGATAAATCGTATCAGCATTCATGGCTAATTGATTAAGACCAGATGCATCTGTCTGCAATAAGGTCGCCATTTGGTCGATAAAAGCACCCGTACCACCAGCACAGGAACCATTCATACGGTGTTCCGCAGTTTGACCTAAATACGTAACCTTCGCATCTTCACCACCAAGTTCGATGATAACGTCTGTTTCTGGATAGAGGGCTTTTACAGCTCGCGTTTCAGCAATCACCTCTTGTACGAATGGGATGCGCACCTTTTCGGCCATAGCCATCCCACCAGAACCAGTAATACATACATGAACAAGAGCGTCTTCATGACCAACTTGAGCCTCTTGTAGCAAGGTATATACTGTGTCCAATATGTTTGCATAATGGCGTATGTACTTTTTATACAAATAATTATCGTGTTCGTCCAATAATACAACTTTAACCGTTGTAGACCCCACGTCAATCCCCATGCGTAGCATGTGCTGCATAAATACCTCTCTTTTTAACGACCGTATGACCACCTAAGTGACCATACTTATTTTTGTGAAAGTCTCACATGTAATATGTACAACATATATACTGTACTAAGCATCTAAAATAAAAATTAAATTAGATAAGGATATAATACTTTCACCAAAATATCTAAATTTTTAAATATCCTATCTTTATTATACAACAACAGCAGTTAAAATCTAAGTTATTTCTATATCTAAAATGTTATAGAAAATATGTTAAGATTTAAATTACAAAGTCATATATATAATAGGATGTAAAAAATATTATACCATTTTACAATGAAAAATAACGTAACTTTTGCAACATAACAGGACAAATCAAATATATTAACTGCATTAGACAATATGCAATAGATAAAAACTAACCCCCAAAATGGATTCCAATTTGGGGGTTAGTTCATAAGATAGTATATCTTATTCGTATCTATAAAGTTATGTCATGAGAGAGTATTGTATTAAATACATATATGTTATTAACGATCATTGATTAAAACGCTGGAATAATAGCCCCTTTGTAATGATCTTCGATGAACTTCTTAACTTCTGGAGATTGTAATGCTTTAGCTAATTTTTGAATAGCTGGTTTATTTTCATCACCAGGGTTTACGGAAAGAAGATTTGCATATGGAGAATCCGCTTTTTCTACGAATAAGCCATCTTTTGTAGGATTAAGACCTGCTGGCAATGCATAGTTAGCATTGATTACAGCTGCATCTAAGTCTTGAATGGAACGAGGAATTTGAGCTGCTTCCAACTCTGTAATTTGAATGTTTTTAGGGTTGCTAGTCACATCAAACGGTGTGTTAGTCAAACCAGTTGGGTCTTTCAATGTGACAAGACCTGCACTTTGCAACAAGAGAAGTGCACGAGCACTGTTTGTCGGGTCAGATGGAATCGCTACTTTTGCGCCATTAGGCAAATCTTTCAAATCTTTAATTTTTTGAGAGTAAATAGCTAATGGTTCGATGTGAACTGGTGCAAAGCTTACGAAGTTTGTACCATGATCTTTATTGAAGTTATTTTGGTAAGGCACGTTAGCAAAGAAGTTTGCATCTACTTCATGGCTAGATAATGCCATGTTTGGTTGAATGTAGTCTGTAAATTCAATGATTTGAAGATCTACACCTTCCTTAGCCAATAAAGGTTTAATTTGATTTAAGATCTCAGCATGAGGTACAGGGTTTACTGCCACTTTTAACACCTCTGCTTTAGAACTACCAGCACTGCTGGAACTTGCGTCATTTGTGGAAGAACCACAACCACTAATCAATAAGGACGCGCCTAGTACGGCCGTCGCTGCTAATGCTAACCATTTTTTCATGTAATCTTCCTATCTACGATGAACACCTACATCTATTGACGAGGACTCATGCGTATACAACACACGTAGATATGTTAATAAATCTATATATTCTTACACTGTATCTACATTTAATTATTTAATAATTTCGATGTGGTTAGTATAGCAATTTAAATCCTACTCGTATAATAGTTTTTATATATCCATGGATATAACTATAAACTATAGCAAGATAAGAGTAATTACATTTAGCTATGCCAAGTACATAAAAACGGTACTAAGATGATTCCCCGTACTACTAGGTAATATACCTAATAGGTACAATCAAACTTAGTACCGTTATAAATATCGCTCTATATAATAAACAATCTAATCAAAATCAAAAGATTCAATTATAAAGTTGACGTTGTTTGCTCCACAGAAATAGTTACAGGTGCTGATAATTTAGCCTCTAACCAAGCTTTTATTCGTTCCGAATCTGCATCAGATACAGTGGACGCGGTATGGATAATCACCATATAGCGATTCGCTTTAGGCTGTTCTAAATTATCTATCAAAGGCATGCCTTCCACTCTGCTTACAAACGGGAATAACGCCTTTGCTTCAGCTTCTGTCGTTTTCATAGTGTTTATAGTTTCACTTACTAGTTGATAAGTCGGCTGGTACAGATTACTCAAGTTTGTATATTTTTCATGATCCTCCGAGGCTTTATTCAAGCTCGTCTTATCCACAGCAGATTTTTTCTCATCTACACTATTAACAAATCGTACTGCATAAGACTGCAAATACTCGTCTTTCTGTAATTTATCATCCAACTGGGATCGTTCCTCTGAAGTCACAGGAGCTCCTACAACTACTATATCTACTAGCTTATTCACTCGGTCCAATGAATAATCAATCACTAGTCGACGCCCATCTTGATTAATATTGGTCTTAATAAACTGCTCTATATGATTTGACTCAGAATACTTGATGGTCATATCATAGCCTGCATAAATGCTTGGTATAGCCATAATAAGACCAATCACAAGAAATATTAGCTGATTACGACGATTAATCTCTTCTGCTTGCTTATGGGATGGCAAACTATATACACCTTTTAAAACTATAAAAGATGCAAAGAAGATGAAAAATGCATTTATAAAGAATAGATACCCAGCCCCAAAGAAATAATGCCAATTTCCATTAGCCAGTCCATATCCTGCCGTACACAGTGGTGGCATAAGTGCAGTCGCAATCGCTACCCCTGGTATGACATTATCTAAGGTCTTACGCGTTTGACCAATAATCCCAGCTAACCCACCAAATATAGCAATGAATACATCAAAAATATTCGGTTCTGTACGCGCTAATAGTTCAGATGTAACTGTCTGAACGGGGGAAATATAAAAATATAAAGCAGATGCCAAAACAGCAATCGTAATCTGTAAGGACAATCTTAAAATAGCACTTTTCACAACTGTAAAATTAAGCGTAGCGAAGCCAAAGCCAGTTGCTAGAATCGGTCCCATCAACGGCGATATAAGCATAGCACCAATAATAACGGCTGTACTATTCATATTCAACCCAATAGAGGCAATAAACATGGAGAGGATCAGGATAACCAAAGCAGGACCCTTAACCTTAGCCCCACCTATCAACCTTTTAGCAATAGTTGCATCATCGGCTCGTTCAAAATGTATATCAAAGTATTTATTTAGTTCCATTCTTCTACCTCATAATTTCATCAAATCTGCAAAGGTGCCCACATTTACAAACATATATTGTGTAGTCTTTAACATTTGCACCATCAAAATGGCTCCCGTGCCTTCGCCCATCGACATTTGTGCTTGTATAGGAACCATGTCTTGAGTGATTCCCACCTCAGCCAAAGCCAATTCCGTGCCTTTTTCTTTAGACTGATGCGATGGTAATGCATAGTCCACAACACGAGCGTTTATATGTGCTGCACAAGCAGCTGCTACAGCTGTAATAAAACCATCAATGACAAAAGGCTTTTTAAAATCTGCACAAGCTAGCATGGCTCCAAGAATAGCCGCAATATCAAAACCACCTACATGAGCTACGATTTCACGAACTCGGTCTGATTCACTTTCAGAACCAATATTAGCCTTGTGCTTGTCTAATACAGAACGTACAAAGTCAACTTTTCGTTTCATCAAATCTGGTTTATCTGGCCAGGAACCAGGACCCACGGTTTCCGTCGGATCAGCCCCCATCAATGCAGACAACACACACGCAGAGGTCGTCGTATTCCCTAACCCCATTTCACCAAAGGAGAACAGATTGATTCCTTGTTCTACATAATGCTGAACCCGTTCATAGCCAGCTTGAAAGGCTCTATTAAATTCATCGTCAGTCATGGCAGCATGGTGCAAAATATTCTTTGTTCCCCTCGCTACTTTGCGATTTACGCCGATACCATCATCTGAGGCAATGCCTACATCCACGACCTCATAAGGAATATTGTTAAAGTTGCAAAATTGTGTGGCTGACGAGCGACCTAATAACATATTACGGGATTGCTTTTGTGTCACCTCATAGTTATAGCCCACATAGCCTTCTATATTGCAACCATTATCGGCAGAAAATATGATATGCTGTGGTCGAATTTCACCATTAATCTCGCCCCATGCCGTACAAATCTTACGAAAATATATTTCCCATAAACCAAGACCACCTGGGATGAGGCATTTTGGTTGGAGAAATTTATTTAATTGTTTCTCTATCGGTAATACTGACTTATCTTTCATTTTATTCTCTAATCCGCACCTAATGTACCAACTAGCCTTCTATTAATTCGATATTATTCTATCTGAAAGTATAACATAAAATGCATATCTAGTAATGTGACTATTATTAGTTTTTAAAAGTATAATTCAGTTTTAAAATTTAGTATTCTAACAACTATATTTCTAATCGAAATTATCATTACACAATTACAACCACTCTAGTAAATAAAAAAGGTTATCCCCTTACAGGATAACCTTTTTATACTATATAATGATGTATTTCTTACGCTTCTTTTCCCTCTAGAGTTAAGCACCTTGGAATTGAGGCATATCGTCGCCGCTAGAATCGTCCAATTTGCCTTGAAGGTCATGGTCAACCATGGCACATACAGATGCATCAGACCATACGTTTTCAGCGGTTTTAATCATATCGATAATCGTATAGATTGGCAAGATGATACCAAGCAAACCAATTGGTGCACCGATGGAACTCATCAAGGATAAGGTTAAGAAATAACAACCCATTGGAACGCCCGCATTACCAATCGCAGCGAGAACAGCAATAAATAACCAAGCCACCATTGTGCCCATAGTCAATTCCATTCCCGCATTTTGCATTACGAATAAAGATGTGACAAGAATGAAAGCTGCGCAACCATTCATATTAATAGTTGTACAAATTGGCAATACGAAACGAGCTACTGCAGGATGAGCTTTCAAATTATCCTCAGCAGATGCCAATGTAACAGGCAAAGTTGCAGCAGAAGATTTTGTGAACAACGCAACAGCTACGGCTGGAGACATTTTGCGGAATACGTCCACAGGGTTCAAACCGCGGAATAACAAGAACAATGGAATTACGATAAAGAATTGGATCAAGTTACCACCGATAACAACAGCCGTATATTTACCTAAAGCACCAACAATTACGCCCGCTTCAATTTGTGCAGATAATTGACCTGCAAAGGCGAGGATACCGATTGGCAATACATAAAGTAATGCTTTAATCAATGTAAATAGTAATTCTTGTAAACCGAATAAGACTTTCAACACCGCTTCGCGATTTTCAGTACGTGACATGAACGCAAAGGCTAAACCAACGGAAGCAGAAATAAACATTACAGACAATACATTGGCTTGTAAGTATGGTTGCAAAATATTGTTTGGAATAACAGATAAGAAATGATCATAATACGTAACATTGCCAAGTTTTTCAGGCACTTGAGCTGCACCGGCACCGATTACATCAAGTGGTAAATTACCTGGTGCAATCCATAGGAATAAGCCAAGTCCTACAGCTGCCGCACAAACTGTAGTAAGCAATGTATATACTACAGCATGGCCAAAGATACGGCCTGTATCCTTTTTAGCACCTAGCATGGATAATGTTGTAATTACCGCTAAGGATACGGTTGGAATTGCGATAAATTGGAACAAACGTGTAAAGACCGCTGCAATAAAGTTAAAGAGCTCATTTAAAGCCGGAATATGTTGCCATCCTAAGATAGCACCAATGATGAGTGCCCCCATCCATAAAATGAACTGACGCAATTTACCTTGGCCACGACTTTTTAAGGTAATCTCTTGCGCTAAGGCATCCACATTTTTGTTGTTTTGATCTGCCATAATAACACCTCTCTACAAACTAAACTACTAGAGACTAAAAAAAGAAATCCCAGCCCTAGGGCTGGGACAGTGAATATCCGAGTCTCTCTTTAATTCACATTATAGAGATATGATTTAAAATTGTCAATTATAATATCTGAATACATTCTAATATATTCAGATATCACTTAAAACATTTTCTTATACAACATTTCTATATCTTCCCGACTCACATTGGCCATTGTATTAGCAATATTGCCGGTTGCTACGACATACACGTTATCGACAAGCCAAGGAATGTCTTTTTTTGTAAAGCCTAGTTCTGTAAGGTTTGTGGTAAGGTCTAACTCATGTACAATTAAACGCAGTGCTTCACCTAGTTCGGATCCATCTCCATGGTTAAAGATACGTGCCAAGGTAGCAAACTTATCGGGATTAGCACTCCATGTATATTCCACTACAATCGGTTCGATAACGGCAAGACCTACACCGTGAGTAATATCCTTAAGCCCACTAGCAGGATGTTCCATGCCATGAGCAAGTGTTACACCGGCGGTATTAATAACCATGCCTCCAATTGTGCTAGCCAATGTAACGGACTCCCAAGCTTTTGTAAGTTGAGTTTCGTTGAAAACAGCTGATTTGCTTTCAGCCTTTGCTTTCACATGTTTATATAAAGGCACGAGATATTGAGCCAATAATGTTACTGCATAGTGGGATAGTGCATCTGTAAAAGGTTGTGCCGTTCTTGATGTGTATGCTTCAATATTATGACAGAGTGCATCAAAGCCCACAGATGCCAGTACATGTGGCGGCATTGTGCCCATCACTGCCGGATCTACGATGGATACCTTTGGTACGATGGCATTACATCGCAAGGATTTCTTGTCTCCCGTTTCAGGGTTCGTAAGCACCCCGAAACCATTGCCTTCAGAACCTGTACCACAGGTTGTGGGAATTACAATTAGAGGCAACGCCTTATCACTGGTTTTACGGTTAAAGATATAGTCGTTAATGTCACCATCGTTAACGGCCATAAATGCAATGCCTTTTGCACAGTCCATGATGGAGCCCCCACCAATGGCAATGACCATATCACAGCTTTCAGATTTAGCTAAAGCAGCACCGTCCAATGCAATCGTCGTTAAGGGGTTCGCATCCACTTGATCAAACAGCACATGTTCGATATGTGCCGCATCAAGTTTTGCCGTCACACGGTCATATAGTCCAGATTTTTTAGCACTCGTACGCCCTGTTACGATGAGCGCCTTTTTGCCATAAGGCTTGACAAAATCAGCAACACGGTCGACTTTATCCCACCCAAATTGGATATGTACTGGTAAAAAATAAGAGAACTCCATGTGAACGACCTCTTTTCTATAAATACTAGTTCTTAATGTTATTGTAATGTATATTCAGACGCCTGTAAAACCTCATAGGACTTTCACCAGAAAACATGTATACTACATATAAGAGGGGTCATTTATTTTTATAGAGGGAGAGAATCTATGAAATCTGCAATTAAACATTTATGGTCTTCGCTGCGAGACCTAGCAACGCAGTCACCTATATTGCTAGTATTAATCGCCGTATTTTCATGTACACCATTATATATTGAGCAAGATTGGTTTTCTGATATAGACCTTGGATTGTACACGTTGTATTTCTTCATCGTCATACTGGAAACATATATAATGCGAGATCGAAAGTTCTCCATCATATATACTTTATTAAGTATAGGCATCAGCGTTGGTCTATATACGATTCACGAAACGTACCATCACATACGAGGCATCGAGTTGGCCACAGAAAACATATCATACCTATGGCTATACTCTATGATTGCGCTGTACTTTACGTCACCTGGTGAACACTACATCGGCGAAATCATCAATCGCCTGAAACGGATTGGTATTACCATTGTTACATCAACACTGTATAATGTCGTCATAATCATGACTCTATGGTTTTTCTTCATCATTCTGAACAAACCATTTACCTTTGATGATCTAATCTTTAAAGTATTAGCCGCTATTAATATATTTATCTGTATGTCCATGCTGTGCACTTACAAAGAGAAGCCTGATGGACCACCAGAACCAAATACATTCTATAATGTTGTTTTTGGAATCATACTACCAAAGGCTTCCATCATTACAGGTATTCTAGCTAATATCTACTTGGTATTGATTCTCTTAGGCCTCCGCGAAGATGCGCGGTTCCTTTATACATATTATCCGTATGTAGCCATTTTCTATCTATTTTACTTGGCTAGTTTCAGATCTAGTGAAAGCAGCAAGACACAAAGGATCCTATGTTTCTTATTTATTACGATTACAATATTGTGCTTAATCCTGATTGGCAAGCGCGTAATAAATGAGCCCGTACTCTGGCTCAATACGATTTACGTGGCCGCATTCAATCTAATCTTCTTAGCACATAACGTATATTCCTTTATAAAGCGTTTGACTCCATCGATCCATACAACGATTATGGCACTCGCTTTAGGTGCAGTCCTTTTAATGCCTTTTATCGGTTACACATCCCATCGAGAGTTTACAAACTATACAAAAATTGACGGTCAATGGCACGTATACTTGCCTATTACAGAAACATTTAACCCTGATTTTACAGACTATGGCAGGACGATTATACAGGGGGATTCTTCAAAACTAGGAGCAACGGAAATATATAAGGAACGAAATATTCAGTTTATCAGCTTTACGGCCGTTGAAGAACCGCATGTTATTTCGCTTGTAGGATATAATAAATTCATTTCTAACATCGAATTAGAAGTACGTGAGCCTGCTGATAGTACAGCTGACATACCAACAGCATCCTATGAATCTATCAATTTTAGATTCATCAATGAAGGTCTTGATTTAGAGGTATCTCTACCCAATGGTGTGACCGAAGTTCATCATATATATGAAAAATTCCTCACTGTTCCAAAAACGGCTTCAGATTCAGTCATTATAGAAGGCACGGGATACAAACTCTTAATCCACTCCTACTACGCATATCAAGACAGCGCACGAAGAATTATTTTTAGCGTATTATATAATTAATTATGAAAGCTAGTAATTTAAGGCATCTTCAGCCATATCGACATTTTTTGTAAAACTATATTAAAAAATTTCCAAATGTCAATATTGAATATATAGATTTTTTTCGCTATAATCGTAACATAATGTATAAGCCAAATAAGAAAACTACCATATATAGTAGTTTTCTTATTTTTCTGATTAGACTCAACTTAAAGATAATTTATATAATTCATTCTAATCTTATATATGCTTATACGACTATATTAACAGTTTTATGACTTTTTGCTCTCAAGGGGAACAGTAATGGAGATTATGATCAAGAAACGGGATGGCCATTTCGAGCCGTTGTCCGTTGAAAAAACGAAACGAATGATAGCCTTCGCATGTTTGGGGTTAGATTCTTGTGATCCACTAGAATTGGAAATGGATGCGAAGTTGCAATTCGTTGATGGCATGACTACTAAAGAAATTCAAAAGACTTTAGTCCAAACAGCTATCGAAAAAGTTATATCTAAAAAAGACGACGGCTTCGGCAACCAAGTTAATAAAATGAACCAAGATTGGCAGTTCGTAGCAGCCCGCCTATTCTTGTTCGATCTCTATAAAGAAGCCGCTATTACTCGTCGTTACAAAGCATTTGGCTACGGAAACTTCCCAAATCTAGTCAACATGCTTGTAAAAGAGAAAAAATACGCAGACTTCTTCGTTACAGAGTACACAGCTGACGAATTGCAAGAATTAGGCGATTACATCAAACCTAAGCGCGACTATCTCTTCAACTATGAAGGTCTCAAATTATTGGCTGACCGTTACTTGGTAAAAGGTTTTAACAAAGAAATCTTTGAATTACCTCAAGAACGTTTCATGGCTATCGCAATGCATTTGGCTCTTGTAGAAGGGGAAAATAAAGTAGAATACGCTAAGAAATTCTACGATTTGATGAGCCAATTAAAAATGACGACAGCTACACCTACTTTGGCAAATGCTGGTACACCATTCCACCAATTGTCCTCTTGCTTTATCTCTGGTGTAGACGACAACTTATGGTCTATCTATGATGTAAATAGCAAATTCTCTCGCGTATCTAAACACGGTGGTGCTCTTGGTATCTACCTTGGTAAAGTTCGTGCATTGAACTCCGATATCCGCGGCTTTAAAAACTCCTCTGGTGGCGTTATTCCTTGGATCCGTTTGTACAACGATACAGCCGTTGCAGTAGACCAATTGGGTAAACGTAAAGGCGGCGCTACAGTAACGCTTGATATTTGGCATAAAGACTTCTACGAATTCGTAGAACTTCGTACAAATAATGGTGATGATCGTCGCAAAGCGCACGATATCTTCCCTGCTATCTCCGTTCCAAACATCTTCATGGAACGTATGTTAGCTCGTGAAAACTTCACCCTCTTCGACCCTCATGAAATTTTAGCTGTAAAAGGCTACTCTTTAGAGGACTACTTCGATACAGAGGACGAAAAAGAGTTCACGAAACGCTATATCGAATGTGAACAAGATCCTAATTTACACGGCATCGAAGTGCCAGCGTTGGACATGATGAAAAAAATCATGCGCTCCGCTGTTGAAACTGGTACGCCATTTATCTTCTTCCGCGACACTGTAAACGCTGCAAATCCTAACAAACATGCAGGTATGATTTACGCGTCCAACTTGTGTCACGAAATCGCACAAAACGTTGGCTTCACTAATCTTGCTGAAGAAATCATCAACGAAGACGGTACAATTACTACTAAAACAAATACAGGCGACATGGTTACATGTAACTTGAACTCTATCAGTCTTGGCCGTATTACAGACGAAGAGTTGGAAGAAAACATTGCCCTTCAAATTCGTATGTTAGACAATGTTATCTCCATCAACCAAGCACCAGTACCAGAGTCTCGCATGACTTCTGATAAATACCGCGCTATCGGTCTTGGTACGTCTGGTTATCACCACTACCTTGTAAACCATGATATCCAATGGGAATCTGATGAACACATCGAAGTAGCGGACAAATTATTTGAAAACATTGCATTCTATGCGATTAAAGCTTCTATGGAGCTTGCAAAAGAAAAGGGCGCGTACCCAGCATTCAAAGGTTCCGAATGGGAAACTGGTGAATACTTCACACGTCGTGGTTACACATCTGATCGTTGGAAACAATTGGCTGCGGACGTTGCAAAATACGGTATCCGCAACGGTTACTTGATGGCCGTAGCTCCTACAGGTTCTACATCCAACATCGCTAATACAACAGCTGGTATCGACCCTATCTTCAAAAAATTCTTCATCGAAGAGAAGAAAGGTTCTTTCACACCAAAAACGGCACCAGATTTGAACGACAAAACATTCTGGCTATACAAAGAGGCACATACAATCGACCAACAATGGTCCATCAAAGCTTGTGGCGTACGTCAACGTCATATTGACCAAGCACAATCTTTCAACTTGTATATCACGCCTCAAATGAAAGCAAAAGAAATTCTTGACCTTTACGTAGAAGCCTACAAACAAGGGATCAAAACGATCTACTACATCCGTAACCAATCCCTTGAAATGGATGAATGCACAAGCTGTTCCTCCTAATATAGGATAGATACACGCTACATTCTATAATACAATTTAAGCTATGGTAAAAGTTGAAGATATCATTGCCATAGTTTACAAAAAATATACTCTATAACTAGAGAGCACTAAACCTGTAAAAGATACTTTCACCAGCACTATAAATCTGATGACGACCTATAGTCATATAAGTCGCATCATTGTATAAAGGAGTCCTACTATGGATAAAAAACTGATTTTCAATGAAAAGGGTGATCGTGGCACGCAATCCATGATTGGCGGTAATACCACAAACCTTCGCGAGTGGAATCGTATCAAATACGACTGGGCAAACCAAATGTACCGTACAATGCTCAACAACTTCTGGATTCCAGAAGAGATATCCTTGAACGAAGACGTTAAACAATTCCCATACTTAACAGATTACGAGCGTCGTGCCTTCGATAAAATCATTGCGTTCTTGAACTTCCTTGATTCCATTCAATCTGAAAACTTGCCTAATTTGAGCCGCTATATTACAGCATCTGAAGTGGCATCCTTATTGAATATCCAAGCATTCCAAGAAGAAATTCACGCTCAAAGTTATTCCTACATTTTGGACACTGTAACAAATCCTATTACACGTGACAAAATCTATGATGAATGGCGTACAGATAAAACATTGCTTGAACGTAACCGTTTCATCGCCGATGCATACCAACGTTTCAGTGATGAGCCTAGCGAAGCAAATCTCATTCATACAATCATCGCTAACTATATCTTAGAAGGCATCTACTTCTACTCTGGCTTTAGCTTCTTCTACACTTTGGCACGTCAAGGCAAGATGACAGCTACATCCACTATCTTCAAATATATCAATCGCGATGAAGTAACTCACCTTGTATTGTTCCAAAACATCATTCGCGAGTTACGCCGTGAACGCCCTGATTTATTTACACCTGAATTAGAGGCGAAAATTACGGACATGATTCGCCAAGGTACAGAAAACGAAATCGCTTGGGGCCAGTACATCACTGATGATAAAATCCTCGGCCTTAACAACGTTCTTATCGAGCGCTACATCAAATACCTTGCGAATATCCGCTTAGAAGCAATCGGCTTGCCTCATTTGTATCCTGAAATCAAGGATAATCCAATGGAATGGATCGAAAGCTTCTCCAACTTGAATAGCACAAAAACTGACTTCTTCGAAGCAAAAGTTACAAACTATACAAAAGCAGCAGCATTTGATTTTGACGATTTAGAATAATAGACGTTATAAAATACAATATCTAAGGACGTACGAGCCAATAGAAAAGAGCTAATAGCTATAACGCTATCAGCTCTTTTTTCATGATTATTTAAACCTTAGTTATGAGGAATTGCTGCAAGTTTAAACAGCGCTTTCCTATTTATCTCTAAAAAAACAAAATACTATCATATCAGTCTATCATATCAGTGTATATGTTGCTAGAAATATAGTCCCCAAACGCCACCCTCGTTTTTACAGTTGACACATGGTTATACATTGTAAATTGTATCAATACATTTGTGCGCAAATAGGCCTACACCGTAGATTTTCATTCGCCCCATGAATGTATTCATAATAAGCTTGGTAAAAGCAAAAGTTTTTGTGTCCACCCTGTTTCAAACTACCAACTATTATTAGCTTTCAATCAATTCAGTTGTCCAGTTAGCAGACTGCAATAGATTGTCTAATAAGCGGACTTGTTTTGCGATATGATCAGCTTCTTTTTGGACGTCTGCCACATTCACGGTCGGCATTAGCTTAATCTCAGACCCTCTCGCACGGAAATTAATACTACCTGCGCTAGATGCCAAAGTTCGATAAGCAGTTAGGCGCAAAGCAGCGCAATCTTTTTCGGCAATGATTTCAGTAATAGATCGACCTTCTATAATAGTTTTGCAATTTGTTAAATTAATATCTGCAATTAATTTTTGAAGTCTATTTACACATTGTTCTAATGTTTTCAAAAGTTCTTCAGGGTTCTCATTCGGTACTTCCCCTTCTTGCACTAAACTATTTTGAGTTAAGCGAAGCTCTAAATCGCTTATTTTATAATTTAAATCAGATCGTTCTTGTAATGCTTCTGCTAGTTTCATAAACTCTCACCTCTCAAAAAGATATATCAATTTACTTATAAAATACTATGTACAATAATAATATATCCATCAATTCTTATTATACAACACTATTGAACGGCTTATAATACTTTCCGCATCATCACATGCGGACAGCCTTCATCAAGGTATTCGTCCCCTTCAGCACGATATCCAAGGGATTCATAGAATGGTTTGGCCTGTACTTGCGCTGACAAGGAGCACGTCTTAAAGCCGTCACGACGAATAGCATTTTCGGCGGCCATCATGATCTTAGTACCTAAATGTTGTCCACGATACAACTTGCGTACCGCCATACGCCCAATATGTGCATCTCCAACTGTGTCACTTGGAAAATATCGACACGTACCAGCCGCTTTACCATCAATGGATAAGAGCACAAACTTTGCAGTCTCATCGATTTCATCAAACTCATCTTCAAACCCTTGTTCTTTCATAAATACATCGACACGAATTTGTTTTATTTCCTCTGTTATATGATCTAAGATTTGAATAATCATAGGTGCCCTTTCTGATTATAAGCATATTTATAAGAATTGATTTAGGCGTATTACGAAATACTCTATAAACAATGAAAACTTCTTGTTTTTATTATATCAAAAATACGATTAATACCACAAAGCACCTCAGTTCCTATTAATTCCCACATCAAAAATATTTTAAAACTTCCATGAAATTCACTTTTAGGTATTGCATAATTTTATCATTTAGGTTTATACTATACCCAACATTTTAGAAAGGAGCAACCAAAGATGACTAACCAAATTAGCCTCGCAACAAAACAATACTTTTATTGGTTCTTTATCCAACGTACGGGTAAGGAACTATTTGTGATGCGCTAATTAAGGATTATTCAACATTAGTTGCTTAGAATAGTAAAAGGGCTACCCGTATTAGATTACGGGTAGCCCTTTTTGTTTGCTATCCGTATGGTCAACCCTACTATTCACTGTAGTTAAAAGGAGGAATTATCATGATTATTACATTGAAACAAAACGCAGCAGCGGAAGAAGTATCCCGTTTACGCGGTGAATTAGAGGCTCAAGGATTCGTTATCCATCCAGTAGAAGGTACTCGATACAATATTCTAGGTCTGATTGGTGATACTGCATCTCTTGATGCTCGTCAAATCGAATCCCTAGATTTCGTAGATAAAGTAACTCGCATTCAAGAGCCATACAAAAAAGCAAACCGCAAATTCCATCCAGATGATTCTGTAATCAATGTTGGTGGTGTCCTCATCGGTGGTGGTCACTTCGCAGTAATGGCCGGTCCCTGCTCTGTGGAAACACCTGAACAAGTATTAGCCACTGCTAAAGCATGTAAAGAAGCTGGTGCTACAATCCTTCGTGGCGGCGCTTTCAAACCTCGTACATCCCCATACTCCTTCCAAGGCATGGGCCCAGAAGGCTTAGAGTTATTAGAGCTTGCTAAAAAAGAAACAGGTCTTCCTATCGTTTCTGAGGTTATGGATATCTCCCAATTACAATACTTTGATAATGTAGATATGCTTCAAATCGGTGCTCGTAACATGCAAAACTTCACGCTTTTAAAAGAAGTGGGCAAATTAAATAAACCAGTTCTTTTAAAACGTGGTTTATCTGCAACATACGAAGAATGGTTGATGGCTGCTGAGTACATCATGTCCGAAGGCAATGAACAAATTGTATTATGCGAGCGCGGTATCCGCACATTCGAAACTAAGACTCGCAATACCTTAGATGTAACAGCAATTCCTATGATGCATGAATTATCTCACTTGCCAATTATCATGGACCCTAGCCACGCAGCAGGTATGAGCCGCATGGTTCGTCCGCTTTCACTTGCATCCGTAGGCGGCGGTGCAGACGGCCTTATGATTGAAGTTCACAACGATCCAGCCAAAGCATTGTGCGACGGTCCGCAAGCATTGCGTCCAGACCAATTCACTAGCCTTATGAATGAAATTAATGCGTTACGCCAAGCATTGGTAGAATGCACTAAATAATCTTACATATCACACAAATAAGCTAGTATCCGTTATAATAGATACTAGCTTATTCTTTTAAGAAAGGAACCGTTATGACTCGCATCCATATTAACGCGTCTACACCATATGACGTTGTCATCGAGGAAGGCGCTTTACAACGCATCACCGATTATATTAAACCATTAAAACCAAATTGCCGTGTTATCATCGTCAGCGATAGCAACGTGGCGCCTCACTATTTGGACTCTGTGAAAGCTAATATGGAACATGCGGGTTATGCTGTTTGTGATTATGTTTTCCCTGCTGGTGAAAGCTCCAAAAATGCTCATCAACTCATCGATTTAGTAGAATACATGGCAGCCCAATCGTTAACGCGTAAAGATTTACTTATCGCTCTTGGCGGTGGCGTTGTAGGCGATATGGCAGGATTTGCGGCAGCGACCTATTTACGTGGTATCGACTATGTTCAAGTTCCTACATCCCTATTAGCCGCAGTAGACTCCTCTGTAGGTGGTAAAACAGCGGTCAATCTCGAAGCCGGGAAAAACCTATGGGGCGCTTTCAAACAACCTATCCTCGTTCTCTGTGATCCAGCTACACTCAATACATTACCTGAAATGGAATGGATTAATGGATGCGGTGAAATTATCAAATACGGCTTCCTAGACGTACCGGGTTTACTCACTCAACTCGAGAACAGACCATTAATTAAACATCGCAGTAGTGTAAGTGGCGTTATTGCCCGCTGCGTACAAGCAAAAGCAGATATCGTGGAGCAAGACGAACGCGAATCTGGCGTACGTGCCCTCTTAAATCTCGGTCATACCTTTGGTCACGGCATCGAAAAAGCAAGTCATTTCGAGGTACATCACGGTTATGCCGTTGCTATTGGTATGGTGCTCATGGCACAAGGTGCTGTCAAACATGGAGAATTAGATGTAGAGTCGTTAGACAAATTAAAGGCCCTCATCAAAGCACACGATTTGCCAACCACAACAACGATAAGCAAAGAAGAAATTCTAGCTGCCGCTAAGCACGACAAAAAAAGCGAAGGAGCAACCATTAAAATCGTAGTACCTACTAGCTATGGTCACAGCGAGCTCAAAGTAGTAACGCACGATGAACTTGCAACCTATTTAGACTGAGATATAAAGGAGATTTATATGCATTCCGTAACGAACGCCATCCCTACAGGGACTATCGCGTCCATTCCTGCAAAAGCTCATGCGCACCGTGCACTGATTTGCGCAGCTCTCGCAAACTCGCCATCTACCATACTGCTGAGCCGCACCTCTAAAGACATCGATGCAACTATGGACTCCTTGCGAGGCTTAGGCGCACAAGTTGTATATGAAAACAAAGTTGTCACTGTTACACCAGGTCCTATGCCAACAAAGGGCAATGTAGTTCCCCATGAATCCGGTACCACATTGCGCCTCTTATTACCAGTAGCAGCGTCCATTTGTAATGAGGTAGACGTGGATGCGAAAGGGCGTTTACCAGATCGTCCTTTAGAGCCCATGCTCGGTGAAATGAAAGCTCACGGCGTAACATTCTCCCAAGATAAACCACCATTCACTATGACAGGTCGTCTACAAGGCGGTGAGTTCGGTATGGTTGGAGATGTGAGTAGCCAGTTCTTCTCTGGATTATTATTAGCAGCGCCACAATGTGGAGGTGCTACAATCACATCTACTACACCACTTCAATCTAGCGACTATGTAACATTGACGACTACAACAATGGCAAACTTCGGCGTAACAGTCGACCATACTCCCGCCTCTGACACAGTCCAAGAGTCCTTTGCAGTAGCGGCTAATACTACTTTTAAAGGTCAAAGTAATTACCAAATCGAAGGCGATTGGTCCAATACGGCTATTTGGATGGTAGCAGCGGGCATGACAGGTAAACCAATTACCATTACGGGTATGAACAAAAATTCTGTGCAAGCGGATCGTCGCATCATGCAGATTATGATTGATACCGGTTGTGATGTAGTATGGGATGGCATGAACGTAACCGTTATGGGTCGTGCAGTAAAACCAATCCATGCCGACCTCGAACAAATGCCCGATATGTTGCCAGTTATGGCAGCCCTCGCTTGCTCTATCCATGGTGAAAGCTCCTTTGTTAAGGGTGCACGCCTACGCTTGAAAGAATCCGATCGCCTCGAAGCCGTTGCTAATCTGGTCAGAGATTTAGGCGGTACGGTTCGTGAAGATGGTGATGACCTATATATCATCGGTAGTGGTATACTAAAAGGAGGACAAGGTGATTGTGTTAACGACCATCGCCTTGTTATGGCAGGTACATTGATGGCACTCATCAGTGAAAATCCTGTAACATTAAAAGATAGCGAAGCTATCACAAAATCCTATCCAGACTTCTTTGAGGACTGGAACTTACTAGGAGGTAATGCTAATGGCATCTAATTTCGGTAAAACCATACAAGTATCTACCTTTGGCGCGTCTCATGGGTATGCCATCGGTGGTATCGTGGAAGGCCTCCCTTGTGGACATACCATCGACATCGATGAGCTACAAACCTTCTTAAAGCGCCGTGCGCCAGGTCAAAACCAATTACAGACGCAACGTAAAGAAGCCGATATACCTGAATTCTTAGCAGGTATGGTAGATGGCATGCTCAGTGGATCTCCATTGGCATTTATGATTCGCAATACCTCTCAGCACTCTAGCGATTACAATAATTTGCGCGACATACCTCGTCCATCGCACGCAGACTTTACGGCTCGCATGCGCTACGGTGACAAGGTAGATATGCGAGGTGGCGGCCACTTCTCAGCGCGTCTAACAGCACCTCTTTGCGTGGCTGGTGGCATCGCCCTTCAACTACTACGTGAAAAAGGTATCGAAATTCACGGTCATTTAAAACAAGTTGGTACAATCCAAGATGCCCCTATCGATATGTTTCATCCAGATATGAAAGCACTTTCTGAAATCGCTACAGAACCTATCGCTATGGTCGATGCAGACAAACGTTCTGAAGTAGAAAACTTAGTCATGAAACTCAAAAAGGACGGTGACTCCACAGGCGGTATCGTTGAGGTTGTGGCTACGGGATTACCAATCGGTCTTGGCAATCCAAACTTTGACGGCATCGAGAACCGATTAGCTCGTGTTATCTTTGGCGTACCTGCCATCAAAGGTGTGTCCTTTGGAGGTGGCTTCGACATGTGTTCTCGCCTTGGCTCCGAGGTGAACGATGCTTTCACCATGGACGGCGATACAATCACAACAACTACCAATAATAGCGGTGGCATTCAAGGCGGTATCACCAACGGCTTACCCCTCATTATGCAAGTGGGCATTAAGCCTACTCCGTCCATTTATAAGGAACAACATTCTGTGTCGCTTTCACAAAAAGAGGACATATTACTCACCATCAAAGGTCGTCACGACCCATGTGTAGCACTTCGTGCAGTACCTGTTATCGAAGCCGTCACGGCCCTCGTCATTCTTGATTTCTTAGGAGATATTGACCATGAACTTAGATGAAGTACGCGTTAAGATTAACGATATAAACGACCAAATGCTCGCCCTCTTCAAAGAACGTATGGAACTCTCTAAGGACGTAGCGGCTGCAAAAAAGGAAATGAATAAGGCCATTTACGATGCCAAACGAGAGCGCGACATCCTCGACAAGGTAACAAAAGATGCAGGTCCAGACCTCGATCTATATGCACGCCGTTTTTTTGAGGCATTATTTAGCTTAAGTCGTACCTACCAATCCGAACAACTATTCCAAGACAATGAATTTACTTTAAAAATGAAAAAAGCCATTGAGCAATCCCCTACTTTACCACCTCAACGGGGCAGTGTAGCTTGCGCCGGCGTATTTGGTAGCAATGCTCAAATGGCGTGTGATAAATTATTACCTCTTAGCCAAATCCATTATGTAACAGGTTTCCGTTCCGTATTCGATGCCGTCGAGTCAGGTGAATGTCAATTCGGTGTATTGCCTATCGAAAACAGCTCCAATGGTTCCGTAAAAGAAGTATATGACCTCTTAGAAGAGCGCAAATGTTATATCGTTCGCGGCACGCGCCTCTGGATATCTCACGACTTGCTCGTGAAAAAAGGCACAAAACTAGAAGATATTCATACCATAATTTCCCACCCTCAAGCGTTGGGCCAATGTAGTCACTTCCTAGATAAGTTAGAAGGCGTAGAATTACGCTCCTATGACAATACGGCTCGAGCTGCACAGCTCGTAGCAGCTAGTGATGACCCTGGAGTAGCGGCTATCGCAGCACCTCAATGTGCAGACCTATATAATTTGTCTCCATTGTTGAGAAATATCCAAAATAGCGATAACAACTATACGCGCTTTATCTGCATTAGTAAGGATTTCCACGTATACCCAGGAGCCAATAAAATCTCAGTAGTAACGACTGCAAGTCATGCTCCAGGCGGGCTTGGTACATTGCTCACCAAGTTTGCTAATATCGGTGTGAACCTTACAAAACTTGAGTCCCGTCCGATCGTAGGACATAACTTTGAATTCTTGTTCTACCTTGATTTGGAAGCATCCTTAGCAGATCCAAAAGTACTCTCCGTGTTGGCAGAACTCCACGCATCGCAAGATAAATTCCGCTTGCTCGGTAATTATCCTGAAAATTAATATTTTCCTCTATAGTAGTGCTTATTAATGGCATATATAGTACAATGGATATAGTTTTAAAACTCCAATGGCTAATAGGTGACAGCCTATTAGCCATTTTGTGTATATTGACCTAGGAGGTCCTATGAAATTTGGTTTACTTGGCCGTACGTTGGGCCATAGCTTTTCCCCACGCATCCACAATGCTTTGGGAAATACTAATTATGAATTATTTGAACGAGAACCGAGCCAACTGCAAGAGTTCTTCGCAAATCCAGAATTACAAGGTATTAATATTACCTTTCCTTACAAGGTTAATGCCCTTGAGGCTTGCGATGTAGTTGACCCTCGCGCGGAACGCATTGGCTGTGTAAACACTATGGTCCGTAAAGACGGCAAATGGCATGGTTACAATACAGACTACGATGGATTTGTATTCACCCTAAAACACGCTGGTATCGATGTATCTGATAAGGAGTGCATCATCCTTGGCGATGGCGCATCTTCTGCTACCGTTCACGTGGCTCTTGAAGATCTAGGTGCTAAGAGCATCACGCATCTATCCCGTAAAACAGCTCCGCTCTATACCGATGCACCTAATTACTACGAAACAGCACAGATTATCATTAACTGCACGCCTATCGGGATGTATCCGCATAATCCGGCTAGCCTGATAGATATTATGCAATTTTCCAAATTAGAAGGCGTTGTAGATCTCATCTACAATCCGCGCCGTACCGTTTTGCTTTTACAAGCAGAAATGATGGATATTCCTCATTGTGATGGTCTACCTTTCCTCGTGGCACAAGGCGTTGAGGCAGCTAATCATTTCCAAGGTGAAAGCTTTGGCACCAAGGAAATCGAGCAAATTTTGCGAGATATGCGCCGTGAAAAGGAAAATATCATCCTCATCGGCATGCCTGGTGTTGGGAAAACAACTGTAGGCAAGGCAATCGGCAAAGAGATGGGCCGTACTTGTATTGATGTCGATCAAGAGTTAGCAAAAGAAATCGGTGATATATCCACATATATTACGGAGCAAGGGGAAGCAGCATTCCGTGAAAAAGAAGCAGAAATGATTGCAAAATTAGGCACAGAAACTGGCCTTGTCATCTCCACTGGTGGCGGCTGTGTAACAGTACCTAAAAACTATGTACATCTACGTCAAAATGGTCGTATTTACCAATTAACGCAGCCTGTAGAAAAGCTATCTACGTCAGGTCGTGTTCTCTCTAGTGGCGGTATAGAGCGCTTACGTGAACTCGAAGAAACTCGCACTCCAATGTATGAAAGCTTTGCACAATGCATCGTAGAACATAATCGTAATGCACCGGAAACAGTAGCGGCTATACTAGAAGACTTCGAAGCAAACTTATTGTAAGAGTTTATATAACGGTATTTATAAGATTGTTTCCTCTATATAAGTAAGGACTTCTACATTTTTAGAAGTGAGAGCATTTACATCTGTATTTTTAGATAAAACTAAAACTCATATCATGACATACATGATATAAACTGAAAAGCAGTAGCTATCCTCAGGGTAACTACTGCTTTTTTAGGTCTCCTATGTATTATATATATTGGTAGAAAACTACATTTGCAATTACAATGTAATTACAAATAGGATTGAGTAACTTAAATACTTTTTTACATAAAATCAACAATATAACCAAGATGTTTCAGTCATAAGCCAAAAGAATACTAGGAGAGATACTATGAAAACCGTAAACCTACAAGTCCGTATCAACGAAGATCTAAAACAAGAAGTATCTAGCATATTAAAAGCACAAGGTCTATCATACACCTCTATTCTAGATGCACTATTCCGCCAAATCATCAAAGAGCGTCGCATTCCGTTTGCCATTGCGTTACCAACGGCACCTATCGATGAAACACCTACACCAAGCACACTCAACAACGGCACCTATGAACAACCACAAACTACATTAAAAGCCTCAGATTATATAGGTGCATATGGTACACCAAGAGAAGAAAATCAAGAAATATCCTTCGATACAATCGATAAGACAGGAGTTCTTAACATCCGTATCAATCCTAAAGTTAAGACACTAACAACAGCTATTCTAAAAGAAATGGGATTAACCATGTCACAAACAGTTACACTTGTATCTAAACAAATACAATTTAATAAGGATATTCCACCTACTATCCTCCGTCCAGAATGGATTGATGCTATTAATAATGATTTCTGGACTGAAGAAGATTTAACTACAAGAATACAATTAGGGCTAAATCAAGCAGAAAAAGAAATTGGTGAACCTGCGGAAAAAATTTTTAATGAACTCCTTGAAGATTTATAAATTTGGAGAGCTGAAATATTCTATATAAAGTCATTAATAATAACATATATATTTTTTATATCCGCCCTTCAAAAATGAATATACTACAAGAAATACAAAACATATAAAAAAGTCGGCTCTCGCCGACTTTTTTAATGCACTTTTACGCGTTTATGTTGTTGTTCGTCAAATACACCATCTACATCGATGGTATCTAGAATTCGTTTTAAAGCATGTACATCGATTTGCCCTGGTGCCGATGCTTTACCAGCAGAGGCAAAGGTCATGGCATTTCCAAATAGAGCACCTACAGTGCGTGTAACAGCACCTAGTTCTCCCATTGCCATCGTAATAATTGGATCCGAAGGATACAAAGCTTTCACTTCAGCAGTTGCTTCAAGTAGCGTCAATACATCACCAGTTGTGTGAGGCATAACGGCAATCTTTGGCACATCGGCCAAGAACTCTTTCATTTGAATAAGTCGATTTACAATGACTTCACGGCTCGGCGTACAATGGAAATCATGGTTGCTCATGATAATAGTGATTCCATGAACCTTAGCAAACTCTATCGTTTTAAGCATTCTATCTTGATCAAAAAACAGCTCAATATCGATAGCATCCACCAATCCTGTAGGAATCAAGCGCTCCAGCATTGTAAAATAATCTTGTGTAGAAATCGTTCTTTCCCCACCTTCACCTTTTGTGCGCCATGTAAAGAGCAACCCACGACCTTTCAGTTGTGGCTTGATGAGCATTAATAATTCAATAATAGCGTCAATGGAGTGGGCCCGCTCGAAATAGTCAATGCGTAGCTCCACTACATGACACGGTGTATTACATGCTACCGCGGTGGCATCTAGAATCTCTTTCATTGTTGTGCCCACAATAGGCACGCATATTTTTGTACCCTTTTCTCCGAGTACAGTATGTCCGATACGGACCATAATAACTCCTTTCTGTCCCACGCGGTGAGACTAGTGACTTACCTTAAACTAACTATATACCAATATTTTTGTAAAAGCAATCAATCCGCCCATATTGAATTGCTATTCACTAAAAACGTATGAAAGCCTGCTATTATGCACTAAAACAGTATTCTTAGATTAACGATTAACATTACTTTTTCTTATACCCTAGATTAAGACCTCTTACCAATAAACAATCTGTACTTGAAAGTTTCGTATTATAAAAATAGCCTAAAAAAGTAAAAGCTCCTTACCAATATATTAGTAAGGAGCTTGTTAGACTCTAATTCACACACTATATTTATCATGTTGTACGGATAGTTTCCGTGATTGGAATCCCATATAGAGTAATAGCAAACCTGTAATGCTAAATACATAGGATATCCCAATATAGGTAGATACAATACTTGCAAACACTGGACCCACCATGGAACCAAATTGTTGAGCCGTCGTCGTCATACCAAACATGCGACCTCTAAAGCCTGGTTCTGTATTAAGTGTTACAGCTGCACTCAAAGATGGGTTGATCCCTACAATACAAGAGCCAATTAACACTTGTAGTACACCAAACCACCAGATACCTACTGGTAAGCTTTGAAGTAAGAGAACAACACCACTACCAAGCATACAGTAGGAAATGGTTCTAAAGTACCCACGACGCTCACCGAGGCGCACCCATATATTGGTCGTTAAGGAACCGGCTAAACCACCGATACTGAGGATTGTACCTGAAATGATGGCTGCCCCTTCCATGGTGCCTTGCATATCACCTACATAAAGCGCCAAAATAGGCTGTAGCATCATGATGACACATTGCATAAAGAAGTAAATCCATAAAAGTCTTACTAATACAGGTTGTTCTTGAACCGACTTAAAATCCTCTCGCAAGGATGTAGCTTTTACCGGCTGTTTGGACTGCTCCTTAGAAGTTGTATTTTCAACTTCTAGTTTTGGTTCTTTTACAAGAAACAATACCGCCAAAGTAGCAATGAATACAGCTATACCAGAAATATAAAATACAGGGCGCATACCTACGACACTTTCAACGGCACCACCTAAAAATGGGCCGATGACATTGCCTAAAATCAGACCTGTTTGGAATATGCCGAGGGCACGGCCCACCTGTTTCTCATCAACGCTCAGGGAAACCATGGTCATCGCCGCAGGATAGAAACCGTTGGCAAAACCTACCAAGGCACGCCCCATCAACAATTGGTACTGATCCGTTACCATACCGATGAGGACATAACTGACAGCAATGGCAAAACCAGCGCGCAAAGCCATCCGCTTTTTCCCTTTATTATCTGCAATTTTGCCCCATATAGGCGCCATAATACCAGCAATAAGGAAGGTAATACCAAAGACAAGACCTGACCAAAGTGCCACATCAGCCTTAGAAACACCGAGTTCCAACAGATATATAGGCAGAAAAGGAATTATCATTGTGTAACATATGGCTAGCACGGTCATACTAGCCGTAATAATCCATACATTGCGCATGCCACCGCGAGCATCATATACACTTGTACTCATAGTACCCTCCCTTCCACATAAAATTGTTTAGATAAACTAATATACACATAAATCACTTTTAATTACAGTTCCATTTAAATTACAGTCCTACTTAGATTTCAATCTATGTTACTATTCATAAAATGTTATTACATTTTAATTTCATATATAAAGAAGAGCCGCATACGAAACGCGACTCTTTCCATAAAAAATACCTAAAATATAGGTATACAATGTAGTAATCCTCAAAGATTATTCAAACTAAAGTTTTCGGACTATCAATTATTCCGTAGGAAATTTGTGATCCATTACATCTTGCAAGGAAACATGTTCCATAACATGTCGGAACTCATCTTGTAAATACTGCCACAATGGAGCTGTCAAGCAGTCATTAAACATAGGACACGGTTCTACATCATCTTCTAAACAAGACACGAGAGCAATGGAGTCCTCTGCGGCATATAAAATTTCATATACATTGTATTCAGCCGGAGATTTCACCAAACGATATCCTCCATATTTACCACGTCCACTTTTAACAAGGCCCGCGGAGGATAATCGAGATACAATCCCCTCTAAATATTTATCGGAAAATCCTTGGCGTTCTGCAATCTCACGAATTGGTACATTTTTTTCTACTCCATGTTCTGCAATATCCGCCAATATCCGTAAGGCATAACGCCCTTTTGTAGATATTTTCATAAGTTAACCTCTATATCATTCATAATATATTAATAGTATATCACAAATTCATACAAAAAATGGTGGGAAATATGATACACTATACATATATCGAAATATCTTTATTTAGGTATGATTTTAATTTCATATAGGGAGGATTTTATCTAATGTTAGATAAATTATTTCAACTCAGTGAGCGTGGCACAACCGTTAAAACAGAAATTTTAGCAGGTATCACTACGTTTATCACGATGGCGTACATCCTATTCTTGGCGCCAAACATTCTTAGTCTTGCAGGTATGGATAAGGATGCGGTCCTCATTGCCACAGCCTTAGGTGGAGGTCTTGTGACGATTGCTATGGGTTTATTCGTAAACTACCCAATTGCTCTCGCTCCAGGAGTTGGCCTCTTGGCATTTTACTCCTTTACTGTAGTTCTCGGTATGGGCGTATCTTGGCAAACAGCATTAGGTGCGGTATTCATTTCAGGTCTCGTATTCCTCGTATTAACACTTACGTCGGTGCGACAAATGATTGTTGAAGGCATCCCTACCTCCATGAAAATTGCCATTACCGTTGGTATCGGTCTCTTCATTTCTATCATCGGTTTGAAGTTATCCGGCTTGATGGCCATCTCCATTAGTTTGTCTCCAAACTCCTTAGGTCAGGTTGTACAAACACATGGTAATTTAGTCCCTCCAGCATCTGAGGCACTCTTAACGCTTGGTAATTTGCACAGTGGTGAAACATTGTTAGCACTATTCAGCCTCATCTTTACAGCTTTATTGATGGCTCGCAAAATTCAAGGTTCCCTCTTGATCGGCGTTTTAGTAACAACAATCATCTCCTATGCGACAGGCCTTTCCACAATGCCTGAGAACTTCACCGTATTGGCCGTTCCTGATTTCTCCAAAGCAGCATTCTTGCAATTAGATATTCCTGGTGCTCTTCACATGGGCTTAATTACGATTATCTTCTCCTTCACATTTGTAGAATTATTCGACTCTATGGGCACTTTGATTGGTACCGCTACAGAGGCGAAAATCGCAGATCCTAAATCTGGTAAATTCCCGGGTCTTGGTAAAGCCATGACCGTAGATGCTATCGGTGTTAGTGCCGGTGCATTACTCGGTACTTCTACAATTACGGCTTTCGTTGAAAGTGCGGCAGGTGTAGGGGCTGGCGGCCGTACAGGTTTAACAGCTGTCACAACAGGCGTACTTTTCCTAATTTGCTTATTCTTGGCTCCATTGGTATCCTTGGTTCCAAATGCAGCCACATCTCCTGTTCTTATCATCGTAGGTGCCCTCATGTTAGGTGCCATTCGCAACATCGACTTCGATGATTGGACAGAAGGCTTCCCTGCATTCCTCGTTATCGTATTAATGCCGTTCACATACAGCATCGCTAACGGTATCTCTGCAGGTCTTATTGCATACCCTCTACTCAAAATCATTGCAGGCCGTGCAAAAGAAGTTAACTGGATTATGTACGTATTGGCGGTTCTCGTTATCATCCGTTACGTATTCTTCTAATTAACATATACCCATAATGATGCTATTAGTGAAAGCTACTTTATATTCGATAGCTATAAAATCACTAATACCTAAAAGCAAAATATATGTAAATTACATACACTAAAAGAACCTATCTCCAAAGATATTACTCTAATATCTAGGAGATAGGTTCTTTTTATTATGTGTTATTTTATAGTAAATACTAATATCGTATAGCCTCACCAAATTATGATGCTATAGTTATAGTTTCTTATTACTGTTTCTTATTAACGAATTGTTTTTACACCGATTAAGTCTGTACGACTTGGATCAATATCATTTAATGGTACTACATGATCTTTATAAAACTCTGCTTCAGATGCTTTCACAGGCACTTGGAAGAACAAGAAATATGACATGTTATCTTTGCTCCACGTAATACTGCGAACTAAGCTCTTATCTACATTACCTGTATACTGCACATCACCGGTTGGCGTAGAGTCAATCCACTGTACGTCATGGTATTCCGTTGGAACATATTCTTTAGGCCATACAGTATCCTTAGAGTAACTCATGCGGAAGGCCATAACATGATTTACCCAACGGCCGCTGCGTTCTTGATATTCTTGACCTTCCTTCCAATATACAGTTTCTAATACATCATTATCATAAAAATGTGTAGCATAGTATGTATAGCCAAGAGGCAAGTAACTTGGTACAGATACGTTATAGGACAGCTTACGAGATGCATCAATTACACCGCTAGGTAAGCCGATGGATTTACTCGTAAGTATAGGCCACTCAGAATTCGTATGTGTACGCAATGGCAGCCCAATAGATTCAAAATAAGGTCTATCTTGTTCTCCATTTTGTTTAAAACTTTGCGCATTATTGCCTTTAACATTTTGCTTATCATTTCGGTCACCACGTAATCTAGTATCATCAGAAGCCACATTACTTAACGACCCTACTGAATCTACAATTTTGCTTACATAGTTTTGGTTTCTTGAGGAAGCAAAGTAGAGCATATAAACTTTGTTATCTTTTTCCCAATAAGCAATTTGAACAGAATCGTTGCTAGAGCCTAACGTATGTACAGAGATTCCATTAGGGGTAGTAAAGCTAACGACATCATCAGCATTGTATTTTGTCTTTTCCAATATAGGCTTTACTACGGTATCGATAGCCCACCCCATACGATACACAATATCTGTATTAGAGAAGGTTAATTTCTGACCATATTCTCCATTATGGCCCGTTTCCGTATACACGATTTCTAATACGTCATGATCTCTTGACTTTACATCGCGTACTGCATAGTCTTCAGGCATATAAGATGGAATCTGTAAATCATATCCAAAATAATTTGTACTGGCGTCAACATTAAGCAGTACTATATCACCATTATCAATTTGATCATACCACCGATAGCGATTCACTAGCTCTTTATTCTTTTCCACTGTGTCAGTGGTAACAGTATTTCCATTTTCATCCACTAAAGGGGATAACGCACTAGCTGATTGTACTCCAAAGCTACTTAACACAGCAGCTAGTATTCCCATTGCTAATAATGATTTTGTTGTTTTCAATCTCATAATTTCTGCTCTCTCTAAATTTAGATATTTATAAGTATATATTACCGAAGTAATCATTTATCTATTACATTTTTTAACTCAGATCACTGACTTTCAAGAGTATTACGTACCATTAATAAATCACACCAGTCTATGCTTTCATAGGCACTACATGTTCCTCTTTTATTTCTTCAATTGTTTTAGGTGTTGTCGGATAGTTACCAACTAGTTCATAACGAGAGCTATCAATACTCTTCAACGGTACTACATGCTCTTTATAGAATTCCGCATCAGCCTCTTTCACCCGTTCTAAGAAGAATAGAGAATAAGCCATCCCATCCTTCGTCCACGAAATGCTGCGAACCATATGTGTTTCAGGATCACCTGTAAAATAAACCTCACTAGAATCACCTGATTTAGACCATTCAATATCGCCGTACTCAGATGGAACATATGGTATATCTCTTACGGTATCTAAGGAATATCCCATTCTATAGGCCATAATACTATCTATATATTTTTTCCCATCCCGATAGATAGTCACACCTTTTTTGTAATATACAACCTCTAATACATCATTTCGATCTTGACGTGCTGTATAAAGCTGATAACCATAAGGTATATAACTAGGCGCCTTGACCTCATACGGCAGTTGCTGTGCAGCTTCTACTATTCCTTTCCAATTACGAGCCCCTTCTTGCGTTTTCATAGGCCACTCTAATAAAGTCTTTCTTGGTAATGCTTTGATTGCTGAATCAGGATGAACTCTAGGCATATCATTTGTAACAGTAGCGGAAACACCAACATTATCGGTAGATATTGAATCATTAACAACATCAGCTGAAACATATCCTACACACAATAAACCTACAGCCATAGCAGATAAAACGGACTTAAATAGAAGCTTCTTCATGTTCTCTCCTTTTATAAAAACTTGATATATACTTTACACATATAATGATATATTTTCTTATTTATATCAAAAACATGCTGCCGATTCTGTTGCCCTAGCTACTTCATAAAACTTTTATCTTCCCTATTGTGAAAGTATAGTTATGAGCCATTAGCTGCTTTAATGCTTATTAGTTATACATAATAAAACATCCTACTAAACGCTATATTACAATAGAGTTCAATAGGATGTTTTGTCATTATTTAGTTAATGAAGGCATAATAATATCTTGTTCAAGCTGTCTTCGTCTCTTTGCAGTATAGTCTACAACTTTAATTTGAACTACGCCCACAGAGTTTACCATGGCATCGGTAAAAGTAAATTCTCGACCGGTCTGATGCTTCATCAACACTTGTAAACCATGAACTTTTTCATCAATATTCTCTAAATAAGTAGCCTCTCCTCGTCCCATTACACTGGAATAGACTGAACTATATTTACAAGGAATATCTCCACCTGAAACAAGAGCCGCATCATCACCATCAATTTCGATAAATACATGAGGATTCGCTTGAATCAAACTAAACTTCTTCCCCTCATGATGTCCATGCACAAAGATATGAAGTACATCATCTATAAATTCATAGCCGAAATGCAAAGGTACCACGTAAGGGTAATTACCATCCATCATACCCAAGTGAATGATGCGAGTGCTATTTAAAATACCTTTAATTTCATCTATATTTGTAACCATACGATCTTGACGTCTCATAATAGCCTCCACAAGAATCGGAAAATTAATACACCTTACTCTTCATGTAATCTGCCAAGAAGATGTTTAAATTGAGCTTCATCACTCTTTAGCTTTCCGAAAAAGACTTCATCAATTTCTTCAACTAATGGAACTGCTTTTTGTAATATTGCACCGCCCTCTTCATTTAAAAGAACAGCTTTCGCACGTGTATCTCTAGAGTGCTCTTTTCGCTCTACAAAACCACGTTTTTCCAATAAGCTCAATATTTGAGATACCGTCATAACATCTATCCCTGAAAGTTTTGAAATCATAACTTGTGTAACTTCGTTATCATGTTGTGACAGATAAGCAAGAGACGCTAAAACAACAAATTGAGGATGTGTTAAGTTCAACTCTTTTAACGCTTGTTTTATAGTAAAATGCCATTTATTGTACACCCTCATGAACAATAATCCTGTTGATTTTTCTGAATTGTCTTTATATTTTGATGTAAACAAACAGCAATCACCTTATCTTTCTAAACAATTTTTTAGAATAAATATAGATTGAGGAACATCCGAAAAAACTTGACTTAAAAATTCCAAATGTTGCTTATCTTCACTTTCTAAACTTACAGTATGCTTTACATTTACACTTCCATCATGATTATCAATTATTTGATGTCCGAAAAGTATAGCTCCAAATGGAGTTTCAGTCTTATCCCAAAACTCTTCAAAAGATTTTACAAGAGTGAGCTGATATTCCATAGGTGGCATGCCTTCAAGCTCCATTGTACCACATGAACCGGTCTCAAATTTACCGTTTAATGTAATATTTTTTAGATCCTCTTCCCAGTCATACCAGTTTTCGATATTCGCATAGTACGCCCACACAGCTTCTTTTGTTGCTTTTATTTTCAAATTAAAAGTAAATTCCATTTTATATCCTCCTTTTATTATAAGTGTACTTATTATAAAATATTTTATATTATTCGTCAATTAACTTCAAGAAAAGGATATTCTATGTTTTTGTCAATATAAGGGTATACTCTCATCAGAAAATCATCAGGCCTTTTGTCTACTGTAAAAATACATTTGACTTTTTAGAATAGATACTGTATTATAAAAAAATAGTTTTAAAGATTCTATAGATTGTTAAAGCTATGGTAATCCATAGCCTTTATATTTATAGATAGTTTGTAGAAAAGAGGTCTTTATTATGTCTGATACGCATCAGTTAAAACGGGGTCTTAAGAACCGGCATGTACAACTGCTCGCCATCGGCGGTGCTATTGGTACAGGCCTATTCTTAGGCTCCGGTCGCGCTATTCACTTGGCTGGTCCATCCATCATATTCGCCTACCTAATAACAGGTGTTATGTGCTTCTTTATTATGAGAGCACTAGGCGAGTTATTGTTATCTAACCTAAATCACCACTCTTTTATCGACTTTGTAGAAGATTACTTAGGGGATCGAGCAGCCTTTATCACGGGATGGACATACTGGTTCTGCTGGCTTTCACTAGCCATGGCAGATTTGACAGCCGTAGGCCTCTACATGCAATACTGGATACCGTGGCTTCCTCAATGGATACCAGCCTTACTTGTTCTAGTCGCCTTGCTGTTAATGAACTTAACAGCGGTAAAATATTTTGGCGAAATGGAATTCTGGTTTGCCTTGATTAAGGTAATCGCTATCATCTCTCTTATCATTATCGGTATCATCATGATTGTTACAGGTTTCACCACAGATGCTGGCGTCGCCGCCTTTAGCAATATGTGGAATTACGGAGGATGGTTCCCTAACGGAACGATGGGCTTTATTCTATCATTCCAAATGGTTGTATTTGCTTTCACAGGCATAGAACTTGTAGGTTTAACGGCTGGCGAAACGGAAGATCCTGAAAAGGTTATTCCGATGGCCATAAATAATATCCCATTGCGTATTATTTTATTCTATGTAGGCTCTTTAGCCATCATTATGAGTATTTACCCTTGGACTGCCGTTAACCCTGCTGCAAGCCCATTTGTAGCGGTATTTACCGCCGTTGGTATTACAGCCGCTGCAGGTATCGTAAACTTCGTGGTTCTTACTTCTGCAGCATCCGCTACAAACTCCGGCATCTTCAGTACCGGTCGTATGATTTATGCCTTGGCAAAACGCGGCCACGCCCCGAGTTCGATGCGCCGCTTGACTCACAGCAGTGTGCCATACCAAGCAACGATTTTTTCGGCAGCCGTATTATTGATTACGGTTGTACTCAACTACGTAATGCCTGAAGCAGTATTCGTTATGATTACATCAATCTCCACGTTCTGCTTTATCTTTATTTGGGGCATGATGGTTATTTGCCATCTCAAATATCGCAAGAAAAATCCTGAAGTAGCGTCACAGTCTAAATTTAAAATGCCTCTATACCCTATAATGAATTACATCATCCTCGCTTTCTTCGTTTTTGTTCTAGCCATCCTAGCCTTAAATGAAGATACGCGAATTGCCCTCTTGTTCACACCAATTTGGTTTATTATTCTTTGGGCGTTCTACTCCATGCTTAACACAGACGATGAAGATGCCCTTGGGGAAGAACTCATCGAAATGGCTGGTGTAAAAGAAATTTACAAAAAACCTAAGAAAGACGATTCCGATGATTACGTAATCTAACAAAAAAGCTCGTGCATAGCACGAGCTTTTCTTTTACTTCATAGTAGGGAAATTCTGTTGTTCATATTGTTCTAGATATGCTGGTAAATTACTTGTATCTTCATTGTAATTAAAAATAGTCTTGATGCGATAGCCTTCTTGAGTGATCATGATATCAATAGAGGATGGTACTTCTTGACCATTCTGTTGCAAGTGATTAACTAATTCTTGCAAGGCCTCTATTTGACGTAAAGAACCAGCCATATATTTACCCTTGGATAGGCCTGTATTTCTAATGACTTGACCATTGTATACTTGACCTCTATTATCTTTGTAATAAAAGCGTACAGCATCCTTATCTCCCGTAGGAACTGCTTTAATATAAATGATCTTCCAATTCTTTTTAATCATCACTTTTGTAGCTTCTGCTAAAGTATTAGACAAACGTCGTGTTTCTTTATTTGTTGATTTAGAAACACCATTAACCTGTTGAATCTCATCATTCATAGGCATATCAATAGATGCCACTACTGGATCTTGTTCTACCTTTTTTGCATCTGCAGGCTGAACCGCGAACACACCAACAACCGCCATTACAGCTAATGCGGTAAGAGCAATTTTTTTCATTCCATCTCTCCTTAGAGAATTTATCAAAACAAATTACAATTTATAAAATTAGTTACTAAAATCCGTATCCACAATAGCGAATTGTGTATAGTCAGGGTAACGTTTTTGCATTTCTGCCTTAATTTTTTCCAATGTGCCATGCGGATCTTCTTCGTCAAAGTCAAAGATAATATCGTAGTAAATAACCTTCTTTTCTTCTTGTACGTAGAAGGCATGTACTTGTACTACATGTGTATATAAACTAATAACTTGATCAAGAGCTTTTCTAATTTCAAGTACTTCTACACTTGGTTGGTTTTCAGCATATACACCAACGGTCATATTGATGCCAAACTTTTTATAAAGATGAACCGCAATGCCCTTTGTTAGGGGATGAACTTCTGCCATTGTCATCGTATCTGGTACAGAAATATGAACAGAACCAATTGTTTCTCCCGGACCATAGCTATTTAATACCAAGTCATATACACCACCCACATTCGGATGCTGTGCGATAGTTTCTTTAATATTACGGATTAAATTATCATCTGCTCGAATACCAAGCAAATGGTTGTACATTTCACGTAAAATATCATACGCCGCTTTTAAAATTAAAACAGAAATAACAGCGCCCACATAACCTTGAATATCAAAGTTAAAGAAAAATACTAAGCCTGCAGATACCAATGTGGCAAAGGTAATTACCGCATCAAAAAGGGCATCTATACCAGATGCTACGAGCGCATCGGATTTATATTTTTCACCTTGTGCCTTGATATAACGGCCCATCACGATTTTCACCACGATGGCAACAGCGATGATAACAAGGCCTGGAATATCAAAGGTAGATACCTCAGGGTGAATAATTTTTTCCACAGATTCCTTAAGGGATCCAATGCCAGCACCGAGAATGATGAAAGCTATGGCCATAGTAGTCATATATTCTATACGACCATGACCAAATGGATGCTCCTTATCAGCCCCTTTGGCGGCTAATTTCGTACCCACAATAGTTAATACAGAGGACAATACATCTGTTAAGTTATTTACTGCATCAAGGATGATGGCGATGGAATTAGACGCAAGGCCCACAATCATTTTAAAAATAACGAGAACGACATTACCTATAATGCCTTTTATACTAGCAAGCGTAATCCCCCGATTACGTGCTGCACCATTATCTTGTAAAATCATACTACACCTCTTACATTCTGATTTATAGTTTATAAATAGAACTATATCGATTTACTTATAATCCTATTATAGCTTATTGATTATCATTTGTCATTATTTTTCTTGAAAAATATTTTTAAACTTATTGATTTTGCTGAATTATCAATAATTCTCATTTCTCAATTAGAAATTTTGATGTATTGTGACTTCACAATATATAGTACAAACCTATTATCAAACCAGTATTTAGGCTCCCATAATGATTTAAGGCAGATTATGCCGTAACCGTAATACGCTCTCCTGTGCGCATGTGTGTAAATACTACCTTTTGAGCGCGCAATTGGAACGGCTGTCCCGTAGGTTGTGCACCGTATAAGGTATCCCCTACAAGAGGGTGACCTATATAGCTGAAAGCTACTCGAATTTGATGTGTTTTCCCTGTGTACAAACGAACTAAAACCTCAGAATATCCACATTTATTGGACTTATACACAGTTTTGTCCACATTTGGATTATTTTTATCCACATCTACTAATTCTATATCCACATTTTTTAGTCCTATATCCACAGAATTTTTAAACTTATTCACAGAGTTATCCACAGATTGGGAAGCATGTCTACATAGGACGGAAAAATCTGTACGAGTCTCTTTTCCCTTTGCATTTACTTCGTAATGAATCCCATCAGCACTGCGTTCCATAGGGAATACTAAAGAATCCTCATCAGCTTCTACAATACCTTCTACAGTAGCCATATACCACTTTTCAAAGGTATTATCATCCATTTGCTGTTGATAAAGGCTTTGAGCTAACCCACTTTTTGCAATGACAATGCATCCCGTCGTATCTCGATCTAGACGATTCAAGAAACGTACTTTTCGCTTGATACCATGATCTTTAAAATAATGCGCCACACCATTGGCGAGAGATAGTTGATCTTTAGAGTTCACCGTCACACCACTTGGCTTATCCACAATAAAAAGATCCTCGTCTTCGTATAAAACGGATAAGTCCATTTCGATTGGATCGTGGTCAATCTTCTCTTTAGCCATAGCAATCCAGATCTCATCGTCTACGGAGATTGCATCCTTTGGTGTAGCCTTATGCCCATTAATGTGGATTAATTTCTCTTCAAAGAGTTTAACTAAGGACTTTCGAGGATATTTAGTATCTAACACTTCACCGAGTGAAATATCACATGCTTCGCCAGTATGTTCTAGATCACCACTTGACATGTCTTGATTGCTACTCGATATACCTCGACTGCTACTAAATACGTCTCGACCGTTATTAGACAGCTTTTGTTTTGCATATTTCTGACTAAGCACAGCGTTTATATCTACAGCGGTCACGGTCCACAGAATATCATCAGGACGATGTGTTTTTCGCGCCATCAGTATCTCCTTTCTACGAGTTCAGGATCTCGTGGCATATAGTTGAGTAGCGAGCTTGGTTGAACAGCTCGACCTCTTATATTCGTCTGTTCAAAGGTAATGGTCAATTCTTGTTTAGGTCGAGTGATGGCCACATAGAACAAGCGCTTTTCTTCATCATCACGACCTTCTGCAAGGGCAAAAGGACTTGGGAACGTACCTTCGTTGAGTCCTGCTAAAAATACATAATCGAACTCACTGCCCTTTGCTTGGTGAATGGTAATGATAGGAATGCGGTCTTCGTTTCGCACCTGTTGTGCGGGCTCGCCCGCCGTAAGAGCTGCGAGCTGCAAGATTTGATTTAACCGCGCTAATCCTGCTGGCCCTTCATAAGCCGCATCTAATTTTTCCATGATACGATATAAATCGCGTATATGCTCTACTTTAGCCGCTTCTCCATGAGATTTGTAGTATTCTAGAACTCCCATTTGATTCATGATGTACGCCAATAATTTCGTTGGCATCTCCGTATAGGCTTTTCTACGCAACGTCGCCATTTGAGATGCGATATTGGTGAAAGCTGCCTTATATTTGTTAATAGCTACCATACGTCCCGTTGTAGTAGGCACGATATTTTCTTTCACCGCATAGATTAAAAGCTGTGCAGTGGCTAATATATCGTCCATCGCATTGTGCGTTGGCTCATGGTGGATAGGAAACTCAGATGCAAGGAAGCCCAATTTATGATTTGGTAAATTAGGATAGAAACGACGGTAGATATCGAGGGTATCGTAGATAGCCTTGAACTCGGGATTACCTAAGTTATGACGCGCCAATTCATTCGTAAAGATAGTCACATCATAGTTTACATTGTGACCTACGATAATAGTATCCTTAGAAAACTCCTTAAACGCTTTGAGTACTGTAGCTGGATCTTCGCCGTGTTCTTGTAAATACGCATCAGAGAAGCCGTGTACCTCTTCGGATTGACCAACAGATATACCAGGGTTGATAAAGCGTTCAAAGGTCTCTAAGACCTGTCCATTTTCATCGATGCGGATAGCTGCAATTTGAATGATGCGGTCTTGAGACGTATCTGTGCCGGTGCTCTCCACGTCATAAACAACTACTTCGTGCTGCTCTAAGCCACTGACAAGCTTTGCATAAGGCTCCGCCTCAAAGATAGGCATATCCATGAAGTCCGTCAATTTTAAACCTACTTGGCGCGTCTCAGGGCTTTCAATTGCAGCGATACGAGCGTCACCAATACCAGCAACATATCGCTTGATAATTCGTTTCGCACTGACAGAATCATTAGGATTCATGAGCAATTTGAAGTAAGCCATAACGTCTTTGATTTCTTGACGTCTAAAGAATTTGAACTCGTCGATAATCATAAATTGACGGCGTTCCTCTTCAGGACGCTCACCGTTAAGGCGTTCAAAGGAGTCACTCAATCGTTGAGCCTTTTTATTATCTCGCACGAGAACGCCGATATTAGCATCTTTTGGTAAGGCGCAGATGGATTCGTAGATATATCGGCCCTCAAGGTAGCTATTTTTACAACCTTTAATGAGAACAGGCTTGCCCTTGCTTTCACTATTGGCACGAGGCAATTCAGTGTAGATGGACCCAACTAGGTCAGGGAACATATTTTGCAAGGTCTTGAAAGCCATCGTAAAGAGCGTCCAATTAGAACGATAGTTTTCATAAAAGATGATTTTCAAGGGCTTGAAATCCGCATCAAATTGCTTCAGCAAGCGGAACGGATCGGAGCCACGCCATTCGTATATGGTTTGGAAATAGTCGCCACACAAAAGTACGTGATTACCTTCCCACAGCATTTCTAGAACCTTGTACTCTAATACGCCTGTATCTTGCATTTCATCTACAGAGATATAGCTGTAACGACTGCGCCAGCGTTCACGAACTACAGGGTCTTGGAATAGGCGATGAACACCGCAGATGAGGTCTGTAAAATCTAGACCGTGCACGGAAGCTAAGCTTTCATCATACGCAGCAATCCATTCGTGACCATGGTTCAAGAAATCATTGAGTTCACTATAGAGGACATTGCCAAAGCTGGAGAATTGCTGCTCAATGGCTTCACGCTGCTCCTTCTGCAAGCGCTCAATAGTGCGTTTATAATCACCTACGAGGTCATCAGAATAAAATCCATATAAAGAGCGATATTCTTTCACCATAGCGATAACATTAGCAAAGGACATTTCTCGCAATTTACCAGGACGGTACGGTTCAGAGAGTTCCTTGCAGTCTTCTTCGTCAAAGATGGTCACATCTGTGTACAAGCTTTCGTTGCGCTTTCCCTCTTGTTGGAGAATGAAAAAGCAAAAGCTGTGGAATGTACTAACCTCCACAGCCTTTGCAGGACTGCCTACGAGCGATTGAATGCGGCCTTTCATCTCATTTGAGGCCTTGTTCGTAAAGGTCATGCACAAGATATTCTCCGCCTTCGCATAGCCACCCTCGATGAGATGAGCCACCCGATAAGCAAGTGTATTCGTTTTTCCCGTCCCAGCGGACGCTAACAAGAGGATATTCTGTTCCACTTCATCAATAACGCGTTGTTGTTCACGATTGATAAGCATAAAAACCTCCTGTTATTTAATGCCGTAATATATGGCAGCTAAGACCATAGGAATAGGACCTAAAATTGCTGTTAATGCCCAAATACCAACTCCAATATCCATTGGAATCTCAAGTACATGAACACATACCCAGTAGGTTAAGCCACCAATCACAACATTCATAGCCACCCGTTTAATGGTGAAAAATACTACCTTGAAAGCAATGTAGGCTACAGCAATGGAAATAACCGCCGATATAATCGGTGATGCTAATAAAGCTCCCATACTACTATCCTTTCATTTCTTGACGGTTCACTACGGCACCGCCTAGCGTTAATTCATCGGCATATTCGATATCGCCCCCCACAGGAACACCGCGGGCAATGCGCGTTACCTTAATGCCACTTGGACTTAATAAGCGCGCCAAATACAGAGCTGTTGCTTCCCCTTCGACATCTGGATCTGTCGCGAGGATAACCTCTTGTACAACGCCATCGCGAAGGCGTGCAATCAATTCTTTTACGCGAATATCATCGGCACCGATGCCCTCCATAGGGGACAAGGCACCTTCCAATACATGATACAAGCCCTTATAATCACCACTGCGCTCGATAGCAATCACATCGCGAGATGTTTCAACAACCATAATCGTCGTATGATCGCGATTTGGATTGCTACAGAATTCGCAAGGATCTTGAGCTGATAAGTTAAAGCAAATAGAACAGTGACGCGTAGCCCCTTTCGCTTCTACAATGGTTTCCACGAGGCGGTCCACCTCTTCCTTCGGCATTTCTACCAAATGGTACGCCAAGCGTCTAGCCGACTTAGAACCGATGCCAGGCAAGCGGCGCAGCTGTTCTACGAGCCGTTCTAAAGCGTTTGTCATTTAGAATAAACCTGTTGGCAAGTTTAGACCACCAGTCACTTTGCCCATTTCTTGAGCCAAGAGGTCGTCTACTTTTTTGCTAGCTTCGTTTACCGCAGCCATTACGAGATCCTCTAACATTTCCACATCTTCAGGATCAACAGCTGTAGGATTCAATTTCAAGGATTCGATGATTTTTTCACCGTTCATCACAACGGTTACAGCACCGCCACCTACAGAAGCTTCTACAGTACGAGTTTTTAACTCTTCTTGCATTTTCTTCATATCTGCTTGCATTTTTTGAACTTTTTTCATCATGCCAGTCATATTGCCCATACCTTTACCAAACATTGTATTTCCTCCTTTTAGGACATCGTCCTATACTAATATTCTAAGTCCATATCATTAATACTATATGACATAGGTTTATAACATATATGTCTCCTAATAGCCCTAAGGCCAAAGGTTATTATATAACGATTGCTTTTCATCTATTCTTCGATGACCTCGACGATGATGTCATGGTCTTCAGATAGTTTTTCTAATGTTTCTGCCAATAAAGGATTATTTCGTTCCTCTTCGGTCATTTTTGTTGGGTCCCAGGCGTATTCACGAGTCACCGTAACACTATCGATAGCCTCTACTTCAATAGGTTTTTGTGAAAGCATACCATTTCCATCACTTTGATGCGGGGTTACCTCACGAGGTTCAACCCCATCAGACTTTGGGACAGCTTCCACCTCGATATGCGCACCGCTATCCATAGGACGCTCTAACACTTCGCCATCCTCGCTGATAACAGTCACACTATCTAATGGATGTGGCGGCATATCATCTAAGGATGATACATAAGAGCCCTCCATATCATCTACAGGCACATCATCAAAGGAGTGAACTGGAATATTATCCCCTTCAATAGAACCCGCTAGAGACTCAATAGGAATTTCACCATCAGGGACCTGATTAGATGGACTGCCATCAAAAGATGTAATCGGCACATCTCCACCGGATGCTGGCTCTGTTTCTACGCCAGCTCCTAATGCAGTTTCTGATGCAGCTATTGTAGTTGTATTCGCATTATCACTAACTACTGTATTTGCAACAGCATCGCCGGTTTTCTTAGCTAAGAATGCCATCGCCGCAGCCTTAGCCGCGTCCACAGCCGCAGAATCAGGCTTACTCTCTTGCGGATCATTGGTCAAATCCATTTGTGTCGGTTCCGCACCGGAGGTCGTCTTTACGTCAACCATCGGTTTTTGTGGTCGTTGGGATGCTTTTACTTGGCGTTGTGTGGTACTACCAGCAGCCTTTTTATAGTCTTTATAAACTTGCGTGAGGGCATCCACGATTTCTACGTGTACTGCATAGCCCAGTGTATAGGTGAAAGCATCAGCCGCTTCCGCCAAATTCACTTCATTAGTCATCACATTGAGATGCAATGTATTTTTAAAGGCCATGACCGCCTTGCTTTGGTCTACATATACAAGTTGACCTTGACCAATAACGGTAGAGGTCATATTGCGATTGCTATCTTTCAAGTATTTAATCACATTGGATTGTACATTGCGATACTCTTGAGCAGACAAGATTTGTTCACTAATGATGGCCTGTGTACTAACACCTTTTTTAGCACGACCTTTAGCTTGGTTTCTTGTAGGTTTTCGGGAATCCGTGTCCCCATTATTTGGCGGTGGCGCCATGCCAACCCCGCCCATCGGTGGCGGAGCCATGCCCACTCCATTCATCGGAGGAGGTGTACTACCTGGTGCTCCCATCGGTGGAGGCGTCATACCTACACTCGCAGTCGGTGGAGTCATACCCACATTCGCAGGCGGTGGTGTCATACCTACGCTGCTTGGAGGTGGCACAGTGCCAACAGCAGTATTTTGAATACTACTCATGGAAGAATTCTGTACAGCAGCATTATCTACAGGAACAAAGCTGTTCGCATAGCCGCTAGGTGGAGCAAATGCATTAGCACCATAAGCTGATGTAGGAGCCGCTGGACCTCGTTGTTCCAATTGAGCCATGCGGTTCAATAAATCATTTCGTTCAGATCGCTCAGCACTTTCTAGAGCATATACACGGTCTTCCAAACTTCCATCAACAGCGCCTAATTTAGCACAAAGCACGAGTAGACCCATTTCAATGATGGTTCGTGGATTGTCCACTTGTTTCGCATCATTCATGATGGATTGAGCACTACGCACATATTGGTTAAGTTCATTGAAATCAACGCTATTGGCCTGAGCTAGAAACTCATCCTTAAAGGCATCGTATACCTTGAGTTCATCTGCATCAGGAGCCACCTTACCAACGAGCAAGGCGCGCACATGTTGAATAAGAGCTTCCATAATCTGCGTTGCATCGCGACCTTCTGCCAAAGCATCGTGAACGTAGGATAATACTTTAGGGCCATCACCATTGCGCAAAGCATCTAGGAAGTGAATAATCCATTCCTTACTTACGAGACCGATTAATTCTTCCACCACTTGCGGTGTAATAGAGCCCGTTGCCATACCGGCACATTGGTCTAAAATACTCAAGGCATCACGCAAGCCACCATCTGCATGAACAGCAATGAGCTGCGCCGCTGCAGAATCAAGACCAAAGCCTTCTTTTTCTGCTACGTAAGATAAACGCTGTGCGATGTCATCAGAAGTAATACGTCTAAAAGTATAGCGCTGACAACGAGACACGATAGTAACAGGCAATTTTTCAATTTCTGTAGTCGCAAAGATAAACATCACATGAGCAGGAGGTTCTTCTATGGTTTTTAAAAGCGCATTCCACGCCTCTGTAGTAAGCATGTGGGCTTCGTCTATGATAAAAACCTTTTTACGCCCTTCAACAGGCATAAATTTGACGCTTTCACGGAGAGCACGAATCTCATCGATACCACGATTTGATGCGGCGTCGATTTCAAGAACATCCATGGACTGTCCACTCAAAATCGATTTACAAGCACTACACTCGTTACAAGGATGATCCGTTGGACCATACTCGCAGTTGATAGCGCGCGCAAAAATCTTCGCCATGCTCGTCTTACCAGTCCCCCGTGGACCGGCAAATAAATAGGCATGAGCTACCTTATCCTCACGGATAGCGCGCATCAATGTATCAGACACCTGATGCTGACCGACTACATCGGTAAATGTCTGCGGACGATACTTACGATATAGCGCAATATATGCCATTGGAACACCCCCCTTTTTTCGAAACTTACAATACTTTATTATACCATATTCAAGAAAATCTGACTCATTTTATAGAGTTTTATCAGTAATTTACACTAGTCATTCGAGCCCATCAATTAGACATAAAAAAAGCGGCCCCACAGGCCGCCTTGCAATATTCGATCACGACAGCCCCCGGGTTCCCCGTGGCACATGAAGGTTACCGCTTAGTGCTGCTACCTCTCAGTCCTGACACGATTCACAGGCCCCCATTGCACAGGTCCGAGAACTGCCATGATCCAATATTGCAATATAAATATTATACATGAAAAAGCCTCTGTAGTCAAAATGCTTAAACTCCAAAAGAACTTCACCTAGCTTTCATTTTTAACAATATTTAAGTATAATAAAAATATGATTTTATACTCCTATATCCAATACTATTTACCGAAAGGATATAAACATTATGAGACGTTGTCCTAATTGTGATGCATTATTGAATGACAAAACAGTTTTCTGTGGAAATTGTGGTTTGAAACAAGAACCCCTAAACGAAAAAATATGCTCCAAATGTAATAAGCCAATGCCTATTGAAAATAATTTCTGTCCGCATTGTGGTACTTCTACAACAATAAATTCTGAAGTAGTTGAGGATACCTCTACTAAAAACCCACTAACAACTGAATCCTCTAGTAGTCCCAAAATTAATTTAGAAACAACGAACTCTAATAACGCTATCCCTTTAAGTACATACGATTTAGATCCATATATGCTTAGTGAAATAGATAACTTTAAGTTTTCATTTACGCAAAAATACGCTGAGTTTAATGGACGAGCAAGTAGAGGTGAATATTGTCGTTATATATTAATAGAAACGCTGCTACTTGTTTTAGTAATAGCTATCGGTTTATTAATTACATATATAAGTAAAAAGCCTGAATATGTCTTTTATGGTATAGTCTTATTTAACGTAGTATTTTTTTTACCAACACTTGCCATCTCCACACGAAGAGCTCACGACTTAAACAACCCTGGTTGGACATCAATAATTTTATTCATTCCTTATATCAATGTACTTTATTCACTTTATCTACTTCTAAAAAAAGGCGATATTACACCTAATAGATATGGCTATCCAACATCTTTTGAGATTGTAACGCCTAAACTAAGTGCTGAAAAAGATATTCAATTATCCCCAGATTCAGGTTCAGCAACAAAATTTATTTTAACAATCATTATTCTTATAGGTATTATAGTAGCTGCATTCGTATCAATGGATTCCAACAAATTCCCAAGCAATACAACAAAGTCAAAACCATCCCAGACTACTACAACAGTAAATACATCAAAAACAGTATCACAATCAGGTAGTAGTCCTCAGTCCACCTCAACACCTCAACCTGCTGTACAACCCGAAAATAATTATATCGAACAAAGCACAAATGCATTACAATCTTATTACGATAGATTAAACCAAAAGAACTTTAATGGAGCTTATGTACTATTATCTGAGCAGCAACAAGCTAGCGTAGGTTATTACAACACTTGGAGAAATGGATATAATACAACCCTTAATGTTACCTTAACTTCAACAAGGGTATTATCTGCTAATCCAAATCAAGTAATTTACGAATATCAGTTACATGCAAAAGATTCAATTAATGGTAGAGTAAAACATCAGTTTTTTACGGGTAATGTAACCATGGAAAAAGTTAATTCAACATGGTATATTAAAAATCAAGATGGGCGTTTAGTCAGCTCCTACTTTGAATAATTCCTAGTATAACTTAAACTATATTACAAAAACTCCCACTAGTTTTTAATCAACTAGTGGGAGTTTTTTATTATCATTGTTTTATAACTCTATTTTGCATATTTCTCTTTAAATGCAGCCAATTGTGCTTCTTCTAAGGATAAGCCTTGTTCTTTGAAGCGTTCAATAGCAGCTTGCATTTCTTCATAGGCTACGGGCACAACTTTTGTAAATCTGTTTACAAAGTTATTCCAGTTTTCTAAGATGTGACGGCCTTTAGCAGAATTAGTATGCAACACATGTTGTTCTACTAGTTCTTTAATGCGTTTAAGGTCATCATTATTCGCAGTACGTAATTCTACGAGACCTGTATTTACATAGCGTTCATCGCAATCGAGAATGTACGCATAGCCACCGGACATACCTGCTCCAAAGTTACGGCCAATTTTACCGAGTACGAGCACTTCGCCACCAGTCATGTATTCACAGCCATGATCGCCGACGCCTTCCACAACGGCAGTGATACCGCTATTACGAACGGCGAAACGTTCACCGGCCACACCGTTGATGTAGGATGTACCAGAGGTTGCACCATAAAATGCAACGTTACCGATAAGGATATTTTCATCAGCTTCAAAAATGGATTTCTTAGGTGGATATACAGTAATGGTACCGCCGGACAAGCCTTTACCGAGGTAATCGTTTGCATCACCTTCAAGTTCTAGTGTCATGCCTTTAGGAATGAAAGCACCGAAGGATTGACCCGCAGAGCCTTCGAAATTCAACTTGATTGTATTGTCTGGCAAGCCGCTTTCACCATAACGACGTGTAACCTCAGAACCAACCAAGGTACCTACAACGCGGTTGATATTGGTGATAGCCAATTTAGCGCGAATCGGTTTTTGATCCTCAATAGCAGGACGACACATACGCAAAAGTTTCGACATATCCAAGGTGCGTTCCAACTCGTGATCTTGGTCAACCATGTGCATATGGCCTACAGAAGCATCGATGTATGGACGGAACAATATACGTTTAAGGTCAACGCGAGACAATTTGAAGTTATCATCTTGAGATTTTTGACGCACAAGATCGATACGACCAACGAGCTCAGCTACGGAGCGAATACCTAAACGAGCCATGATTTCACGCAATTCACGTGCAATGAAAATCATCAAATTTTCAACATATTCAGGCTTACCTGTGAAACGAGCACGCAATTTTTCATCTTGTGTAGCTACACCATAAGGGCATGTATTAAGATTACATACACGAGCCATTTTACAGCCCACCGCAACGAGTGGCAATGTGCCAAAGCCGAATAACTCAGCACCGAGCATAGCTGCTACAGCCACATCGAAACCAGTCATCAACTTGGAGTCTACTTCTAATTGAACACGGTCACGTAATCTGTTGAGCATCAAGGTTTGATGAGTTTCAGAGAGACTAAGTTCCCAAGGTACACCTGCATGTTTTACAGACGTGCGACCTGCTGCACCTGTACCACCATCGTATCCGGAAATCAAGATGTTATCTGCTTTTGCTTTCGCAACACCAGCAGCGATTGTGCCAACACCCGCTTCAGAAGTCAATTTAACGGAAATACGCGCATCTTTGTTAACACATTTCAAGTCGTAAATCAACTCTGCCAAGTCTTCGATGGAGTAAATATCATGATGCGGTGGTGGAGATACGAGCTCAACACCTGGAGTGGAGTGACGAGCCTTGGCAATTTCAGGATATACTTTTTTGCCTGGTAATTGACCACCTTCACCTGGCTTAGCACCTTGAGCACATTTAATTTGCAATTCTTTTGCATGAATGAGGTAGTTCGCAGTTACGCCAAACCGCCCAGATGCAATTTGTTTTACTTCGGAATTCATACTATCGCCGTTTGGCAATGGTTTAAAACGCTCTACATCTTCGCCGCCTTCACCAGAGTTAGATGTGGAGCCTAAACGGTTCATTGCGATGGCGATAGCTTCATGCGCCTCTTTACTGATGGCACCGTAACTCATAGCTCCCGCTTTAAAGCGTTTTACAATAGATTCTTCAGATTCAACCTCTTCGATAGGAATACCGCCGCCTACAGGGTAGTTCAATTCCATCAAGGAACGCAATGTTACGTGATAATCGTTGCGAATCGCTTTGGAATATTCTTTATATTTTGCGTAGTCACCGTTGATAAGAGATTCTTGTAAAAGCTCGATTGTCTTAGGATTGAATAGATGCTCTTCCCCATCTTTTACAGGACCATACCAACCGCCTGGTTCGAGTACTGTTTCATCGGATTTGAAAGCACGTTCAAAACGAGCTAATGCTTCATGTGCTACCCCACCAAGACCAATACCACCAATACGTGTTGATGTATTTACGAAGAACTTATTAATGAAGTTAGTATTCAAACCCAACGCTTCAAAGATTTGTGCACCGTGGTAGGAACGAACTGTGGAAATACCCATTTTGGACATGACCTTCATAATACCACCTACAGCGGCCTTGATGTAGTTCTTTTCTGCTTGTTCTGGTGTAATATCTCCAAGACGTTTACGAGCTTGTAAATCGCGTACTGTTTCAAGCGCCAAATATGGGTTGATAGCCGTTACACCATAGCCAATTAATGTACAGAAGTGATGTACTTCACGAGGCTCACCAGATTCAAGGATGAGACCAATTTCTGTACGCAACACTTTGCTAATCAAGTGATTGTGAACAGCAGCTACAGCCAACAACGCTGGGATTGGCGCATGATGTTCATCGACACCACGGTCGGATAAAATCAATACATTTTGATCTGTACGAGCTGCTTCTTCTGCCTTAGCACACAATTCATCTAATGCATCACGCAAGCCTTCGGCACCCTTAGTTGGATCAAATAAGATTGGCAAGGTTACAGATTTCATGCGACGGCAATCAAGAGCTTTGATGGACGCCAATTCTTGGTTTGTAAGAATTGGGGTACGCATGGACAATGCATAGGTACCAGCTTTGTTAGGTTCTGTTAAATTACCAGAGTTACCAAGCATAACACGTGTAGATGTAACCATTTCCTCACGAATAGAATCGATTGGAGGATTCGTTACTTGTGCGAACATTTGCTTAAAGTAGCTGTATAACAATTGTGGTTTATCTGACAAGATAGCCAAAGGCGCGTCCGCCCCCATGGCACCAACAGGGTCTTTACCATCTTTTGCCATAGGCACAATCATGCGAACAAGGTCTTCTTGGGTATAACCAAAAGCTTGTTGTTCTTTGAATAAATCATCAACTGTTGGAATTGTACTTTCATCGGCTTGCGTGATTTCAGACAAATGAATAACGTGTTCCTTTACCCATTCATTGTATGGCAATTCAGTAGCAACGCGATGTTTGATTTCTTCATCGGAGATGATACGTTGCTCCTCTGTATCAATGAGTAGCATTTTACCTGGTTCCAAACGGCCTTTAGCACGGATGTTTTCAGCATTTTCGTTTACAACGCCAACTTCGGAAGCCATAATAACGCGATCATCTGTTGTCACATAGTAACGAGCAGGACGCAAACCGTTGCGGTCAAGGACACCGCCGATAACTGTACCATCCGTAAAGCCCATAGCCGCAGGACCATCCCAAGGTTCCATCATAAAGCTATTGAACTCATAAAAATCATGTTTTTCTTGGCTCATGAGATTATTGCGTTCCCAAGGCTCAGGAATCATCATCATAATCGCATGAGGCAAGGAGCGGCCTGTCATATGCAAGAATTCTAATGTGTTATCAAACATAGCAGAGTCAGATCCGCTATCATCTACTACAGGGAATACCTTTTTGATATCTGGGAACAATGGAGATTCCGCTTTACCTTCACGAGCGTTGATCCAGTTTACATTGCCGCGGATGGTGTTGATTTCACCATTATGAACTAAGAAACGGTTAGGATGTGCTCGAGCCCAACTTGGGAATGTATTCGTACTGAAGCGGGAGTGAACCATTGCCAACGCAGAGGTAAAGTCAAGGTCGCTCAAATCAAGGTAAAAGTCGCGCAATTGACCAGGTGTTAACATACCTTTATATACGATTGTTTTAGAGGATAAGGAGGCAATATAAAAATCGCTAGACAATTCCTTGCTTAATGGAATAATGCGTTTTTCCGCCAATTTACGAATGATATATAATTTGCGTTCAAATTCCTTATTGTTCGTTACATCGGGGCCTTTACCGATGAGGATTTGAATCATCCAAGGACGAATCGCCGCAGCCTCTTTACCAACCTTTGTACCATCAACCGGTACTTCACGCCAGCCGAGAACAACTTGACCCTCTTCGCGTACGACCTCTTCAAGAATTCGCTTCTGCTCGTTACGGAGACTTTCATATTTATGTGCAAAGACCATACCTACGCCATATTCGCCAACTGCAGGTAGGTTAATACCAAGCACTTCGCACTCGCGCTTGAAGAATTCATGCGGGATTTGTACTAAAATACCGGCACCATCCCCAGTATCCTTGTCGGCACCGGCACCACCACGATGTTCCAAGCGCTCCAAAATGCGTAAACCATCGTCGATAATATCATGAGATTTTTTTCCCTTAATATTAACAACGAAGCCCATGCCACACGCATCCTTTTCAAATTGGCTGCTGTACATACCATTGGCTTCAAGTCTAGCTTGATCTAGACGTTGTTGCTCTATTGTGCTTTGCTTCATATCCATAACGTGCACTCCTTCATATCACTTGATCATTCCAAGCACTGCGGCATCGTTCCGTTCGGTCTTGGTAAAAGTATAACTAACAAACTATTTCTCTATAAAATTATCAATTTAACATTCTATAGAATTTTATGTCTATACACAGTATACTCCTGTCCACTGTGAATTGAAAATATAAAAAAAACATAGTCTATGCTTTTCATGCATAGACTATGAGTTTTTATCACTATTGTTTTTTGTATACAAGGACACAGGGATAATAAGCTTCTCATCCAATAAATACGATAGTCTTATTATTTAGAGTGGAAAAATCAACAGTTATTTTTCTCGACCAAAATTATACCCTACTTCACAGGTAATCGTAATAGCTTCGTCTTTACCATACGGCACGAAAGTTAGCTCTGATGCGTGCAAACATTGGCGTGTATAGGACTTCTTGCGCGTACCATACATAGCATCACCTACGATAGGATGACCAATATGTTCCATGTGAACCCGAATTTGATGAGTTCTGCCAGTCAACAATTTAAAACGTAACAGCGTATTGTCTCCTTCATAACCGAGAACGGTATATTCCGTTTGAGCAGGCTGACCAAACTCATCGATAACACGGCGATTATCGAATACTGGATCTACCCCGATAGGCGCATCTACCATGCCATCCGCATCAATGCGACCTTCTACAAGACCTGTATAAATGCGGTCGATACGACCTGCTTGTAGCTCATCAGTATAGTATTGTTGTGCTTCCTTTGTTTTACCAAATAGAATACAACCCGATGTATCTCGGTCGAGGCGGTGCACAGGTCGAACCTTATGGACTACGTTTTTCTTCGCATAATACCCTGCCACATAGTTACTCAATGTACAAGACTTCGTTTGCCCTGCAGGATGAACGAGCATAAAAGGAGCTTTATTCACAACTAGAGTATGAGCATCTTCGTAGAGAACGGTAATCGGCCCCTGTTCTACGTCTACCCCATAATCCTTATCTTGTGGTAACTCCAAAGTTAATACATCACCCTTTTTAAGTACTCGCTGCGAATGAGCCACACGGCTATTAACTTTCACCCGTTTCTTGCGAAACATCATTTGTATATCCCGAGAGGATAGGGAAAATCGTTCCTTTACATATTTAGAAACCGTCAACTCAGTTGGTTCTTTCACCGTATATGTTTTCCAGCTCATATTACCACCATTCGTTAATATACGTTTTTTGTTCAGGATAGAGAATATCGAAATAGTCTAACCATTCTTCGCTTACTGAAAGTTTCCCTTCAAACGCAAGGTCTCGAGCCGTAAGTGTGCCCATTAATAACTGGCTCAACGCACCGACCTCAATGGTAATATCTGTTTCACCCTCTATCGTATCAGAAATCTTTTTAACGGATGGAGTTAATGCACTGCCATATTGTACTTCATAGCGACCTTTGTTCCAACTGCAAAGCCCATCTTTTACAGCAAAGGTCATTGTTATAGGCATCATCAATGCCTCTTGATTGACAGGAATTGCTTCAAAAGCAGCTTTTACATCTACAATACGACTCATCATATATGGCATGGTAGCGTGGCCAGTTCTACCATCAGGATAGAAGCGATAATATGTATCGTGAAGGCCTTCATTCCAACGGATAGACGTACCTTGAGAACGGTGATTATAGAAATAATTTAATAATGCACGTTGTGCACGGCGTGTCGTGTAAACCAACTCAGTAACAGGAATTTCAGGCTGACCTAAACGATACACTGCGTAGCCTTCAATGACATGGTCATCGTTGCGCACTACAGCAACATTTACGCCTTCTGCAAAAAAGCTGCCTAACAAACGTTTCCATTCCTTTTCACCACGTTCTGCGTAGCCAGAAAGACGAGCCGTATATGTTTTATATACTGGATCTAACAAAGTCCATTGATCTACGCTATTTAGTAAGCCAAAGCTCAACGTTTTATCTGTCATAGGGCGCAAGTCTTCTAGCGATATGGTATTCACCCATTGATGAGCATAAAGCTCCCAACCATATTGTTGATAGAACGCTGCCTTGGATGGCATCAAAATCGTCATAGCTTGACCGCGTTTACGAAGCTCCTCTAGTGCAGCAGTTAACAGTGCACCGCCTACACCACCACGGCGGGCTGCTGGATGCGTTGCAACGCCTACCATATAGCTCGTAGGCAATACGGCACCACGTACATTAAGATTGTATTGACGCAAATGAACGGTACTCAACAATTGGTCCTGTTCTAGGCCGACCATTGTATTCTCTGGTTCATAACAATTTGTAAAATAATATTGGAAGAATGGATCTTCCTTTGGTTCAAAGCAGTACGCCCATAGATTTTCCACATGAGGCGTATCTTGAGCCGTCGCAATTCTAAATTCCATAATTATGTCCTCGTTATATCATAAGAGCCGTTATCTATCTGTCGCGTCACAGCGTATAATATCTAATCTGATCTAATTTAAGCACATCACATCGCCATATCGCCATATCGCCATATCGCCATATCGCCATATCGCCATATCGCCATGATGATACGATAGTTACATTCAAATAGATAGTCTAACAATTCTATTATAACAAAATGAGCTATGAAGCACATCGACTTCATAGCTCAGATTTTATTTACCACCTGTCGCATTATCTGCTTCGTTAGCATATACTGCGTCATATTTTTCAGCAAAATGATCTGGGTTATAAGATTCTTTTGCTTGACGAAGACCAGGCAAGCCCATATCTTCTTCACGGTTGATGAATTCTACTTCGCTAAATTCATGACGAATGAATTCATTATTGATAGCTTGATACAAACCACGAATATCTGGATTTGCTTTTTCAATGTGAATCAAAGCAATTCTGTCATTGAGAAGTTCACCGATACTAAAAGCCTCAACACGGCCGAATAATTTAATGGCACCGCCTTTAAGACCCAACACATCCCAGTTATCAAACAACAAATTGATGGCTACCAATTCATCTTCGATACCTTCTTCATGATGCGTTTCTACCCAAGATGCTGCCGTTTCACGACATAATGGGATGATATCATCTGTAATTGGCACATATTCATAGTTAGAATATTGCATGCGGAATTGATTTAAATGGTTTTTCTTTTGACGGAATTTCTTACCAGACAAGTTGATAAGATCTTCGGACTTGTAAATGTATTCGTAGTTGTCGCGGTCAGGTGTAAATGCATAGCGACCAGGACATAGGTCTTCCATGCGTTCTTTTACATCTTTGCTAACGCCTTTAAAACGGAACGGCAATTTATTTTCTACGAACCATTCTTTAGCACGCAACAAACCATCAAGGAACTTTGCATCTTTACCAGCAAATGGAGGCAATAGGAATGGCTCACGCTTGCCACCACCTTGGATGTACAATACGCCATTCTCTTCAGCCCAGCGAATACCGTACGGGTCTTGCCACATAAACAATGTAGTAAAGCAATTATCGGATGCTTCATAATGATGTTGTTCAAAATATTTGTCGATTAATGGTTTATCTCTCAATTCAAAACGTTTAAATTCTAAAATAATAATCCCTCCTATCAGATTCCTCTTTTGAGGTTACTTTCACAATCTGTAAAAGTTTTGATTCCATCACATTTAAACATAATGCTAACAATCTAGTACTAAAATCTTAGGTCTCATAATTACAATTTTACAAATTCACCTAACACAAAGGTGCCATCCGTCGTAATAACCTTATCACCTTCGTTTAAGCCAGAAATAATAGCTACATCATCGCCTTCAGTGATGCCTACCTCAACAACACGTACATCAACTGTATTATTCTCAGTCAATACATATACATATTTCCCATCTTGATTTTCCCGAACCGCCTTAGTTGGAACGGTCAGCATCTTGGCTTTCACATTAGATTCAATAACGAGTGTATAGAATTCACCAGCCTTGATTAGGCCTTTCTCATTATTGAAAGTGGCTTTCACAAGAACACTTGGCACATTTTCAGGTTGAGTAATATCTACGTAAGTCAATTCACCTGGTAATTCTTGGTCACCTACCTTGAGAAGTACCTTCATGCCATTCTTCGCTTCAGGTGTACCTAATTTCATAGCCGCATCACGAGGAATGCTGAGGGATGCAACCATCGGCGTAGATTGCTGAATCATCATAAATGGACGGTCTGCAATCGCCATTTGACGGTCTTCGTTATAGATAGATGTTACAGTACCTGCTATAGGAGCCACGATTGTAGATGCCGCCATCTGAGCCGATACTTGTGCGATTTGTGCCTCAATGGCCGCCGTATTGATGCCTCCGCCACCACCGGTTGTAACTGTTGTAGTTTGTGGTTGAGATCGTTCCAAAATACGATCATATTCTTTTTGTGTGATTATGCCCGCTTCACGCATGCGTTGAGCCTGTTCCAGTTGAGTACTGTCTATAGATGCTGCAGTCGTAGTCGTCACAGCTGAGGCATATGATTGTGATTGGGCTTGCGCTAATTGTCCTTGCAAGGATGCTAGCTGTTGTTGTAAAGCCGATGTATCTACAGTTGCCACAGTTTGACCTTGCTGTACTTGATCGCCTACTTTCACGGCATACACGACCTGCCCCGTCAAGGTCGGCGTTATCGTCGCCTTATTAAGGGCCGTTACATTGGCATCATTATGAATCTGCAACGGCATATCCTTGTACGTTACCTCTGCGACGGATACGGTTTTCGTACCACATCCCGCAATAGCGAGTGTCATAATCATAACACCAAGGATAGCAATTACAGAGCAAAAACGATTTATTTGCATTCTGTCACTTCCTATCATATTGATTTTTATCAATACCTTAGTATATCATAAAATCAGTTAGAATTGTATGAAAGCTAATTCCTTTAATTTATGGATATAACGGAGGTTCTCATGGAAGAACGGATGGACTTTAGGATTTTAAATAATGGTAGCTTCATTCCCTCCATCGGTTATGGTACCTATAAAACAGGTACCGAAGGAGAGACTGAACAAGCTGTTGCCAATGCACTTGGCGTAGGCTATCGTTTACTCGATACGGCCGCCTATTATGGCAATGAAGAAGCCGTGGCTAAAGGAATCAGAGCATCTGGTATCAAACGAACAGATATAATCATCACTACTAAAATTTGGCACACTGATGCAGGCTACGATAATACGATGCGTGCTATTGAAAGTTCCTTAAAGAAATTAAATACCAACTATATTGACATCATGCTGGTGCATCAACCACTGGGTGATTACTACGGTTCTTGGCGCGCCATGGAAGAATTATACGATCAAAATGTACTTCGTGGGTTAGGCCTATCTAACTTCTACGAGGATCGCCTCATTGACTTGTTGTACCACTGCAATGTAAAACCGGTGGTCAACCAAATCGAATGCCACCCGTTCAACCAACGTCACTCCCTCTTACAATTGATGAGAAAGCATCAAGTTGTAGGTATGGCATGGTCTCCATTTACCCGTGACCGCCAACCAATTTTTGACCATCCAATCATCAAAAGCTTGTCGGAAAAATACGGTGTTTCAAAACATCAAATCATCTTGCGTTGGCACATCCAACGGGGCATCATTCCATTGCCAAAGGCAAATAACGTGAGCCATATGGAAGCTAACTTTGATGTATTCGATTTCAAATTAACTAACATCGACATGGACGTTATGGAATTATTAGACCAACAAGACTTCTTGGAAGACCATCATACTGCACCAGGTCTTGAAAGACTATTACAACTTAAATAGAATATACTAACATTTATTTATAATTGGCAATAGTTAAAATAAATATTACAACTACGCTGTCTCAATAAATAAAACAGTACATAAATAACAAAACCACTTATATCTAATTTAGGAATAGATATAAGTGGTTTATTTTAGTGTGCTTTATTCTATTTAAGTACATTAAATACGGCTTGAACAAGTATCATATATACTACAGTGCCTGCTCCAATAGACATGAACATATTTCGTTTCCATACATGCATGGCAACGGTCACTAATAAAGCGATAAGTTCCGGTACTCCATATGGATAAGAAAGCACAATTGTATCTTTAAAGGTATACACAACAAGCATCCCCATAACAGCTGCAGGTAATGCCTTGCCTAAATACTGTACAAAATCTGGGGCCTTCCTACCAGGTGGGAAAATAAGAAAAGCAGAGAAACGTGTAAGTAATGTGCCCGCTACAACAATGGCAACGGTAATGACTATTTCAAAACTAGTCAAGATGTACACCTCCCCACTTATACGCTATATAACATACTACGAGCATACACCCCATAGAAGCAAGCATAAATAAGGATTTTCCCGTTAATAGAAGCATTGCTAGGGCTACAACGGCTCCAACAGCACCTAAGCCTCGAATATTATTACTTTTAGCATTAAATAACATTTCAAGGAATATAACAATAAATAAGCCAGGTAATACAAAACCAATACCTCGCAAATCTACAGATGCTAATAAATCGCCGAACAATCCCCCTACAAGAGTACTCACAACCCAGAAGATATAATTAAGCCACGATACATGGAAGTAGAACCATTTTTCATCTACATCATCGGGTAACTTCGTAGATACATTAATTGCAAAACTTTCATCACACATCCACGCAACTGTAGGAAACCACTTCCATCCCATATGCACATATCGCTGTAGTGCAGATAGACCATAGAAGAAATGACGCCCATTGACAAACAAGGTCAACATAAAAGTATTCACTGGATCAAAGCCTGCCATTAACAGCCCAATAGTTACGAACTCCATGGAGCCTGCAAATATGGTACTAGCTAAAACAGGAGCGGTCCACCAAGGAAACCCTTGACTGGTAGCATACAAACCAAAGCCTACTCCAAGAAAGAGGAAACTAAGCCCCATGGGAATCATAATAGGAAGTGCAAAAGAAAATGCACTTCTATTTTTTATTTTATTTATAGGGAGCGCCTCCTTTCCATATCATACAAGTTTACACTGTTAATCCCCTTAATTATAAGGCACGCATTAAAATCTCGCGAGCTACTTCTGGTGTTACATCACCATTTTCACCAAGTTGTGTCATGCCATGGTCCTCTAATTGTTTCACAATTTTATCAACTGCTTCTTCACCAAGACCATAGTCTTTCAAATGCGTAGATACGCCAAGGGACTCGAAGAATTCACGAGTTTTAGCGATGGCCTTGTCCGCTTTTTCTTCGTTTGTACCTTCTGTAATATGCCATACCCGTGTAGCATATTGTGCCAATTTTTCAAGTTTGTCTGCTTTTTTCACTTCTAACAATGCAGGTAATACGATAGCCAATGTAATACCATGGTCAAGATGGTACGCCGCAGTTAACTCATGGCCAATCAGATGAGTTGCCCAGTCTTGTGGCACGCCGGCACCAATTAAACCATTTAATGCCAATGTAGAGGCCCACACGTGGTTAGCACGAATATCGTAGTTTTCTGGATTTTCTACTGTTTCTTTGCCGATTTCAATCATAGTTTTTAAAATACCTTCGCTGAAACGATCTTGAATACGACCTTCTACAGGGTATGTTAAATACTGCTCTGTGGTATGCACAAAGGTATCGATAACGCCATTCTTAACTTGTCTTTCAGGCAAGGTGAAAGTCAATGTTGGATCAAGCATGGAGAACTTAGGGAATACTAAGCTACTGAATACAGGGTATTTACCGTCACCATAAGTAATAACTGCACCATTGTTCATTTCGGAACCAGTTGCAGGTAGTGTCATAACTGTGCCAAAGGGTAATGGATTTGGTACCATGTCTACCGGAACCTCTGGCACACCAACTTTCATTACCTCAATAACGGGACCATCATAGGTAGCACCCATAACGATAAGTTTTGTAGCATCTACTACAGAACCGCCGCCTACAGCGAGAACGAAATCTACGCCATGTTCTTTAATGAAAGCTACCGCACGTTCACAAGTTTCAAGAGATGGGTTTGGCTCAATACCACCAAACTGCTCAACCTTGCGGTTACCAAGAGCTTTCACAATGCGATCAATAAGACCACTGTGCACAGCGGAGCCACCACCATAAGTAATGAGCACCTTTGCATCCTTTGGTACCAATGTATCTAATTCATCTAAACGGTCTTTACCAAATACGATATGTGTAGGGTTATAAAAATCAAAATTATACATACATCCTCCATTAATCCGACATATAGATATATGAATCCATATTAGAATTATACAAAAATATTTAAAATATAAATTTACTACCTAGCGATCACACATTCAATATAACACATTAATCAATATATTATATTGAATTGTATTATAAATGAGCTAGAATTTCACCATAGTTTTAATCTATAGCTAACTGATATGCTTTTATCATATACAAATCCCCTTCATCCATGATAGGATATAACCATTATAAGACTTGAAAGGGATGATTATATGAAATTAAAAACATTGTTAGCACCATTACTTATCGGTGCTCTTGCATTTGCTATCGCTGGTTGTGGTAGTACATCAAATCAATCAACACAAACACAAAAAGAAATCAAAATAGGTGCTACATCTGGTCCTCATGCACAAGTAGCTGAAGCTGTAGCAAAAGAAGCTAAAAAACAAGGAATCGATCTTAAAGTAGTTGAATTCTCAGACTATGTAACACCTGATAAAGCCCTTGCAGATGGCGATATTCAACTGAATGCTTATCAACATGTACCATTTATGGAAAACTTTAACAAACAAAATGGTTCCAACTTAGTAGCAATCGGTAAAACAATTTTGGTGCGTATGGGCTTATATAGTAATAGCGTACACAGCGTACAAGATGTACCTGAAGGCGCTACTGTTTCTATCCCAAATGACCCTACTAATGGTGGTCGTGCATTAGCATTATTAGCTAAAGCTGGATTAATTACGTTAAAAGATGGTGTCGGCTTCAAAGCAACAGTTGCAGATATCACATCTAACCCGAAGAATATAAAGATTCAAGAACTAGAAGCAGCTCAATTACCTCGTAGTCTAGATGATGTAACAATTGCAGTTATTCCAATGAACTATGTGCAAAGTGCTGGTCTTAGTGTAGAAAAACAAGGTTTCTTCTTCGAATCTAAAGATGAACCACTAACAGTTATCGTACTTGCAGTTCGTAGTGAAGACAAAGACAACGAAACATACAAAAAAATTGCAGATATTTACAAATCTGATGCTATTAAACAATACATCGACGAAACATTCAAAGGCACTATTACAACTGCCAACTAATAAAGTTTATATCGTCACTATATAACTAAAAAGAGATGCCCCAATGATTACAATCATTGGGGCATCTCTTTTTTACTCTTCTGTATCAAATGTAACATCTAATGGTTGACGCTCTACAATATTGCGATATCGTACTTTAGGATATCCCATAAGAATGCCACCAGCTACAATTTTATCATCAGGTACACCTAATTCATCTAATAATGGTTGGTATTCAGCTTCTCCAGCATGTTCAAAGAAACCAGCCCAACAAGTACCAAGGCCTAAAGTCGGCGCATATAGCTCAGCATAAGACAAGCAAGAGTGACCACTATCATGGGTACGATGAATATCTTTTTTAGAGCCAATTGCCACTACGAGAGCCGGCGCATCGCGCAAGATATACTCCTTGCCTTTATCTACCTCTGCTTGAGCAGCACGAGCATAGAGACGCATAATCGGTACTGTTTTTGCAGCCAGATGCATCCACTCTAGAACAAGATCAGCAATACGGCGCAACGTTTGTTTATCTCGGATTACTATATACGAAATACCTTGTGTGTTAGTCGCTGTTGGCGCCATTCTTGCAACGTTTAGCACTTTGCGAATGAGCTCTACAGGGACTGGTCTATTTTGATAGTTACGAATAGAGCGACGACTACGCATGAATAGCTCAGCTTGCTCAGGCGTTAACTTAGGTTCCTTTGTAATATCGATTTGCTCCTTACGCGGTGTCATATCGCTATCAAGAGCAAGCGTTGGGCATACGGAAATACAATGCCCACAGGAGATACAACCTCCCCTGCCAGTTACAGGTCCAGCATCGGACATCACCAGCAATCCGGTCGGACAGTCAGCAACGCAAAGGCCGCATCGTGTACAGACTTCTGTATTGACGGTAAATAACATCTGAATATCCTCCAAATACTACTATAAAGCCTATTATAACATACAAAATCAAGTCATATCTAGTTTTAAACAATTATTCTAATTGTAATGGAGCTAATCCCTGTTCCTATATTTGCCTTTTGGATGGGGCCCCGTTTCATTAATACAACTTGGTAAAAAAAGTAAGAATACGCTTGCTTGCTCCGTTCTTCGCAAAGTCGTTGCACAAGCGTATTCTTACTTTTTTATCACTGTATTTATAAAGATGCCCCATCCAAAAGCGTAAATAATCTAGCTAATACTTATATAGAGTCATTACAATTACACCTTGAAATAAATCATAGAAAACACTATCATTTTACACATTATAATAAACTTTATAGTAGTGGCACCATGCCCACCGTATGGGAAGGACTAGCCAGAGGCTAATCTACTGGCTTGTCTTGATGCAAATTCAGTCAAAACTACTTAACCGCTCTCGCCTCTCCGCTCCTCTAATTATAAAAGCATATTGAGTAAATATCGAATGTAGCTTGTCATGGGGCCGCTCTGTATATTAGTAAGGTAAGTCGCTTTGCTATGGGACTAATTTACATCAGGTGTTATAAAAATGAAACTGGGTACCTCTGCAGCGACTTTACGAAGGACGGAGCAAAGAAATACCTAGTTTTCTAAAAGCTTCCCCCATCATATAAAAGCATATTGAGTAAATATCAGATGTAGCTTGTGATGGGACTGGTTAATAGCAGACGCTCAAATAATAAAAAGAGTTCCCTATGCAGCGACTTTGCGAAGAACGGAGCAAAGAGGGAACTCTTTTTATTATTTATTAAGTTGTCGCAATCTAAGTGGGCCCCATCACAAGCAACCCAAACATATTTACGCAAATGCTTTTACATATTTACTCAAATGCTTTTATAAGATTCATGTAGTCCCCTTTATGCGTAAGTCTCCAGGTCCCAAAGTCTGGTTCTGGGGATTCGTTCAGAATATTTGCCAAAGATTCCAAAAATTCTGGAATCTTTGTAGCTACAATATTGCCAGCCATTTTACCGAAGTTTTCAGAGCCCATGTGTTCTGAGCCACCGTCTACAAGGATAAATGCTACCATAGGTTTCTTATCTACTAATTTTACAGCACCATGGAAACCAATTTCACCGATTTGGTGTGTACCACAGGAGTGTGGACAGCCGGATATATGTAAACGAGGTAGTTTTCTTGTATCTATACCCTTTTCTTCAAGGTGTGCGAAGATATCTTTCAAAAGACCGTTAGAGTCTTGCATTCCAATCTGACATATAGTAGAACCAACGCAAGATACGGAACGGCGGAAATCATTTTCAGCGCTGTCATCAGTTAATTCCGCAATTTTGCGTGCTTCATCAGCTGTAAGATTAATGAAGAACAATGCTTGGTCTGGCGCAATACGTGCTTCTACTTGGTCAAGTGTCACTACATAGTCAAGGGCAGCCAACAAGTGTGCTACGTTCACATCGCCACCTGCTGGATGGTATTCTACGTAATATAAACCTTCCTGTTTTTGACGGTGAATACGATAATTTTCCACAGAATCATCACGCTTACCAGTTTTTGTAATTTCATAAGCATAATCAGCTGGATTAATAGTTAGGTGTTCTACTTCTTTTACCATAGCTAGGGTTTCTTCATAGATCTTGATGAAAGCTTCCGCCCCACCCATTTCAGCAGGCATGTAACGGGTACGAGCCTTACCACGGTTTTTGAAATTACCATGGTTAGCAAAAACCATAAGCATAGCTTTCACATGATACAAAACATCCCCAGGTGCTACATCATGTGCCACCGGAATACCAATGCGAGGATTAGGACCAATACCACCACAAGCATACACATCAAAAGTATTGTGTTTTGTTAAGTTAAAACCTAGGTCCTTGAACGTAGAATGTGGGGTACTATCAAAACCATTATCTATACCCATTTTAAATTTGCGAGGGATCTTGATATAGAACATTTGCTCCATAAGAAATTCACTAATAGCTGTTGTATATGGCGTAATATCTAAAGTTTCACGAGGATCAATGCCGCGTAAAATACTAGCCACCACATTGGGATTGTCACCGCCAGCACCACGGTTATAGATACCGTGGTCATAACATTCCTTATAGAGACTCAATATAGTATCACCATCAAGGCCATGCATTTGTAAGCATTGGCCGGTAGTGAAATGTACATGTTGCAGGTTATATTTACGAATGGAGTCCGCTAAAAACTGTATGTGCTCGCGCGTCATGCGACCACCGTTGAAGCGCCAACGGCTCATGCCAGTATTTGCACCGCGCTCAGCGTAACTACCATAAGCACCAGATTGTCCTTTATAGTCTGCAATGGATAATTCTTTCTTATAGAACTTATGTGTCATATCCTCAAACTTTGGATAATCTGCAATTAATCGATCTTTCAATTCTTGTGTAATCATACTATTACCCTCTTGGCTTATATTTATTAAGCATAATTCGTAACTTTATAACGCTTAGTATACCATATATGCATAAGTATGTTAGTAGCTAAGCTCACAATTTCAATATCGATTATTAATAATATAGTTTACAATCTGTAATAATTATCACTTTTAAAAAGGCAAAAGAAGCTGTAACCAAATGTGGTTTTACCACATTCAGCTACAGCCCCTTTTTATAATAATTATATGATTAAGTGTTGCTAGTTTTTATACGCGACCTTCGTTAGGATTATTGTATGCGTCTTTATCGATAGTTCCCATAATTTTATCTACTACGAGAGCATTTGTTAAGGACCCAGATACGTTCAAACATGTACGTCCCATGTCAATCAATGGATCGATAGCTAGAATTGGGCTAATGGAGGTGAAGTATGCTCCAAGGCCTGTACCACTAAGGGATACAGATGCCGCCATTGTAGCCGTACCTGGCACGCCTGCGATACCAACAGAACCAATAGCAATAACGATAACACTCATGATATACATAGTCATATCAAATGGAATATTGGCTACATTAGAGATGTACACCACCACAAGTGCTGGGAACACGCCCGCACAACCTTGCATGCCCGCAGTAGTACCGAAGGAAGCTACTGTATTAGCAGTTGTAGCATTTACACCAAGACGTTTTGTCAAAGTCTCTACAGTTAATGGCAATACCCCCATCGAAGAACGAGAAGTGAACGCCAATAAGAGTGGTGCTTTCGCTTTCTTGAAGTATGTAATCGGATTGTAGCCAAAGCTAGTAATCAAGATTGCTTGTACGACAAACATAATCAAAAGACCAACGTAAAGCAATACTACGAACAAGCCCATATCAAGAATAGCTTGTACACCGCGTGTTGCCAATGTAGAAGCTAACAAAGCAACTACACCATATGGCATAAGACTAATGATGAAATCAGCTACCCAGGAAATCAATTGGTGAAGTTCATCAAATAGTTTTGTGAATACCTCCATAGAGTTTGTCCCTGTTTGTTTTAATAGACGAGCTACGCTACCCAAGATAATTGCAAATACGACAATGCCGATAACATTTGTTTCAGCAGCCGCTTGAATTGGATTGCTAGGGATTAGTGCTCGGAATGTATCAACCATAGGTTTGATTTCACGAATCTTCTTACCAGATTCAACAATATCAAAACCTTGCCCTAAACCGAAGGCATTCCCCAAAATTAGACCGACTATAGCAGCAACGGCTACCATGCCGAGATTCGTAGAAATCATAGCAACTACTAACTTTTTAAGATTAGCACCTGCCTCCATGTGCAAAATAACGTGAACAATAGAGATAAAAACGATAGGAATAACAAGCATGCGGATTAAGTCGATGAAACCGCCCCCTACGAGAGAGAACCACTTTGTACTTTCCTTAATATAAACCACTTTGGATGGATCATCAGGGAAGCCTGCAATAATTTGGACCGCTATACCAAGTACGGCACCGGCAATAGTACCAATAATAACGAGATTACCGAAGGATGTGCCCTTGCGTTGCAATACATAAATACCAATTAACACGAGCACGAACACCGCGATAATACCAATACTTAATGGATTGCTTAACATGAGGTAATCTGTAAAGAATGGAATATTCATAATACACCTCTTTAATTCATATCACAACAATAGGTTATGAACTTAGTATAGCATATATCGAAAAAAATACAAGTATAATATTTAATTTTTGTTAACATTTAATGTATTCTGTAATATATACACCAAAAAGGCGATTTTCCAGAAGAAAATCGCCTTTAGTAAATCTAGCTATTATATTATCTATTAACTAAGATATAGGTTACTTGGATAGGACCATGAGCACCATCTACAGTTACCAATTCGATATCCGCCGTACGGGACGGACCAGAAATCAAGCAGATATTTGTAGGGAACTTAGCTGGATCGTTATGATACCGTTCAGCCAAATGTTCCATTGTTTGTGTCATGCGAGGATTAATTGTGTCAGTATACAACACAGCAATATGTGTTGTAGGCAACAAACTAATCACACGGCCAGAATCCTCACCAGAAGCTTGTACTACAGTAGCAGTTTCCGCAATACCGCAGTATGGGAATGTAATACCAATATCAGCATTAGCAGTATTAGAAATACATTCTTCACGACCTTTAGCTGGATCCCATTGGAAGTATGTACGAGTGCCGCCATTATTGGCTGCATCTTGTTCAAACAATTCTTTTAATTTATATTCTTCTACTTCAGGAGAGCTTGGGAATACAATTTTACCGTTTCCCCAGTCGTCGATAGCTGCCAAAATTGTTTCACCTAGTTTGTCAGGTGTAGTTTCAACGAATTTTGTACCAACACGTTGACATTGTTCCTTAAACATTGTCAAAATTTGATCGCGATTCAAATCTTGGAACATAGTTTCTTGAGGACCATGGCTATAATCAAAGCCTTCTACAAAAGCAGGGCACATTTCTTGATCACGGCCTAATGCACGAGATAAACGTGCAATAAATTGATTACGTTTAGCTACATCCATTATTTTTTCTCCTTCTTCTTGTTCTTTTCATGTTCAGCATATAAATCACGGAATTTCTTGAATTTCAAGGAACCCAACTCTTTAGACTTAGTCCAACCGTTCATAACTGGAATAGCTTGAGTCCATTCAGGCATGTTACCCTCTTTATTACTAATTAAGTTCATGCCGATAGCACCAGCTTTTGTGCCAAGATCAAATAATGTTGCATTACCGAACATCTTAGCAGCTGCTGTGAAGATAGCTTCTTCTGCTTTTGGACGAGTCTTTTCAATATCAGCCATGATATGACGGTGCTCCATCAACAATTCATGCAATGGAATAGCTACTGGACAGTTTTCTGTACATGCACCGCATAATGTAGAAGCATATGGAAGATCTCCGGCTACATCGTAACCTTTGAATAATGGAGTCAATACAGCACCCATTGGACCTGGATATACAGAACCATATCCATGACCAGAAACATGACGGTATACAGGACAGATATTCATACATGCACCACAACGGATACAACGTAGCATTTCTTGGAATGTACCACCCAAGATGCCAGAACGGCCGTTATCAATAATGATGATATGAGTTTCTTCAGGACCATCAGCTTCACCAGGACGCGCAGGACCAGTCATCATGGAGAAGTAGTTAGAAATCTTAGAACCTACTGCAGAACGGTTCAACATTTCCATCATAACGTCAAGAGCTTTGAAATCAGGAACAATACGTTCTGTACCTAAGAAAATCAATTGAGTCTTAGGAATAGAGCTAGCCATACGGCCGTTACCTTCGTTGGAAACGATTGTACATGTACCAGATTCAGCAACTGCAAAGTTACAACCGTTAACACCTACATCAGCTTTTAAGAAACGCTCACGTACATAACCGCGTACAAAGTGAGTCATTTCCGTAGGGTTTTCAGTTCCTGTATAACCTAATTTTTCCGCGAAAATTTCGCGGATTTTGTTACGTTCAAAGTGAAGACCTGGTACTACGATGTGAGATGGAGGACTTACTGCAGTTTGCAAAATAAATTCAGCCAAGTCAGTTTCGTTAACTTCAATACCAGCTTCTTCCAAAACTTCGTTCAAACCAATTTCTTCAGTTAAGATAGTTTTGGATTTAACGATCATTTTTGCTTCGCGTTGGCGAAGGATATCTAATGCAATTTGAGTAGCTTCTTTGTCATCGAACGCAAAGTGGACTTTAGAACCAGCTTTTTCAGCGTTGTCAGCAAATTGACTTACATAGTAATCCAAGTTGTTAAGTACGTGATCGCGAATTTTAGCCGCTTCAGCGCGGAAATCTAACCATTCAGGAACATCCGCAACTACTGTATTACGTTTATCATAAAACACGTCTTGTGCTTTTTTAATAGCTGCAACTTTGAAATCGTCAGCCAAACATTCTTTTATACGTGTTTTATAGGGGCGATTGTCATATATAAGTGCCATGTCGTCTCCTCCTTAACGGCAGTTTAAGATTTCAGCAATATGCATAACTTTGATACGGCGATCAATTTCGCCTTCTTTATGAAGACGATCAAGCATACCAGCGATGTTCATCAAGCACGCTTGGTCAGAACCGGAGATAACGTTGGCACCTGTGCCAGCAATTTCCAATGCTTTTTCGCGTGTCATAACTTCACTGATTTCAGGGTTTTTAACTGAGAAAGTACCGCCGAAACCACAGCAACGATCTGCACGTGGTAATTCAATCAAGTTGATATCTTTAACGTTTTTAAGGAGTTTGAAAGGAGGCTCTTTAATGCCCATCAAACGAGTTACGTGGCAAGATGTATGGTATGTTACGGATTCGTTGAAACGAGCCCCTACATCTTCAACACCTAATACGTCAGTAATAAATTGAGTGAATTCGTAAATTTTACCACTCAATTTTTCTGCGCGCGCCAACCACTCTGGTTGATCTTTTAAGAAATGATGATATTCATCGCGGATTGCAAAAGCGCAAGAACCGGACATGCTGACTACATATTCAGCGTTCTCAAAGCATTCGATTGTATTCTTAATTGCATCCATAGCTGCGTCATTGTAACCGGAGTTAGTAAACATTTGTCCACAGCATACTTGTTTCTTAGGTACTACAAGCTCACAACCTAATCTTTCAAGTACTTCTACCCCAGCCATACCTACATGAGGGTAGAACATGTCAATCAAACACTGTTGGAAAAGATGAATTTTCATATTATCTTCCTCGTCTTTTCTAGTACTTAACCTAATAAAAAATTTTGATATGTATGTGTTATGGCAATTTTTAGTAGTGAATTTTTCGACTAAATTTCTGCCCTGAACATTACTTATGCTTTCAAATAAATATTCAAAAGCTCATCGCTATAATTATAAATTAATCATGTAGATATTGTCCAAAGAATTGCTATATTCGTATGTACCCTTTTATTTCTTATATCGTTATGACTTTTTGTAATAGCAAACATTGAATTTTATCACATCTATTATTTCATTTATCATTTTTTCTTGTAAAAGCCCCATAAAATCTAGATTTTGCGAATGTTTATCATTTTGCATTTTTAACTACTAGAAAATCAACTTTTATCTATATTTCATTCTATATTTATATAATCAAACTTAATTTTTCAAATTCATGTAAGTTTTATCCTTATATATTACATTTTCTTATAGTAGTGTATAAATTTAAAAAGTGTTATAATTTATTTTATATAAGTATAGTTTGAAAGGAGCCCTTTTCATGAAACTAAATAAATTATCTTTGTCTTTAGCAATTACATTGGCCCTTGGCTCTACATTCAGCATGGCTCACGCTGAAACAACTGCGACTCATATAAAATCTGAAGTATCTAATGTGGCTACTAGAGCTGAAGTTTCTGCTAAAGCGGATGAACACCGTGTTGATACATCTGTTAAAAACGATACTAAACGTATTGATACATCCGTAAAAAATGATGCTAAACATGGTAGCACAGTTGTAAAACGTGATGCAAAACATGCTGATGCATCTGCTAAAAACGCTGCTAAACGCACTGATACATCCGTAAAAAACGATGGTAAACGCGTTAACACTTCTGTAAAAAATGACGTTAAACGCATTGATACTTCTGTAAAAAATGATGTAAAAGAAGATGCTGTAAAGGTAGAAGGTAAAAAAGCTGTAAAAGCTAAAGAAAACTTACCTGCTGGTATATACCCCGACACAAAAGATAACTGGGCTCGCGATGCTATCCAAGCAATGACACAAGCCGGTTACCTTTCTGGTTATGCTGATAATACATTCAAACCTAGTGCACAAATTACTCGTGAGCAAGCAGCTGCTATTTATGGCAAAGTGCTACAACACAACTTAAACGAACAAGAATTAGCGGAGATTGCAACAAAAGAATCCTCTACCTCCTACTCTGACGTGGAAGCAGATCGTTGGTCTAGCTCTGCTATCAAATTAGTTAGTGCTGCAGGCGTAATGGAAGGCACATCTAAAACAGCTTTCACACCTAGCAAAACTATGGACCGCGAACAATTCGTTGCATCCGCCGCTAGCCTAGCTAAAAAATTAAATCTTTCTACACCTGTAAAAGCAGAAAAAGTAACATTTAAAGACGAAGCTAGCATCTCCTCTGCTTACTTGGCAGATATCCAATACATGGCTCAACGTGGCATCGTAGCATCTGGGGCAACAGAAAACTTTAACCCTAAACAACCTGTAACAAGAGCACAAGCGGCAACAATCTTGAACCGCATGCTTAATGGTGCTGGCCTTGCAACACCGAAACACAGTACAACTGAAACTAAAGCTGAAACAAATGTAAAAGAAGATATAAAGAAATCTGATACAGCAATCGAAAAAGAGGCCTCCAAAGTAAATAAAGATGCAAAAAAAGATATGTCCAAAACTGATAAAGACATGAAAAAAGAGGCAGAAAAGGCAGATAAAGTAGCCAAAGCTGAGGCAAAAAAAGCTGACAAAGACTTAAAGGACAACAAAAATGCTACAGTAGCGGAAAAAGCTGAGCCTACTCGCGCCGTTCGCCCTGTTCGTCGTAGCACACTAAAAGCACTTGATCAAAAACAACAAGCTGCATTAGAAGACAAAGTATTTTCTGAATTAAATAAAACTTACAAAACAGAAGATGCATTCCAAAATTATGGCGTAATGTACTGGCGTGATAACCAATTACACGTAGCTTTAAAAACAGACAGCGATATTTCCACAGTAAAAGCTAACCTTGCAAACCGTGGTGATTCTACTGTAAATAACTATGTTGTAGTTGAATCTTCCCAATACAGCCAAGCCGAATACGATGCAATCGATACAAACTTCCGCAACTACTACAACAAAAATGAAAAAGCAGGTACAATTCTAGCTACATTCCCTGATGTAGAAAATAACCAACTTTACGCAGTTGTATCTACAGCATCTAAAGAAACACAACAAGGGATCTCTAAATTATTCGGTTCCAAAGTAAAAATGACAGTAAAACGCTAATCGGCGTTACACTTAACCAGCCAAGGCAGCGTATACTCGATAGTACTACGCTGCTTTGTTGTATATCACAATGCATGCCAACTAGTTGACTTTGATGCGACGGATATAGCTTTTTATGCTGGTGAAAGTTTATATTCTACGGCTATCGAGCATTAGCCTTTACCATGATTAGGAAGGATTTTTATGTACAAGAATACCCCTTACGCATTACGTGCCCTCGTACTCGGCACATTATTGACTACAACAGGCCTTGGTTTTGCTTCTGCAAGTACAACCACTACAACTCATGCTCCTGCAACTACTGTTGAATCCACTAAAATGGAAACTACCAGAGCAGAGGTAGCTAAAACAGAAGTAGCTAAAATGGATCTTGCTAAAATGGAAGCTACCAAAACCGAAACAGCTAAAATTAAATCTACTAATACTGCATCACCTGCAGCTGTAAACACCTCTATTGGTACGCCTCAAGATATTCAAAAAATCCGCGCTCACATCTTTACAGATGTGCCTAGTGATTTTTGGGCAGCTAACTCGATTAGCACCGTAACAAAAGCTAACCTAATGAAGGGGTATTCCGATGGTACATTCCGACCTAACCAACCTATGACACGTGAAGAAGTAGCAGCGCTCTTCAACAATATAACGGATGATGGTACGGCCGCATTTTTATCAAGTAAATTTAAAGATATTACATCTGACCGTTGGTCTGCTCTTGCTATTGAATCTGTAGCGCGCAAGAATATCATCAGCGGATATGGCGATGACACATATAAACCAGAAAAATATATGTCTCGCCAAGAGTTTGCTGTAGTAGCAGATAACTATATCCATTATTTAGGATATACCACTGAAGACCCAACAGTTCTTGATAATATATCCTATGGAGACCAAAAATTCGTGGCTCCTTGGGCACAAGATGCCGTTCGCGAGCTTGCCTATCTTGGGTTCACAAACTACGCTCCAGGTACATTGTTTAACCCTGAAAAATATGTAACTCGTGCAGAAGCCGCGGAAATTGCGTACCGCATGACACAAACAGAACAAGCACTTGCCTTCCACAACACATTGTTCAAGCAGCAAGTAGAAAATAAAACAGCTAATATCATCGACAAAGCATTAGGCTATGGCAACGATTTCACCAAATTTCGTCAAGATGGGGCTCTCTTCTGGGAGGCAGGCCAATTACATGCATCTTTAACGGATCAAAAGAAAACGGACCTCGTCTCCAAAGCTATTACAGAGGCTCATGATCCACAACTAGATAGAACTGTAGTCGTGTCAAAAGGTAAATTAAATCAGGCCCAACTAGAGGAGTATCAATCTGATGCCATCGCCCTTTACCAACAAAAAGAACCTCAAGGAAAGATCCTTTCCATCTCCCCAAATACTGATACGAGTGCCCTTCTCATTACCGTTGATTCTATTCAAAAATCGACGTTGAAAGCATTTAAAAAGAAATTCCATGATAATGTATTCTTACAATTACCACCGGAACCGCTTACAAACTCAGATTTAAACATTCAATTCCCATTACCGCCACGCGTAAACTATTATAACGACAAACAATAAAGTAGATAAAAAGAACCGCCCCCTTAGGAGCGGTTCTTTTCACAATTAAACAGCTGTTACTATACACACATAATCGAATTTACACAGTTCGATTATTTTTTTGTTACATCATTTTCGCGGTCACGCAAGATACCAACTGGTACATATACAGTGCCTGCGCTATGGATTGCATCTACGTCTTGTTGCAAGATCATCACAACAGAATAATCATCTGTTGTGTAGAATTCAGTAGGCATTTTATCGATATTTACATCGCCACCTAATTTATCTTTCACATCTTGATTATTATTAATCGCATTCACCAATTCTTTTTTATTAAGACCACCAAGATCGTACAAGGACAATTGGCGACCTGTTGTGGTGTTAAATGTGAAACCTTTTACATAGTTTACACCATTGGCATCATGATCACGCATTGTATATGTGTGAATCAATACGCTGAAAATACCGTTTTTATCTGTTTTAACATCATAGTACATAACTACATTTGTTTTATCAGATTCTTTAGCATTTAACTTTTCTACATCATTTTGTATTTTAGAAACATACTTTTTGATGGTCGTATTAATTGCTTTTTCTACCGCAGGGCTAACAGATTTAACCTCTGGGAATACTAAATCCAAATGATCTGTAGTAGATTCCACAGGTGATACAGCAACCTCTTTGCGATCCATATAACGGTCCGCATTTGGAGCTACCACTTCAACTGCATTACGATCTACTTTAGACGCTTTAGAGCGCAACGCACGGTTCTGCTCAGGTGTAGCAGTGCTAGAAATACGATATGTTAAATCATTACGATTTACACGTTTCGCATTTGTTTGATTTGCTTGTACATTTACAGTATCTTGCGTTACAGGTATTACTTCGCTTGCTGCGAAGGAGACTACTGGCAATGCAGCAGCCATAATGATGAGTACAGACTGTTTTAATTTCATTGTTTAACCTCTTATTGTTCTTGCTCAGCTTTCATAGCAAGAGCTTCTTCTTTATTGAACTTGTGTGTAACAACACGGCGAACAAGATAGAGACCAGCGAATATGAATGCAAGCAATCCTAACCATTGTGCTGTGCTTTCAAATTCAGGACCTACTAATTCAAGTGGGGATTCCCCACCACCAGTTGTAACAGACAATACAATAATAACAGCTATGATTACACCAATCAAGCTTTCACCAACGATCAGACCAGAAGCAAAGAGAACACCGCGGCGATTGGATTGCTCTACATCGTAGTCAGCAAGCTCACCGGCACGCATTTTAGCACGAGCTACAAGATAACGACCTACGAAGTAGCTGATGAAAGAACCAATAATAAGTGGTACTTCTAAAGTAGGTGGTAAATAAATACCCATACCAACAGCCAATGGAGGCAATGTTAAGGTAGCAGTTGTGCTCTTGAGAATCAAGTTGACGATAATTGCCACAACACCAACGCCAACGCCGATTAAGATATAATCCCAATCCATGCTAGAGTTGAAGATACCTTGCGCAATGGTAGTCATCAAAGTCGCTTGAGGAGCCGATAATGCAGCGTTTGGATCCATTTCAGCACGTGGTAACGCACCTGTGAAACCGTATGCTTGATAAAGCAAGTTAAGAACTGGAGCAATTGCAATGGCACCGGCTACAGAACCAAGTAACAAGGCAATTTGTTGACGCCAAGGTGTAGCACCAACAAGTTGGCCAGTTTTCAAATCTTGTAAATTATCATTAGAAATAGATGCAATCGCAATAACTACGGATGTCATAAAGATAGCCATAGCAGTAGCGAACTGAACACCTTCTTGTGTAGCAAATAAATTATTTTCCGCTGCGATAAAGTATACAACTAAGGAAGAAATAATAGTCGCTAAAATACCGATACCAGAAATTGGAGAAGCAGATGTACCGATAAGGCCTGCCATATAGCCACATGCTGCAGCTACGAAGAAGCCAATCAATAAAGCTACTACGATACCTACTACAACGAGTGTCCACATTAAACCTGCACTAATAGGTACGACAGATACGAAATCCCAGAATGTAAATACTAAGCCAATAAGAATAAGTATGAATACACCTAAAACGGATTTTGTACTCATATCTGTATCCATGCGATGCAATTCACGTTCTGCGGAGCTGCTATTCATGGATTTAACAGAAATTTTCATACCTTCGATGATAGGTTTGATTAAGGTAATCAAAGTCCAAATCGCAGCAATACCGATAGCACCAGCACCGATAAAACGAACTTTAGATTTCCAAACAGCCATTGCAAACTTGGCAGTAGCACCGCCATCTGGAGCAAACATATTAGTGAAGTAAGGTACGAAGCCAGCCCACGCGATGAGTACACCAACGAGGATAGCGATACCAGAGGCGATACCAATAAGATAACCAGCACCTAACAACGCTGTAGAGAAGCCCAAAGGAATTTGAGTAATCCCTTTGCTACCTACAGGAATCCAGAAGCTCATGCTATCGCCAAGCACTTTGAAACCATTTGCACAAAGGCTAATAAGGCCAGCTACAAAGCCACCGGACACAATGTCTGTCATACCGGAGCTAGATTGAGGGCCTTGTTCACCATTGTGAGAGCCAACCTTTAAAATTTCTGCTGCTGCACGGCCTTCAGGATATGGTAGATCACTATTCACTACCATGGCACGACGCAATGGGATGGTGAATAATACACCTAGAGAACCACCACAGGCACAGAGCAAAAATGTTTGCCAGAATGGAAAGCCATTCCAATACCCAAGCATGAGTAAACCTGGCAAGATAAAGATAATAGCGGACAATGTACCAGCGGCAGAAGCCTGCGTTTGTACCATGTTATTTTCAAGAACGTTAGAATCCTTGAAAAAACGCAAAATCGCCATTGAAATAATAGCAGCCGGAATGGATGACGAGAACGTCAAACCAACCTTCAAACCAAGATATACGTTAGATGCTGTAAAAATAACAGTAATCAATGCACCAAGTAGCATCCCACGTAACGTCAGTTCCGGCAGATGAAGGTCATGGCTCGTAAAGTCATGTTTCATAAGTACTTACCTCCTCTGTGAAATCATAAACTTAAAACAATATACTAAGCTACTTCCATTTTATCGTGTTAAAGCGATGATTTCAATATATATGCGACATTTATAATGTATACATATAAAAGATTATAAATTTAGCTTCCTCCAACAGATATCTTAAAAGGTCTATTCTGTACCCTAAACACTTTATTAGGCGTGGTAGCCCTCCAAAAGCCTCCAAAGCCACCTACCCCGCTCCGTGGGGCCGCTAAGTCATTTTGGACTATCGTCTTTTCCCTCTCAAATCAGCATTATATAAAACATGTATACAAATTGAATATAAATCATTACATATATATTGTAAGGAGGAGATAGGTGTATATGCGCATTATGCATATACACCTATCAATTATATGAAAATAGAAATCATTCTCTTTTATTCTGTACAAATATACAGGATTTTATATAATTAAAGTACCGACAGTAGGGTCGGCATGTCTTTTAAGGAGGTTGTAAACATTATGGAAACAAGAATTGAATATGATTCAATGGGACCAGTCGAAGTCGACGCTAGACGAATTTACGGACCTCAAACGCAACGCTCGTTCAATAATTTTAAAATCGGTGACCACCGCATCCCTATTGAACAAATCAAGGCGCTTGCGCTTGTAAAAAAAGCATGTGCTTTAACCAATGCAAAGTGTGGCGCAGTAACTGAGGAAAAAGCGAAACTCATCGCTCAAGTAGTAGATGAAATCGTGGACGGCAAATGGGATGAAGAATTTCCGTTAACCGTATTCCAAACAGGCTCTGGCACACAAACTAACATGAATGTGAACGAAGTCATCGCTCACCGAGCTAAACAGTTAGATGAATCCAATCCGCTTCATCCTAACGACGATGTAAACCGCGGCCAAAGTACAAACGATACATTCCCTACGGCAATGCATATCTGTGCGTACTTTGAAATTACAAAACGCGTAATTCCTGCATTGGACGGCCTTATCGGATCCTTTGAAAAGTTGCAAAAAAAAGGAAAAGGCTTGCAAAAAGTTGGTCGTACCCATCTACAAGATGCTACTTTCATCATGGTAGACCAAGAAATTAGCGCCTTTGTGGACGGCCTAAAAACTGCCAAAACTATGCTCATTCAAAATGCCGACCACCTCCTCGACGTAGCACTCGGTGGTACTGCCGTTGGTACTGGTGTAAACACACCTAAAGGCTATCTAGACGTTATGGAAACTGTATTGCCAGAGGTAACAGGCGCTCCATTCCGCGTTAAGAATAACAAATTCCAAGGCCTATCTTTGAAAGATGCATTTATGATGGCTCACGGTGCACTTAACACATTAGCGACTACCCTATTCAAAATCGCTAACGATGTGCGTTTCTTAGGCTCTGGCCCTCGCTGTGGCTACGGCGAATGGCATCTTCCTGAAAACGAACCGGGCTCCTCCATCATGCCAGGCAAGGTAAATCCTACTCAATGTGAAGCTTTGACCATGGTATGCGCCCAAGTATTCGGCCACAATACGACTATGACACTCTGTGCAGGTAGCGGTGCATTCCAATTGAACGTATACATGCCTATCATGATCTATGACTTTGTTGAAAGCTGTCGCCTCCTTGCAGATGCTATGAATTCGTTCACAACACACTGTATCGACGGTGTAGAATTCGTACCTGAAAAACTCAACTTCTTTGTAGAACAATCCCTCATGATTGCTACATCCTTAACACCATACATCGGCTACGATAAGAGTGCTAAAGTAGTAAAAGAAGCGTACAAACGCGGTTGCTCTATTAAAGAAATCATCTTGGAAGAAAAACTAATGACCGAAGACGAATTTGCCGAAGCAGTTCGCATGAAATAAAATCTCTCTCATCTCTATGACATATCTGTAACATTCTCTCATACCTCAAATGAACGGAAAAAGCCCCGATACATTATGTATCGGGGCTTTCTAGTTATTATGCCACTCCGTCAAAGAATGTAATGACTGTAATTTCTCGTGGGCAGTTGATACGGATTGGGAACCAGTGTCCTGTGCCATTATTAACATAGCACACGCTTTGTTCTTGTACATAGCGACCTTTTGTATATGGTGTGCCCGTTGGTACTAATGGCATGCCCATGAATACGATTTGACCTCCGTGTGTATGACCAGATAGAGTCAATGGAATTTTACGTTCAATAGATTCTTCGAAGAATTCAGGGTGATGAGCCAATAGAATAACAAAGGCATAGTCTGGAATTCCAGATAAAGCTTTGTTAATCATGGCTTCCCTGTTATCCTTTTTACGATCGTTATCGTACGCAACGCCCGCAATATATACAGGTTGTTTGCCACCCATGATTTGAATATTACTATTCACGAGAATATTCATAGGTGTATTTCGTTTAAGTGCGTCAAGTACCTTATTTACATCGTGATGATACTCGTGATTTCCCAAGATAAAGTCAACCCCATCTGGGATTTGTTTTGCAAAGGTTGTCAGTCTTTCACAGACTTGCGGCAACCATGCAAGCTTATCAATAAGGTCGCCAGTGATAACAACGCGATTAGGTTTTTGTAAAAGCGCTAGTTTCAGGATTTCATCAAAGTCATCTAAATCGATACTCGGTCCTATATGAATATCACTAAGTTGTACAATTTTATAGTTTTTCAAACCAGGTGGTAGATTCGTGTAGCCAAAACTTTCATGCGTTACCACTACCTCTTGCTGACCTGCAAAGGCAGCATAGCTAGAGCCACCGATAGTAGCCAACGGCACTATTGTTGCAGCAGTTCTAAAAAAGGCGCGACGGCCTGTTCTATTTTCCTCTGGTGTTTTGCTCCAAATCTTATTGATTGTCCAATATAATAGACTAAGTATGATAAATACAGGAATCGCTAGGAATACGCCAAAGAGTAATCCGTAGCTTTCAGTACGGAACATATTCATCAAAGGATAGTACATCGTACCATATAAATCCACTTGATTGAGTATATAGTATCGGATAGCCGCGAACCACGCACCGATAATGATGATATAGCCCACCCAGGCAGGCCATTTCTTTTTAGGCTTCCACAAGTTGAGGAATAGAGCCCAAAATCCTACCAATCCTATTACGAGGATGACAGAAAAAATGATATTAAATAGAATTCTCATTCATTGCTCCTACAAATTACTTTGCGATTTCCGTCAGTTTACCATGAGGTCCCGCCCAAGCATAGTCGGAGAACTCATCGCGCTTGATGAACATCCAGTCCTTTGGTAATTGCTGTTGGATATCTGCAATCGATATATTATTAGCGTCCCTTGTGTACGTTAAATCACCGCGGAATGCTTTCATAAACCATTTTCGGTGAGAAAAAACATGTGTTATTTCTTTCACAAGTACTGATTGCAAGGATAGATCAAATCCAAGGGCCTGAACTAATTCCTCAAGGCCTCGTTCTCCGTCCTCAAAGGCAGATACCATTTCCACAGATGGGAATTCCCACATGGATCGTAAAAGTCCACGGTTCGGCCGTTTATGCAATAAATAATAGCCTTTATACTGCAAGATTCCCACGAATAAAGGCACCTCTACTACCTTTGTTTTCTTGATGCGCACAGGCAGTTTATCTGTATCCTCATGTTGGTATGCTTCGCACATATTTACAATAGGACATTCCCCACAACGTGGAGTTTTTGGAATGCACACAGCAGAGCCAAAGTCCATCAAGGCTTGGTTAAAATCGCCAGGTCGATCATGAGGCAAAGTCTCCTCTACGATAGCCGTAATAGCCTTTTTACCCTTAGTACCCAAGATATCGTCAAAGATGCGATATAAACGAGCATAAATGCGCAACACATTGCCATCTACAGCCACTTCTGGTTCGTTGTACGCCATAGATAGTACGGCTCCAGCCGTATAAGAACCTACGCCCTTTAGGGACTCCATGGTCTTACGATCATGAGGCACGATACCGCCGTAATTTTCAACTACGTCCTTTACACCGAGGCGCAAGTTACGAGCACGGCTGTAATAGCCAAGCCCTTGCCAAGCGTGAACCACCTCATCTTCGGAGGCCTTTGCCAAATCCTCCAAGGTTGGAAATAGACGCATCCAGTTATCATAATAGGGTTTCATCGCCTCAATGCGCGTCTGCTGACTCATCACCTCGGACACCCATATTTTATAAGGGTCCCCACAACCGCGCCACGGCAACTCCCGCTTATGTACATCATACCACGCCAATAGCTGTGGCACCCACTTTGGGTTCTTTTTATCAGTCATATTACCTCAATATATTATAAATTTAGGAGTCTAGTACCACTTTCACGGCTACATACTCCCTATTTTATACTCCAATACCCACCAGATAACGATTTTAACGTTAAATTGTAACAAATCGTACATTCATCATCCATTAATATACAGATCGATGCGCGCCAAGTGTTCGCTTTCAAGAACAGTATCAACAGTGGTCAAATCAATCTTATCCACCATATTATTATCTCGTCCAAACACAATAGGTCCTTTTAATTTCTTACCTTCTAACAACATCGGCAACCATCTGCGGTCACCATCCCACATATGTTCATAAGGAATTTGATTTGGTTCTAGCCAATGAGGCTCCATTTCGTCTGTTTCCTCTACATCGCCTGTGAAAGCACGCAAGAAATACACATAACTCACGTGCGTTAAGCTTTCATCAAAAGGAAATTGAAAATCAAAAGCCGCGACACATTCTAAGTCTTCAAGATTTCCCTGAAGGCCAGATTCCTCATAGAGTTCGCGAATGGCACACTCTCGGAAGCTTTCACCATCATCAAGTTTACCACCGAAACCATTATATTTATTAGCCCCAAAACCACGCTTCTTACGCCCTAACAATATACGATTTTGTTCATCAATGGGAAATACGAGCGTCGTTGGTTTCATAGGGCCTCCTTAGTCACAAAAATAACACACTATTATTATACCATTATTTCATGTACGAATGTGCTAGTTGTGGTATGATTAAGAGTATAGAATTTCTTACAAGGGAGGAGGCACATGATGAACAAACCACTTAGATTTAATATTGAATTAGGACGGACAAAGCCCGTCAATATTCGCAATGAACAAGTGCGTTGTCCCTTCTGTGATCGTTCCAAATTAACGGATATTCTCGATACATCAGGCCATATTATATGGCTCATGAACAAGTATCCTGTATTAGAAAAAACTTGGCCTACCGTCATTATCGAAACGGAAACTGACGAAGGCGAATTTTCTACCTTACCTACAGACGAAGCCGCCCATATTCTCCAATTTGGTCTCGATAAATGGCGCGAAACTCGTCAGCGTAAAGAGTTCAAATCCGTACTGTTCTTCAAGAATCATGGCTATATGTCCGGTGGCTCTATTCGTCATCCTCACAGCCAAATCATAGGCCTTGAGAATTACGATTACCACAAAGATATTACGGCCCAAAATATGGAGGGTTGGCTCTTGCACGAGGATCAAGATGTACGCATCACCTTGTCTACCCATCCGATTATCGGGTTCTTTGAGTACAATATTCGCTTCAAACCAGATGCGCCGGTTCGTGCTGTAGCCCTTCGACTACAGCAAATTTTGCGCTATGTATTGCATAGTGTAGCAAACTTTAGCCAGTCCTATAATTACTTTGTATATAATCTTGAGGACGGCTATGATTACATCAAAGTAGTGGCGCGCTATGTAACGACGCCCCTCTATGTAGGATACAAAATACCACAAACTTGCGATGAGGGACGAGCTGCTAAAATCAAGCACGATATTACGCCTTATTTTCAAGCTACTAAATAGCTCTAACCATATACCGTACATAATTTGATATATAATTTTATATATGGTTTTAACCATACATATTTGAAAGGATTTTTATGAAAGTATTTGCCATCGGCGACCTCCATCTATCTGGCAATCCTCCCACGAAGCCGATGGATATTTTTGGTCCTCACTGGAATGATCACTGGGCCCGCATCAAAGAGCATTGGAATGCCAATGTAAGCGATGAAGACATCGTCTTTCTCGTAGGTGACATGAGCTGGGCCCTCCGCCTCGATGAAGCGGCCTGCGATTTACAAGAAATTGCATCTCTACCTGGTAAAAAATATATGATTCGCGGCAACCATGATTATTGGTGGGCATCAGCGAACAAGATGCATAATCTCATGGGCGACGCTATTACCTTTATACAAGGTCACGGCACCGCAGAACTCATCCAAACCGAAGAAGGTCCGCGCCTTATTGCATTCGGAGGAACGCGTGCCTACCTCTGTCCTGGAGACTCCCACTTCTCTCCGGAAACGGACCAATCCATTTATGATAGAGAAGTGATGCGTACTGAAGCGGCACTTCAAGAAATGGATAAAGCAATACATAAAGTACTTGAAGAACTCAGGACGGAAACAAAGGTCTGTATAACAGAATCATCCGGTTCTAAAAAGTCCTATTCACCAACACCTGATTCTATTATAGATATAGAGACTATTCCTGTAACAAAGTTATTGTTGCTACATTACCCTCCATTTAACGAATCCAACGCTCCTTCTGGATTTACGGACCTATTAGAACAATATAAAGTAGATATCTGCATCTTTGGCCACTTACACGATCAAATTTCTTTTAACCGAATTCCAAAGGAGTTTAGTACGACAAAACTAGAATTGGTATCTGCAGACTATCTAGACTTCAAGCTAAAGCAAATTATTTAAGGAGAGACCATGAGTCGCATTCACAAAGAACATTTACAAGCAGGCTATATCTTTGGTGACACCGTCAACCAAGAATATATATACTTGCCCTCTGGTGAGGTAGGTACGGAGCATCCGTTAGCTGTCCTAGAAACACCAACGAAGCGCGAAGATATTACATTGGACGAAGCCGTCCATATGATTGATACCCTAACGCTAAAACGTTGTAGCCATCCTACACTAGGTAAAAAATCATTTTAATAACGCAATCAATAATGCAATTAATTGAACAAAGGAGGCCGTTTATCACAGCCTCCTTTGTTTTTTCTTTAGTTTATACAAGAACTATTTTGTTGTCTTCCTTTTAGTTTAAAAGGTTAATTCATGACAAGTAATTACTTCGCATTACGCTCGATATGACTACCATAAACATCTCTGTAATCATTAGTTTGCTTATTGTCTTTATTGTTTACACGAAGTCGTTCTACCTTATGACGATCATTGTCTTTACCAGAGATTCGATCCACACGAATGCGATCCAAGTCACGAAGACGAGCCAATTCAGGATTAAATTCGTTAATCGCACGCCCCATTTTACCATCAATTGGAGCACCCAATTGTAAAGCACGGTAAATGATCGCAGCATACTCATAACGAGTCATCGTACGATCGCCTTTAAATTCGCCATCAGGATAACCTTCAACAAGACCTTTATCAGCCAAGTCTTTTACATATTCATAAGCCCAATGATTAGCCGGTACATCAGGGAAGTTCACATCTTTCTTGTCATACTGAGGTGCCATTCCCATGGATGCCTTCATTTGTTGAATCTCTACATTTTGGGCTTTTACAATGGCCTTTAAGTCCTGAACCTCTTTAGCCAAAGCTACTCTAGAAGTAGATACACCATTTTTTTGACCTAATTTCAAAGAAACGCCGGCATTGACCATGTTTTCACCGTTACCCATGGATCCAGCTACGCTGAACATAGTGTCTTCATTTGGTCTGTAGAAAGCACCTAATGCCATCGCATTTTCACCGGCATAGTTACCGTAACCAGCCGCAAAATTCCATTTATCATCAGGATCAAAATCCAATGGATGAATAGCCGCTAATGCAGCCGCACCAGCACCAACTTTTCCTATTTTGCTATTTAATAGGTTCACACCATTACTAATACCGCTAGTAGCTTGATACAATTGGCTACCGTTAACGGCATCTTTAGATGTAGCGGATACTTCACCATCGGCTACATTAGTGATTTTATTGCCACCATTATTTAGACCTTTATTGTCCAAAGAAACATTACCAAATTTAACTTTATCTACAGATACTTTGTAATCAGTACCACCAGCAGCATTTGTGCTTGTAGTTACAGTTACATTATTACCTGCAGAAATACTAGTATGTTTTTTAGCTTCTTTTAATGCTTCTGTGGCTAAAGTCTTATTATATTCAATACGACGTTCATGACTTTCGATACGCTCACTATGATTTTCAATTCGAGCATCATGATTATCAACACGATTATCTAAATAATCTAAACGCTTATCTTGATTGTCAATACGTTTTTCTTGATTATTCATACGTTCAGTTTGATTTTTTAATTGAATGTCATGATTTTGAATTTGATCTTCATGACGAAGTAAATCAGCATCTTGACGAAGATTTTCTTTAGTTAAACGAGTAATTTGATTATCATGATTTACAATTAATTTATTATGTTTTTCTAATTCTTGACTATGTCCATTTAAAATATCTTCATGTTTTTGTAAGACATCTGTATGATCTTTTAATTTTCGTTCATTGTCGGCAATTTTTTCTTTATTTTTATCGATTTCATTAATATTATTTTGAATTAATGTATTGTGATTATTAAGAATTCCGCCCACTGTATTTGCTACTGCATATAATTGACTACCATTTATAGCATCCGTGCTATCAGAAGATACTTTCCCAGATGCTACATTAATCACCTGACGTTCTTTACCAGATGCACCAACACTCGTAACGCCGTTACGAGCTGACCCTACCCCGGCAAAGCCGGAATAGTTAATACCATTTATATTAGCTTGTGTTTCTGTTGTGGCAGCTCTATCGGTAGATGCATTGCCTAAGAGAACACTATTTCCTTGTGTCGACGTCACATTACTACCCAGTACATATGTATTTGCTTGTGCTACGTTATTACTAACCCCAAAAGCACCAGAATCAATGCCAGAAACAGAATTACTGCTACCAATTCCAACTCCACCACGTGCAGTAATCGTATTACCTGAACCTAGTGCAACAGCATTTGCAGCACCAGCATTAGCATTATTACCTACAGCAGTTGCACTCTCTTCAGCTTTTGCATTATATCCAACGGCTACTGAACGATTTCCCTTTGCTCTAGCATCATTACCATATGCTGAAGAGAAATTACCAGATGCCTCAGCATTAAATCCAGTAGCGGTACTTGAAATACCACTAGCCTTTGTACTATTGCCAACCGCTGTAGAAGCTTCAGCAGATGCTTTAGCGGATGAACCAAAGGCATTTGAATTACGGCCTGAAGAAACTGATCCATGACCTATTGCAGTAGCATTTTCACCTTCTGCTCGTGCACTCCGACCAATAGCATTAGTATTATTAGCAGTTGCCTGTGCACTTCGTCCGATAGCTAGTGAAGTCTCACCAGATGCGGTAGAAGACTGTCCTACAGCAGTTGAATATGAACCGGATACCGTATTTCTGAAACCTACTGCTAAACTATGGTCACTGGTAACCGTATTTTCATCACCAAAGTGACGTGAATACTCTGTCGGATTTCCTTGTGCTTCTACATGTAATACAGTTCCCGTACCTAACGCAAGTAGTATTGCCAATGATAATGCAACTTGTTTGCTTTTCATCGTTTACTATTCCTCCCTACATCTAAAATTATAAATACAACGGATAATATATTATCATTTATAATATATATTCAACAAAACTCAGCATAAAATATGTCCATTATTAAATAATGTATTATCATTATCCTTAACTATTATTGTACTTTAAATATTAAATGAAGTAAACGATTTTTTAACAAAATAGATAAAATTATCAATTTTATCGATAAATAAAAATTCTATCAAATTCATCATACTATAATTTAATAGCATAATAACAATATAAGGAGATAAGATTTATCTTATCTCCTTATATTGGCTATATTAACTATATTCATTATACTAGCTATACTAATTATTCTAGTTATATTATTTGCTTTAGCTATATTACTTAAAATAGCTATATTGGTTATTCTAGCTAATCTTGTTATACTAGCCTATTAGCCCAAGAATCCTCCATGACCCATAGCTATACAATCTTCTTTGGTGATTTCATCATCTACGATGAGGCGTGGCACAATTTCATCAAAAGCAGTCGGTTTGCTGAACAATACACCACCTGGTACACCAAGAATTGGTGTGCCATCTGCACAGTAAGCAATGCAAACCATGGACCCTGGTAACACAGGTAATCCATAGGTAACTACTCGATTTGCATAGCGTTTAATCGCTCCTGGAGTGAGATCATCTGGGTCAACGCTCATACCGCCAGTGCAGAAAATGATATCTGCGCCTGCTGCTTTCACCTTGTCGATAGCCGCCACGATATCGTCTGTATTATCCGTTACAATTTCGTGAGCTACCTTTATAACACCAAATTCAGCACAACGTTCTTCAATGATTGGTGTGAAAGCATCTTTAATACGACCTTCAAATACTTCAGAACCAGTCGTAACGATACCCATTGTTTTGCGCACGAACGGCTTTACATGTAACAAAGGCTTACCATCAGCAATTTTCTTTGCATCTTCTACTTGTTGTTCTTCTAACAACAATGGAATACAACGCATGCCTGCTAGTTTATCGCCTGCTTTCACAGGTGTATTATTAAATTTTGTTACAATGGTCAACTCACCAATGCTATTGATAGCATGTAATCGGTCTACATCAACCTTAAAAAGGCCATCTACATCCGCAATGGCTTCAATTTTACCTTGTGCCATAGGGCCATCGTGCATGTTTTCACCGCCTGCCATATGGTATAAAGCACGAGCTACATCCTCTTCATGCAAGAACCCCTCATCTTCCGGCTCCATTACAAATACATGTTCCTTGCCAAGATCCAAGAGTTTAGGAATATCCTCTTCTGTAATTACATGGCCACGGCGGAAGGGCGTGTCTTTCACCTCACCTATGACGATTCTTACGAGATCGTGTAATAATGTTTGCCCTACGGCATCTTGTGTTCTAATAGATTTCATAATATCTCCCAAGTCATTAATAACAAAATACGCTATTATATAACATCAAAATGTATTTAATACTATTATTCAATATTAATATGTTTACATAGTACAGAGTAGACGCACTATTAGCATACCAACCCAACAGAGAATTAGGCCCCCTATTACTTGTACCACACCGTACCATAACGCTTGTACATAGGATTCAGCCATCATAAGCTGTAGCATTTCAAAGGCAAAGGTTGAGAAGGTGGTAAATGCACCTAACCCACCTACAACGAGGAAGAATCTCGCCCATTGAGGTAGATCTGGCTTTTGCATATAAAGGCCTAAGACTAAACCGATAATGAGGCAACCAACGAGGTTTACTACTACCGTACCATACGGAAACGAGCTGACCTTTGTCATCACCCATTCACCGAGAGCCATACGGCATAAGGCCCCAGTGGCGCCACCGAGGGCAACGGCTATGTATTTTTCCATATTGCCTCCTCTACTCAAGATAACATACTAAATGGTATGATCACATTACTATAGCATACATGTAATACTACTTTCACAATTCGTGTAATTATCTGTAATAGCCGATAATTATCTAGTTTTCTATATTAGTCAGATACTAACAATCTCAGTATACTATATTTAGAGAGTAGGGAAAAGGAAGGAGTCCCTATGCACCCCTCGTCTACACCACTCACCAAACTGCGGATCAACACATACGAAGACCCGTTTTTACAACATCAATATGTTTGTTTAGGTCATAAAATTGCCATTATTCGCGTATCCCTAAATATGTCTCAGCAAGAGTTAGCTCGTCATATTGGTATCAGTCGTAGTTATTTAAGTAAATTAGAATGTGGTACAGGCATCTCTGGCATGTCTTTGGAAATTCTTTTTAAAATCGCCCAAGCCTTTCAAATCAACGTAGGTCAACTCGTAAGACTGCGTGTTGTAGATTATAAAAACTGTAATGCGCACCTAACATCACACTATAAACGACTAGAGCTTCTGAACCACACCAAAAGAACGTCTCGAAACAAAACAAGAACAAACTAATCCGATAGACTAAAAGAACAGTTAATTAAATACAACAAATGATAACTAATTTATATCAAGATGCTCTAAATACTCTAAATAAAAATTGAATTTACTATTCAAAATAACAATCAAAAAAGCTCCGTCAATGGCGGAGCTTTTCATATGTCATTATGCCTATTACATCAGCATCAGCATCAGCATCAGCAGACATTATACTTCATTAAGTTTTTTATGTTGTACTTCTGCATTTGCTTTTTTAAAGATAAATGCATTGTTGATATGCTGACGCATAGCTGTTTCTGCAGCTACTTCGTCGTGACGTTCAATAGCGTCTACGATTTGATCATGTTCATCATCACAGTCATGTGTACGTACAGCATTGAAAGAACTGATGTACATGTCGCGATTTACGCGTTCACGGAAACCTGCTAAATAATCTACAATGCGTTCATTGCCAGAGTAATGAGCAATCATTGTATGGAATCGGCTGTTTACATCAACACGTTCTGTGGCATCTTCAATTTCATGCATTTCTTTACAAAGGGTTCTTAGCTCTTGTACTTGCTCAGGTGTAGCATGACGAGCACATAATCTAGCACCAAGTCCTTCCATTACTTCACGAACTTGGTAAAGTGCTACGATTTCTTCTGGCGTGTCAGCTTTTACAGTAACACCTTTCCAAGGAACGATAACTACGAGATTATCTTTAGCCAATTTGCGGAATGCCTCACGCACAGGTGTAGCACTCACTTGTAATTGTTCTGCAATCTTTACTTCGTTAAGCTTCTCTTGAGGCATCAATTCGCCTGTTAAGATAGCTGTTTTTAATGTTAAATATACTTGTTCACTGAGAGGTAATCTTTCGATAGAATCCACTGCGGACAATTTGTATTTATCTTTTGAACTTTGTCTTCCCATTACTAGCCCCTAAACCTTACTAACCATTCATGCTTTCAGACTTTCAAAGAACGGTTAAAATGAGTATAATATAGTATACAACATATCTTAGACAGTATGTTGTGCGAAATTAAGTGCATACATTACAATTATAGAACTCATCATTAAGACTGTCAATTTAACTATAGATAATAGCTATATCTCATTTTTGAAAGTAAGGAAGTATACTATGAGCCGTTGTTTGATTATCATCAACCCTGTCTCAGGAGGCGGTGCAGCGCGCCGTTACGCCCTCGATTTACAATGGAAATTGAGTACCTTGTTCGAAACGATTGAGGTCAAATTCACCAGAGGTGAAGGCGATGCTACACGTTTCGCTAAGAACGCTTGTGAGCGCGGGTTTGATGCCGTATTCTGCATGGGTGGTGACGGCACTGTTAACGAAACCGTTAATGGTATTGCCCAAGGTGGATTCTCCTGTACCTTTGGGTTTATCCCCGTTGGTACAGTAAATGATATGTCTCGTGCGCTCGGTATTCCCCAAAATCCAACACAAGCTATCAGGCGTATCGATATCAATGAAACTCGAACCATTGATATCGGCCGTTGTAATGATCGGTATTTCTGCAATAACATTGCAGCTGGCGTTATTCCTAAAGTTGTAGATGAGGTTACACCAAAGGAAAAAAGCATACTCGGCCCTCTCGCGTATTTCTTGAGAGCAGGCCAAGCATTGTTCACTACAAAGGACTACACGTACCGCATCAAAACAGAGGACGACGATTTCATTTGCAAATCTCCTCTCGTTTTAGCCCTACTTACCAATGTAGTCTCTAGCTTTGAGCGTTTTATGCCACAAGCCTCAGTAGATGATGGTTATATGCGTATCATTATCTTCAAGGAATATTTTATCCTCGATATTCTCAGCGTATTACCACTCATTATCAGTGGTGCCATCTATAATTCTCGTTATACAACGACATTAACTGTGAAAAAAGCTCATATCGAACTTCTATCTGACGTTGATGATTTATCGACTAATATGGATGGTGATGCGGGTCCGGATATGCCTGTGGATATTGAAGTATTGCCACGCGTACTCAAAGTATTTGCACCTGCAAAACACAAAAAGAAAAAAGCCTTAAATCTGCCTAAACTACCACATATATAACAAGTAATTGGTAACACAAAAGCTCTCTATCAAAAGATAGAGAGCTTTTGTGTTTATTAGTTTATAAGAATCTATGTACATTAGTCCACAATGATTGCATCGTGCAAGCGGAAGCTATAAATGTAACATGCTTTCACGGGCATCCCCGTCAATCGCTGCAAAGCCTCTTTATAGAGGTCCATTTGGATTTTATAGCGCTTAATGAGTTCTTCTCCGGATGTAACGCGATCCGTTTTGTAATCTACGAGAACCCATTCGCCATCCTCCTCAAAGGCCGTATCAATAATACCTTGGAGGAACAGATTTTCCCCGTCCTCTAAGGTGTCGTATACGCGTTTTCCTTCAAAGAGCATGCTAAACGGCAACTCTCGTTCGATACGTTTTGCATTGATAAGGTGCTTACCAAGATCAGAGCTAAAAAATTTATACAAACTCGTATCACTTAATAAATTCCGTTCTTCCTCTGTAAAAGTCCCATTCGCCACCAGTGCATCGAGTTCTTTCGTCAAAGAAGCTTGCGTATACGTCACAAGAGGTAGCCATTGCATAGCCTCATGCATCAAGGTCCCCCATTGAGCACCGGTTAATACATCATCTTCAGACTGTAATGCTTGTGGCTTTCGACCGAATACAGAATTTGCTAATTCATCCTCCGAAACTATAACAGGCTGAACACTAATATTACTACTGTCATCGGCACTAAGATTCGGATTCGTTGTATCCAGCTCGATAGCCTGAACCGCATCCGACACGGCTCGTTTAGCACCCAAATCTACCATTGCAACCGATTTATTAAGAGTGTCTATATTTCCTGCCTCTAGTTCTCGTTCTTGGAACCGTCGTTTCAATTCACTAACGGAGATTTTTGCGATCCGGCGAGTAGCATCATTGTACGGATAGCTATAGTTGAATCGGTCCACGATTTCCTGCGGTAATTCTACGGAATTAACAGCTTGTAACTCTCGTACCTTATTAATCGTAGTCTCGTCGATATCCGCTTTGTAATCGAGATCACCATAAAGAGAGCCATCATGGATTTCAACCTTTAAACGACACTGTTTATCCGGTAAATCAAAATAGGTGGGTCCTTCGTACTCGATGGCTACGCGCAATGGATTACCGCCATCTAAATGACGAGCAAAGCCCATCATCACCCAATCTAGATAGGTATTAGCTTGTGTGATAATATCTGTCGGTAACTGTTGAGTTTCTACGGAAGCCGCATTTTTAATGAGCTCACCCATGGTGCTTAATACACCTTTAGAATTTTTAAAGCCTTTAATAAAGCCTGTCATGAATAGCTTATCTCGTGCCCGTGTCAAGGCAACATAGAGAATGCGCTGCTCCTCCGCCTTGAGGGCCGCCTCTTTTACGTCTTTCACATAGAACCAGGGCATGGTCGGGAAGGACACTCGAATATCCGGAAAATATCCTTTCAAACCAAGGCCTGCATTTTTATCGATAAGAAGCTCTGAACGCAAGTCCATCATGTTGAATCTTTTTTGTACACCAGATAAAAATACTACAGGGAATTCAAGGCCCTTACTCTTATGGATGGTCATGAGGCGCACCACATTATCCGCCTCGCTCACCACATTAGCAAGTGGCATATCTTGGTTGCTGTCGCGCAAGCTTTCCACAAAGCGCAAGAACCTAAAGAGCCCACGGAAGCCAGAAGCTTCATAGCCCTTAGCTCTATCATATAAGGCAAGCACATTAGCGCGGCGCACGAGACCATTCGGCATAGCCCCTACATAATTTACGTAATCTTGAGATTCGTAAATATCCCATAGCAAATCGGTCACACCATGGCGACGCGACAAAGTGCGCCACCGCTCCATATGTCCAATGAAAGCTAATAAGCGCTCATCTTGAGCCTCTTCTGCATAGGTTGGCATGAGCGACCATAGAGAACCCTCACCAGACAGGCGCAATGCGCCTAGTTCGTTGGCATCAAGACCTACCAGGCCAGAGTGCAATACGGCAGCCATCGGCAAATCTTGTTCCGGATTATCTATGATGGATAACAACGCCAATAAAAGTTGAATCTCTTGTGCTTCAAAGTAACCGTCTCGCTCATTTACAACCGCAGGAATCCCCGCTTGACGCATGGCTTCTACGGCACGCGTCCCCCAGCCCGCTAAGGATCTGCGCAAAATAGCAAAGTCTCGCCACTCGATTTGACGGAATGTGCCATCTGGATTTTGTACCTGCTTCTTAGCCGCATGAATTTCCTTGATTTTTTGAATGATGAAATCTAGCTCACGCTCGTTGTTTTCAGGATCATCTCCTTCGTCCTCGTCACTTTCACTAGCACCAAGGGTATCCTTACTCACATCTAAGAGCTGCAATTCCACGTCGCCTCCAACCCAATCCTCTGGTGCATCCTCTACGATGCGGCCAGGAATGAGCGATTCAGCCTCTGTATAATTAAGCTCTGCCGCGTCTTCCGTCATGATTTGGTAGAACAAGAAGTTCGTAGCAGCCAAAATATTTGCGTGAGATCGGAAATTCTTCGCTAGGTCGATACGACGTTCTACCGCATCATTGCCGCCGTACGTATTATATTTCTCTATGAACAGAGAACTATCGGCCATACGGAAGCTATAAATAGCCTGCTTCACGTCCCCCACATAAAACCTATTATCGATGCGAGAAATCAAGTTAATAATCGTCTCTTGCACGCCGTTCGTATCTTGGTATTCATCAACCATGATTTCTTTGAAAGTATCTTGTAGTTCCTTCGCTACTTCAGATGGCTGAGGATCATCCTCTGTGCCAGGCTCAACGAGAAGGGCCAAGCATAGATGCTCAAGGTCGCTAAAATCCATGATGCCTTGCTCTTGTTTCATATCCCGATACGCTTGATGGAACGCAATCGTCAGTTCTACTAACCCGTCTATGATTGGATATTGAGCCTTAAACTGCTCTTGCAAGGTAGCCTCCGGAACGGTGAATATAGCGGTTTGCATAGCTTTGAGGTCATCTTTATTTTGACCACCCAAAGATTTAAACTCTGCCACCAATATAGGGTCATAGGCTTGCGCCTCTTTTGAGCCCATACGGAACTGATCTTTAATAAAGGTATCCATATGTTTACAAGCTTCCCCCATGTCGTCCCAAGTTTGAGCCGCTGAAAGCATGCCTAGTGCAGCCAGTTGATTATCGTATATGTTTTGCCATTTATGAGGTCCTGTTGGATCGAGCAAGATTTGTTCCATCCGCTCTAAGCGCTCGCGAATGCGATCGATGACAGCCATGTGATTAGACCACATATATTGACCCCACAACGTATCACTAGGGTTTATGTCCATCGCCTCTTTATAAGGCTCTAAGGCTTTGCGTAGCCATCCATCGGGATTGGCGAGGGACATGGCGTAGTTATACAGGGACATAATCTTCGCCGTTAAGCCCGCATCGGATTTATCATCGCTGAAGAAATCCGCTAGCTCATAGATATTATAAAGGCCCTCTTCATAGGATTTAGTTAACAAATCGGCTAATACCTCTTGTTGTAGCAATGCCATTTCTGCTTCATTGCCGATGCGCGCTGTCGGATTAATGTCGAGCTTATAGAAATAGGACCGGATTACCCATTGGCAAAAGGAGTGCAATGTAGAAATATGAGCCGAGGGCAACAGATTGAGCTGTCGTTCAAGGCGCGCTTGTAGTGCAGCATCATCTGTAGATTCCATGGCTTTAGCCAAGGCAAGGCCAATACGAGCACTCATCTCTTGAGCTGCAGCCTTTGTGAAAGTTACAACCATGAGTTCTTGAACGGATAAGGGGTTATCCATATCCTTAAGGCGCGTAATAATGCGCTCTACGAGGACCGCCGTCTTACCTGAACCGGCAGCGGCCGCAACAAGTAAGGTCTGATTATCTAAGGAGGAATCCTTAGGCGCTATAATAGCAGACTCCTGCTCTGGCGTCCATTTAACACCCATGGTTTTCACCTCCTTCGCTACTATTATTTCCGTCATTATTGTTATTTCCGTTATTGCTGCTATTTCGGTCGTTATTGCGATTCCCATTGTTATCGCTATTTTCGTCGTTTAAGACCTCTTTCATCCGTTCTAATGCATCATCTTCGGACAATTTAGACAAATAATTATATCGATTACGGCTAGAGTCAAAGCGACATACCGTTCTGTAGTCGCAGAATGTACAAGGTCTAAGGCCATTCAATTGATATGGCTTAATCGGGAACTGCCCTTCCCCAATGTGACGACCCGTCTCAGCCATCACGTGATTTGTATAGCGGCACATTATGTCAAATTCACCTGTAGACTTAACCTTCCGCAAATCTCTGCTAGAAATGGTTTGATCTTTTTTCGTAGCAATCGGCACATAAGGCCCTCGCTTAGATCCATAGGACAAGAACTTATTGTCAATATGCGTCAACAACTCTATATCATCGGAGAAGTACCCACTGTTTTGCCAAGCATCGCTTTCATTAGCCAACGAAACCGCATCTTCATAAGATATAGGCGCATCAGCAGGGATTTTAGGGTTCTTCACGTAAGAGTAAACCACCGCCGCAGGGGACATAGATCCGCCATGTGTTTTACCATAAGCGGACTCCAAAGCCAACAGATAGGTCATGAGTTGCAGTTTAAGTCCATAATAGACATCTTGGGCCGTCACATGAGCACCACCCGACTTGTAGTCGATAACCATGCCATAGGTTTGATCATTTTTTGTATATTCGTCGATGCGGTCAATTTGACCGATGAGTCGCAAGTAACGGTTTTCACCAAGAGGGACTCGAATAGGATCCCAGCCACCTTGACGACCAAAGTCTTGCTCTAAATACTTCGTATCAAAATCGCTGCGCTTAGACCACTCTATGAGGCGGTCTACCGTCACATGTAATGTTCTCTGTACACGCTGTTCAATGGCCTTTTGGTAGGCATCGCTCGTTTCTTCACCTAGCTGATTTTCTTGCAAGATTTCGTCTGCCACAGTACGGCATAGATTTTCTTGTTCCTCTTCGTCGAGGTCACGCCATTGTTTGTTATTTTCTAATAGATAATTACCTAAGCGCTCTAAATTAGCATGTAAGAACGTACCGATTTCAGGAGCTCCAAAGGAGCGTACTGGACGTGGTTCTAGTTTCAAACCATATTGGGCATAGAACTTAAACGGGCATTGTTGGTATCGTTCAAGGCGTGTCACAGAACCAGACATGTAGCCTTTAGACAAGAATAGACCATTCACTAAATCCTGCGTTATGACAGGCACATCGTTGTTATCTCGAATGCCACGTGACACCTCCGCTAAACGAGGACGATAGGTTTCGCTTTCACGAGCCCAGTTATAGAGTCCCCACCAAAGAGGATTGACCTCATAACCACTAAAGAGAGCCCCCCAACGCTCAGATAGCAATGACAGACTTTGGAGTGGGCGCCACACGTAATCTGCCTCTGTATCAGGTGCAATAGAGAGAGGAATCTCTACCGCCTGATCTACGTACCCAAGGGATTCTAATCGTTTCACAACGAGGGATGGCTCAAGACCTGTTCCATCCTCACCAGAGCCCGCATAGGACAAGGTCAACGAATCAGACGCCCGTGTCATGGCGAGATATAATAGGAAATTCTCGTTGAAAGCCTTCGGCAAGGCCCCTTCTGCTAAGGTAATTCCTGCATCGGCCAATTCTTGACGCTCCTTATCCTTAATGAGCCCTTCATCGCCCATACTTTGAGGGAATACACCTTGGTTGAGACCCATTACAAACACCTTAGGCCACCACTGGCTGTAGCCACGTTCGATGGTAGTAATCACCACATGATCTAAAGAAGGTGGAATCATAGAGTAGTTTACATCGCTAAGGCCTTCTTCGAGGAGGAGCATCATCTCATCCAGAGTCAATATTTCATCCTTCATGACCATAGAAATTTCGTCTATAAAGGAAAGAACCGCATTATACATCTGTTCATGACTAGCTTTGGATTCTTGATCACCTATAGTTTCTGCGTCCTTCGCCCATTCATAGAGCCGCTCTGGCACTTGTAAGATTTCTAATAAACCATAAAGTTGTGTACCCCACTCAGCCCCTGTATGACCCTCCGCATTAGCAGCAAAGTCAAACCATGGAGATAATATATCCATAATGGTTTCTCTTGCTTTGTTAACACGTGCTCTGCGTGGTGCATCTACGTGGCTCTCTTCATCTTGCCCCTCATGAAAGCCTCGTAGGTACGGCCAGCTTTCACGTTCCCATTTATAATGGTCGATACCAAACTCGAGAACGTAGTTCTCTAACTCATCTACAGCCTCACGAGTAAGCGGCATCAAGTCCGTCTTGAGCAATAGAAACATGCTGTCCCGACTATAGTTATGACGCACGATATCAAAGAGAGCCGTCAATAGCTCGCCTAATGGATGGTTTTTCATAGGCCGCTGACGATCAATAAAGTGCGGAATACCATAGCGAGCAAAGACCTTTTCTAAAGTGTCACCATAGGTTTCGGACTCGCGGAGCATAATACATACATCTCGGTAACGAGCCTCTTCAGATGATTCTATATAGGCTAAAATACGACGAGCCACCGCATCGGCTTCGCGTTCCCTGTTATAGCCTCGAATAAGCGGAATCGTTTCATCTGTAGTATTTTTCTTACTAAGGCTAGCAAAGTAATTAGACTCTAGCTCTTGAACGACTTGAGGGCCCCGTTTTCCCTCAAAGCCAACCCAGTCGATACTAGAACCATAACGCTCAACCAAGGTGTCGTAAATTTCTAAAGGACGGCTGAAAAGATGCTCCCCTCGACGAGCAAATTTTAACGCCTTTGGAGCCATCGGTAAATCGATAGTAATAACGGCTTCCTTTGCCAAGTCAAACAAGGTATAAATCAGCTCGTAATGTGTGGGCGTAAACCAATGAAAACCATCGATAAAGACATGGCTATTCTCCATGAGAGGAGATTGTGGCAAAACCTCTACGATTTCCATGATAGGATCGATGTCGCGCTCCCCATGTCGACTGAGTTCCTCTTCATAGGCAGACATACAAATAGCTAACTCGCGCAATTTCTTTTGTAATACATTATTTTTAACAGACTCTGCCCCTCGTTCTAGGTCAGCAGGGCCTACACGAAAGGCGCGGAATTCAGAAAAGAGCTGTTGCAATACGGAGGAAAACTCAGGTCGCTTTGTAGCCTGTTCTAATAGCCCCAGTTCCTTTTGTTTTCGTTTCATTACAAGGCGCAACAACATAGACCGGCCAAAGCTAGATAAACTCGATTGACCCGCCCCTTTTGAACCTATAGATTGATATACCTGATAACCCAAGCGACCGAAGCCTACGACGCGAACCATAGTAAACCCTTTTTCAGGCATAAATTCAGCTAGCTCCCGTTCCACCCGATAGGTGGCAGGTTCAGGAACAAGCAAGATTATTGGTTCCCCTGGACAGTCTATCATAACCTGACGTATGTGCTCATATACGGCACGCGTCTTACCCGATCCAGCCCGTCCATAATAGACGCTAATACTCATGAGACCTCCCTAGTGAAACTTTCACCATCTCAATTGATGTAATCCACAAATGTATGTTGCTCATATCATTTAACGCATTAGATATAGCACTACACAAACTAATTGTAGCACTATACGAATTAGATATAGCGTTAAACGAAGTTTTTCGATATAATAAATTACTATACTGATTATTATTATATAGTAATATGACATTCTATGGCTAATTGTACAATATTTGACTCATCTGATTATATTTATTTATAATTAAGATAATATTTTATATTTTATTTACAATTAGCATGAATTCCTATATAATAAAAGTTAGTATCTGTGTTATTTGTAAAATCATGTATTTAGGAGTAAATTATTATGAACAAAAAACATTTAGCAACTGCTTTTGCAGTGTTTGCAGCGACAACGATGTCTTTCTCTGCTTTTGCTGCAACTATTGATGCTAATGCACGCGCTTACGAACGTGCTTCAGCAGAACAATATTCTTATCCTGCACCACAAGCGGCTACACCAGCTTACCAAACTAGTTATGCCACAAGTGCACCACGCCCTGGCTACAAACCATTGCCAGCAGTGCCTTATACAGCAGGTGATATGGCTCAACAAATGCCTGTATCTAAAGAATTAGGTGATCCAATCTTTGTGGCACCACAAACAACAGCTGTAGGTCTTCAAATCATGGATCCTATCCCTACTGAAGCCCAACCTGTATACCAAGAAACTGTAAACTCCGTAACAGCTAATGGCAACGGCAGCTCCTACGTTTCTCGCTACAAAGCTAACCAATTAAACGCTTTCGACTTGTTGTTAAATGGTAAAACTTACACATATGACTTGCCTGCATACACTAACGGCTACCAAGTGAAAACTGCTAGCTCTTACAACCGTGCTGGCAACGGTGTTGCGAATGTATTCTCTACAAACGTAATCACTGAAGCAGTTGTAAACAACAATTCTTTGCGCATCACTGTAAACATGACTCAACCAACAGCTGTAGCAGCTGCTAAATTGCGTTCCATGCAACAATCTGGTCAAGTAGCAAGTGGTGAAGTAGCTGCATTGTTCGCTTACAATGAAAGCTATGATGGTGTAAAACAAGCGGCTCATTACGATATCTTCAACAATAACGGTCGTTACATCGTTGTTAAATCCGGTGCTGTAACTGTACCAAATGGTGCGCAACACCCTTATGCAACTGCATTATTCGCAGTAACTGAAGACACTGTAGCAGCTGTAACAGTATCTGGCAATACTTCTGAAGCTTCTGATTTAGTAAAAGGCACTGCATACGCAATTGCACAATCTGCTAAGGTGTCCAATAACAAAGTATCTACTAAATCTAAAAAATAATTCGTTACGAATTTAATTGTATCTGGTGAAAGCCCCCAACTTTCACCAGCAAAAAAGACTATAAATCACTAACTCCCCCAATGAGGCAACTCATTAGGGGAGTTTTTATGTTCTTTATATTACAGTTGCATTATAGTCCCGTTACAGTTGCATTATAGTCCCGTTACAGTCGTATTATAGTGCCGTTATAATCGCGTAAAGACCTCTAATGCCTTATACGCCATTAATCGATAACCGCGCTCGTTGGGGTGTACCTCTCCGGCAAAGACAATTTGATCCGCTTCAAACAAGGTAGTATAGAAATCTATAACTTTAATATTATGCACCTCTGCGTAAGCTTTTAGCTGTTCATTAACCTCTCGTACAACCAAATCTAATCCGTCCATATCGCTATCAATTTGAGTTTCTAAACCGATAATTACCGTCCCTTTTGTACTAGCCAGCTCAATAGCTTTCACCAAAGTCTTGTACACATAGGTACTATCTCGACCTTGTAAAATATCGTTAGTGCCACACATCAAGAAAATGTGACGTGTCGGATTGGATACAGCAGTAACCGCCCAATTTTCAATATTATATATCATACCCTGTACGGAGCAGCCATCTTCACCGTAGTTTGTAAAATTAACACCCTCTATGGATGCATCACAGATTTCGACCCAACCGCGTCCATAGGGTACATCATAGCCACGCGTAATGCTATCGCCAAAACAGATGATTTCCATTTATATCCCTCCTGTACTATGACTCAATCATATAATAAAAGAACACCATACACAATATACATATTAATTACAAAAAGGACCCGTTTTGAACTGCTCTCCAATTAGATACAATTTTTAGAAAGGCAGTTTATTTACGGATCCTTTTATATTATTTAAGACGAATGAAAAACAATGCGCATGCACCGATAATAGGTGCTATAGCGATAGACATCAAGGACATTTGGTAGCTACCCGTCATAACAAGGACATTGCCCAAGAGCAGTGGTGCCAAGAGAGCCCCAATTTGATTAAACAAGTTTACAAAGCCCGCTGTAGTGCCGCGTAAATGAGGTGCTGCCGATTGAACTACAAGAGCATTAGTCAACGCACTATGCATAAAGGCACCAATACCGAGGATTGGACCTGTTACAAAGAGCATATTTGGATTTGCCGTACTTGCAAACAAGATTAAAGCGGGCGCAAATAAGAACATAACGAGCGCCGCTAAATGGTTCTTCTTAATTGGTAAGATATCAGATAAAATACCGATCGTTGGTTTCGCAATTAGCGCAGCCGTACCGAACACGCTCATGACTTGACCTGCATAGATAGCCGTTACACCTAATTGTTTAACCATGTATAAGTTCGCCCATTGCGTTACGCCCCAAGTCGTACCTGTGGCGAAGAAGCCAGCAATCGCCAAGCAACGAATATTACGGTTGGAAATGATGTGCTTCAAGTTCTCTACTAAAGACGTTTGTCCTACACCAAGCTTAGCAGCCGCTTCAGAAGCCTCGGCTTCTCGTTGTGCGAGAATTTCTGCACTCGGCTTACGCACTGTGAAGTAACATAATACAAGTACTACCAATGGCAAGATGGCTGTAGCAAGGAATGCAGTTTGCCAGCCGTAATGTGTAGCCACATATGGTGCGTAAAGGTTTACCGTAGTAATACCAAAAGACGTACAACTCATGAAGATACCTACGGCCGCCCCCCGTTGGTTCGGGCCGAAGTGATCACCGATAGCACTCAAGCAAGAAGCTTGTACAGGACCAGACATAATCCCTAATAAGAAGCGCAAGCCCCAAGCCATGTTATAGTCTGTAATGGTACTCATCAAAGCCGTTACAGCGGCCATGCCGATTAAACTAAACAAGATGGTGCGTCTGTAACCGATTTTATCGGCTAAGATACCGCCTGGCAGTACCATTAAAGCATAACCAAAGTAAAAGGCCGAAATGTGTTGAGACCCCATCTTAGCTGTAAAATGCAACGCCTCATTGAGAATAGGCATAACAGATGCCCAAGACAAGCGCATAACAAAGCTCAACAAGAACGTGAGCCACACACTAAGGAGAATTAAAATCTGAGTTCGCGAGAAACTAAGTCGATTCATACGAGCCCCTTTCTACAGAATAAAAACATATAAAGTAATCATACTATAAATACAGGATATTTTACAAACTTCAAAGATTGTTAAAATCCCCATCACAGCTTCTCAATTACCTATCTGCTATAATTGCACATAACATATACCTAGCTTTTAGTCTACATTCTTGACAAATAAATTTATATCACCTATCTTAAAATAAAAGTAGGATTATTGGTCTGACTACCTGTACCTTTATGTACAGCAGCAATAATCCTACTTTTTATTTGATGAATTGCAATAAGTAATGCGACAAAATTTATCTTAGATTCAGGAATTAAATTCCATCCTTTTAGTTTGACAGCTAATCTATCTTCGAGACTTGTCAAATCATTTGATAAACAAATTAGATCATTAATTTCATCATTCAAATCTGAATTTTGCTCTTCTAAATACATAACTACTCCTTTTATTTCTTAAAATATTTAGCAATTAACAACCTTTAGGTGCTTTACCATTTCTTGGTTTTCGAGGTTTCTTATATCGTGATTTACTTTTACCACCACGTGAACAATTTCCTGGTCCATATTCCAATCGGTAATTATTGGGGTCAAGCGTCCATTTCCGTACTGTCTAAGATTTAGCCCCATGATAACAACCGCAACGATTTCAATAGGAAACAGCATCCTTTGGATTATGTCCCATATGTGCATTCTTTAAAGAGTATTTATTACCATGTTGGTTCGGTTGTGTACCTGTGCCAGGAGTTCGTAGCTGTCGGGATCGGTGTAGATATAGATATATCTACTGTCCGGGTGGACTTCCTGCAAGAGGTGGCTGCCGTCCCAAACGAAGCGGGTTTGGTTTTCGAGGTCGTTCCCGCTTAAATCATGCGGGAATGACGTTTCTGAAACTTCTTCGTTTTTCAGACGACCTTTGCCTATTCTTCTGCCTAATGCGTCGTAGCTGTACGTCCAAGTCTCTTTGCTGCCGTCTTTTTTGAAGATTTCCGCTTTAACCAGTTGGTCGTGCAGATCGTAGAAATAGTTCTGCATTTCGCTGTCGGCCAGTTCGCGGTGGATCAGGTTGCCGAGCTCGTCGTAGTAATAGGTCGTGCCGTTGTAGGTTTTCAGGCGGTTGTCGGTGATGAGGGAACGTCCGTCTGAAAGCGGCGCGGTTGCTTTGCCCTCTCCCCGACCCTCTCCCACGGGAGAGGGGGCAGGTACAGCATGTCGTACTGCGCATCGCGCCAGTCGGTTTCGGGTAAGCCGTTTCGGGCGTTCTCTTCTTTGGACGGCACCTTCCATTGGTGCTGGGCGATGAGTTGGCCGTTTTCGTTGTAGTCGAAGCAGGTAAGGATATGCGTATAGGGAAAGGTCGTCTGAAGGTTATTTCAGACGACCTTATTAGGCTGTTGGGTCTTGACCCAACCTACAGTCACTGACACTTTATGCAAATATAGCTTGCATTTTAAAGTTCATCCAATACTCGGATGCTATCCGTGTCCTTAGTAGTTAGTTTTTTTATATCGACTTCAAAAAAACTAAGTTTCTTATTTTTGATTGTATAGTCATACATTTTTTTGTGGGTTTTGTCAAAAACATATCCTGTATATGAGTTGGCAATCTTCTGATTTTCAATAAAATCCGTGATAAATAAATTATCTTTTGATACATTTAACTCTGTCAAAAGTTGTCTAAACACATCAGGAAAATCTATTGAAAAACTCTCTGTTAACTCTTTTATATCCTGAATAAAAATATCATTTGGCATTTCATCCAATTCTATCGGCTTCATATTGGACTCCTTTAATTTTAAATAAATTTAAAAATATTAAATACTAACAGTACCTACTCTTAATTGGGGTTATGATACGCCTCAGTATCCCTGCTCTTCTCGCTCCTTTCTCGCATCTGCCACACATTGGTTTTGTAGCTCCAAGAGATTTAATTTTAGCTCCTCTTTTTTTCGCTTCTCGTATAAGTTGACGTTCAGCATCATTTAAGTGGTTGCCATCTTTCCCGCTTCTTCCTGCTGGATGTAAATTTTGTATTATTTCATCTGCACCCGCAAGACTTTGTTGCCTTCTAGAAGGCTTTGATGACAGAGAAGAGCCTGCCTGAGCAATCCATATTTGAGAGGTTCCATCAGCAAGTGTTACCCTTGCCAAGGCTAACGTAGTGAAACCATCTCTATTTTTTTCTGTCAAATTATCAGACAATTTATCAATTCTTCTTGCAAGATCCTCATCATTTTTTCTATTTGGATTGGGTATACATGCTAACCCTAAGGGATCAATCCAAATCTGAATATTAGAGACGAAAACCGATAAAGATTATCTCCACCCCGCAACCCAATCGGATCCTGATTCACAAACCTCCCCGCATCAGGCTCGTAATACCTGAAGAAGTTGTAATGCAGCCCCGTCTCACGGTCGGCGTACTGGTTTTGCAGGCGGAAGGGCTGGTAAGCGCTATCCGTTACCTTGGTTTCCTCTTTCAGACGACCCCAGCCGGTATAGTTGCCGAACCACAGCAAATTGCCGTCCTTATCGGTCATCTCTCTTGGGATGCCGATTTGGTCGCAGTGGAAGTAGTTGGTTTGTTGACGGCTTTCTCCGTCTTTGTTGGTCCAGTTATTTACCTATGCCAGGAGTTCGTGCGTACCGCACACGCCCTCACTTTAATATTGAAGGTTTCATAAGGGCTACTGCTTGATAATTTCTCTTAATCTAACTAGGTTCTTCTTAATTTCGTCCATAACAGTAGTCTTATTTAATGACCCCGTTGCACCCAAAGCCAACACATATAAATATTCTATAAGTAAATTTACACGCCAAATATATTCCTCTTTAATTCCATCATCTATATATCTATCAAGTTCTTCTTGTGCGGACTGTACAAGTTCACCATCAAGAATTTTTTGTATAAATTCTTGATGCTCATCATCATCATGCCACTTAGATTTAACATCTTCGCGTAACATCCTAGTAATTTCTTCTTTAACACTTTCATCGGTTGTTAAATAATACTTAAGACAATAGCTTGGCTGAATAAATGTCCACAAATTAAAATTACCATTAAATTTTAAACCAGTTAGGGCTTTTAAGCATATATCCACCCCTTCACGCCGATCTGAGCAGAATAAGCTAAATAATAAATTATTTGCTTTTTCCAAGTCGGTTTTATTCGTTGAGCTAAATTTTTTACTTAAAGATATAGCTTTTGTTTGCTGTTCTTTGGATAAATTCTTCAATTTTAATAAATCAGAAAACATGATTTCTACCTTTCTATAATCTAAACTATTTCAAATTTAATTTTTGCATTATCTGGAATATCACTTAATGCATGTCCAATAGAGCTACCTGCGCCTCGATTATCGGATGGACTTATTTTACGAATACTTGCTCCTTTTCCTCCTTCCTTAAACATCGACATAGGCCACTCATCTCGGTCGGTTCCTTTAGCACATTTTGTTCCTTTTAATACCTCTTTTCTTCGTCCGGCAGCACCTTTTCTATCTATTGTAACAACAGAGGGCTTTCCTGATGCGATGGCATCTTTAATGTGCTGCGCCGTTTCTAGATAAACAGAACTATCAAGTTTCAGAATAAAATCAAATGCGGAACCTTTTGAAGCCTTCGAAACTGTAACACCTTTCCATCCTAACGGATCAAGCCACATAGTCGCATTAGGCGCGAACTGATACAGATTCTCCTCACCCCACAACCCAATCGGGTCTTGGTTCACAAACCGCCCCGCCTCAGGCTCGTAATAGCGCATCAGGTTGTAATGCAACCCCGTCTCACGGTCGGCATACTGGTTTTGCAGGCGGAAGGGCTGGTGAGCGCTATCCGTTACCTTGGTTGCCTCTTTCAGACGCGCCCAGATGGTGTATTCGACATACCAAAAGAGATTGTCTTCCTTATCTGTCATCTCACGCGGGATGCCGATTTGGTTGCAGTGGAAGTAGTGGGTCTGTTGGTGGTTTTCTCCGTCTTCGGTGGTCAAATCACGGATTTGTGCTAAAGGTTCTTAGGAGTCTTGGTCGGTGTAGATATAGGTATGGCTGCCGTCCCAAACGAATCCGGTTTCCTCTTCGAGGCCATCTGAAAATTAGAAACTACTTACGTGCGATCCAAACGTACTCTCTGTTGTGATTGAGGGTTTCATAAGGGCTACAACTTACTCATTCATCTTCATAAGCATCACCATAGCTTTGAAAAGAGGAATCTAACCAAAACCATTCTTTTTCATTGGAAACCAATTTCTCCAGTAGTTCTGTAAATGACTTAGCAATAATGGGAGACTCATCAGGTGTAGCATGAGTTTCTATAAAACTATCATAACAAAAACCAAATCTTTTTTTGTTTAAGTCTATACTGATATATTGACTTAGCTCTTGTGAAGATGCAATCATGAACCAATCATTACTGATATCATCTGCCAACTCCTCCCAAATAACATCATCAGCTGGATATAGAATTTGGTTTGTTGGTTGCAATTCTGAAAGTGAACTGATTCTTATCTCACAAGAAGTATTAATATTAAGAATAGCATATTCATAATTTTCATAAAAGAATTTTAAATCTTGTGGCAAAGGAAAAGCAAATTCTGGTTTTGATACTGCTTTCAAAAATTGATGGCTACTTTTTTGTTCTAATTTTTCAATCAACTCTTTGATTTTCATAAAATACTCCTTAGGACTGAGAGTTTTTGTTCAGGCTATAGCTTGCTAATTATTAATAATAGATTTTTTAGCTATATGTATTAAATCTTTATAATTTTCCATAAAAGGTTCTTCTAATGTGGATTCTAATAAGCATTCTAAGTCATATAGTATTTTTTGCTCAGCTTCATCAATAATTTCATTATTTTCAACGAACTTAACAAGCCATTCAAAAAAAACTAAGACTTCATGGTTATTAAATTTAATAATATAGTCGTTAGACTCTTTTTTAATTTCCATAATATTATAATGCTCCTCGAGAAACTACATTTTGTAACTGACTGGTAATGAGATTGTTAAAGAACCAATATTTCAAACGACCTTAAAGAGGATAGTGAGATCGTCTGAAATACAGGAACCGCGTGCGTGCGTACCGCGCACACTTTACGTCAGGATTGGAGGTTTCATACGGGCTACGGCTTACTTTGAAATCTATTTTTGAACGTAAGGAATTTATCATATGAATTTAGTTGTTCAGCAGAATAATTTTCCATAATTTCAGTATTATCACTATCTACAATAGAAACAAAAAATATGACATTCTTTGTTTTTTTCTTATCTATATTTTCTATCGCTTTTTTAAATCCTTCTATAATTGAATCATATACTTCCGCCTGATATTGCTCAAAATTATCTTCTGATATTAATGTATTTGCATCATTAAGAATATTTTGTATCTCATTATTGAATATACTATCTATTTTCTCAGGAACCTCTACAAGTCCTATTGCAAATTGAGGGTAATACCATTTAATAAAAGGCTGATCTTCTTTTGGGTAGTTTACTTTTTCTATTTCGTAGTGAGAAATAGTGTTAGCAGCCCAACCCAGATATGAACAATAGTCATCAATATATAATGTATAGGCAAAAACTTCATTAGAATTATATCTTTCTAATACAAATTTAAATGTCTCTGTAACTCCTTTAGATACATTTTGGATTAAATCTTGAATTATATAATTACCTAAAACACTCATTTTAATTTTCCTTTTATAAATTTTTGTTATCAATCAGTTTCTATGCACATTTACTATGTGATCCGTATTTTCCAAAAATCTTACCACCAATTCTAGTTAATTACTTACTCATGTATCTATCTGTTTGAGCTTTGTTATACTTATCCAATACTTTTGAATAAACTCTTTAAATTTAATTAACATGGAAGTCCTTTGGCTATGTTGTTTACAGCATATTCTTGAGATATTTAATATAAAGTTAAATTCTTTTCTGTGCTTTTATATATATCTGTATAGAAATAAATTCTATTACCTTTTATCTCTTTCAGATAAATCAAGTCTTCGATACCCCCAATATACTCAATTGATAAATCATCTACATTTAATGTGGCAAGCCTAAATCCAACAACGCAAAATCGTCTAATGAAAACTGGAATATATATTTTTCTATTGAAATACAACAAAGGCCCTCCAAACCCCTGTTCTTTAATAATAACTTGACCGTTAATGGATAGACTTCCAACTAAGGGAGAACCTTGATTTACTTCCATCAAATCAAGGTAACTGACTTCCCATTTATCAAACAAAAATTTTTCTCGAAAGTCTAAAGGAGTTTCATTCAAGATTTTTAACTTAGACATTTTTATATTTTTTCTTGTCAAAGAATTGAAATCTTCTTCTAATTCTACAAGGAGTTTACCAACTTCATTATTAAATGGCCACGAATCAATTACTATCCGAGATAATAAAAATTCTTTTCCTTTTTTTTGTTGAAAAATACTTTCTGAATTTAGATAATTCATCATGTCGTATAGTTCATTTTTTATAGAAATCAACTGCTGTTTATTTGTATAACTATATTCATCGCAATTATTAATCATTTTATCAATTTCGACTAAAACTATATTAATCTTTTTTATAAATTGCTTCTGATTCATTGCTTATTAACCTTTCGAAGTCATTAATATATTTGTGTTTATCCGCCAAGAAAACCCAAACCTTGAGGTGCAGCTTTACCTTCAATATAGTTGTTCTTAATAGCCGTCGCTGCAGTAGCCGTGGAAATCGGGTTATTAACGAATACAATTACTCTTAACAAGCTACAATTACTTAAAAACAAATCATTTATGTTTATTTGTAATTAAGTTGCCTGCGACTAATAGACCATGATGAATTTTGCATACACATTCGTCAATCCAGCCATAGTGAACATCATCATTAATAGAATAATAAACATCATCTGTTAAAACTTCCTTACCAACAGTGAGTCTATTTGCTAGTGATGCAAAAATACTTCCCTCCTGAGGCCAATTCGTACAACATGGCAATTCAAGTAAAGTATTTCCTGCTTTTAATTCTTTATCTAGAATCAGTTGCAACTCTTCACATAATTTAAATTGACCGGATTTTTTCATAAAATCTCCTTCTACATGCGATGGTGTCATAATTATATCTGTCATATATGTTTCTCCTTTTTTATTTGGCCTTATGGATTTAGATTGCATAAGTGCATCGAATCCCGCGGGATTGGAGGTTTCATGCGGGCTACGCATACTAACTCAATCTAGTGGTCATTTTTACTATTGTTATCATTGTGTATCTCAATATTTTTTTTATGTGCGAATAATAAATCTAAAATTTTAGATATATTCTTTGAGTCAGGGAATTTTCTAGGATTTTTTATGTTTACGAAATTATTAATTTCCAAGTTGTGTAAATGACTTATTAGTAAAATTGTAGATAGTGGGTATTTATATGAGGAAGGATTTTTTAAAATATCCTCTATTGATAAATTACTTCCAAAAAAATAATTTTTCATTGGTAACACATAATTATCGAATATGGCAATAATTATCTCATTTATTTCATTTTCGGATGTTTCTGGATATAAAGAAATAATGCCAAGATCTTTAAAAATAGAATCAAATTTTCCAAGTTCTGAGCCATGTACTTTAAAATTACTGGGTGTGTCATTCTCATCAAAAATATCGTTTATTTCAGGATAAAATTTTGGGATAGTTGTACTTAATTCTATAAATTTTTGGTCTAGAATATTTTTCTCATTTATATAAGAAACGATAGAGAATGAGCATAATGCCCCAATTTTTACATGCTTACCTTTTTTAAATTGGAAATTAATTTTTCCAAAAAAAATGTCATTAAAAAAAAGTGAAATAATACAATCGTGTTTTTTAAATGAAATATGGTTAGCTTCTAAATATGAGCAGAAGCTATTTAATATTTTTTTCTTCATTTTTTATGCCTCAATAAAATAAATGTTATATCTCTTTCATTTACATTAACAACTTTGCCTTTAGAAGTTAAAATAGTTCCTCCTCCTTTTGGTGTGTTGGGTCGGCAAATCGCCTTGGCCGTATTTGTAGGCGGTCTTGGCTTAGATTGTTATTGAAGAAATATTTCAGACGACCTCGAAAAAGGATTGAGGTCGTCTGAAAAGGAGAAACCGCGTGCGTGCAATCGCACATACCCTACGTCGGGATTGGAAGTTTCATGTGGTCTACGGCTTGCTTGGGCTACTTTACAGTTGATAATTAAATTTAGAAAATTATGTCTAATACTCTATTTTTTAAAATAAATTCTTTTTTTAAATGTTCTAAAATATTATCTAACTCTTCCTTGCTTAAAATTTGGTTGGTCTTAGTAAATTTTGCTGTTTTCGCATATAGGGAAAAGTGAAACTCATTATTTGGAAAGAACATTTCTCCTTCAAATGAAATTTCATGTCCATTTAAAGAAACAATTAACATACCTCTTGAAATTTTTTCAATTACGAAATCATCCATAGTAATTACCTTTGAAATATAACAGTTGAAATCTTTGTTTTAGAATCTATTATTACTATTTTTTTATATTAGGATTGTTCTTCAAAGCGGGTAATTCTCTATTTTCCCATATATTTCCTGGCCGCAGATCTTTGCCAATAACGCCTGTTACAGTACCAGAAGCGCATGTTGCATACTCTGATGAAATATCTTCCCATGCTTTAATGCTTGCTTGGTTATTTTGATCCCACGTAGGCATGATAATTTTTCTAGCTTCAATTAACATTTCTAATGTTGTTCCTCCATTAGATTTGGCAATATCGGCAGCAATATGTTGTCCACCAATACCATCTGTTCTACCTGACCAAAAAAATGCTGTGTTTGGTTCTGTTTTAACTTTGCTATTTTCACAGCATTTATTCAAACCTAGAGGATCAACCCACACCTGAGCATTAGGCGCAAAAGCATAAAAATTCTCCCCGCCCACTAATCCTATGGGATCTTGATTATTAAACCGTCCGATTCTACTGTCGTAGTACCTGAAGAAGTTGTAATGCAGCCCCGTTTCACAGTCGCAATACTGGTTTTGCAACCTGAATGGCTGGTGCGCCGTTCCCATTACGTTCGTTTCGCTCTTCAGTTTACCCCAACCGTGATAATCTCCGAACCAAACCAGATTGCCTTCATCATCGGTTATCTCTCTCGGAGTGCCGATTTGGTCGCAGTGGAAGTAGTGGATTTGTTGTCGGCTTTCGCCATCTTCGTTGGTCCGGTTATGTACCTGCGCCAAAGGTTCGTAGGAATCTTGGTCGGTGTAGATATAGGTATACCTGCCGTCCGGGTGGATTTCCTGCAAGAGGTGGCTGCCGTCCCTGACGAAGCGGGTTTGGTTTTCGAGGTCGTTCCCGCCTAAATCATACGGGAATGACGTTTCTGAAACTTCTTCGTTTTTCAGACGACCTTTACCTATCCTCCTGCCCAAGGCGTCGTAGGTGTAGGCCCAAGTCTCTTTCGTGCCGTCTTTTTTAAAGATTTCCGCTTTAACCAATTGGTCATGCAGATCGTAGAAGTAGTTCTGTACTTCGCCGTCGGCCAGTTCGCGGTGGATCAGGTTGCCGAAGTGGTCGTAGTAATAGGTCGTGCCGTTGTAGGTTTTCAGGCGGTTGTCGGTGATGGGATTGAGGCCGTCTGAAAGGATATTGTGCGCAGGGTCGAAGGCGAACAGTTCGCTACCAGCTTTGGTGATTCGACCGAGTTTGTCGTACTCGAATTTTTCTTGCTTTTACATTGCAGAGTTGTTAACTTTATGCTCTATAGTTAGTTTGTCAAATATTTCATTTTCTTTATTTTTACTTGAGAGAAAGTAAAAATTATGTAGAGACATTTTAGAAAAGATGTTAATTATACTTTCAAAATCTACTTTAGAAAAAGTTATAGCTAAATTTTTTAATTTTTTTAGATTATATATATGGGTAATATCTTCTAAGTTTTTACAATTTAAAATTTGTAATGTATGTAGTTTATCTGATTTAAATCTAGGTATTGAAGTTAATCCTTTAACGGAATTAATATCTAATCCCTCTAAATTTAGACAGTTAGAAATAAATGAAAAATCAGATAATTTCCTGCAATTAATTAATGTCAAATAACTGATATTTGGAAATTTAGAAGCTAATGTTTGTTCGTCAATAAGTTCATTTAATACTTCTAAGTTTTTAATACTACTTTTTTCATTTAAATGAGATAAAGATATTTTTCTTAAGGATAAACTCTCAATAGGATTATTATTTATAATATCATAATATTTATCTGAAAAAATCAAATCATTTATATGTAGGCTAGATAGTCTAACAAATTTTCTTAATGGAGAAAAATCAATATTTTTATTTAGGTTTCCGCTTACTGAAAAAGTTCTAAGGTTATCGACATATTCTAATGCATCAATGTTAAGAAGAGGTGTTGTTTGATGAACTAAAATATGAAGATGATTAATACTAGGTAGGAATTCGAGGATATCTAGTCCATTTATGGAGTTATTAATAAGGTTGCTATCTTCCAAAATTATTACTAATTTGAATCCATTTATATTTTTAATAATTTTGACTAAGTCAATTAAAACATTTTTTTGCACTCCGCTATATATAGAGAGACTTTTATTTCTTTTAATAGAAGAAATTATATCATCAGATAAGTTATTTGTATTGATCGTTAATCTTGCATAATTTATTCTGGACATTTACATTTACCTCTTGGCTCATAGTGATCGGTTATTTTCTGACGAATATCAGATTTATAATCCTCACCAACGTTTTCTTTTAACCATTCTAAACCAGCTGCTCTTCTTCCTTTTTGCTTTCTTTGGCTGGATTAACAGGTCTATTTTTATTGGTGATTTTTCCTGTAATTAATCCTTCTTTTCCCATTTCCAATAGTACCTCATATACGATTTGCTCGACACCTTGAGCTACATCAGTATCCTTCATGAGTGTCCCATCAGGTTTTTTAGCTCCTTCTTTAGCGGTAATGCCTGTATAGATATCAGTTGCACACCCTGTTTTTCCATATCTTTTTTGTGCATTGTGTTTAGCTTTACCTATGTAAACTTCTCCATTCCTCAAATAAACAGTTGACCAACCTAAGGGGTCAAGTTCGTAACGGCTGGCGAGTTTACCTTGTGTGCGGAAGATTTCGCGGTGCAGCCGATCGCGTTCGATGTCGGTGAAGACTTCGTCGTCGAGGCTGATTTGGTGCAGGTGGCCGCTGCCGTAATACAGGTAGTTGATCTGTCTGCCGTCGGACAGAACGGTGGCGGCACGGACGAGGTTGCCGTCCAAGTCGTATTGGTAAACGGTTTCCTGAACCTTGTCGTTCTCGCGGGCGAGGGTATGGATTAAGCGTCCCAATACGTCGCATTTGAACTCGGTAATCCGCAGCGGGGTTTATAAATACTTCTTATTATTTTACTGTAGTATTTTAGAATGAAATATTCAGCCTTATTGACGCCTGTTTGGAGTCATAGATGAACAAAAGGGAATTCCATGCCAATTCAGGTCCTTTAAATTCGAGTACTGGAGCACTTTTTAGTACACAATATGATTTTAAAGAAGGATATAAATTAAGAAAATTTTGAATAATTTTTGATTCTAAGATGTTTTTAGTTAAATAAAAATAGTCATTAAATAAGATATCAATTTCCTTTTTGTATATGTCAATAAATATTTTTCCTTCTTCTTCAAGGTAATAAATATTTTCTTGAAATAAATAAATACCTTCTTGTATGTTTTTAAAATTTATTAATTTAGTTTTTTCTTTAATGTCTTTAATATCATTAAAGTTTAAGGAGAGATCATTGATGACAATGTTTTTTTGTTGTATAAATAATTTAATTTGATTCATATGTAATTTTACCTCCTGAAAGATCGAAGTTTGCCAGTACTTGTTAATTTCGATTTATCCATATCTCGAATATAATATTGAGTTGCTCCCCCATCACCATATTTTTTATTTGCTTTTGCTTTTGATTTTCCTACGCAAATATCTTCTTCTACTACAAATATATGTAATTGTTTTCTCATGTCACGTGCGGCAGTAGCATTTCCACTATGTCTCACCTGTACAGAATCGTTAAATGCTCTGGCATTTCCTCTTGCAGAACGTACAGCGTATCCTCGAACAAAATAATTCTCAGGGGCAGAAGCCATCTTTAATATCAAGTAATAAATTCAAAAATAGCTCTTGAAAATCATCTATTTCATTATTATTTAAATCAGTTTATATCAGGATACAAAAAACAAGCTGTTATGCGTTGTATATATTTATCTATACCATTTAGCACATCATATCTAGACCAAACATCTATTGCTATTCATATATTTGTGAGGTATTCAAAAGGCTTTTCAAATAGTACGAAGCATTTTACTTTCAGGATAAGCTTTGAGTTGGAATAGATCATTTGTTCTTATAGATGAGATTTTCAGGTTTTTTGTCGGGAGAAATAAGAAGTTTATCAAGGTATTCGGGGTCATGCCAGTCATCCCAAGGTACTAGACTAAAATAAGCTTTAATAAAATCATCAATAATAGCTGAACCTTCGGTATTAATACCAATAATATTTCCTTGTTCAATTAAATCAATATTAGGAAAATATTGTTTCAGTATATTTTTATTTACTATACCTTGTTGAATAATTGGCCAGAATCCTTTATCTAACGATTCTTCAGTAACAAACATAGCAGCAATAACATCGTTTATATCTATTTTTATATCTTCATATAAAGGAAAGTTTTTTGAGGAAAATTTCATTTTGGTAATTAAGCAGGCTACACCTATCCAATCATATTTTCCAAGAATCTGTCCAACAGCTAAAAAATCATCTTCTATGGGAATGCCAAAATAATCGCCTACCTGCCATTTCTGTTTTTGTCTTGCCATTTTTTAAAGTTCCTTTCTGTAATTCAATAAGGCATGGGAATTTTTCCACCTAAAAGGCGGCCCGGATGCCTTATTCAACATTGTCATAAATTATGTTTTATTTGTAGAAAATATATTATCTTCTATATGACAGTTTTGAAAAGAGCAGTTAGATATTAAATTATCTTGTATATGCATTGATCTGAATACACAATTAATAAATGTACAATTAGTAAATTTTGTATTACAAATTATTGCCGTAATAAAAGAACAATTAATAAAATTACAATTAGTAAAGGAACTATAGCTTATGAAAGCACCACGAAATGAACAGAAAGAAAATTTGAGACTTTCAATTTTCCTATGGAATATTTCGTATCTGTGAAAATCAATATTATCTATATGGGTGAACTGTCTAGAAATTAAAGCATCTAATTCTTTTGTTTCGATTTTAATTAGAGACTTTGTAATATTTTTAAGTAATTCTTGAATGTCATTTGATATCATTTTTATTACCACCAATCTATAGGGTCTGGTTGTATATCTTTCAAAGGTATTCTTGGTTTAGATAATAGAGCAGTTCCTGGGGTACTAGCAGGTATTTGATTACACAATAATCCAGCTACCATTCTATGGTTACCATCTACAATAGTATTTCCATCCATTTTAACTGGAGGGGCGATACTAACGCTTTCAATCAATGCTGTGTATCTCGCAACAGCAGGGATGGAAACACTTTTTTGTAATGTTAGATAAGATGTTTTTGCTGTAACCATTTTAATGTTGTCTACTGTAGCATCTAAACATTTCTTACGTTTTTTTCTTCCTGGCATTTTCCTGTACATGTATCGCTTTCCGATAATGCAACGATACCCGTTACGTTGGTTTTGCTCTTCAGTTTGCCCCAACCATAATAATCCCCAAACCAAACCAGATTGCCGTCCTTATCGGCAATCTCGCGTGGGATGTCGATTTGGTCGCAGTGGAAGTAGTGGGTTTGTTGGCGGCTTTCTCCGTCTTCGTTGTTCGGTACTGTGGGTCAGGTAGCTGGTACGATCGTAGCTGTAGCCGTAGCTGCGTTTGACGGCGGTTTGACTATAACCTACCGCTACTTTGGTTTTGCCTTCGCCATCGGTCCTCTCTCTTTGGATACCGATTTGATCACAGTGGAAGTAGTGGGCTTGTTGGCCGCTTTCGCCGTCTTCGTTGATCCAGTTGTGTACCTGTGCTAAAGGTTCGTAGCTGTCGGGATCGGTGTAGAGATAGGTATAGCTGTCTTTGTAAGTGTAGGCGGCCATGATGCTGAAAAGTAATGAAATTGTTAAAGAACAAATAATTCAGACGACCTCAAAGAAGATAGTGAGGTCGTCTGAAAAACAGAAAATGCGCCTACACTAAAAATACCCAACATCTAGATTGGAGGTTTCATGCTGTTTATGGCTTTCTTAAGACCATATCAAAAATTTTGAGTTATTGTGGATTATGTTAAGCAGGTTCAAAATTCTAACCACATTTACTTATTAAATAAATTCCAACACTCGAGGTTATCATCTTCAAAAAAAATAAAATTATTTAACTCTTCATTATTTATATTTTTAAGAAATACTCCAATATAAAAAATTTCAAACACTTGTTTATACGTAATATTATCATTTGGCGTTAAAAAAACGGAACCACTATAGAAATTTAGAATGCTTTCCAATTTTCTCTCATCATAATTCTCAATACAATACAACATGCTTATTCGTATTTTTTCTTGATTTTCTAAAGAAAAGTGAAGTAACTGAGGCTTTAACAGATCATTAATAATAACATTTTGCCCTTCTGCTGTAGATATATCTAAATATATATATTTAGATATATCTACATGCACACTCTCCAAGATCTCACCATCGACAATACTTAATAAATTAAGTATGTAAAAAGTATTAATTTTCTGCTTCATTATTACATCCTAAAATTTAATTTACTTTCCCAAAAAGTGAAACTAATTGCCCTGACGAATTAAAGGTAACTGTCACTTCTGAGGTCCTTACCAAATTTGACGAGTCTTTTCTAAACCCTTCTGCAACAGGTCTTCCCATATCAAAAGTATCCCTGTAACCCTAAGGCGTTTGCTGTCCTAACCCTCTTGATCGTCTATCTAAGACAGTATTCAATGTATCAAGATGGTCTTGATGACTTGTAAATCGTGCTGCATGAGACTTGTAAGAAGTGATACCGTTAGGTGCACTATTAGCCCTATCCAGTTGTTGAGCTAAAGAAGTTTGAACACCATGTCGGTCTAAACTATGTACATTTGATGCTCCTCTTGTGCGCTCAAGTTCCGTTATCTTTGTTCTACTCTTTCGGGCATTAGCTTTTTTTGCTTTTTTCCTTCTAAGTTTTGCCTTCTTATTTCTTGGGCATAAGCCCAAAACATCCATCCAAGCCTGTACATTCGGTGCAAACGAATAAAGATTCTCCCCACCTGCCAACCCAATCGGATCCTGATTCACAAACCAAACCGCCTCAGGCTCATAATAGCGCATCAGGTTGTAATGCAGCCCGGTCTCTTCATCGAAGTATTGGTTCTGCAATCTAAACGGCTGATCGCATCCTTATAAATCCGCTCATCCTTTTTCAGACGACCTCAAAGAAGGTTTTGAGGTTATCTAAATAGCGGAAACCGCGCGCACATTCTACACATAAATCTACGTCAAGGATGGAAGTCTCATACAGGCTAAGGCTTTCTACTACTTGCTTACATAAAAGTACGAGACCAATCATAGGTATATCTAGGTTACAGTAAATCTATTATAGGTAATTCAAGAATATCTTTTGTTGTTAATTCTCCAATTTTCTTTTCGATAAAAGACAACTTCCTATTTTTCACTAATTTGTCATCATGGAACGCATATTCGTAGATTTTTCCATTTGTTTTATTATAGACATATCCATAATAATCATCCTGATCATTCTCATCTTCAACAAAATTCATGAAGAATATTTCATCATCTTGATTTAATCTCTCTATTACTGCACTGTATAAATTTGGCACCTCATTTACTACAAAACTTGTACATTCCAAAACACTTTCCAGTAAAATTCCAGATGTTAATTCTTTAGGCTCCATTGATTTAACTCCTATCTTTCTAAATAGGCTACTCAGGCTTGCATCCATTTATCTATATTTCTTAATATCCTGTAAGGTAATTATACTATTTCTTAAATCATCTAAAAATAACAATTGAATTTCATATTCACGTTTTAAATTTTCGTCCTCTATTTTGCCATCTTCGGAGTATGGGAAATTCGCTAAAGCATCTTTCCAGTTAATTACGTTTTCAGCACATGCAGCAAAGTAATAACTATCAGATGATTTTTGTTGTATACCTAGTAACATATTTCTAATCGAAGCTAATAATTCTATAGTTCCTTGTGTTTCTACCATATCATTTAATGGATCATCATCATCCCAATTTATATCTTCTATAGCTTTTTGAGAGATTCCAATATTTATTTGGGAGAAATCATACCAACCAGCTTTAATGATAGCATCACAGAGTTGGTAGTTCACATTTGAATGAGTTATTTTAGTCATATTTTCATTTATTTTTTTCTCAATGATCAGTGCATTACAGCACCAAGCCGCAAATTTACATTTCTTCTGTAGATCCATTTGATCTAAAAGAGATTGTACTTTTTCAATATGTAATTCTATATTCATAACTCATCCTTTCATTAATCATATACACCACCAGCACCGTCAACACTTTGTTATGGACAGATTGCTTTTTTCATTCGAAAGAAAATTTTAACATCTTTGATAACCGATCTATAAAATATAGAATTGCCAAATGTTCATCTTGGTAACAATATTCTTCGGTTCTCAATCCTCTTTCAGAATAGAATATATGCCATTTTTTATTTTCTTCAACAATACATAATGATTCATCATTTACTTCATTGATTGAGTAACTATCTTCTGGTACTCCTTTACTTTTAAGATATGAATTCAATTCATTAATTTTTAACATTTTCCTATTTTTACCTCTTCCAGTTGCCCAGATTCTATATGATTTAACAGATTTTGGTAATTCATACTGTGTACCTAATCCAATCTCTCCGAACGGGTCGTAGGCGTAGTCGATGGTGCAACCATCAGATTGCCGTTAATCTAATTGTTTAAGGCCATCTGAAAAAACAACTTTCAGACGGCCTTTATTCTGACTAATGTTTCACTATCACTAGCGATATTTTTTTCTTGGGTCCTTAAAGGTTCCTATAAACTTCAGATCATTGTAAAGTTTACCTGGATTTTCCTCATAAAATGTTGCATTAGAATAGTAATATAAAGAATTACCTTCATTTATTCCTTTCTCTTTTGCAACTTTCACAATATCTTTTATAACTTTATTGGAGTGTGCCCCAACTTCTTCTGCTAACACTTCAACTGGCACAATTTCTCCATTATCTGTCTGGAATGCCACAAAATAATCAGAATCAATAAATGAAACTCCAAAATCTGCAAAAGCTGGACAATGAGAATCTGAGTCCTCCATACCATCTGTATATTCATTAAACTCATCAGGTGTTTTAAAAGATGTCCCCATCCACACAGAAATCATATCTTTAGTTGTTTCAATCATATAATACCTCATAATTCAAAATGTTATATATTTTATTAATCCCAATAAAAGTCTAAATTATTTAATTCCTTCCACTCTTCCAAAGAATAAAGAAAAGGCAAAGAAAATTTTTCCAATATTTTACCCTTTAAATTTTCTGATACCATGAATGCTCCTGAATAATTATGATTGGAAGACAATAAAATATCCTTATCTGAATTAGTATATGCCTCCAGTGAAAAATCATCTTCATCTAATGCTAAATCTGGGTAAACAATTTCATCCTCAATTTCCCAAACAACTATTCTTACTAAATAATAGACTTCATTCGTCAATAACTCACCTTTTGTATTGACAATAATCGCTTCGCTCATACCAAAATCATAATCAAACCCATATTTTTTTATAAATTCCAAAAAACGCGCTGACATGATAAAGAAATCATTATATGGAAGAAAATCAAAAGTAACACCTCTTGCTTTCTTTAAGCAGACATAAACCTTTTCAGGCATTGGAGGAATTTCTTGCCCTTTTACGAACCAACTCCAGGGAAAGTCAAAATCAGGATGCGTTTTTTTAGGGTTGAATACCTCTGATATACCTAGGACTCCACTACTTACTCGTGGCAACCCCATTTTTTCTACTTTATCCATACTCTGCAGAGCATATCCCCATACTAATAACTTTTTCATAATACCCTCCTAAGATAATAGTTTTGTTTTCTTTCCAAACAGCCTGTGGAATTAAATGGTGTGTCTGCCAAGAAGAAGCTAGACGGAATATTCCCTGAGATTCCATGCTCTTACGCAAGCAATAGCCACTCTCTCCCAAAGGATCAATCCATTCTTGAGTATTCGGAGCAAACTGGTTCTGAAGGCGGAAGGGTTTGTCAGGGCTACGGCTTGCTACTTCGAGATTGAAGGCTTCATGCGAGCTATGGTTTGCTACACTTACTATATATACACGACGCTACGCCAGTTTATTAATCATCAGGATTTTCTTCTAAACAATTTAGAAACTCATCAAATGATTTCGCTATAATAATTGAATTTTTTTCAAAATTAGCTTCCCTTGATATATTTTCACTCCATACGTCCCTGACATAATAAATAATTTGCCAACTATTTTTTTCTAAACAGAGGTAATTACCTCCCCAATCAAAAGCAAAAGGAATTAAATCCCTAGGTAACTCATTAAGATCCCATTCATTTATTGCTCTTCCTTCTAATGTGAAATCTGGATCATCCTCAAACTGCTTAGAATATTTCATTGGAATGAAGTCGCGAATTTCAATATAGTCATAATCAATATTATCATTGACAAAACAAGAAAGATTGGGAGTACCTCCATTCCATTTGAAGTAATGTGACTTGAATGAAGATGGAAAAGATACTCCTAATTTTTTTCAACCTCATTGAAATCATTTTCAGATAAATTTTTATCGCAATCATAAAAATTAAGCATAACAAACTCCTTTAATAATTTAACAAGTACCAGTTTTTTTCTTTTTCCTTCTCTTTTCAGGCGGTTTTCTTCCTGTTAACCAACTGCATTGTTGTCTTACCAGTTTTTGGATCAAAATCATCAACATGATGCCATGTGTGACCTTTAGCATCAGCTCTAGGAATACCTGCCTTCTTAAAGGCAGCAGTAAAATCATGACCACGGCTACCTTGCTACGTCAGGACTGAAGGTTTTGTGCGGGCTACGGCTTGCTTTTCACGCTTTTAAATTCCGGTGGTGAATTTTTTGAAACTCATCCGAAATAAAATCTCCAAATTCTGCAAATGATTCAATAGGTAAATTAAAAATTTCTGGTTTATAACGAATAAGCAAACTTAGGATATGATAATGACTTCTTGGTGTTTCACGTAATTCAATTCTCTCGAATATTCTTTGTTTACCTTCCTCTTCATCTATTTTTTGTGCAATAGAAAAATCTGCATTGTGAGCCACTCCTAAAGCAGGATTAATGGAAGTAATTTCACTTGGGGTTGGATCTTGGTAATCGGGATCCTGAGCAATTATCCGCCAATCTGACTCTAGCTTTGATTCAAATAAGGTATGACAGTCTAAAACGGTTTTGAATAGGATTGGGTAATTTCCAGCATTTTTATAATCAAATGGCTCAACTGGGCTTGAAGTAAACAAATCAAAAATTCCTACAGTGGCACCAAGCTTATTTTTAGCGATTATTCTACCGTAACCGAATAATTTATCAGCTATTTTAAAACAAAATAAATCACCATTCTTAAGATATCTATATAAAGTTCTGTTTTTTTCCCAATTAAAGATTTTCATAATACTTTTCTTTTCCTATAGCATAGAATATTAAATTATTGGAAGATTTTTACAACCATTTTGAGAATATGGTTTCTTCCCGCAACCATTGCTTTTTGTCTTTTGGCATCACGGGTCTTATTCATCAACAAATGAATGACATTTATTTCTTCTGGTTTTAGTTTTTTAGGATTAGAATTACTTTTCTGACCTTTTTAATTTTTTTCCTGTCAGTGTTCCATGTTGTCGAATACAGCTTTTCTCATATTTACGGGCGGTTTCGTAATCCAAATCGCTATATAATTCTATTAAGCGTTCTGTTCCAACTAATCTTCCTGATTACCTGTGTTGTTTTGCACGCGTCTTTATATTATCCGTAATACCGATATAAAAAGGTTTACTATCCCCGGACCTATGCAATCCATAAACAGAATATTTTTTATCCCAATGGATCTAACCAAATTTGAGCATTGCTGGCAAACCAATAAAAATTATCCCGCCCCACAACTCAATCGGATCCTGATTGATAAATCGTCCGCAGTTCGGGTCGTAGTACTGAAGAAGTTATAATGCAACCCGGTTTCACGGTCAGTATACTGGTTCTGTATGCGGAAGGGTTAGTATGCGCTATTCGTTACTCGGGTTTCCTATTTCAGATACTCTTGATATTTGGTGGAACTCGACCTAACCTACGACTACTGTTTGTTAAGTTTAAGCCATGATCTATGTTTGTTAAGAGGAGTTTATTGTCCTTGACCAAGAATTTCTTCTCCAATTATTGAATCTAACTCTATCCA
>OGHJ01000028.1_pt1 | contig 225380 bp, 168 predicted proteins | sample 1571351 | NCBI WGS metagenome assembly OGHJ01 (sample SAMEA2582037, study PRJEB24529) | metagenome | biome: Human gut stool | place: China | collected 2011 | reverse complement strand
CCGGATGGAAATAACTCAAATCAACCCCTTCCCCTCCTTTCAAAAGCACGAGTTTTCGGGAAGAAACAATCCGCTTTTCCTGCAAAAAACGATAATTATAATCGTTCAGCACCAACACAAAATCCGAAAATCGCAAGGCAAACCTATACAAACATCTTGCTATCCGGTTGCCTATTCCGGATTTATTGAAAACATATCCCAGACCGGCTATCATCGCAGAAGAATGCATACCGCACATGGCCGCTGCCAGCGTCCCGTAAATATTCGGCTTGATCGTATAGTGAAAAATATAATCCGGACGCTCCTTTTTATAAATAGTCCACAAAGTATGACAATATTTCAAATCCTGAAACGGATTTTTTCCGGAACGGCTCATATTCACCGCAACCACTTTTATCCAGGAAAACTCTGGATCATAATCACAATTTTCCGGGGCCACCAAAACCACTTCAAAACCCTGTTCGGCATAATACCGAATCACATTCCCCCGAAAATTCAAAAGTTCACGCAGGCTATTATCACAGAAAAGAATCTTAGTACCCATATATTCCTTGTTAACAAACATAAAAAATGGTAAATTATCAGGCGATAATGATTTGGGTTAAATAAAAAAATTGAATTGTTTTCTCCTATAAATAAATATTGATATGCGACAAACAATTAGTTATTCGGTAAAACAACATATACAATCGTCTTTCTATATTTTTATTATACTCTGAACGTTGGAAAGATACGCGACAACCGATGACAGGGTGATTACATGAAATATACGCATAATTATCAATAAATAGATTTACCTTAACTGTTTTCGTAAAACAGTGATTAAAAAGCGCCGGATAAACTTAGAAAAGGAAAAAAAGCAAGCTCCCCAATAAAAAGCAACAGGCAGTTTACCTTTATTTTTCAAACAAGTAAAATTAGCAATCTCTCCTTTCTCCATCGCCCATAAATTGGAGGACAAACCTGCAAAACCATACAAAGGTTTATCATTCATAATAGTAACATACTGCTGTAACACGACACATTTTACACCGGAGGCTGCCACTTCAAGCCATACCCTGTAATCTTCAGCGTATTTCTGATGATTATTAAAACCTATACTATTCAGACTACTTTTTTTACACACTACAGTTGAAGTGACAAAATAATTCTTAAAAATCAGTTGATTTAAACTAATCTGTTTTACCTGAAATTTCTCTTTGTTCCTTACAGCTTTTCCCACAGAAATTAATCCGGCAACAAGTCCTATGGAACGATCTGATTCAAAAACTTTCAACTGATTTTCAATTTTATCTTTTACCCAGCGGTCATCAGCATCCAGAAAAGCAATGTATTCACCTTTCGCCAGAGAAATCCCACAATTCCTGGCAACCGAAGGTCCTGCATTTTTCTGGGTATAAATCCGGAGGGGCCTCAACGAAAAACGCTGATACTCTTCCAATAATTTTAATGTCTGATCGGCAGAGCCATCGTTAATGACAATAATCTCAATATCAGGATATGTCTGGTCATTTACCGAATCAAGACAATCGGCAATGGTTTTTTCTGCGTTATAGGCCGGAATAACAACACTAACCAACGAAGTTTTTATCATAAAGAAGGAAAATCATAACAATATTCACTCAACTGCTGTTCTATTTTGGATATAATCGTCCTGTCCACCTTTTTTTTCAACCACAATTGCGTATTATTAATAGAAACAGAAGGATTAAAATACTTTCGGGGAAAGAGATGTTCCTCCGCGGTTAAGCCAAGAAAATTCATGACATTTTTTGAAAAATCAGGATAATGATAAACCGCATCTTCAAACTTCAGCCGCAGGACCTGCTCCGAATCTTTCTCCCGTTTCAGTTGCTCACGCATCCCCCGGTATAATCTGATATACCGGTCCACATCAGCAGGCACCCAGCCTTCCCCCCATCTCAGCACATTTTCCATATAATAATCCCTCGGATCACGGTCAACAACTATGATTTTCAACGAATCACAATAATTCTCATAACGCCGTATATTCGTCGGTGGCATCAGCTGATCAAAAAAAACATACTTATATTCTTTTTCCGGATCCACCACTGCACATAACTCATTCATGTATTCCCGGACACAACGATAAAAATATTCCCGTCCGGGAGAAGAAAAATACATCGGCTTACGCGGCACATATCTTGCAATATAATGCCGGTTCCCCTGTAGTAACCTCAACAAACGGGGATACACTTTATATTTGAGAATCGCAATCCATTTCGGTTCCAGTATCTGATATTCTTCCCAATATCCGTCCCATTTCACATCGGTTATTTTATCCAAAAAACGATACGAAATCTCCCGGAACTTCCCGTCAAAAAATTTCTCATACCTTTTACTCAGAAAATCCCCGCTCTGATATTCAATATACCGGACAAAGTTCTGGATAGCAATATCAGAATTCAACCGGTGATAGTTATGCACCAAAGCATCTTCGAGAGTAGAAACCCCTCCGTAATCCTGCAAAAAGCGGAATTCATAATCCCCGAAATTCCGGATACAACCAAATTCCCGCAAAAAATCCGTCACCACTCCCGAGCCCGAACTCCCGAAACCTGCACAGGAAATTATTTTGTAGTCTGCTTCCATCTGTTCTGAGTTAATAAATAATAAAGGTGAATCACATGAAAATACAGCCTGGGGAACCGGGTATACAATATAATTTCTGTTCTTTTCTTAAACCCGGCAGCCAAATTCCAACACGGAAGTTCTAATTCAGAAAGTCTGTTTAGCAATACCCTGCCATATTTATCTGAACGGCTGAATAGTATTTTGACAATCCCCAAATACAAATTAAGGTAGTCAAATTCCAAAGCATCTTTTAAAGCAGGGGAAGCAGAAACACTAAATGCATATTCCTGCAAATTTTTAAAGGCCTTAATAGCATCCTTATATTTTTCAAAAGACACCGTTGACAAGGCAGAAGAATTACGGGTAACAATAATCAATCCTTGTTTATTCATACTTCCGCACCTTGTAGAAGAGAGTAAACATTTTCCTATAAACTCGGCATCTTCTCCATACCGGCACGAAATATTATATTCTATATTATTCTTTCTTAATATTTCAGCCCTATAAATGGCATTCCCCGTACAAATCCAAATCTGTTTCTTTAATTTCTTTATCAGAATTTCTTCCCCGGTATAAACACCTTCCAGATCATTTCTGTTCTCTTTAAATCCGTGATCCTCTCCCCAATAGCGTTCTTCATATCCGACAAAGGATACATCCAATCGGTTACGGTAAATATTCTCCATCCATAGCGGCAAGATATCATCAAAAAGCATGTCATCTCCGTCAATAAATAAAATGTATTCTCCGGTAGCCTGCTTCAAACCCAAATTACGCGCAAAACTTACGCCACTATTACCAATACTAAAATAACGGATAATATCATCGTACTCCTCCTTATACCTCCTTATTACATTCAGGGTGTTATCCGTGGAACCATCATCAATCAAAATAATTTCCAGAGAGGAAAAATTTTGCCTTGACAAAATAGAATCCAAAGTGACCGGTAAATATTCCGCTACGTTATAACAAGGAATGATGATAGATAATTGATTCTCCATGCTTACTTTTTGTTAATAATAATATCCCGGTAAAAATCCAGAAAAAAGTATTCAGGACATTAGCTGCATACATCATATGTACCTCAAAAAAAGCGAGGAACACGACAGCCCAGATAAAGGATTTCATCCCTATTAATAAACGATACATGGATTTATCCGCTTTTCTCAATTTTACCCGGAGTACAACTGTCAACAGACCAATATAAAATAACAGGACAACTATTCCCAGCATAACAGCAGTCTGTAAATAGAAATTATGGAGACCGCCTCCAATCAGTCCTATATACTCTAAATTCGGGTTTCGGGCCAGCATAACAGAATTAAAATTACTATACCCGGTTCCCCATAAATAATAATCCTGCAAAGCCGCAATCCCTTCCAGCCATAACAAATCCCGCCCATTCAAAGCATTATCCTGAGCTTTATTAAAAATCAAAGACACCCAACCAATCAACGTATCACCATACAGAATCAACAGCACTACGACCAATAATATCAAGGCAAACGCCCAAAATTTATATTTTGGTTTTAACTGTAAAGCAACATAGAAAAAAAAGAATATGCCCAATGCTCCAAAAGATGCCCTGGATTTACACAGTAAAAGAGCAAGAAGATTAATGAAAAAACAAAACCATAAAATCCGGTTTGAGTACCCCGTTGCCCGTAAAAGCCAAATAAAAGCAACCGCCATTAAAGACACATACCCCACTGTATTGGGATTCAGATATAAACCGACAAAAGCCCCGTCAGAAAAGCGGATATACTCCAGCTCCCCATAAGTAAATCCGATGCCGGCAAAATAGAGGAATAAACCTGCTAAAGAAAAGAAACTAATCCAATAAACGAATACTTTAAAATAAGATTGTAAGGTATTTAACAAAACATCCCTGTTCAGGTACTTATAACCTGAACCTAAAATAAAAAATTGCAAACAGGTTAAAAAAAAGAATTTTATATCTGTAAAAACAATCTGATGGATACACAAAACTGAAAATAGCAAAAAAGCAAACAATAAAACACTGACATTAGAACCAGGATAAGAATATTGCTTCCATACCTTGAGAAAAAGAATAAACAACCCAACCAATAATAAGACCGTATTAAAAAAGAAACTGAACCCTGGCAATTGTCCGACAACCGAAGTAAAGAGAGTCGTAATTACGATAAAGCAATAAGTATAATTACGTTCTAAAGAATATATACTCATCCTTTTTGATTAAAATTTCACCTGAACAATATGTTTCCCCCGTTTATCTTTTGGCGGCAATTCCATATAATCCCCGAAAACGGAACGAAGATAGGCATCGACCCGGGCGGGCGCTTTAAAACAATGATTTTCAAATTTTATTTCTGACAAAGGGAAAAGCATATCTTCACTACATTTCAAGGGAGAATAAACACCATAAGAATATCCGATAATTGATGGTTTCTTTAACCACCCCAGTAAACGGAACAGGCCATTTCCTCCCTTAAATAGCCAAAACAGGACCGTAACGGCCATTTCCTTAACGATATGTGTCCGTCTTCCGGGGACAAATTTTCTTACCAGATAATTCATATAAGAAGATACCTTTGAAAAAAATGGGAAAACCGGTTCCATGGAAAAAATATCGATATAAATTCCTTTATAAGCATACAATTCATCATATTCCCCCGTTTCTTTTATTTCAGAATCCGTTTCCCGTATTTTAGCAAATGCCAGATAATAATTACGGTCCGTTTCGTGCGTCTGCAGCCTGTATTGTGCAGGTAATTCCTCTTTCAGGCACTTCAGTAACCGGACATAATCCTTCTTCATCAACGCAATATCAAGATCGTCATCCCACGGAATAAAACCTTCGTGCCGGACTGCCCCTAACAACGTTCCTCCCTCAATCCAATAGGGAATATCATGCCGTCTGCATATTTCATCCACAACCACCAACATATCCAGCATCCTCAACTGCAAGCGTCTTAACTCCGAACCTTCCGGATTATACTCTTCCCTCAAACTTTCCTGATTTTCCATAACATCATTTGATCAAAGCCCGTAATTCCCTGTATACAGACAATTTCAGCACATAAATACTCCCTAAATAAAAAACAATTCCCACAGCAATCCCCGCAACCAGTTGTAACCATAACAGATCACAAAGGGAAGATGCCCCCACCACAACCCCGCCCATGGCAAAAGCCAGCAACCAATACGGAGCAATATCTCTGACCTGTTTTCCCAGACTCAAACCAATCAAAGACTTTGTATAATACGTATTCAGATACGTCGCAATAAGCGAATACAACACACGCCCCCAACACATTCCCACCAATCCGAACGGAACAGAAGAAAATAATATCACCGTAGCTATAACTTTCTTCACCACTTCCAGCCGCAAAGCCAGATCAGAACGCCCTTTTACATAAAGCAGATTCAGATTTATAACGCTCAGATGGTCAAACATCCAGTCAAAACATAAAATCTGAAGCAAAACGACAGCCCCCACCCACTTTTCGGTCAGCAACAATACAATCACAGGCTTTGCCAGGGCAGCCAATCCCATCATCAAAGGGAAAATAATAAAAGAAGCCAAACGGATATATTTCCGGTAAACATCCGCTAAACGGTCCGTATCATCCTGTATGCTACTCAATATAGGAAAAGTCACCCTCGAAATGACGGCATTCAGATTGGAAGACGGAAATATGGCAAACTGCTCCGCCCGTGTATAAAACCCCAGTTCTCTGGCCGAAAACTTTCTGCCGATAACCAAAACATACAAATTATAATAAATCGTATGAATCAATCCGGAAACCAATAATTTGGACCCAAAAGCAAACAAACGCCTAAAAGAACTGACAGAAAATACCAACAAAGGCCGCCAACGTAAAAAATAATACAGCAGCAAAGTCAGGAATAGTGCATTCATTAATGTCTGCACCACCAGGGACCATACCCCCCAGCCCGTATAAGCCATCCAAATGCCCATCACTCCCGAAACCACCGCTGCCGTGAAAGAAGCTTTTGCCTGTGTCTTAAAATCAATGGCAATGGTCAGTTTCGTCTTATGGACAGCCGACAAAGCCGAAATGATCAGATTCAGTGCAATCACCCGTGTCACCGCCACCAAAGCCGGCATATGATAAAAATCGGCTATCCAAGGAGCAGCCACAAACAAAATCAGATAAAATACAACCGCAATAACAATATTGAAATAAAATACGGTAGAGAAATCCACTTCATTCCGGTCTTTCCGTTGAATCAGTGCATTGGTAAAACCGCTATCCACAAAAGCCTGTGAAATTTGTAAAAAAATGGCAAGCATCGCTATTAGGCCATAATCCGACGGTAATAACAAACGCGCCATTACGATATTGATCAGGAACTGAACACCCTGTAAAGAAAATCGTTCTAAAGCACTCCATATCACCCCGTGAACCGTCTTTGTCTTTATACTATCTGCCATTCATTTTCAATATTCATGTTTTACAGGATTTATTTCTTTTTCTTCCGCCGTGCGCTATCAGAATCATCCCATACTCCTCAGGATTTCCATTTTACATATTAGGAACAATAATCCGGTCAATCAAAAAACGGTCTGTCGAATCCAATGAATCGAAATCAACAACGGCAGGCAAGTCCTGAGAAAACACATCCTGAACCTTTCTGACCAACTCCCGGGTATAATACAATTTCCCGTCCGACACATTTTCTATTCCATCCAGATAAATCGATCTCCGGTTGGCCTCCCGCATTTCCTCCATCGTAAATATACTCGTATCAAAATACGAAGTCACCGTACCATTACTTCCGTCGATTATATAAGGATATCCTCCGATCTCACCACATACACCCGGAGAATGTACTTTTACTTTTTCCCCATTACGAATAGCCCGTAAAACGGAACAGATAATATCAAAATTACTCGAAGCATTCATCATATTCCGTTTCTGATCCGAAGGCATCGGGATCCGGCAAGCCTTGAATACTTCCTCCTGTTCAAATTCCAAAGACTTCCCCTGATATTTTATATCCAACAAAATCTTCTGGCCTTCGGAATGCCCTTCCTTACTAATTACCACATCATGAAAATGACTTGCTGCCAATGTAACATCTATCGCGTTCAAATCATCAATTCCCCATTTTTCAGCCACATAAAACCTGATGCGGGGAATCAGGTGATTCAGATTACCGCTTCCGAAATCAAAAAAGGCCTTACCGACGGATTTTAACCAGGGAATTACAGCATCTGAATACGAAGTATTTATAGTAATCGCCCGGCTCCCTGCCATTTCGTATGCTTCCATTATATTTTTCGCATAACGGACAGATAAGGGGGCCCAGATTCCGTAAGCCCTCAAATTATGCCAGGATATACTCCCGTATTTCAGTCCAGAATAAACCCGGCTGCTATTCACGATAAAATCGGGTGAATATTTTTTAATAACAGCACAAACCGATCCAACATCTTCCAAATCACAATTTCCCTCTATATCGATCTTACTTTTCAGACATCCCCGGATCGCCGCAGCCGTCCTGACAATATTTACATCCGTCAGCAATTTTTCCCGGCTTCTTCCGGTCACCACAAGATGTAAACCCGGATCTCCCAAACTTACCAGATAGTCAAACAGATATAAGCCGACGCTCCCCAACCCCATAATCATAATAGTCACAGGTTTCTCCTGTTTTATCTTAGCCTGCAATAAAGCCAGTTTTTCATTCAATGTATTCATTTTTTCAGTTTTGAGTATACAAGCTCATAATCGGCAACTGTATTACAATTATACCATAATTCAACCGGAAGAATTTCGTAATCGCGGGAAGACAGTCCTCCGAAATATCCCTGAATAATCTCAAGATTTGTCCCCTGCCTCTGCTTTTCCGTAAGCTGCCGGGCTACTTGTGTCAATAATCCCGGAGAAACAAACTTCCACATTTGAGCAGAATTATATACAGCCTGAAAGGGCTCCGGAATAAAAAGTGATTTGTGATTCACATCATACAAATAATGAACCTGGCCAGCCTCATCCAGATACAATACCACAGCCTTGTCCGACAAAATAAATTCCCGGTTTACAGTAATCACATCCCGGCACGATTCCAGCACTGCTGAAAAACTTCGCCTGTCAAAAAACAAATCTCCCTCAACAAAAACCACTTCTTCCGTTCCTTCCGGAAGTGCCTCGATTCCCTTGATCAGACTATATCCCGAACCATATTCACGGTAATAAGGATTATATACTAAGTCTATTTTTGATTTGAAACACGAAAGATTTTGTTCTGCAAACTCCTCCAGTTGTTCATACAAATATCCCCCGACAATAATATACCGATCTATATTCTCCGCCTTATCCAATATCTGATATAAAAGGGAATACTCAGGCGATTCCCGGTAATAAAGACATTTCAGGGTATCTTTTTCCGTATCACGGTTAAAACGGGTAGCCGTTCCGGCTACGGTAACAATTAATGTTTTCATAGATCAATGTTTAACACATCTGTCCAGTCCTTGCTGCAAGTCAACAACAGGCGTCCAGGAAGTGCGGCTGCGGATTTTCTCTGTATTCAATATTCTCCTCTCCGGATCGGAAGCCCGGTAACCCGAAAATTCTATCCGGGGCTCAGAAATCCCTAACCTTCCGGCAATCATATGGACCAGTTCAACAATGGTAACTTCTTCATCCGTAGCCACATTATAAACCGATCCGTCCAGCGCTTCCTCCGAATCCATTAAAGACAGCACGGCCCGGCAGCTGTCTATATTATGCAAAAAGGAGCGACGGTTTTTTCTGGAATTTTCCAACAAAACAACCTTTCCGTCCTGTTTCAGGCTATGGATAATATGAGGGATAATGTGCTTTGGATAAAGTTCACTATCACTATATACATTGGCAAAACGGATAGAACAACCTTTTATCCGTCCCTTCATGACAGCATCTTTCATAAAAAACTCCGTCAGTAATTTTCCCACAGCATAACTGGTCCGCTGGCTATGTTCCGCTGTAGCCAGCAACAAATAATCATCTTCGCATACGCCTCCTGCTTCATTCCACGATTGCATCGAATATACTTCCGAAGTGGAGCAATTCACATAAGTATCCGCACCGTTTTCGATAGCCTGTTCCAAAAACTTCTTCATCCCCATGACATTGGTCTCAAAAGTATGTTCCACCTCATAGAAATGTTCCGTATGCACCACAGCAGCACAATTGATATATATCATTCGTCCGTCTCCGGGCAACCACTCTTTTGCCCTGTGCCGGATATCTTCCATTTGCCCTTCATCATTCAGGTCATATTCAAAAAAAAGAAAAGCGGGATTTTCCCTCAAATCCTTTACCGAATCCGGCGAACTGGCAAAAAAATTATCAAATCCAATCACCCGATGGCCTGAATGCAGTAATTGGCGGGCCAGTTCATTCCCGGTCATTCCGGTAACCCCGCTGATAACATATAAATTTTGTTGCATAATTAAATTCCTTTAGATAAACGATCCCGATAAAAAACATCTGTTTCTTCCGTATATAAACTTTGTTCTTCTGCTATATCGTATTCTACACTATTATGATGATATCTCTCTTCCACCAGGTTCACATATAAATATTGTGCCCGTGGGTTATGGTTTCGGGGCTGGCCAACGGAACCCGGATTAAAGAAAACCGTCTTTTTCCGGTTTCTTAATTCCGGAAAGTCTATTTCATAAAATACTTCCAGATGATGAGGTATATGGGTATGTCCGGAAAATACGTAATCGTAAGCAGCATAATTTACCCCGGACAGATTTGTATTATCCATCTTTCCCCAATAAGGATCCGTCCAGTCTCCATGCAGGCATAAAATCCTTTTATTACCAAGTGTTATGACTTTCCGGCCGCCACTTTCCATTCCGGTTTGCAGATAGGCGATACTGTCAGCCGATAATTTTTTTTGTGTATAAGCCAACATTGCCCTTCCCCGGTCACTGGAAAAGCGGCACAAATGTTCTTCAGGACACATAACGGCGACTTCGTGGTTACCCCATAGATTACAGACCACCGGATATTGCCGTTCCAATTTCTTTATTTCACTGATCACTTCATTGGAACGCATCCCGTAATCGATCAAATCACCAAGCAAGATAAGAGCATCCGGACTATAATTTGTCTGAAAATCTTTCACCACAGCCCGTAAAGCAGACAAATTGCCATGAATATCCGATAAGACAATCAGTTCATTCATTTTTAAGATTTTCCATAAAATGATTTTTATTCTCTGCCGGGGTCGTGGTAGGGCGTCCTAAATCTTCGCGGGAAGCAATCTTCACCCGGATTTCGAGCAATGCCGGGCCATCCGCCACAGACAAGTGCTGTAAAGCCTGCCGGATTCCCTCCCGGGTGGAAACCGAATAAACCACAGGATAACCGCAAGCCCGGGCTATGGACGGAATGTCCAGCCGGAACCCGACAGTCGGCTGACCGCCTACCGATTCATGGGCTCCGTTATTAAAAACAATGTGGCGGTAATTGTGCAGTTTCAAGCTGCCCACGTTAGTAATGGCCCCCATATGCATGATAAAAGCCCCGTCACCATCCAGGCACCAAATTCTGCGCTCCGGTTTTTCCAGTGCAATCCCTAAGGCTATCGAAGAACTGTGTCCCATGGAGCCCACCGTCAGAAAATCCCGCTCGTGTCCCTGATGCCGGGCCTCCCGATATTCAAACAACTCCCGCGAAAGTTTCCCGGTAGTTGAAACCACCACATCTGTTTCTCCCAATTGATCCGCCACAAACTCCAACGCTTCTTCCCGCGAAAGCGGATAGTCGTTCTCCGGTTTATTCTGCAACCGATATTTTCCGAACAGACCTTTCCGGATAACAATCGCATAGGGACGGCTTCCGGTTTGGGCTTTTTGTAGCATTTCGCCGGTTTGTTGCAAGGCTTCCTCCTCCTGATCCGATAACACAACATAAGGAATCTGCATGGCTTCCAACAAATCCAGCGTCACTTCGCCCTGCTTTACATGCTGAGGCTCGTCCTTACCCCCCGGTTCGCCCCGCCAGCCGATCATCAAAAGGACGGGCAAAGCGTATACCTTTTCGTCCATCAACGACAGCAAAGGATTCACCGTATTTCCCAGACCCGAGTTCTGCATATATACCAACGGCAACCGACCCGAGGCCATATAATGCCCGGCGGCTATACCGACGGCTGCACCTTCGTTGGCAGCAATAATATGGCGTCCGCACGGAGTGTGATCCGTCACATAGGCACAGAAATCCTTCAGCAAAGAATCCGGCACTCCCGTAAAGAAATCAACCCCGTGGGCCTGCAACGTATCGTATAGTTTTTCAACTCTGACCATATCCCTGTTATTTCGTTCCCGGTATCAATTCCAATATCTCCTTAATCGGCATACAATAATCCCGCACCTCCTGTGCACGTCCGTTTTCCAAAATCGCACGCGCCACACGGGTCATGGCCGGATAGGCTGCACGCAGCATGTGGTTGGCATAAATCACGACATTCACGCCCCATGAGTGCAATTCCGCTTCCGTCACATGATCATAAGTCGTCGGCACGACAACGATAGGCACATGAGTATACTTTTGCCGGAAAGCCTCACAGAACTCCCGGATATCTTCTCCAGATTTGTTTTTGCTGTGGATCATAATACCGTCAGCCCCTGCTCCCACATAGGCATAAGCACGCTCCAGCGCATCGCTCACCGGTTTCCCGGCAATCAGACTCTCGATACGAGCAATCACCATAAAATCATCCGTTACCCGGGCATTCTTGCCGGCACGGATCTTATCACAGAATCCCTCTATCGTATCCTGCGTCTGAACCGCATCCGTCCCGAACAGGGAATTCTTTTTCAACCCCACCTTGTCCTCGATGATCACTGCCGAAATGCCATGCCGTTCCAACGTACGAACAGTAAACACAAAATGTTCGATCTTGCCTCCGGTATCCCCGTCAAAAATGATCGGCTTCGTCGTACATTCCAGGATATTGTTCAAATCCTGCAAACGCGTAGTCAGGTCTACCGCCTCTATGTCCGGCTTGCCCTTGCTCGTTGAATCCGTCAGGCTGCTCGACCACATACCGTCGAAAACTTCCCGCTTGTCCCCTTTCTGCACTTCCAGGTTTTCAATGATCAGTCCGCAAAGCCCGTCATGTGCTTCCAAAATACGCACGATAGGTTTGGCCTCAATTAAACGACGCAACGACTTCAAGCGGACTTCCGGAGTCGTGCCGATCGTTTTTATCTCCTTATCCAGCCCAGACGAATTGATTCCCTGCGTATATGGTATTTCGATCACCTTCCCCCCCTGCTCGTTCATCACCTCGAACACCTGTTCGCGAATCTCACGCAAAGGACCGCTCTTCCAGTCGTCCCCGTGGATGATATAATCCGGCTTCAACCGTTTCAGGTTGTCCACATAACTCCATTCCTCCTGGGGCACTACCCGTGATACTCCCTTAATATTTTCAACTACCTCCCTGCGCTGATCATAAGTCAGATAGGGAAGCCGTTTATGTTCGGCTATAGCCTTGTCGGTCAATAAACCGATAATCACTTCCCCGTATTTGGTCGCTTCATTAATGATACGGATCAGGCCCGGATGCATGATATCCGCAGTCATTCCGATATAAACCGTCTTATTCATAAAGTATATATTTTCATCCTAAAATTGATTCAACAATATTCAACTATATTTTTCTCTGCATACTCCAGATCGGCCTCATCGTCGATCTCATACCACTTCAGACCCTCTATCTTCAGGACATAAAGCGGATGCCGCGTCTGGGACATACGGAGAAGTTCATACTCATACCCCAGTTTGGGCTGACGATCCACGATGCCGGCATAATCCTCACACATCTGCCGGTAAAAGCGGTTCGACAGCTTATGAATCCCCACCAGTTCCCCCTTGGCATCAAGCTCTTCCTTATTTACAGAGCAGCCGGTCAGGATATGACGAGCATCATATTCCACATAATACTGATCCTGAAACTTCGTCAGCGAAGATATCAGCATCACGTCCGGTTCAGGACAGTCCAAAAGGCCCTGTATCGCTTTCCGCTCAAAAATCAGGTCCGACTCCAGCAACAGGAAATCGTCCTCCCCAATCATCCCACGGGTGTTATACAGCGTGTACATGCTGTTCGTTTCCGCATAACGGGGACTGTAACAACATTCGATCTGCGGATACGTCGACTGCAAGGCTTCATACGCTTCTTTGCGGTAGCCCGTCCCAAGGATAATACGTCTGATGCCGCAATCTAGCAATGTCCGCACACTACGGACTATCATCGCTTCTCCGCCCACCTCCACAAATCCTTTGGGCACAAGCTCCATGTAACGGCCGAAACGAGTTCCCATCCCGGCCGCCATAATCATGGCTGTCTTTATCATATTATTTTGTCGGTATTATTGTCAAAGCATTCATTTGCCTGCGGAAATAACGGTAGACGGCAACAATCGAAACACAGGAATTCTTTGCCAGGAATACGGCAGCCGTCCCCAGATAACCGAATGAATCCGTCAGGTAAATCACAAAAACGGCAGTGCTTACAACCCTTAGCGATGCAATCAACCGTTCTATTAGATAAGTAAAAGGAATATAACCTATATAAAGACCCAGTATAAATATTAGGTTACGATTGACTGTAAGGATGTATATAGTTACCTTATTTTTAATTAAATTCCTAATGCAAAAAATTCCCGGTCTGCCTCCCGCAGGCCGGGATCGGTTTTAATCAGCCTACTCTTCTACGGGCGACGGGGTCGGAATGTCTGGGGCGTCAGCGGAAGAATCAGGGGAATCAGGGTCGGAGGTCTCATCGGATTTCTTGCGGGAAGAACGACGGGCAACCACGTTGTGCGATTCGGTAACCAGCTGGTTGATGCGGTCGATGGTGTGCTTGTAGGCAGCGTCACCGTTCACAATGGCAAGAGCGTTGATCATTCCGCACAGTTTTTCGAAAGCCGCCTGTACAGCCTCCCGGGCTGCCTTGGCGCCTCCTGCAGCGGCTTCGGAAGCAGCATCCGAGCGGGTAAGCATCATCTGCTCGAATTGGTCGTTAGCCGTACGAAGAGCACTCACCCAATGCGCGGCAAACAGCGTCTGAATATGAGCGGCATTGGCTTCGAGCTCCAGGTCCTGCAGCAGATTCTTGATAGCGCCGGTTTCCTGACGGTAAGGCATCGCCGGAATATTACGGCCATACTTGTCGATCAAAGCCAGCAACGCCTCGGCAGCTTTCACCTGAGCAGCGTCGAAAGAAGTCTGATAAAGTTTCAACTGAGTAGTAAAACTACGGAATACATAATCGCGCTGACTATCAAGACGAGCGAGTTCGGCCGTATAACGGCTGCGGCGTTCAGGGACAAGGGCTGTGTCGTAATCCGAAAGCCGGGCTGCAAATGTATCGCACAGACCTTTCAGGGGTTCTTCTACCGACTCTTCCTCTTGAAGGAATGCCAGTATGTCCGAAAAGACCTGAAATGCTTCCAGGTTTCGCAACATTTTCAGATTGGTTGATTCAATCATAATAACCTCCTTTTTTATTGATGTTTATATATCCATCTCTTCGTTGCCGGAATGAACCGGCAAATCGTCCTTCCAAAGAAAAAAGCTGCCAACAGCAGCAGGCAAGCCACCCCCACACAGGAAAAACAGCCGACAGCCATCGGCGATGAATTCCCGAGCGGAATTTCATTCCCTACGACCATAGGCTGGTAATTCCCGCGTGGGATTTTGTTGCCGACAGCCACAGGCTGAAAAGTCCACAAGGAAACCGGTTGCCGACAGTCGTAGGCTAAAAATTCCGAGAAGGGATCCGTTGCCGACGGCTGTAGGCTGAAAATCCCTACCGGGAATGGTTATCGTTTTTTACGTCGTTTTAATTCAATGTATTCGGTGTAGGTAATCCGGCTATACGGATTATGTGTTGTCACCTCCTGACGGATAGCCTTCGTGCCCCAGCGGATAAACCAGAAACGACGCGGCACACGGTGAACGGCCTGAACGAGAGTATCCCGGCTAAGAACATCACCCCGGCAGAGATCCCCGCAGACAGTGCCGTCGAACGTCAGCCACGGATTTTCGTAATGCAAGCGCCGAAGCGTATCCGCCACTGTAAGGGTATCACGCAGAACAACAGTATCGCGCAAGCGGACGGTCATCGGATAATGCGTTTTGACGGCCGTACGCGAAGCCGACTGCAGGCGACGGACTTTCAGTTGCAGGGTATTCACCGTCTTTTCCAATTCCCCCGCATACTCGCGGAACTCACGGTTACTCAGGGTTAGACGTTCCACACCAGCCGCACTCAGGCTGTCACGCATACGGTAGAACTGAATATCAGTCAGCAAACTGTGCTGATTTGCCTCCAGACGTCGACGTTCGCGGTGTTCCGAACGGTATTGCATCCATAAGCATATAAAGGCAGCGGCTATACCGGCGATCACCGCCATCCGGATCAGAAAACGTCTCATCGGTTATCACTCTTCGGTTATCGTAATATAATTCTTCTCTCCCCGTTGCTGAGCCTCCTTCAACATCCGGGTCAGGCGTAGCTCATAAGGGGTGGAATTGACCAACCGGCCAGCTTCGCGGTTTTCGCCCACAAGGATACAACCCGAAGTGTCGGCTGCCGTATTGCCACGGTGGATCAGGATGCCCGTAAAACCGGGTACATCCAAAAGCCTCGGAAGATCACGACAGAAACGCGGTGAGCGGTTCACCGTCACTTCGTAACGTCCCGCCGAGATAGCAGTCCTGCCGGGAATTTTAGGTTCACTCCTCAGATCACGTACACGATCTTCCAGCGTATCAAAAAAATACAGACCGTCCACCGACAGACGGCCGATCGTATATTCCGTTTTCAGATAAAGACGTTGCAACAGCAGTTCCATAGTAAATACAATTAACAGAATCAATCAGTTTTCAGATAACGTTCCAGGCCTTTTTCCTCGAATAAAGCGATAGCAGCAGTGTCAAACCGTCCATAGGAACGGCTTAAACGGTAATCTTCAACCGTAAAGGACAAACGTTTCAGGGCTCCGGTAAATACTTCATCGCTCATCTCACGCCGATACCAGCACATCAACAGATATTCGAACTCATCCACCGAGGCCTCTATACGTTTCAGATATTGTATAGCCGTTTCACCGGCAGAGGTAAACTGTCCGTACGTCTTCTCGTCTTTTATTTTTCCGCGATTAAAAAGAATGTTGAAGCGATTACATCACCACCCACGATGGCAGTTAGGGTACCTATCAGGGTGGTCGGGCTGAAACGTTCGTATTTCCGGATAAAGTAAAAAATCAGCCAACCGACGACAGCGCCGATCAAAAACGGAGCCAAATGTTCAAGCATAAAAACTATATTTAAGATTCGTAAAAATCTGCCTTATCACCAGCTTCCCCCCATCACAACTCCTCCCATCTGTCATCTATTTTGTCGCTACCGGGAGAATCGAACTCCCGCTCCCGAACCATCGTAGCGGCGTTGCCTTCGGGGGTTTCCCCACCGGATTGGATACCGGTTCACGCCCGGTCTGTTACCCTACGCGTGTAGCAACCCACGGCGACGCCACCGGGAGACTCTTTACCGTCCAAACAGGAAAAGGAACTCGGTCTGCCGGGGAAAAAACAAACTGAAAAGTATTCTGCCGATCGGCAGAATACAGACAAGATCAGGAAATAAAGAACATATTGAAAATCTGGATCGAAATTGCAATCCGTCGCAATATGTTCACAAAAAAAAGGGACGATTTAATTTGTAATGAAAAAACAGCCGGAATGTTAATGAAGAAATTTTGAAAAGACTAATCAGATGAGAATTAGGAAACAGACAGAAAAGGTAAAACATGACTATTTTAATCGTCCGTTTTTTAACCATTTAAACTACTTGATTATCTCTTTGTAAGAATACACTGCAAAAATACATATAAATTTTGTTAGGAACAAACTATACTTGAAACTTATTCTTTAATATTTACCAGTTTTCTTCAGGAAAAATCCATGGGAAACCGATCTTTTCCAGTACAAATACGATTCTCAATGTTTAGAATATAACATATAAAAGCCTCCCTCCGATATACTTACTGATGAGCTTTTTTTTCTAACTTTGTCCGTATAAATTTTAATCCTATATTCATGTCAGATCCTAAGACCTTATTCCTACTAGACGCCTATGCACTGATATACCGGTCGTATTATGCTTTTATCAATAATCCCCGGATTACCACCACAGGAATAAACACCTCCGCCACCTTTGGTTTTTGTAATTTTCTGATCGAATTATTAGAATTAGAAAAACCGACTCATATCGCAGTGATTTTCGATCCCGAAGGTCCCACTTTCCGGCACGAAATGTACACACCTTATAAAGCACAACGTCCCCCGATGCCGGAAGATCTGAGAAAATCCATTCCTTATATAAAAAAAATTATCGCAGGTCTGGGTATTTCTTGTCTGGATGCGCCGGGTTACGAAGCCGACGATTTTATCGGTACCCTGGCCAAAAGAGCGGAGAAAGAAGGTTATACCGTTTATATGATCACGCCGGATAAAGATTATGCCCAGCTGGTCAGTGAAAAAGTTTTTATGTATAAACCCGGACGTTCAGGAAATAAATCGGAAGTCTGGGGTATTCCCGAAGTATTGGATCACTTCGGGATCGAACGGGTGGATCAGGTCATCGATATTTTAGGACTGATGGGAGATACGGCGGACAATGTTCCGGGATGTTCCGGAATCGGCCCTAAAAGCGCTGCTGCCCTGGTCTATAAATATGGAGATATCGACGGAATATATGCCCATATCGATGAACTCAAAGGCAAACAACGGCAGAATCTGCTCGATTGCCAGCCAACCGTCCATTTGTCACGTACCCTGGTCACTATTTGTACCGAAGTTCCTACCGATATCACTCCCGAAGATCTTGAGAAGAAACATATCGATGTAAAAATTCTGGATCCTATTTTCAAAGAACTGGAACTCTTTTCATTGGTAAAACGGGTATTGAATACAGATATAGAAGAAGATACCTCAGAGAAATTGTCGGACATCAAAGTCAGTTATACCGACCATTCCCAAGATCCGGCTTCTTTACTGCAAAAACTGGAAGAAGCAGATCTTTATGCTTTATATGTTGTTTTCAAAAACGGGACTCTGTATAATTCCTGGCCGACTCATCTGTGCTTCTCGACAAAACTTCACGAAGTAAGTTATATCAATCTGCCTAATGACAAAAACAAGGCATTGGAAATCATACTCCAATTCCAGGCCATTTTTGAAAACAAAAATAAAATTTTAATATCGGCCGATGTAAAAAACGATATCATTTGGTTGAAAAGAGCAGGTATCAAACTCAAAAATGATATTTTCGACATTAAAATAGCCCATTATGTACTCCATCCGGACATATCACACGACTTAGGCCGGGTTGCTTTGGAATACCTCAATTATAAACTCTCGGGAAGTAAAAAAGAAGATCAGCAACTCACGCTCCAGTTCGATGAAGAAGCAGGGACGGAAGATAACGATTTTGCAGAGAAAACCGATGTTATCTTCCAGCTTCATGAAAAACTCTGTGACGATCTGCAACAGACCGGCTTACTGGCACTTTATAACAACATCGAAATGCCACTGGTTTTTGTACTCGCCGACATGGAATACGAAGGAGTAAGCATCGATTGTAACGAACTTCAGTCCATTTCAAGCGAACTAAAAGAACGGATCGATATCATTGAAAAAGAAATCTATGAATTAGCTCATCAGGAATTCAACATCAGTTCCCCCAAGCAATTGGGTGAAGTACTCTTCGATAAACTGAAAATCGACAGTAATCACAAAAAGACAAAATCCGGTCAATACAGTACTTCAGAACAAGTGCTTGTAAAATTAGAAGACGAACATCCCATTATCAATAAAATACTGGATTACCGGGGATTAAAAAAACTTTTGACGACATATGCAGAAGCACTTCCCAGTTTTATCGACCCGGGGACAGGAAAAATACACACTCATTTCAATCAGGCAGAAGCGGCAACCGGTCGTTTAAGCAGCCTGAACCCGAATCTGCAAAATATCCCTATCCGCACAGAAGAAGGCCGGAAAATCCGTAAGGCTTTCGTTACCGGTAATGACGACTATTTGTTTTTCTCAGCCGACTATTCCCAGGTCGAATTACGGTTGATGGCTCATTTAAGTCAGGATAAAGAATTGATTCATGCTTTCAATCACGGTATAGATGTACATACCGCTACAGCTTCAAAAATTTATCATGTCACCTTAGAGGAAGTAACTCCTGAAATGCGCCGCCGGGCTAAAACAGCTAATTTCGGTATCATATACGGTATATCTGCCTGGGGCTTGGCCGAAAGACTCCACATCAGCCGCAAAGAAGGCAAAGAATTGATCGACGGTTATTTCGATCTTTATCCAGGCGTGAAAAAATACATGGAAGAATCCGTCGAAAAAGCCAGAAAAAAAGAATTTGTCGAAACAATTATGGGCCGCAGACGTTATCTCCGGGACATAAACTCCCGGAATGCCGTAGTCAGAGGGATGGCGGAACGAAATGCCATCAATGCTCCGATACAGGGATCGGCTGCCGATATTATAAAAATGGCTATGATCTGTATCCAAAAACGCATTCAGGAAGAAGGATTGATGTCCAGAATGATCATTCAAGTTCATGACGAACTCAATTTCAAATGCCATAAATCCGAACAATATCTCCTGAAAAGCCTGGTGACGAATTGTATGGAGCATGTAATAAAACTCTCTGTGCCTCTAACGGTTAGTACAGGATTCGGAAACAATTGGTATGAAGCACATTGACCTGTAAAAAAACTTGTTTCAATTTAATAAATGTAAATTAATCCCGATTTTTTTATATTATTGCAATAAATTTCAATCAAACCAATATGCGAGTATTTATTAAAAATAGAATCCTGTTCTATTTTATATTTTTCATATATACTCCGGCTAGCTTCGCTCAGGATTATTCCTTTTCTCAATTTTGGGAGAATCGGATTTATTATAATCCTTCCTTCGTTGGTTTGAATGAAGGTGAATTCAACGGACAATTGACCTATCGGAAACTCTGGCCCAAATTTCCGGGTAATTTTTCAACGATTTTTTTTTCCGCCGATTTAAAAACATACAATAATTATGGATTCGGATTATCCGTTATTTCAAGTGATGAAGGGGGTGGTTTTATAAAATCGAACAGTATCGGACTATCCTACTCCTGGAGAGGGTATTTCAACAAAGAAAAAAATATCTACTTTCAATTAGGAGTGAAAGGTTCTTATTATGACGAAAGGCTGAATCCGAACAAATACATTTATTCCGGGAATCTTCATGAAATATACGGTAACATTCTACCGTTACCGGCTTTGGACATTGTCAATGAAAAACAAAATTATTGGGATTTCAGTACAGGTTTTATGATCTATGTTCCCTGGGAACGTCATTACCGTGAATTTATGCATAATTTCATCGGATTTTCCGTCAATCATTTCACCCGCCCTAAAGACAATTTTATCGAAGAAAATGCCCGGATTCCGATCAAACTGAGTTTACAATGGAATAGTTTTATCAGAACCTCCCTTTATAGCCTCGACAAAAAAAGTAGTTTATATGTTTGTCCGGGATTATTATATGAAAACCGAGGAGATCGATTATTATCTTCCTCCTCATTCGATAACTTTATCGTCGGTTCGGATATCACCACCGATCCCTTATTCGGTGGAGTATGGTATAGTTCTCAGCTCCTGAACAGCGATAAAGAAAATTATAAAGCGATCATTTTCAAACTTGGACTCAAGTTGAATTCTGCCAATAAAAAATTTGAATATCGTCTGGCTTATTCCTACGATATGTCTCTTGGAAATTTAGTAAAATCAACAGAAGGATCCCATGAAATCAGTTTCAACATCACCTACAGATTCAATGCCAAATACCGATATAACATATTTTCATTCTGAACAAGATAGCCTGTCTATTCTACCATTACATCAAACTGAAACAGACACATTTGAAATCTATATGCCTGCTGGTCGATTTTTACCTTCGACACAGTTGGAACACAATAAAGATCTGTTCGGAAACGTACTATTCACAGTCGGTTTCCTGATTATTTTTGCATTTGTAAGATTAAGAGGTAAAGATCTGTTTTACAATCTATTGAATACATTATTGAAAAGGAAGAAAGCTGAAATTATTTTGAATGAAGGAATATCTTCCAATCTGATCTGTTATATTCTATCCTTATGTTTGTCCTTCTCCATCATTTCTATCGGTATCGTCTATATCATCGAAGGAAATTTTATCAATTTATTTACATTATATCTTTTCATCGGCTTATTTCTTTATCATTTTCTTCTTCTCTTGATTGTCCGGTTATTCGGATGGACTTTTAACGCTAAAAATATGGCCGACGAAGTCATCGTAAATTTATGGACTTACAATATTTTGTCAGGACTTTTGATTTCACCTTTTGTAATTGCAATCTTTTTCGTGAAATCTTTTGCTGTTATTCCTCTATTAAAGATAGTTATATTCGGTGCAATTTTACTTATGATTGTTAAAATTATAAGATGGATTGAAATATTAATCACGCATAGGGTTTCAATTTTGTATATGATTTTGTACCTTTGTGCCCTCGAAATCATGCCACTTCTTGTGCTTTACAAGATGGTAGAATAACATCAGGGTATTAATTTAAAACTTTACTGCTTTGAAGATAAAAAAGATACTCGTATCGCAACCGCAACCAACTACAGAAAAATCTCCCTATTCTGAACTAGCGGAAAAATACGGTTTAAAACTGGAATTTCGTCCTTTTATTAAGGTTGAAGGAGTTACAGCTAAAGAATTCAGACAGGAACGGATCAATATTCTTGATCACACTGCTATTATTTTTACCAGCCGTACAGCTATAGATCACTTTTTCAGAATTTGCGGAGAGTTAAGAATAACGGTACCGGACACGATGAAATATTTTTGTATTTCGGAAGCAACGGCTTTTTATTTACAAAAATACATCGTCTACCGTAAAAGAAAAATTTTCTATGGGGATAAGAAAGTGGATGATATGACTAAAATTTTACTGAAACATAAAACAGAAAATTTTCTTGTACCTCTTTCCGATATTCACAAAGAAAATATTCCCGGATTACTGGATCAGTTGAATCTGAAATACACGAAAGCTATTCTTTATAAAACGGTTTCCAGCGATCTGAGCGATATCAAAAATTTGAAAGAATACGATATCATAGCTTTTTATACCCCATCCGGTATAAAATCTTTATTCCAGAATTTCCCGGACTTCGTTCAGGATACCACAGTTATAGCAGCTTTCGGACCTGCAACTGCAGTTGCAGTCGAAGAAGCAGGATTACGGCTGGATATAAAAGCTCCGACACCCCAATGTCCTTCCATGACAATGGCTATCGAAGAGTTTATAAAGCGTTATAACAAAGAAAACAAAACAAAATAATCCAAAAATGAAGCTAATCACAAAAAGTTTGACTTTTTGTGATTAGCTTCCCTATAAGTTACCAACCTGCATTTATGTACTCACTCAGCAAAGCCGAACGTCTATGTAGTAAAATTCTTTTCGAAGAACTATTGACTTCTGAGATCAGCTTTGTAAAATACCCGTTCCGGGTCGTACTCAAAGATTCGTCTATACCCGGAGAATATCCTGCCAGGATAGCGATCAGCGTGAGTAAAAAGAAATTTAAAAGGGCTGTTAAACGTAACCGGGTAAAACGGCTGACCCGTGAAGCTTACCGTTTAAACAAACCTGAATTCTATCAGCATATAATCCCCGGACATACAGTAGATATTCTATTTATCTACCTCGATCAGAATCTTCCGGTTTTTTCTAAAACCGAAAAGGCCATAAAAAGTGTACTGAAGAAGATTCCATCTTTACTATCCTCTGTTTCCTGATCCCGGTAAAACGATCGTATGACACTTATTAAATGCATAATCAGTCACTTATTACTTTTACCGATTCGGTTTTATCAATACTGTATCTCCCCTCTAAAGCCACCCACCTGCCGTTTTGTACCCACTTGCTCCCAGTATGCGATCGAAGCTATCCGAAAACACGGACCTTTTAAGGGATTATGGCTGGCTATAAAAAGACTACTCCGCTGTCATCCCTGGGGAGGCAGCGGCTATGATCCTGTGCCTTAAAAAATAACAATCCATCTTAAGGATTTGCTAATTTTCAATTTACCATTTTCAATTATCAATTATATATCGTATTTTCGTTAATTAAAAATCAGGTGTTGTATCACAAACAAAAATTTAAAATATAAATGAAAACAAAAAGAATTCTACTTGTTGGCATAGCATTCATCTCGATCACTCTCGGATTGACCGCACTGAGAAACGATGATAAAAGCTTTGAAATCAGTAAGCAGCTGAATATTTATGCCACTCTGTTCAGAGACGTAAATATGTTTTATGTCGATGAAGTCAATCCCGGTGACCTGGTCACTACAGGAATAAAAGCCATGTTAAAATCTTTGGATCCATATACTGTTTATTATCCGGAATCCGAAATGGAAGATGTAAAACTGATGACTACCGGAGAATATGCCGGTATCGGTTCCGTCATCAGTAAAAAAGGAGATCAGGTCATTATCCGGGAGCCTTATAAAGATTCTCCTGCAGATAAAGCCGGATTACTTCCCGGAGATATCATCCTGGCTATCGACGGAATTTCGGTGAAAGGTAAAAATACGGAAGAGGTAAGTACTTTATTAAAAGGACAACCGGGAAAAGAAATCACCATAAAAGTTCAGCGTGAATTTGAGACTAAACCACTAGAAAAGAAAGCTATACGAGAAAAAATCCAACTACCGAGCGTCCCTTATTCCGGTATGGTTAACGATACGACCGGATATATCTATCTAACCAGTTTTACCGATAAATCTGCTGCAGATGTCCGTTCGGCAATTATCTCACTAAAGAACAAAGGAGCCTCTTCTTTAATTCTGGACCTAAGAGGAAATTCAGGAGGTCTTCTGGATCAAGCCGTTGAAATAGTGAATTTCTTCGTTCCGAAAAATTCCAAAATAGTCGACACCAAAGGGAAAGTAAAACAATGGGATAAAGAATATACAGCCAAAAATAATCCCATCGTACCCAATATGCCTTTAGTAGTATTGATCGACCGGGGTTCAGCATCGGCCTCTGAAATCGTATCGGGTGCTCTTCAGGATCTCGATAGAGCTGTTCTAATAGGTGAACGTTCCTACGGAAAGGGATTGGTTCAAACAGTCCGCGATCTGGCCTACAATACGAAATTAAAAGTTACCACCGCAAAATATTATATTCCTAGCGGAAGGTGTATTCAGGCCTTGGATTATTCCCACCGGAACCCTGACGGAAGTGTCGGAAAAGTGCCCGATTCTTTGATTTCAGAATTTAAAACCCAATCCGGAAGAAAAGTGTATGACGGTGGCGGAATCAGTCCGGATATTAAAATTACTCCGGAAGATTATGCAAGAATCACTCAAGAACTTGTTTTACAAGATCTAACATTTGATTTTATCAATAGTTATGCCCTTCGGCACCCCAATATTGCCCCTATCAATGAATTTAAAATTACAGATGAAATATACAACGAATTCAAAACCTATCTGAAAGAAAAGAAATTCAGTTATGAAACCGAATCACAACAGATATTGAATAAATTGATCGAAGCAGCCAAAGCCGAAAAGTATTATGACACCGCCAAAGAACAAATTGCCGCTTTGGAAAATGATTTCACCCATTCTATCGACCGCGATATGGACCTCTTTAAAGATGAGATCACTTCGTTTTTAACAGAACAATTCATTCAACGTTACTATTATCTGCAAGGGGTAATAGAATATAAAGTCCAGCATGATCAAGAAGTAGCTAAAGCGGTTGAAGTATTAAACGATAAAGAAGTATATCGAAATACCCTGAAACCTGTCAAATAACTAAATAAAAGGCTGTTTATAGAAAATTTTTCTATTTTTTGTGACTGCCTTAAAGACCGATTGGCGAATCTAAAGTTTACAACTTATATTTACGATCGGAACTACAGATTCGCCAATCAGTATTAAAACAATACATATTAAGCTTTAAAGCAGCTGATTTACCTCGGCACTCTTTCGGATAAACTCTTATTATTCGGTTTCTTGATGAAAATACTCATGAATAAGTTGTGCTTTCTTCTTCCCGATCACCTTAGCCAGTTCTTCAATAGACTTTTGTTTGATATTACTAACTGACTTAAACTCATGCAATAATATAGTTTCAGTTGCTTCTCCGATACCCTTAATATCACCTAATATACTGTTAATCTGTGATTTTTCTCTCAATTTACGATGAAATGTAATACCAAATCGATGGGCTTCGTCCCGGATATGCATCAACGTTTTTAAAGCCATCGAATTTTTAGCCAACAGATAAGGATCCTTATCTTCAGGAAAATAAATTTCTTCCATTTGTTTTGCCAATCCTAAAATCGGTACTTTCCCATATAGATCTAATTTTTTCAAACTATTTACAGCCGAATGTAACTGTCCTTTTCCTCCATCGATCACGATCAGATCCGGTAATTCCAGACCTTCATCCAATACTCTTTTATATCTCCGGAAAATAATTTCTTCCATAGAAGCAAAATCGTCCGCCCCGACGACTGTTTTCACGTGGAACTTTCGATATTCTTTTTTAGCCGGTTTACCATCGATAAAAACTACACAGGAAGCCACCGGATTAGTCCCTTGAATATTCGAATTATCGAAACACTCCATACGATGTGGTAATGTAGGCAGTTTTAGTTCTAACTTAATGGTTTTCAATATATTAAAACTCGAATCTTCTTTCTTTAGATTCCTCTGCCGTTCTCTATCCAATCTAAAATAGGATACATTTCTTTCGGACAAATCCAATAATTGTTTCTTGTCACCTCGTTGAGGTATCACATATTGCACTCCTTCCAATTGAACATCCGGATAAAAAGGAACAATAATTTCTTTCGAATTACTATTCACCAATTGGCGGATCTCATAGATAGCGAAAGCAAGCAAAGCTTCCTTATCTTCTTCGATCTTCTTTTCTAATTCAACTGTATGTACTTGTATAACAGCACCATGAACAATTCTCAAAAAATTAACATAAGCATATTTCTCATCTTCCAAATAAGAAAAAACATCTGTATCGTGAATCGTAGTACGGACAATAGTCGATTTAGATTGATAATTTTTAATGGCTTCAAGTGCTTCTTTCATTCGATTGGCCTCCTCAAAATGCAGTGATTCCGCATACGAATTCATCTTCCTGGTCATAACCTGAATGACAGAAGACAAATTACCTTTCAAAATATTCCTCACCTGGCTGATAAATTCATCGTATTCTTCTTCCTGTATTTTACCAATACAAGGCCCGAGACAATTACCGATATGATATTCCAAACAAACTTTAAAACGGTTGTTATAGACAGCCTTCGTATTTAATGCAAGCTTACAAGTCCGTAATTTGAATAAAGATTTAATTAAAGAAATCAGTACATGGGCAAATTTTCCCGAAGTATAAGGACCGAAATATTCCGATCCGTCGTGTACAAAACGGCGGGTAAGAAACACCCGGGGATAAGGTTCTTTCTTAATACAAATCCAGGGATAAGATTTATCGTCTTTCAATAAAATATTATAACGCGGCTTATATTTTTTGATCAGATTATTTTCTAAAAGTAATGCATCTTGCTCACTATTTACAACAATATACCGTAAATCCGTGATTTTATTGACCAAAATCCGGGTTTTATTTGACTGATTACTTTGATTTAAATAAGATAATACCCTATTTTTTAAATTTTTAGCCTTTCCAATATATATAATTACTCCAGAAGAATCGAAATATTGATATACTCCAGGTGAAGAAGGTAATTCACTAATCTTTTTTTTCAAATGGTCATCATATAAAGCCATAACAAATTCAATCTGCTAAAAACTTAAATTTACTATATTCGAACAATCCTCTTTCACCTATTTTCAATTCAGGTATCACAATCAGAGCCATAAAAGAAAGAGTCATAAAAGGTGAATCGAGTATACACCCATTATGATGCAAAATTTGAATTAATTTATTCCAAATCATAGCTACCTTTTCACCATTTTCATCAGTCATAATACCGGCAATAGGTAAAGATAAAATGTCAACTTCTCCCTCAGATGCCACTGAAAGTCCTCCTTTTGCTGAAATAATAGAATTAAGAGCAATCAATAAATCCTGATCATTACATCCTACTGCAATGATATTATGGGAATCATGCGATATACTACTTGCAAAAGCACCTTTTTTCAGACCTATTCCATGTATAAAAGCAATCTGAGGAGGTTTATTCTCATAACGATTCAGATAAATAATCTTGAGTATATCTCTATCCAAATCAGATTCAAAATTATCGAATGAATCATGATTTGAAAAAATTACTTTATCTGTAATTAATTCCCCATCATACACCTTGATAGAAACGATATCGGATGTTATGGGTTTTCTCAAATCGGAAAGCTGGAGTAATTTCCGATTGAATTGATTCAAATTCGAAAAATCAGAAACTTCAGCTTTAATATCCGGCATAGACCAAGAACTAGAATATTTAAGTTCACCCTGTATGTAAACTTCCGATACTGAAAATGATTTTAAGTCTTCAAATATACAAAAATCAGCAGGATCTCCTATCCGAAGTGTACCTACCGGTAAGTGATAATGTTGTATAGGATGAAGAGAAGCTATTCTCAAAACCTGAAATAAATCGAAACCATCAGCAATAGCTCTTCGAACTATCTTATCGATGTGCCCGCAATGAATCAAATCTCCGGGATGAGAATCATCTGTACAAAACATCAAAGAATAAGGATGACTATTTATCAAGGATTTTAAAGCCTCGTAATTTTTAGCTGCACTTCCTTCCCGAATTAGAATTTTCATTCCTAAAGAAATTTTTTCCAAAGCTTCGGATAAAGATACAGATTCATGATCAGTAGAAATGCCTGCACTTACATATTGTTTCAAAACTTCCCCTATTATCCCCGGAGCATGCCCATCGATCGGTATATTATATTTTTCAGCTAATTTCAATTTACGCCATACTTCAGCATCTTTTTGTAATACTCCGGATATATTCATCATTTCCGATAGAGAAACAAACGAATAGTTTTGTAATAATTCCTCGATATGATCAGAATTTATTTCAGCTCCTGAATAATCAAAAGAAGTAGCGGGAACACAAGAGGGCACTGAAAAGAAAATTTTGATGGGTGCTTTCCAACTATTTTCTATCATAAACCGAATACCTTCTATTCCTAAAACATTGGCTATTTCATGAGGATCATTAATAACGGCTACTGTCCCTTTCGAAATAGCCAGTTTTGAAAATTCTTCAGGCACCAGCATCGAACTTTCAATATGTACATGAGCATCTATAAAACCAGGCGCTATGAAATTTTGATAAGAATTGGAATTTTCTAAAATATCGGTAATTATTCCATGGTCTATACAAATTGTTCCGGGAAAAATCCGGTTATTATAGATATCAATAATATTACCTTCAATTTTTTTCATCGGTTCAAAAATTCTTTTATAAAAATATTTTATAAAACACATATTTCACCCTTCGCACCTTTTTTATGTTCCACGTGAAACATTCGCCTCTTTACCGTCCCATCAATATCAAAAGAACATTAATATCAGCTGGCGACACACCACTTATACGAGAAGCCTGACCTATTGTTCTAGGTTGAATCTTTGACAATTTTTGACGAGCTTCAATAGACAAATTCGTGAGTTCTTCGTAATTAAATTTTCCAGCAATGACTAGATTCTCTAAACGGGATAATTTATCGGCTAACATTCGTTCCCGCTCGATATATCCCGAATATTTTATAGAAATTTCAGCAGCTTCAATGATTTCATCACGCAAAACAAATTCCCCGATAAAATTATTCAACGAAGGTAAAACATCGATCAAAGCCAATAATCCCACTTGAGGACGACTAAGAATATCCACCAACTTCATTCCTTGTCGGATAGGTGCTGTATTCAATGAAAGTAGAAAAGAATTGATTTCATCAGGTTTAACACTAAAATTCTTAATAAAATCAATTAACAAATCTCTCTTCTCTATTTTATCCAAATATATCTTATGTCTATTATTAGTAACTAAACCAATCTGAAATCCCTTAGGTGTCAAACGCATATCCGCATCATCTTGTCTCAATAAAATACGATATTCTGCCCGGGAAGTAAACATACGATAAGGTTCATCCACTCCTTTCGTCACTAAATCGTCTATGAGTACCCCAATATATGCTTCATCCCGATTCAATACAAATTCAACTGAAGAATGTAAAGATAAATGGGCATTGATCCCGGCCATCAATCCTTGTGCTGCTGCTTCCTCATAACCTGTCGTTCCATTGATCTGACCGGCAAAATAAAGTCCTTGAATCAATTTAGTCTCTAAAGTATGATAAAGCTGTGTAGGAGGAAAATAATCATATTCTATCGCATAACCCGGCCGGAAAATTCTTACATTCTCGAAACCTTCAATCAAACGCAAACCGGTCAATTGTACATCCCAGGGCAATGAAGAAGAAAAACCGTTTAAATAAAACTCTGTAGTAGTTTCTCCCTCCGGTTCCAAAAATAAATGATGACTGGTCCTATCGGCAAAAGTATTCAATTTAGTCTCTATGCTGGGACAATAACGAGGACCAACGCTCTGTATAGTGCCGTTGAATAAAGGACTATCGGTAAACCCCTGCCTCAAAGCATGATGTACAGCTTCGTTAGTATAAGCCATATAACAAGGCCTTTGGATCAGAGTATTCCTATAATCATAATGCAAATAAGAAAAACAATGAAAATCATTATCCCCGCCTTGTTCGGTCAATTTAGAAAAATCGATACTTTTTCCGTCTATACGGACAGGAGTACCGGTCTTCATCCGCCCCGTTTCGAATCCCAAGCTACACAATTGAGCTGTTAAACCGTGAGAAGCCGGCTCGGAAATACGGCCTCCTTCGAAACTTACCCGACCTATATGCATTAGGCCGTTTAAAAAAGTTCCGTTGGTTAAAATCACCCGTTTCGCATTAAAAACGACCCCCAAGGCTGTCTTAACCCCGTAAACCTGCCCATCTTTCACTATCAACTCTACTACATCATCCTGCCACATATCCAAACCATCCGTATGCTCGAGCTGATACCTCCAATTAGCAGAAAATTTCATCCGGTCGCATTGTGAACGAGGACTCCACATGGCAGGACCTTTCGAACGATTCAGCATTCTGAATTGAATCGAGCTCTGATCAGTCACTATACCGGTCAAACCTCCCAAAGCATCTATTTCTCTCACTATCTGACCTTTAGCAATACCTCCTATCGCTGGATTACAAGACATCTGAGCTATCTTATTCATATCCAGGGTGATCAATAAGGTATGAGATCCTAAATGAGCTGCTGCACAGGCAGCTTCACAACCCGCATGTCCGGCGCCGACAACAATTACATCATAATCCGGTAAAAGATTTGCCATTTTAAAGCGTTTTAAGAAGATCTAAGCAAATATTTTCATTTTTACGCATTTCCTTACTATCGACATCCGTTTTATCTTTAAATCCGATTAAATGAAGAACTGAATGACAAATCACCCTACAGAACTCATTTTCAAAAAAAGTAGAAAACATTTCGGAATTCGATTTCACTGTATCCAAACTAATGAATACATCGCCCGAAAGTACATCTCCTTCGCAATAGTCGAAAGTAATAACATCAGTATAATAATCGTGTTTCAAATATTGACGATTTACAGCAAGTATATAATCATCGTCACAAAAAATAAAATTGATAGCACCTACCGATTTATTATAATGTCCGGCAATCACCTCGATCCATTTACATATCAGCTTATCAGAAAAAAAAGAAGGATAGTCTGCTTTTCCTTCTCTATAAAACAAAATTTCTTTCATTGAAATAGCTTAAAAACGTTATTATAACCCAGGAAATCTTTCCCACAAAATAAAAACGCTGACACACACATTCACTACAAATTAAAAACCAAAGTCACCGTAGAACCTCCGTTTTCAAATATTAACTCATCGGACAAAGTTTTCATCAGATATAGCCCACGACCGGTTATTTTATTGATATTATCCGGTAAAGTCGGATCCGGTATAACTTCATAATCGAACCCCTCTCCTTCATCACTGACTGTCACCTTAAATTGTTTATCTGTTTTCTCAGCTACTAAACTCACCATTTTATCCGGTTGGCGTTTATTTCCGGATAAAATAGCATTATTAACCGCTTCGATAACCGATAAGCTGATCTTACCATACAATACAGACGGTAAAGCAAAATAATCAGTAAAAGTTTCTACAAAATTCTCAACTTTGACAATATTACTGATTTCTGACGAAATTGAAATTGATAATTTATTCATTCCCAAGCTTTATATAGTAATGGTTGTACATTGATTTAAAATAAGTATTTAACTTCAAATCAGACTTTTGAATATCCGTTTTAATGAAAGCCGATTTCTTTTGAAATTCAAACATCTGCTCAGGCCGATGAAACCGAGTCTGAGTGGCCGATTCAGATTTACGTTTATCTTCAAAATCCTCTTTCTCTTTTGATGCTTTTTCTGACATTAATAATTTATTATAAATTAAGTTATTCCGATTAATTAATTGACCGGAAACCGAATAATTAGCCATATCTCTAATATTTTGATCGATCAATTGGTTGATCTCATTCAATAATTGTTTTTCTCTGCTTGACATCGAACCAGCTTCTGAAATAAATTCATTCAAACTCTTTCTGAAGAGTTCGTTCTCTCTGATCATATTACTGATTCTTTGATGTAAAGGTTTACCTTTTTCACCATTTTTCATTTGAGAAACTAAATCTTCCAATTGCTTCTTCAGATTACGTTGAAATTGCTTCATTTTAGGATATCCACTATCACCTGATGAATTTCTTTGTCTTTTTTTATCGGAATTTTTTTCTCCTCGTCGTTTACCGGATCGATTTACTTCTTCCTTAGCTTTTTGTAATGCATCGGTCAAAGATAAAGCAATATCATTCAAATAATTAATAATATAATGCTGCTCCCTTAATAAATCGCTGCGTCTATTGTCCTGAATGTAACCCGGTAATAATCCGAATTTTACTTCAAGATCATAAAACTTTCGGTCCAAAAGAGAAGCTAGCATCAAATTCGACTTAGCCAAGACAGATAAACTATCTTTTATTATCTTATATTCCTGTCTTTTTAAATCCTGAATACGGCCTAACTCATTATATTTCAAACTTTGAGCTTGTACATCAGAAAATTGCTGTAACAATTCTTCCTGTGATAGCGAAATTATTAAAATATTTTGAATTATCAATTCAATATCATTCTGAGGCAAGGATTTATTAACAAAATTTCGTTCTTGTTGTTGTTTCATTCTTTTTGAAAGTTCGAAAAGATCATCTTCAATCTCTTCTGACAACTTTTTATCTTTCTTATTCCCGGATATATTTTGCCTTTGTTGCTGCATTTTCCAAGACAATCGATCGAAATCGGTCTTAAAATCTTTCAAATCGAAAGGTTCTGACAAGGTTGAATTCTCTGTAATCAACTCTTCATAATTATTTTCTATCGCTCTCAAATCATTCAATATGCTTTTGTTCCGGGAATAAGCAGAATCCCGATCGAACGATTTGTTTTCCAGTAAACGCTCTAAACGGGTCTGATCCGATTTCAATCGATCGATTTGTTTAGAAATCAAATCATGCCTCTCTTCGATTTGAAACCGTTTCAACAATTCAATATTCCGATCCAATTCTTCACTGACCTGATCGAAAGTAAATTCCATTCTTTCGTCCAAATTTTTAAATTTATCTTTCGAAAATTCTTCGGAAAGCTTTGAAAATTCATCCAACAACTGTTTTATTTCACTATCCATCAAACGGTCCAGTAAATCCTGAATCTTCTTTTGCTTATCGATCAATAAACTGTCCTGAACAGTAAAACTTCGATTCAAATCCGATTTCTTCTGATTATTTTCTTTTACAGCTTCCAATAATCGATCCAACTGCTCTTTTTTCCGGACAACCTCCTTCGACAACTGTTGCTTTTCCCAATCATCAGTCGTATTATCCAATAATTTTTTCCGTAAATCCTGGATACCGGTAACAATTTCACCTGCTATTTTCTCAGCTTTCTTCAGATCATTGTTGACCGATTGACTAACTTCCCGGTTATAATCAAAAATAGTATTCAAATCAGGAATCCGGTAAATCAGCCGGGAAGAACGGGTACTCTTCGGACCGGAGAGATTATCGTTATCAAAAACCTCAAAATAATAATTTATTTCCGTTTTATCGGTACCGGCAAATTCAGCAAAATCAAAACTAAAATAAAATTCCTGTGTATTCAAATTCTTCATAAAAGATACCGGTACAACGACAGTCCTGTCTGTTCCCAGGGAATAATTGAAGCATAGATCTGAAAATCCATAATCATCGGTAATCACCCCATAAAAATAATGAAGAGAATTTTTCAAAGAATCCTGAATCTCCGTAATTTGAATTCCAGGGTATAAATCAGAAATGCATATAATATTGAAATTCAACAATTGACGATGAGAAAAATAAGCATTACTACCGGACAATATATATTCTCCCGAAGCTTTTATCTGTCTGGAAAAATCGGTCTTAGATACCGACTTCAAAGGAATAGAAATACTTTGTTCTTTATCTTCAAAAAATAAAGAATCCAAATTAGAATAGGTCAATTCAAATTGTAAAACCGAACCGTACAACACTTGCAAATCGACTGTATTGGTTAAAATTTCGGGCTCCTTTCCTGTATAAGCAGGAGGAATAGCTACCACTCGATAACCGTCGATAGAAGGAGTCGGCAACACCCTCAAAAGATAAGAATCGCTAGTTTGATCCTGCGTTTTAAAATAAAATTTCAAATCATTATTAACCAGTTCGAAATCATACGTAAAAATTGAATCAACGGAAGTCATTAAAAATTCTCCTCCGCCATAACAAATAAAAACAGGTTTTACAGTTGCATCGGGAATGGAAAGACTCAATTGCACCTGAAAGGTCTTACCATATTCTACTTCCAAACTTCGATTTAAAATGTGAAAACCTACCTCATTCGAAGGGCCCGAAACCTGTCTGTAATCTTTTAAATCCGAATAATAATCATACCATTCAAAACCGGTAAAGAAAAAAAGAACAAAAAGAAAAACAACAATAACCGATAATTTAAGATACAATATTCTGGGAAAAGACAAAAAAGAACGGGATGCGGTCAGCTGTCGATATTTTTGATTAAAAGCCGCTTGTTTTAACACTGTTTGTCCGATAACCAATTTATCCCGAAAAGCCAGATTATACACAGATATAAAAATATCGTCGACCTGACGGGGTATAACAGACGAGATTTGTTTTATAAGAATATCCCTGGATAATCGAAAAGACAAGAAAAAACGAATGAACGGTAAAAGGATAAAAAAGAAAAACTCTACTCCTAAGAGTAAAAATAAAATCAGATAAAGAACATATTTAAAATCGGGTAAAAGTCTGAAAAAAGAAAGAAGTCCGGCATAGAAGAATAAAAAAAGTAAAAAAGTAAAAAGCACAACCGCTACACCCTTCAACAGATCAAATCCTAATAACTCTAATCTGAAACAGGACAATTTCCTTCTAAAATGATTCTTCAGATTCTCATACACAGATTCCATCACAATTATTTAGCTAACCAAAGCTCCGGATTCAATTTCTCTGTATCCTTAAAAACTTCAAAATTCAAAACACTCCCTTTTTCTTCGTCATGAGCAACTTTTCCGATCACCTGCTTCGTTTTAACAACATCTCCTTGATTTACTTTTACCTCCTGCAAATTAATATAGACAGTAAAATAACTTCCATGACGTATAATAACTACATAACTGTCGATATCATTCATATACATAGCCACACTAACCACTCCTTGAAAAACGGAACGCACTTCAGCATTTTTTGAAGTTGTAATTCCAATCCCCCGACTGGCTACTTCAACCAATTTATGTATCGAATGATTAAATACACCGAATTTCTCAGAAATGAATCCTTCAGTCACCGGCCAGGGTAACTTTCCCTTATTTTTAGCAAAATCGTTCGATACCAATTGTTCTTCAGGAGTCAGTTTATAAGTCGAAGTAGTGCTACCGGATTTCTTGATTTGATTGGCTATCAATTTATCCAACTGTTTAGCCAACCTCTGACGTTTTTGCATTTCGGCTTGCAATTTTTTCCGAAAATCTTTCTCTTTTTTCTGAATCTGAGCAATATATTGATTTTCTTTCAATTGTTCGGATTCTAATTCTTTACTCTGTACACCGATTTCATTCAAAGCAGTATTCTTTTGTGCAAACAAATCCTTCAATTCTTTGTTTTTAACATCCAAAGAATCGTTTACCGCCTGAATCATATGTAATTGACGTTTAGAATATTCCTGAATCTGTTGAAAGTATTTAAACCGATTATAAGCCTGATTAAAATCTGCTGAAGAAAAAATAAACATCAATTTATCTGTTTTATTCCGTTTTTTCCAGCTACCATACACCAATTTCGCATAAAGATCGAGCATCGACTTCTTGTTCTCTTCCAGTTCTTTAATACGCTGCTCATTGGCAGAAATATTATTCTGAATAAGTCCTACTTCCTGATTTAAAGAACTTAATAGTTTTTTACTCTGTTGAATCTTCTGCCTTAAAATATTCAATTTCTGAGTAGAAACAGACTTGTTCTTTTCGGCTTCCTTCAACAATGAATTTAAATAAGCGATCTCCTTTTCAGTCTTAGCTTTTTGTTTTTTAATATCACTGATCGATTGAGCTGAGACATTTATCTCAAGCGAAAAAAACAAAACTAACAATATACCTAAAAACTTGTAGATCATGAATTATTCTATTCTTTTAAATTTAGGAGAAATTTTAAAATTCGGTTCCAAAGGTACGTCGAAATCTATTTTCAAAAATTTTAATTCCAGACTGGTTTTATTATTTCCAACCGCTAATTGGAAGACAATCTTTTCCGGAAAATTCTTTTCCGAAAACTGTTTAAATGCTCCATAATTCACACTCACAGACATATCTTCATCCAGATCTTCTACAGATACTTTTACAGGCCGGAAATACTCAGGATCTATTAAAATCCGCTGCAAAACCAGCATAAAATCTTTATTCTTTCGTTTTTTCTTATAGAATTTTTTGATCTTACGGCTAATTGCCCTTTCTTCTACAGTAGAAAGTTCATATCCCAATTCTGTCTTATCCAATTTATATTTCTTTTCCTTACCTAAACCTGCACAATCCTGAAAATCAAAAAAAGCATTCGTGATGATCTTCTCGACACAATCGAAACTTACCCGGACATCGAACTTATCATAAAAATAATCATAATCGGCTACAAAGAAGTTCTTATGATAAGTGTCTACAAATTTGATACTGTCTTTAGTCAATAAAATACGTGCTACTCCGATTCCTAATGGTGCTGTAACATTAGCCTGAATAAAACTATCCCGCTTAATTTTCAGAGAAGCCTTTAAACTATTGGATCCTTTCCCGTCTTTATAGGAAATATCCATCTTTTTAGCAAACAAAGTAGAATATTCCAATTCATTATTTTCGATATTTTTCAATAGCCGGCCTTCCGTTATAGAAGGAATATTCTTTTTTACCGCTATCTGTTTAGCAGAACGGCAAGACACTATTGAAACAACTACGATTATCAACAAAAATATATGTCCACCCAGTCTCATTTCATTCAATTCATCGTCTTTTAATCGGATAATTTACCGGATTGTATCTTATCATTCAATTCTTCCGAAACCCCACCTCCCATTTCAGCTGCTTTTTTCCACATCTTCAAAGCTTCCTGGTGTTCTCCACTCCGATACAGGATATCACCATAATGTTCATAAAGCACACCGGAAGGATCCTTATCCTTTTCTATAGCTAATTTAATATAATACCTGGCTTGAGAATATTCTCCCCGTTTATACAACACCCAGGCATAAGTATCCAGGTAAGTTGCATTATCGGACTCCATAGCGACAGCCTGTGAACTCATTTTTTCCGCTAAAGCCAGTCTTTCATTCCGCAAAGAGAGATAATAAGCATAATTATTCAATACCAATATATCGTTCGGATTAATTTTCAATACTTCGTCGAACATCTTGAATGCCCTCTCCACGCTATCCAAATTGTAATAACAATCAGCTAAATAAGAATAAAACTGGGATCTTAATTCGGGCTTATCGTCTGTCAACTCAACGCCTTTTTCAAACAAAGGCAAAGCTTCGGCGAATTGTTTTTGCATCATCAAAGCGATTCCCGATAAAGCATAGGGTAAAGGTTGTTCCGGAAAATACTTTATAGCTTCTATTCCATGCCGATACATACAAGTAGTATCTCCCATCTCGTTACACATCAGCAGCAATTCTTCCCAAATCAAATAATTATTTTTGTCCTTCGAAAGAATATACTCCAATTCATTCCGTGCTTCAGCCAATTTATGATCTTTTTTCAGAAAATCCGAATGTAAAGCCCTTACCGACAAATCGTCGCTATATTTTTGCATCAATAGATTCATATAATTATCCAACTGACTATCGCTTGTCAATGTCGTATCAGGATTCAGAATCAACTTCAGAATATATTGTATTTTATATCCATTCTCGATTTTATCACTGACCAAAGCTTCTTTCGTATGTTTATCGGCTTCTTTCAATTCTTTCTTACTCCGATAATAATCAGCCAAATAGAAATGAACAAAACCGTTATCAGGTTCGGCCTTCAATATACGATCCAGAATTTGTAATCCTTTTTTATCCTGATTATAATTGAAATAAAGTTCGGCTAATAAACTAAGGTATTCGCTCTTATCCGGGAACTTCCGAATCAACTTTAATAATTCGTTGGATGCTTTCTTAACATCATCGAGTTTAGTATACAACTTAATTTTTTCGATAGATACAGGTTCGGTTATGCCGTTCTGTTGTTCATAACGGTCGAATACCTCGATCGCTTTCTGCCATTTTTCGACAGATATATATAACTCCGCTTCGATCAAATAAAATTCTTCTTTATTCGGATATTTAGCAATAATATCGGCATATACATTACAAGCCTCTTCGATCATCGCTTTCTTTTGCAAAATATTGGCTAACAATATTTTATACCACATATTATCCGGATTTCCGGCCACAGCCTCACGAGCTAACTGCAAAGCACCGTTATAATCTTCACCTGCAGTCAAAATACCGGCTATTTCATATTTTGCAACTGAACTGGAAGGAAGGATTTTAAGGCAATTATCGAACCATCCGATAGCAGCCTGATAATCCCCGGTAATTTTACTCCTGACCCCTTCCATAAAAGAATAGTCAAATTCTAATCTGGTTTTCTCATCTAGCTCTTGTATATTCTCCGTTTTCTTTTTTTTATCGGCAAAAGCAGGTAAAATAAAAAGAAAACAAAGCATGAAAGCAATCCATCTTACCATATTTTTCTATTCTTTAATTTTATAATTATTTTTTTCCTGTATGACCGAATCCTCCGTCTCCCCGTTCGCTGTCCGATAGTTCATTTACTTCTATCCATTCGGCTTGTTCTACCTTGTTAATGACCATCTGACAAATTCTTTCTCCGTCTTCGATCGTTATCATATTATTAGAGAGATTCACCACGATAACTCCTAGTTCACCACGATAATCGGCATCTAAAGTTCCCGGACTGTTCAATAGTCCTAAACCTTCATTTAAAGCCAACCCGCTACGGGGACGGATTTGTGCTTCATATCCCTCGGGTAATTCGATAAATAAACCTGTTGGGATCAATTTTCTTTCCAAAGGTTTCAACGTGACGATTTCTTCCAGATTAGCCCTAATATCCATACCAGCCGAAGCTTTTGTTTTATATTCAGGTAGCGGATGTTTTGAACGATTTACAATTTTGATTTCCATTTATCTTAGATTATTCCTATTTTAATACAATCTTCAAACTTACTACTTTTTATTTTTCAAAGGAAATAGCTTTCCATAAAAATTTGAATAAAGTGTTTTGCAAAGTTACACAAAGACGTTTTTCAACAATCATATATTCATTATTATATTTTTATTCTTTTATAAAAAAAATGATGATTATAATAGACTGTTAGTTGTCTTCAAAAATGTTGATCGATTTATTTGATTTTATCGTTCTTAAAAATTGGAACTGTGTTTCTAACATGATATTGTAATATAATATGTTTTTATTCAATAATTTATATGAGTTATTAACAATTGTCAGTAACCTATTTCACAGAAAAAAAATAGATTTTGAACTGTGGAAAACTGTTAGTAATTTGTATAAATGTTTTGAGATAAAAATGAATTCTTTTCTTGGTTATTCGGGTGAAATATCGAATAAGAGTTGAAAACGAGATATCCAAATAAAGATATGAGTTTCTTTAAGTAGTTTTCAACAACCGATTAATAACTTTTCAACAATATTTTTCTAAGCAACAATCTCCGGGAATTGATTCGATCAGAAAATATAATTACGCTGATCAATTATAGCTTTTGCAGAATAGAAGTGGTAGAAAAACCGGGAGTAAGATCTATTGTTATAATTTCCCCTCCTTTTGCTTTTACGATGTCGTAACCTACAATTTCTTCGGGTTTATAATCACTTCCTTTTACTAAAATATCGGGTTGAATAAACCGGATCAGTTCCAGAGGAGTATCTTCGTCGAAGAAAATAATTTTGTCTGTAAAAAGAAGTGAAGCAAGTAAGAGAGCCCGGGCTTCCTGGTTATTGACAGGACGTTTATCACCTTTTAATCTTTTGACCGACGCATCGGTATTCAATCCTATAACTAATTTTTGGCCAAGACCGGCAGCTTGGGCGAGATATTCGATATGTCCCCGGTGCAGAATATCGAAACAACCATTCGTGAAAACAATTTTTTCTTCTTTAAATCTCCATTGACTCAAAGTATGGATCAGAGTTTCTTTTTCTCTGACAATTTTATTTTCTATGAATGATAAGTAATTCATTTACAATTATTTTAATCTGGGATTTATTCCCAGATCATATCAATCGATTGGTATTGGTGTCCGGAAATACCAAGGTTGGCGTATGTTTTTTAGCTTCTTCGAAGTCCATCGATGCATAGGAAATAATGATGACCACATCTCCTACTGCACATTTCCGGGCCGCCGGGCCGTTCAGACATACGACACCTGAGTTTCTTTCGCCTTTAATGACATAAGTTTCTAATCTTTCTCCGTTGTTTACATTGACGATCTGAACTTTTTCATTCTCGATAATATTAGCGGCTTCCATTAAAGCTACATCGATCGTTATGCTACCTACATATTGAAGGTTAGCTTCAGTGACGGTTGCTTTGTGGATTTTAGATTTGACTACTTCTATAAACATGATGATAATTTTAAAATGGATTTAAAATTAGAATACAATGTTATCTATCAGTCGGATTTTTCCGGCATATACAGCTATACAAGCTACTTTAGTTCCTTCTTCTGACCAGTTTTCCACAACTTTTAGAGTGGTATCGTCGACAATTTCGACATACTCTGTTTCCAGGTATGGATTATTGTTGATTTCGTCAGCAATCCATTTTTTCAATTCACTGACATTCATTTGTGAAGCTAAGTTACGAGCTTTTTTTAAAGTAGCGTATATGTGAGGAGCATTTTTTTTGTATTCTTCATCGAGCAATGTGTTACGTGAACTTTTGGCTAGTCCATTTTCTTCCCGGATAATCGGACACGGAATGATTTCGATGTTGTATTTTAATTGTTTCACCATATTTTTGATAATAGCGATTTGCTGGAAATCTTTCATTCCGAAGAATGCTTTATCGGGTTGAACAATATCGAATAAACGACTCACTACCTGACCTACTCCATTGAAGTGACCCGGTCTTTTCGCTCCTTCCATCACTGTTTCTATATATCCGAAATCGAATTTTCGGGTATCCGGTTCCGGATAAATTTCTTCAACAGAAGGTGCGAATGCGATATCACAATCTACTGTTTTCAGTAATTCGATATCTTTGTCCAGTGTTCGGGGATATCTTTTCAGATCTTCCTGATCATTGAATTGTGTTGGGTTGACAAATATACTGACTACAGTGATATCACTATTGTGTTTACTTTCTTTTACGAGGGATAAATGTCCTTCATGTAAAGCTCCCATTGTGGGAACAAATCCGATTTTTTTCCCTTCTTTACGGAGATTTTCCAGAAGGCTAATTAGTTCATTTTTAGTGTTTAAAACTTGCATGATACTTCGTTAAAAATACGGGATGCAAGTTTACGAACTATTTTTATAATTAGGAAATGAACTAGCTTAAATTATTTTATTAAGGTTTAAGGAAAAAAAGAAATCTGTTATTTCCGGACTTATCTAATGTATTGAGAGTTAAAACGGATAAAACATTCGATTGTACAGCATACTATAGAGTTTATAAAGTTTATAAAAGTATAGAGATGTCCTTCGGACAGGGTTTATGGAACTTTTTATTCAGAAAATATTTATTTATATAAGGTATGGATAGCCGGATGGACGGAAGTCAATGCTTCGATTAATTCGCTTCGGCTGACTCCTTCGCGCATAACGATAAAAATAGTATCGTCTCCTGCAATAGTTCCCAGAATTTCAAAGTAATTTTCACTGTCTATGAGGACGGTTACTGCATTGGCATATCCGGGCAAAGTTTTGATAACAGCCATATTGCCCGAAAAATCGATACTTAGTATGGTGTCGGTGATAATAGCCGAAACTTTTTCTTCCCGTTGTTCATTTTGAATACTTTCAGGAATTACATAAATATACCCTTTTTCTTTATGCGGGATTTTGGCAACTTTCATAAATTTCAAGTCCCGGGATAAAGTGCTTTGGGTAGCTTCGACGTTCATTTCTTTCAAACGGAACAATAATTCTTCTTGTGAAGAAATGAGTTCCGATTCGATCAGTTTGCGTATAGTTAAAAGTCTTTTGGTTTTATTTCTCATAAAATGATATCGTTAAATAATGGTCATAAGGCAAAGATAGAGATTAAATTCAGAATTTGAAATGATATCGATTTTGAATATATGGATATAAATGCATGAAAAATGCATAAATATTCTTGTGGTGATATGAAAGTTTTTTTACCTTTGCGCCAATTTGGACGTTTGATAAATTAGTTCATTTAAATAGATATGCAAAATTTAAAGAAAGCGCGTTTAGTTCTGCAGGACGGAACTGTTTATGAAGGAACTTCATTCGGGTATGAGAAGTCGGTTTCCGGTGAAGTGGTGTTCTACACGGCGATGACCGGTTATCCGGAAAGTTTGACGGATCCCTCCTACAAAGGTCAGATTTTGGTTCCTACCTATCCTATGATCGGTAATTACGGAGTTCCGGTGGATGATGAGGAAAACGGGGTTTCAAAATTTTTCGAATCGGATAAGATTCATTGTACAGCGATTATCATTTCCGATTATTCATTTGCATATAGTCATTGGAATTCGCAAAAAAGTCTCGGACAGTGGTTGAAAGAACAACAGGTACCGGGACTTTTTGGTATAGATACGCGGGCATTGACAAAGAAATTGCGTGAACATGGAGCCATGTTGGGAAGAATAGAATTCGATAATATTTCGATTCCCTTTTATGATCCCAATGAACATAACATTGTGGCCGAAGTTTCTACGAAGGAAGTTGTGGAGTACGGACACGGAAAATATAAAGTGATCTTAGTGGATTGTGGGGTGAAGTATAACATTATTCGTTGTCTTTTGAAACGGGATGTGACCATTAAACGGGTTCCCTGGGATTATGATTTTACTCAGGAAGAGTGTAACGGATATTTTTTGTCCAACGGTCCCGGTGACCCTGCTAAATGTGATATAACCATCAAGCATATTAAAAAAATTTTGACCGGTGATAGACCGATTATGGGGATTTGTTTAGGCAATCAGTTGATGGCAAGAGCTGCCGGTGCTGTGACTTATAAATTAAAATACGGTCACCGCAGTCATAATCAACCGGTGATGCAGCCCGGAAGCAACCGTTGTTATATTACTTCACAAAATCATGGATTTGCTATCGATGATAAAACATTACCGATAGATTGGGAACCTCTTTTTGTGAATGTCAATGACGGTACTAACGAGGGGATACGCCACAAAACCAAACCTTTTTTCTCGGCCCAGTTCCATCCCGAAGCTTCCAGCGGGCCTGTAGATACAGAATATCTGTTCGATAAGTTTATCGAGAACATGGAAAAAGGTAATAAGTAAAACATTTCAGGTAAAACCAGCTAAGATTAAAATCGACATGAAGGAAATAAATAAAATATTATTATTGGGTTCGGGAGCATTGAAAATCGGTCAAGCCGGTGAATTCGACTATTCTGGATCCCAGGCTTTGAAAGCCATCCGTGAAGAGGGAAAATACAGTGTGCTGATTAATCCGAATATTGCTACTGTGCAGACTTCGGAAGGGGTGGCCGATAAAATTTATTATTTACCGGTTACTCCTGAATATGTAGAAGAAGTCATCAAAAAAGAACGGCCTGATGGTATTTTGCTTTCTTTCGGGGGACAGACTGCATTGAATTGTGGTGTCGAATTGTATCAGAAAGGCATCCTTGAAAAATATGATGTGCAGGTATTGGGTACTCCTGTGCAGGCGATTATCGATACGGAGGACCGGGAGATTTTTGCCAATAAATTACGCGAAATAGATGTAAAAACCCCTCGTAGTATTGCTGCCAATAGCATGGAAGAAGCCATCGCTGCTTCGAAAGAACTCGGTTTCCCGATTATTGTACGTGCTGCCTACACTTTAGGAGGTTTGGGTTCAGGCTTTTGTTCCGATGAAGGAGAACTTCGTAAATTGGCTGCCAGTGCTTTCTCTTATTCGCCTCAGGTGTTGATCGAAGAATCTTTGAAAGGTTGGAAAGAAGTAGAATATGAAGTTGTCCGTGATCAGTACGATAACTGTATCACCGTATGCAATATGGAAAATTTCGATCCACTGGGAATTCATACCGGTGAAAGTATCGTAGTGGCTCCTTCTCAGACTTTGAGTAACAGTGAATATCATAAACTTCGGGCTATCGCTATCAAGATTATTCGTCACATCGGAATTGTCGGAGAATGTAATGTTCAGTATACCCTGGATCCGAACTCTGAAGATTACCGGGTGATCGAGGTGAATGCCCGTTTGTCCCGTTCCAGTGCTTTGGCCTCGAAAGCGACGGGTTATCCCCTGGCTTTCGTGGCTGCCAAATTAGGATTGGGATACGGTTTACATGAGATTAAAAATTCTGTTACAAAAGTGACTACCGCTTGTTTCGAACCGGCTTTGGATTATGTCGTTTGTAAAATTCCGCGCTGGGATTTGAATAAGTTCGAAGGAGTGTCCAAGCTGATCGGATCCTCTATGAAGAGCGTCGGAGAAATCATGGCTATCGGACGTACTTTTGAAGAAGCGATACAAAAAGGACTCCGGATGGTGGGACAAGGTATGCACGGATTTGCCGGAAATAAGATTGAAATCCCGGATATCGATGAAGAATTGGTGAATCCCACGGATAAACGGGTTTTTGCTATCGCCGAAGCTTTCGACAGAGGATACGATGTGGATAAAATACATGAGATGACACGTATCGATAAATGGTTTTTGGAGAGGTTACAAAATATCCATTATCTGAAAAATGAGCTGAATAAATATTCGACCATTACAGGAGTGAGTTCTGTTCTGCTTCGGAAAGCAAAACAAATGGGATTTTCAGATTTTCAGATCGGACGTCTGACAATCAAAGACGATCGGCTGACTGCTCATCAAAAAATGCTGGAAGTGCGTGAATATCGGAAAGGATTGGGAATTTTACCTTGTGTTAAACAGATAGATACGTTGGCCGGAGAATATCCGGCAATGACCAATTACCTGTATGTGACCTATAATGGGACGGAAAACGATATTCAGTATGAACATGACGGCCGGTCGGTCATTGTACTGGGTTCCGGAGCCTATCGGATCGGTAGTAGCGTAGAATTCGACTGGTGTGGGGTCAGTGCTTTGAATACGATCAATAAGATGGGATACCGTTCTGTGATGATTAATTATAATCCGGAGACGGTGAGTACGGATTACGATACCTGCGATCGTCTTTATTTCGACGAATTGTCTTTCGAGCGTGTGATGGATATTGTAGAGCTGGAAGAACCGAGGGGAGTGATTGTTTCTACCGGTGGACAAATTCCGAATAACCTGGCGATGCGTCTGAACGGTCAGCATGTCAATATTTTAGGTACATCGGCAGAATCTATCGACCGGGCCGAAGACCGTCAGAAATTTTCCACGATGTGTGATCATCTGGGTATCGATCAACCCCGCTGGAAAGAATTGACTAGTCTGGAGGATATTTATACGTTTGTCGATGAGGTCGGATTTCCTTTGTTGATTCGTCCTTCATATGTCCTTTCCGGAGCTGCAATGAATGTTGTATCCAATAGGGAAGAATTGGTTCATTTTCTCGAACTAGCTGCTGAAGTATCTAAAGATCATCCGGTTGTGGTGACCGAATTTATCGAACAGGCTAAAGAAGTAGAGATAGACGCTGTAGCTCAGCATGGAGAAATAAAAGCCTATGCCATTAGTGAACACGTAGAGTTTGCCGGCGTACATTCCGGAGATGCTACGATTGTCTTTCCGGCACAAAAACTATACGTGGAAACCATGCGGCGGATTAAAAGGATTGCCCGTGCTATTGCGAAAGAACTGAATATTTCCGGGCCTTTCAATATGCAATTCCTGGCCAAAGACAACGATATCAAAGTGATCGAATGTAACCTGCGTGCTTCGCGGAGTTTTCCGTTCGTATCGAAAGTTTTGAAATATAACTTTATCGAAATGGCAACCCGGATTATGTTGGGTGAACATGTAGCCGAATTGAATAAATCGGTTTTCGATTTGGATTATGTCGGAGTCAAAGCTTCTCAATTTTCGTTTGCCCGTTTGTTAAAGGCCGATCCGGTGTTAGGAGTGGATATGTCGTCTACCGGAGAGGTGGGATGTATCGGTGAAAACTATTACGAAGCTATCTTAAAGAGTATGATTTCTGTAGGTAACCGGATTCCTGAAAAGAATATTCTGATTTCTTCGGGCCCCAGCCGTTCAAAAGTGGAATTACTCAATTCTACAAAAATGCTCATTGCCAAAGGATATCATATTTTTGCAACAGCAGGCACGGCTAAGTTCTTTGAGGAAAACGGTATTCGTGTCACCATCCTTCATTGGCCCGACGAAGAGAAAGAACCGAATATTATGGACTACCTGCGGAATAAAAAAATAGATATGGTGATTAACATTCCGAAGAATCATACAAAACGGGAATTGGATAACGGTTATAAAATTCGTCGGGCTGCCGTGGATTATAATATCCCTCTGATTACCAATGCTCGTCTGGCCAGTGCTTTCATTTATGCCATCTGTAAAGTCGACCGGCAAGACATGGCGATCAAGAGTTGGGACGAATACAAATAATGTTGTAAAGGGTATCGGGACCTCTATCCCGATCGTAGCGAAGGATTTTCGGATGGCAGAGGGCCAAAGGAGATCCTTCGCTTTGTATTGGTTTATTTCAACCATCTTTTCATGGTTTGTCCTTGACACGGCATAACGTTGTTTCCGCATCGCTATATGCGAATTTAAAGCTTTTTTTTAGAATACCAGGCTGTAGATATAAACCAGCATGGAAAAAATCGATACGATTATGTCACGATTCTAAATAATTTGATATTTTTAGGCGGTTTAAATTTGATTATGCCTGGTAAAAAGATAGAAATTTCGGATGATTGCTTGATGAAACAACTGAAACTTAAGTCGTATAGGGCTTTTGAAGTGGTTTTTAATCGTTATTATGCGGGATTATATCGTTTTGCTTTGGCTTATCTGATGAATCGTGAATTAGCGGAAGATGTGGTTCAGGAAGTGTTTTGTTCGCTCTGGACTTCTTCGCTTTCAATTCCCGAAAGTACCCATCTGAAAAGTTATCTTTATGCTTCTGTAAAACATGCTTGTCTGGATTATTTTAAACATTTACAGGTGATAGACATCAATCAGGATAAATTGACAGAAGCTTTGATTTTTTCCGGGACAATAGAATATGAAGATAATGAGGATTTATTGGAAAAGGTGAAAGCATGTCTGGATAAATTACCTGAGCAACAAAGACGGGTATTGGAATTAAAAGTATTCCGCGATATGAGTTATCGTGAGATAGCAGAAACATTGAATATTTCAGAATTGACAGTCCACACCCACATAAAGAGAGCATATAAATTTATACGGAGTTCTTTGCCTTTGCTCTATTGTTTCCTGAAATATTGGGAGCAATTATAGAATTTTTATTTTTTTTCTAAAAAAAATTTCGTTTTTGTACCCTGATTTAAAAAATACTCGTCTTTATATAAAGAGAGTGTGAAAAATTATGAAAATTGATTGGAAAATTATAAGGAATTGGGCTTTGGGAGAAGCTTCAGAAAAAGAAAAACAAGAAGTGGAGAGATGGGGGGAGATGGGAGAAGAAAACCGGAATTTTCTCGAAGATACTTATAACTATTATTGTGAAGAAAGTATGGTAGAGAATCCTTCTCCGGAAAATATGAAACGTGTTTGGAGAAAATTGGATCCTTACAGGCAGATGAGAAGACGTCGGATGAGGCAGATGAGTTTGGTTGCCGCCAGTGTGATTCTTGGGATTGGAATATTTTGGGGAGATCATTTTTTCTCCGGGGTAAAAATGGAGAAAACTTTTTCAAGAACGATTCCTGTACGGTTGATAACCTCAGACGGTATTCAGCATGATCTGAATAAAGGTACATTGAAAGATTCTTTAAAAGTTGGTTTTAAGAATGAAATTTCAGAGGGATTGCAACTCGGTACTGTCATTCAGAAGAAAGAAATGACGGAGCGTTTCCATGAAATTATTGTTCCGCGTTGTGGAGAATATCGATTGGTTCTGTCCGATGGGACACGGATATACCTGAATGCCGAATCGTCCCTTCGTTTTCCGGATGTTTTTGGGGATGAACGAAAAGTATATTTGACGGGAGAAGCCTATTTTGAAGTTACACAGGATAGTCTGCGTCCCTTTTTGGTGGAATTTGAAGGAGCCTGCGTTAAGGTGTTGGGAACGCAATTTAATGTAAGAGCATATCCGACGGGCCCTTCTTTCACGACATTGGTTTCCGGTTGTGTGAAAATAGTGCATAAAAATCAGGTTTTGCAGTTGGAACCTGGTCAGCAGTGTGAAGTAAGAGAAGAGAAGATGTTGTTGCATAATGCGGATTTGATGACTGTTTTAGCTTGGAAAAACGGGGAATTCATTTTTAAGGATGTTGCTTTGGAAACTATAATGGATGAACTAGCCCGTTGGTATGATATGCAAGTGGACTATGAAACGGAAGATTTGAAAAAAATGCGGTTTTACCTTTATGTGGAGCGAAGTGAAAACCTCGAAGAAGTGCTGCAGAAAATAGCTTTGACAAACCAGGTAAAATACCGGGTTAATGGAAAGAAAATCATTATACAGAGATAAAAAACACGAAAAGTGTTGACCCCACTTTTCGTGTAAAACCTGCTAATAATATTAACAAGTTGTATTAATTCTACAAAACTATGAAAAAAAAACGAAGATTATACTTCGGTAATCTGCCGAAGTATAGAATTTTTAAACTCAAACCATTTATTTTCTTGATTTTGAGTGTCTTTTATTTCGGACAGTTATTTGGACAAAGAGATAATCCGAAAATAACATTCAATTTTCAACGGGCTCCGTTTTTCAAGGTCATAGAGAATATCCGGCAGCAAATTCCTTATGAATTTGTATTTAATTCAGAGGATGTCCGCTCTTTGAACAACATTACCCTTTCCCTGAAAGAGGTTACTTTACAACAGGCATTGGATGCCCTGTTGGAAGGTTCCGGTATGGAATATGTGATTGAACAAAAAACAGTGGTAATTAAAAAGAAGGTAAATTCTCCGTCAGAAAAATCAAAATCGATTTTATTGAAGGGATTTGTTACTGATCGCCAGAAACATCCGTTACCGGGAGTAACGGTAAAATTGATAGATATGATGTTGGGGACTTCTACCAATCATAAAGGTTATTTTTCCATTCAACTTCCGTTGGAGCGGGGAACACTTGAGTTTTCTTTTATAGGATATGTTTCACAGAAAGTGAATTTTACAGAACGAACGACAGATACACTTCGGATTGTGATGGAAGAGTTGATTGTAGGGATGGAAGAAGTTGTGGTAACCGGCTATCAGAAAGTCGATAAGCGGCGTTCTACCAGTGCTATTACCTCGGTGAAGGCTTCGGATGTATTGGTCCCCGGAATGAGTAGTATTGACCAGGCTTTGGAAGGAAGGATTCCCGAACTGATGTTAATTACCAATTCCGGTGAAGTGGGTGCAACTCCCAGGATACGGGTACGCGGAACTTCAACTCTGATTGGTAACCGTGAACCTTTGTGGGTACTGGATGGTTTTATTATGCATGATCCGGTGAATGTCAGTGTGGAGGATTTGAATAATCCGGATTATATCAATATTGTCGGAAATGCGATTGCCGGAATAAATCCTCAGGACATAGACCGGATCGATGTGTTGAAGGATGCTTCGGCGACAGCACTTTACGGAACTAAGGCTGCCAATGGCGTGATTGTCGTAACAACAAAAAAAGGTTCTATTGGACCTGCCCGTTTTTCCTATAACCATACATCGAAATTGACCCGCCGTCCCCGGTATTCGGACCGGAGCATAAATCTGATGGATTCCCGGGAACGGGTACAGTTCGGAAAAGAATTGAGCGATTTACATTATCAGTTTCCGTCGAATATGCCTAAAGTCGGATATGAAGGAGCTTTGTACCGTTATTATTCCGGTCTGACTGATTATGCTGGTTTTAAACAGGAAGTGTTGCGTTATGAGACAGTCAATACCGATTGGTTCGATATTTTGACTCAGGATGCCTATTCCCATGACCATACCTTCGGGGTGTCCGGAGGATCGGAAAGTATGCGTTATTACGTTTCATTAGGAGCCAACTTCGAGGATGGGGTATCGAAAACAACAAAAACGGAACGGTATACGGCAATGGTAAACCTGGATATTAATTTTTCACCGAAAATAAGGGCTAATTTTTCTTTAAACGGGAATATTCAGCGGAAAAATCACCTGATGCCTGATATTGATGCGATGGATTATGCTTATAATACTTCCCGGGCTATTCCGTGTTATGATGAAGACGGTTCTTTATTTTATTATGATGCTATTGGTTATGGAGGAAGTAATGTAAGTCATAAACAGTTCAGATATAATATTCTGAATGAAATCAGAAATAGTTCTAATGATTACCGGGGAAGTACTTTAGGGGCGAATCTGACTTTGCGTTACAACATCCTGGAAGACCTGGAGCTTTCCGTTGCTGGAAATTATATGCACAGCAGCACTTTACAGGAGCAATGGTGGGGAGAAAAAAGCCATTATATAGCCCGCTTGAAAAATGCCGAATATGAAGAACTTGGAAAAACGGGAGATGCAGGGAATTGTATTTTACCTTATGGAGGTATACTGAACACCAATAATTCGGAACAAGATTCTTATACTTTCCGAACTCAGGTGGAATACCGGAAGATGTTCGGGGAAAATCAGCAACATTTGGCATCTGTGATGGGAGGTTTTGAATTGAACGGAAGTACTTCCAGGAGTATTGCGGATGAGAACAGAGGATTTGTGAAAGAACGGGGATTGCAGTTCATTGACAATGTGAATCTGGAGGATTATCCGCACTACCAGACCTGGATCAATAAAAATCACCGGTCATTGTTACATGGTATCAACCATGAGATTTCGGGTTACCTGACATTAAGTTACAGCTATAAAGATTATTTCACCTTAAATGCCAACGGACGTTTTGACGCTTCCAATAAATTCGGAAGCCGTAGTAATGAAAAATTCCTCCCTATCTGGTCGGTTTCGGGAATGTGGAATCTGAAAGAAACATTTATGAAGCATGCAGATTTTATTTCAAATATGCGTTTAAGGACTTCTTACGGAATACAGGGAAATATGTTGGAAGACCAGAGTCCGAACCTGATACTGAGACAAGGGACAATTAATCCGATGTATAATGAAAATATTTCAACTGTAGCCCGTTATCCGAATCCGAATCTGAAATGGGAAGAAACCCGTCAGTTCAATGTGGAATTGGATCTTTCCTTTCTGGACAACCGCATAGGGATAAACGGAACATTATACCTGAAAAAGACGGAAGATTGTTTTACGACCGTGCAGGTCTCTTCTGTGAACGGGGTACCGGGCCATTCTTATGTCATGAATGGGGGGAACCTGGAAAATAATGGTTATTCTGTCGGTTTGTCCGGAGTTCCGGTGAAAACCCGTGACTGGCAATGGAATCTGTATACTTATTTTTCAGGTAACCTGAATAAAGTGCGTTCTCAGACAGTAGAAAAATATACGATAGATTCTTATTTAAACGGAACTGCATTGGTAGATGGAGAGGCGGTCAGTAGTTTTTATTCTTATCGTTTCCTGGGCCTTAATCCTGCGAACGGCATCCCTGTATTTAATGATTATGCAGATCGTATGCATTTACTGGAAGACCGGGAATTGGAAGATATTGTTCTGATGACTATGGAAAAAAGCGGGCAACGGGATCCGATTTTTACAGGTAGTTTGTCGACTTCACTAACCTATAAAAGTCTTTCACTTTCTGTGAATATGTCTTATAGTCTGGGATCGAAAGTGCGTTTATTCAGTCTTTATGAACCGATTTTGAATGGAGTAAGTGCTGAAAAAAATATAAGAAAGGAATTTGTTAATCGTTGGATGGCTCCGGGAGATGAATTGAATACCAATGTTCCGGTGATTTTAAGTCCTTCGGATCCAGATTATTTCAGTTCTCTTGTTCATTTTTCTTCTGTGACGAGTTCAGATATTTCTCACATTCAGCAATTTGCTAATAGTGTGTGGGATATGTACGATAAATCCGATATACGTGTAGTGAGCGGTAATTATTTGAAATGTTCTTCTTTGTCGTTGCGTTATACGCTGAATACCGAATGGTTGAGGAAGACTCCGTTTTCAAATGTGCAATTGAGCCTCAACAGTATGAATCTTTTTACAGTTTCTGCAAAAGCTCTGAAGGGACAGGATCCGTCGCAGGCTGGTTTTGCAAAACCTAATTTGTCGGTAAGGCCTTCGTATACTTTCCAATTGAATGTAACTTTTTAAAAAAACAGTAGAATGAAAAAGAATATATTACTTGTATTGGCTGTGATGATATTGGTTCGCTGTGGCTATCTGGATGACTACTCCCAGGATATGGTCGTGGTGAAATCGGTATCGGATCTGGATGAGGTATTACTTGGAAGTGTATATATACCCAGCAAGGAAGAAGTACAAGATTTAGCTTGGGGAGATATTGGTTGGTGGCTGCATATACTGGACGACGATATCAATACCGTAATTACTGATCAGGCTGAAAACAGAATATGGAATTCAGCTATGAATTCGGCTTATTTCGGTTATACCACCTGGCAAATGGAGGTGGGAAGGAGCTATAAAGGAGATGAGCTGGCTGCAGATAATGCCCTTTGGGATGATCTTTATCGCCGGATCAATGTCACTAATATTATTTTGGATGAAATCGAAGATTTAAATCCGGCTACCGAAGAAGAACGGCTGGATGCTTTGAGAGTCAGAGGGGAAACGCATTTTTTACGTGCACAGTTTTATTTCCTGCTTGTAAACATTTATGCTCAGGCCTACGATCCGGAAAATGCAGAGACAACCCTGGGAATTCCTTTGAAACTGACAGGATATGTAGAGCACGATAAAGACAAGGCTTCTCAGTTTGAACGTGTACCGGTTGCGAAAGTATATGAACAAATCGTGAAAGATCTGAAAGCAGCAGTGGATTATTTTACCCAAAGTCCGCAGACACGTTTATTTTACAGGGCTTCCGGGGAAGCTTCGCTATTACTGTTAAGCCGTGTATATCTTTACATGCAGGATTGGAAAAACGCCTGGCAGGCTGCAGATGATCTGTTAAAAATCAAATCTTCACTGAAAGATTATGCTGTTGTGAAGGATGAAGATGAGGTTATTTCCAGGACCAATCCGGAAATATTGTTTTCTCAGGGCTCATTAAACGTACAAAATGCTTTTACCGGTAATGGCGGTGATTTTTGTATTGCTAACGGATTGTATCGGTTATATGCAGATAATGATTACCGGAAAGAATTGTTTTTTACTCCGGCTTCTTCCAGTGACAGCATAGCATTGGGACGTAAATATAAACGTGGTTTACATCAGTCATATGTTTCGGATTTATTTTTATTACGGATTTCAGAAGCTTACCTGAATATTGCTGAGGCATGTGCGATGCTTGACGATCCCTCAGGGGCGTCGGATTGGTTGAATATTTTCCGGAGAAACAGGATTGAAGGTTGGCAGGATGTAAGTTATGATCAGAACACTGTGATAGAGGAAGTACGGAAAGAACGTCGCAGGGAATTGTGTATTGAAGGGCACAGGTGGTTTGATCTGCGGAGGTATGCTGTGTGTCGGAAAGCTCCTTTACGGAAAGCAATAGAGCGTGTTTTTGCTGTATACGATTGGGATAGTAAAATGAAATTCATGCGTGGAGAAGTTTTCCGTCTGGAAATCGATGATCCGGCTTATGTATTTTCTATTCCTAAATCAGTATTGGAATTTGATACCGATATGCCTGATAATGTCAGACCGATGCGAAGATTAACAGAGGTAATTAATGCAAATTTTGATTGATTATGAGAAGGTTTATATATATGTGTTTCTGCCTGCTAATGATAGCGTGCAGTAAGGAAAGTACATTGGAATCCCGGATAAATCTGGATGAATTGTATGTTATACAGGATGATCCTGACGATCCTGTAAAGCATCGGATTTATGAAATTTATGAAACTTATGGGATACCGGTATATTTCAATGATACGATCGGGAGGATATTTTTGAAAACAGACGTCCATGGGCAACCGGTTTATCAATATGAAAAACTGGATTTGGCTTGGGGATACGATAGTTATAAAAAACTGGAATATCATTATCAGTATATAACTGATCCGGAAAAACAATTGGAAGTACTGACCTGGATCGGGCAATACCTGAGAGATGCTGACAAAGCTTTATTCCCTTTTTGTTTTTTTGTCCCGGAATCGGTGACAACTAAAAATTTGGATAACAGGGAGGTGACAGAAGTCGATCAACAGTTTATGATAGGTTTCCGTACGTTAACTATGATTATGGGAAATTGGGAAGGAGAAAATCCCGGGGATATTCTGTTGAATATGAAAAGGAATATGGTGACTCAAAAAATCAAAAATTATTCAGAAGACTTGGCATATTTCAACAAAGTTTCCGATGCGAACTGGTACGGGACAAAGTATTGGTCGGAGGTGGATAATACCATTACTACTTACTGGAATTGTGATGTCTTGAATCCGGATTATACGGGTAGTCTGACCGGGGAGGCTTTGGAAGAGCAACGGGTAGAGGCGCGGGCTGTTACAGGCCGTTTCGGTTTCGTTATGGGAGATGAGTGGGGAGGTGGATTGTTTACTCCTTATGATACCCAGAGAGATCTGGAGTGTTTTGTAAAAGTTATACTGGCTACTGGTTCGGATGAGGTTTTCCGTGAACAATGGGGTACTTATCCCCTGGTCATGGAAAAATATGAGGTGTTGTATGAGATTATTACTGAAAAATTGGGTGTTGAATTGTAAAACGGGTATTATGAAAAAGATCATATATATATTATTCGGAATGTTGGCGTGGTGGTCTTGTGAAGATGAAAATTCTTTGATCGGACCGGAAGGAGTCTTTTCGGAATATACTGATTCAAGGGATGGAAAGATCTACCGTTGTGTGACTATCGGAGACCAGACCTGGATGGCGGAAAATTTGGCCTACCGTCTGCCTTTAGGAAGTGTAGACGGTTGTTATACTTATCGGGAGGAGAATTTGGATACAAACCGCATTGAACCTGCTCGGGCCCTGTTCGATGAGGTTGTACAGAATGCTATAAATGACGGGAAGATCAGTAGCGATCCTTTACCGGAAGTACCTTTTTTTTCCCCGGCATCTTTTGTTATGATGTATCTTGACTACCCTGGTTCGGCAGTGAGTATTGTAAATTTAATTGCTAATACGGTAACGTGGTATCCTTCCATGCAATCCACGGTGGAAACATTAAATCAAATCCTGGCAGAAACTAAAACAAAGACTATCGGTTTGACGGCAGAGGAATATTTTTTGAATGCGGAGGAAGAGAATGACGGATATGCAGAAAAGTACGGTTTGTTGTATACTTATGATGCAGCTCTAAAGGCTTTGCCAGATGGATGGCGTTTGCCGACCGATGAAGACTGGAAAAAATTGGAAACAGAACTTTATATGGACGGCGATGAACTCGGATTATTGGAACAATGGCGCGGGAAACAGGCCGGTATGCTATTGAAGGAAGAAGGTACCGGTTTCAGAATATTGTATGGAGGTACCCGGGCCTATGGAACTTTTGCCTATGGAACTCCTTATATGAATAAAGATATGAATGCTTATTTTTGGTCATCTTCCAAGATTGTGCAGAGTGATTCCGTTCAGACAGGTATTATTCGTGCTGCTTCAAAAGTGTATGAAGGGATTCTGCGGGGAACCTCCAATTTGACGGCGGCTTATAGCGTACGTTGTATAAAAGAATAAGCCGGTAGTATGGAGTTATTCAGATATGTTACAGGAATAATTTGGGATTGTTAATTAATTTAAAAGAAGATTTTATGAAAAAATTGATGTTGGCTTTTGTGCTGCTTTTAGGTGTAGTAGTGAGTGTAAAAGCACAGAGTATATATGGAGATAAAGTAAAAACAGATGTAAAAATGAAATATATTTATTCATTTGAGGAGGCTTTAAAAAAAGCCCGGGAGGTGAATAAGCCTATTTTTGTGAATTGTTTTGCTGATTGGGCTGTGCCTTGCCACGGGATGAACCAACTGGTTTTCAGTGACCAGCAGTTTGCCGACTGGATGGACCGGCATTTCGTAAACCTTTTTATCGATATAACTACGAATGAGGGACGTCCGTTAGCTACCAAATACAATACACTCCAAATGGCCCATTATATTGTATTGGATCAGGACGGAAATTTGATTTACCGGATTGTTGGCGGGCATCAGTTACCGGAATTTCAGGAATTGCTTGCGAAGGCCCTGGATCCGAAAACTACACTGCCGGAAATGAACCGGCGTTATGAAAAAGGAGAACGTAACCTGAAATTTTTACGTGCTTATGCCGATGTTTTAAATACAGCCTCTGAGGATGAGAAAGCTAAAAAAGTGATAGAAGATATTTTTGCCCGTTTAAAGGATAAACAATTGCCGAAGGAAGAGAACTGGAAATATTTTATGCAGAAAATACGGACCAATGAAGATGAATTGTTTAAAAAGCTGATTACCCGGAAAGCTGAGTTTGTGAAAAATATAGGGCAGGAGAAAGTGGATAGATTTATTTCCGGGATTTACTTTGCCAAATTGTTCCCTTATGCCTGCGGAACGACTCCTTATGATGGTAATCTGATGGTAGATCTGGCATTGGAATTGCACAAATGTAATCTACCCGATACAAACGGGGTTTTTGCTTTGTATAATATAACCAAGTATCGGGGAGAAAAGAAGTACGATAAAATGATTGAAGCCATGCGGGCTGGAATTCCGGGATGTCATAAGGAATTGGCCATGAATCTGGATGTGTGTTTGGGGGATATCAAAGGATTACCCAATCAAGAGCGGGATTTGTTGATCGGATACTTGAAAGAACGTTCCAAAGATTTGCAAAGACCTCCTTTGAGCTATTATGAACAGGCTATTTCCAATCTGGAAAACCGGGAAGGTGTCCAATTTCAGGATTTGATTTATGAAGAAGCCTTGAAGAAAGCGGGCAAAGAGGGGAAAATGGTGTTTATGGATTGTTATACCGTTTGGTGTGGCCCTTGTAAGATGATGAATGAACGGGTATTTACACAAAAGGTTGTCGGTGACTATTTTAAAAAACATTTTATTCCTTTGAAAGTAGATATGGAAAAAGGTGAAGGGATTGCTTTACGCAAAAAGTTTGATGTAAATGCATTTCCGACAATGTTTATTTTGGATGCTGAAGGAAATATTGTGGGTAAATTGCAGGGAGCACGGGATACGGATATTTTTTTGAAAGAATTGAAAGAAATTTTGGGAGATGAATAATTTTGGGTCGTTATGTACTATTTTACAGGAAGTTAAGATTTTGTAGAGTTCGTAAAAAATTTAAAAATAATACCTCTTAAAGTTTACTTTTGATGAGGCATTATTTAATGTATCGTGAATGTAAGATTTCTGAAATTACTAAATCCTCTGAAAAACTCAGGGGATTTTTTATGCACAAATCCCAGACTTTCCTAAGCCTGGGATTTGTTATTACTCAAAGATCTTTGTTCCGGTATTAATATTTTGTCCCGACTATTTACGATATGTATACCTCAAACAAAATAGAAGATTTGATATTTTTTTGTTGTTTTTATTTCTCAATCGGTCTGCATCTCTACAGCAAAGTGATCCGCAGCAATATTTCGGTGGCCGACCTGTGGCAGCGGCCCGGAAGTGCCCGAAGACAAAGTGTTTTCGCTCTCCGACTTTGAGTGTTAAGCGGAAAAGCTTCTGGTTCAATCTGATAGAAAAGAATGATTTCCTCTGAAAATGATGTTTTTAGAGAAAATCATTCTTTTTTAATTGTCTCGAAGCATAGATTATCCTATATTTGTCATTCAAGCTGATTTTGCTGAATTTTAAAATATAGGGCACCATGATTATTTCTAAAATCGAATTATTTAACTGGAAAAACTTTCACCGATGTGAGGTTGGAGTGCAAGAGCGGTGCTTTGTTGTGGGAGCGAATGCTGCAGGAAAATCCAATTTTATCGATGCACTTCGCTTTTTGCGGGATGTTGCTAAGCAAGGTGGGGGACTTCAAACGGCTGTGCGGGTGAGGGGCGGTATTACAAAAATACGTTGCCTGGCAGCCCGTGAGCAATCGAATGTAAAGTTGGCTATCGAATTAAGTGAGTCGGATAGTCGGGAGCTGTGCTGGCACTATGAATTGAACTTTAAGCATACGGGAGGAGGAATACGGGAAAATCAGGTAAAAATTGTTTCTGAGAAAGTTTTTTCGGGGAGAGAACAGCGCTATGTACTGGATCGTTCGGCTGAAACCTTGGGAGAGGATGAAGAAACATTGAAATATACTTATTTGGAACAGCCGAATGCCAACAAAGATTTCCGGGTGATTCAGCAATTCCTGCAAAATGTCGAATATCTCAATGTCGTCCCACAAATGGTCCGGGAATCAGCTTCGTCTAGTTATAGCGGGGATAAGGAGGATTATTATGGACGTAATTTTTTGAAAAGACTGGCTTTGTTAAATGATAATACCCGTCGCTCTTATTTTCGGAAAATCAATGAATTTTTGAAATTGGCGGTGCCCCAGCTGGAGGAATTATCTTTTGTTAAAGATGAGATAGGAGTTCCGCATCTGGAGGCACGTTATGTACATTGGAGGACCCGGGGGAGTAAACAGCAGGAAATGCAATTTTCTGATGGAACTTTGAGGTTGATCGGTTTTTTGTTTGCATTGATTGATTCGAACGGAGTGTTATTGTTGGAAGAACCTGAAATAAATCTTCATCCTGGGATTGTGGCCCAATTCCCTGAATTTATAGCAAAAATTCAGCGAGTGAAAAAGGGAGGCAGGCAGGTGTTCATCACTACACATAGTTATGATATTTTGTCGAATGAAGGAATAGCTCCCGAAGAAGTATTGTTGTTGACCAATAGTCCGGAAGGAACTGAAGTGGAAGTGTTGTCAAACGTAGAAAAGGCAAAAAATATTTTGGCAGCCGGTTTCTCTATGGCGGATGTGGTAATGCCATTGACAAAACCCTGGTCGATCGAATCGATGTCTCACATAAAATTAGACTGATCTATGATAGGTGTGTATATTGTGGGAGAAGACGATGTCACCCGGCATGTCATTTACCGGATATTGAGTTATTGTGGTGCCGGGCGGTTTACTGTTTTGATGGAATTACCGGCAAGGGGAGGAGAAATTAAGAATAAAATTCCGAATTTCAATCAATTAGCGATGAAATTTCCGGTTATCTTATTGACGGATTTGGATGCGGATAATTGTGCACCTGAATTAAAGAGAAAATTACTCGGAGGGTTGGAACAGGCGGAGAATTTAGTGTTTAATGTAGCTGTAGATGAAGCTGAAGCCTGGTTAATGGCTGATCGGGATGGATTTGCAAAATATATCTCTGTCGATGTCGATCAGTTACCTTGTGCCGGACTGCAGAAACAAGGAGGAGCAAAAGCCTGTATGGAAATGCAGTTTAGTTGTAAGTCTTCTTATTTTCTGACCCATATTCTGATTCGGGAAAGTTCGGACCAGACGTTGAAAAAACAGTTGATGGCTAAAGGGAAAGCAAGTAAAGGACGGGAATACAATACGGCAATTCTGCCCTTTATCAATGAGTGCTGGGATATTGAATCGGCTATGAGGAATTCGGATAGTCTGTGTCGTATGGTGGGACGTATAAAAGCGTTATTATAATTTATAGATAGTTTGAATATTAGGTAAAATGTTTAAAAAATATTGGAAATTCTTTGTGATCTTTTGGTCGGTAGTGCTGGTAGGCATTATCGGAGTTTTTGTTTTCTTTTGGTTGATATCGGCCGGGAAATTAGGATTTATGCCTACATTTGAAGAATTGGAGAATCCCAATAATCGGTTTGCTTCCGAAGTTTATTTTGCCGACGGGCCTATCATGAACCGTTATTTTGAGAAGGAGAACCGGAAATATATCGAATACCGGGAAATTCCACAATCTGTGATCGATGCGTTGATCGCTACCGAAGATGTCCGTTTTTACGATCATAGCGGAGTCGATGTGAGGGGATTGTTCCGGGTAGCTAAGGGATTACTTACGGCTAATACTTCGGCCGGAGGTGGAAGTACCATTAGTCAGCAATTGGCGAAAATGCTCTTTCCCCGTGAATCCGATTTGAATGTGTTTGAATTGGCGATTCGTAAATTCCGGGAATGGGTGATTGCAGTACGTTTGGAAAAAAGCTATACGAAAGAAGAAATTCTGACCATGTATCTCAACAAATATGATTTTCTGAATCTGGCTGTAGGAATCAGTTCGGCTGCAGATATTTATTTCCAGGTTCCCTTGGATTCGTTGAAAGTCGAACAGGCGGCTATGTTGATCGGGATGGCTAAGAATTCTTCTTACTATAATCCGGTCCGTCGTCCTGAGCTCACTCTAAATCGCCGGAATGTCGTTTTATCTCAAATGTATAAATACGATAAAATCACCCGCGAAGAGTGTGATTCTTTAAAGAAGTTACCTTTGGGATTGAATTTTAAACGGGTCGATCATAAAGAAGGATTAGCAACTTATTTCCGGGAATATCTTCGTTTGTTTATGACTGCGAATAAGCCCGATAGAAAACGTTACAGAGATTTATCACAGTTCAGGCTGGATTCGGTTGCCTGGGAAACCAATCCTTTGTATGGGTGGTGTAAAAAGAATGTAAAAGTAGACGGTTCGCATTATGATCTGTATTCCGATGGATTGAAAATCTATACGACTCTGGATTCCCGGATGCAGAAATATGCTGAAGAAGCTGTACGCGAGCATCTTTCTCAGGATTTGCAGCCTTTATTCGATAAAGAAAAAGTGAAAAAACTCCGTCCTCCTTTTTCTAACGACATGACACCTGCCGAGATTGAAGAGGTGCTGGACCGTTCTATCCGTCAGTCCGAGCGTTATCGGGTACTGAGTAAGCAAGGGATGAGTTTCGACGAAATCCGGAAGACGTTCGATCAACCTTTGGAAATGCAGGTATTTACCTGGAGCGGTATCCGGGATACAGTGATGACACCTTTGGATTCTATCAAACATTATAAATCATTTTTCCGCTCGGGATTTATGGTTATGCAGCCTCAGACAGGTTATATCAAAGCTTATGTCGGCGGACCGGATTACCGTTATTTTATGTACGATATGGTGAGTGCCGGAAAGCGACAGGTCGGTTCTACCATCAAACCGATCTTATATACCCTGGCTATGCAGGAAGGTCTCGGGCCTTGTGATAAAGTGCCGAATATTCCCCAAACCTTTATCCTTCCGACAGGTGAACCCTGGTCGGCACGGGGAGGTACGAAACGTCAGGGAGAAATGGTTACTTTACGTTGGGGATTGGCCAATTCGGAGAATAATATTTCGGCTTGGGTATTGAAACAATTTACTCCCGAAGCTGTTGCTCAAATGGCCCATAAGATGGGGATTACCAGTTTTATCGATCCGGTACCTTCTGTATTTTTAGGTACTGCTGAAATTACGGTAAAAGAAATGGTGGCAGCTTACTCGATTTTTGCGAATAAGGGTGTATACAATTCTCCGCTGCCTGTCTGCCGGATTGAAGATAAGTACGGGAACGTACTTCAGGAATTCCGTCCCGAATCCCGCGAAGTCATTACTGAGAATACGGCTTATCTGATGTGTAATTTGCTGGAAGGCGTAGTGAATAGCGGGACGGGTGTTCGTTTGCGTTATAAATATAAACTGACGAATCCAATGGGAGGAAAAACCGGTACCACTCAGCAGCATGCTGATGGTTGGTTTATAGGTGTTACTCCCGACTTGGTCGGTGGTGTTTGGGTTGGAGCAGAGGATCGTTCCATCCATTTCCAGAATTTGGCTAATGGACAGGGAGCTAATATGGCCTTGCCTATTTGGGCTAAATTTTTGCAGAAAGCTTACGCCGATTCCGGGCTGAAGATGTCCGGCCGTCCTTTCGACCGTCCCGCCGGAATCAGCAAGCGCCTGGATTGCGATGAGACGATTTCCGAGGCAGAGGCGAAAGAGATGAATAAAAGCCTCCGGGAAGATGAGGAGGAATTTTATTAACCGGATTGTAAGTTGATATGGTAAAGTCGAAAACAGTATATGTGTGCCAGAATTGCGGGGCGAAAGAGGCTAAGTGGACCGGGCGTTGTAATGTTTGCGGCGAATGGAATAGTTTTGTGGAAGAAGTCGAGGTAACTTCGAAAAGCCGGGGGAATGCAATAATAGGCAATCCTTCCTCCAAAGCGTTGCGTTTGTCTGAGATTAAAGTGAATGCAGATGTTCGGATGGATACCGGAGATAACGAGCTGAACCGGGTATTGGGAGGAGGTATGGTTCCGGGATCGATGATTCTGTTAGGTGGTGAACCGGGTATCGGTAAATCGACTTTAGTATTGCAGTTCGCTCTTCATAACCGTTGTGGAAAAGTGTTGTATGTATCCGGTGAAGAAAGTATTTCGCAAATAAAGATGAGAGCTCAGCGTTTAGGAGCCGAAAACGACGAATGTCTGTTCCTTTCCGGAAATTCTTTGGAAATGGTCTTGCAGCATGCACGTGCTATTTTGCCCGATTTATTGATTATCGATTCGATACAGACTTTAGCTACCGAAGCTGTAGACTCTATTCCCGGTAGTCTGTCTCAGATTCGTGAATGTACCAATACCTTACTCCGTTTTAGCAAAGAAAATACGATTTCTACTATATTGATCGGCCATATTACGAAAGACGGCCAATTGGCCGGTCCTAAGATATTGGAACATATGGTGGATACTGTTCTGCAATTTGAAGGTGATCAGCAATATATGTACCGTATTTTACGTTCGATGAAGAACCGGTTCGGTTCGACTTCCGAAATCGGGATTTATGAAATGTTGCAATCAGGATTGAGGCAGGTCACCAATCCTTCCGAACTACTTTTGTCCAATCATGATCAGGAATTGAGTGGAATAGCGGTTTCTGCTACTGTAGAGGGCGTGAGACCGATTTTATTGGAAGTACAGTCTTTGGTGTCGACAGCCGCTTACGGAGTTCCTCAGCGCTCTGCTACGGGCTTTGATTCGCGTCGCTTGAATATGCTATTGGCAGTGCTCGAAAAACGGGTCGGTTTTAAATTGGCTGCTAAAGATGTTTTCTTGAATATTGCCGGTGGTATCCGGGTGAGTGATCCGGCACTGGATTTAGCCGTAGTCATGGCTGTTTTGTCGTCGAATATCGATGCAGCTCTTCCGGCAGATACGGTTTTTGCCGGAGAGGTCGGGCTTTCAGGTGAGATTCGGGCTGTCAGTCGCATCGAACAGCGGATATCGGAAGCTGAAAAACTAGGTTTTAAACGAATCTTTGTGCCCTTGGGAAATAAAAAAGGATTTACCCGCAAAGCGACTCATATCGAAGTGGCATTCGTTTCCAGAATAACGGACATCTGCCGCAGTCTGTTCGGGTGATTCGGGAAAGTTCATCGCTCACAGCGATCATCTGCCCTGAAGCGGGAATAAGCGAAATGTTTTACAAAAATTGCAGATCTACCGAAGACCTGTCCTAATAAATATCCCTCAGATCAAACGATCCGAGGAATATTTATTAAATGTCATTATACCTATTGCGTAGGCATCGAGCTTATCCCATATATGACTTTCGTTATTTGGAAATTATTGGGGGCAGCCCAATAATCCGGCCAAGCTTGTCTGTATGTTTCGAGTTGTTCGTCAGGAACATATATTCTATAGCTGGCATTGGTGACTGTCCAGCCGTCTGCTACGGGAAAAGCACCTTTCCCCAAGGTAGCCGGAGTCTCATCCGGACATAAGATCGTTTCCAATGCAGAACATTGATTGAATGCGTTTGTACCGATTCTTTCGAGTTGTGTTCCGAGAATTACTTTTTTCAATGATGAACATTGACTGAAAGCTTTATCATCAATCACGGTAACTGCATCGGGAATTGTGATCTCTTCCAAGAGAGAACAATTTATAAAAGTATTATTAGATATTCTTTTTAGTGATTCCGGCAATTTGATATTTTGTAATTTAGAGCATTGCTCAAATGTATTGGAGGGTAATTCTTCAATATTGGCCTGAATATCGGCCGAAATCAATTCGGCGCATTTACTAAATACAGCCCTATCCAATGAGACAACACTTTTCGGTATGGTAATTCGGGTCAGTTTTGAATACCCGAAACAAGTATTTCCAATTGATTTTAAAGTATTCGGTAATTCAATTGTTTCTATGCTGCTTTGCTGAAAAGCGACACCCTCTATTATCTTGATCCCTGAAGGTAAGACAATGCTTATTATTTGGTCTTCATAGAGGAATGCACCGTCGTTCACCCGTTCGACCGTTCCGGTATAAGCCCATTTACCCTCTTTGGTATTTTTGTCGTATGTACATTGCTCGTCAAGAAACGTGCAGTTTTTACCCCCGAAACGAGGGCCATATGCACCATTATTCCACCCAAGTTGTTGGTGTGCCGTATATTCGATATACTTCATCTGTTTGACAACCAGCTTTCGCATTATGGTGCGTTCGTCGTCTGAAGCGAATACCAGTATCCCGCTTTCCGGTTCGCTGATCGCTGCCGGTTCGTCGGGAGCGGAAACAGAGATTTTCTTACCGGTTTTATCTACCGTAACCTTGTATCCGCTGTGCGAAATGCATTCGATGGAAATTTGTACGTTCAAAGGATTCGTCAATTCGTAGTTTACTACTGCTGTTGTACCTGCGCTACAGTAAACTGTCATCTCTTTCACTTTGTCGGTTCCCGAGACGAACAAAAGGTCGAATTTGTCTTTGTAGTAAGGCAGTTTTATCTGTTCGCCGTTTTCAGACAGTGTCAGAACGAGATAATCCGGATCGGAATTGTCAACATCGCTGAACATCGAATCTCCGTTTTGGCCGGGATCGCCCGTAGCCCGATCCAGTTTCGTCCACATTTGTCCCCCGTCGTAAGAGATATACCAATAACCGTCTTCCCTGATCTCCAACTTAGGGGTGATGCCGTTATCGCCTTTGTTTCCGTTATCGCCTTTGAGGGATTCCAGCCATTCTTCTTCGGTGCCCCGGTAGCCTTTCTCGACTGCCAGTTCGTAGGCCGATTTGCCGGCCATACCTTGTGCCATAACCCGATCCCCACGGTCGTCCGTCAGCCATTCACCGTCGAACGTCCAATAATAGATGCCGCCATCCTGTTTGATCCCGATCACCGGCACCGTACCTTGCTGGCCGTCTTTCCCGTGGTATATCGTTACAGGACCGCTTTTGATGAAGGTGATCGTGTAGCCGATCGTTTTCCCGTTTTCTACTACCGGGGTTACACCGGTCACGTAATCGTTGCCCTGCAATGCTTCTACGATCAGTTGAAGGGAGGTTATATTGGTGTTCATCCGGCTGCACAACTCTTCGAGCGCGGTCAGACGTGAATCTATATACTCGCTCTTGTTCCATATGGCGATTTCGTCGTACTCCGTACAGGAAATCAACGACAATAAGCCAAAAATCATACAAGTTATTATCTTCTTCATGACATTTCCAGATTAAAAATTAATTCCCATTCTAACGATGAAACAGTGGTTCCTGACATGTTTGTATCCTACTTTGTGGTTGTCTTCCCCGTACATCGTGTCGGTTTTGTCGATATCGATAAGTCCTGTATGGTAATCCGCTCCGATAATGAAGCGACCGAACGCAGCATCGACCCCGCACGAAACGCCCATGTCGTGGCGTGAAAATCCACCTTCTTTTTTAAAGATGGAGATTTTTTCATCTTCAACCTCACGTTTCCCGCCTATACCGACTGCATAATATAATCCTGCGAACGGTATAAATGCGAAGTGTTTTCCTAACGCGACGGTGTAGTCGATACCCACAGGGATTTGTATGTAATTCATCGTGGTACGACTGTCGTCGAATCCGTTGACTTCGTATCCTTTGTTTATAAAGCTCACTCCTGTTCGCAGGTAGAACGGCAGTTGCCGGCTGAGCCTGACCCGGTCGGTTACGCCGATTTCGTAACCCGGTTTTGCCGATGAGGTCAGTCCGTAAGAGGTGATCCACGAGGTACAGTATCCAGCGTGTACACCAACGGTATTTGCCGGATACGAACGTACCGGCTTTACATCGACGGTTGTCGGTGTCGATGTTGCAGGATGGGCTATTTCCTTATCCGCAGGTGCTTTGGCCAGGATAGTTTGTAAAGACTCGGTGTTTTCGGCTTTGTATGATGGAGCCGTTTCAGGTTGTTTTTCGCAGTTTTTCTCTACGACATGCAGATAGAGCGTGATATTGACGCTGTTGCGCAGATCGGGAAAGAAGTGCTCCAACATATAATTATACGGTTTACCTTTCTGCAAATCCATCAACTGCTTTTTACGGCCGTCGACGATGTGTCCCTTGTCATCGTAAATCCATAGCGGAGTATGGTCGAGAATGTCCAATACTTCGTTACGTCCTGCCATGTCGGATGCTACGACTTGCTCCCGTAGCATGTTCCATGCGACACCTTCGGCGTGATGTTCGATCAGATGGGGAGGAACGTTTCCTTCGCGGACAAGATAGGCTTTCAGCTCTTCCGCCCGCCGGGCCGCCAATTGTTCGTTTGCCTGCACCGCTCCGTCGGGAGAGGCATATGAACGGATGACGATCTTTTCTACACGGTCGTTTTTTAATGTCGCGCCGATCGAATTTAAGAAATACTCCAGCTGTGACCGATTGTCCCGGAATGAAGGATCGACATTACGGTACCCGCGGCGATAATAGATTTTTATAGAATCCGCCGCTTCCTGTGCCTGCACGCTTCCAATGGTCAATGCACAGGTAAATAGAAAGAATAAGATTTTTTTCATTCGACATTCAAATATCATCGGATTAATACTTCTAACCAACGATAAACTTGGATGTTATCCTTTGTATCTATCTTGTTTAAACGTTCCTCTGAACGCCTCGGACGAATAATACATGGTATAAAACCATATAACGGCACATATGGGCAATCATAATTCTTTGATTATAAAAATATTATATATTAATCTTGTACATATACTAAAAACGATATAAATTTGTAGTTGAAAACCAACGTTTTAATCAACGTATAAACACATAAAGGAGGATAGTTATGGCGGCTTTCTGTCAAATCGAGCGGGAATCCGGTGATATACCCGAATTTCCGTCATTTCTTAAGCATTGATTTGTTTGTTTTTAAATCGACTGATTCTAAGTTGTTCTTTTTTGTCCAGCGCCTTCTGGACAGATGGGTATTTCATCCTGAATTTGGCAAATGTATCGCGCGAAAGATCGAAATGTTTGCAAATATCGCTTATGGACTTTCCCTTATTAAGCATCGCAATAACGACCTGTCGATTCTTGATCAGTACGTTCATCTTGGTATAGCTACCGTGGCGCCGTCCCAAAACCATTCCCTCCGCACGCCGTAGTGCCAACGCTTCGCGTGTACGCATAGAGATAAGGTTACGTTCGATCTCCGCCACCAGTCCGAAAGCGAAACACAGAACTTTGCTGTTGATCGTGTTGTCGAACGAGTAGCCTTCCTTGGTCGTATAAAGATTTATTCCCCTTTCCAGACATTTGCCCATAATCGCCATGATATCCGTGAGCGTCCGGCTCAGACGCGAAATTTCCGTGACGATCAGTGTGTCGTCTCGTTTAAGTCGGCGTAACAGTACGCCCAGTTTGCGGTCGCGTTCGCTCTTTTTGCCGCTGGCAACTTCTGTGACCCAATGATTGACGATGAGTTGTTTACTTTCGGCAAAACGCCTGATTTCATCCTGCTGGTTGGCCGGATGTTGTTTTTCCGTGCTGACACGTAGATAACCTATTATCATGATATTAATAATTTTAACTGAGGCAACATCACCTCGTCCGGTAAAATTAGTCGTATGCTACGGGTTTCGGGATACATTAGTGCCGGATATAAGAAATCCGGGTTATTGGTTGGCTGGAGTCATCATTATAATTCGGCCGTTTCCTGAATCGTTCCGGGACATGATTGTTAGTTAAAACAACTTGCTTAAATAGTAGAAAAACAAGCATAAAAAGAAAACCACCTACGAAAGTAGGTGGTTTATTCTCAGTGACCTCGGAGGGGCTCGAACCCTCGGCCCATTGATTAAGAGTCAATTGCTCTACCAGCTGAGCTACGAAGTCATCATTTTGTCGCATACGGATAAATTCCGTTTTGCGGGTGCAAATATGCAACAATATTTTTAATTCTGCAAGAATAAACGGAATTAATCTTCTTTGATGTTGTGGTAAACGTTGGTTACGTCATCATCTTCATCCAGTTTGTCCAGAATTTTATCAACTTCTGCTCTTTGTTCAGGGGTCAATTCTTTCGTATCGGTAGGGATACGGGTGAATTCTCCGCTGACGATATCGTATTTATTTTCTTCCAGGTATTTTTGGATATTTCCGTAAGCATCGAACGAGCCATAGAGATTGATTACTCCATCTTCGTCTTCGAAGATTTCATCTACTCCGTAGTCGATCATTTCCAGTTCGAATTCATCCGGATCGAAATTTTCCGGTTTGTTAATTTTGAATACACACTTCCGGTCGAACATAAAGTCGAGTGAGCCGGTCGTTCCTAGCGAACCCCCGAACTTGGTAAAGGCATGGCGTACATTCGCTACGGTCCGCGTGTTGTTGTCTGTAGCTGCTTCTACAACGATGGCAATGCCATAAGGTGCATATCCTTCATAAGTGATTTCCTTGTAATCAGAAGTATCTTTAGAGATTGCTCGTTTGATAGCCCGTTCTACATTTTCTTTAGGCATATTTTCAGCCTTGGCATTCTGAATCAGAATACGAAGACGGGTATTGTTTGCTGGGTCGGGGCCACCGGCTTTTACGGCAATATCGATTTCTTTTCCGATTCTGGTAAACGTACGGGCCATATTACCCCATCTTTTCAATTTGCGTGCTTTGCGGTATTCAAACGCTCTTCCCATAATATATTTTATTTAATTCCTTATTTTGTTGATATTTATGAGGCGCAAAGTTATATTATTTCGGTCAAAAAGTGAAAACTAAAAACTAAAAAGTATCTGTTAATCCCAGTTTTTTAGTTTGAGAAGATGATAATCAGAAAATTCACTGCCTGGGTTTTCCAGATAATAGATCATGGCCCGTTTCGTCCGGTGGGGTAATTGGCTGAATAACAGATCTAATTTTTCTTTATTTAATAAGTTATTACACAAGTCTATATAAAGAATATCCCTGCAATGGTTCAAACAAACGGAAGTCAGGTGATTGAATGAACAATACAAAGATTGAAGCTTAGGGCATAAAGAAAGGTCAAGGGTTTCCAAAAGATTATAGGAAACATTCAATTGCATCAACTTTGGATTGGAACTGAGATCCAGGGTTTGTAAATTATTGGAATTGCAATGCAACTCTTCCAATGCCGGACATGAGGAAAGATCCAGTTCCTTCAATTCATTGATCGAACAGTTCAGATATTCCAAAGAAGGACAATGTTCGAGTTGTAAATCGACTAAATTTAACCGGCTGACATTCAGATTTGAAATCCGGTGGCCTGAAATTTTGATATGAAACAGTCCTTCTTGCTGATAGTGATGGACGATGTTGAAGTATTGTTTTTCTTTCAGAATTGAACTTGTTCCGTCTCCCCAGTCTATAGACAGATCACTGGCATATATTCCTGCCTTAAAGGGGATATTTGCATAGCTGATAAAGTGGATGTGGAATTCTTCCGCACTAATATTCATTTTAATCGTAGTTTAGTTCTAAAAAAAAGCGTGTTCCGAGTGTCTGTCAGAAGGGTACCGCCAAGCACCTAAAAGCAAAACACAACAGCCCACGCTTATGCATGAACATTACATTTTATTCTTGCTTTTGTTCAAAATTGGCGGTTTCTCTGACAAGAATAAAATAACGACTAAATTCTATATTTCCCTTCTCTAAGGAATGTGACAAACATAATAAAAAATAAGAATTAAATAATCGTCTGTAACCTATTTCTGCATTTTTATGGACTGTTGTTTTGCTTTTAGTCTTTATTCATAAATTCATAATTACGCGTACATACACTGTTTTATTTGTTTAATGTAAAATATATATCTTGATTTAGCTAGTTATTTCGTATCAAAACTATATTAAACTTCCGAGAACTTTTGTGTTATAATCGTTTTTATTTCAGAAAATAACAGAAATCGCTTGCTGAAACTTTTCATACTTACAGGCGTTAAAAAATAAAAAGTCGATATGGCAGTTTCTGTATCCTTAAAAAAATTGGCTGAAATACTTGGGTTGGCTCCTTCTACCGTTTCGCGTGCACTGAAGGGGCATCCGGATATTAGCCGGGCTACTCAGGAAAGGGTGAGGGCTTTGGCACAAGAATTGCACTATAAACCTAGTGCGTTGGCATTGAGTCTGAGAAATAAAAGATCTAACTCGATCGCTATGCTGGTTCCTTTTTTAGGAAATTATTTTTATGCCTGTGCTGTGAGTAGTGTGATTCGTTCTGCATATTCATCTGGGTATAAGGTGATTGTGTTTGAAAATGGAGAGGATTATGAACAAGAGGTAAAGATCTGTCAGTTTCTCCAGAAATCCGGGATCGATGGCTTGGTAGTTGCGCCTGCCAGGACGACGAATGACCTGGATCATTTTGTGAAATTGCAGCATGAGGGGATTCCGATGGTGTTTTTCGATCGTATAGCTCCCAATCTGGATACCGACCGGGTACTCGAAGATGATTATAAAGGAGCCTGTACGGTGGTCAGACATATGATTGACGGTGGATGCCGGAAGATTGCACATATCGCTTTGCCCCGCCGTTATCTTTGGGCGCAGAAAAGAGAAAAAGGATATTTGCAGGCGTTGAAAGACCGGCATTTGTTCACCGATGAAAAACTGATCGTCGAATGTGAGGATGTGTCGGAAGTTTATAGAATTACCCGGCAATTGGTGTTGCATTCCGGAGTCGATGGTATTTTTGCCGCTAACGATGCCTTTGCCGTGCATGTATTGAGTGTACTTCGGCAGATGAAATGCAGGGTGCCGGAAGAAGTTGCTGTATGCGGATATGGTAACGAACCATCGACAGAAGTAACCTTTCCCGCTTTGACTACCGTGAATAAAGATGGGTATCGGGTAGGGAATATTGCTGCCGGTTTGTTGATTCGCCGCATCGAGGATAAAGAGGAGGTCCCGACAGTGACCCGGTTGTTGAAACCCGAATTAATTGTACGGGATTCTACTCTGTCTGTCGATCGGTAATAAATTTATTATATCTTTGATAAGTTAATGATTTACGAATGTTGATGAGAATATTGATTCCTTTTATAATTTTATCCTGTATCGTGTGTTGCAGGACAAAAGAATTGCGAATTCCCGATCAACCGGGCCTGTCCCATTTGGCTTCGCCCGTTTTTCTGAAGTCCGATACCACTTGGGTCGATCTGAAGGATTATTTCTTATATCCTGAAAAAATTAAAAAAATTACTCCGCTTGCCGGTGTAAAGTTGTATTGGGACAAAACGGCCTCTACGTTAGGAGTAATTGCCGGGGATTCAGGTGTGTTATTATCCGGGATGAACATCCGTTACGAGGGATATGATTATCAGATTCCGGTGATGCGGCCGAATCCGGATGCCGGTTTTTATATCGGTACCGATGAAGTAAGGGGAGATACGTTTTTTTTACAGAGTACCTCTCCGGTAATAGACTGGGCTGTTTATTTTCAAAATTATAAACTGGCAGAAAATTTCCTTTCCTGTACGGAAAAGAGGGTAGGTATCGTGTTGCCCGAAGCTGCCCGTCAGTTGAAGTATGGAGAGTTGAGGATTTGGGCGAGAGATAGTTTCAGTATTTCAAATGCGATTATTATCCCTCTTAGACGAGGCAAATTGATTACCGAAGTCGGGCAATTGAACAATACAGATAAGAGGACTACAGTTATTTATGGTTTGGAAGTGAAAGAGTTGGCCACGCCGGATACCGGGTTCATAGCCGATTCGATGAACCCGGCTTATTCGAATATAGAGGTTGCTGCTATCGGTCAAAAAATGGTAGAAGGTTATTTCAAAGACTTGGGGATAAATACGCTCTATTTGTTTCCGAAAGCTTCGGCTGATAGTTTGTCTGCCGATCTTCGAAAGTTGGAGCTGGAAGCTCGGCGGTGCCGGCTGACCGTTGTCGTAACGGACAGTCTTGCCGGATTAGACCGTTTTGTTTTTGATAAAGCCACTGCGGTTTTTGCCAGGTCGAATACGGGTTTTGAAATTTTAGCACAGGCATTGAATGCTACTTTTCAGGATGCGGAGAATGACTATTTAGGGATTCATTATTCGGGTAACGGCGAAGCTCCGCGTTTTGTCACCCGTACCGATGAATTTTCCCTTTTGCCTGTACAGAGTGAGCGACAGGATACGGTCTATCGGAAATTAGTCCAATTTCTGGCTTTTAATGTGACGATTCCGGGGATTCCTATGATTGGGGAAGGGGATGAAATCGGTTGGCCGAAAAAGGAAGGAATACTTGGGCAGGGGGAGGAATGGACCGACGAACAGCTGAACGTGAAGTCGAAGCTGAGTGCTTTAAATCAATTGCGAGGTGAACATATGGCTTTACTCTATGGGGATTTTATCCCCCTTCGGGTGGAAAAGCAAATTTACGCTTATATCCGTTCTTTTTTCGGTAAAAATGTCCTCGTAGTTTTCAACAAAGGCAAAGAAACGGTCTCTTTAAAGCTCGATTTACCGGAGATGAAACGGGAGGAAAACTTCTCTTCCCTATTCGGTAACCGTTTTAGCTATGATAATTCGAAAATAATTCTGGATGTCCCCGCCTATGGAGTCGAGATTATTTATAATTGAATAGTCACCTGGGCGAAAGTTTATAAAGTTCATCGATTTTATAGATGCTTTTTCTTTGGCGAGGTTCTTTTTATTTCCTGACAATATGTGCTGGTGTTCGATTGGGCTATGTCTTGAAGTTCCCTTTTGTTCAGCTTCTCTATGTATAAATAATAACATCGACTTAGTGAAAGTTGACAGGATTAGCAACTTGGGTATTGTTGTTTTTGTGTATATTTTAGAAAACGGATAAGGTTCGTTTTTCAGGCTTCCTGAGAAACGAACCGAATCAAAAATAAAGTGATGTTAATCCAATACCCCTTTAATACGGTCTTCGAAAGCTGAGAGTGCTGCTTTGGCTCCTTCTCCCATTGAGATAATAATTTGTTTATAGGGGACGGTGGAAACATCGCCGGCTGCATAGATACCCGGAATGTCGGTCCGGCAATGGGCATCGATGATGATTTCTCCCAGACGATTGGTCGCGACAATTTCTTTAAAAGCACTGCTATTGGCTGCTAGTCCGATTTGTACGAAAATACCGTCCAGAGGGAACAAGCGTTCATTACCCGTTGTCCTGTCTTTTGTGCGAATACCTGTCACTTTTTCTTTGTCTCCCACCACTTCGGTTGTTTGGGAGTTGACCAGAATTTCTACATTAGGCAGACTTTTCGCTTTTTCCTGTAATACCTGATCGGCTTTTAACTCTTCCAGGAATTCAAAAACAGTTACTTTAGAACAAATTCCCGCCAAATCGATCGCTGCTTCGATTCCTGAATTACCTCCTCCGATGACAGCCACGTGTTTTCCTTTATAAAAAGGACCATCACAGTGGGGGCAAAAAGCTACTCCTTTACCGATATAGTCTATTTCGCCAGGTACATTCAAACGCCGCCAACTAGCTCCGGTAGCGATAATGATAGCCGGGGCGACAAATTTTTCTCCTCCGGTTACCGAAAGAATTTTTTCTTTTCCGGTATGCTCCATTTTTTCCACTTTCCGATGTTCGAACAGATCGATCGGATAATGTTGAAGATGGGTACGCAGATTATCGGCAAGCTGACTACCTGTTGTGTAAGGAATAGAAATCAGATTTTCGATACCCACGGTTTCTTTCACCTGGCCTCCGATACGCTCGGCAATGATGGCTACTTTCAGTCCTTTTCTGGCCGAGTAGATGGCTGCCGAAGAGCCTGCCGGACCACCTCCTACGATCAGGACGTCGTATTTCTTTTCCGGGATTTCCTGGCCGGTATTCTCCGAACCGTAGGTCGCCTCCAATTTTTCAAGGAGTTCTCCGAATTCTCCCCGTCCGACGTGTATGAGCTTACCGTCGGCATATACCGAAGGCACTCCCTGTATATGCAGAGCCTCTACTTCGGCTTGATTTATCGCTCCGTCTACCATTTCGTGTTCTATGTTGTCGTTCAGGATAGCCATCAGATTCAAGGCCTGTACAACATCCGGACAATTCGTACATGTTAAGGATACATAGGTAGTTAACCGGATCGGTCCCTTCAAGGCTGCTATACGTTTCTGTAAGCTCCCGTCGGGTATGTTTTTCCCTTTGCCGTCGCTGTTGAGGATGGCCAATAGTAAAGAAGTGAATTCGTGACCGTTCGGTATGCCCCGGAATTTGATCCTCGTTTTTTGTTCATTTTTCAGCAATTCAAATTCCAGCCCCTCTCCTTCTTCCAGCCGGTAATTGATTTTTTCTGAACAAGAGGCGACATCCTCTAATAGTTCGATCAATTCATTCCGGTTTTCGTGTCGGGGATTAAGCCGGATTAAAAAAGTGTATCGGGAATCCAGCGGTGCAAAAATGGTGCGTAACTGGTCTTTTAATGCTGTTTCTAACATAGCGTATATTTTTTCAGAAGATGATAAAGGATTTCAATGGCAGGCAGACTTTTCAGCAACCGGTCGGACCATTGAAACCCTGAAATTAGTCCGGGATTAAATTTTACCGACTAAGTCGATACTGGGCTTTAAGGTCGCTTCACCTTTTTTCCATTTAGCCGGGCAAACTTCACCGGTATGAGTGGCTACGAATTGAGCCGCTTCAACTTTTCTTAAAAGTTCGTTCGCGTCCCTCCCGATGTTATTGTCATGAATTTCTACAACTTTGATCTGGCCTTCCGGATTCACAACAAAAGTTCCCCGGTAAGCCATTCCTTCTTCCTCGATCATGACTCCGAACGCACGGCTTAAAGCTCCTGTCGGGTCTGCCAACATCGGATATTTGATTTTACGGATGCTTTCAGAAGCATCGTGCCATGCTTTGTGTACAAAGTGAGAGTCTGTGCTTACAGAGTAGATCTCCACACCCATGGACTGAAATTGTTCGTACTTTTCAGCCATATCGACCAATTCGGTCGGACAAACAAAAGTGAAGTCGGCTGGATAGAAGAAGAAGATTCCCCATTTACCCTTTACATCTTTGTCGGTTACTGTTTTGAATTGACCGTTTTGAAATGCCTGTACACTGAATTCAGGAAGCTGAGAATTGATAATTGTTTGCATAATCTTTATTTTTAAATTGTTATTGTTTTTTCTTTTCGATACAAAAATATATCAATTATGTCGATAAATAAAATATTTTTGATCGATAGTTTCTATGCTTATATAGATAAACCGAATGAGTGAAAAAGAACCCTTATCTTTGTTGTGATTTTAAATGAAAGTTATGAGAAAGTATATTTTTGAATTGGAGATGAAAGTCCGGGATTATGAGTGTGATTTGCAGGGGGTGGTGAATAATGCCAATTATCAGCATTATATGGAGCATGCCCGTCATGAGTTTTTGGAGCATGCCGGTGCTAATTTCGGGGAATTACATCAGCAAGGTATCGATGCGATGGTGGCCCGGGTCGAGATCGACTATAAAGTGTCTTTGATCAGCGGGAATCGTTTTTCTGTTAAATTGAATATATCCCGGGAAGGGGCTAAGCTGGTGTTTTTAGAAGATATTTATCGGCTGTCGGATGATAAGTTATGTGCCCGTGGCCGGGTGGAATCGATTTGTGTAAAGGATGGGAAATTGACCCGGGGGGAATTATTCGATGAAATCTTTGCCGATTATTTGAAATAATTTTGAAAAAAAACAGCATTTTGTTTGGAGTGAAAGAAAAAACTACTACTTTTGTACCCGCAATCGAACAAGATCGCACGGGCGCTTAGCTCAGTTGGTTCAGAGCATCTGGTTTACACCCAGAGGGTCGGGGGTTCGAATCCCTCAGCGCCCACAAAAGGAAGTCAAAAAGGCTTCCTTTCTTTTTTCCCGTAGCTAAAGAGGTGCGATGGGATCGATCGGAAAATCTGTTTTTTTCATGTCATAAGGGGCAAAGTCCCGAATAATCCCTCGGCGTTTTTTACAGTCCGACCGTAACGGGTCATACGGAGATCAGTTCATAATCGAGTGTCCCGACCCCTATTTTTTCTGCGTGTTGAAGTCCGGCCAGCCAATTGGTATCGGGATGGATCAGATGGAATTTATCCGTCCCTTGCAGGTGTTCATGGGGATGAGCTTCCGAGAGTTTATTCCCTCCGATGACAGGGGCTGCAATGACCAGGTCGGCACAGGCTTTATCGAGCGCAACCGGATCGAACGAAGCCAAAATTCCCAGATCCGGAATAATAGCAGCATCATTGTGATTCCAGCAATCACATTCGGGGGATACGTTCATGATAAAGCTGATGTGGAAATGAGGTTTGTCCTTTAGTACGGCCTGTGTGTATTCTGCTATTTTATAATTCAGGCGTTCGGAAGTGTCGCTTTCGCCCATCACGGCGGCATCGTATTGACAAAGTGCCACGCATTGACCACAACCGACACAACGTGAATAATCTATTTCTGCAATATGTTGTGCATCGAAGTGGATGGCTTCGTGGGCACAATGTTTGATGCAGATACCGCATTTCTTACAGTTTTGGCTATCGATAACGGGTTGGGAAGCAGAATGAAGTTCGAGTTTCCCTCCTACACTGGCACATCCCATGCCGAGGTTTTTCAATGCTCCGCCGAATCCAGCCTGTTCATGTCCTTTAAAATGGTTCATCGTGACGATGATATCCGCGTCGGCAATCGCTGCTCCGATTTTCGGAGCCTGACAATATTCTCCCCCGATTTCTATTTCCCTGTACTCCGTCCCTTTAAGTCCGTCGGCAATGATTACCTGGCATTGAGCGGAAATCGGATTGAAACCGTTTTCCATAGCACTTTGCAGATGGTCTACGGCGTTGGCCCGGCGTCCGGAATAAAGCGTGTTACAATCTGTCAGGAAAGGTTTGGCACCTAAAGAACGTAAAACTTGTACCAGGCGGGCGGCATAATTGGGCCGTATGTAGGCTAGATTTCCGGGTTCTCCGAAATGAATCTTTATTGCTGTAAACTGCTGTTCGAATGAAATATCGGCAATACCTGCTTTTCTGACCAAACGCTCCATTTTATCCAACAGATTGCTGTTGGGGGTGGTCCTCAGGTTGGTGAAATATACTTTGGCTTTGTTCATGATGGTTATTTGTCGGCAGGATAAATGATCCCTGATTGTTTGCGTACTTCATCGATGATTTCAAGCGTGGCGAGCGAATGATCATGACTATTGATCGTCGATTCGCATAGCCTTCTTTCTATCAGATCGATAAATTCCGCTATTTCATAATAATATTCGTTGTGTGAGGCCAGGACCGAAAGATCCTGGATTTGTCCCCCTTTGGGGATAAATTTTACTTCACGGATGGTTTGAATACGATCTAAAATAAAAGTTCCTTTTTCTCCCTGGATTTCTGCAGGTAAAAAGGAATCTGCAATCTTTGAATACAGAACGGTAGCATTCAGGTTTTCGTATTCGAAGTTTACAGCCCCTTGGCCGTCTACTCCTGTCGAAAGTTTCAATCCTGTGGCGCTAATACGTTTAGGGCGGCCGAAAAGGACGACCAGGGGATATACGGTGTAAACTCCTAAATCCATCATAGCCCCGTTCGAAAGTTCGGGATTAAAAGCATTCAATACAATTCCCGCTTTTAATTTGTCATAACGCGAAGAATATTGACAATAGCTGGCAAAATAGCGTCTTAAGCATCCTGCTTCCGCTAAATGCCGGCGAAGTTGCCGGAAGTTAGGGGTAAGAGTCGATTTCATGGCTTCCATCAAAGTAACGCCATTTTGCCGGGCTACCCGGATCATTTCCCTGGCTTCTTTTGCATTAGAAGCCAGGGGCTTTTCGCAAAGGACGTGTTTCCCTTGTTGCATGAAAAGAATACTTAAAGCCGCATGTAAAGAATTAGGGACAGCGATATATACGGCATCGATCAAAGAACTGGCTGCCATTTCTTCGGGCGAAGTGAAGAGGTGTGGTATGCTGTGCTTAAGGGCAAAAGCCTGGCCCGTTTCCCTGCTTCGCGAACAAACGGCCGTGGCTTCGAAACGCAACTCTTCGCGGGCTGCTTCAAGAATCCAGTCGGTAATAAAATTGGTACCTATTATTCCGAAACGTACTTTTCTCATACTTTAGAGTACTTTCAATTCAACGACTGCCGGACAGTGATCCGAGTGTTTTACCTGGGGTAGAATATGGGCATCTTTTAGCAGAGGGATGACTTCCGGGCTGACCATGCAGTAGTCGATACGCCAGCCTTTATTGTTGTTCCGCGCATTCGCCCGGAAACTCCACCAGGTGTATTGATGAGGTTCTTCGGGATGAAAATACCGGAAAGTATCGGTAAATCCTGATTCCAGGAACAGGCTCATCCATTCCCGTTCTTCGGGTAGGAAACCACTACTGTTGGCATTCCGTACCGGATCGTGAATGTCGATCGGACGATGGCAGATGTTATAATCCCCGCAAAGGATCAGTTTTTTACGGGTTTTGCTGAGTTTCATAACATAATGCCGGAAGTCTTCGAGCCATTTCATTTTAAAAGCTTGTCTTTCCTCTCCGGTGGTGCCTGAAGGATGGTAGACACTGACAATAGAAAGGTCGCCGTAATCGGCCCGCAAGAAACGTCCTTCCCGATCGTATTCCTGCATCCCCATTCCGTATTCCAGATGATCGGGGGTGATTTTGGTCAGGATGGCTACCCCACTGTAGCCTTTTTTCTCGGCTGAGAAAAAGAAAGAACGATAACCTAAAGCTTCGAATTCAAGTGTGGGGATTTGATCCGGTTGGGCTTTCGTTTCCTGTAAACAGACAATATCCGGTAGCTCTTCTGCCAGCCAGTCCGTAAATCCTTTCGATAAAGCACTACGCAGGCCATTGACGTTATAAGTGATAATTTTCATAATTGATTTTCTTTATTACAAAATTAAAAAAATATTGGTAATAGAATCGTCCGAAGAATCAATTGTGAAATTAAAATTTGATCTTGCCGGTTAAAACACTGATCCCCACAAATCAGACTTTTTGATTTGTGGGGATAGCTCCTCAGGTAGTCCCTGATTTTAAATGTTATAGAAAGTCGTAAACGCTTTGATCACATAATCCTGATCGAGCACACCGGCTGTTTCACGAACAGAGTGCATGGCCCACATGGGGTTACCTATATCTACTCCGCGCATTTCCATTTGCGTCAGGAGGATATTTCCTAAGGTAGAACCTCCTGCCATATCCGAATGATTGACAAAAGTCTGATAAGGTACACCGGCCATCTTACAAATTGTAGCGAATACAGCTGCCGAATCACCGTCAGTTATATATTTTTGGTTTGCGTTGATTTTGATTACCGGTCCCTGGTTCATGATCGGATGGTTGGTCGGATCGTGTTTTTCGGGATAATTAGGATGCAAGGCATGAGCCATATCGGCCGAGATCATAAAAGAATTGTGTATGGCCCGGTAGAGCTCTTCGATTTTATAACCTTGGTTGAAAGCTACCCGTTCCAGAATAGTCCGCAGTATCGGTGATGCTGCACCTTGTTTGGTGCCGCTGCCTACTTCTTCGTTGTCGAAGATGGCTAACACTTTGGTCTTATTACATGGCTTGGAATCGAGAAGAGCCGTCAGGCCTGCATGAACCATAGCCAGGTCGTCCAACCGGCCGGAAGAGATAAATTCGTTGTTTAGTCCGAATAAAGTTCCTTTACCATATTCATATAAGGTGAGGTCGAAATCCAGGATATCTTCTGCCGGAATATTCATTTCCTGAGCAATAAGCTTCAGAAGGAAATTGTCTTTTTCGAAAGTCTCGTTGATCATGGCTATGACAGGAAGCATATCTCTTTGCTTGCTGAGCGGATTACCCTGATCGTTTACTGCCCGGTTGAAATGGATGGCGATATGGGGTATTTCAAGCAACGGCCGGTCGAAATTGATGAATTGAGTGGCCGGTTTAAGGGGTTTGTCACTCTTGACCATGACCCGTCCGGCCATAGACAGAGGCCGGTCGAACCAGGTATACATGATCGGGCCTCCGTAAACTTCTGTGTTCAGTTTCAGGTATTTCCCTTCCACCGGCATTTCTGCATGGGGTTTGATCCGGAAAGTCGGAGAATCACTATGTGCACAAATCAGTTTAAAGCCTTCTTCTGCCAAATTACCGTTGCCCGGAATAAAAGCATATAAAGAAGAATGATTCTTGGTCACGAAATATTTACCCCCGTGTTCGATATGCCAGGCTTCTCCTGAAAAAAGCTGTTTGAAACCATGAGCCTGAAGGCGTTGTTTGATGCTGAGGACAGCATGGAAGTTGGTCGGACTCTCGTGTATAAATTCGAGCAGATCCAAAGCGGCTTGTTTTTCCATAATTTATAGATTTATTTATAACAATTTTATTAGCGACAAATATACCATCGGTGGATGATCATTTTTTACCGACCTTAAATTAGAAAGAATATTTTAAATAACCTGCTCCTTCCGGGAAACATTTTGAATGGAAACGCCGATTTTTTTGTGGTTTGAAAAAAATGGATTTGTTTTAGTGGTTTTATTGTGTTTAATGTATTGATTATGAATAATTATAGATTATTTAAATTATACTGTAAATATTATTGATTTGATTTATATTTTAAGAGGTTATATATTTGTATCGAAGAAATAAGAAATAGTAGAAATCAATTAAAAATAAGAATTATGAAAACGAAAAATTTAATCGGATTGGATTCAGAGAATGCTCAACAAGTAGTAAACCTTTTAAATGAGTTGTTAGCCAACTATCAGATTTATTATCAGAATCTGCGTGGATTTCATTGGAACGTCAGAGGTAACCGTTTCTTCGTTCTGCATGCTAAATTTGAAGAGTTGTACAACGATGCTATCGAAAAGGTAGATGAAATTGCTGAACGTATTCTTACTTTAGGTGGTGTACCTTTGCATTCTTATGCAGCTTATACTAAAGTGGCTACTTTGAAAGCTAAAGAAAATGTTACTGACGGAGATGCTTGTTTGCGGGCTGTTGTAGAGGATGTGCAGGTATTGTTGAAACAGGAACGTGAAATTTTGAGTGTCGCTGCAGAGATTGGGGACGATGGGACTCAGGATGTGTTTTCTTCTTATGTTTCAAGTCAGGAAAAGCTGTTGTGGATGCTCGATGCCTATCTGAATCAGAAATGAGTAAGGTAAAAGGTATAAAATAAAAAGTAAAAGGTGGAGAGATCGATTTTCCACCTTTTACTTTTTATTTTATACCTTTTACTTCTTCTTTCGCTTTGCTTTGTGTCACAAGGTACACACCTGTAAATACCAGTAAAGCGGCGATCGGTTTGTCCCAGCTGAATACATCTTGTCCGATAAGAATCGCTATAATGGAAGCGATGATCGGCTGTAAATTGTTGTACATACTGGCTGTAGTGGGACGAATTCGTTTCAAAGCCATAGGAACCAGGAAGTAAGCGATGCCGGTTGCCATAATGACTATATAACTCAGTTTCAGGATAACGAATGGGTTGCTTTCTGTGCCGAAGACTTTAGCTTCCGGCAGATCGGAAATACCGGGAGGAAAAGAGATAAGGGCTGAAAATAAAAACATCCATTTCATCAGAGTGATGGCGGAATAACGTTGTGAGATAGGACGGGTGATGACTAAATAGATGGCATAAGTGATTACATTAACGATGCAAAGTAGGTTACCTATCCAATTGCCGGATGAATCGGTATTTATAGCCGACGATTGAAAAATGATCAGTAAGGCACCCGATGCTCCGATCAAAACTCCGGCAGCTTTTTTGAATGTGACGGGCTCTTTTAATATCAGGGCTGCGATCAGCATAACCGCGAGCGGGGTCATGGCTGCAATGATGGTAATATTGACCGGGGAGGTGTACAGAAGGGCATTGGCAAAAGATACTTGTGCCCCTACCAGACCGAATAAGGCACCCCAAAAGATCGTCCATAGATCCCGTTTTCCGACTTCTTCTTTCGGAGCCAGTAAGCCGATACCCCAAAAAACAAGGGTAGCAAAAACCATCCTTACAAAGGTAAGAGCATACGGACTGATCCATTCCGGGACAATGGTTTTCGCTATGGGCGTATTTAAGCCGAAAATCAGATTCGTAGCCAGTATTGCTCCATGTCCCAGCCATTTGTCTTTTGTCATCTTGTTTTTTTGTTTTCTGCGGTAAATATAAGATAAATCGGCCGAATAATCTTATTTCTCGCTATTAGTAATTTTACTGACTTAATAAAGTTCTTAAACTTTACAGACTCATTTTTTTGTTGTAACATTGTGGTTCCGGAAACGTTTGAATTATTGTGGGTAAATACTAATATTAGAAAATGATTGTCTATGAAAAAGATGAAATTAGGTCTATTGCCTCGTATTATTATTGCTATTGCTTTAGGTATTGTGTGCGGACTTTTCTTTCCCGGTTGGATTGTCCGGATTTTTTTGACTGTTAATTCTTTGTTCGGTAATTTCCTGAATTTTATTATTCCGTTATTGATATTAGGCTTGGTGGCTCCCGGAATCGCCGATCTGGGGAAAGGAGCCGGACGTTTGTTGCTGATAACCGCTTTGCTGGCTTATGGTTTTACTTTGTTTTCAGGCTTTTTTACTTATTTTACCTGTGATCTTTCTTATCCCTGGTTGTTAAATACCTCCGATAAGCTGTCGGCTGTGGCGGATAATACCGTTGCCTTACAACCGTATTTCACTGTTGAAATGCCTGCTGTCATGGGAGTTATGTCGGCTCTGATATTGGCTTTTACGTTAGGTTTAGGAATGTCGGTGATCGACGGCAACCGGTTGAAGTCGGTTATGGATGATTTTAAAGACATTATCAATCAGGTGATTACTGCCGTGATTATCCCTGTTTTACCTCTCTATATTTTCGGTATTTTCCTGAATATGACCAATTCCGGGCAGGTTGCCGGAGTGATGAATGTATTTCTGAAGATTATTGTCGTTATTTTTGTGATGACCGTAGTCTTGTTGTTTATTCAGTTTTTTATCGCCGGTATGGTCGGTAAAAAGAATCCCCTCCGTTTGTTCCGCAATATGTTACCTGCTTATATGACTGCTTTAGGCACCCAATCTTCGGCGGCAACGATTCCTGTAACCCTGGAGCAAACGATACGGAATGGCGTACGTCCTGACTTGGCCGGTTTCGTTATCCCGTTGTGTGCTACGATTCATCTGTCGGGGAGTACCATGAAAATCGTCGCTTGTTCGATGGCCATCATGTTGATGAGTGGTATGGAAATAAATTTTGCCCAATTCGCCGGATTTATTATGATGCTCGGGATTGCTATGGTGGCAGCACCGGGTGTGCCGGGAGGTGCTATTATGGCAGCCTTGGGATTGTTACAGTCGATGTTGGGATTCGATGAAACTGCCCAGGGATTGATGATCGCACTTTATATTGCTATGGATAGTTTCGGTACGGCGACTAATGTTACCGGTGACGGGGCTATTGCAGTTATTGTAGACCGGATTAATTCCGGGAAATAGATACCTTTGTGAATACCGGATTTTTTGCCTCTGAATTATTTCTATATCTTTGCAGCGGAAAATCAAAATAATATGAACTTGAAGTATATACTGATCGTATGGGGAGCGATGCTATTTTGTGTGGGGTGTAGTGAAGATGATGTGGATTCCAGCTACTCGTTCGATGTGGCCGGGCTGAAAGCTACTGTGACAAATGACAAAGGAAGTGTTGTCGAGATGAATACTATTTTATTGGATTCTTTGCAACAACAGGGATTTGTAGGTGAAGTTAGTTTCTCTGAAGAAACCCGGGCCGAAAACGACCGTTTGGCTGAAGAAAAGTTTGCAGAGAAACTGGAAAATATCAAAAATATCAAACCCGCCCGTTTGTTACAGCTTCTACCCGGAGAAAGGGTCATGGTAACTTTTGATTATCTGTTGAAACGCGGAAAAGATGTGCTCGAAGAGGAAGAAATAACCTTAGATGAGGCTATCGCGTTGTAGGGAACGGATTATTGTCCGTATCCAATGGTTCTGTCGGTAAATAATTGTTGTACAACGTATACCGAATCTTCGTAACTACCTGTATAATCCCAAGCAGATAAACACGACGGCCTGTACCATTCAGAAAAACCGCTTCGAATTTTTTTATAAACTACATTCCGTAGTTGAACCTTCAATCGGTCGATTTTGAAAATAAATATTAATCCTGATATTTATTGTTGTAATTTTGTTAATTATTTACTATTTTTGCATACCGAAAAGTATAAAAATATGCCGGATTTGAAAGATGAAATAGTGAATAAATCTTTTTTCCAATTTCTGAACAGAGGATATAAAGCTTGTTCGCTGAAAGATTTGGAGAAAGCTACCGGTTTGACGAAAGGTGCGTTTTATTATTATTTTCGGAATAAAGAAGAAATACTGAAAGCCGGTATCGAAAAGTATTTGTCCGTAGTCAGTGAGATAAGCGAAGAAGAGTTTTTGGAAGTCGGTTCATTGAAGGCCTACATAGATATCGTAGTGGCCCGGAAAGAACGAAGAGCTGAACAATTACAACAGATGTTCGACTTTTTTATTATAGATATCGCTTTTTTTCAGTTGGTTTTGGAAGTAGCCCCTCTCTTCCCGGAATATCGTAAATGGATTGACGAGTTGTCTAAAGATCGTTTGTCCCGTTGGGAATATATGATCTTGAAGGCGAAACAGCAGGGAGAGATCAAAGGTTCGCTCGATACCTCGGTATTGGCGCGTAACCTGATGTCGGTGTCGACCAGTATGTTGAATATCGAGTTGGGTACCGATAATTTGCACTTTATGTTTTCGGATATGCGTATGCAGTTTGAACAATATTATTTATTGATAAAAAAATGAATAATACCCGTCGGCAAATCATAGAAACCGCTTTTCTGCTCTTCTTGAAAAAAGGGTTTAAGGCTGTGCGGCTGAGTGATATAGAACGGGCTGCGAAAATTACCCGCGGTACTTTTTATTATCATTTCACCAATAAAGAAGAAGTACTGAAGGAGGGATTGTATTCTTATTATGCCTTGCTGAACTCAAAAAGAACCGAAGAATTCGGGCATATTTCGACATTGCGGGAATATGTCGACCTCACTATTCAGAAATTGACCGGGATACATAATTATTCAGCACGGACATTCAGTAGTGAAATTCCTGAAATTCTTTGCCTTTCGTTGATCGTGGAAGTGATCGCTCTATTCCCCGAATTTAAAAAAGTGGTTTTGGCTTCGAAAATGTTGCGACTTTCTAAGTTAGAACAGTTGATATTGAATGCCAAACGGGCCGGAGAATTGAGAAATGATGTGGATACCTCTATTTTGGCAAAGAATTTGCTGAATATTAGCGTCGGTGTGATAAACTATCTGATCATGCATCAGGATATATCTTATGCATTGTCGGCGGTGAGATCACAATATGAACAACTTTATTCTCTGGCTGTCGGAGAATAATTTTTTTATTGAAATACATACCGAAAAGTATAAAACAAATTACGTTATAATAGATAGAATTTATTATTCAATAACCGATCGTATGAAGAAGTTGATTTGTGGAATATTAATGTTAGGAACGATTGCCGGTGTATATGGGCAAAAAGTGATGAGCTTGGAAGAGTGCAGGCTGTTGGCTCTGGAAAATAACAAAAAGTTGAAAATGGCCGATGAGCAGATAAACGCAGCAAAAGCTAAAAAAGAAGAGGCTTTTACCAAATATTTGCCTGCTTTGGATGCGATGGGGACTTATATGCGCAATCAGAAAGAGATCAATTTATTATCCGAAGATGCCCATTTGCCTGTCGGTACGATCGGACAAGACGGTAAATGGACGCTCGGTAAAGATCAGATTATGATCGGAGCAGACGGAAAACCTGTGATGAATAACGGCCAATATGTCCCTAAAGATTATGCTCTGTTGCCCAAAGAGGCGATGACCGTGGATGATAGAAATATGGCTCTTTTGCAGGTAGGACTGACACAACCGATTTATATGGGGGGTAAGATCAGAGCCTATAACCAACTGGCAGGGTTGTCCGAGAAATTGGCCGAGAGCGGGAGAGAACAGGAATTGCAAAATATTATCCAGGAAACCGACGAAGCTTATTGGCAAATCGTATCTCTGGTCAACCGACAGAAATTAGCCGTTAAATTTGTCGAGACTTTACAGAAATTCGAACATGATATCGAAGTGATGTACCGAACCGGCGTATCGACTAAGGCGGATATGCTCTCGGTGAAGGTAAAACTGAACCAGGCAGAGATGGCTCTGTTGCGGGTGGAGGACGGTTTGAGTCTGGCTCGTATGAATCTGAACCAAATCTGTGGATTAGCTGTAGATTCGGTTTATACCCTGCAAGAAGAATTATTGAATGTTTTGCCTCAGGCCGAACCGAAGTGGTTGAATATCGAGCAGGTATATGATAACCGTCCGGAGATCAGTAGCCTGACGCTGGCAACGGATATTTACCGGAAGAAAGAAAAGATTGCCCGTTCGGCTTATCTGCCGACAGTGGCTTTTATGGCTAATTATTTTGCCATGACCCCTTCTTTCTTCGATGGGATAAGTACCGGATTCGACGGGATGTGGAGTGTCGGTATCGGCGTTAAAGCACCTATATTCCATTGGGGGGCTTCCCGGAAAACGGTGCGTAGTGCCAGGGCGGAGACCAGTCTGATGAATTTTAAATTACAGGAAGCCCGCGAAAAGATAGAGTTACAGGTAAGCCAGGCCCGGTTGAAGGTCAAAGAAGCTGCCCGGAAGATGGAAGTGGCTGAAAAAAATCAGGTGAAGGCCGATGAGAATTTGAAGTATGCCAACCTGGGATTTCAGGAAGGGACGATCCCGGTATCCAATGTGTTGGAAGCCCAAACGGCTTGGTTGGCTGCTCATGCCGATTTGATCGATACACAGATAGAAATGAAATTGTGTGAAGTGTATTTGCAAAAAGCGTATGGTATATTAGGCAAAGAATAGAAATTATAAACGAAAAGATAGTATGGAAAAGATGAATGGAAAATTGGTGACTTTTACCGGAATCATTGTTTTGGTGCTTTTGGTGGCAATTTTCGGTTTTCTGTTTTGGGAGCCGAAACCTGAGTATATTCAGGGAGAGGCTGAGGCAACGGAAGTACGTATTTCCGGAAAAGTGCCGGGGCGGATCGAAATATTCCGTTTTAATGAAGGAGAACAGGTGAGCCGGGGGGATACGGTGGCTATCCTGGATAGTCCTGAGGTGCTGGCCAAATATAGTCAGGCCGAAGCGGCGGAGGCTGCTGCCCAGGCTCTGAACGAAAAGGCTGAAAGAGGTACCCGCTCCGAACAGATCGTAATGACTTACCAAACCTGGCAAAAAGCAAAAGCCGCTGCCGAGGTAGCGAAAAAAACATACGACCGGATCCTGAAACTTTATGAGAGTGAGGTTGTGCCGGCCCAGAAGAAAGATGAGGCCGAAGCTAATTACAAAGCTATGATGGCTACCGAACAGGCTGCTAAAGCCCAATACGAGATGGCACGCAATGGTGCACAAAGAGAAGATAAACAAGCTGCAGAGGCTCAACTGAACCGGGCGAAAGGGGCTGTCGCAGAAGTGGAGGCTTATGTCAAAGAGACTTATTTGATCTCTCCGATAGACGGAGAAATTTCCGAGCGGTATCCGAAGGTCGGAGAATTGGTCGGTACAGGGGCACCGGTGATGGATATTTTGGATTTATCGGACATGTGGGTATCTTTTAATGTGCGTGAAGACCAGCTGAACGATTTCAGGGTAGGAGAAACATTTAAAGCTTTTGTGCCTGCTTTGGATAATCGCGAAGTGGAATTGAAAGTCACTTATCTGAAGGATATGGGAAGTTACGCTGCCTGGCGGGCTACCAAAACGACAGGGCAGTATGATGTAAAAACTTTCCGGGTAAAGGCAAAACCGGTGGACAAAGTAGATGGACTGCGTCCGGGAATGAGTGTTTTGAAAAAATTATGAGTACGCTCGGTTTGTTATCGGCTTTAATGAAACGGGAATTCAGACGTCTGGCTTCCCGGCGGATTTATTGGTTTATTCTGATTTTAGCTCCGGCATTTTGTTTTATCTTTTTTGCCGATTTGTTGAAACAGGGGTTACCAATGAAATTGCCGATAGCCGTGGTGGATGAGGATAATACATCCTTGTCACGGCAATTGGTGCGTTCTTTGGATGCGATGGCCCAAACCGAAGTGGTGATGCGGACGGCTAGCTTTAAAGAAGCCCGGGAAGCGATGCAAACAAGCCGGATCTACGGTATTTTCCATATACCGGCGAATTTCAGACAGGAGGTGTCTGTCGGTAAAAGACCTGAAATTTCATTTTATACAAATGAGACTTATCTGCTACCGGGCTCATTGGTCTATAAAAATATGCGCTTGCAGGCCGCTTTGGCAAACGGGGCTGTACAACAGACCGTATTGTTGGCAAAAGGCGGGGGAGGACCGCTATTGAAAGCCAGGCTGTCACCGATTACAGTGGATACGTTTCCCTTGAATAATCCCTGGATCAGCTATGCCATCTATCTGGCAAGTATTTTAATGCCTGCTTTCGTTTTTATGTTTGCCATGTTTACCGCCACTTATAGCATCAGTCAGGAGACTAAAGAAAAAACGGCAGCCGATTGGTTGCGTCGAAGCAATGATTCTATTGTATTGGCTTTGCTGGGAAAGCTATTGCCTCAAACGCTGATCTTTGTCACTACCGGCTTACTGTATCTTTCTATATTGTACGGTTATTTACATTTTCCTTTGAATAGTGGATTTTTTCCCATGTTTTTAGCTATGTTGCTGTTGGTACTGGCTGCTCAGGGGTTTGCTATTTTTGTTACCGGTATTGCACGGCGCAATCGGATCGCCCTCAGTTTTTGCGGGCTTTGGGGAGTTTTGTCATTCTCTGTCAGTGGTTTTACTTTCCCGGTTCCGGCTATGCCTCAGCTGATGCAGTTGATGTCTGATTTATTTCCGATGAGGCATTACTATCTGCTCTATGTCGATCAGGCTTTGAACGGTATTCCTATGGCCTACTCCTGGAAACCTTATCTGGCTTTGGTATTGTTCGTTCTGTTGCCGTTACTGACTTTGCCTAAATTGAAATTGGATTTACAGGAAAATCGTTATTTACCCTAATGGGAGGTTATGATGAAAGATATCTATTTTATATTTCGGAGAGAGTTTTACTTGGTTTTTCGGGACCATGCAGTACTTACTTTCTTTATTTTTCTGTGTTTAGGCTATCCCCTGATTTATACTTTTATTTATAGTAATGAGGTTGTAAGACAGGTACCCGTTGCTGTCATCGATCAGTCCAAGTCTCCTTTAAGCCGTGAATTTTTGCGGATGTGGGAAGCTTCTCCGAATGTGAAAGTCGTAGCCCACTGTAACGATCTCGGAGAAGCGCAGCTTTTCATGTGGCAGAAAGAAATATACGGTATTTTAGAGATTCCGGCGGATTTCAGTAAAGATATAAATCGGGGAGAACAGGCCCATGTCGCTTTGTTTTGCGATATGGGGGCTTTACTCAATTATAAAGCTTTACTTCAGGCGACAAGCGATGTGGCTATCACCCTGGGGAAAGAAATACAGGTAGAAAATTTACCTTATGCTTCCCGCATTCAGCAAGAAATAACCGCCTCGCCGGTAGAGATTTCGGAAGTCAAAATGTTTAATCCTCAAAGTGGTTTTGCTTCTTTTATCATCCCGGCAGTATTGATCCTGGTGATCCAACAATCTTTATTGTTGGGAGTGGGAACGATTGCCGGAACAGCCCGCGACAGGAATCCACGCCATAGCCTGGTGCCCGTCGATAAACATTACTGCAAACCCTGGTGCATTGTCATCGGTAAAGCCTGTGTTTATATGCCGGTTTATTTTGTGATGGGATTTTGGGTGTTCTTTATTGTACCCCGGATCTTTAGTTTAACTCAAATCGGCGCTAAATCGGAATTGATGTTATTCCTGTTCCCCTTTTTGTTGGCTTGTGTCTTTTTTGCTATTACAGCTTCTTTTTTTAGTAGGGAGCGGGAACAGCCTTTTTTATTGTTTGTCTTTACCTCGGTGCCGCTCATGTTTATTTCGGGTATTTCGTGGCCGAAGGAGGGGATTGCCGGTTATTGGATCGCCCTGTCGAAAATTTTTCCTTCTACTCACGGAATCGACGGGTTCGTAAAAATGAACAATATGGGGGCTACCCTTGGAGAGGTGTTGCCGGAGTATCTAAATCTCTGGATTTTAGCGATTATTTATTTTATTTTGGCATGTTTATTGTATTATAGAGAAATTGTTAAAAGTCGTAAAGTACGTTCGTAAACGAATAATTAATAGGTGTGTACTATGATCAGACATTATTTATTCCCTGTGGTGGGAATTATCCTTGGATTTTCTGCTTGTCGTTCGTCGGAAACCAATGAAAAGCAGGTCTTGATGGTGAAGACCGAGACAGTAAAAAATTATGAGAACGAATTACAAGTGACCTATCCGGGGCGTGTTAAGGCTGCGGCCGACGTAGATCTGGCATTTCGGGTAGCCGGACCGATCATCCGGATTCCGGTGCAGGTGGGTAGTTTTGTGCGTAAAGGAGAAGTGATTGCAGAGATCGACCCGCGGGATTATGAATTGCAGTATAAAGCTACCGAAGCCGAATACAAACAGATTAAATCCGAGGCTGAACGGGTGATAGAACTGTATAACCGTAAAAGTGTACCTGAAAATGATTACGATAAAGCGGTGTATGGTTTGCAGCAAATCACCTCTAAATATAATGCGCATAAAAATGCTTTGAAAGATACCCGGCTTGTCGCTCCTTTCGATGGGTATATCCAGAAGAAATATTTCGATACCGACGAAACGGTGGCTGCCGGAATGCCGGTTATATCGATGATCGATACCCGTTATTTCGAGGTAGAAATCGATGTGCCTTCCAGCGATTATGTCCGTCGTCACCTTTTTAACCGGTTTACGGCAGTTGCCGATGTCTTTCCGGATCGGGTTTTTCCGTTGGAATTGATCGATGTGACGAAAAAGGCTAATCTGAATCAGCTTTATCAGATGCGTTTGCGGTTGACTCCTGATCCTGCTATTCCTTTGGCGGCAGGTATGAGTGTGAATGTAACGATCGATTATGAAGCGGGAGGCGACAATTTGACAGTGGTTCCATTGAGTGCTATTTTTCAGGACAAGGAAAAATCGTCGGTATGGGTGTATCGGCCGGCGGATAAAAAAGTGACTCAAAGACAGGTTAAAATCCGGCAAATATTGAAAGAAGGCAGAGTGGTTTTGGACGAAGGCCTGCAAAGTGGTGAAATCGTAGTCACTGCCGGTGTACATAAACTGAAAGAGGGTATGGAAGTCGAGAGGTTGAAGCCTGTTGCCGATACGAATATCGGTGGTTTGCTGTAAACGGTCGATCCGGCCTGAAACTGTTGTCTTTTATTAATTCTGATTGGAATGAATCTTGCTGAATATGCATTGAATAATAGGGCACTGGTCAAATTTCTGATTGCAGTGCTTGTTGTTGGCGGAATCTTTTCGTTTGTCTCTATGAGTAAACTGGAAGATCCGGAGATCAAGGTAAAACAAGCTCTGGTCGTGACTGTCTATCCCGGAGCTTCGGCTCATAAAGTGGAATTGGAAGTAACGGATGTGCTCGAGAAAGAAATCCGGGCGATGGGAGATATTGCCAGTGTGGAGTCGAAATCGATGGCTGATCTGTCTATTATTACGGTCGAGTTGGAGAGTACGGTTCCCCCTGCCGAATTGGAACAAAAGTGGGATATCTTACGGCGGCGGGTGACGAATGCAGCTTCACAACTGCCCGACGGATGCGTGACTCCTGTGGTAAAAGATGATTTCGGGGATGTATACGGCATGTTCTATGCCATGACTACCGATGGCATCGCCGACGAAGAAATGGTTGAGTATGCCAATCTGGTGAAGCGTGAGTTACAGGATATACCGGGAGTGAGACGGGTGGATATTTATGGCGACCGAAAACCTTGTATCAATATAGATATCATACAGGACAAAATGGCTAATCTGGGTGTACATCCCGCCGAGATTTTAGCTACCTTGAACAACCAGAATAAAACGGTTTATTCGGGATATTTCAAGACGGGAAAGAGTAGATTGAGGATAGGCGTAGACGATAGTTACGAATCGATCCGTGATATCGAAAACCTGTTGATTCAGGGACATGAAAACGATCAGCTGCGATTGCGGGATGTGGCTTCGGTCACACGGGGATATCAGGATCCTTCCCGGAATGAGATGCGTTATGATACTGTTCGTGCACTAGGGATATCGATCTCTATGGAAAAAGGAGGGAATATTGTGACTTTGGGCGAAAAGGTGGATGCTCGTTTAGAGCAATTGAAATCTTCCCGTATACCTGTCGGCATCGATTTTCAAAAGGTATTTTTCCAACCCGATCGGGTGAGGGAGGCTATCGGTACTTTTATGATCAATCTGGTGGAGTCGGTGCTGGTGGTGATTCTGGTATTGATGCTGACGATGGGATTCCGGAGCGGTGTGATTATCGGTACCGGTCTGGTCATTATCGTTTTGGGGGCTTTCGTGATTCTATATTTACTCGATGGAACTTTACAGCGGGTTTCCCTGGCGGCTTTGATCGTTGCGATGGGGATGCTGGTGGATAATGCGATTGTGATTGTCGACGGAATCCTGGTGGATTTAAAACGGGGTATCCCTAAGCCTGCCGCTTTGACCAATATTGCTAAAAAGACAGCTATGCCCCTGTTGGGAGCTACTTTGATCGCCATACTGGCTTTCTTCCCGATTTTTATGTCGCCCGATACGGTGGGGGAATATGTGCGGGATTTGTTTATCGTTCTGGCGGTGTCGTTATTATTGAGCTGGATTTTGGCTCTGACACAGATTCCGATCCATGCCGATTATTCCTTAAAAGTGAAAAATGAGCATTTGAGTGAGGAACAATTATACGATAGCGGGATGTATCGGTGGTTCAGGAAATTCCTGACCTATATGCTCTATCATAAGAAATTTGCTGTAGGAGCGGTTGTCATCTTATTGGCTTTGAGTGCCTGGTGTTTCCAATATATTCCGCAGGGATTCTTCCCGGATTTGAGTTACACCCAGTTGTATATCGAATATAAAGTGCCTGAAGGGGGGACTTTGGAAGCCGTCCAGGGAGATATTGCAGAAATCGAGGCTTATTTACTTTCCCGCCCGGATATTACACATGTGACTTCGAGTTTCGGCGGTACGCCTTCGCGCTACAATCTGGTCCGCTCGATTGCTTTGCCGGCGATGTCGTACGGTGAATTGATCGTCGACTATACGGATGCCGATGCCCTGAAAAGTTCGATTCCCGGGCTACAGCAATATCTCACAGAACATTATCCGGATGCTTATGTGCGGATCAAGCGTTATAATCTGATGTATGAGGATTTCCCGGTCGAGTTGATGTTTTGCGGACCCGATCCGGCTGTATTGAAGAGCTTGTCGGCTCAGGCTGAACAGATCATGAACGATGAACCGACGGCTACTTTGGTAACGAATAACTGGGAGCCCGAAGCGCCGGTATTGATGGTCGATTATTACCAGCCGATCGCCCGGCAAGCCGGTTTATCCCGTACGGATGTCGGCTTATCTCTGCTCTCGGCTACCGATGGATTACCTGTAGGCTCTTACTACGAAGGAACCACAGCTATGCCTATTTATATCAAAAGCGTAGATAATGAAGGAGAAGAAACTGCTGCGCTGGAAAATATTCCGGTTTGGAGCGTCCTGCCTTCGCTTACCGGTTTGGATGGCGAGACGATAAAAGGGCTTTTGATGGGAACTGTCAAGAAAGAAGACCTTTTGTCGGAAGTGGTCGGTTCTACTCCGTTGTCACAGGCTACCCGGGGAGTGAAAATCGAGTGGGAAGATCCTGTCGTTTGGAGGTATAATGGACAACGGGCCATAAAAGCACGTTGTAACAATGCGCAGGGATATACCGCCGAGAGTGTACGGGGCAAGTTGATCCCGCTTGTCGATACGATCACCTTGCCTGAGGGATATACGAAACAATGGCTGGGCGAACACAAAGCGAGTAGCGAAGCCATGCGGTATCTTTTTAAAAATGTGCCCTGGGCTATTGTTATGATAATTGTTATTTTGATCATGCTGTTTAAAGATTTCCGTAAACCTACGATTATTTTCCTTTGTTTGCCGCTGGCAGCTATCGGCATTGTCTTCGGGATGCTGATCAGTGGAAAAGATTTCGGTTTTGTCGCTATTGTGGGGGCCTTGGGATTGATAGGTATGATGATTAAAAATGGAGTGGTATTGCTGGATGAGATCACTTTGCAGATTGCTTCCGGCAAAGGGAGGTTAGTGGCTTTACTGGATTCGTCGTCTTCGCGTTTCCGGCCGGTAATGATGGCTTCTTTAACGACTATCCTGGGGATGATTCCTTTGCTGGGCGACGACTTGTTCGGTTCTCTGGCCGTCACTATAATGGGCGGATTGCTGGTAGGTACGGTGATCACTTTGGTGTTTATACCTGTATTGTATGCTTTATTCTTTCCCATCGAAAAAGAAGATAAGGTCGGAGCTTTGCATAAAAGCGATAATGAACAATTGGCTAATGAATGATCGACGAATGATGAAAACAACGCTATTAATCCTGACAGTTTTATTCTTTTCCGGAGTTTGTCCGGCTCAGATAGTCGAGCTCGATTTACAGAAATGCCGGAAAATGGCGGTAGAAAATAGTAAAAAATTGCAATCGGCAGAACAACAAGGTCAAAAAGCCGGTTTTGACAAAAAAGCTTACCGGGCTAATTTTCTACCTAAACTTTCGGCTACAGGTTTATATGCCTATGTACACAAGAAGATGAAATTCGATATCGACGGGGGATATCTGCCGGTATACGATGTAAACGATGTCGGACAGGCAGTGCCGCTGAATAGTTTGTATATGCCCGAAGGCAAACCTGTATTGGGAGCCGATGGGATACCCCTGTTCAAACAATATGCATTTATGCCGGATATCGACCTGGCTTTGGGTATTGAAAATGCTTACACGGTAGGAGTGATGTTGGAACAGCCTCTTTATATGGGGGGGAAAGTGCGTTCTGCTTTTCGCATGGCTTCGATAGGTAAAGAAATTGCAGACCTGAATGTGAAATATAATCAGGCGGAAGTACTTGCCGAAGCAGATGCGGCTTATTGGCAATATCTGAAAGTCTGTGAACAGGTCAAAGCTGCCGGAAAATACCTCGAAGTTGTGAAAGAATTGGTGCGTAATCTGGAAGATGCTTATCGGACGGGGATGACCGCACAGAACGATCTGCTGAAAGCGCAGGTTAAACAAAATGAGGCGGAATTGATGGTACAAAAGGCACAGAACGGTCTGGCTTTGTCGGGAATGAATCTTTGCCGGATTGTCGGGGTTGATCTGATGAGTGAGCTGACGGTCAGGGATAGCCTCGGAGAAGGTATCGTTTCCGGCCTGTGGGAAGAAGGGGATAATATCACCGGCCGTCCCGAATACAATATGTTGGAACGGCAAATCGAACTGAAAGAAAAAGAAGTAGCCTTGACGCGTTCGGATTTCTTGCCTCAATTGGGAGTCTCTGCTTCGTATGGATATAGTGACGGGATTACGTTAAACGGCAAATCGGACGGTATCGCTTCTTTTGCAGCTTTGGCTTCGTTGAAAATACCTATTTATCATTGGGGAGAAGGACGTAATAAAGTCAAAGCCATGAAAGCCGAAGAAGAGATGGTGCGTTTGAAAAAAGAAGAAACCGAGCAGATGATGCAGCTCGAAGTGGCCCGGGCCCGCTATAATGTCGAAGATGCTGCTACCCGGGTTCGGCTCACACAACGGTCACTTTCTCAGGCCGAAGAAAACCTGCAGGTGAGTAAGAATCGTTTTGAAGTAGGAATGGAGACCCTTACCAATTACATGGAAGCACAGGCACAATGGCAGAAGGCTTGGAGTGATTGGATAGAGGCTAAGGCTGAACTTCGTGTGAATGAAACCTATTATTTGAAATCTACCGGAAGACTTAGTGACTAAGTCTCCGGTTTTTCTATAGGATTTTGCTCCTGGATTTCTTCTTCCGGTGTTTTTTTCGGTTTTTTCAATAACGTACGCAGGTAAAACAGCCGTACCGTTTCCGGAGAGACTTTATAGCGCATTGCAATTTTCTGAAACGAGAAACCTTCGGTCCTTAAATCTTTGATTTCTTGTTCATGTTCGAATAACTTACCGGCCCGCAGACTGCCTTTGGGACGTCCTAACTTTATTCCTTGGGCTCTGCGGCGTGCCAGAGCTTCGCGTGTACGCTGAGAAATCAACGTACGTTCGATTTCAGCACATAGACCAAAAGCGAAAGCGAGTACCTGACTGTTGATAGAAGAATCGAATTTATATCCTTCCTTAATACTGTGAATGGTGATCCCTTTTTCAATCGATTGATGAATAATGTTCATGATATTCATCATTTTCCGGCTTAGCCGGGAAACTTCGGTAATTATCAAGACATCACCTTTTTGCAGTTTTTTGAGCAGTGTTCCTAATTCTCTCTCACTTTCTTTTTTTGTTCCACTCACGGTTTCTGTACACCACATGGTAATTTTCAGTTCTTGCCGATGGCAGAAATTAATTACCTCGCTTTTCTGATTCAGAATGGTTTGCTTATCTGTGCTCACCCGCAGATAAGCAGCAACTATAGGAGCTCTGTCCTTCAGTTCCTGTTTCTTTTTTTCGGGCATAGTTGTTTAGATCAGTATGAGATACTGTTAATGCTTTTTTTCTCTTTTAGTTCACAAATATACGAAAGTTGGCCAGTTATGAGAAACTTTTGTGAAAAATGAGATCTGAAAATTAAGAGATTTGAACAGTTTTTGTTTTTTTAACTTACCGATGGGAAAGAAATAAAATTAGTTTTCAAATTCCACCTACTTCGTGAAACATATATTCGATGTCGTAAGTATATATTAAGACTTTAATATTCAGTATATAATAAATAAATGTCAGATACGATGAGAAAAAGTAGGAATAGAATTTTGAAGATGAAATGGCTGGTATGGGGTTGCATAGCAGCATCGATAGGGATTTTAGGATCTTGTCGGAATAAGCAGGTTCAGGTAGATATTCCGCAATTAGTAAAGACAGCTCCCGTGAATGGACATGATGGGATGACTTCTGTCACTTATCCTGGAAAAATTCAGGCTGCATCGAATGTGAAACTGGCCTTCCGGGTAGCCGGACCTATCCGTAAAATTTATGTAAACGAAGGACAATATGTGAAAAAAGGACAATTATTGGCCGAATTGGATCCCCGGGATTATCAGATTCAATTTAATGCTACTCAGGCCGAATATACCCAGGTGAAAGGCGAAGCAGACCGGATTATAGAGTTGTATCGCCGTGGAAGTGTTTCGGTGAATGAGTACGATAAAGCTGTCGCTGCACGTAAAAGGGTGACCGCTTTATATAATGCACACCGGAATGCATTGAACGATACCCGTTTGAAAGCTCCCTTCGATGGTTATGTACAAAATAAGTACTTCAACGCTCCTGAGATTGTGAATCAGGGTACTCCGGTGGTATCGATGATCGATAACGATTATTTTGAAGTGGACGTCAATATCCCTTCCGGAGATTTTATCCGGCGTGAAGATTTTATGACTTTCCACGCGAATGCCGATGTTTGTCCCGATTCGATTCTGCCTTTGGAACTGCTCGACATCACTCAGGGGGCAAATTACAACCAGTTGTTTACAGCTCGTTTCCGTTTAAAACGGAATCCGGTTCTGGCGCCAGGTATGAGTGTCTCCGTTACAATCGGATTTAAGCCCTCTTCAGAAGCGATGAGTATTGTTCCTGTCTCGGCCTTGTTTATGAAAGACGGACAGTCGTTTGTCTGGTTGTATAATGAGCAGGACGAAACGATCGAACCGGTGAGTGTCGCCGTAGAACGCCTGACAAAAGATGGAGAAGCAATTGTGAGATCTGCTTTGAGGAAAGGGCAAACGGTGATTTCTGCCGGTGTCAATGATTTGAAGGAAGGGCAGAAAGTAAAACTTTTACCTCCCGTCCCGGCTTCGAATGTTGGAGGGCTGTTGTAATGTAAATAGGAATGTCGGGCTTTCAGACCGGTATAGGACTAAATAGGAAAATCTTAAATTATGAACTTTACAGAATATGCTTTAAAAAATAAGGCGCTGGTTTATTTTTTTGTTTTTGTATTGGTAGTCGGAGGAATTTATTCCTTCTTTACCATGAGTAAATTAGAAGACCCGGCCATTACGGTGAAACAAGCTATGGTCGTAACTACTTTCCCCGGTGCATCTGCCTGGCAGGTGGAATTGGAGGTGACCGATGTACTCGAGAAATCGATCCGTTCTATGGGAGACCTGGATCATGTAGAATCGCGTTCTATGGACGATATCTCACTTATTCTGGTCGAATTGAGCAGTACGGTACCATTAGCAGAATTACAGCAGAATTGGGATATCCTGCGCCGTAAAGTGGCGAACGTACAAGCTCAGTTACCGGCCGGTGCCCAGCCTTCGATGGTCATGGACGATTTCGGCGATGTATACGGGATGTTTTATGCAATGACATCGGATGGCTTCGATTATCAGAAAATGATGGACTATGCCCAGTTGGTAAGACGTACTGTGCTGGATATCGACGGGGTGAGCAGTGTCGACATATATGGAGAACGGCCGGCCTGTATTGATATCGATATTCAGGAATCGAAAATGGCCAATTTGGGGGTTCATCCTGCCGAGATCATCCTCACCCTCCGCGGACAAAATGCAACGGTCTATTCCGGTTACTATAACAGTGGGGAAAAAAGAGTACGCGTAGGAATAGACGGCGATTTCAATGGAATTGAAGATATCCGTAATCTCCTGATCCGGGGACACGAAGAAGACGATATCCGTTTGGGAGACGTGGCCGATATTACCAAAGGGTACGTTCAGCCTCAGCAAGAGGGATTGAAATATGATACGCTGCCGGCTATCGCTATATCGATAGCGATGCAAAAAGGGGGAAATATCATCCAGTTGGGAAAAGTAATCGATCAAAAATTGGACGAACTGAAGCAAAATATCATTCCTGCCGGTATAAATTTCGAGAAAGTATTTTTTCAGCCTACCCGGGTAAAAGATGCGATCAGTGTATTTATGGTCAACCTGATCGAATCTGTATTGATTGTGATCATCGTGGTGATGTTAGCCATGGGATTCCGTAGTGGTTATATAATCGGGATCGGATTGGTGGTAGTTGTTTTGGGTTCTTTTGTGATTTTGCATATGATGCACGGTACTTTACAAAGGGTATCCCTGGCATCGTTTATTGTAGCTATGGGAATGCTGGTCGATAATGCCATCGTTATTACCGACGGGATTATGGTGGATATGAAACGGGGGATTCCCAAGCCGGATGCTTTGGTCAATATCACGAAGAAAACGGCTTGGGCATTGTTGGGGGCTACTACGATCGGTATCCTGACTTTTTTACCGATCTATATGTCGCCCGATACAACCGGCGAATATGTCCGTGACCTTTTTATCGTATTGGCTGTATCGCTATGGCTGAGCTGGATATTGGCGCTGGCTTATGTTCCGATCCAGGCCGACCGGGCTTTTAAACCCAAAGTGGTCGAACCGGGAGAACCCGATAATCCGTTCAATGGCAGAATTTACCGGCAATATCAGCGACTTCTCCGTTTTGCCATCCACTATCGTTGGATCTGGATTGTAGCTACTGTGATTTTACTGGTTTTTAGTGTTTACGGTTATCGGTTTATAAAACAGGGATTTTTTCCCGACTTGAGTTATAATCAATTGTATATCGAATATAAAATGCCTTTCGGTACCAATCCTGAGACTGTCGAAAAAGATTTGGCCAGTATGGAAAAATATTTGATGAGTCGGCCTGAAATCACCGCCGTAACCACAAGTTTGGGTGGAACTCCCTCGCGTTATAATCTGGTCCGTACGGTGGCCGAGCCCGCTTTAAGTTATGGGGAACTGATCGTTGATTTTACTTCGCCGGCGGCTCTGAAGGAACATTTGAATGAATTGCAGGCTTATCTTTCTTCTCATTATCCGCAGGCATATGTGCGGATGAAACAGTACAACCTGATGTATATGGATTTCCCGATTCAGTTTATGATTTCAGGTCCCGATCCGGCAGTATTAAAATCACTCTGTGCACAGGTTGAAGGGATCATGCGGGCAGATTCATCGGTAATGCTGGTAACCAATAATTGGGGCCCGGAGACTCCGGCGATGCGGGTGGATTATCAACAGCAGACTGCCCGGGATGTAAACCTGAGCCGGGAAGATGTCGGGTTGGCCGTACTGGCTGCTACCGACGGCTTGCCGATCGGTTCTTATTATGAGGGCGAACATCCTTTACCGATCTATCTGAAAAGTGTGAACGATCAGGGACAACGACCCGGGCAGATCGGTAATGTCCCGGTTTGGAGTATGGTTCCTTCGACGAATGGAATAGGCCTCGGTACAGTGAAAGAGTTGATGACCGGAATGATCGGTACCGATGATGTATTAAAACGATTGATCGGTTCAGTACCGCTCAACCAGGCTAGTAGTGGAGTGGAAGTCGGCTGGGAAGTACCGGTCGTACGTCGTTATAACGGACAGCGTTCTATTGCTGTACAATGTAATAACGCTCCCGGATATACGACTACCGCAGCCAGAAATAGCTTGCTTCCGAAAATCGAGGCATTGGATATTCCTCCTGGTTATACTACAGCCTGGCAAGGCGAATACCTGGCAAGTACGCAGTCACAGTTTTATTTGTTTAAAAATGTACCGATCGCTATCGTGCTCATATTGGCTATATTGATCGCTCTGTTTAAAGATTTCCGTAAGCCACTGATGATCTTGTTGTGTTTACCGTTGGCCATTACGGGAGTGGTGGCCGGAATGCTGATCGCCGGTAAAGAATTTGGTTTTGTGGCGATTGTCGGGGCCTTGGGATTGGTCGGCATGATGATTAAGAATGGGGTAGTTTTGGTAGATGAAGTCGATATTCAAATCCGTTCCGGGAAAGATCCTTTTCTGGCTTTGGTAGATGCTTCTACCTCCCGTTTACGTCCGGTATTCCTGGCGGCGATGACGACTATTTTGGGAATGATCCCTTTGGTGAACGACGATATGTTCGGGGCTTTGGCGGTTACGATTATGGGAGGACTGTTTATCGGAACAATCATTACTCTGGTGATTTTACCGATATTATATTCTTTATTTTTCCGTATCCGTCCTGCTAAACACGGAGAAGAAGAACAACAGCAACAACAGCAACAACAACAAATACGAATCAATTGGAGGTAATATGAAGGCACTTTTAATGATTTTGATCTTTTTTCCTGGAGTTTTATCGGCTCAGGTGGAGCTGGATTTACAGTTATGCCGGGAAATGGCTATTCGCAATAGTAAGGAGATGGAAATCGCCGACCGGCAACACCGGAAGGCTATGTTCGATACCAAATCCTACCGGGCGGATTATTTGCCTAAATTGTCTGCTGTCGGAGTCGGATTTTATAATCAGAAAAAATATAATTATAAATTGAAAGGAGGATATCTTCCCACTTATAAACCGGGAGAGAATGGGCAATTGGAACCGAATGTAATGATCGATCCCGCAACCCAGAAACCGGTGATTGGAAGTGATGGCAATCCGGTTTTCAATGAATATGCTTTTTTACCGGATATCCGTTTACAATTGAAGTTGAGAGGGGTTTATATGGCTGGGGCTCAGCTCGAACAACCGGTCTATCTGGGAGGTAAAGTCCGGGCTGCACATCGGATGGCACAATTGGGAGAGGACATCGCTGTCGAGAATATCCGGTTGAGCCGTTCTGAAATCGTGGTAGCGACAGACGAAGCTTATTGGCAACTGTTGAGAGTCGGCGAGCAGGTGTCCGCTGCCGAGAAGTACAGACAGGTCGTGAAAGAACTCCTGCAAAACCTGCGGGATGCTCAGGTGGTCGGAATGGCTACACCCAACGATGTACTGAAAGCCCAGGTCCGCTACAATGAGGCTGGCTTGATGTTGCAGAAAGCACAGAACGGACAGGTGTTGGCGAGCATGAATCTATGCCGGTTGGTCGGCCTCAATCTGCAAACGGAATTACACCTGCAAGATTCTTTGACAGATAAGATAGATCCTCGCATCTGGGCTTTGGATACTTCAGTGGAACAGCGCCCCGATTATACGATGTTGGCTCAGGAAGTAGACCTCAGGAAAAAACAAGTCGATTTGACACGGGCTGATTTTTTACCTCAGATCGGAGTGACCGCCGGTTATGGCTATGGAGGAGGATTGCAATTGAATGGAGATGATGAGGCAAGTGCTACTTTCTCGGCTATGGCAACAGTGAAAATTCCCGTATTCCATTGGGGAGAAGGGAAAAATAAAGTAAGATCCGCCCGGATGGAGGAAGAAATCAGCCGTCTGAATCTTGAAAAAACAACGGATTTGATGCGTCTGCAAATTACTTCCGCCCGGTTTTCTGTTACAGATGCCCAAAAACGGGTAGAGATGGCCCGGAATGCCCTGTCGCAGGCAAAGGAAAACCTGAAAATCAGCAATGACCAGTATCAGGTGGGTATGGAAAACCTCACTGCCTTGCTGGAAGCACAGGCACAGTGGCAAGAAACCTGGAGCCAGTGGATCGATGCGAAAGCCTTGTTACACCTGAGTGTATCCCAATACCTGAAAGCGATTGGAAAGTTGGACTGAAGATAAATTCGAAGACTACTTATGAAAATTTTGATTTGATTTTCTTTTTGAATTTATTATCTTTGTTTTATTAATTATAAATTTTATTAAATGAAAAGAAGACTAATGTTTTTTGTGTTTCAGTGTTAATTATGGGAATTGGTATTATTGGAAGTAATTGGAGTGTGAATGAGCATACTGCTGACTTTTTAGCTTTTGCTAATATGGAGGCATTAGCTCGTGGGGAATCTGGAAGTGGGATCACTTGTTGGAGGACTGTTTCGATGAATGGGGCTGGTAGGCCTGCTCATTACACTTATTGTGGAAGTTGTGATGCTGTATTGGCCCGGGAGGTTGCTGATAAAGATTATTGTCCTCGTTGATTTTAAGGGGTGTCAAATTTTTTTGATCACCCCCTCATTTATTTGTATCTCTATGAGAAATCTGTTTTGTCTGTTTTTGGGTGTGGTGCTGGCCATAGCTTGTACGCATAAAGAGTTTTATTCTTTTACAAATGAGAAGAATTTAGAAATGATATCGGTTAAGATCGACGAGATTCTTTTGGCCGATTTTATGATAAAGAAAGGGGATTATTTGTTCATGATCAGTACCCGATCGGATTCTATGGTTTATTTGTATGCTTTACCTGATTTGCAGTACTGTAAAAGTTTTGGGATAAAAGGAAAAGGTCCCGGTGAGTTTATCTTGCCTATGTTTGTTGAAGCTCCGGGAAATGATGTTTATATATGGGGATATTCCGGCGTTAGATTGATTCGTTGTTTTTCAGTAGATTCTAATGCACATATTACTGTAAAGCAAGATTATCATTTGGATAAATACGAAACTTTTAATTTTATGCATTTGATCCGGGATTCTATATGTGTATATAGTTTAATGCCTACACAGCCTTTGGTAAAATTATACGATTTGAAAAATGGGAAAAATATGGGGGAATTGAAAATTGGATCTAAAAATAGGGTAAATTCCTATTTGTCCGATGGAGATGGGGTGATGGCTGCCAATGATTCGGTGATTATTGTCGCTTATCATTATAAAAAGCAGATCGATATTTATGATGTCAGTACTTTGAAACTGAAAAAGCGATTGATCGGGGATTACCGCCCTCAAAAATTAACAGACGATTTTACAGAAAATGAATATCATTATGTAGATATAGTTGCCGGAAAGAAAAGATTCTATGCTCTATACCGGGGATGCAGAAATAAAGATGCCAAAGAAAATAGTGATATTCTGGAGTCTTTTGATTATGATGGAAATCCTGTTATTAAATATAAATTCAATGATTTAAGTCCCGATATTTTTTATGTAGATGATGAAGCTGCTGTTTTATATGGTTATAAGTCCGCATACCCGGACTTAATGCTAAAATATGAATTAGAAGAAAGACTTCCGACTTATCAGGTCGATATTGATGAAAAACAAAGCTTTCGTTCCGTGTGCCGAAACTGACGTTTGGCGATTACTGGTTGGAACTGCCCACGCGCTTCAGTAAAGGGCAGTTGACTTATTTACTATATGGCAAAGAACTGTCTTCCTCAGGCTCTTACCTGAAGCTGTGGGTGAAAAAACGATTAAAAATAAGTTTTGACGGCAAAAAGAAACTGGAGAATTTCGATGTCCTGGGACATGTCAATAAGTTCTGTCGGCTCAAAATTAGCAATTATTTATGAAGGGGGTACTCTAAACCTAACCGGATGTATGGATAGCTGAATTACTTGATCGGAATAGTTTTCTGTAAGAAATTGATTTTAAATCTGATTCTAATATAAGAGATCAGGAAACCTTCTTTCATTGAAATTTATGGTTTTCAGCTCCGGTTTAGCTTGCCATGCAATGATAACACCGGAGACGAATAGGTACAAAAATCTCCTGCAGAGTTCTGTATTTGAGGGGGATAAATAGAACATCTGCAGGAGATATTTTAATTTGAAATCCGATGTTTTATTTTACGGGAAATTCCGGTATTGCCGGGACTTCTTTCTTTTCGGTTTTCAGTTTTTCCAGGATCACTTCGATGGCTTTATTCAATTGTTGGTCTTCGCCGTTGAACTCCAGGTAAGGATCGTTTTCCAACAGAATATCCGGATCTACCCCGTGACCTTCGATGATAAAGCCGCTACCGTCAGCTGCAAAAGGAGCATAGGAGGGGGTGACGATAGAACCTCCGTCGACTACCGGAATGGTGCCGCTGTAACCGACTACTCCTCCCCATGTCCGGTGGCCGATGACCGTACCCAGTTTATTGAATTTAAAACGATAGGGGAACAGGTCACCGTCGGATGCCGAGTATTCGTTTACCAATAACACTTTCGGTCCGAGGAAAGTGCCTACCGGACTTACCGAACCCGAGGTCTGGTTGGTATGCATCGTATAAAAATGAGGGGTACGCATCAGGCGCTCGGTAATCATCGGAGATACATTTCCGCCGCCATTGCCCCGATCGTCGATGATCAGGGCTTTTTTACCCAATTGCGGGTAATAATGCTTGACGAATTCGTTCAGCCCGTCGACACCCATGTCCGGAATATGGATGTAACCTACTTCTCCGTTGGTGGCTTCACTCACTTTCCTGATGTTATTTTGTACCCAATTGTAATAATAAAGTTGCGATTCGTCGCTGAGTGGGGTTACTAATACCTGGCGGGCTCCTGCTGTTTCAGGCCGGGTATTCACTGTGAGTTCTACCGTTTTGCCAGCTTTGCCGATCAGTTCGCTAAAGAGATTCTCGGTTTCTTTCAGCGATTTGCCGTTGATGGCCAAAATATAATGACCTTCTTTTACCTCCACGCCGGGCATAGTCAGGGGCGAACGAGTCGCTTCGTTCCAGTTGGCTCCTTCTATGATTTTGGTCACTTTAAAATAACCCGAAGGATCTTTTTTGAAACGGGCGCCTAACAAGCCCATCGGGATTCTTGCGGGTGTCGGATGTTGACCGTTGGCAGAATAAGCATGGCCGACACTCAGTTCTCCGATCATTTCTCCGATGACATAAGTGAGGTCTGTCCGGTGATTGACATGAGGAATCAGGACTTTGTATTTTTCATACACTCCTTGCCAATCTACTCCATGCATATTTTTAGCGTAGAAGAAATCTCGCATTTGCCGCCAACTTTCATTGTAGATTTGCATCCATTCCTGATGATAGTCGATGTATTTTTTCAGGTCCGAAGTAGAAATCGGGTGATTTACACTTACCGGGGCATTAGGGATGTCGATGACCTGAAAAGCCCTGCCTGATTGTGCAATTGCTTTTTCATAACCCGGACCGAAAATGATCCGGCTATTCAGATCTGTTTCCTTCCGGTCTTTCAGGTTATATGTACTGGTATTACCATAACGGTTGAAATAAACCTGATTACCGATCATATGCAGATCGTGGTAATTTCCTGCTGAGACTGGTAGTTCGATAATCCGGTTGGCGATATTCGTATAGTCGTATTCATTTTTCGGATGCTCTTTCGTTGCTTCGGATTTCTTGGTCTCCCTGGTGGTCGGTGTTTGTTGGGGAGCTTTCGGATTGTCGTTTTCCGGAGCAAAGGGAATGGTGGCATCTTGGGTAAGAGGCAAAATGTATATTTTATTCATATTGTTGTACACATGGTTCCATTCCGTACTACTGTAGGTCGGGTTGAAGGTACGGGCAGATACGAAAACCAGGTATTTACCGTCTTTACTGAAATTCGGTGAACTGACATTATACCAACCGTCGGTCATTTGATGTTTTTCTTTGCTATTCCGGTCATAAATGATGATATTATCCATCTCTTTTTCCGGTTGGATGTAGGTGATATACCGGCTATCTTGTGACCAGTTGAACGAGTTGATCGGTCCGACACCGGAACTGGCGATAACTTCGGTTTTCCCATCGCTTACCTGAGTCAGATTAAGGGTATTCTTTTTTTCACTCCAAAGAATGGAGCGGGAATCGGGAGCCCATTTCAGATCGAAGATATAGGTTTTCAAATCTTTCGTCAGCATTTTTTCTTCTCCGGTAAAAGCATCTCTCAGCCAGATATTGAATTCTCCGTTTTTGTCCGAGATATAGGCGATCCATTTTCCATCCGGCGACCATTGCGGATTGCGGTCGTTGGCATTTGAGGAATTGGTCAGATTATAGGTAATACCGGATTTTGCCGGTAGGGTGAAAATATCTCCCCGGGCGGCGACGACAACCCGTTCTCCGTTAGGGGCAACGTCCATTCTGCTGATTTGTCCGCTGACATCCTTCCATTCCGGTCGCGCCCAATTTTGGTCGTTATCGATCTCGACAGGAATCGGGGAAGCCTTTTCGGTCCGGGTGTCGAATTTATAGAGGATACCGCCTTGTTCATATACGATCTGATCTCCTCCCAGGGCTGGGAATTTGATGTCGTAGTCTTTGTTGAAGGTTAATTGGCGGGTAGTCTTATCCGATAAGTTATAAACATAGAGATTCATGATGTCGTCCCGGTCGGAAATGAAGTATATTTTATTCCCGTCTGCGGACCACATGGGAATGATATCCTGGCGGATTTCGTCTGTTATTTTCTGTGATTGGTGTGTGTCGAAATCATAAATCCGAATGTCGTCGGCCATACCTCCCTGATATCTTTTCCAGGTACGGAATTCTCTGAATACATAATTGTAAGCCAGTTTTTTCCCATCCGGGGAATAAGATGCGAAGCCTCCGTTTTTGAGGGGGATTTCGACAGCTTCTCCTCCCTCGGCGGGAACAGTCATTAATTGTCCGGTAAAGTCGTTGAAAGTGAATTGCCGGGTGCGGAACAGGATATGTTTGCTGTCCGGGGTCCAGCCGATGACGATGTTGTTAGGGCCCATCCGGTCGCCTAAATCATCCCGGTTCAGGGTTGCGGTATAGGTCAGACGCCGGGGAATACCACCTGCCGAAGGGATCACAAATACTTCTGTATTTCCGTCGTATTGCCCGGTGAATGCAATGTATTTTCCATCCGGTGAAATACGTGGAAACATTTCGTATCCGATATCCGAAGTTAATTTGCGGGCTGTTCCTCCTTGATCGCTTACCGTGTATAAATCGCCGGCATACGAAAAAACGATCTGTTTACCGTTGATATGGGGAAAGCGGATTAAACGTGCTTCTTCTGCTTTGCCGATCGATACGATCAGAAAACAAATGAATGTGAATATAAAAGTTCTCATGTGTGATGAATTATAGGTTTGAACACAAAGATAACAATGAATATTTAATATAAAGAAATAAAAACTGCAGAGTCATAATAAATAATTACAAAGAGAAAAAAAAGCTTGGTGAGAATATCCCTGTAATTTTATGCTCTGCAGAAAACGAAAGGTTCGTTTTTTGGTCGGTTTACGACTTGGGAGGGTCAACCGACAAATCCTATGATTATGATCGTTTGATAACTAAATTTTTGTTGTATCCGTAGAATGGTTTGTAACCTGACAAAGGTAAGGTGAAATCTATTTTTTTTTGAATATCGGTTTCGGACATTGTGGTGGACAAATAGAGAAATAATGTTTAGTTAAATAATTGATAAATATGTGTTTGATGTTTTTAAAATGGGTGGACACTCCATTTCAATTTGCTTTTGTCTACCCAATTTTAATCTTTTTATCGGTTAGAAAATCCAGTTTATAAATTTTTCAGAAACTCATCCAGATCGATTTCTTTTTGAAGTTTCGTCGAGATTTTATGCGCCAGTCGGTTTTTTCTCTTTCGCAGGGCTTCGGGGCTTGCGTGGAAAATGGTGGTCATGTCTGTCATCCTCCACTGGTGGTGAATCATACTGGCTAATAATAATTCGTCTGTATTACATTCGGGAAACATGCGTTGAAACCGGATACTGAAGTTACCGTCAAAATTCGTCAACCGGTAGATTAGTCGCCCGGAAGAATTTGCTTTTTGCTGGATTAAAGCTTCGTAAAGTCTTTTGTAACTTTCCGAAGATAAATGATGGAGGCTTTTTTCCCGATTTAGCAGGCGTTCCAGTTCATCATAGGCAATATGATTTTCGGTGATGAATTCTTTTGTCATCATAAAACTCCATTCCCGGTGTTTGATTGTTTCGGATAATTTTTCATACTGGACTTTCAATTTCCGGTGGCGGAAGTAAAGGAAAAGAGAGATAAGGGAAAAAGTAAATAGGCAAATGATGATGAGTAACAGGATTTGCGAGTAGTTTATCATCGGGGTATGGGAGATGCCGGATGAATTCCGGACTGAAAGGAGGGTGTCTTTCAATCGGAGGGTTTCGTCTTTCCAATAAAGGGCTTCGGCATAATTTCCATGTTGTATTTCGATATTGGCTTGGGTTTGACAATAGCTGATGAGACGGCAGATCGAATCCTGAGTTACCGGTGTAGATCGCTTGTCTAGCCATGAAGACGGGTTAGGGGTGTGGGTTGCACATGAAATTATCAGTGTCAGTATAAAAGTGAGAAAGATAGGTTTGCTCATGCGACTCCGTATTTTGTTTGCAAACATATACTATCTTTAACGGATTATCAATGTTTTTCCGGTTCACTTTTTTAAAGACAATAATTTTTAAGCAAAATACACAACTTTCTAGGTTAACTATTTTTCTTTTATGATTCTGCTTCCTGAATAATTATGTGAATTTTCGATTTGTGGATTCCCTTTTATAACCAAGCGGGAATGCCCGTATAAATCATAGGTCAACCGTTGGTTTACTTGTATCTCGGCTTTGGCTCCGATGGATAATTGGATGTCCGCATTTTGAGTTTCCAATTCCCGGGCTTCCAGACGGGCTGCTGTTTTCAAAATGGCTTGTAAGTTTTGGGCTTCTCCTTTGATCTCCAGGATTCCGGAGGTGCGTGCCTCTGCCTGAATATCTTCGGCTTTTAGTCTGATCCGGATCTGGCCTCCGGTTGTTGCTTCCAGACGGATTGTCCGGAGGTTCCAGATTTGAGGCCAGGCATCTATTCTGGAATGGTTGGAGGCTTTCAGACTCCCGAGGGTCGGCATACTGATCAATACATTCATCGAAGCGTATTTGACGATATTTACGCTGTCCGGAATATAAATTTTTAATACCTTGTTTTTGACCGTAGTTTTAATATAAGAAAACAGGTTATCGTCAGCCTCTACGGTGATCGGTTCCATTTCTCCCCGGACGATAGCGACATCGATTCCCCGGGAAATTTCGATACTGGTGAAATCTGCTGTTTCACGCTGTTGTGTCAGGACATATCCCGAACCTTTTACATTTTTCTGCCCCCAGACAGCAGAAATAGTTAGATAGAAAACTAAAAGTAATAATCCCGGTCGTTTATAAATTTTCATAGCGTTGAATTTTTCTCTGTTTAACGCTTTTATCCGGATCCGGGTTCGGTGAGAATAAAAAAAACTGCCGTTGCCGGCAGTCTCTCAAGTTTGTGGTATAGATAGTAGTAATTGGTTATAAGTTTATCCGGCATTGATAAATTTCTTCACCAGTGCCTGAATATTTTCAGGATGGTTACTGATGTCTTGCCGTAAGGTTTTATCGTGATATGAATTTAGTTTGTCGATCATTCCATCGATTAAGCTGGCACTGAAAACGCCCTGAGCTTCATATATGGCTCTTTGGTTAGCGAGGCATTCGGCCGATTCTGCACAAGAAGTCGGTAGATGGCTCAATCGTTCTGCTATATGCTTATGGGCATCGTCGAAAATGTTGACATTGACATACCGTTCCTCTGTATATGGGAGGGCATCGGGCATCTCGAAACCATGCCGTGCGGCTACTGCAAGTCCGGCTAATAACAAATACACATCGGCCGATCCGTCCGGACAACGAAATTCTATGGTTTGTTTAGTACTCAGGTCTGCATGGCCTGCTTGCTCAAGAGGATTAGCATCGGTGATCATTTCATTGGCTCCCTGTGTCCAACCCAGAGGTACACGTACCAGCACCGAACGGTTACGGTCGCCCCAGCAGATATTGGTCGGAGCTTCCTGATGCGGTACCAGACGAAAATAAGATGTCGGATTTGTATTACCGAAAGCTGTCAAAGAAGGAGCTATTTCCAAGATACCGGCAATAGCTTTTTTGGCCGCTTCCGTAAGTTGACCGTTTTCGATATACATGTTTTTTCCTTCTTTCATCAGACGGGTATGGATATGTAATCCGCTTCCGGCTTTTCCTGTCGTGATCTTGGGTGCGAAGGTCAGGTCTACCCCATATTGATAAGCAAGTGTCCGGAGTATCCATTTGGCGATAACCAACTGGTCGGCAGCTTCTTCTATATCGACCGGCAAAAATTCGATCTCATTCTGTTCGTATTGCAAGTTACCGATCGTGAAATTCCCGACTTCAGAATGGCCGTATTTGATTTGTCCTCCCGCTTGTGCGATGGCACGCATTGCTTCCTTTCGGAGATTGGCCCATTTGCAGAAAGGCATAGATTCATGGTATCCTCGCTGATCCGGTGTCTCGAATAAGTCTTCTTTCTCGCTGATGACATAATATTCCAGTTCCCCCATAGCCTGAAATTCCATACCGGTAACTTTCTTAAACTCTTCGTGGGCCTTGCGAAGGGTATACTCCGGAGCGCTCTCCAAAGGTTTACCGTCTTTCGTATAGTAACTGCAAAGAATGTCTAGTGCAGGAATATCACTGAAAGGGTTCAAAAAGGCAGTCCGGTAACGGGGTATCACGTATAAATCGCTTGAACCGGCCTGTATATAAGGAAATAAACTGGATCCATCCACCCGTTCACCATAGGTCAGAATGCTATCCAGGTGTTCCAGGCTGTTAATAATGAAGTTCAGTGTTTTCAATCGTCCGTCTGCTCCGGCATAACGAAAATTGATCATTTCAATATCGTTTTTCGTCACATATCGGATAATATCCGCTTTGGTGAACTCTTTTTGAGGCTTATTCAAGAATTTCACCAGTGGATTGGGATTAAGTATCGTATTTCCTTCCATAAATCCTTTGTTAACGGTTACGGAGCAAAACTATGAAAATTTTTCTAAATTGAGAACGTTTGCGTAACAAATTATAAGTTAAAATTCTTTTATTTTTAGGTATTGTTAGTTTTTATCGCTCTTCTTCTCGGCAAATGACGAGAAAAAAAAGAAGGTATAAATCTGATTTGTGGATAATTATGCATTTATTTCAAATAATAATTCGATTATATTCAAGTATTTTTCCGGGATGGTGATGAAATAATTGCATAAATATTTGTTTGTAATAAATATTTATGCATATCTTTGTCCTGTTGTTTGAATAAAGAGGTTCGTTCAGGCACAATTTAGAAATATCAATATAAATCATTAAAATTTTCAGGTGAGATGAAAATAGATGTTATGGTTGCTTCGGTCGGGCATTTGAAGTATGTAAAAGTAATAAACGATACCATTGATGAGGCTGCAAAAGCCCGGGGGACGGGTATTGCACGAAGAACCGACGAATACATCGCCGATAAAATCAATCAGGGAAAAGCGATTATTGCTCTAAACCGGGAAGAGTTTGTAGGATTTTGTTATATCGAATCCTGGGGTCATGAAAAGTTTGTGGCTAATTCAGGATTGATTGTAAAGCCGTCTTACCGGGGAATGGGAGTCGCTAAGCGGATCAAAAAAGCTGCTTTCGATTTGTCCAGAAAAAAGTTCCCCCATGCAAAATTATTCGGTTTGACGACCGGTGAACAAGTGATGCGTATCAATACCGAATTGGGATATGTACCGGTGACCTTTGCTAAACTGACGGACGACGAACAGTTTTGGGCGGGATGTAAATCCTGTGTCAATTATGATATCCTGCTCCGGACGAATATGACGAAATGCTTGTGTACCGGTATGGTGTACGATCCCGAAGTTGCTGCAAAAAGAGAAGCGGATAAAAAGCTGGAAGAGAAAAAACAAAGCAACAGGATTGTAAAATTGTTGAAAAAAGTGATTTAATAGTCAGGATAAAACCATGAAAGAAAAAGTAGTACTGGCCTATAGCGGAGGATTGGATACCTCTTATTGTGTAAAATACCTGAGTGAAGAATTGAGCCTGGAAGTATATACCGCTTTGGCAAATACCGGAGGATTTACCGAAGCCGAGCTGAAAACTGTCGAAAAAAAAGCTTATGCATTGGGGGCGAAGGAACATGTTAACCTGGATGTGACAGAGGATTATTATGAGAAGTGTATCCGTTATATGGTGTTCGGTAATGTTTTGCGGAATAAAACCTACCCTGTATCGGTGAGCTCCGAACGGACTTTCCAGGCATTGGCTATCGTGAACTATGCAAAAAAAGTGGGAGCACAATATATCGCTCACGGGAGTACAGGAGCAGGAAACGATCAAGTGCGTTTCGATTTGTGTTTTGCTGTTTTTGCCCCGGAGATGAAAGTAATTACTCCTACACGCGATCTGAGACTTTCCCGGGAAACGGAGATCGGGTACCTGAAAGCCCATGGTGTCCATTCCGATTGGAAGAAAATGGAATATTCGGTAAACAAAGGTATATGGGGAACTTCTGTCGGGGGAAAAGAAACTTTACATTCCAATACGAATTTACCGGATAAGGCTTATCCTTCTCCTCTCGTGAAAGAAGGTTGTGAATCACTTGAGCTGGAATTCGGGCAGGGAGAGATCGTAGGAGTAAACGGGGAGAAAATTTCCCGGATCGCTGCCATTCGTAAAATAGAAGAGATCGGTGCCGCCTGGGCGATCGGTAGGGATACCCATGTGGGAGATACCCTGGTCGGGATTAAAGGACGGGTAGGGTTTGAGGCTGCTGCTCCGATGCTGATCATTAAAGCACACGAATTGCTCGAAAAACATACACTGACGAAATGGCAACAATATTGGAAAGAACAACTGGGTAATTGGTACGGGATGTTCCTCCACGAAGCGATGTACTCAGAGCCTGTGATGAGGGATATTGAAAGATTTTTAGAAAATAGTCAGCAAAAAGTAAGCGGCAAAGTATTCATTCGCCTTCGGCCTTATCATTTCGATCTGATCGGTATCGAGTCGGAACATGATCTCATGAATTCGGGATTTGCCGAGTATGGTGAAATGAATAAGGCCTGGACAGCAGACGATGTGAAAGGCTTTACTAAAATATTGTCGATGCCTTTGCGGATATACAATGTAGTAAATGGATTATAACCCTGAAAATAAATTGCAATGAGAATAGGAATTGCCGGAGCTGCCGGTTATACAGCGGGGGAATTGATCCGGATACTGATCGACCACCCCGGAGCAGAACTCAGATATATTCAGAGTGAATCCCACCAGGGATTGCCGGTATATAAAGTACATCAAGATTTGTTGTATTCCCGGCTTGTTTTCTCGGATATCGATTTTTCAGATATTGACGTACTCTTTCTCTGTATGGGACATGGGGTGTCGGGAAAATTTCTGAATGTTCATCCGATCCCTGCAAATGTGAAGATTATCGACCTTGGGAATGATTTTCGTTTGGAAAAGGAGTCCAACGGTTTTATTTATGGCCTGCCTGAGTTGTCCCGTGAAGAGATTAGAAAGGGGCGATATGTAGCTAACCCGGGATGTTTCGCTACAGCTATCGAGCTGGGACTTATTCCGTTGGCTTCGATCGGGCGCTTACCGGAAGAGATTACTGTTGTGGGGATTACCGGATCGACCGGTGCCGGCCAAAAGCCGACAGCAGATACTCATTTCAGTAATCGTTGTAATAATCTCTCCAATTATAAGATTTTCACCCACCAGCATTTGGATGAAATCCGGGAGACTTTGGTGAGAGCAGGAGCAAAAGGCTTCCCCGATTTGGCTTTTGTACCGGTGAGGGGGTGCCATACCCGGGGGATACTGGTCAATACGGTGATTCGTACGGATATTACGATCGAAGGCATTACAGCCCTTTATAAAGCTTATTATAATACACATCCTTTTGTATATGTCTCTGACGAACCGTTGTATCTGAAACAAGTAGTGAATACGAACTACTGCTATATTCATATCTCTAAGCAAGGCGAACAAATGCTGATCACTTCAGTGATCGACAACCTGCTGAAGGGGGCTTCCGGCCAGGCAGTTCAAAATATGAACTTGCTTTTTGGCCTGGAAGAAACAACCGGTCTCCGTCTGAAGGCCAACTATTTTTGACTGAAAGCCTGGAAGCGATGTTTCTTTCAGCTTTTTACCTTTACCTTTTTACCTTTTTTATTATGGGATTATTCGAAGTTTATAGTTTATTGGATTTGGAACCGGTAAAAGCCAAAGGAGCTTACCTCTGGGATAAAAATGGGGATAAATATCTTGATTTTTATGGAGGACATGCCGTGATTTCCATCGGTCACAGCCATCCGGTATATGTGGAGAAAATGACTCGCCAGCTGAATCGGATCGGTTTTTATTCGAATGCGGTGAGGAATCCTTTACAGGATGAATTGGCTTTGCTATTGGGAAAAGTTTCCGGTTATCCGGAATACAACTTATTCCTTTGCAATAGTGGAGCCGAAGCGAACGAAAATGCGTTGAAGCTGGCCTCTTTCATTACAGACCGGTCCAAAATACTGGCTATGAGAGCTGCGTTTCACGGTAGGACGAGTGTGGCGGTGGCGGTGACGGATAATCCGGCCATTCAAGCACCCTTGAACCGATGTCATGAGGTGACTTTTATTGGATTGAACGATCGGAAGGCATTGGAAAGCGAGCTGGAGACCGGTGCTTATGCTGCTGTGATTGTCGAAGGTATACAGGGAGTCGGTGGTATACAAATGCCTGATACCGGTTTCTTGCAGTCGATGCGCGAACTTTGCACCTCTACAGGTACTCTGATGATTGTAGACGAAGTACAATCCGGATATGGGCGTACAGGTAAATTCTTCGCTCATCAGCATGCCGGTGTTTTACCGGATATCATCACGATGGCTAAAGGGATGGGCAACGGCTTTCCGATAGGTGGTTTGTTGATTTCGCCTAAGATTAAAGCCCGTAAAGGAATGCTCGGGACTACTTTCGGCGGAAACCATCTGGCTTGTGCCGCTGCTCTGGCAGTATTGGAGGTTATACAACAAGAATATTTGGTCAATAATGCTGCCGGCTTGGGGAAATATCTGATTCAGGAATTGAAGAATATGCCGGGGGTGAAGGAAGTACGGGGAAAAGGCTTGATGATAGGAGTAGACGTGAAAATTTCACAGGAAGAGGTCCGGAAGAGATTGATCTCCGAACACCGGATAATGACAGGATATAGTGGAAATTATACCCTTCGTTTACTTCCGCCTTTGATCATTACCCGGAAAGAAGTGGATGAATTTTTGAAGGCTTTCCGGCAAACGATGGACAATGGGATGGCTCGGTTACAGGAGAAGGTCGGCGAGACCTGTAGTCGCTGATCGGTACCTGGCAGCCTGGTGTCTTCGGGGTACGGATCACTTTATAAACTTAATAAATTCTTTATGATCAGAATAATAAAAATCGGTGGTAAACTGATCGAGAACGATGCTGTATTGAACGGTTTGTGTGATGAATTATCCGCCTGCTACCGGGATAGTGTATTGGTACATGGAGGGGGAAGTATGGCCGGACAATTGTCTGCGCGTTTGGGGATCAGGACCCGTATGATCGATGGCCGGCGGATTACCGACCGGGAAACCCTGGAGGTTGCCGTGATGGCCTATGCCGGATGGGCGAATAAAAAACTGGTCGCAGCTTTACAGGTACGGAATGTGAATGCCTGCGGCCTGTCAGGATGTGACCAAAAAGTGATTCTGGCACATAAGCGGGAGGTGAAAGAAATCGATTGGGGATTTGTCGGAGATATCGATCGCGTGGATACCGGGGTTTTGGCCGGTCTGTTGCATCGGCAGGTGATGCCGGTCATTTCTCCGATTACATACGATGGAGCGGGACAACTCTTAAATACCAATGCCGATAGTGTTGCCGGAGCTGTGGCGGTTGCTATGAGCCGGATCGATGATACCGAATTGATATTTTGTTTCGATAAACCCGGCGTATTGCTGGATGTAAACGATGCGGATTCGGTGATCCCGGTGCTCGATAAAGAAAAGTATGCCGGATATTTGGAACAAGGAGCGATTCATGCAGGGATGATCCCTAAACTCGATAATGCTTTTAAAACTATAAAGGCCGGAGTAAAATCGGTGCGTTTGACGGATCCCTGCCATTTGGACGGGGGAACGGTTTTAAGATAAAAGACGAAATATGGAGACCATAGAACTTTTAAAGAAAATGATTTCTATTCCTTCGTTCAGCGGGAATGAAGAACGGGTAGCCGATTTGATGGTAGCTACGTGGGCAGAACATGGATATTCCGCAGAACGAAGTGGAAATAACGTATGGGTAAAATCCCGGAATTTCGATCCGGTAAAACCGACGATTCTGCTGGATGCTCATTTGGATACCGTTCGGCCGAATGGAAACTGGGAGAAAGATCCGTTTACTGCCGTAGTGGAAGATGGAAAATTATACGGCTTAGGGAGTAACGATACCGGTGGTAGTGTAGTTGCCATGATGGCCGCTTTTCTACAATTGGCAGAAAAGAAACAGGCCTATAATCTGGTTTGTCTCGAGTCGGCAGAGGAGGAGAATACCGGAAAAAATGGCATACAGCGTATTGTCGGCAACTTAGGTAAAATCGATTTGGCCCTGATCGGTGAGCCCACAGGCATGCAGGCAGCTATTGCTGAAAAAGGTTTGATGGTCGTCGATTGTGTCGCGAAAGGAAAATCCGGACATGCGGCAAGAAATGAAGGACTGAATGCTATTTACGAAGCGATATCCGATATCGAATGGTTCAGGTCCTACCGCTTCGGGAAGGAATCTCCTTTATTAGGTAAAGTAAAAATGACTGTGACCGGAATCGAAGCCGGAACCTTACACAATGTTGTACCGGCTGAATGCCGGTTTATGGTAGACATCCGGGTAAATGAATATTATACGAATTCCGATATTTACGAGACGATTCGCAGAAATGTGAAAAGTGAAGTCCGGCCCCGTTCTTTTTCTCTCAACTCTTCGGCTATTCCTATCGATCACCCGATCGTATTGCGGTGTAAGGATTTAGGCTTGAAAACCTACGGATCGCCTACAACTTCCAATCAGGCCGTTATCCCTTATCCGTCGCTGAAGATCGGACCGGGGGACAGTGCCCGTAGCCATACGGCCGATGAATATATCGGATTGGATGAAATAGAGGAAGGAATCATGCTCTTTGTTAAATTGTTGGATGGCTTTTGTTTTTAAGCCTATGTATAATCGGTCGGTTACCCTACTGGTATCCTCCGGAAAATGATCTGGGAGGGAGGCTGACAGGGGATCGTTAAAATTAAAATGATACTCATATGAAACTTTGGGATAAAGGATACGACATCGATCGTTTCACCGAAGAATTTACGATCGGTAAAGATAGAGAGTTGGATGTAATGTTGGCGAAAGCCGATGTATTAGGTAATATGGCTCATTTAAAAATGTTGCATCATATCGGGCTGATTTCCGATGGTGAATTGAAAGATTTGGCGCAAGGGTTGAAAGATATCTTCGCTGAAATAGAACAGGGAAAATTTCATATTGAGGCGGGGATAGAGGACATCCATTCGCAAATAGAATGCCTCCTCACCCGAAAGTGTGGGGAAGCCGGTAAAAAGATTCATACAGGGCGTTCCCGTAATGATCAGGTACTGACCGATCTGAAACTGTTTACCCGTACTGCCTTGATCGATGTGCTGCAACAGGTGACCTCCTTGTTTCATTTGCTTATGGAAAAGGCAGAAGCCAACAAAGATATTCTGATGCCGGGGTATACCCATCTGCAAATCGCTATGCCTTCTTCATTCGGCATGTGGTTTAGCGCTTATGCGGAGTCTTTGGCAGACGACCTGTTGATGTTGAAAGCTGCTTACGATATGGTCAATACCAATCCCTTGGGATCGGGAGCCGGTTATGGTTCTTCTGTACCTTTAAACCGGACGATGACGACCCGGTTATTGGGATTCGGCGATCTGGCTTATAATTCAGTTTACGCCCAGATGCAAAGAGGGAAAATGGAGAAAAATGTACTCTTTGCTTTGGCTACTGTTGCGACGACACTGGGGAAACTGGCTGCAGACGTGTGTTTGTTTGCTTGTGGAAATTTTGGTTTTCTCAGACTTCCCGATCGGTTTACCACCGGTTCCAGTATTATGCCTCATAAGAAAAACCCGGATATCTTCGAGTTGATCCGGGCGAAGACCAACCGGATTCAGTCTCTGCCTACACAGATGGCTATGCTTTGTGCGAACCTGACTTCCGGGTATTTCAGGGATATGCAGTTGAGTAAGGAGATATATTTGCCGGCATTTAAAGAACTGACCGATTGTCTGTTTATGACAGAGATGGTGTTGAAAGAAATCGAATTGAATCCGCTGATTCTTCAGGATAAAAAATACAGTTATCTCTTTACGGTTGAAGAAGTAAATGACAGAGTCGCTGCGGGGATTCCTTTTCGCGAAGCTTACCGGATGGTCGCTGAAAAAGTGCAGCTCGGAGAATATAGGGGGGATATTTCCCGGCCTTTACATCATACCCATGAAGGAAGTATCGGCAATCTGTGTTTGCAGCAGATTCGGGAGAAATTTGAACGCCATAGTTCGGAATGGAAGCCGGAGCAGGTGTGGCGGGCAGAAGCAGAATTAATGGAATAGTTCCACACTTTTCCACACTGTTGGGGAATCGATTCCCCATTTTTTGAAATATATCGTTTGGGATAATGATTTGATTTTTAGGCTTTTGTATCCGATCTGACCATTGCTGTTTTTTGTGGCATATATTTTTCTTGTCTTCTATATAAAACAGAAAAAACTTTAAAAGACAAGGAGCATGAAAAATATAAAGAGAACATTATGGATCGCTATTGTGGTTGGGGCGTTTACATTATCTGCATTTGCCGTAGATCTGGTCCCTACTTCAGAATCCTTACTCCAGAAAGTGGAAAAAAAGAACGAAGTACGGACAGAATTGCCCCAGGCTGTCAAGTCGGCTGTGATTTCAAAATATGTCGCTTACGCTATTGAACAGTTTTCTTTTGAAGAGAATTCGGTTTATAAACTGATTCTGAAAGGCGATCGCAATAAATTGATCGTTTATTACACGGCGGATGGGGAATATCTGAGTCAGGAAACCGTTAAAACCGTACAAATGGTTGCCTTGATATAGTTTCTGATACCTAAAACGTAGGTTTATTTCGTTATTAATCCGTCTTCGGTAATCGGAATTGTCGACCGGGTTCCCGAACACGAATACCGAAGACAAACAAGGACCGGAATAATTCTAGGTTTAATTTTTTTTCTTTCTATTCCGATTCCAGGTTTTATGCCGTCAGACCGGTTCGCCTGGAACGGTCCGGTAAGGCGTTCCTTCACTGACCGGCGGAACTCCTCACTACGTTCGTCAGACACCACCGGTCGGGCGTTCGGAAAACCTAACCGGACACTCGTTCCTGCTCCAATGGTCCTCCGGTATAAAACCCTGCATCTAACGTTAGAGCTAACCGGCAAAGAAAATACAAGCGGAAATTTACAGCCATAGGAAACCGGACCGTTCGGTTTATTTTCGGGGAGAATGGTATTTCTCAAATCAAGATCGGTCTGCAATTTAGTGATAACGTAAGTCGGAGGGGATCGTGTTTGGAGACCATTGGAGCTCTGTCGGTCGTCTATCTTTTTCTTTCACTGATCGGCGGAATTCCTCACTTCTCAAAAAAAACTTTACCTTACGTTTCCGTCAAACACCATTGGTCGGGCGTTCAGAAAAAGCAAGACGACACTCGTCAGAGCTCCAATCCTTCAAGTATCCCCAGGGAAAGCTTCTACCAATAGGGATCCAATAAGGCCCCAATAAGGTTTCAATAGGCCGGCAGTCAGTAATTGGGGCCCTATAGGGTTAGGAATGGGACGGAGATGGTAATAACTTTCTATTGATTTCCTATTGGCTGTAAAGATGCATATAAACGCCTTTTATTATTCAACCGATTAATAAGAAAAGCAGGAAGAGCATGGGATCTTTCAGTTGCTCCCTCAAACTGGTGTAGGCACTTTTTTTCAGGGATTTTACCGTGTTGACCGAAATGTTCAGTGTTTCGGCAATTTCATTGTTGTTTTTTCCGTTCAGACCCAATAAAATGATTTTCCGGGTTTGAGGGGGGAGAGTGTCGATGGCTTGATGGAGAATCCGCAAAGTTTCCTGATAGGTGATTTCATGCAGAAAATCCGGGTCCTCTGCTTTCGATACCGATTGTGTCTGTTGGTATTGTTGTTTTATTTTCTGGTGTTTAAGATGATCCAGACAGAGATTCCGGGCTGTGATATAGATAAAAGATTTTGCTTTTTCAGGCACGTCGAAATCCCTTCTGCGCTCATAAAGCCGGATAAATGTATCCTGTGTAATGTCCCGGGCAATAGCATCTTCTTCCGTATATTTCCGGACAAAACGGTATACGGGTTCGAAATAGAGCTCGAAAAATCTTTTAAATCCTTGGCTATTGGTCAACATCCTGTGAAAAACGTTCGTCTAAAAATTGAAACGGATAAAATAAATAAACGTTTTTGCAAATATACATTTTTGATTGTTTTTTTGAGATTTACAAGCCTTTATTTTCCAATGTAAAACACAAACTCTCATTATTGTTTAGTCTGTATCTCTCGTAAATTCTCTGGTAATAGCTGATGTTATTTCTCTATTCTTCATAATCTTCAAATTACGAACTTTCCAGCAATTCTATCATTTTATAGATGGTAGTTGATGGATTATTATATGTCTTCAACACCTTGGCTCTTGCTGTTGCTTTTGATGTCTTTTCGGACAGTTGCTGTTTCTCATTTAATGCCAAAGTTCCCTTTGTGTAGTGTTCAAGATGTCTTTTCAGTTTTTTTATGCAAGCGTTTTGAGTTAGTTCGGCATGACACTCCTCAAAGTGTAGCAAATACCACAACTCAATACACGGATTCGACACCAGCAATACTACATCTGGAATACTTTGCAGGTGTTCCAGCATTCCGTTTACATCTAGGTCAAACATTAGAAATGTTTTATCATTTTGGGTTGCAACATATTCCCGTTTGCAATTCTCTATATACCGAACGGATATGTTCGAATCGCTCTTTCTTGGGATAATCTGAATAGGCGCACGGTATTGTGAACGGAGGTGACTGATATAGGCAACCTCAGACTCCCCTTCACAGAAAACAAAGAAGTTTGGCTTCATTGTTTTGCCTTTGGACTTTCTTATTTGTCGTCCCATATCAGTTTCTATTTTATAAAACTATCCGTCTGTTCGTCAATATACGGGATGGCATCAAAACGACCTTGCAGATATGCCTTCTCTGCATCCAGCCCGTCGCGGAAATCTTTGTAATCAAACAGCGAATACAAATCCGAGGACCCGTCATCCCGTTTGTTGACAAAATATATCTGATCCTTACGTAACTTGTTGGTATTAAGTAGGTATGTATTGTGCGTAGTATATATCAGCTGCGCCGATTCGCTTTTATTGAACAAACCAATAATATACTCTACCAGTTTTATATGCAACTGCGTCTCAATTTCATCTATCAACAAGATTTTATTATTCTTGACGATATCCAGAATCGTCAGCATCATACTGAATAAACGCTGTGTTCCATCAGACTCTTCTGCAAAAAAGTTGAAAGGAACATCCGGGTTATTTCTGTGATAGGTCGTAATGACCAGCTGTGGTTTCTGAATATCTTCTACTGACAATATTTGATTGTCTGCAGGGTCAATCACTGCAGTAGACAGGACTTTATTCTCGTGCCGGCTGTCGATTTTGACAATGTCGCTGTCGGCAATTCGCAGCACATTAAGGAACTGCTCTTTGTTCTCATTCAACAAGCGCTCGACAGAGAACGAATTATATCCGAAATAATTCAGAATAAAACGCTCATTGAAATACCGGAAAACATCTTTTGCAACATCACGATCCATCTGACTGGCACGCGACACGAAAAGCGTTTTCCTGGATGTATTGGCAGCAACATCCATAGGGCGGCGAATCACCGAACGGAATTCATAGATATCCTTTTTGTCGGGTCCCTTTGTCTCATCACGAGAAAATATCAGTGAACGACGACCATTGGGATAGTAGTACAGAGCCTCTTTCAGTATCTCAACTTTATTGAGTTCAAAAGAATATTCATATTCGATACCCTCAAGAAGGAAGCGAATGAAGAATGTACTTGGTTTGCCAATGCTCCCGAATTTGAATGGAGTAAAGGCAAATATCGTATTCTCGTTGTAATTGTGAGATGAGAATATCATTCCCACACAAGCGCGAATAGCCTTGATAACACTGCTCTTTCCTGAGGCATTTGCACCATAAATGGCAACAGTTTTAAGCAAGCGCTCATTACCGCATACAAATGTATTTTCTTCAAGTTCCTTTGCTTTTTTGGTCTGTATGCTTGCTGCCTGCATATCCAGTACCACCTCATCTTTAATTGAGAAGAAGTTGCTCAAACGAATTTCAAGTACCATTTTATTCTCCAAATTTGTAATTCTTTTGCAAATATAACAAATTAAATAACAAAATCATAATTCGGACAACTTTTTATAAATTAGAAGCAGCCTGGCTTTCAATCCAGTTTTTGGATTTTCTACTCACCCGTTTTTTAAATTGGATCGTTATATATAAAAAATGAGAAAAAGAATTGAATATTGAATAATTGATTGAAGCAATGCTAGGATTAGAAAAACGATATGAAATTGCCAGGTTGATTGCATGCGAATTGATCGGAGTGCTTTCTGGACGTGAGGTGGAGGATTTGGAAGTGTGGAAAAACTCTTCTGAAAAGCATGCAAGGGAGTATATGGAAATCCGGGAAAGATTGCTTCGGGATATTGATTATCCGGATCATTTGGAGCTAAAGCAAGAATGGGAAGGATTTGAACAAAAACTGTTCCGGAAAAAGCGGGTATTCAATTGGTGGGTAACAGTAGCAGCTGCTTGTGTGGTTATTTGTTTGGGTATAACATTTTTATGGATGAGAGAGCCTGTTGCCGAACCGGTGGTTGCCGGAACATCAGGGGGGACGAAAGGTTTTAGGGCGACACTGATTTTAGGAAACGGAGAGCAGGTGAGTATAGGCGACTCTTCGAGCCAAACGATTGCTGTTGCGGGAGGAACTACGATTGTAACGACCGGAAAAATGGTGAAATACGATGCCGGGAAGGAGGATCGGGAAGAAAAAGCGGAATGGAATACGATTGTTGTACCGCGTGGAGGAGAATACGAATTAGTTTTGGCCGACGGAACGCGGGTGTGGTTGAATTCGGAGTCTCGCCTGACTTATCCCGTCCGTTTTACGGGGGAGCTGCGGGAGGTGAAAATGGAGGGAGAAATTTGTTTCGATGTAGCCCGGAAGGAGGAACAGCCTTTTGTCGTGAGAACGGCTGATTTGGCGGTAAAAGTATTAGGAACTCTTTTCAATATGGAAGCTTATCCGGAGGATTCCCGGGTAACGACTACGCTGGTCAGGGGTAAAGTAGAAGTAGCTGTCGGGGATAAAACTCAGGTATTACAGCCGGATCAGCAATTGTCGGTGGAAGCAGGCCGGTTTACTCTGAAACAGGTGGTGGCGGAAGATTATATCGGCTGGACTAACGGACTATTCCATTTTACCGAGGCATCGCTCGAGGAAATTATGACCAAACTGGCCCGGTGGTATGATGTGGAATTCTTTTTCGCCAAACCGGATTTGAAGGAAGCCCATTTTTCTTTGGATATTCAGCGGTATGAAAATATCGCTACCATTTTATCGAAGCTTGAAAAGACCGGGCGGGTACGGTTTCGGGTAAGCGGAAAAACGGTGGTTATCGAACAGTAGGATATATTAAAAAAGCAATACATGCGGGCACATGTACTGCTTTACATTAACATATCGATACTCCTTCGTGGGGAGTAGAGCGTATTATTAACTTTATTTACAAATGTATGAAAAAAAATTTAAGGAACGGTAGTTTCGTACTCACGAAATTACCCCGTATGTTGATTATGATGAAGACGGTGTTGATTCTACTCGTGTGTTCGCTGAATTTACAGGCAGCAGTCTATTCACAACAGAAAAAATTCGACATTTCGATGAAAAAAGCCTCTTTGGCGGATGTGTTTCAATATTTGAGGCAAGTGAGCGAATATAAGTTTGTATATGACAGTGATGCAGTGAAACAATTCCAACCGGTTTCGGTGGATTTGAAAGGGGTGGGCCTCGAAGAAGTTTTGGAAGATTGTTTGAAAGGAAGTCCCTTTGTTTTCCTGATCGAAGATGATCTGGTGATTATCCGGGAACAGAAAAGTGTACCGCAGAAACAAACTCAGGAAGTGAAAATTGTCGGTAAGGTGACGGATGAAAAAGGCAGTTTGCTACCGGGAGTAACGGTACAGATTCAGGGTACTTCGCTGGGTACGGTGACCGATACTGACGGAAAATATGTCTTATCTGTGCCTGAGATGAAGGAATTGACATTGGTATATTCGTTTATCGGTATGGAAAAGAAAGCGGTGAGATGGAAAGGAGAAAAAGAATTGAATATCACCTTGGTTACAGAAGTGGCCGAGATGGACGAAGTAGTGGTGACCGGTATTTTTACCCGAAAGAAAGAAAGCTTTACCGGTTCGTCGGCTACATTTACCAATAAAGAGCTGAAGATGATCGGTAACTCGAATGTACTCGAAAGTCTGAAGACACTCGATCCTTCGTTTGCCATTATCGAAAACAATGATTTCGGTTCGGACCCCAACCATTTGCCCAATATCGAAATCCGGGGGAAAACCAGTGTAATCGGTTTGACCGAAGAATATAATACCGATCCCAACCAACCGTTATTTATCCTCGACGGTTTCGAGTCGACTCTGGCGACGATCAGTGATTTGAGTATGGACCGGGTACAGAGTATTACTGTGCTGAAAGACGCAGCCGCTACCGCTATATATGGATCGAAAGCAGCCAATGGAGTCGTGGTCGTAGAAACGAAAGCTCCCGAAGCCGGGCAGCTGAGATTGAATTATACCGGTAACCTGAATTTTACTTTTGCCGATCTGTCGGATTATAATTTGATGAATGCCGAGGAAAAATTGCAGTTCGAATTGCTTTCCGGACTTTATCAAAGCTGGGGACCGGACGGGTATTTGGGAAGTGTCGAGCAGGAAAGAAAATATAATATGCGTTTGCAGGAAGTGCGGAGAGGGGTGGATACCTACTGGATGAACGAGCCCCTGCGTTTTGCTACGACACACAAACACAATTTGTTTCTGGAAGGTGGCGACGGAGTGATGCGTTATGGTGTCGGGGTGAGTTACGGAAAAACCCAGGGAGTGATGAAGGGATCGGACCGGGATGTATTGAATGGAAATGTCCGGCTCATTTACCGGAAAGGCCGTGTAGCTTTTACCAATTCTTTGAATGTGGATTATACCAGGGCAGAACGGGAGAGCGTTTCTTTTAAAAGATTCGCCCAAACCAATCCGTATTACCGGAAAACGGACGAAAACGGAGAACCTGTAAAAGTGCTGGAGTCTTTTTCTTATTTTGATATAAATACCTTTAGAACAATAAACGAAAATGTATACGGACCGTTTTACGATTTGTCTAATACAAATTTCGATCGTACCCATACTTTAGGGATAACCAACAACTTTGAAGCCGATTGGCGGGTAATAGACGAATTGAGGATCCGGGCGAGAATAGGAGTAAATAAATCCAACGAGCAGGCAGAGAAATTTTCTTCGCCTTTCAATTCGGAATTTGTGGGTAAGGAAGATAATGAGAAAGGAGCCTATACGGAATCGGAAAAACACGTTTTCGGTTATGACGGTGATTTGAGTGTTACCTACGGAAAATTACTGGCAGAACGGCATATGGTAAATGCGGTGGCCGGAATGCGTTTTACCCAGTCGACTTCGAATCTGAACGGGTATACCATGCGGGGATTTATCGACGATGAATTTTCCAACCCTTCTTTTGCTCAGGAATATAATCCAGATAAAAAAGTATATCAGGATGTTAAGAAAAGGACGGCCAGCTATTATGTGAATCTCGGTTATGCTTATGACAACCGTTATTTGCTGGATGCCAACTGGCGGGCAGACGGGGCTTCCATTTTCGGGGTGAACAAACTTTTTACCAATACCTGGTCGGTGGGACTTGGATGGAATATCCACAACGAACATTTTCTGGAAGGGGCCGGTTGGCTGGATATGCTGAAACTGAGGGCTTCGGTCGGAAATCCCGGAAACCAGAACTTCGATGCTTATATTGCGATGAAAATTTATACCTATAATAATCATCATACCAATCCTTGGGGAGTCAGCGCTATCATCAATAATTTCGGAAATCCGGACCTGGAGTGGCAAAAAACGCTGGACCGGAATATCGGTTTGGATTTAGTGGTGTTTAATAACCGTTTGCGGATGAATTTCGATTATTTTTCAAAGAAAACCGATCCGTTGTTGGTTTATACCGGAGTTCCTTCGTCTACGGGAGGTACCTCCGTTCCGGCTAATGTCGGCGGACAGGTGACGAAAGGATATACGGTTGTGTTGAATTATGCTTTATTGAAAAAAGAACACCTGCTTTGGCAGGTAAATGCGACCTTACGGCATCTGACTTCGGAATACCGGAATGTCAGTGCCTATTTATCCCGGTTCAATGATGAAAATAAAACCAAGAATATGTTGCGGTATTACGACGGCGGAAGTCCTTCGGATTTATGGGCTGTCCGCTCTGCCGGAATAGATGCGGCTACGGGACGTGAGATCTTTTTGCATAAAGACGGTACCCAGAGTTTTGCTTATAATGTCGAGGATGAGGTGGTCGTAGGAAATAGTGATCCGAAACTGGAAGGGGTTGTCGGCATGTCTTTTTACTATAAAGGTTTTTCGGCTTCTGCCAATTTCCGTTACCGGTTGGGTGGGCAGATCTTTATGGAGACCTTGTACAATAAGGTAGAAAATATTTCGTTCAGTGATGTCCACTATAATCAGGATAAGCGGGCTTTGTACGATCGTTGGAAAGAACCGGGCGATAATGCTAAATTCCGGGCGATTTCAACGACAGCCGATACGCCGATGTCTTCCCGGTTTGTCGCCGACAACAACGTCTTTTCAGGAGAGTCTATATCGGTGGGGTACGAGAGCCAGGGAAAATGGCTGAAATCGGTCGGCGCTTCATCATTGACGGTAAGAGCTTATATGAACGATATTTTCCGGATTTCAACCGTGAAAAATGAACGGGGTATCGATTATCCCTTTGCCCGTTCGGTATCCATGTCTTTGGGATTAAGATTTTAAATTAAAACGAATGAAAATGAAAAAGTTGAATTTCATCATAAAATGTGGTCTGGCTTTACTTCTGCTATCCTTCTATTCCTGTGAGTCATGGCTGAATGTGACGCCTTCGGATCGTTTGTCGGAGGAGATGCTTTTCAATGACCGGGAGGGATTTGTGAAGGCATTGAACGGGGTGTATATTGAATTGAATACGAATGAATTGTATGGCCGAAACCTGACTGCCGGTGCTTTGGATGTGATGGGACAGTATTACAGTGTTGCTTCTTCGTCGCATGCTTTCTATAATTATGGAGGTTTGGTTTATACCGGAAACGATGAGAAGGCCCTGTTCGATAACATGTGGCAGAAATGCTATGCGGTGATTGCCTGTTGCAATACGATTATCGAAAAATGTGATGAAAATAAGGCCGGACTTTCGCCTGTCTGGAGGGGGTCGATCAAAGGGGAGGCTTTGGCTTTAAGGGCAATGCTTCATTTTGATATGTTGCGTTTGTTCGGTCCCCTGACTTCTGAATTGGATAAAGAAAGTATTCCTTATCAGACGAATTCGGATCAGACGGTTACTCCTTTACTGTCCGGATCGGAAGTCGTCGGACTGATTCTCGACGATCTGAAAAATGCTGTCGGTTTGCTGAAAGATACGGATCCTTATTTTGTGGAAGAGGAATTTTCCGATACAGATTTGAATTACAGGCGTTTCCGGATGAATTATTTTGCAGCAAAGGGCCTGATGGCCCGGGTTCAGCTTTGGGGAGGAGATAAGGAAAAAGCTGCGGCTACGGCCAAAGAAGTGATTGCCGAAGGACAGGCTGAAGGAGCGGAATTTTTCCCTTTTGTAACGAATAGCGAAGCTACTTCATCGAATCCCGACCGGGTATTCTATTCCGAAGTATTGTTCGGAACCTATCATTCTTCCCGGGAAAAATTACATGAGGATTTGTTTGCTCCGACACTCGAGTCGACCAGTATTCTCACCTTAGCCGGCACTGCCCGGAGAGATGATTTATACGATAATGAGAATGATTACCGTTATTCGGTTTGGTCTACTTATAATAAAAACGGAACTTCGGTACTCTATCATCGCAAATTCGAAAAGCAGGATAATGTGACAGCCAGCCGGCAATATATGATCCCCCTGATCCGGATGAGCGAAATGTATCTGATTGCGGTTGAATGTTGTAAGCTGGACGAAGCTTCCGTTTATCTGAATACTTTCCGTAATGCCAGAAACTGCAACAGCCTTGCCCTGACGGAAGACAACCGGATCAATATCCTGGCGAATGAATATAAAAAAGAAATGTTGGGTGAGGGGCAACTGTTCTTTTTCTATAAACGTCAGGAAATGGTAAATATCCCCGATGGAAATCAGGCTACAGGAACGAAGAACGTGGAACTGGCCAAATATGTCGTTCCGCTTCCGGAAAGCGAAACCGATCAACGAATCAGTAGTACAGATATTTCAAATGAATGATTATGAAAAGATTTTTATATTATATATGGTTTTTACCTTTGATGTTGTCGGGTTGTGAAAAAGACCTGATGGATTATGAAGGCTTGGAAGGAGTTTATTTTGCCGTACAATGGGGAGATTCCTGGGGAAATGAAAATAGTTGGCCTTACCAACCTTATACGGATGTCAATTTTATCAGTTTGCCGGGAGATACCGCAACGCTGTCGGTGAAGGTGATGGCTACCGGTCCGGTGAAAGCGTATGACCGGATTTTTCTGGTGGAAGTCAATCCCGATAGTACCGATCTGACTGAAAATGTGGGTTATCTGCCCTTGAACCGTGAAGGTGTGATCAAGGCCGGAGAGTCTGCCGCTGAGGTAGAAGTCCGCCTGATACGTACCGATATTTTGCAGGAAAAAGAACAGAGATTGGGCTTGAGATTGGTGGCTAACGAATATTTTTCTCTGGCTTTCCCGGAATGGGATGCCTTGATCGGTTCACACCGGACCGGGCCGGTGTATGAGCATTTCGATGCTTCATTACATACCTTGCGTATTGCTGATTTTATGGTAGAGCCTAAAGTTTGGGTCGGTACTGCCGTTTCTCCCTATAATGGAGGGTATGAATCCGGAAATTGGGGCGCTTTCAGCCGGAAAAAACTGGAATTGATTTGTGAGCGTTTTAATTTGACGTATAATGATTTTATGAGTACTGAAACGATGCCGAGTGCATTGCAAATGCTGATATATAAATCTATGTCCACCTATCTGATCCAATGCTACAATGACAAAAAACCGGTTTTGGAAGAGGATGGGCGTTTGATGTGGTTCAGCGGTTGTCCCTGGTTATCGAAAGTAGGTGTACCCTGGGTACCGGAAGAAGGTTATTACGATTAAACAGAAATAATTATGAAAAGATTAGTATATATTATTGTATTCGCATTAGGGTTGACGGCATGCTATGATGACAAAGGCTCGTACGATTATCATGACATTTGTGAGGTGAACATAGAGGGGTTAGAGTCGGTTTATGAAACGGTTTACCGGGAAAGTGTGCTGGAAATCGACCCTACAGTGACGGTAACGGAAGGAAATATCGGGGATACCACCCGTTTTGCTTATGAATGGAGGGCTAACGTGCCCTATAATTCGACAGAGTTGATCGGTACGGAACGGATATTGAACTATCGGGTTGAATTAGCTCCGCGTGATTATACCTTATATTTCAGGGTGACCGACCGGCAGACCGGTGTCGTGACGGTGGCTACTTCTACATTGAAAGTTGGAACCGCTTATTCGAAAGGCATTTTGCTGATCGGTGAGAACACTCAGGGAGAGGTAGATGTGCAGATGTTGTCAATGGTGAAAGATACGGTTTTATACAAAGAATTATTGAAAAACAGCGGGCTGCCGGTCCTGAAAAATCCGGTGGATATTATTCATACGGGAGCGGCCGGAAACAGTAACTATATCAAATTATGGGTATTGACCGGGTCCCAGGCTTATTCCATGGATCGTAAAACTTTTGCCGGTTCGGAAAGTGATGTGTTCAGTAAATTATTGTTTATGGATCAGACCTTCGATACGGAATTCGTACCGGTAGATATTATTCCGCGGGTGAAAGATAAATCTGGTAAAAACGGTGGGTCTAGCTACTATCGCACAGTCGTATGTAATAACGGATATATTTTCAATGCCAGTACGTTATTGATGGGAGGAGACTATTATAATAATCCGGTGAATTGTCTGACTTCGGATCAGAATACCTATTATAAAGCTTTTCCTTATCTGTTCTATACATTGAATAGCTATTCGGGTAGTTTTTTATGGTTTGATGTGGAGAATCAACGTTTTCTGACGGTGAAGAACAGTATCGCTGTTTCTGATTTGCTGGAAGATCAGGCAGGAGATCCGTTTCCCTGGAATCAGGGAACGACGGGACGGACTCTGGTTTATGGGGAAAATACCCTGGATGTCGGGAGCTCTAACGGTAATTCGTTCGCCATCCTGAAAGATCCGGCCGGAACTTATTATCTCTATAAATTCCGGGCAGTCGGTTCCGGACCGACGAAATTGAATTGTTATACGATCGGTGCAGGGGCTGTAGATTTCGATAAGGCCGATTTTTATGCCTTTTCTTCCCGGAGAACAGTGGTGTATTATGCCGTAGGTTCTACTTTGCATGCTTACGATTACAATAAAGGCAATGAACGGCATTACACTTTCGATATGGGCGACCAGATTACAATGCTGTATTGTGATACTGCGATCGAACCGAATGAGAATCCGCTGTATGTGGCGACTTACAATGTGACAACCGGAGGAAAACTGCAAAAATATATCCAGGGAGTGAATCCGGATAAGGTAGAACTCGAGGCGGACGAAAAATCATGTTGGGAAGGGCTTATGAAAATCAAAAAAATGGGCTGGAGGGCTGTTGAATAATTTAATATTTATCCTATGAAAATCATAAAATTACTTATACTGTTATTGGTTGCTTGTTCTTTATCGGCAAAGGCCGGAGTAGTGAAGATATCCGGTTCGCTGAAACAATTCGGATTGGACCGGGTATCGATGAATAGTGATGGGATCGCAGCAGAAGTCTATCATGATAGGACGATAGAAATTATACTCGATTCCAACGGCCGTTTCGATTTAAAATTGAAATTAAAACAACCGGCCTATTATAAAGTGGGACATAATACCTTGTATTTGACTCCGGGCGATGATCTGGAGATTATTTTCAACCGGAATACTACGAAAACCACTTTTAACGGTAAAGGAATAGAAGCCAATAACTATTTGCGCAACAGTGCGAAACTGAGCGGTTGGGAGATCGCTAAAATAGGACGGGAGCTAAATGAATTCGGCCTTCCTAAAGAAAAAGTGAGTTTCGAGGTTTACCGCTATAAGGTGGACAGTATTGTAGATGCCAGCCTGGACGCCTTAGCCCATTTGACCGCAGTGACTCCGGAATTTCGGGAATTGGAACAAATCCGGCTGGAAGCCTATCGGCTGGCGACTTATCTGGATTATTTCTCTGTGGGGCAATTGAGTAACTACGATGATGCTCCTGAGGTAAAACTCGAAAAGAAACAGGCCTTTTATCGGGAAGTAGCGACACTGGCCGAACCTTTGTTAAAGAAGATCGGTGCTTCCGATCGCTATCTTGAAATCTCCGATGTACGGAATATATTACGGGAATGCCATGAGACTCAGGTGTTTCAGTTTGCTCTTTCTCCGGCTTTTAGGGAATGGATGACGGTTTTAAAAAATGCAGAATTGTTGGATCAGGGCTTGATGCTTAAGGATTATCGGATGTATACCGATTTTTCCCGTCAGATCCGGAATAAAGAGTTACGTAATTCTTTTCAGGCAAAATTGCAAGAACGGGCAAAATTGATGGAAGGCCGGCCGGCTCCGGATATTCCTTTTAAGGATATCGACGGGAAAGAAATGCGGCTGAGCGATTTTAAGGGAAAGGTGTTGTATGTCGACTTTTGGGCTACCTGGTGTCTGCCTTGTTTGTTCCAATTACCCGAGTTCGAGAAACTGAGTGAAAAGTATCCGGATATCCGGTTTATCGGTATTTCGATCGACCAGAATGAAAAACTTTGGGTCAAGAAATTGAAGAAAGACGGTATGCCGGCTCATATTCAGGAAGTTTTGGCCGATCCTTATGTGGTAGGCGATGCCTGGGACATTACTTCCATTCCCCGTTTTTTGTTGATCGATGAAAATTTCAGGATCATCAATGCTTTTGCTCCCCGTCCCTCGGATAGGGAAAAAATAGAACCTTTACTGGCAAGATAAACCAGAGGGACGGGGGTGTCGGACTATATAGGTTTATAATTTCTTTACAGACTTTATAAACCTATTTAATTCGCCGTTTTAATTGTATCTTTGTACCCGATGCCGGAGATTGGGCAGAAAACAATTAAGATTACATGAATTATGGCGGATGATAAAAAAATTATTTTTTCAATGGTGGGGGTCAGCAAGACATTTCCTCCTCAAAAACAAGTGTTGAAGAATATATATTTATCTTTTTTCTATGGAGCGAAAATCGGTATTATCGGTTTGAACGGTTCGGGAAAATCTACTTTGTTGAAAATTATTGCCGGTATTGAGAAAGATTATCAGGGTGAAGTGGTTTTTTCTCCGGGATATTCCGTAGGGTATCTGGAGCAAGATCCGAAGCTGGAATCCGGCAAAACTGTTAAGGAGATTGTGCAGGAGGGGGTACAGGATATTGTGGACGCTTTGAAGGAATTTGAGGAGGTCAATCAAAAGTTCGGAGATCCGGAAGTGTTGGAAAATCCGGATAAATTGAATGCTCTTATCAATCGTCAGGCAGAATTGCAGGATAAGATAGACGCTACGGATGCCTGGAATCTGGACAGTCGTTTGGAGCGGGCCATGGATGCGCTGAGGTGTCCCCCCGAGGATCAGGTGGTGGATACGCTTTCCGGTGGAGAGCGGCGCCGGGTTGCCTTGTGCCGCTTGCTGCTTCAACAACCGGACATATTGCTATTGGATGAACCGACTAACCATTTGGATGCCGAATCGATCGATTGGTTGGAACAACATTTGCAACAGTATGCCGGAACGGTAATCTGTATTACTCACGACCGTTATTTCCTGGATCATGTGGCCGGCTGGATACTGGAACTTGACCGGGGAGAAGGAATTCCATGGAAGGGTAACTATTCGTCCTGGTTGGAACAAAAGACCCAACGAATGGCGCTGGAAGAAAAACAGGCCAGTAAGCGCCGCAAGACACTGGAACATGAATTGGAATGGATCAATATGGCCCCCAAGGCCCGACAGGCTAAGGGGAAAGCCCGGTTGAAATCCTATGAGACATTATTGAATGAAGATCAGAAAGAACGGGAAACCAAGTTGGAAATTTTTATTCCGAACGGTCCCCGCTTAGGAAATAAAGTGATAGAAGCACAACATGTGGCGAAAGCTTTCGGCTCCAAGTTGCTGTTCGATGATCTGAATTTCACCCTTCCTCCCAATGGTATCGTTGGAGTTATCGGTCCCAATGGGGCTGGAAAAACAACTCTCTTTAAAATGATACTGGGGATGGAAAGTATCGATAAAGGAACATTTGAAGTGGGGCAAACCGTGCGGATAGGATACGCTGATCAGACGCACAAGGATATAGACCCGAAAAAGACGGTTTATCAGGTGATCTCAGGCGGTCAGGAATCGATACGGGTCGGAGGAAGAGAGATTAATGCACGTGCTTATCTTTCCCGGTTTAATTTTTCCGGAGCCGATCAGGAAAAGCAATGCGGAGTGTTGTCCGGAGGGGAGAGAAACCGCCTTCATCTGGCCCTTACCCTGAAAGCCGATGCCAATGTGTTGTTGCTCGACGAGCCGACTAACGATATAGATGTGAATACCCTCCGGGCTCTCGAGGAAGGCTTGGAAAACTTTGCCGGTTGTGCTGTTGTCGTCTCACACGACCGTTGGTTTCTGGATCGTATCTGTACCCATATCCTTTCTTTCGAGGGAGATTCTAATGTGGTCTTTTACGAAGGATCGTATTCTGAATACGAGGAACACAAACGTGCACAGCTTGGCGATATCCAGCCCAAGCGGGTGCGTTACCGTAAATTGATCGCCGATTGACAGATTGCGGGAAGCCTTTTGTCATAAAAGAGGGTGTCCAAAAAGTATTTGGCACCCTCGATTTATTCGTATCCCTATTGGAGACTGAAATCAAATATCCGATTCTACAAGGGGGTATTTTGCCTTTTTGGACACCCTCTTTTTATATTTGTCCCCGATGAATGATTTCGGAAATATAGATCCAGATTTACAACTTTTTGAGGCGGTCAGAAAGAGTGACCGGAATGCTTTTGAGCAGTTGTTTCAAAAGTATTATACAGACTTGTGCCATTACGCCTGGACTTATCTGGACGAAAAGAGTGAAACCGAGGATGCGGTACAGGATGTATTTATCTATATCTGGAACAACCGGGAAACGATCCGTTTGCAGGAATCCTTCCGGGGGTATCTTTTTTCTGCCGTCAAACACCGGGTATTGAATATTTTGAAACATCAGCTTGTCGAACGAACTCATTCCCGTTTACTGTCCGAATATTGGGACGATCTGTTGAAATCCGGTTATTCCGAAGAAGAACAGACCCAGTTGGAACAAATTCAGCATATCCTTCAATCTTTACCCCAGCAATGCCGTATTGTGTTTATGAAAAGTTGTCTGGAAGGGAAAAAATACCTGGAGATAGCCGAGGAGCTCCGCATATCGGTGAATACGGTGAAATCACATATCTCCAAAGCTTATCGTGAAATCCGGGGAAAAATCGCTGTACTTAAAAATTCGAACCTGTTGTTACTGATTGCTTGTGCAACTTATAAAGAGATGAAGTAATTTTTTTCTTTTCACTCACCCGTTTTTTAAACTTAGTTGCCTTTATATAAAATTAAAGATATAAAGGTCATGAGTGTACCATTTTCAGAAGATTTATGGCAACGGCTTTCTGCTTTATGGAGGAGAGATAAAAAAGAGGTGGAAGAAGCGGTCGGATACGATGATCCGCAGCTGAAGCAGATGCTGGATGTAATGATGGTCTCCCGCAGGAGTATGAAAGCTGCGGAGAAGCAGAAGTACGATATCGACCGGGCCTGGCGGAGGGTGGAGAAACAGACGGCCGGTGGATGGCGCGTACCCGGCTGGTGCAGATATGCTGCGGCTGTGACTGTTTTATTTTTTTCTGTCTGGGGGTGGGTAACGTATAACAGGGAGTCCGCACTTCCGGTTACGGGAGAATTGACGGATGTTATTCAACCGGGCGTTTCGAAAGCAGAATTGATATTGGCGAGTGGGGAAAGAATTATCCTGGGAACTCAGACAGAAATTCGGGATATCGAGGAATTAGGGGTAAAGATTACCAACGATACGTCAGGGGGAGAGCTGAAATATGAAACCGGGAGTACGGAAGATTCCACGATTATAGCGTATAATACGCTGATCGTACCGAAAGGGGGTGAATATATGGTAAGGCTGCCCGACGGTTCACAGGTATGGCTGAATTCCGAAACGACGATCCGTTTCCCGGTCCGGTTTGCTGCCGGTAAGCGGGAAGTACAGCTTTGCGGAGAAGCTTTTTTTAAAGTGTGCAGAGATACAACCGCTCCTTTTCAGGTATCGACTGAGAATGGAGAAATTACGGTGTTGGGAACCAGTTTCAATGTGAGTACTTACCGCGAAGACAACTATTGGCAAACTACTCTGGTGGAAGGAAGTGTCAGGATTGCGGAACAAGGCCGTACGGTTGTTTTAAAGCCTTCGGAACAATATACCGTAGGCCGCTGTTCCGGCCAAAGGAAGGTGGTTGCGGTCGATGCGGGTTTATATACTTCCTGGGTCGATGGAAAGTTTTATTTCAAGGCTTACACTTTCGAAGAGATTGTCAAAAAATTAGAACGCTGGTACGATTTTACGATGGTTTATCAGGACGAAGAGGTAAAACAAATGCGTTTTACGGGTTCCATCAACAAGCATAGCCCGGTCACCGAGGTGTTGCGTTTTCTGGAAATGACTACCGGTATCCGTTTTAAAGTAGAAGGAAAGCAAATCGTTGTGAGTAAAATTTAAAAGGGATAAGAGGTCGCGACTCTCATCCCCGATAATCGATAACGTCTGTAAACCGATCCTTGAGCCAGGCTGATTTACAGGCCATTATTAACTTCAATCTACAAATTTATGAAAAAAAATGAGGATTTGAATTGTTTTTGCCGTTCAGGTAAAATAAAAAAATGGTTGCTGCTTATGAAATTGATTACTTTTTTCTTTTTTCTGGGCATATTTCAGGTGAGTGCTTCGGTTTATGGCCAGAGAGGGACTGTTACTCTGAACCTGAACGAACTGACAATGGAAGATATCTTTACGGCCATCAACAGACAGTTGAAATATGATATCTTCTATAGCGACGATGAACTGGATGTTACCCGTAAAATTAAACTGACAGACAGTAAAATGGAGGTGAGTAAGTTGTTGAAGGAAGTTTTGCAGGATGATTATTCCTATGAATTTTTGAATAAAACGATTGTCATCCGTCCGGTAAAACAACAGCAAAATCCGAAAATTGTCATACAGGGAACGGTAAAGGATACGAAAGGAATACCCTTGCCCGGCGTTTCGGTGGTGATTCAGGGGTCTACGGTCGGGGTGTCTACGGATAATGCCGGAAAATTCCGGATGGAGGTTGCGGATCTGCCCGATTTGGTACTGGTATTTTCGTTTGTAGGAATGGAAACGCGTGAGATACCGTATCGTGGAGAAGAAATGTTGAATATAGTTCTGAAAGATGCTGTTACAGAGATTGGAGAAGTGGTTGTGACCGGTTACCAGCAGATCGAGAAAAGGCAGTTGACCAGTGCTGTTTCGACTATCAAAACAGAAGACCTGAATATGGTAGGGGCTTCCAGTATCGAAGATATGCTACAGGGACAATTGGCAGGCCTGTCGGTAGTGAATACTTCTGCAGCTCCCGGCGCTGCCCCCAAAATACGGGTCAGGGGAACGGCAACGATAGCTGGTAACGCCGATCCGCTCTGGGTGTTGGACGGAGTGATGCTGGAAAATTCTGTGCCTATAACAGTCGCAGAGCTGAATAGCCCGGATGTCATGAATATGTTCAACTCCGCTATCGGAGGAGTGAGTCCCAACGACATAGAGAGTATCACGGTTCTGAAAGATGCTTCGGCAACGGCGATTTACGGGACAAGGGCAGCCAATGGGGTGATCGTGGTGACGACAAAGAAAGGAAAGCGGAACGGATTCAATATCTCTTATCAACACACTTCAGCTGTCAGCCTGCGTCCTGCTTACCGGGATTTTGACCTGATGGACTCCCGGGAAAGAGTGGAACTGACCCAACAATGCTATGACGATGGTTTGTATATCAACGGAGGGGTAGGAATGGAAGGGCTGATGAGCCAGTATGCCTTGGGTAACCTTACCCTGCAACAATTCAGGGAAGAAGTGAAAAAGACGGAAACCCGGAATACCGACTGGTTTAAACTATTGTACCGGAATGCATATACCCAGACCCATAACCTGAGTGTTTCCGGCGGTTCGGAGAAAGCGGATTATTACGTTTCCCTGAGTTATGACGGGGAGCAAGGGGCCGACAAACAGACGGATTATAAGAATTTCAACGGACTGGCCAAATTGAATGCAGAACTGTTCCGGGGAGTACGCCTGTCTGCCACTTTACAGGCAGGGCGCCGTGACCGGGAAACTTTCCATGCCAGTGCCGACCCGTTCGAGTATGCAGTACGGACTTCACGGACGATTCCGGTATATGATGAAAACGGCGATTACTTCTTTTATAAAAAGACATTCGGAGGATATTACCTCTATAATATACTGAACGAACAGGAAAATACCCATCGGGAATCTTCCCAGACCGACCTGAAAGGGATCCTGAATCTGACGGTAAATCTTTATAAGGGATTAAAATACAACGGTTTGTTCAGTTATGCCTCCTCGCATTCTTCCAGTTCGGATTACGCTAAGGAAAAAAGTGCCTATGCGGCGGAAATCAGAGGGTATGATTTCGGGGACTATACCCAGGAAGAATATGATAAGACCTCTTTGCCTTTCGGAGGAGTGTACAATGAAACGAATTATGAACAGAGAACGTCCCTGATCCGGAACAGCCTGGAGTATAAGGGAAACCTGGCAGAAGATTTTTCTATCGACGCCATGCTCGGACAGGAGTTCAGGACCACCTTGTATAAGGGGTTGACCAGCAATGGTTCGGGATATATGCACGACCGGGGCAATATTTTTTACGAACCTGCATTGGGAGAGAATACCGGTCATCTGGCCAGAAATAAAATGACCCGGAATATACCCGAACGTTCTTATATATCTTATTACGCCGTTCTGTCGGCCATGTATAAAGACCGGTATGTGATCAACGGGAATATCCGTTTCGATGGTTCGAATCTGTTCGGTTCTAATCCGAAGTACCGTTATCTGCCTTTGTGGTCGGTTTCCGGGAAATGGATCATCAGCAATGAGCATTTTCTGTCGGGATCGGAACTGGTCAATAACCTGGCCGTCCGGGCTTCTTATGGTTTAAGGGGAAATATCGTGGAGGAGAGTACGCCGCAGATTGTTGCTTCTGCTTTACCTCCGAACGAAGTCAATCAATTGTTGCAGATGGAAATTATACAAGCCCCGAATCCGGAACTGAAATGGGAAACCACTTCCTCGGTCAATATCGGTTTTGAACTGGGCATGTTCGATAACCGTCTGACCCTGGATGTGGACTACTACCGGGATTATAGCAAAGACCTGATTGCATCCAAGAACGTCTCTTCTGTAACGGGTTTTCTCAATAAATTTGTCAATTATGCGGATGTGAAAAACCAGGGAGTAGATGTGTCCGTATCGGGGTATATTATCCGGAAAAAGCAATTTTCGTGGTTGTCGTCCGTCAATCTGGGGTATGTAAAAAATAAGGTCGTAAAATCTAATATAACCCCTCAGGCCGAAAGTCTGGTAAAGAGTATCTATACCCCGGGTGAAGTCTTTCTGGGCAAACCTGTAAACGGTATGTTTTCGTATCGTTTTGCCCGTCTGGATGAAAACGGTATACCCTTGTTCTACGATGAAAACAACAATATCCTGAGCGAAGACGATCCGGAGATCGAAGAGGCTGTTTACAACAATATCTATAACCTGAAATACGAAGGTACCCGGGATCCGATATTGTCGGGCGGATTCAATAACGTCATCCGGTATAAAGATTTTTCCCTGTCTTTCCTGTTTTCGTTCGGTCTGAAAAATAAGGTCCGTCTACCGGAATTTGCCTATAATTCTTTACCGGAGGCAGACCAGAATGCCAACCGGAAAATCATGGACAGATGGAGAAAACCGGGAGATGAAGCAACGAAGATTATTCCGGTCCTGTCCGGACATGCCGGCGGAGACAGCCATTACACCAAAGTGATATTCAATAAGAGTCAGAAAACTGTAGTGCCCGGAGACTACTTACGTCTGCGGAATGTGATGCTGGAATACAGGCTTCCCGGCCGGTTGGTACAGAAGATTGTTCTGGGCGACCGTCAACTGGGAGGTATATCCCTGAAGTTCCAGGCTCAAAATCTGTTTGTCTGGGCGGATAAACGGATGAAAGGATATGATCCGGAGACCATTAATTATACAACGACGGCTTACGGTTCACTGCCTTTACCCCGTAGTTTTACCTTGGGATTGAATGTAAACTTTTAATACACAAAAGATATGAAAAAGAGATTATTATATATGCTGGTCGTATTGGGAGGGATTTTTTCCGGCAGTTGTGAGTCTTACCTGGAAGAGGTGCCCCAAAATAAATTGAAACCCAATACGACAGACGATTACGATCAGTTGCTGAACTACGGGTATCTGACAGAACAGGTGGTTCCTTACCTGGATATCCTTTCGGACGATGTGGATCTGATTGCTTCCGACCACTCTATGGAGGGGGACGATTATGGAGATGTGTATGTGGCTGCCTATATGTGGAATAAAGATATCGAGACAACTATGCCCGGGGGGGATATCGCTTTCGAGAAATTCTACCAAAGTGTCTTTTATGCCAATGTGGTATTGGAAAATATCGATCAGGCTGCCGGGATGGAACTGAATGAGGTGAATGTGGAACGTACCCGTCAGAATATCAAGGGAGAGGCTTATGCTTTGAGAGCGTATTCCCATTTCTATCTGGTCAACCTGTATGCCAAACCTTATGATCCGGAAACTTGTGCCACAGATCCCGGTATTCCGCTGAATCTGAGTACGGCGGCAGAAGATAAGGCATATACCCGGAACAGCGTTAAAGAGGTATACGACCTGATTGTCGGAGATTTGAAAGAAGGAGTCCGGCTGATGGAGGCTAATCCGGTTTCCAAGCCTGCCAAACTGAAATTCGATGCTTTGTCGGCCCGTGCCTTGCTGGCCAGGGTGTATCTCTATATGCAGCAATGGGATTCTGCCATTGTGTGTGCTGAACAGGTCATCCGGGAAAATCCGGCGATATTCAACCTGTATGAGGCAGGACTCCGCCTCAGTATGGATAATAACTTTGTCAGCAGCTGGAATGCTTCGACGGTGTGGGGAAAGGATTATTTGGCGAAAGATAATGATAATGTGTTGTTTGTAAATGGAATAAGTGAGATTGTGCCTGCCTTGGGATGGTATCATTTTATTTCAACCTTCAGTGTCAATAAAAAACTGGCGGCTGAGTATGAAGATGAGCCGGACGATGTGAGACGTTATTACTTTATGCAGACTTATTCTTTAAGGGGAAAACCCAAATTGATCTATGCCAAAAACAGATATATCCCGAACATCAGCAGTGTAATGAGACCGGATGCCGGCAGTGGTTATACCCGGGTGATCCGGACTGAAGAAATGTATCTGATTCTGGCAGAAGCTTATGCCCATAAAGAGAACGGGATAGGGGAGGCTGTAAAGTATCTGAACCGACTGAGGGTTGAAAAATTCCGGGAGGGGACTTATACAGACCTGAAAGCTGCGGATTTCGATCAGAATTCCCTGTTGGTATTCATAGAAGCGGAACGCCGCCGTGAATTGTGTCTGGAAGGACACCGCTGGTTCGATCTCAGACGGACAACCCGGCCTGCCATGGAACGTATCGGCTATGAAAATCAGGTAGCCCGTCTGGAAAAAGATGATCCCCGCTATGTATTGCAAATTCCGAAGAGGGAACTGAGTGTGAATCCCGGAATCGGTAGTAATCCACGTTAAAATGATAGAGCTATGAAACGAATGAATCTATATAAAATGATCTGTTACTGTTGTTTGATATGGGGGACTATGGCCTGTACCAAAGAGGATACCCCCGAAGCCATGTGGGAGTATACAGGGCCTGTGCCTGCCATCCTGGACGGTCCTTCCCAAGCGCAGAAAATGTGTTATGCCCTTTATCAGAAGTACGATTTACATATTTACTATAATCTGAGTGGAGAGGAGGCCCTGAAAACGGAGGTTGGTTATACCCAGGTGAATGGGATTACGGCAAATAATCCGGAAGCGATTCCGATGCAGGCTGCAGACGAAGCGGTGGCTGAAAAATTCCTGACCTTGTTGACGGGTTTCTTCGCCCTGCTGCCTGATGAGATGGTAAGTAGCGGACTTTACAGACGGCAGGTTTTGGTAAAAATCAATCCCGGAAATAATAAATACAAGGATGAGAATGGGAATAGAATTTTCTCCAATACCAAGACGGAAGAAATGCAGGGGATCCTCTATTACGGCTACCTGGATAACAGCCAGGATACCGACGATAAGTTTACGGATAACCTGAAAGGATGGAAATGGGGGATTTTTTATGAGTTCTTCCGGGGTTTGTCTTATACCACTTACAAAGGTATTCCGTTGCCGGAACGTTTTGGAGCAATCTCCAAAGGATTATATTACTATGAAAATGAAACAGATGAAGATGTTTGTCTGGACTATTCGAATAATTATAACCGGGAAATCGGAAAAAAATGCGGATTTGTGTCTCCTTTCGGGGCTTCTGCCACCAGTGATTATGCTTATGCAGACTGGGCTTCTTTTGTCGCCTGGATCCTGACGGAAGAGAAGGCTGAACGGGATGCGGATATGAAAAAATGGTCCCGCTTGCAGGAAAAATACGATCTGGTCATACAATATTACCGGCAATATTATCAGCTGGATCTGGAACAGATCGCAAAACAATGTCAGAAATTAACCGTTAAATAAAAAATTACAACTATGAAACTATTGTATTTTATCGTTTTGACCGGCTTGTGTATGGCCTGTCATCAACCCCGGGTATATCGGATAAACGGTTCATTACCGGGAGCCTTGGACGGGTATGTGGTCAAACTGTATAATATCGATACGTATCCCGACGTATTGCTGGATTCTACCGTAATCAAAGATGAAAAATTCCAGCTGGAAGGAACCCGGACTTTCGAGTATCCGAAATATTGCCGTTTAGTAGTCGATATGACTCCCGATGAACCCAATCAGCGCAAAAAGACATTAAAGGCTTATCGTTTTTTTGCGGATAATACGGCTATGGAATTCCAGTGTCAGATGGACAGTATGCCGAGCTATTACTGGGAACCGGTAAATAAGGAGCACAACGTTACGCTGACCGGTTCTCCCACACAGGATCTGTATCAGGCATATAAAACCTCTGTACAGGAATTGTCAGAAAGGAAAACGGCTTTGTGGAATGAATACCTGAAAGTATATCATGTGCCGGCCCTGGACGGAATTTTCAATACGGAAAAGGGCATGAAGATCGTCCGGGAACTGAATCGTGTCAAAGCCCGGTTGAACGAAGCTACCGGGGAATTTATCAAAGTTCACAACAATTCTGTTGTATCTTTATTACTGGCGAATAATTTGTTGAATTCAACCCGGTCGGAAATGACGGTGGAGGAGATCGACGGGCTGATGAACGGCTTTACCCCTGCCCTGCAAAATGCCTCCATGATGGGAGATGTAAAAAAGACAGCAGAGCGGATGCGATGTGTGGCCCGTGGGGGGACTTATCATGATATCGTTCTGAAAAATCTGAAAGGAGAAAATGTGCCGCTTTCGGAATATATGAAACCGGGTGCTTACAATATGCTTGAATTCTGGGCTTCCTGGTGTAGTCCCTGCCGGGGTGAAATACCTCATTTGAGACATCTTTATGAAGTATGCGGCAAAGATTTCAATATGATCAGTGTGTCGATCGACGAGCGGGATACAGATTGGAAAAAAGCGGTACAAGAGGAGGGTATGCAATGGCACCAGCTGTGTGATCAGAAAGGACGTAAAGGACCGGTTGCGATAGAATATCAGGTGAGTGGAGTTCCCTATTGTATCGTGCTCGACCCGGAAGGGAAGATCGTATGCGGAGGGGTAAGGGGGGCTGAATTGGACGTCGTTGTGCAGGATTTGCTTGGAGAAAAAGCGAAAGGATTGTAGGTATTGAGAAGCTGATAGCCGGAAAGGAAACGGTGCCTGTGTTTTACTGCGGGCACCGTTTTATTTATCAAAGGATTTCAGTTCCTTTTACCTTTATTTTATAGGGCCATTGGGCATCGGTTGGCTGAGGGCCTTGGGGATTCCATCCCGGGTTCATCCGGTGTTCGGCAGGAGCTCCCATGACGACGAACCAAAGATGGCTTAAAGGTTGGTCTTTGGGGGTTTTGAAGCTGACTTTTCCTTTACGGTTTTTGTGTACTTCGCCCCGGATTGTCTGTCCTGTTGCGGTGACTCCGACGACCCCATAACGCCAGCCTGCTTTTTCCGGTGATTGAATGTTATAATCTTGTCCGGCCGGGGTTAGGCCCGCAAAGGTGATTTGTACGGTTGTGCTGGCTGCCGGAACTTTCAGGTGGATCGCATTAAATCCGTAATTTTCAGGACACCAGGCTTTCCTCACCTGATACCAGCCGTCTTCTTTTTCTTCCAGACAGCTCCTGAAATCCGGGAAAGAATTGGCCCATGGGCGGGTGATGGAAAATACCCGTTTATAATCGAAATTGATCAGGTGCTGATAAGCATCGAACATTTCGTCATTGAATTGTTCCTGGGATAGATTTTGCATCCGCTTATAAGTCATAACCGGGTCTTCGCCTTTCTTGCCTTGCCGGAATAATTCGCCGATAAACGGTAAACCTTGCCTTTCGCTCCAATATTCGAGTATATAAGGCGAACGGTAAATGTTCTCCGTATGCAGAAAAGCTTTGTGGGTATTCTTTTTAAAAGCATCCCAGTGATAGGTCTCGTCATCGATCCAGTGGGGGTTGACCTGCCAGAGCATCCATTGAGCTCCCATTTCGAAAATCCCGTTACCTCCCCAGGCGACACCTTCTCCGTCGGCGATCGACTGTAATTGAAAACTGTGTCCCAGTTCGTGAGCCACAGCATTTAATTTTTTGTCCTGTAGCCGGTTCGGAGTAGCCCAGAAAGCACCGATCACCTGGTCGTAATCGCCGCCATAGGCCGTCCCTTCCAGAGAATATTGAATCATCGACATCATCCGGTATTTTTCACTTTGCGATCCTGGTTTGACGAATTTCAGGGAGTCGCGGTAAAATAGGTAAAAACGTTCCAGTTGATATTTCAGATTTTCCAGATCCACAGCCATCGGATGTCCCTCTAAATCGGGAGGAGCAGCTAAATCGTTCCCGAATCCTTTTTCCCAGAATATGGCCAGATTATCCGTACAGGACATGCGCCGGTAGGAGTAGCGGGAAGTGTCGGAATACCAATCCTGGCCTGCAAATTCTTTCGGTTGATAAATAGCTTTTCCCGGAGGAAGAACAAAATGATCGGATTGGCCTTGTGCCTGGGCAGACCAGCTGCCGAAGCCGGTCGACAAGATGAAATGGAATAAAATGAAATGTCTTTTCATCAGTTGGTTTTTAGTCAGGAAATCCCGGATTAAAGTGTATGAATTACATTAATTTTGATCTGTGAGCAAAAATAGTTTTTTCCCTTCATAATCCTTAGGCTTTAGGAAAAATAATGCTAGGTTGAATTTTTTTTCTTTCAATTTCGATTCCGGGCTTTATACCGTCAGACCGGGTCGCCAATTCCGATCACCGGAGACGAATGAGTAACGAAATATACCTACCATAAATTAGGAGAAACGGAGAATTAAAGTTTGCTTTTCTTTCATTGTTCCATTTCTCCATTGTTCCATTTCTCCATTGTTCTCAGAAAAAGGTAACTTGTGAGGAATAAAATCAGTTTTATCATCAATATTCTTCCTGAAAAAAATCATCCTTTGTCTGGAAGCGGCGGAGCTGACGGCGGAGGAAGCTCACTTCCTGTTGCAGCCTTTCCATGCGTTCCAGCATATGATGAATGGCGTCGATGCCTTCGATATTGATCGAGAGATCGTAATACAGGTGGCTATATCTTTCCAGTTCCCGGAGCTGGGAGGCGAGAAGATACCGTTCGCCGTCGACGGTGCGTATTTCGATCAACCCTCCTTCTTCGAGCGAAATAATAAAAGTCGGGTCGGTATGGCTCTTTTGGCAATATTCGTTGAAAATAATTAATTCTGTATCCATAGTTGAACGATCTTTAAGTTAGGAGTTTTGTAATTCCCGGAATAATTCCTTCTGCTTCTCTGTGAGATGAGTCGGTATCTTCACTTCATAAGTGACAAAAAGATCCCCGAACTGTCCATCCTGTTTATATACGGGAAACCCTTTTCCTCTCAGGCGTACCTTTGTCCCATTTTGTGTTTCGGGCTTGATTTTCATCTTCACTTTTCCGTTCAAGGTTTCGATAATCTGTTCTCCGCCTAATACAGCGGTATAGAGGTCGATCGGGACATTCATATACAGATTGTCACCTTCGCGTTTATATACCGGATCGTCGCCGATAACGAAAGTGATATACAAATCGCCTGCCGGTCCACCGTTCATCCCCGGGCCTCCCTGTCCGTTCAGTTTGATCGTCTGTCCGTCGGCTACTCCCGCCGGCACGGTGATCCGGATCTTTTTACCGTTGACTTCCAGGATTTGTTTGTGGGTCTCTGCGGCATCGCGTAAAGAAAGATGCAATTCGGCATTGAAGTCCTGCCCTTTGAATCCAGCCGAACTTCTTCGGCTGCTTCCTCGGCGTTGACCGAATAGGGATTCGAAGAAATCGGAAAATTCACCTTCGTTTCCGTTGAAGTTACCGCTGAAACCTCCTCCCTCTGCAGAGGACCAGTAGCCACCACCCATACCGCCGAAACCGCCACCGCCACTTCGGCTTTGTTGCTGATAACGTTGCTTTTGAGCTTCGAATTCATCTGCATGTTTCCAGTTTTCTCCGTAAGCATCGTATTTTTTCCGTTTTTCAGGATCGCTCAGTACTTCGTTCGCTTCGTTGATCTCCTGAAACTTTTGTTTTGCTGTCGGATCGTTCGGGTTTAAGTCCGGATGGTATTTCCGGGCCAGTTTTTTAAAAGCCTTTTTGATCTCGTCCTGAGATGCCGTTTTGCTGACACCCAGCACTCCATAATAGTCGATATAAGCCATAGTAATATTTTACAAACCATTATTTAATTCTGTAAATTTACGATGGATACTAAAAAATTGTAATGAAAATAAGTTTAAATAAACTTAAAATGATATGAATTTTATTTTTGTGGAGAAATTAAAATTTTCCGGAAATTTGATGGTTTTTATTTTTATTATCCAAAATATATTTTCTAATTTTGAGTAAAATATTACGATATGAAACAAGGGGGGAAATATTTGTTGATTCTGATTTTATTCCTGCTTCCGGGAATAGGATTATTCAGCAAAGATACTGTGGCTGAACGGTTGCTCGATGGGGGGCAGGCAGCGACGGTAAATATCACCCACCAATCGATTACTTCTTCTCAGGATATTTATTCGGCAATGATGGATACTTTCTCCAGTATTTGCCGGGTAGAGACGATAAAAATCGAAGGACGGGATTATTGCCGTGATTTCTTTCGGTTGGCTTTTATCATTTCTAAAAACTTTCGGATTCCTGTCAAATCGTTTTTTTACACGGAAAGTTATAAATGTGTATTGGCCGAACGCTATGTTCAGGGAGCCTATATTTATTTTCATAAATTGATTATTTAGCGGCACGGGAGGAAACTATTCCGTCGGATTTTCTTCGATGATTCCCGGAATTCCTCGGATTCTTTTTTTATTTTTCATAATAATAAGGTGAAAGAATTGAGTCAGGACGATCGTTCTGAGGTGGGGAAGGTATATACTATAATTTTTAAGCTAAAAGTCATGAAAAAAAATATATCGTTCAAAGGAGTTGGCTCCGCAGGTTTTGTCTTAATTGCTTGTTTTATATTGGCTCTGGCGATTTTCCATTATGTGTTGGGAAATCCGGCGAATTTTATGAACAATGATCCGAATAATCAGCCTATACCCGGAAATTTAATGGGTACGATTTACAAAGGCGGGATGATTGTGCCGGTGATACAAACTTTATTACTGACTGTCTTGGTACTGAGTGTAGAACGTTTCTTTGCTATACGGAAAGCCCGGGGCCGTGGTAATTTATCGCAATTTATCCGGAAAGTGAAGGAAAGTCTGAGTCGGGGAGATGTGAAAGGGGCTCAGGAATTGTGTGATTGTCAGAAAGGTGCGGTGGCTAACGTTGTTCGTACGGCATTGCAAAAGTATGCCCTTATGGAGAAAGACGATACGATCACAAAAGAACAGAAAATAGCTAATATTCAAGCCGAGGTAGAGCAGGCGACGGCTTTGGAATTACCGACCTTGGAACAGAATCTGCCGGTGGTAGCTACTATGACTACCCTGGGGACTTTGATGGGATTGTTGGGTACCGTAATCGGGATGATCAAGTCGTTCGCAGCTTTGGCCAATGCCGGTGCTCCCGACTCGATCGCTTTGTCTACCGGTATATCCGAGGCGTTGGTCAATACGGCTTTCGGTATTATGACCGGGGCGCTGGCTGTGATCTCTTATAATTTTTTCACTTCGAAAATCGATAGCATCACCTATTGTATCGATGAGATAGGCTTTACGATCGTACAGACTTTTTCCGCTACCCATAAATAAAAAAACTATGCCTAGGGTAAAGATAAAAAGGAAAAGTACGCGCATCGACATGACAGCGATGAGCGATGTGACCGTGTTGTTGCTTACTTTTTTTATGCTGACCTCGACTTTTGTACAAAAAGAACCGGTTCGGGTAAATACGCCGGGTTCGGTGTCGGAAATTAAAATCCCCGAGACCAATATTCTGCAAATCCTGGTAGATCCGAATGGGAAAGTATTTTTGGGACTGGATAATCAGGAAGACCGGATGAATGTTTTGCAAAAAGTCGGAGAGGAGTATGGGATTACTTTTACACCGGAAGAACTTCATAAATTCAAATTATTGAATTCGTTCGGAGCACCGGTACAAGGAATGAAAGCATTTTTGGCTTTGACCGAGGAACAACAGGATAAAATGTTGCCGACTTTGGGAATTCCTTGTGATTCTACGGACAACCAGTTTAAAATTTGGGTAAAAGAAGCCCGGGGACAAAACCGGGATTTGAGAATAGCGATAAAAGCCGATCAGACAACTCCTTATCCTATGATTAAAGGGATAATGGGTACTTTGCAGGACTTGCGGGAGAATCGTTATAACCTGATCACCTCTTTAAAAGTGGTTGCCAATAATTGAGAGTTTATATTTAATATGCGAAATTATGGCAGAAGTACAAGTTAAAGATGACGGAGCCAAAAAGAAAGGTAAACCCAAAAAGATGGAAATCCATATCGATTTTACACCGATGGTCGATATGAATATGTTGTTGATCACCTTTTTTATGTTGTGTACGTCACTCAGTAAACCGCAGACGATGGAGATCAGTATGCCATCGAAGGATAATATAGAAAATGAAGAGACCGCGGTACAGCAATCCCGGGCGATTACTTTGATTTTGGGTAAGGATAATAAGGTGTTTTATTATTTCGGACAACCTGATTTTAAAGATTATACTTCTTTGAAAGAAACTACTTATCAGGTGGATGGGCTTCGGGCCGTCTTATTGGGGCGCAATCAATTGGTTACGCAGAAAATAAAGGAACTGAAGCAAAAGAAACAGGATTTGCAAATTTCTGAAGAGGAATATAAAAGACAGGCAGCTGAGATCAAGAAAGATAAGAGTTCTCCGATTGTGATGATCAAAGCCACCGACGATGCCAACTATAAAAATCTGATAGATGCTTTGGACGAGATGCAGATTTGCAATATCAGCAAATATGCTATTGTAGATTTAGCCGAAGCGGACGAATATCTGATGAAAAATCTGGAATCTGCAGGTGACTATTCCAAGAAATTTGATGTGGATAGTAAGAGTACTACTCACTGAATGTCGAATATAAAAATGGAATGAAATGGCAAAATTAGATTTGACATCAGAACAATGGTGCGAACTGGTCTTTGAGGGAAGAAACAAAGATTACGGTGCTTATTATTTGCGCCGGAGTTCGTCGGTCCGTCATAATAAAGCGATGTTGATTGTGATGGTGGTGGCTGTAGTATGTATTACGCTGCCTTATTTAATCAAGGCGGTGATGCCGGTACAACAAACGAAAGAAGTGATTACGGAAGTTACTACTTTATCTCAGCTTCCCCCTCCAGAAGTGAAGAGCGAGGCGATCAAAAAGGTCAATGCTGCTCCGCCTCCACCTTTGAAGAGCACGATTAAGTTTACAGCCCCGGTGATTAAAAAAGATGAGGAAGTACGGGAAGAAGATGAAATAAAAACCCAGGAAGAGGTGACTAATTCTAAAGTAGCGATTTCGGTGGCAGACGTGAAGGGAAATGACGATGAAAATGGAGCGGATATCGCCGATTTGAAGGAAATTGCACAAGATGAGCCCCAGGATACACCGTTTCAGGTCGTGGAACAGATGCCGGAATATCCCGGTGGACGGGCGGCTATGATGAAATACATCGGGAAAATGATGAAATATCCGACAATTGCTATGGAGAACGGCATTGAGGGGAAAGTGATCTTACGCTTTGTCGTTTTACCGACCGGGGAGATCGGGAATGTCGAAGTATTACGTTCCCTGGATCCTACTTGCGATAAAGAGGCGGTTCGGGTGGTACAGGGAATGCCCAAATGGATCCCCGGCAAACAAAACGGAACGGCGGTATCGGTTTATTTCACGCTTCCAATTGCCTTTAAACTGAATAGCTAAATGAGAAAAACATGGGGCGGAATAAAGGATTATATGTCTTTGGTTTATTGATGCTGCTCATTTATTGGGGAATGGCTTTTTTGTTGCTTGGCTCTTCTTTGTTTGTCGAACAGTTGACCCCTGCTGTCCGGTATGGGATGGGAATTGTCTTCTTCGGATACGGCTGTTTCCGGGCATACCGGCAGTTGAAAAGGGGAGTATATTAAAAATTAACGATATGTTGGAAAATAAAATAGGATGGATAGGCGTTTTTATCCTTCTTTTGGTCGGGGCTTGTCGGTCGAAAACAGAAGATAACTGTATCGATACACCGACTTCGGGGGTTATAAAGATTGCAGTAGATGAAAGTTTTCAACCCGTTATCGATCAGGAAATCGGAGTATTTGAAAGCATTTATACTCTGGCTGGGATCATACCGCAATATTGCAGCGAGGTAGAGGCGATCGACCTGCTGTTGAAAGACAGTGTCCGGATGGCCGTTACTACCCGTAAATTGACTTCGGAAGAAAGGGTGACCTTAGAAAATAGGAAATTTTTTCCAAAAGAGATAAAAATAGCGACGGATGGAATAGCCTTGATCGTGAATGACCAAAATCAGGATAGTCTGATCAGCCGGGAAGAGATACAACAAATCGTTTCCGGAGAAATCACTTCCTGGAAGGAATTGGGAATCACCTCTTCACCCGGGAAATTGCAGTTGGTTTTCGATCACCCGAATTCGAGTACCGTGAGGTATGTGCTCGATTCATTGTGTCCGGACCGAAAATTGTCCGATTGTTTAAGGGCAGAGAAGACCAATCGAAGGGTGATCGATTATGTCGCTCAGAATCCGGAAGCAATGGGAGTGGTCGGTGTCAGTTGGTTACAAAACCCGGAAGATTCGACGAATCTTTCTTTCCTGAAACAAGTGAAAGTATTGGGAGTGAGCCGTCATCGTCCTGCTATGTCCTTCAATAGCTTTAAACCCTGGCAGGCCTATCTGGCTTTGAAAGAGTATCCCCTGATCCGGGATGTGTATGTTATCCTCACCGATCCTCGCCAAGGCCTGGCTTCCGGATTTACCGGTTTCCTGACTTCGGACAGAGGACAACGGATTATTTTAAAAGCTGGAATCGTTCCGGCTACCCAACCGGTGCGGATTGTCAATGTGAAAGAAAAATGGTAGGTGTAATTTGTTTATAAAGTTTTAAAAATTTTATGGACTTTATAGACTCTATAGACTGGTTATGCCTGGAATAATAAATAGACTGGTATGAAAATAAAGATAAAAATAAGTTTGGTTTTACTGTCCTGCTGTTTGTTGTCTATGGTTTCATGGGCGGATAAAGTGCAGGAAGGGATAGAATTGTATAAATGTGGCCTGACGCTTCCGGCCAAACAAGTATTATTGTCCGAATTACAGAAAAATGGTCCCGAAGCGGCCGAGATTTGTTATTATTTGGGCGAGATCTATTCGCTTATACCTCGATCGGATTCTGCTCTTTTTTATTATCGGCAAGGTTTGGCGATAGATCCGGCTTATCTTCAAAACCGGGTCGGGGAAGGCAAGTTGATGTTGGTAGAGGAGCCATACAAAGCAGAAGAGATATTTAAAGAGGTATTGAGTGGTAAAAACAAAAAAAATGTCGGATTGATATTGGCCGTTGCCCGGGCTTATGCGGAAAACGATCCGGAGAAGGCGACGGAATATTTGCAAAGAGCTAAAAAAATAGACGATCAGCAGGCCGGAATCTATGTGTTGGCCGGAGATTTGTTATTGGAAAAAGGAAACAATGGTGAAGCCTGTAACCAATATGAACAGGCTATTTATTTTGATCCGTCCTGTACGGAAGCTTACGTTAAATATGCGAGAATTTATGCCCGGTCGAATGTGCAGAGTGGGATAGATATGCTCCGGCGTTTATTAGATAAAAGGTCGGATTGTATGCTCGCTCATCGGGAATTGGGGGAAATCTGTTACGAACATTCCCGTTATCAGGAGGCTGCACAAGCTTATGAAAAGTGTATCTCTTCGGTTTGTTGTTCGACCAGAGAACAGACCCGTTATGCGACGGTTTTATTTTACTATGGGGATTATAAGCATTCTTTGGAAGTGGCCAGACAGGTGGCGGAACTCGAGCCTCAGAACCAGGTTGTACAACGCCTGATGATGTACAATTCCTATGCACTCAAAGCGTATAGGGAGGGATTGGCACAGGCTGAAAAATTTTTTCAATCCGTCTCTCCGGAGGACATTATCGGGCAGGATTACTGGTATTACGGGCGTTTGTTGAAAGCTACCGAAGCCTATGAACAGGCGATTCCCTGGTTAAAAAAATCTTTGCAATTGGATTCGGCTAATACGCAGATATATAGGGAAATCGCAACATCCTGGGAAAAGTTGAACTGCTACGACAGTGCGGCTGTTTATTATTCCGGTTTGATTGCTTTGGGTGGGAAAGAACTGACCCTGGCCGATTATTTCAAACTGGGTCAATGTCATTATCTGGCTTCGGCAGAGGCAGATTCGTCTGCAGCAGGAATAAAGCACCGGAATGAACATCTGAGGCTTGCCGACAGTATATTCGGCTATGTGGCGGCTCAAAAACCGGACAGTTATTTGGGGAATTTCTGGCGCGCCCGGGTCAATTCAGCCTTGGATCCCGAGACAGAGCAAGGTTTAGCCCGCCCCTACTACCAGGCTGCTGCCCAAATACTTGAAAAAGATACCCGAAAAAAACTGAAATTGATTATAGAATGCTATAGTTATCTGGGGTATTACTATTATTTACAAAAAGATATTCCTGAATCGAAAACCTATTGGAATAAAATATTGAATTTGCAACCCGAAAACGAAGTGGCCCGGAAAGCGATCGAGGGTATGAAATAATTTTAACGTCCGGGAACTGGTATACTAACCGATAAATTTGTTCAGGAGTACTGTCGCCGATTGTATTAAAGGTTTACGGAGGCGTTATGGACGGAATGGAGGCGGGAGATATCGTACGGCGTTCGAGATTGCCGGGCTAGCTGGATATCCGGGTTTATGCTTCGGTGAAGCGTGTCTGTCTGAGGTATTTCATCAGACTGAAACTGACCGGTGTGTACAGAAGGCGGCAGGGTAGGCCCTTCTGTTATCTTGTACCGACGATTCCGGGGAGGATGAAGAAATTGTTAAGACAGGTGAAACTGAATGGGAAGGCTTATTTTGAGGTGGTCCGGAACGAATACCGGTCTTTCATGGTAGAGACCGATGTCCGTCCCGGGCAGGGGTCAGGGGAATAACCAAAGTAAGAGAGTGGCCGGTAAGTAATCTTTCAATTCTTTCTTCAGATTTTTTAAAGCTATTTCCAGGTGTTTTTCGACAGTACGGGGAGATAAACCGAGTTCCGCTGCTATCGTTACAGCCGTTTTACGGTCAAAACGGTTCATCAGGAATATTTTCCGGGCTTGGGGAGGTAAATGATCGATGGCGGTTTCGATATGCTGCCGGAGTTCTGCTTCTACATAATATTCCCAGGTTAGCATTCCCGTAATATCCCTTTTTTGCAGGATTTTTTCCTGATATTCATTCCGGATTTTCAAGTGATCCAGATAGTTCAGACAACGGTGGCGGATAGATGTAAATAAATAGGCTTTTATATGATCCGTTCCCAAAATTCGGTTGTCTTCCCAAATGTGGATAAAAAGGTCGTGTACCAAATCCTCGGCATTTTCTGTGTTTCCTGTAAAACGGCTGGCATAAACTACCAGACCACTGTAATATTGTTTGAACAGGGTTTCGAATTTCTGGTATTCATCGGTTGAGCTAAAGGACATCACATGTAAATTTTTCCTCTTGATGCAAAGGTAAAAGATAAAATCAGGGTACTGCAAAAAAATTATTCTTTTAACTACGTATATTTTTGTTTTGAACTGTTTTCATGATATAAGTCGGATAAAAATGGATAAAATTATGAGAACAGATCCGAAACAATCGGATGAGAACCGGGAAGAAGCCGAACTGGAAGAAGCTTTGAAGTTGTGGATGGAGATCCGTCAGGTAGATCGAAAAAAAGGTTGGGAGCGGTTGGAGGCAGAAATAGGCCGGCAATACGGATTACGCCGACAGGAAAGGCGTCGTCGTTTGGGTTACTTTCGGTGGCTGGCTGCTGCCGTTATTTTATGCTTCGGGATCGGTGGGCTGCTTTGGCTTCAATCGGTACGAAAGCCTCAAACCGAGCTATTAGCCGATTGGGATAAACAACCTCGTCTGATATTAGAAAATGGAGAACAAATTTTGTTAGGCGGGGAGCAGGAAGTGAAGCCGGAAGAAGAAAACAGGAATTTTGTGATCGATCGCCGGAAGAAAAATATCGTTTATACTAACCGGCAGGGAGGAGAACAAAAAAAATGGCAGTACAATACCCTGGAAGTTCCCCGGGGGGCTGAATATGAATTGATCTTGGCAGATGGAACCCATGTGTGGCTGAATGCCGATACCCGTTTGCGTTATCCTACCTGTTTCAATACAGACGAACGGCGTGTGTATCTCGAAGGAGAAGCTTATTTTCAGGTGACGAAAGATACCGCACATCCTTTTCGGGTAGAGTCGGAGGCACAGGTTGTAGAGGTGTTGGGTACTCAGTTTAATGTGTATGCTTATGGACATGAGGAACAAACATATACTACATTGGTAGAAGGAAAAGTTGCTGTGACCGCGTCGGCTTCGGGGCAGCACGTGCAGCTTATGCCCGGTCAGCAAGCCTCGCTCGGCCGGCAAGGAGGGGAGATCGTTGTCGGTGAAGTGAACATTCAGCAGGTGGTAGATTGGAAAAATGGCATGTTTGTTTTCGATGATCTGAGTTTGGAGGCTATTCTCCGCAAAGTGGCCCGTTGGTACGATGTCGAAGTATTTTACCGGAATCAGCAGGCTAAAGCGATTGTTTTTAAAGGAAACCTTCCCCGTTACGGAGAATTGCCGGAATTACTGAAAGTATTGGAGAATAGCAGTGAGGTACATTTTTCGTTAAAAGGAAATGCTTTGATTGTAGAATAGAAAAAGAGGAAAAAGTTGGTCGCTTTTTCCTCCTGAAAAGAAAACATCTGTTGGTCGCAGATGAATTGTTTAACTAATGTCTTTACAAAATTATGAAAAAAAACGCAACATGCTGGCTTTTCCCTTCGGGAAAGTGGTGGAAAATTCTCTTAATTATGAAATTGAAGATTTTTTTTCTTCTTGTCAGTCTCGGTACTTTACAGGCTGCCGGTTATTCCCAGGACAGTCGGTTCAATCTGAAGAAAAATGATGTGTTGCTGACAGAGGTACTTCAGGAGCTACAGCAACAGTCCGAGTATCGTTTCTTTTATCAGAAAGACATCTTTCAGCAGGCAGACAGAGTGAATGTGGATATGAAAAATGTTTCCTTACGGCAGATCCTGGATGAGGTCCTGATACGTCATGGATTCAGTTACGAGATGATAGATAAAGTGATTACCATCCGAAAGATACAGCAACAAAAAACTGCCGGACGGAAAATTACCGGTATCGTTATGGATACACGCAAGCAGTCGTTGCCTGGAGTGACTGTCTTGTTGAAAGGTACTGCTTTGGGGGTGGTGACCGACAAAGAAGGTCGGTTTAACATCGAAATACCCGAAACCGATCCCATTGTATTGGTATTTTCTTTTGTTGGGATGAAAAAGCAGGAAGTGACTTACACTGGACAAGAAGACATTCAGGTTGTTATGGAAGAAGAAGTTACCGAAATGGATGAAGTGGTGATTACCGGATATCAGGTAATTGACCGCAAGAAACTGACCAGTGCCATTACTTCGGTGAAGGCCGAGGATATTATGATTCCTGGGGTAAACTCAATCGATCAGATGCTCGAAGGCCGAATCCCCGACCTGATGCTGACTACCAATTCGGGCGAAGTGGGAGTGGTGCCGCGTTTGAGGATTCGGGGAACTTCGACCTTGGTTGGCAATCGCGAACCGTTGTGGGTTGTCAATGGCGTAGTGGTGAACGATCCGGTGCCTTTGGATTCGGATGTGCTCAACGACCCCGATTATGTAAATCGCATCGGAAATGCGATTGCCGGATTAAACCCTCAGGATATCCAACGGATAGATGTATTGAAAGACGCTGCTGCAACTACACTTTACGGTACACGTGCTGCTAATGGGGTGATTGTTATTACCACTAAAAAAGGACATGTTGGTAAACCTGTCGTACGCTATAATATGACGACTACTTACAAAAGACGCCCACGTTACAGCGATCGGAAAATTGACCTGATGAATTCCAAAGAACGGATTGATCTGTCGCGCGAATTGGCGGCAGCCTCCTATTTATACCCATCGGATATGAGTATTGTGGGGTATGAATATTTATTACAGCAATTGTATGCAGGAGTGATCGATGACGAACAATTTGCCATAGAAGTGAAAAAGTTGGAAAACAATAATACCGATTGGTTCGATATTCTGACAGAAGATGCTTTTTCGCATAACCATACCCTGAGTATTTCCGGTGGTACCGACCAATTGCGTTATTATTCTTCCGTGGGGTATACTAAAGACAATGATGTAATCAAGGGACAGGGCATTTCGCGTTATACCGGAAACCTGAGTCTGGAATCGGATTTGACAAAATGGCTGAAAGCATCGATGGATTTCAATGCTAACATCAGCGAGCGCAATTATGAACAGAGTGCTGTCGGGTCGGTCAATTATGCTTATACCACTAGCCGGGCGATTGCGGCTTACGAAGAAGGCGGAGACCTGAGTTATTACCAAAAACGCTACAATTCATTCTATCGTTATGATTTCAATATTTTAAATGAAAGAGCGAATAGCTATACCAAGCAGGAGAACAGTGGTTTTGATCTGACTTCCCGGCTGATATTTCGTTTTACAGATTGGCTGAACGGGGATGTACTTTTCAATTATGCCGTTTCGAATGCCGATAATGAAGATTATTGGGGTGAGAGTACCTATCATGTCGCTTGTATCCGTAAATCGAACTATGGAGTGGCTGCTCCTTCTGATAGCGAACTGCCGTATGGCGGAGAATTATCGGAACAGAACACCCGGAATAAAACTTATTCTTTGCGCGCGCAGCTGAACCTCAATAAATATTTCGGCGAGGAAGAAAAACATAATATCAATGGAGCCTTGGGGTACGAAATGTCTTCTTCCCGCTATAAAGGATATCAGAACACGAGCCGTGGGTATTATGCCGATAGGGGAAAGAACTTTACCTCCGTCGGTGCTTCCGACTATTCGAAATATACGGCCTGGGTGATGAATAATCAACCGAAGATCACCGATAACTTGACGAATTTAATCGGGGCCTACCTGACACTCATTTATAGTTACCGGAATCTGTTCAGTCTGAATGCCAATATGCGTTATGACGGTTCTAATAAATTTGGTAGCCGGAGTAATGAAAAACTGCTGCCGGTATGGGCGGTGTCGAGTTCTTTCAACCTGGCCGAACTGCCTGCTCTGTCGGCCGATTGGCTCAATTTTCTTGCGATAAAGATGTCGTACGGCTATCAGGGAAATATGCTCGATGGACAAACTCCTGTATTGTTACTGAAAAATAATCCCCGCGATTCTTATTACAATAAGTTTACTTCTTCGGTCGCTTCTTACCCCAATCCCGAGCTGAATTGGGAGAAAACAGGTTCGTTTAATACCGGTTTGGAATTAGCGGTATTGGACAACCGCATACAGATCAGCGGTGATTTTTATTACAAACGGACAAAAGATGCTTTTATGAACAAACCGATTTCCAATGTGAACGGATTGACTTCTTATACCGTTAATTCGGGAGAGGTGATTAACAGGGGATACAATATCTCATTGAATCTGGTACCGGTAAAAACGCGCGATTTCAAATGGTCGTTATCCACCACGATTTCCAAAACAAAGAATAAACTGAATACCAGGCCGGATGCCGAACAGCATGAACTTTCCGATTTCTTGAATGGATCGGCTTTAGTAAAAGGACAACCGGTAAGTACTTTTTATTCCTATCGTTTTATCGGATTGTCTCCGGTGGATGGTGGCCCTTTGTTTGATGACTATTCAGAACAGGTCGATTTATTGAAAAACCTGAATAAGTACGAGACTTTCACTACAGTACTGAAACCGACAGGGAAACGGGATCCTTCCATGTCGGGAAGTGTATATAATAATTTTATTTGGAAGCGTTTCCGTGCCAATTTGACCTTGGCCTATAGTCTGGGAGCTAAATTGCGTCAATCCCGCATTCTGGCTCAGAGGCCGGCGGATGATGAGAATCGTTTTATTTATTCGGAGTTTAACGCCAACCGGGCGTTACTCAATCGTTGGAAGGCCCCCGGAGATGAAAAGAATACGATTATTCCAGCTATTATCGGGACGAATCAGCCCGGTTATTATGCTTATAACCGGCATTGGACCCAACAGGGTGGTTATGAGGGAATCATATTTGCCGAGACAGCCTGGGATATGTACGATTATTGTGATGCCCGGGTGGTGAGCGGTAATTATCTCAAATGCAGTAATGTCTCGGTCGCGTATGTATTGCCTGAAAAATGGTTGAAAACGGTTAGAATTTCCCGGTTCGAAGCTACACTTTCGGCCACCAACCTGTTTACGGTTTGTTCGAAGAAACTGAAGGGACAGACACCGACACAAAGTGTTTTTTCTCAGGTACAATTATCCGATCGGCCGACGATTTCTCTAGGATTTAACGTTTCATTTTAATACAGACGATCATGGAATATATATATTATAATATGTTGATATGGCTTCTGGCAAGCTGCAGTTTTCTGGAAGAATATTCACAGGATACGGTTTATGTGAGGGGATATCAGGATCTCGAAGAACTTCTTGTCGGAGAAGGATATATGAGTGCTTATGCAGCTAATTCGCTGGCTTATCAGTGGGGATATTATCCTTATATTCATTATATGCAGGATGAAACCGAGGAGTGTAGCAGTGATTTTGTGAATAGTGATTATAGCCGGAAAGACCAGATTTTTGGATATTATACGTGGCAACAACGTTGCGGCGTCAACGAACAAGGTACATCCTGGGCCGACGAAAGCCGCGACTGGACGAAACTTTATTATCATGTGAACATTGTCAACAATGTGATCGACCTGATCGATGAGCAGATCACAGGATCGGAAGATGAACGACTCGGAGCATTACGGCTGAAAGGGGAGGCGTATTTTCTGAGAGGAGCTTATTATTTCACTTTGGTAAACTTATATGGCAAACCCTATTCTGCAGCTACGGCTACGCAGGATCCCGCTGTACCTTTAAAATTGTCGGGAGAGATTCAGGATGTGGTTTTCGGACGGGAGAGTGTTGCTGAGGTATATGAGCAAATATTGTCGGATTTGAAAACTGCCGAAACTTGTTTAGGACAAACCCCTGATCCCGCTACTGTTTATCAGGCCGACAGCACTGCTTTGCATTTGCTGTTGAGCCGGGTGTATCTCTATATGCAGAATTGGGAACAGGCATTGAAATATGCCCGGAAAGTAATCGGTGTACGTCCCGAACTACGTGATCTCAATGATTTCAACAGTGGTGGTTTTTTAGACAAATCTTCCGAAGAGACTATTTTTTCTATGGGAGGAAATAATATTGTATGTAATACGGTGAATCTGAACGCTGCTTTTCAGGTATCGGGCGAATTGTACGATACCTACGATGACAATGATTTACGGAAAAATATTTTCTTTTGGAAGTATAATAATTTTATCGGTTATGCAAAAGTTGGCGCTGGGCCCGGTAGTTTTGGACAAACGCCAGACCCGGATAACAGGGAGTATTATTATTTTTGTTATGCCATGTATTATCCCGGCACTCGTCTCGGTGTGTCGGACAACTGGCTTTTGCGGACAGCCGAGGCTTATCTGAACGGAGCTGAGGCTGCTGCTTATTTGGGCGATGAACGGACGGCCCGCGAATTGCTGGAGGCATTGCGGGTGAAACGATGGGATAGAGAGAAATATGAACCCATACAGAAAACAGGCGAAGCACTTGTTACCGAAATCCACGATGAACGCCGTAGAGAATTGTGTCTGGAAGGACATCGCTGGTTCGATTTGCGCCGTTATATGGTGTGTGAGAAATATCCTTTTACAAAGGAAATTCAGAAAGTTTATTATGTTTATGACGACAGTGGAAATCAGATTATTGAAAAACGGGTTTATAAATTAGAGAAAAACGATCCGGCTTATACCCTACCGATCCCTTACGAAGTACTTGATTATAATACAGGTATGGAAGATAATCCGCATCCGCAGAGATCTTATGTTTCAGAACCATTCAATTAGAGGAGGGCTTTAATATGAAAATAATGAAATTTACCGATTATATCACATGGCTGATCCTGTGTGTGGGAGTATGTATAGGATGCAGCGACAAAGAAGAAGTTGTTCCTTCGGATTTGAAAGATAATTATTTTGCAGTTCCCGATGATGCTACCGATCCGGAATCGTTGCTGCGGAAGAGTTTTAAGCAGGAAACCGGCATTCATCTGCTCTTCAACGACACACTTCGCTGCGAACTGCGCGGAACAGACCGTTACGGAGAAAAATCATATCTGGTGGAGACGGTGAATTATTCCTATTACCTGACCAGTGTAATCAAACCGTGCTATCTTTTTACCTATATACATGATATTGAAGAGCAGAAAGTTGCTGCGGAATTTATAAAAGAAAGAGTTCTTTCAGCATTCAGTTCGAAAATTTATCCCTATTCTCTCTTATTGGCAAAAAAAATCGATTGCTGGCAGTTGAATAATGAGCAAGATGCCTATGAGATGACGGAAGAGGATTTGGTTTATATTTCCGGCTGGAAAGGAATGGCCATTTCGTGTCGGAATATACTGGAAATGACCGAGTCGGAAAAAGCGGTTTATGCTGAAGAAGTTTTGCGCGAAGTTGTGGCCGATAACATTTCTAAGGTGGATGAAAAAGAATTCGATCGCTTCTTTTCTTACGCCGAAACCTATTATGAGAAGTGGTCGATTTTTGCTCCGTTGAGTGATATTAAAACGGTCGGTTTCCTGGGATCCAACCCATTGATGGGAACTGTGCGGGTGTGGTATACGAAAGCGGAGGATCAGGCCAGCTATGTAAATGCTTTATTGAGCATGACAGAGGATGAGTTTATGGCAGAGAACGGCGATTATCCGGCTTGTGTCACCAAATGGAAGGAAATGAAGCGGATACTGACCGATTTGGGATTAAAATTTGAATAGAAAAATGAAATTAGTGTTTCAGAAAAAGATAGCTATGAAAAGAAAAATATATTTATTTGCTTTGCTGGGATTGTTTTTGGCTGCAACAGCTTGTCAGGACGACGAAGAGACTATGCCTGTCGTAAAACCTGCGGAAAGCGGAATGTTTGTCGATGAACGCGACGGGACGGAATATGGTTGGGTACGGATCGGTAACCGGGAATGGATGACATCCAATATGCGTTATGAACCGGAAACCGGATTGTATGGTTGTTATGAAGAAGAAGGAGTTTTGGGAGAAGGATCCATGAGTGATAATATGTTTCGTAAATACGGTTATTATTACAACTATGCAGCGGCCATGACCGTCGCTCCTCAAGGATGGCGTTTGCCTACCGATGCCGATTGGGCAGATTTAGAACGGGCTCTCGGCATGAGTGAACCGGAAATCGGTGCGATCGGAGAGCGGGGTACGTACGAAGGCGAGTTGATGCAGCAAGGAGAGGAAGGTACCGGTTTGAAATTGGAGGCCGGTGGCTTTTATTCGGTACATCCTGTCGCTTATAACGATAACTGGCGTTTCCGAAGTGTTTTCGGCTATTTTTGGACAGCAACCGCAGATCCGGCTTACGACGGTTTTATCTTTTACCGGAAAATCGCTTATAATTCGACGAAAGTATTTCGTCAGAGTACGATGACTACCAATTGGCTGAATGTACGTTGTTGCCGGGAAGTACAATAAGGGAAATAGCATGAAAGATTTTCTGGTAATTGGTGGCTTGATCGGGATGATGGCTTGCACAAATCGGGTTACTTCCCGTCAAGCTGAGTTCGATCGTAATATGTTTTGCTCTTCGGAAGAGGCAAAACAAGCAATTTGTGAGATGAAGCAATATTGTAAAGCCGTAGTGGTTGCGACTAAAGGACGGAATGTCGATTCTTCGGATTGTCGTAATCCCGACTGTACGATTTTAGAGGCTTCTGAAGAAGGACTCTCCTTTTTGCCTTATTGTTATTTTGATATAGATGAATTCTATGCTCATCCTTCTCCGTAAAAAATTGCCGGTTGTCTGAAAAGATCTGTAGATGAACTCTGGTTTTCCGGTGTTCGAGGGGAAGATGGATGGACTTTGTTTTACCAAACCTTGTAAACCTTCTTCCCCATTTGTGATTTCAGAAATTTGTTCATGTGTAAATTCCTATTTGTCATTTTTAAAGTTTCCATTACAAAAATAATAAAAGTGGGATTTACACACTTTTTGAAACACTATCCTGAGATTTTGTTTAATCTCATTAAAATGTTGAAAAATTGGAAAACAAAGGGACGGGGATATTGTTCTATTTTTTGGAACAATACCCCCGTCCCTTTGTTCTGACGATCTTTAATCCAATAAAGTATGTTCGATCAGTATTTTAACACCGATTACAATTAAGATAAGGCCTCCGAGTAGTTCTACTTTGAGGCCTTTGATTTTTCCGAACCGGAAGCCACAGATCACTCCGCTGAAAGAAAGGAAGAAAGTAGTGAAAGCGATAACTGAAGCCGGAAACCAGATGCCCGTTTTCAGAAAAGCCATACTCACGCCGACAGCCAGGGCATCGATACTGGTCGCTACGCCGAGGGTGAAAAGCATCCGGCTAGAAAAGGTAATCAGGTGGCTATCCTCTTCTTTGAAGGATTCGTAGACCATCTTTCCACCTAAATAACTCAATAAAACAAAGGCGATCCAGTGATCGAAATCGGTGATATAATTACTGAAATGAATACCCATCGCCCATCCCAGCCAGGTCATACCCCCCTGGAATATCCCCATGGTCAAAGCCATTTTCAGAGACTTCTTGATACAGAACGGTTTCATACATATGCCGCCACTGATACTGACCGCTAAACTGTCCATAGAAAGACCGATTGCAATTAATAGGATGGTGATAAAGCTCATTGTACAAAAATTGTTCTGCAAAGATAGAAAATAAAGTAAAAAGTAAAAGGTAAAAACGAAAAGGTGACTTACCTTTGTGATGAAATTAGTGGAAAAAATGGAACTACAGACTGTTGTCAAATTGGATAAACCTTCGTTTCGGATCGATTATTCGACCCGGCTCATGATGCTGGGTTCCTGCTTTGTCGAAAATGTTGGAGCGAAGCTGGAATATTTCAGGTTCAAGACGGATATCAATCCTTGTGGTATTGTATATAATCCCCTGTCTGTGGCTGATACGCTGGAGTTGTTATTGGCCGGTAAACGATTCTCGCAGGCCGATTTATTACGAAACGGGGAACTGTGGGTGAGTCTGAGCCATCATGGACGGTTTTCCGCCAGGGAAGCCGGGGACTGTTTACAGCATATAAATTCCAGATTAGAAAAATCGGTAGCTCATTTAAAAACGACAAATGTCCTGGTGATTACCTGGGGAACTGCCTGGGTATACCGTCATCGGCAGTTGGGACGAGTCGTTGCCAATTGTCATAAATTTCCGGCCACTGATTTCGAGCGTTTCCGATTAAGCCCCGAAGATATCGAACAGGTGTATACCGATTTATTGTCCCGCCTGCACAGTCGTTATCCGGATATGAGGGTGCTGTTCACCGTGAGCCCTATCCGGCATTGGAAAGACGGAGCACATGCCAACCAGTTGAGTAAAGCGGTATTGTTGCTGGCCATCGATAAATTGAAGCAAAGGCTGGATTATGTCTCTTATTTCCCTTCTTATGAGATCGTGATGGACGAGCTTCGGGATTATCGTTTCTATACAGAAGATATGTTACACATCTCTCCGCAAGGAATCGAATATATCTGGGAGAAGTTTCAGTCCCTGTATATGACTTCGGCAACCGAAGCATGGATGAAGCGCATCGATAAAATAAACAAGACTTTATTACACCGACCTACAGATCCTGATTCGTCTGTTTATCAGGAATTGATGAAAAAAACAGCTCAGGAGCGTGAACGGATTGAACGTGAACTCAGTATTTCTTTCAGTTGATTCCGGTTATTCCGCTGTTTCTGTCCCGGTCACGATATCCTGCATCGGGATTCGTTTTAGTTCATTCAGGGAAATCTCTGTTTTTACGGCATAACTGGCCGGATAAATTTTACGGATCCGGTGTAAATCAGGAATACATTCCAAACGGTTTCTGTAATTACCTACCCGGATTTTGAAATCCGGATCGAAATATTTCAAATAGGCTGGAATGTCTTGGAAAGTTTCTTCGAACTTATTCCGCATTTCCTTTAGGTTTTCGATGTTGCAGCCGAACGAACTGACCGAATGAATTTGAATCCGGTAACCTGTAAAAGTTTTCTTTTTCTCATTCAGATGGATGTGCCATTGCAGCAAATTGTCTATCGGTGTGTCACTGTCGAGGATTACCTGTCCGCCGTTATGACTTTCCGTCCTGAGTTCCTGAAGAATATCGTAATGCGGTTCTGCTTCCACGATCAGGGTATCTGCTTCTTGTGCAAACAAATGGACCGGAAAAAGGAATAATATAAAGAATAAATATTTATTCATGATTTAAAATTTTTTGCGAAGATAAGGAATTTAGAGTAAATCGTGAAATATTTTCTTGATCTTGCCGCCTGGATAAAGTGTGTTTGTTCGTCAATAAAATGATTATTCAGAGATTCGGAGGGAACATTGGGGTCGACTCGCAGACGGGTTAAGGTGTGCTTTTGAGAGTGACGATATTGGTCATTGTTTGTGTTGGAAATCCCCGGGAAAAGACTACTTTGGTGATGTAAATCAAGTTAAAAAAGCGTTAATACAGGAGGTCGGAGGAGTGGATATGATAAAAAGAAATAATTTTGCTTCATCAATCAAAAATAAAATTTTATGTGTCAGGCTACAGATAAACAAATCATAGAAGTACTGAAAATGGAAACGATTCCGGCATTAGGTTGTACGGAACCGGTTGCTTGTGCCTTAGCTTGTGCCCGATGTAAAGAGGAATTGGGTGGTGTTCCGGAACATATCGAAGTGTTCGTCAGTGGAAATATCTATAAGAACGGAATGGGAGTAGGTATTCCCGGTACCGGTATGACCGGACTGCCTATCGCCGCTGCTTTGGGTGCTGTTTGTGGAAAGACTGAATACGGCCTGGAAGTATTGAAGGAAGTTTCTGCTTGTAATAATTTGGCTGTTGCTAAATCTTTATTGGACAAGCAGGCTGTCGTTATCCATTTGAAAGAAGATGCTCCCGATAAATTGTATGCAGAAGCCATCTGTAAGAAAGGCAACGATACGGTAAAAACAGTGATTGTCCACGGACATACCAATATTATTCTGGTTGAAAAGAACGGGAAAGCAGTTTATCGTAAAGATTTTACGCCGGTAGCTGCCGAAAAGAGCGATCGTGCTGAATTAAGTATAGCCCGGATCTGGGAATTTATCCACCGGATCGACGTTGCAGAGATCGAGTTTGTATTGGAAGGTGCTGAAATGAACAAAGCGATTTCGGCTGAAGGTTTGAAGAGTGAATACGGTCTGCAGATCGGTAAGACCTTAAAAGAAAATATCGACAAAGGGTTGCTGGAAAACGACTTTTTGAACAATGCCTTGATTTGTGCCACCGCAGCTTCCGATGCTCGGATGGACGGTTGTGAGAAACCGGTGATGACTAATTCCGGTAGTGGAAATCAGGGAATTACGGTTTATCTTCCTGTCGTCGTGGCTGCCGAACAATTCGGTTGTTCCCGGGAGCAATTGATCCGGGCCTTGGCCTTGAGCAATCTGGTAGCTGCCCATATTCATTATTATATGGGACACCTTTCTGCTTTGTGTGGAATTCTGATTGCCGGTACGGGGGCTGCTTCGGCGATTACTTACCTGATGGGGGGGACCTACGAACAGGTAGTCAACACTATTAAGACTATGTGTTCCAACCTGACCGGAATGATGTGTGACGGAGCGAAACAAGGTTGTGCCCTGAAAGTATATTCCGGCGTTTCTGCTGCCGTACAGGCCGCTCTGTTATCCATGAAAGGAATCAAAACTCACAATGACGGTATTATTGAAGAAGATATTGAAAAAACGATCCGCAATGTCGGAATCATCGGTACCACCGGTATGGAACAGACCGATAAGACGATTCTGAACATTATGTGTCGGAAACAATAATAATTTTTCTCTACATACTATTTCCCGGAATTTTGGTGTTTTACAGACCACGATTCCGGGATTTTTTATCTGATTTTCCCGGATTAATTCCAGATTCAATTTGTACACAACAAATTTAATATGTATCTTTGTTCCCTATTCTTACAAAGAGATAATCAAGTAGTTCGAATGTTAAAAAAACGAACGATTAAAACAGTTATGTTTCGAATCTCTTTTCTTTTTCTGACTATTTTATAATCTTCATCTAATCAATCTTTTCAAAATTTATTCATTAACCTCCCCAGCTATTTTTTATTACAAATTTAATCGTTCGTTTTTTTTGTAAACATATTGCCGACAAATTTGTACGATCAATTCAAATTTTCAATATGTTCTGCGTTTTATAATCTTATCTATCATTCCAAACGATAGTTTTCTTTTCAGTTTATTTCTTCTCCTGGCTGACCGAGCTCCTTTTCATTCTTGGACGTAAAAGAGTCTCCCGGTGGCGTCGCCGTGGGTTGCTACACGCGTAGGGTAACAGACCGGGCGTGAACCGGTATCCAATCCGGTGGGGAAACCCCCGAAGGCAACGCCGCTACGATGGTTCGGGAGCGGGAGTTCGATTCTCCCGGTAGCGACAAAGATAGATGATAAATAATAGATGATAGATGGAAGGAGATTTTGTAGGGGATTTGTGATGGAGAAATCTGGTGATAAGGTAAATTTTTACGAATTGTAAATCTTTAATATAGGTGTTTATGCTTAGACATTTGGCTCCATTTTTGATCGGTGCTGTCGTTGGCTGGATGATTTTTATTTTTACTTTGTCTGAAAATACGAATTTTTAACTGGTTTGACTTTTTCGGGGATGTTGGATATAGTTTAATGTACTCGTGACTTGAAATTGTTTGTGTAGCTCAGAATACACGCAAATATTTGGTTAAGGGGAAAGCAAACCTTAAATTATCTTACAGAAAAAAATAACAGTCTGGAAAGGCAAAAGATTTTTTAATTGTGTACTTTAAATTCTAATTTATGCCCTCAGAAAATACCCGCCGCATAGCCAAAAACACAGGATTTTTGTATGTGAGGATGTTGCTAACGATGGGCGTGGCGTTTTATACGTCGCGAGTGGTGTTGAATGCCTTAGGGGTGGAAGATTACGGGATTTATAATGTGGTGGGAGGAGTGGTAGCGATGTTTTCGTTTTTGACGGGGATGTTTACCAGCGCAACCCAACGTTTCCTGAATTATGAAATGGGCTTAGGCAATCAAGAGCGTTTGAAGGAGATTTTCAGCATGAGTATCACGTTGAATGCGATGATTGCGGTTTTGATTGTGCTGGTTTCGGAAATTGCCGGCTTGTGGTTTATCAATCATAAGTTGGTTATTCCCGGCGACCGTTTGACGGCTGCTCATTGGGTGTTTCAGTTTTCTTTGCTGGCTATGGCCGTGACGATTGTCAGCACACCTTATAATGCGGTAATTATCGCCCATGAGCGGATGAGCGCGTTTGCATATATTGCTGTAGCAGAGTGTTTGTTGAAGTTGGGAGTGGCCGTTGTCATTGTATTTTGCGGCGGGGACAAACTGATTATATACGGTGCGTTGTTGTTGACGGTAGCTTTTATTGTAAGAGCGATTTATTCTTTATATTGCAGGAAAAACTTCGAAGAGTGTCATTATAAATTTTATTGGGATAAGGTGCTGTTCCGTGAAATGGGAGCGTTTGCGGGATGGAATATGTACGGGAATTTTGCTTTTGTCATGACGACGCAGGGGGTGAATATGTTGTTGAATATGTTTTTTGGTCCTGCGGTGAATGCTTCCCGGGCGATTGCCGTACAGATACAGAGTGCTATAATGGGATTTGCGACCAATTTTACTATGGCGATAAATCCGCAGATAGTCCAGAATTATGCGCAGGGTAAAAAAGAAGAGATATTTAGGTTAGTGTGTTACTCATCCAAATTTTCTTTTTTTCTCTTGTTACTATTGGCTTTACCTGTTTTGCTGGAAACAGAACTATTGTTGAAACTCTGGTTGAAACAAGTACCGGATTATTCCGTGGTATTTGTTCGTTTGGTATTGATTCAGATGTTAATCCGGATTTTGCAAAATCCGTTGCATACCTTGATGCATGCAACAGGTAGACTGAGGAAATATCAATTGATGGATGGAACATTACTGTTGTTGAATATACCAGTGTCCTATTGGTTGTTAAAGGATGGTGGGGATGCAACTGTAGTTTTAATTGTGTCCATAATATTTACTTTTATGGCTTTGGTAGCCTTACTTTATGTGGTATGGTCCGCAACAGGTTTTTCAGTATATGTTTTTTGGCAGAAAGTTATATGGCGTGTTTTGATGGTAAGTATATTACTGGGACTAATGATATATGTTTTTAAAAAGTGTTTGTTGGAATTTCAATCACTGACTTATTGGTTCGGGGAGGTTTTCATATTGCCTGCAAGTGTATTATTGATATGGAATGTTGGCATGGAGCGAAATGAACGTAATTTGTTTAGAGGGTATTGGAAAGTTTTTTTGGTGAAGGTTCATTTGAGAAGTAAATAGAATGTGGCATGGATAATCAGTTGTTTCTATCTATCATTATTCCTGTGTATAATATGGAACATTATATTGTTCCTTGTTTGGAATCTATTTTTGCAAATAGAGATATTGATAAAAATTTATTTGAGGTTATTGTCGTAAATGATGGGTCAACCGATATGTCATATAGGTTGGTTGAAGAATATAGAACTATACATCAGAATTTTCATATTGAATTATTGAATCAGGAAAACAAAGGAGTTAGTGTTGCAAGGAATCATGGATTAGCAAAGGCAAAAGGGGAGTTTGTGTGGTTTATAGATGGTGATGATGCAATATCTCATGATGCCATTTCCTATTTGAATATTGTTCGGCGTGCGAATATCGATCTGATAAAAATTGGTGATTGTGTCTTGGGGGTATTGTTAGAGAATAACAACGGGGTGGTTGATGCTTATAAAAGTTCGGCGAACCCAAAAGAAGGGAGGCAATTACCGGCTTATGAATTGTTAGTGAATGAGTATTTGCGTGGTCATATGACTTATATTTGGAGAAAACAATTCCTTCTTGATAAATCGTTAGGATATCCTGCCGGGATTTCTCAGAATGAAGATTTTTGTTTTTTAGTACTTGCTTTATTGAGTGCAAATATTGCGTATGTGAATCTTTCTTTTCGGTTTTATTTGTATCGAGAGAGGTTATATTCTGTTTCCAGAGGATATTATGATCGGCAAAGACTTGAAAAATTGGTGGAAAATAAGTTTAGGGTATTGGAGAAATTATTGGAAATCAAAGTAGATGATGTTCGAAAGAATAAGTATTTGCAGAATTTTTTGAATTATTATGTGTATTGGATAGTATGTGATTGTTTTTTCAGACGTTTTCCGCTTTTTCTTATTTTTCAGTGCTTGAGAGCGTTAGAGAATAAAGGATTATATCCTATGAATTTTTCTGTTTGTAAGGTTAGCAGATTCAGAATATGGCTGTTTAGTAACAAATATCTGTTTGTGATGGCATGTATTTGTTATAGGGGGATAAGTAAATTGTTTATGCATAAAGTATGATTAATACAGTAAGAATTGCATCTTGTTTTGAGGGTGAGCAGGAACGTACTCTTCCTATTTTGGAAACAGTATATCAGGATGGAGAGCGGTTAAGAGATATGATTGGCGACCTTGTGGGTATGGAGTTTTTGCAGGGTTTGAAAGGGAAGAAAATTTTTTTGAAACCTAATTGGGTGAGGCATTCTGTTCGCGAGGGGGATGAAGTTTGTTTGAGGACGCATGACAATTTTGTATTGGGGGTATTGGAGGTTGTGCTGAAACAGAGTGTTGCTTCTGTCGTGCTCGGTGATGCTCCGATACAGGGATGTGATTGGAAACGGATGCATTCGGAGGCTTTTTTGTCTGCGATAGACAGTTTGGCAACAAGGTATGAAACACCGGTTCTTGTCAAGGATTTCAGACGGAAAATTTTCGATCCTGAAAGGAATGATGGGGAAGAGGAGTGCAGACCTTTGTCCGATTATTTGATTTTTGATGTGGGAACCCGCAGTTTTTTGGAAGATGTGACCCAGGACGGTAATTTCAGGATTACTTGTTATCCTCCCGAAAGATTAAAGAAAGAGCATCAGAAAGGACGTCATCGGTATTGTATTATAAAAGATTTGTTTGAAGCGGATGTTGTACTTTCCTTACCTAAAGTGAAGACCCATCAGAAGACAGGAATCACGGGGGCATTGAAGAATTTTGTGGGGGTAAACGGAGACAAGGATTATCTTCCGCATCACCGTATCGGAGGAACGAAGTTTGGGGGCGACTGTTATCCGGGTGGTAGTTTTTTGAGACGATGGAGTGAGGTTTTTTCTGATATGGCAAACCGGAATCAGAAGAAAAGTAGGTATCGCTTTTACCAGAAGTTTTCTTCTTTGTTCTGGCGTTTGTCCAGACCTGGGAAAGTGCATCAGCGGGCTGCCGGATGGTATGGAAACGACACGTGCTGGCGAATGGTGATGGATTTGAATCTGATTATTAAATACGGTCGTGCAGACGGAATATTAGCTGATGTACCTCAAAGGGAGATTTGGTCTTTGTGTGATGGAATTATCGGAGGACAAGGCAACGGACCTTTGGAGCCGGAGCCGTTACCGCTGGGGATTGTCAGTTTCACGGATTCAGGGTGCCTGAATGATGTTTGTATGGGAACGCTGATGGGCTTTGATGTGGAGAAAATTTATTTGTTGCGTTCGGCCATAGAACAGATAAAGGATGATGAGAATTGTGTTTATTGGAATGGAAAGCGGATAAGCCTGGAGGATTTGAAAACCTATGCTGTCAAAACGAAGCCTTCGCCGGGTTGGGAAGATTATTTGAAAAATGTTTAGTTTGTTTAAGGTGCTGTTATGAAAGTAGGTATTTGTCATAAACAAGGTTCATTTAGCGATACATGGATAAAATATTGTCAGGAGCATGGAATTTCGTATCAACTGGTGGATGCTTATCGTTATGATATAATCGATCAGCTAAAAGGTTGTAATGTATTTATGTGGCATTTTGCCCACCATGATTACAGGGATATGCTGATGGCACGTCCTCTTTTGAATGCAGTGGAAAAGATGGGGATTCGGGTTTTTCCGGATTATGAGACGAATTGGCATTTTGATGATAAGATTGGCGAACAGTATTTATTGGAGGCTATAGGTGCTCCAGTGGTTCCCGGGTATGTGTTTTATACGCTTCGGGAGGCATTGGAATGGATAGATAAGAGTGGTTTTCCCAAGGTATTTAAGTTGCGGGGAGGGGCCGGTGCTGCCAACGTTCGTTTGGTGAAAAGCCGTTCGGAGGCCCGGCGGTTGGCTCGGGTTGCTTTCGGGCGGGGCTTTTCGCAGTTCGATAGATGGGGATATTTGAAAGACCGTTATCTGAAATGGAAAGACGGGAAAATCGATTTGTTTCATTTGTTGAAGAGTTGTGGACATTTGCTTGTCCCTACTGAGTATGCCCGGCTGCATGGCAGAGAAAAGGGGTATGTGTATTTTCAGGAATTTATACCTGATAATGCTTTTGATATTCGGATTATAGTGTGCGGGAAACGGGCTTTCGGAATCAAGCGTTTGGTACGGGAGAACGATTTCCGGGCATCGGGAAGCGGACATATTTTGTATGCACGGGAAGAAATTGATGAACGTTGTGTTCGTATTGCTTTCGATGTGAACCGGAAAGTCAGGGCGCAGAGCCTGGCTTTGGATTTTGTGTTTGATACCGGAAATCATCCTTTGGTGGTTGAGCTGAGTTATGGGTATGCTTTGGCCGGATATAAGGATAAATGTCCCGGTTTTTGGGATGAGAATCTGGAATGGCATGACGGCTTTTTTGACCCGCAGAAATGGCAGATTGAAGATCTGATAAAAATATTGGAATGACAGTGTATTTGTTGAATTTGTTTTCCATTCCCCTATATGCTTTGCTTTTTTATTTTGCAGGTATTGACAATAGGAAAAAGAATCGGATTTTGTGCGGTTTGGCCGGGTTGCAGTTATTTCTGACAGCAGCCTTGCGGGCGACGACGGTGGGAGGGGATTTGGAGAATTATATTCCTGCTTTTTTGACTATTTCCCAAATACCCTGGAGCGAATTGTGGATGTATCCTTGGGAGTATGGCTATGTTCTTTTGAATAAAATATTGTCACTTGTTTCTTTTGATGAACGGGTACTGCTTGTCGGAGTGGGATTGGTTGTTACGCTAGGTTATGTCCGTTTTATCCGGGTTTATTCTAAAACGGCATGGTTGAGTTTGTTTTTGCTGATAGCCATGGGATATTATATTACTTCGCTTTCCATGTTACGGCAATCCTTAGCGATTGTTTGTGTGTTGAATAGTATTCAATATGTAGAAAACCGGAATTTCAGGAAGTTTGCCCTGTGTGTGTTGATTGCCGTATGCTTTCATTATACGGCAATTGCGTTTTTTTTATTGTATCCTTTAAGTCGTTTTAAAATCAGTATCGGTTATTTCATATGCCTTTTGGCTTTTGCCTTTTTGTTATCGGTTTTTGCAGGAAAATTTGTGTTATTGCAGTTGATTGAAAAGTATTATTCAATTTATGAAGGAAAGATGGAGAGTGAAGGAGGATATAGTATGCTTTTGTTATTGTTGGCAATTACTTTTGGAGGTTTATTGGTTCGTCAGTATAATCATATTGCAGACAGGCGGTTTGATGTGTTTTGTCAAATGTTGATTGTGGCCTGTTGTTTGCAATTGTTTTCTCTTCAATTCAGTCTGTTTGCCCGGGTTGTATTGTATTATCAGATTGCTATTGTCGTTTTTATACCTGAGGTATTGTCTTTCATAAAAGACAGGTATCTTGCTTTCTTTTGTAAAATGGGAGTAGTAATGGGGGCTGTTTCTTTTTTTATATGGATTTATCTTGCCAATAATTCTTCCGGTATACTTCCCTATGCTTTTTTCTGGTAATAAATTTAATGGTATTTATGAAAGTTCTTTGTTTAATCGATGGCCTTGGTTCCGGCGGGGCTCAACGGCAATTGGTCGGGTTAGCAAGTTTGTTGAAAAAGGAAGGGTATGATGTATTGGTCGTTTATTATCATGGCGACCATTTTTTTGTACCTTTTTTGAAGGAGAAAGGAGTGGCTTATAGATATGTCGGGGGGGCTAATCGTGTTGATGAAAAATTTATAAAGGTATTTAAAACGATAAAGTCTTTTGGCCCGGACGCAGTTATTTCTTATATGGGAGGAGCCAATATGTTAGCTTGTTTGATCCGTTTGGCAGGCAGAAGATTTCATTTGATTGTTTCGGAAAGGAGTTTGACGCAAAGATTGGATTTGAAGACACGTTTGAAATTCTTTTTGTATCGTTTTAGCGATTATGTAGTTCCTAATTCTCATGCAGAGAGCGATTTTATTGCCCGGAATATTCCTGCATTGCGGAAGAAATTGGTTACGATTACCAATTTTGTAGATCTGGATCGTTTTTATCCAGACTATACGTTGTTCAGGGAAGAAAAAATACTGCGGTTGTTGTGTGTGGCATCTGTCCGGAGAGTAAAAAATACGTTGGGATTGATATCGGCTGTTAAGCGGGTGATAGATGAAGGGTATGCTATTCGTGTCGATTGGTTTGGCGATTCGTTGGAAGATGATTATTATCAGGATTGTTTGCAATCTGTTGAAAAGTTTCATCTTCAAGATGTTTTTTATTTTCATGCTTCTATGGCAGATATTGCGGGTGAATATCGGAAAGCTGATTTATTTTGTATGCCTTCTTTATATGAAGGGTTTCCCAATGTACTTTGTGAGGCGATGGCTTGCGGTTTGCCGGTGATAGCAAGTAATGTAAGCGATAATGCTTATATTATGGGAAAAGACAATGAAGAGTTTTTATTCGATCCTTGTTCTGTTGAGGATATGGCTGCTTGTATCATCCGTTTTCAGAAATTGTCGTTGGAAAAAAGATTGCAGATAGGACGAACGAATCGGGAGAGTGCCTTACAAAAGTTTTCCAGGGAGAATTTTGTGTCTCAATATATACGATTAATCAAGTAAATACATGGCTAATCATACATTGCTGATTGTTGGAGGAACCCTCCAGCAGGGGGGGGCCGAGCGTATTATTTCGGTGTTGTCGGAGAAATTTCTGGAGTATTTTGCGGAGGTAAAGATTGCATTGTGGAGGGAGGCACCCGTGTTTTATACGGTAACGGAGAAGATAGAGATCGTTTCGGTTCCGAAATGGAGCGGGGAAAAAAGTGTAATGAGACAGATGGTGTGGTTCAGAAAGTATGTGAAGCGGTTAAAGCCGGACGCTGTCCTTTCTTTTTTGGCTCCGTTCAATATGTTGTCTTTGGTAAGTCTGGCCGGGACGGGAATACCGGTATATATAGCCAGTCGCAGCGATCCGCATTATGATGCCCCTAACAGATGGTGGCGTTGGGTAAGGGATGGCATTTATCATTTGGCTGACGGTATTTCTGTGCAGTCAGACGGGAATAAGGAATATTTTTCAAAGTACCTTCGGAAGAAAGTGTCGGTGATATATAATCCTGTGTTTATCAGATCAGAATTGGTGGGAAAAGCTTTGGAAACACCGAAAGAACTTGTCATTGTTTCGGTAGGACGTTTAAACAGGGTGAAAAATCAAGTGTTGTTATTGGAGGTTTTTCAGGAGATTCATCGGCTTTATCCGGATTATCGGTTGGTGATTTATGGGGAGGGAGATTACCGGGAGGTGTTGGAGAGGAAAATCCGGGATTTGCAACTCGGGGCATGCGTGTCATTGCCCGGAGCCTGTGCTGATGTGTTGACCCGGATTTTACCGGCAGAAATTTTTGTGATGACGTCTGATTATGAGGGGATGTCCAATGCCTTGATTGAGGCAATGGTATTGGGGCTTCCGGTTATTTCCACCCGGGTGTCCGGAGCAGTGGATATCATACGGGACGGGGAGAACGGAAGACTGGTGGATGTCCGGGATGCGGAGGGAGTGAAAGCGGCATTGATCGAGTGGTTGGAACATAAGGAAAAAGCGCAGGCATGTGCCCGGGAAGGTATAAAATTGGCTGATAGATTGCAATTGAAAATAATTGTGCAGGAATGGTTGAGATTTATGAAAATGGATATAAAAAATAAGGAAAGGATATGCAAAAGATTTTAGTTACCGGAGGAGCCGGATTTATCGGTTCCAATTTGTGTGAGGCCTTGTTGGGGGAGGGGCATGAAGTACGTTGTCTGGATAATTTTGCCACGGGGAAGATAGAGAATCTGTTACCGTTGTTGCAACAATATCCTGAACGGTTCCGGTTGATCGTGGGGGATATCCGGAATCCGGAGGATTGCCGGCGGGCGGTAGGGGGGATGGAGTATGTGCTGCATGAAGCGGCCCTGGGCTCGGTGCCCCGGAGTGTAAACGATCCGGCAACGACGAATGAGGTGAATATCAGTGGTTTTCTGAATATGCTGATTGCTTCGCGGGATGCCGGAATCAAACGGTTTGTGTACGCTGCCAGTTCTTCCACATACGGGGATAGCGAATCATTGCCGAAAGTGGAGGAAAGCATCGGACGCCCACTTTCGCCTTATGCTGTGACGAAGTATGTGAATGAGTTGTATGCGGATGTATTTGCCCGTACGTACGGGATGGAGACTATCGGATTGCGCTATTTCAATGTATTCGGACGCAGGCAGGATCCGTTCGGGGCGTATGCCGCAGTGATTCCGCTGTTCGTGAAGCAGTTGATGAGGCATGAAAGCCCGGTGATTAACGGGGACGGGGAATATAGCCGTGATTTTACTTATATTGACAATGTGGTGCAGATGAATATGCTGGCGTTGACGACGCAGAATCCGGAAGCGGTGAATCAGGTGTATAATACGGCTTTCGGGGAACGCACGACATTGAATGAGTTGGTCGGATATCTGAAAGAGTTTCTGAGCGGGTATGATGCCGGAATCGCCGGGGTGGAGATATTGCACGGTCCGAACCGGGTGGGCGATATACCCCATTCACTGGCCTGCATCGACAAGGCGAAGCGGTTACTCGGATACGAACCGCGTTATAACATGCGTGATGGCTTGCGGGAGGCAGTAAAATGGTATTGGGAAAACATCTGATTTTTATTTCTTAAATCGTTAATAATTTATGGAGAATGTAAAGATTGCCGTAATCGGTCTCGGTTACGTAGGGCTTCCTTTGGCCCGTTTGTTTTCAACAAAATATGAGACGGTGGGTTTCGATATGAACCGTTCGCGTGTGGATGCATTGATGGCCGGGCACGATGCTACACTGGAAGTGGCGGATGATTTGTTGCAAAGTGCTTTGAAGAATGGTTTCAGGTGTACGGCTGATATGGAGGATATCCGGGATTGTAATTTTTATGTGGTGGCGGTACCTACTCCTGTGGACAGGCATAACAACCCGGATTTGACACCGTTATATAAAGCGAGTGAGACGGTGGGGAAAGTATTGGGAAAAGGAGACATAGTGGTGTATGAATCGACGGTATATCCCGGTGTGACGGAGGATGAATGTATCCCGGTAGTGGAAAGGGTGTCGGGATTGAAATTCAATACAGATTTCTTTGCCGGTTATTCCCCGGAGCGGATCAATCCGGGAGACAAACAGCATACAGTGGAGAAAATCAAAAAGGTGACTTCCGGTTCTACTCCGGAAATAGGCCGGAAAATCAATGAGGTGTATGCTTTGGTGATTACTGCGGGTACGCATCTGGCTCCGACGATCAAAGTGGCGGAGGCTGCTAAGGTGATTGAAAATTCGCAGCGGGATATCAATATCGCTTTTGTAAACGAGTTGTCGAAAATATTTACGCGAATGGGCATCGATACGCAGGATGTATTGGAGGCTGCTTCCACAAAATGGAATTTTCTGCCTTTCAAGCCCGGTTTGGTGGGAGGACATTGTATCGGCGTGGATCCTTATTATCTGGCGCAGTGTGCGCAGACCTATGGGTATAATCCGGAGATCATCCTTGCCGGACGGCGGATGAATGACGGGATGGGAGAATATGTAGCGGGGCAGGTGGTGAAACTGATGTTGAAGAAAGGTATACAGGTATTGGACTCAAAGGTATTGATCCTTGGCTTTACCTTTAAGGAAAATTGTCCGGATGTGCGGAATACGAAAGTGGTGGATATTGTCCGGGCATTACAGGGCTATAATGTATGTGTGACGGTTTACGATCCCTGGGCTAATCCGGAAGTTGCCCGGCACGAATATGGACTTGAGATAAAAAATAAATTGCCGGAGGCTCGTTATGATGCTATTGTGCTGGCTGTTGCTCATCAGGAGTTTGCCGGTTTGAAGACAGACAGGCTGACAAGTGAAAAGCACGTGGTTTTTGATGTCAAAGGTTTTTGGGAGAAGGACCGGGTGGATGCCAGATTATGAGGATTTTACAATAAACGGGGTTGTATGTTTCATACGATATTGAATGTTCTTAATTGTTATTCAAGCTTCTGTTTTTGAACAGGAGCTTTTTTATTTCCTCTGAAAGTATGAAAATCTTGTTTTGTGATAACAGTTTGCGGGAATTGCTGAATTTCCGCAAAGTGGTGATAGAGGCTTATGTTGCCTGGGGTTGTGAGGTGGTTTTGGTGGCCCCGAAAAATTGTGATTATGAGCCCGAGTCATCCCGGATTAAAGTGGTTACGGTGGATATGAACCGTTCCGGGAAGAATCCGTTTCAAGATTTGAAATATTGTCATACTTTGCGGACTATTTATAAAAAGGAGCGTCCGGATTATATTTTTCACTATACGATTAAGCCGAATATTTACGGGACGCTGGCAGCAGCCATGTGCGGTATACATTCTTCTGCAATGATTGCCGGTCTGGGATATGTTTTCGATAAATCCGGAATAGGAAACCGGATAGCAAGATGTTTGTATAGGTTTGCCTTACGATTTTCGGATTTTGTGTTGGTACTGAACGATTATAATTATCGTTTTCTACAGGAAAAGCAGATTGTTTCTTCCCGGAAACTCGTGCTTTTGAAAGGAGGGGAAGGGGTTGATTTGAGTTATTTCCATCCGGGAGGACCGATGCCCCGTTCCGGTAAAACCAGCTTTCTGATGATAGCCCGCCTGCTTTATGACAAAGGGTATGAGGAATATGTAAATACTGCTGAAGCGATCCGTAAGGAATATCCGGATTGTGAATTTCAATTGCTGGGCAGTGTAGATGTGGCTTATCCGAATCATGTACCGGAAGAACGAGTGAATGATGATCATGAAAAGGAGTATATACGATATTTGGGATATCAGCCGGATGTTAACCGATATATCGAATGTGCCGATTGTATTGTTTTACCTTCATTTTATAATGAAGGCTTGTCCCGGGTATTAATGGAAGGGCTGGCCATGGGTAAGCCGATTATAACGACGAATATTCCGGGTTGCCGTGAAACGGTAGCGGATGGGCAAAATGGTTTTCTGGTGCAGCCACGTAGCACGGAATCGTTGATTGAGGCAGTGAGGAAATTTCTGAGCTTGAGCAATACGGATCGGGATGCTATGGGAAAGTTCAGTCGTAAATTGGCCGAGGAAATTTTTGATATCCGGGAAGTTATTAAGGTTTATAAAAAGATAACCGGAGGTAGTATTTAAATGAAATGGTGATGGAACAATTAGCAGTTGAGATTGTCGGGCTTTGCCGGGAGTACGGAGAATGCCGGGTGGAGGTGGAACGGATGGAGGAGGCCCGGAGGGTGAAAAATGCTCTGGAGAGTGTGTGTGCGATGGCGAGGCAGAGACTGGATATTTCGGATCCGGCATTGCTTTTGGCACTGCTGGATGCCTGTGAGGTGACGCGGGATGAGGGGATGTTGCAGGAGGTGCTGGATGTGGTTGGTCGGAATTTGGATCGCCTGGCCGTTTCGGCGGAGAGTGTGAAATTGCTGGCCTGCTGTTATTATTATGTGGAGGAGGAGGAATGTGTGGAGCGGGCCGGAAGGATGCTGGAGGAGTTGAGGAAGATGGGAAGGGGGGAAGAAGAATTGGCGGATGTGGAAACCATTTTAGAAGAATTGACTTAGGGGGCGACTTTAGGACAGATCCCGGGAGACTCAGGACGTGCCCCTTCGGGGGCGGGAGGAGTGTGGCTTGACAGAAAGTGGGGGATTGATTATCCGGAGGAATGGTGTATATTTGTGGTTATAAAAGGATGCTTATGCCACAAGATTGGATTAACGTACATACACATCGGCCGGGAGAGGGGGTGAATATTGTCGATCCTTGTCTGGGAAATGTGATTATGCCCGGGCAGGGGGCGGTTTACTTTTCTTTGGGAATTCATCCCATGTATATCGATGATAGGGTGGAGGAAAGGTTGCAGAAGATAGAACTGGCGGCAGCAGAGGGGAAGATTGTGGCTGTCGGGGAAGCGGGGGTGGACCGGAATGCGCTTGCTCCGGTGGAAGTGCAGTTGAAGCTGTTTGAACGGCAGGCGGAAATTGCAGGACGGTATGGGTTGCCGTTGATTATTCATGGGGTGAGGGCGATCCCGGAATTGATTACTGCCTATAAGAAATGCCGGTCACATCAGAAATGGATTATGCACGGATTCAATAACCGGCGGGAGATCTTGATGGATTTGTTGCGGCATGGATTTTATATTTCCGCCGGAAGGCATGTCATGAACGAAGAGTCGCAGGTGTATCGGGTATTACCTGAAATTCCGGCAGACCGGTTGCTGATCGAAACGGATAATTCGGATTTTACGATCGGGGAAGTCTATGGGCAAGTCGCCCGTCGGAGGGGGATCGCTGTGGAAGAATTGCAGCATATTGTCCGGATGAATTTCGATCGGTTGTTTAAATTGTAATGTTATACTTTGAAATTTTATATTATGCCTGAATGGTTGAGTCGTACGGAATTGTTACTCGGGAAAGAAAGGTTGGAGAAATTGCAGCAGGCTCATGTTTTGGTGGCCGGTTTAGGAGGGGTGGGAGCATATGCTGCCGAACAGTTGTGCCGGGCCGGAATAGGCGAAATGACGATTATCGATGGGGATGTGGTGGAACTGACCAACAAGAACAGGCAATTGCCGGCTTTGGATTGTAATCTGGGAAAAGCCAAGGCGGAGATTATGGCCGGGCGGTTCCGGAATATCAATCCGGAGATTAAATTGCATGTGATTAACGATTTTATCCGGGATGACCGGATGATCGAGGTATTGAAAATGGCCCGATACGACTATATCGTGGATGCTATCGATACCTTGGCGCCGAAGATATTCCTGATTTATCATAGTCTGCAATTGGGCTTGCCTGTCGTCAGTTCGATGGGGTCGGGGGGAAAACTGGATCCTTCGAAAATTGCAGTGGCGGACATTTCGAAAAGTTATAATTGCAATCTGGCGCGTATGTTGCGTAAACGCTTGCATAAACTGGGGGTTTACAAAGGGGTGAAGGTGGTTTTTTCGTCGGAATTTACCGATCCGGAGGCTATCGTCCTGGCAGAGAGTCGGAATAAGAAGTCCAATGTAGGGACCATCTCTTATATGCCGCCTATCTTCGGGTGCTTTATCGCTTCGGTAGTGGTCCGCGATCTCATTGGAGAATAAAAAAACCGCCTGTTACGACAAGCGGTTTTTATAAAAAGTGATATTTTTTAAATCTGATCGAAATCGACGTCGAATTCTTCTTTTTGGGGGTCGGTGTAGGCTGCTTTTGGAGCTTCTCCGCCGATGGCGGCTTGGATATAAGCAACGACTTCATCTAAACCTTCAGCAAACTTTTCAAAATCTTCTTTGTACAGAAAGATTTTATGCTTCTCGAAATTTTGATTCCCGTCGTTATCAAATCTCTTCTTACTTTCTGTGATTGTCAGGTAATAATCATTGTTACGAGTTGCTTTCACGTCGAAAAAATAGGTTCTTTTCCCTGCTCTCACTGCCTTGGAATAAATCTCTTCCCGATCATTGTCCATTCCTTCTTTTCTTTCGTATCCTTCCATTGTTTGTAGAAAAATTTAGTTTTATAAAATAATTGCAATTTTGCGTTTCAAATGTAATAAAAAAAGCTTATAAAAGTAACTTTTTTTTAATTTTTTTAATCACCTCCTTTTTTGCTTCGGAAGTATGATAATTGTTAAATTCTAATTTTCATGAAAAACCGTTTCAGCGATTTTGAATAAAAGCTTATCTTTGCAGGATGGAACTTATAAAATCCGTTGATTGTAGGGGTTTTAGAGAGATAAGTTCGTTTTGTCTATTTTTTAATAAATGATTCAAATGGAGATTGTTGTTAGCGGGATCAGACCCACGGGAAATTTACATTTAGGGAACTATTTCGGAGCGGTAAAAAATTTTCTGCGTTTACAGGATGAATATAAATGCTTTTTTTTCATTGCCGATTGGCATTCTTTGACGACTCATCCCCATCCGGGCGACGTGACTGCCAATGTACGGAAGATTTTATCCGAGTATTTGGCATGTGGGATCGATCCCGAAAAGGCAGCGATCTATGTACAGAGTGATGTAAAAGAAGTACTGGAACTATACCTCTACCTGAACATGAACGCTTATTTGGGAGAATTGCAGCGGGTGACTTCTTTCAAGGAAAAAGCCCGGAAACAACCGGAGAATGTGAATGCCGGACTGTTGACTTATCCGACTTTGATGGCTGCCGATATTCTGATTCACCGGGCTGATAAAGTACCGGTAGGAAAGGATCAGGAGCAGAATATGGAGATGGCCCGGAAATTTGCACGGCGTTTCAATACCATCTATGGGGTAGAATTTTTTCCGGAGCCACAGTCCTATTCCTTCGGGGGAGATGCGATTAAAGTGCCGGGGTTGGATGGATCCGGAAAGATGGGAAAATCCGAAGGAAATGCTATTTATCTGATCGACGATGCCGCTACTATCCGTAAGAAAGTGATGAAAGCGGTGACCGATAGTGGTCCTACGCAGCCCAATAGCGAAAAGCCCGAAGCTATCGCTAATCTGTTTACCATGCTGAAGATTGTATCTTCTGCAGATACTTACGATTATTTCAATGAGAAATACAATGCCTGTGAAATTCGCTATGGTGATTTGAAGAAACAGTTAGCCGAGGATATTGTGAATTTTACGTCTCCTATCCGGGAGAGAATTCTGGCCTATGCCGCCGATACGGAATATATGGATAAAGTGGCCCGGGAAGGGGCAGAAAAAGCGCGTGCCAGTGCCGATAAGACTATTCGTGAGGTGCGGAAAATCATAGGTTTTAATTAAAGACTTAAAAAATGTATGAATATATAAAAGGCCTTCTGGTGGAGGCGACGCCTGCTTACGCGGTGATCGAATGCGGCGGAGTGGGGTATTATATTAATATTTCGGTGAATACCTATTCTCAGATTGTAGCTTTGCAGCAGGTTTCCTTATATATTCATCAGATTGTCCGGGAAGATGCACTCTTGTTATACGGCTTTTTCAATAAAGAGGAAAGAACGGTTTTCCGGCAGCTGATTTCGGTTTCCGGGATCGGAGCGAATACGGCTAGTGTTATGTTGAGTTCGATGACGGTAAAAGAAATTGCCGGAGCCATCCTGACAGAGAATGTAAATGCAATCAAGAGTGTGAAGGGAATCGGGCTGAAGACGGCCCAGCGGGTGATTATCGAATTGAAAGATAAAATAGCGGTGACAGGTAGTGCCGAAGAGATGAACTTCGGCGCTTCGGTGGCCATAAAAGAAGAAGCTTTGGCTGCTTTGGTGATGCTTGGGTTTGTGAAGGCTCAGGCCAATAAAGTATTGGATAAAATTGTGGCCGGTGGAGGTGTCACCAGCGTTGAGGAGCTGATTAAACAAGCACTGAAGCAATTATAAATAAATGTGTTGCAAATCATTAGTGTGAATCGGTTTGCAAACAATGTGTGTGTGTATGCGGTATATCTTGTTATTATTTTTGATAATAACTCAGATGGTTTTTGTTTTCGGTTATCCTGCGGGAGAATCGGAGGAGCCTATTTTTTCCGGGCGGGTTGCCGGGACCGTTTCCGATACCCTGCAATTTCCGATCCGGGAGATCCGGAACAATGAAATCCGGCAGACTATTCCATCGTCGGCATTGTTTCTCAGGCAACCGTCCAATATAAAAGATACCATTATCTATGATCCGCTGACCAAGCGTTATGTCGTAGCCAGCCTGATCGGCGGAAAGTATTATTACAACCGCCCTTTTATGGAAACCTTGCAGGATCTGCTGAAAGCCCGTTCGAAAATGTCGTTGTACGAATACAACCGGAGGCAGATTCAGGAAGGGAATAAGTACGATTTCAAGAGTCTGGTTTCCGATATACAATTTTTAGACAAAATTCTGAGTCCGATTTTCGGTATCAACAAAATCCGGATCGAAGTACAGGGATCGGCAGAACTGACCTTGGGGGTCAAAACGAATAAAGTCGATAATCCGACTTTGCCTATCGATATGCGCAAAACGACTTCGCTGGATTTCGACGAGAAGATACAATTCAATATCGGCGGTAATATCGGTGATTTGGTCAATCTCGATTGGTCGTACAATACAGAGGCTACTTTCGATTATGACAATATCCTGAAACTGAACTACGAAGGGAAGGAAGACGATATTGTGAAAAAGGTGGAGGCGGGAAATGTCTCTTTACCTTTAACCGGAACGCTGATTTCGGGTGGACAGAATCTTTGGGGATTCCGGACGGACCTGCAGTTCGGTAAATTGTCCATGTCGAGTATTTTTTCGCAACAGAAGGGGGAATCTAAAGTGATTCAATTGGAGAAAGGAGCTGAAAAACAGGATTTTGAAGTATCTGCTTTGAGGTATGAAGCTAATAAACACTTTTTCCTGTCGCGTTTTTTCCGGGATCAGTACGATGCCGCCTTACAAAACTTGCCCGTAGTGAATAGTGGGGTGGTGATCACTAAAATTGAAGTATGGGTAACCAATAAAAGTTCCCGTTTCGACCGGGCCCGGAATATCGTTGCATTTACGGGTTTGGCTGAAAATAATGTCGGGGATCCGTCCAATCCGATGTTCGATGCCGGTTTGTTTCCCGCCGTTCCCGGGCAGGTATATCCCGATAATCAGAGCAATCGGCTGTATCAGACCATGGTGGATCGCTATGCAGGAATCCGGGATATCAATCAGGTTTCCGGTATTTTATCCCAGATCGGTACCGGTTTCAATTCCGGCAAGGATTATGAAAAATTGGAAAATGCCCGTTTGCTGGATCCTTCCGAATATATCCTGAATGAAAAACTGGGATATATCTCCCTGAATGCGGCCTTGAATGCGGATGAGGTATTGGCGGTCGCTTATGAATATACGGTGAGAGGGGAAATCCATACGGTGGGAGAACTGACCTCCAATGCCCCGGCTGCACCTTCGACCTTGGTGGTGAAGATGTTGAGAAGTACGACACAGAGCCCTAAAATGCCGACCTGGGATTTGATGATGAAGAATGTCTATAATATCGGTTCCTATAATCTGAGTGCCGAGGATTTTGTGTTAGACGTTTTGTACCAGAATGATAAGGCCGGAACGATGGTGAATTATCTGCCGGCCGGAGATATCGATAATAAGATTTTATTGTCTGTGATGAATCTCGACCGGCTGAATACCCAGTTGGACGCGATTCCGGACGGGCGTTTCGATTATATCGAGGGGATAACGGTCTATTCCAATAAAGGGAGGATCGTTTTTCCCGTACTGGAACCATTCGGCGGGTGGCTGGAAAAGAAAATCAATCGTCCGGGAGTCGCTGGTCAGTACGTTTATAAAGACTTGTACGAAAAGACACAAAGCGAAGCGGAACAGAATGCCGAGAAGAATAAGTTTTATCTGAAAGGAAGTTACAAATCGTCGTCCTCTTCCGAGATCTCCCTGGGAGGACAGGACATTGCTCAGGGCTCGGTGAAAGTACTTGCCGGTGGGGTGGAGTTGACAGAGAATATCGATTATGTGGTCGATTATACGATGGGGACTCTGAAGATTATGAACCAGTCATTGCTGGAAGCCGGTACACCGATTACGATTAAAAGTGAAAACCGTTCGATGTTCGGCATGCAAACCAAAACGCTGGTCGGGACACATCTCGACTATAAATTCAACGATAAACTGAATATCGGAGCAACGGTAATGCATATGAGCGAAAAGCCGTTGACCCATAAAGTGAATCTGGGAGAAGAACCTTTATCGAATACCATTTGGGGGTTGAACGCTACTTATAATACCGAGTCCGGTTTTCTGACCACTCTGATCGACAAATTACCTTTTGTACATACCAAAGCGAAATCCCACCTGACGATAGACACCGAGTTCGCCAGGTTTCAGCCGGGTACAGCCCGTGGAGCCGGTGGAAACGCTTACCTGGACGACTTCGAAGGAAGTAAGATTTCGTTGGATATGAAAGGGATAACGCAATGGAAACTGGCTTCTACCCCTCAGGATAATCTGTTTCCGGAAGGCAAGTCGGATAGTCTGGATTACGGCTACAACCGGGCAAAATTGGCCTGGTATATTGTCGATCCTATTTTTTACCGCATGTCGACGGCGACTCCTTCCCATATCCGGGCCGACAAGGAACAACGTTCTAACCATTTTGTCCGCGAAATCCGGCAGACGGAATTGTTCCCGGATAAGGATCTGGCTGTCGGGGATGTGAATATTATTCCTGCCCTCTCGGTGGCTTACTATCCGACGGAAAAAGGTCCCTACAACTTTACGACCGATGTCGACCGGGACGGTAAACTGCGTAATCCGGAGAAACGGTGGGGAGGAATGATGCGGAGTATCACTACCAGTGATTTCGAAACAGCCAACGTGCAGTATATCGAAATCTGGCTGATGGATCCTTTTGTATATGACAATCGGCACAAAGGCGGAGATGTATATTTCGATTTAGGTAATGTGTCGGAGGATATTTTGAAAGACGGCCGGAAAGCTTTTGAAAATGGACTGCCTGCCGGACCGGATATCCGTCATGTGGATACCACCCGCTGGGGACGAGTGCCGGGTGTACAGTCGATAACCAATGGATTCGATAACAACAGCCAGGCCCGGCGGTATCAGGATGTGGGGCTGGACGGGATGAACGATGAAGATGAGCGGATATTTTACGCAGCTTATCTGGAGACCTTGCGCCGGACTTTCGGAGAAAATTCGAAAGTATACCGGGAGGCCTGGAACGATCCGGCGGGGGATAATTATCATTTCTTCCGGGGATCGGATTACGATGCTTTGGAAACACCTGTATTGGAGCGCTATAAACAGTATAACGGGACGGAGGGTAACTCACCGACAGCCGATATGTCGCCCGAATCTTATCCGACAGCAGCCACCACCTTGCCTGATGTGGAAGATATCAACGGAGACAATACCCTGAATGAGACAGAAGCTTTTTTCCGCTATCACCTGGAACTCCGGCCGGAGAAAATGAAAGTCGGCGAAAATTTTATCACCAACATAACGACCTCTAGTGTCGAATTGCCTAATGGATCAACCGAGGAGATCAAATGGTATCAGATCAAAATACCGCTTTCGGCACATGAATCGGATTACGGGGGAATTTCCGATTTTAAATCTATCCGTTTTATGCGGATGCTGATGCGGGGGTTTCAGGATAGTATCGTGTTGAGAATGGCCGGTCTGGATTTGGTAAGAGACAATTGGCGGAAATACGAAGGAGCACTCGATGGACAGTTGACTTCGTCTGCCAGGACGGTTTTCGACATTTCGGTGGTCAATTTGGAAGAAAATGCTTCCCGGACACCGGTAAATTACGTGATGCCCCCTGAAATAGAACGGGTTGTGGATGCTTCTAATCCACAGTTGAGGGAACTGAATGAACAGGCATTGGCATTGAAAGTGATCGATCTGCCCGAAAATGATTCCCGGGCGGTATATAAGATGTTCGGCAAGGATCTGTTGCGGTATAAAACCCTGAAAATGGATGTGCATGCCGAGGCTGTCGAAGGATATCCCTTGCAGGACGACGAACTGACCTTGTTTTTGCGTTTGGGTAATGATAACGTAAACAACTACTATGAGTATGAGATTCCTTTAAAATTGACCTCACCTGGTTACTATACCTCCGATTATACCGGTAGGGAAGGGGTTTGGCCGTCGGCTAACCGGATCGAAATGCCGTTGAGCTGGTTTCAGACTTTGAAACAGAAAAGAAATACCGAATTGCGGACCGGAGACGGAGAGATCGATTACAGTGAAGTATACGAAATGTTGGTCGGAACGTTGGATCCGAATGCCGATATAGACAAATTGAATCATAAAGTCAGAGTGAAGGGTAAACCGACCTTAGGCAATGTAAAAAATATCGTGATCGGTATCCGTAATCCACAGGGAGAATCCAGCAAAGGCGAGCGTTCGGCCGAAGTATGGGTCAACGAACTTCGTTTGTCGGATTTCGATAACAAAGGAGGTTGGGCAGCTAATGCCCGGATTACGGCAAAATTAGCCGATGTGGCGACGATCAGTTTTGCCGGTAGCCGGATGACTCCCGGGTTTGGCAGTATTGAGCAGCATGCTGCTGAGATCGAAAGGGAGGATTTCCGTTCGATCGATTTTTCTACCAGTGTCGAATTCGGTAAGTTCTTTCCGGAAAGGTGGCGGTTGAGGATTCCGATGTATTATGCTTATTCGCGACAATCGACTTTACCGGAATACGATCCCCTCGATTCGGATATCCCTTTGGAGGTAGCCCTGGATAATGCAGCGAACCGGCATTTGCGCGATTCGATCAAACGTAATGCGGAAGATTATGTGATGCGCAAAAGCCTTAATTTTACGAACGTAGGGATAGAAAGTAAAGACGGTAAATCGCATTTTTTCGATTGGTCGAATCTGTCTCTGACTTATTCTTATAATAAATCCTTTGCCCGTAATGTCAACCTGGAAAGAGACCTGGAAAAAAATTACCGGGGACTGATCAGTTATATCTACAACGGGATGCCTCCAATAGTGAAGCCTTTCAAAAAATCGAAATCCAAGACATTGAATTCGAAATATTTGCGGTTGATCAAAGACTTTAATTTTTATTATATGCCTTCGATGTTTTCGATTACTTCGGATATTACCCGGAATTACCGGGAGGTAAAATCGAAGAATCTGGATAATCCGAATTTATTGATCGAACCTACTTATGATAAGGATTTTATGTGGACCCGGGATTATGCCTTTAAATTTAATCTGACCCGGAATCTGGTGGTCGATTTTCATGCGACGACACAGGCACGTATCGATGAGCCGGAGGGGATCGTCGACCGGCAGAGGGACCCCGAACGTTATCAGCAATGGAAAGATACCGTATGGAACAATATCCTCGACGGTGGGCGTCCGGTAAATTATAATCATGACTTTTCGGTCCAATATACCGTACCGGTCAATAAGTTACCATTTTTGGACTGGACCTCTTTGCAGCTAGGCTATTCGACCCGATACGATTGGCAGGCAGCTGCGGTGACAGCCGATTCGACGAATCTGGGGAATGTGATCCGGAATGCGAGTGCTTTGCAGATGAACGGAGATTTATCGTTGACATCACTTTACAATAAGTCTAAATTTTTGAGAGAAATGATACGGCCGCCCCGGAAACAGCGAGGGAAGAACGTGAAGTTCGAAACCGGAATGGATAAAGTACAAAAAGGAAAACCGGTCGTTGTACGGCATCGGTTGAAAACCGGCGATATACAAGCCCGCTTGACGGCTGCCGATGGAAAAAATATCAAATTGGGATATGAGTCGGTCGGTAGGAACAAGATCCGGATCAATTCTTCCGAGACTCTGGAAGGAGGTAAGCTGCTCGTGACCGGAACGGAAACTCCGCATGCCGGGGTGGGAAATGCGGTTGCCCGTTTTTTTGTAGGGATATTGACCGGATTCAAGACGCTGAGTGTCGGGTATTCGGAAGATAAAGGGACGACATTACCCGGTTTCCTGCCGGAAGCCCGCTGGCTCGGACAACAGAGCTATAACGGAAGTTCCGCTCCCGGGTTTAAGTTCCTGTTCGGCGGTTAGGATGAGAATTTCGGGTTGAAGGCGGCCGGGAAAGGATGGATAACCACCGATTCGACCCAAAATAATCCTTTCCTGATGAATGCTTCCCGTACGGTTTATGTGAGGGCTTTGTTCGAGCCGATAAAGAAATTGCGGGTTAACCTGACTTCGAATTGGAGCCGTTCCCGGAATAGCAGTGAATATATCGTTTATGACGGAGCCGATTTTCAGTCGCTCAATAAGATGTATTCCGGTAATTTCAGTATGTCGGCGATCGGACTGAAATCAGCTTTTTATAGTGTCGGGAATAATCCGGAGGCTTCGGCGGCTGTATATAACGAATTTCTGGAAGAACGGAAAAGAGTGGCCGCTCAACTGGCGAAACAGCGTTATGGGGCCGGTTATAATAAAGGAGATATTCCCTTACGTGATGCCAAAGGGCAGCTGACCGGTTTTTACGATGGATACGGGCCTACCTCACAGGATGTATTGATCGGTGCTTTCAACCGGACTTATGCTTCCAGTAAACATGACGGCCTGATTCCCGGGATTTGGGCGATGCGTCCGAATTGGAGGGTGGTGTATACCGGTTTGATCGATTTCGCCTTTATGAAAAAAGTATTCAAATCGATCAGTGTCAACCACAATTATATCTGTAAATACAATATCGGCTCGTTTTCCTCTAATCTGAAATATGCCGAAGATGCCCGGGATCTGCAAGACAATTGGATGTCACTGTTCGATGTGAATCTGGTTTCGATCAACGAACAATTCAATCCTCTGATCAGCATGGATATGGTGTGGGCCAACAATCTGACCACCCATTGGGATATCAACCGTCGCCGGGATGTGAGCCTGAGCCTGGTAAACGCTCAGTTGTCGGAAACCTCTAGCAACGAGATCGTTTTGGGACTGGGATACCGGTTTGGAAATCTTCCTATCTTCCTAAAAAGTAAGCAGTTGAACAACGATATCAATGTACAGTTCGATTTCAGTATCCGGAAAAACAATACCATCATCCGAAGAATAACCGAAAATGTAGATCAGTTGACGGCAGGGGAAAAAGTGATGTCTATCAAAGTATCCGCGGACTATACGTTTAATAACCGGTTGAATTTAAGGCTATTTTACGACCGGAAAGTCGATACTCCTTATCTCTCTCTTTCCTATCCTACCACCAATACTAATTTCGGTTTGAGTATCCGGTATACATTGATGCAGTAGAAGGGCCGGCTTGTAGAATTTTTTCAGGATATGGCTAACCGAAAGTATTAAATTTGCCCGGCTTACATTATCTTTGTAAGAAATTAAATGAGAAGATATGGAAATAAAGATTTTTGTAAATAATCCGTGGCAGGAGAATACGGTGGTTTTATATGACCGGACGGGGGAAGCCGTGATCATCGATTGCGGATGTTTTAGCGGTGAGGAAGAACGAAGATTGCAGGATTTTCTGTCGCAAAAGAAGTTGAAACCCGTGGCTTTGTTGGATACTCATTTGCATATCGATCATATCTTCGGGAATAATTTTATAAAAAATACGTATGGGCTGAGTGCTCAGGCCTCGAATGAAGATAATTTTCTGGTTGAGAACGCTGTGGAGTATGCCGCTATGCTCGGAGTTACGGGGATTACGCCGCCGCCTGCCGTAGGGAAATTTTTGAAAGACGGTGATCGGGTTCGTTTCGGAGAGTCGGAATTGGAAGTGATTGCTGTAGGCGGGCATTCGCCGGGAGGACTTTGTTATTATAGTTCTGCCGATCGATTATTGATTGCCGGAGATGTGTTATTTGCCGGAAGTGTCGGCCGTTCGGATTTGCCTGGAGGAAATGCGCGGGTACTGATAGAAGGCATTCGTAGAAAGTTATTGTGCTTACCCGATGAAGTAAAAGTGATTCCGGGACATGGGCCGGCAACTACCATCGGAGAGGAAAAAAGATACAATCCCTTTTTAAATTAAACGGTATGAAAATAGGAATTATAGTGGCCATGGGGGGGGAATTCCGCTTGGTGGAAGCTTTGTTGAGCGGGAAAAAAGAACAGGAAATACGGGGGTACCGCTATGTGACCGGACAGTTGGGGGAGAAGGAAATCGTCTTGACACAATGTGGTATCGGTAAGGTATGTGCAGCTGTCGGGACTGTCGAGATGATCCGGTATTTTTCGCCCGATTATATACTGAATACCGGAGTAGCCGGAGGGATTGATGCCCGGCTGAGGGTGATGGATATGGTCGTGGGGAAAGAAGTGGTATACCACGATGTGTGGTGTGGGACAGGTAACGAAATGGGACAGGTACAAGGTATGCCTGCGCGTTACAAGGCGGACAGCAAGTTATTGAGTGCGGCATTGTCGGTTACAAGTGATATTGCGTTATATGAAGGACTGATTTGTAGTGGGGACCGGTTTATTACCGACCGGGTAGCTTTGGAAGGTATAAAAGAGAATTTCCCGGAGGGATTGGCCGTCGATATGGAAAGCGGAGCGATCGCACAGGTGTGTCATATGTATGCGACGCCTTTTTTGAGTTGCCGGATAATCAGCGATACGCCCGGGCAAGTAGAAAATCATGCTTTGCAATATCAGGATTTCTGGACTGCTGCGCCTGAAAAATCTTTTGAAATCTTGAAGCAGCTGGTGAATCAGGTTACTGAATAATCAACTAAAATCATAAATCATGAAAAAAATACCGAGCTTTTCAATCGATCATATTCATTTGTTGAGGGGAATATATGTCTCCCGTAAGGATTATCTGGGGGATCAGGTGGTGACGACTTTCGATATCCGGATGAAAGAACCCAATCGTGAACCTGCCTTAGGGTATGGTGAATTGCATACGATAGAACATTTAGCGGCAACTTTTCTGAGGAATCATCCGGTATGGGGAGAACGGATCGTTTTCTGGGGCCCGATGGGTTGCTGTACAGGAAATTATTTCCTGATGAAAGGAGATTTGCAGGCGAAAGATATTGTGGAACTGATGCGGGAAACATTTCGGTTTATCCGTGACTTCGAGGGGGAAGTTCCGGGAGCCGCTCCCCGGGATTGCGGGAATTATTTGCTGCATAATTTGCCTATGGCTAAATATGAAGCCGATAAATATTTAAGAGAGGTATTGGAGGTCATAGAAGAAAAAAATATGGTGTATCCTGAATAATATTCCGCTAATTGATTATATTTGTGATTATGTAGAAAACAAAGGTATATCTACATTAGATACGAGTAACGCGATTTTACAGTAAACGAAACCGCCAATTTTCAAACTGAACGTAAAATCGGATTATACTCACGTGCTATGCGTGGGCTTTTCCGATTTGGTTCAGTAGGTGCTTGGCGGTGCCTGTTTACTCAAATCAAAAGCTCCACGCATTTTTAATGAGGAGGAGCTGTAAAGACGGTTGCCTATGGAAAATCTTCCTCTTATTTTTAAACGGTATACTTCCGAAAACGGAGGTAAGGAATTATTGGGGGCGGTGGAGTTGAGGCTCGAATTGCCCGGAGAAACGGATGTTCGGTTGGGGATAACGGCTATTACTTTTCTGGTGGACTGGGGGGACGGTGAATCCGATCATTCGGCAGCGCATCATTATGAACAGGCCGGATACTATCGGGTGCGGGTGGTGGGTACAGCTATCAGTCAGTTGGATGTATCCAAATGCCATCTAACCGAATTGAAGCTGGATAAGTGTCCCTTGCTGGAAAATCTGAACTGTGCTTATAATCGGTTGATCACGCTCGAATTGGTTTGTTGTCCGAAGCTGAAACTTTTGAATTGTTCCGGGAATCGGTTATCGGTGTTGCGTTCAAGATGTAACCGGGAACTGGTGTATCTGGACTGTAGCGACAATGTTTTGCAAAGTCTGGAGTTGGATGCTTGTCCGGATCTGCTGTACTTATTTTGTTTTTCGAATCGGCTGCATTCCTTGTACCTGGGTGGGTGCGACGACCTGGTCTGTGTAGATATCGGTGGTAATGGTTTCGAGGCAGAGGCGTTGAATCAGCTTTTTAGTTCTTTACCTGCTTTTACCGAAGGAAGAGAGGCCACTATCCGGTTCGAACAGCCCAATGGAAGTGAGCGGAAGTGCCGGATGGAACTTCTGCACGCTAAAGGCTGGAAAGTGGTCTGAATTTTATTCCGGTTGCAGATCGACAGGTTTATAGTTTTGCCGGTCGAGACGGTCGGTGGTGTTGGCACAATGAATTCCCCGGTCTTTCATGGCTTTGTTTTTGCCGATATGTGTTTCGGGAAATTTCCCGTTTTTCCTGAATAATATATTGATACCCAGGCCTACTAAAGCCAGACCTAAGAGAATGGCAACGATGATGAAGATGGTAAATAGCATAATATTACTTTTAGTTGTTTATACAAAGTTACTGTATAAAAAGAAAGGATTAAACATTACTTCTGGAAAAAAAAACTTAAAATGTAGTTTTGTTTCTTAGGATTTTTCTACATTTGAAACGTGAAAGGCGGCAAAGCGTGGTTGTAACCGGGAATAATCCGGAGAAAAAGTTAAGTTCAATAAACATTTCTGAATATTAAATTTATTTGATGATGGAAGAATACGGAAAAAATGAGGGATTTGACATGAATGAAGACCGGGAAGAGGTTTATTCAAAGGCAGTGAAAGCCGGCAAAAGAACTTATTTCTTTGATGTAAAGGCTACACGTAACAATGACTACTACCTGACCATTACAGAGAGTAAAAAGAAATTCGATAAAGATGGTGTTTCGAGCTATGAGAAACATAAAATTTTCTTGTACAAGGAAGATTTCGAGAAGTTTGCCGAAGGATTGGAAGATGCTGTTGCTGTCGTAAAATCTGCTTTAGAAGGGAAATTACCTGAAACTAATTAAAAAAGTAAAAAGTAAAAGGTAAAAAGTAAAAAGTGTTCATCGCATTTTTTACCTTTTACCTTTTATTATTACCTTTTACTTTGTAATATGGCTAAGAAAGAAGTAGTTCAAGATATTTTTAATAATATCGCCCCGAAATACGATTTGCTGAATCATCTGTTGTCGATGAATATCGACAAGGGGTGGAGACGGAAAGCGATGAGCTGCATCGGAGAACAGGAGAAGGGATGCTTATTGGATGTTGCCTGTGGTACAGGTGATTTTTCTATTGCAGCGCACCGGGCCGGAGTGAAGCAAGTGACGGGAATAGATATCTCGGAAAATATGGTGAAGATCGGAAAGAAAAAGGTCGGCGATCTGCATCTTGCTGATGCCATTGAGTTGAAGACCGGGGATTGCGAACATATGGAGTTTGCAACCGGGATGTTCGATGTGGTGACGGTGGCTTTCGGTGTGCGTAATTTCGAGCATCTGGAGTTGGGATTACAGGAAATGTACAGGGTATTGAAAACGGGGGGGAAAGTGATTATTCTCGAGTTCTCTATGCCGGAGCATTTTCCGATGAAACAGTTGTACCGCTTTTATTTTTGTCATATTCTTCCGACGATCGGGGGATGGATTTCAGGGAATAAAGGAGCCTATACTTATCTGCCCGAATCGGTAATGAAATTTCCTCAGGGCGAAACGTTCCTGCAAATTATGCGGGACTGTGGTTTTCAGCATCCGGTCCGGCGGAAACTGAGCTTCGGTATCGCCAGCTTGTATGTCGGAGAAAAATGATTTTTTCGTCGGTCAAAAATGGAAAGCTCCCCAACCTGCCAAAAGTGTAAACAGCAGAGTAGAAAGGGATAATACCTTCAATTGCGGGTCCAACCCGCGACCTTCCGCTTGGACTACTTTTTTCAAATGGATCAGAAAGAGAGGGAGGGTGAACCAAAAGATAAAATGAAAAGGCCTGAATCCGCATAAGCCCATATAGCTACTCATTGCAACGAATGCTCCGATGATCAGGCAGAAATGATATATTTTGGCTTTGGAGATCCCCAGTATCACCGGTAAAGTACGTTTACCACAAAGCCGGTCGTTTTCGATATCGCGCATATTATTCAGGTTCAATACACCTGTCGATAACAGACCGACAGCAGTGGCAGGTAGAAAGATACTGATCGATAACCGATGAGTCATTAGAAAATAGGCCCCGCAGACACTGAGTAATCCGAAAAATAAAAAGACAAAGACATCTCCCAGACCATGATAGCCGTAAGCATTTTTGCCGACCGTGTATTTGATGGCGGCAACGATTGAAGCGGCTCCCAGCATCAGCATAATCAGTCCGTCTGTGCTCAGCAAACTTTCAAAAGCGGTGGAGACCAGAGCAGTCCCGGATAAAACGGATAGCAGGACGAAAAGTAAAATCGTTCGTTTAAATTCTTTCAGGGACAGGGCTCCCGACTGAATGCTCCGGATGGGGCCCAAACGCTCCTCATTATCCGTACCTTTTTGTAGGTCACCTAATTCGTTGGCCAGGTTGGATAAAATTTGAAGACAAAGGGTGGTCACTACTGCTAATAGAAAAGGAGCCCAGTTGAAATAACCTTCCGAGGCAGCTAAAAGAGTTCCTAAAAAGATTCCGGATAAAGAAAGAGGTAAAGTCCTCAATCGAAAACTGGCGATATAATATTTTATTTTAGACATTTTAAGGGAATAAATATGCTGTCGATAATCGGGAAACAAAATTACAAATAATTTCGGGAGATGAAAAAGAGAGTTGAAAAGAGTTGCTGAGTTATTGAGTTGCTGAGTTATTGAGTTATTGAGTTGCTGAGTTATTGAGTTGCAAAGGAGGGGGGAGAGTTGATAAAAAAGATTCGAGTTGTTGGAGAGGGGGGAGTGGAAGATAGGGTTTGAAAGGGGACTGATCCTTGAAAGTTTACAAATTTTTGATGGGTGAACCTTCGGAATAGAATCCGGAAGGTAGTTCCGCTAATCAGAACCGAAGGTTCTCCAATCAGAGGCCTCGCCGATCAGGCTTGAAAAGCCATCAGTCTTATAGGTTTGTCCGGTTGATCGGCATGGTCATACAACGGGCGCCACCGCCACCGCGGGGAAGTTCGGAGCCGTCGATGGTAATTACATATTTTTCGTAAGCACCCGGATTGACTTTGCCGTCGATGAAGTCATTGGCCCGGATGATTTCGAATCCTGCATGATTCATGGCTTCCATCGTGTAATTGTTGCGGGCGTATCCCAGGACCTGACCAGGACCGACGGCGAAGAAATTGGCTCCGCTATGCCATTGTTCGCGTTCCTGATTCCAGTCGTCGCTACCACCACAAAGTACGGGCTCCAGATCCATACCCAGTTTTTTCAGGGCAGAGAGTAAGTTCTTTTCACTGCGGATACTCTGGAGTTTTCCATTCTGGATCTTGATGTGGACGGTTTGATAGCTTCCCGGATTCAGAATCAGCGGTTCGAAAGCCATACATTTATCCTGATCTAATAAGGTAAATACCATATCCAGATGGATGAAGGATTCCGGTGTATGAGGCAGTTGCTGCACAATAATATGTTGTGCTTTTTCACTTTTCCGGCGAATAAACTCGTTGATCAGCATATCGATCGCCTGGGTGCTGGTACGGGCACCGTTTCCGATAACTAAAATATCGTCGCGGGCAATCAAAACGTCACCACCTTCTATGGTACGTACTCTTTGAGTACTACCGGAAATGGGAGGAATAGTCAGCGTTTGAGTTTTAAATTCGGGGGTAAAATCGAAAATAGACTGCATGATCACCGATTCCCGGTCACGAATGGAATTGGCCATACGACCGATCAACACTTCGTTGTACATACTCATAGAAGCATCACGGGTGAAAAAGAAATTGTGCATGGGACGTAATGCAAACCAGTCTTTACTCAAAAACTTCGTCAGATTGTCCTTGACCATTTCTACTCCTTCGATCAATAGGCGGGAAAGATTTTCTGCATTTTCTTCCAGTAATTGTTCTTTCAGGCTGCCTTTCGGAGATTTTTCACCGATAAACGGTTCGATCCGCTCGATCCGGTCGAGCACTTCCTGTTTGATCTTATCGTCTTTCAGAATATTACACAACAGGTCTTTGACTTCATAAGTCTTCGTCAGTTTGGATAAAACTCCCGAAATTTGTTTGTATTCTTTCCGGGCAATCGAAAGATTGATAATATCACTGTATAAAGCTCTTTCAGCATTTTCGGGGGTCATGTTTTCTACTTCTTCGCCGGGAGTATGGATGATGACTCCGTTTAATTTCCCGATTTCTGACTGAACGTTTACTTCAACGATTGGATTCATATGATTATAATTTATTTTTTGCAGTTATATGAAACTACTCTGTCCCTTATCTGTTTCAGATACATGACATTCGGAACCGAGGGTTTCATAGATTAAAAGTTTGTATTCCGTTGTTTTCTACTTTAAGTATCGTTACAAAAATAGCACATAAATGATTAGTAACCTTATATTTACAGGTTATAATTATGCAAAAGGCAAAAATAATTATGCAGAGAAAAGGACTATCCGAGTCCGGTTAAAATCAGGCGGCCGGTGATCAGATAAATGTTCAGACCGATGATATCGTTGGTCAGAGTAATAAACGGACCTGTCGCTAAGGCCGGATCGATTTTCATCCGGTTTAATAAAAGCGGGAAGGCCGTACCGAAAATAGATGCGAAGAGGATAACGACAAAAAGCGATAGCGTTACCGTGATGGGCATGGCCAGAGTTTGCATCCCGAAACACAAAGTCAGCAAGAATATGATAGAGGAACAAATCGTGGCATTGATCAGAGCTCCTCCGATTTCTTTTACGATATTCTGAAAGCCATGTTTCAGGCTCAATGAATTGGAAGCCAAGCCTTTTACGACGATGGCCGACGACTGTATACCGACATTCCCTCCCATGGCAGTGATGACCGGAATAAACATCGCTGTAACCGGAAATAAAGCGATTTCCGCCTCGTAGCGGGAAATCATCCAGGCCGATACCATTCCTCCGAACAGGGCGATGATCAGCCAGGGGAGCCGGGCTTTGGTCTGTGCCCAGATGCTATCCGAAGATTCTACATCCTGCGAGATACCGGACATCATCTGGTAATCCTTGTCTGCCTCTTCACGGATAAAGTCGACTACGTCGTCGATGGTGATTCGTCCGACTAAGCGGCCTACCTGATCGATTACCGGGATGGCGACCAGGTCGTATTTTTGCATAATCAAAGCCACTGATTCCGCGGGTTCGTCGGTTTTGACCGAGATAATGTCAGGATAGTAAAGATTACTGATTTTTGCCGAGGTAGGGGCGGTAATGATTTTTTTCAGGGATAAACGTCCTTTTAGCTTGTTGTCGTCGTCGACTACATATATATTGTATATTTCATCCAGATTTTCAGCTTGACGGCTGACTTCCCGCAGACAGGTCAGGACGGTCCAGTTTTCATTTACCATCACCAGCTCTTTGGCCATTAACCCTCCGGCCGTATCCTCGTCATAATGCAACAAATCGACAATATCTCCTGCCTGTTCGAGGTCCTCCATATGCGACAACACTTCGTGTTGCTGTTCGTTAGGCATGCTCGCTACCAGATCGGCGGCATCATCCGAGTCCATATTGTCGATAAAACGACGGGCGATAGTTTCTGCCGGAAAAGATTCGATAAAATGTACTCTTTCCTCTTCGTCGATTTCTGCCAGTACGTCTCCTGCTTTTTCGTTATCCAGCAACAAGAATACGAATTGTGCCCTTTCATTATTCAGCTCCTCCAGGATTTCTGCTATATCTGCGGGGTGAAGCCCGGCAATTTGTTTGCTGACCTCGGTCTTGTTGCCGGCATCGATCAGTTCTTCCAACTGACTCAGAAATTCGTGGGTTAATTCAAATTGTTGCATCCTGAAAATTTTAGATCGTCGTTTTATGCTTTATCGCCAATGTTCCTGTTTTTCTCGATATCCTGGCAGAGCTGGAGGAAGTCGGTAATACCGAGCTGTTCAGGCCGTAAATTCAGATAGGGAGAGTCGAATCCCGGAGGAATGATCCCGCGGATTGAATTCCTGAGTGTCTTCCGGCGTTGATTGAACCCTGTTTTTACGACATTGAAGAATAGTTTCTCTTCACATCCCAGTTCCACGCGTTCGTTCCGGGTCAACCGGATGACTGCCGATTTGACTTTAGGAGGCGGATCGAAAACCTTCTCCCCTACGGTGAATAGATATTCGATGTGATAGAATGCTTGAAGAAAGACACTTAAAATGCCATATGTTTTGCTACCCGGAGAGGCTGCAATCCGTTCGGCCACTTCTTTTTGTATCATACAGACCACCTGACGGACCAAATGCCGGTTTTCAATGATCCGGAAGAAAATTTGCGATGAGATATTGTAAGGTAGATTGCCGATCACAGAGAAAGGTTCCTGATAATATTGGCGGATATCTGTTTTCAGAAAATCTCCGTATAGAATCCGGTCCTGATATTCCGATAATTCCTGATGCAGATAATCGATCGATTCCTGATCGATATCGATGGCCCGGACCGAAAATGCCGGATTGGCGAAAAGATGGCGGGTAAGTACACCCATCCCCGGACCGATTTCCAGTATATCCCGGGTGACAGGAAGTAAACTATCCGTAATTTTCCGTGCAATATTCTGGTCACGCAGAAAATGCTGTCCCAGACTTTTTTTAGCTCTGACAATACTCATGTTACAAAAGTATACAATTTCGGCGGAAAACGGTTTGGGCATGGGCATATTTTTGTACATTTGCAAACAATTTTATAAACCGATTTTCGTATGCACCCTCTTGTAAAAAATACGATAAAATTTTTTTTATTTCTGGCCGTATCGGCCTTTTTATTCTGGTTGGTCTACCGGGATCAGAATTGGGATGAATTGCTGACAGTGCTTAAAGAAGATGTGAATTATTTCTGGATCGGAGTAGCTTGTGTTATGGGGATTGCCAGTCACGTCAGCCGGGCCCTGCGGTGGCAGTTGCTGACCGCATCTATGGGGTATAGGATTTCTTTCGGGAATAGTTTTATGGGGGTGATGATCGGATATTTCGCCAATTTGGCTATCCCGCGGATGGGCGAGTTTACCCGTTGTGGGGTAGTCAGTAAATATGAGGAAGTTCCTTTTTCTAAATTATTGGGTACGGTTGTGACCGAACGGGTAATCGATATGATGATTTTATTGTTCCTGACCTTGATTGTCGTCATTACCCAGTTTAAACAAGTCGGTATTTTTTTAGATAATAATCAGGAGATTGAAGAGAAGGTGGTGAATATGTTCCATTCTTCATGGATGTTGTTGGTGTTGGTTGTTTTGGCGGCTGTCGGTTGGTTGTTTTGGCGGTTGATCCGTAAAACTCGTTTTAAAGAACGGATTCATTCTTTTTTTAAAGGACTGAAAGAAGGGTTGCTTAGTGTGAAAGATGTGCGACACAAAGGATTGTTCGTTTTTTATTCCTTATTTATCTGGTTGATGTATTTCCTGATGTTTTATGTCTGCTTCTTCTGTTTTCAGTTTACTTCGCATTTGGGGGCACTGGTCGGGTTGACTATTTTCGTTCTTTCGAGTTATGGTATGGTGGCTCCTGTACAGGGAGGTATCGGGGCCTGGCATTTTATGGTTATAGCAGCTTTGATGATTTATTTGCCGCATACCCCGAATATCGAAAGCATGGCCAAAACTTTTGCTCTATTGACCCACGGTACAATGACGTTGTTATATATCGTGGTCGGTGTGATTTGTGTAATCTTGCTGCCGCTTTATAATAATGCCGCAGGAAAACAGGGAAAGGATCGGAGGTAAGTTAATTATTTTGACTATGGACACAGTGAATTTGATATATGATTATTTTCCGGAACTGACGGAGGAACAACGGGAACGTTTTGCTCGTCTGGAAGGTTTGTATCGGGAATGGAATGAAAAGATAAACGTGATTTCCCGCAAAGATATGGATGAGTTTTGGGTACATCATGTGTTGCATTCACTGGCGATCGCAAAGATCATCCGTTTTGCTCCCGGGACTCGGGTGATGGATGTCGGTACAGGAGGAGGATTCCCGGGGATTCCTTTGGCTATTTTGTTTCCTGAGGTAAATTTCTATCTGATCGATTCCATCGGCAAAAAGATAAAAGTCGTGGAAGGGATTCGGGATGCTTTGGGGTTACAGCATGTCAGGACCGAGCAGATCCGCGTGGAAAATGTTGCGGAACAACAGGATTTTATTGTCAGCCGGGCTGTGACAGCTTTTCCTGCCTTTGTCAAACTGATCCGGGGAAAGATCCGGAAGGACTCGGCCCATTCCCTGGACAATGGAGTGATCTATTTAAAAGGAGGAGATTTTGAGGAAGAAATTGCACCTTTCCGTTCTAAAGTGAAAATCTATTCCATTCCTGACTTTTTTTCGGAAGATTTTTTTGAAACCAAGAAAATCATCTATTTGAAGAATTAGTTCTTTCAATATTTTTTTATTTTTGCCGTACTATATGAGGTGTAAAGATGAACAGGAAATATTGACCTTGATTAGTTGCGGTAATCCGGATGGACTAAAAAGCCTTTTTGATCTTTATTATAAGCCTCTTTGTATTTTTGCTATGAACTTTCTGGATTCTTTCGGTGAGTCGGAAGATATCGTCCAAGACTTGTTTGTGAAGTTTTGGGAAAAATATAAAGATAAACAGTTCGAGGGATCGTTGAGGGCTTATTTTTTTACTGCTGTCCGGCATAATTGCGCGAAGGTGTTAAAATTGAAGAACCGCTATAATTTACAGTTGGAAGAGGAATATATCGACGAACCGGTGTATTCCGAAGAGGAGTTTGAGGGAGAGTGCCGGAAATTATATGCCGAAATAGCCCGTCTTCCCGAACAATGCCGGAAAGTGTTCGAGCTGATCGTATTAAAAGATATGAAATACAAAGAAGTGGCTGACTTTCTCGGTTTATCTGTGAATACCGTAAAGACTCATTTTGCCCGTGCATTGAAACAATTGCGCAGTTCTCTTCAAATTCTGCTTGTTTTCTTACTTCGGAAATAGCGATCGGGGTATCGCTGAAAAGCCTTGGGGGATAGGTTATCCGTAAATTGCCTTTTCGGGTAAATTATTTTTTTCGAAAAAAAAATTTCATTTCATTCACCCATTTTAATCTTTTTGAGCTTTAGGTAATAGAAACGTTTTCTAAATAAATCGTCTGTGCGCAGGATAAATTTAAAATCGAAAGCAATGAATGAAGAGGAATTAGTCTCTTATGTGGTTCGCTATTGTAAACATGAATTATCGGAAGAAGAATACCGGTTTTTACAACGGTGGTTGGAGGAAAAACAGGAAAATCGGCAAACTTTCCGGGAATGGGTGAGAACTTATAGACAAGGGCGTAAGGTGGGGTGTTGGGATGGGATTCAGGAGGAGCAGGCCTGGAAGCAAATATCCTGCCGTCTCTCTGCCTCGCCCCGGAAGAGACGTCGCTTATGGAAGGAATGGTGGAAACAAGTTGCAATACTGATCCTTTTATTGGGTAGCGGATTATTGTATTATTCGTTGCAACAGTTACAGGAAAGTCGGGAGACCGCTTTGTCTCAGATCGTTCCGGGTAGCCGAAAGGCGGTGTTGCGTTTGTCGGATGGGCGGGAAGTTACACTGGAAAAAGAGACTACCTGCGTATTGACCGAGGAAGACGGTACCCGGATTTCAGTCGGAGGGCAGGAGCATATCGTTTATCAGGCTGTAAGCCAGGAACAGGAAAAATTGGCTTATAATACAATTACCGTGCCCCGGGGCGGGGAATATTCCCTGGTATTGTCGGACGGTACACGGGTGTGGCTGAATGCGGAAACCGAACTGACTTATCCCACGGTTTTTGGCAAGGGAGAGAGAAAATTGATGCTGAAAGGGGAAGCTTGTTTCGAAGTAGTAACAGATACAGCCCGTCCTTTTATTGTCGAGAGTTTCTACAATCGCGTCGAGGTGTTGGGTACGCGCTTTAATGTTTCTGCTTATACCGGTAAAAGTGCGGTGAAAACTACTTTGTTGAGGGGAAAGGTCAAAGTGTCGAATAGAAAAGGACAGTTGGTCTTGTCACCGGGCGAACAAGCCGTTTGCCTGGAAGAAGAAATAGAAAAATGTGAAGTCGATGCCCGGGCTGTGGCTGCCTGGGTAGACGGAACTTTTGAATTTGAAAACATGTCTTTAGGCGAAATCACCGATCAATTGGGACGTTGGTACGATGTAGACTTTGTATTTGCCGATCCGCAGTTGAAAGCAATCACTTTTACGGGAGCTGCTACCCGTTATCGTGAATTGGATTTTGTGTTGCGGATGCTGGAAGAATTGGCTCGGGTACGGTTCCAGTTAGAAAATAAAACGATCCGGGTTTCGAAAATTTGAATCTACTAAACTACAAAATTATGAAAAAAAGAAGAAAAAATCCATCCGGCATACGACTGATTGTCAGGTTGTGCTGTTTTTTCGTATTTGTATCGAGCTTGCATACTCAGGCAACCGTATGGGCTCAGGGGAAAGTGACCGTAGAGCTGCAGAATAAAACACTCGGAGAGGTGTTGAAAGTATTGAAAGAACAAACAGGCGTGCACTTTATGTATAATACTCAGGAGGTGAATGTCGGGACGAAAGTCTCTGTATCCCTGAACGAAGCCCAGTTAGAGGAGGCCTTACAATCGATCTTTCAGGGGTTACCTTATCGTTACAATCAGGTCGAGGACTATATTTTAATTACTCCGAAAAAAGAATCGGAAACCCAGCAGACCGATATGCGGACAGTGAAAGGAAAAGTAGTGGATTCTAAAGGAGAACCGCTACCCGGAGTATCTGTGGTGGTAAAAAATACAACAGCCGGAGTAGCAACGGATATAGAGGGAAAATTCGAGATCCGTTTGAATTCGGGAGAAGAGATCTTAGTGTTTTCTTTTGTGGGAATGCGTACACAGGAAGTGAAAGCGAATAAAGATAACCTCTATGTCGTGATGGAGAGTGTGGCCGAATTGATGCAGGAAGTGATCGTGAAGACCGGTTACCAGAATATCGAGAAACGTAAGCTTTCTTCTTCCGTCTTTACTATCGATGGTGATTTGGTGCGGGAAGGAGCTGCTTTGGGGTTGGATAATATGTTGCAGGGAAAAATTCCGGGAATGAATGTTATGGGATCTTCCTCGACTCCCGGAGCTGCAACGAAAATCAGAATCCGCGGATCTTCGACGATTTCAGGTAACCGCGAACCCTTGTGGGTAGTCGATGGATTTATTCTGGAAGATCCCGTACAGATCAGTGCCGAAGAATTGAATAGCCTCGATAACGTAAACCTCATCGGAAATGCGATTTCTTCGCTGAATCCACAGGATATCGAACGGATAGACGTTTTGAAAGATGCTTCGGCTACCGCTATTTATGGGGTAAAAGCTGCCAATGGAGTTATCGTCATTACCACTAAGAAAGGAAAAATCGGGAAGCCCCGGGTGAGGTATTCAATGAATTTATCGGTCAATGAACGACCGGAATACGACGGGCTCTACCGGATGAATTCGAAGGACCGGATCGAGGTATCCAAGGAAATCGAACAGAGGGGATTGTCGTTCGGTACTCCTCCGGCCAGGGTTTCTTATGAAGGTGCTTTGCTGGACCTGTACGACCGGACCATTACTTATGAAGAGTTTCAGAAAAAAGTGAAAAGACTGGAAGAAGTGAATACCGATTGGTTCGATATCATTTACCGGACCTCTTTTTCACAAAAACATAATGTTTCTATTTCAGGTGCTAACGATAAGGTAAATTATTATTTTTCAGGTGGTTTACAGCATATCCCCGCTACGGTGAGAGGTACCGGTGTAAAACAGTTCAACGGCCTGATGAAACTGGGAGTGAATCTGCTTTCCAATCTGAAAATGGAGTTGCAGATGAGAGCGTCGACCGACGATAAGGATTACCTGCATTCTTCTTTGTCTCCTTATCAGTATGCCTATAATACTTCCCGTGCGATACCCTGTTATAATGAGGACGGTACGTTGGCTTATTACAACAAGACGCAAGGCTATGAATTCCCGCTACAATACAATGTGGTGAACGAAATGCAACATACGGGGATGAATATCGAGGGGACGACGTTGAATTTCAATGCTAATTTACTATGGGAGATTATTCCTGGATTAAGATTAACCGGCGCCTTGAGTTATAATCGGTCGAATACCGATCAAAAAGAATGGTTCGACGAACAATCTTACGCGGCTGCTCAGCTCAGAAATTATAATTACGGACTGGAATTGCCCGATAGTAACATTTGGCGTGAACAGCAATGTAAGTTGCCTTACGGGGGAGAACTGGTGAATACGGATACCCGGAATACTTCTTATACTGCAAGGGCACAAGTGGATTATTCTTTTCAATTTCTGGAAGATCATCAGATCACGGTGGTTGCCGGTACGGAGGCACGTTCGTCTAAATACAAAGGATTGAAATCGACGGAATACGGTTATTTGCCCGACCGGGGAGAAAAATTTGTAGAGATCGACCCGGTGCAGTGGCCGAAATATGGTGATCTGGTGAAAAGTCATCCGAATGTGATCACCAATACCCTGACCAATGTGATGTCATGGTATGGAACATTCACTTACGACTATATGAACCGCTATATCGTCAATTTCAATATCCGGGCCGACGGTTCCAATAAGTTCGGACAGGATAAGAGTAACCGTTTTTTACCGATCTGGTCGGTCTCGGGCCGATGGAATCTGCACGAAGAAGCCTTCCTGAAAGAAGTGATGTGGATGAATATGTTTGCTTTCCGGGGATCATACGGTATTCAGGGGAATGTCTCACCCGATCAGACACCGAATTTGTTGATCCAGCTGGGATCCTTCGATCCGATTTCGAAACAGTATATTTCAAAGTTATCGAAGCTGCCCAATCCGCAATTGCGCTGGGAAAAGACGACTTCGTGGAACTTCGGGGTGGATTTCGCTTTCCTCGATAACCGATTGAACGGTAGTGTAGAAGTATACCGGAAGAAAGGGAAAGATCAGATCATTTCCAAAGAAGTGGCTTCGACGACCGGGAGTACGACTATGCAGCTGAATGCCGGAAACCTGGAAAATAAAGGGTATGAAATCGTGTTGAATGTAGTGCCGGTGAAAACGAAAGATATTACCTGGGCACTGAATATCAATGGGGCCCGGAATATCAATAAGGTAACGAAATCCGGGATTACGACGGATTACGGATACAAGGAATATCTCGATGGATCGGCTGTTATTCCGGGAGAAGCCCTGAATACTTTTTATTCTTATAAATATGATCGGTTGGATGCTAACGGCTTGCCTACTTTTAAAGATATCGAAGAAACCGACGGTATCACCCAAACGGAGATGTTTGCTAAGGTTTTCGCCTATTCGGGTACCCGTATACCGGATATTACCGGTGGGTTCGGTACGGATATCTCGTATAAGAATTTAGCTATCGGAGGATTTTTTTCTTATAGTTTGGGGACTAAGATCCGGCTGAACAACTTGTATAATGATTCCGGACAGCGGCTTCCGCAGCCTCAGCAAAATATGAATCAGGCGTTTGTGAACCGGTGGAAACAACCCGGTGATGAAAACCGTACGGATATTCCGGTATTGACGACCGATCCGCTGGATATGTACGGATTGGGGATCGACCGGAAAATCAAGATTGCCGATAATGGCTGGGAGATGTACAATAAGAGCGATCTACGGGTGGCTTCAGGGAATTATCTGCGCTTAAAAAACTTGTATGTGCGATATAATTTCAGCGATAGAATCTGTCATAAGATCCGGGCCCAAATGATCAGTGTGCGCTTCGAGGCGACTAACCTCTGGTTACTGGCCGATAAAAAATTGAAAGGACAGGATCCGGAACAGGTGACTTTGGGAGGAGTTTCTACACCTCCGACTTCTTCATATACTTTGGGATTAGATATCACTTTTTAAATAGCAGACTATGAAACGATATATAAGATTATTAGGGGTATTACTGATATTGTTTTCCTCTTGCTCTGATTTTTTGGAAGAGAAATCACAGGATTTGATTATTCCGAAGTCGGTCAAAGATTACCGGGAGTTCCTTTTCGGTGAGGCCTATATCCGGGATGAAACCCAGATACATACTTACCTGGACATCATGACGGACGATGTGAAAGAAAATATCAAGGGTAGTTTTCTGGGGGGAGATACCCGGGCCAGCGGTTATGGCTACTATACCTGGCAGGCCGATCCGGAGCAGACGGTTTCCGGAGCGATCAGTGAAGATAAGGCTTGGGAGACATATTATCATTCTATCCTGATCTGTAACATTACGCTGGATAATATCGGGGATATCAGCGGATCGAAGGCCGAGAAAGAAGACTTGAAGGCAGAAGCTTATGCTTTGCGGGCTTATTGTTATTTTATGCTGGTGAATTTGTATGGACAACCTTATAATCAGGCGACGGCCGAAACGGATCTCGGAGTTCCGGTCAACGATGTGGTAGGGATGGAAGACCGGAAGTTTGTCCGGGAGAGTGTGGCTGAAATCTATCGGCAGATAGAAAGCGATCTGAAAGAAGCGATTACTTGTTTCAAAGCCTCCAACCTGACGAAGACCTGTTTCCGCTGGAACCTGCCGGCTACGTATTTGTTGGCTTCCCGGGTGAGCTTGTATAAGAAAGAGTATGATAAAGCCATCGAATATGCGACGTATGTGATCGCTGCACAACCTCAGCTCTATGATTTGTCGGCAATGAGCGACGATGATTATTTTCTGAATGAAAAGAATCCTGAGATATTGTTTACTTATGGCTATTATCTGGTGAGTTATTATGCCTGGCTGGCCAAATGTAATTTCCCGATTTCCGACGATCTTCAGGCATTATACGGGGATAACGACTGGAGATTGACGCATTTCTTCTACAAACGGGGAGCTGTTTATACGGCCCAAAAATCGGAAACTTCGGGAACTACCGGCATATACGGATATGCTTTCCGGACAGCGGAAGCCTACCTGAACCGGGCAGAGGCTTATGCCGAGAAAGGAGATAAAGACAAAGCTTTACAGGATCTGAAAACCATTCGGGAAAAACGCCTGAAAGTGTACGAAGAGGTACAAGCGGTGACTAAAGAAGACGTCATCCGGAGGGTAAGGGAAGAAAGACGGCGGGAACTCAGCTTCGAATTTCATCGCTGGTTCGACCTGAGGCGTTGGGACCGGCCCCGGATAGAGCATACCTTTACACCCGATATCAAGCAACCCGATGTCGTTGAAAAATATGTACTCGAAAAAGACGATCCGGCCTATACCTTGCCTTTACCCCGGTCGGTAGTGGAATATGATCCGACACTGGTCGACAATCCCCGTCCACAACGGGAGAATCAGAATGTTACCGGAGAAAATTGATCATATGAGTCTCGACAATGAAACCTTTAACTTAAAACGATAATTGTTATGAAAACTAGATGGTTGATATATATTCTGTTAGGTGTTTTCCTGAGTTCCTGTTATAAAGAGGAGAATATCGAGGGAGAAGAAGACGAGCCCAAGTACAAGGTGGAAGATAGTGAAGACCCCCTGGATCACTTTATTTATGGGTTTTATCATGACTACGGTGTATTTATTTTATATGATTATGAGGAAGTCGATTATCGATGGAATATGAGTACCGTATTGGATGTGGAATTGATAAAACAAACGGATAAGGTTACTTTGAACGAAGGTTTGGCCTATTTGGACAACGTTTTGTTCCAATATTATACCGATGATTTTAAAAAACATTATTTCCCCTTCAAGATTTTACTGGCCGATTCAGTGCAAGTGCTTAAAAATGGTGTATGGTACCCGGATGAACCGGCGACAGCAGGCTTGAGTTTTCTGGGAATCGGTCGAATCCGTAACGGGATAGGTGAGATTCCGGCCGATAGCCTGTTTGAATTGAGAGGAAAGGTACAGGCTGCTTTCTGGGCGAATTTTTTATACAATAATGAAATGATGGATCTTCCCGAAGCTTTCTGGAATATCAGCGAGGATTATTACGGGGGAAATCTGAAGTTGGTGGATGGGAATAGTGGGCTCAAACCCGATGAGATCGATATGAAGAAATATGGATTCTGGGACCGTGACCGGACGGCCGATAATGGGACCAACTACTGTATGGCTCCTAACAAAACGCTGGATATCAATCAATTTATCGATATGGTTACGACCCATACAACCGCGGAAATGGAGGCATTGATCGCTCCGTACGATCGGCTGAAAGATAAATACCATTTATTGGTAAATCAACTGAAAGAAGTGTATGGAGTGGATATTCAGGCAATAGGAAATGATCAATATTAATAAAACGAGAAGTATGAAAAACAGATTTTTTTATTTCGTGATTCTTTTATTGGCTGTATGTTTATCGGCCAATGCCAATGATTTTAAGAAGAAACGTAAAAAGCAAGAGACGACTCCGGCTTTGGCCGACGCCTTGAAGAAAGAAAAAACGGAGGACAAAAGCTATGATAAGGTGATTACTAAAGAAGCCCGCACGAAGAAGGGACTGATCACCTTACATATGGTGAAAAGTACATTCTATATGGAAATACCGGTGAAGTTGATGGGAAAACCGATGTTGTTCGCCGGTAGGGTGGCGGAGATCAGCGACAATAAGGATGTGGTGGCCGGACAGATGCCTCAGGATCCGATGCTGGTGGAATGGAGCTGCGATGAGGAAAAAGTCTATCTTCATAATGTGATCAGTAGATCGGTATGTGATGAAAACGAACCGATTGCAATATCTATGGAACGGAACAATCTGAAACCGGTCATCCGGGCTTTTCCGATCAAAGCATTCAGTAAAGATTCGAGTGCGATGGTGATCGATGCCACTAAATTGTTTTGTGCCGACGAACGGCCGGTAAGTCCTTTTATTCCTGCCTCTCCCTTCGATGCTTTGTTCGGTATGAAAAAGATGAAAGGGGTTTTTAAGGCCGATCTGTCGTCGATCCTCGATTTCAAGGCTTTCCCGCAGAATATTTCTGTAAAAAGCCGGGTGGCCTATACGGTCAACGGTACTCCTTTTACGGCTGTCGTCCATTTGTCGATGATACAGCTGCCGGATGAGCCGATGCGGCCTCGTTTACTCGATCCCCGGATGGGGTATTTCTCCGATCGGAAAGTGTTGTATTCCACCGAAAAAGATCAGAGCGAGAAGATCGCTTATGTCAATCGCTGGCGTTTGGAACCTAAACCCGAAGAACTGGAACGGTATAAAAAAGGGGAATTGGTAGAGCCGGCTAAACCGATTGTTTTTTATGTGGATAACGCCCTGCCGGCTAAATGGAAAAAATATATCAAATTGGGTATCGAGGACTGGCAACCTGCTTTCGAAGCGATCGGTTTCAAAAACGCTATCGTAGCCCGTGATTTCCCGACCGATGATCCCGATTTCGATCCCGACGATATCCGTTATTCCTGTTTCCGCTATGCGACGACGACGGTGGCCAATGCGATGGGACCGTCCTGGACCGATCCCCGTTCAGGTGAAATTATTCAGGCATCGGTGTATATGTATCACGATGTGTTGAAATTGTTGCACAACTGGAAGTTTGTTCAGACAGCTCAGGTCGATCCGAAAGCCCGGGCTGCCGTTTTTGACGAAGAAACGATGGGAGCGAGCCTGCGCTATGTCGCCTCACACGAAATCGGACATACGCTGGGATTGATGCATAATATGAGGGCTTCTTATTCGATACCGGTGGATTCGCTCCGTTCCCCCGCTTTTACTGCAAAATACGGAACGACGACTTCTATCATGGATTACGCCCGGAATAATTATGTGGCACAGCCTGAAGATAAAAATGTACGCTTGATTCCGCCCCTGTTGGGTGTGTACGATATCTTTATGATCAAATTGGGATATGCTCCGATTTACGATGCCGAAACACCGGCCGACGAATATGCTACTCTGAATAAATGGATTCAGGAAAAAGCGGGCGACCCGATGTATACCTATGGTGAACAGCAAATCCTGGGAACCCTGGATCCCGCTTCCCAGTCGGAATCGCTCGGGGACGATGCGGTGAAAGCCAGCCGGTATGGGATTAAGAACCTGCGGTATATCATGGACCATCTGGTGGAATGGAGTGCAATTGAAAATCGGCCTTATGATCAGACCAGTGAGTTATATTACGAACTGACCAAACAATACCAAAGGTATATGGGACATTGTATGGCCTACATCGGAGGGCTGTATCTCAACCATCCGGTAGCCGGAGATGAGCAGAAAGGATTTGTACCCGTGTCCAGGGAGAAACAGAAAGAGGTCGTGAAATTTTTCTTCGACGAATTTAAAGAACAACCCAAATGGATGGCGAAGAAAGAAATTATGACCCTTTTCGAACCGAATAATGATATGGTCGCTAATTTGCAGGCAAATCTGCTTCGTAATCTATTGAACAGTTCTACACTCGGAAAAGTGGGCATGAATGCCAAATATTCCGAGCGGCCTTATACCCAGAAGGAATACCTGAACGATTTGTATCAGGGGGTATGGAATAAGACCGAACAAGGGAAAGCCTTGGATTATTACGACCGTAACCTGCAATACGCTTATGTGCAATATTTGTTAAAAGAACTGGAACTCACGAAGGATGCGGAGAAGTCGAAAGGGCTCTCTTTGGAATTATTGACTGAAGACCATTTGCCGTGTTATTGCTACGAGTATCACCGGCATGCCCGGCAAATGTCTGCCAATACCAAAATATCGGATTTGGGGATCAGTTCTAAAACTTTGTATTACGGGCAATTGGTAAAACTGAAAGAGCTACTGAAGAATAGACGCCATTCTGCTTCGGGAGACGACAAAGTGCATTATGATTATTTGTACTTCGAATTGAATAGTGCCCTAAAATAGGGATTCCGGGACGGACCTTTCGTCCTATTTTCGGGACGAAAGGTCCGTCCCGGAATCCCAAAACCTATCTTTTTTCAGATAATTCAAAATAATTACCGGATTATCGTTTTCGTTCAATTGTTCATTAAGTCGTTTGAGTGGGTCTTGAACAATCTGTCCCTGATTCTCAAGGTATTCACACCTTGCTTTGATTAGCATGACTTCCCACCATTCGACACATATATCCGAGACATTCCTCTAACAATAAGCATGGGGACGATATTCGGGTCAACGGAATTGATTTCGGCAAAAATGCCCTGCCGGCTATTCTTATTCCAAAACAGATAATAATTTTTTCCACCTATCGCATTTTCAACAATCAGATTATTCTCACTTTCCATAATGTTTACAGGCACCACATATTTGCGTCTTATCCACTCCTCCTGTAATTGTGTATTATTTTTAGTTTTCCGGTTCGCCAAATAATTCTCGGGAATTTCCTGTTTCGGTATGGGATTTACCGCATATAAAGGAATGAGAGAGGTATCGGCAAACCGGTACAAAATATTACTGAATGGCAGAATACAAGTCAGGGAATCTCCATATTGAGCAACCGGAAGAATAGAATATCTCCAACTATCAACCTCCATCTTGATTTTCTGTTCCAAATGGCTTATCACTTTTAATTTTCCGGTCTGTAAATTGTATAAAGAATAGAGTATATCTGAAAACCGGGAAATACGATGAGCCAGAAATAACAAAGTGTCATTTAGCGGATAGATATTTTGAATCCCGGAGTCCACTTCCTTTCCGTCAGAAGAGGGGATCAGAACGGCCGGCCGGATATTTATCGATTTAATGAATCGATTATTCAGCGTATAAAAATGTAAGCTCAGTAAGATCGGATCAAAAATGACGATCTCCTGTTTTTTACTTATATAAAAATGATCTATGGCCCCATATTCACCGGGAGCGCGTCCGCGTTTCCCAATCTTATTCAGAAATCTTCCGTTCTGATCGAATACCAGTAGTCTCTGGCCATCCCGGACGACGATCCGGTCATCGGTCAATCGGACATCTGTCACTTCTTCTATCAAAACCGAATCCCTTGTTTCTAAAGGGATATACCTGAAACTATCACAAATCTGATTTATATCCAACGTATCACAAACCAAAATATTATTCGGATTAAATTCGAAAACAGCCTCTTTTATGGCCGGCCTTTTTTCTTTACAACCCGTAATACAAAACAATAAGATGATTAAAATCAGATAATTATTCATTTCGTTCAGATTTTCATAAATAAGTTTCCCTTTATCCTTGTAGATAACTACTTCCAAAATAACAATTTTTTTTATACGATTCCAAGGGATTCCGGGACGGACCTTTCATCCCGAAATGAAGAGAATTTGATATTTATTGATCACATTTTATCGGTGAGAAAGGGATCGAACGGCTAAGTTTGCAGCGTTGAAAAAGGGCAATAATTTCTAAATCGATAAAAATATGATTAAAAAAGGGGTTACATTGTTATTAAGTGTATTTGTGCTAACGGTTGCATGGGGTGAGAATCACTATGCTCCGGGGAAAAAGAACTCATTGAGGGCTCCTTCTGTGCCTTTGGTGACTTCCGATCCTTATTTTTGTATCTGGTCTCCTTATGATAAGCTGTATGAGGGTAACACCGAACATTGGACAGGTAAAGAGCAGGCTTTGATCGGTGCGTTACGGGTGGATGGGAAGACTTACCGTTTTATGGGCCGGGAGAAGCAGGCTTTCGAGACGATACTCCCGATGGCCGATCTGGAGAAATGGGAGGCGGATTATACGGAAAGCGAACCTGCCGGTGACTGGACTGCGGTGAATTACGATCAAAATTGGAAAAAAGGAAAGGCTGCTTTCGGGACGAAAGAAATGCAGCATCTGGGAACCGGATGGGATACCGAAGACATTTGGATACGCCGGACTTTCGAGTTGGAAGAAAATTTGAGTAAAGCACCGGTATACCTGAAATATTCCCACGATGATATTTTCGAGCTGTACATCAATGGTATTCAAGTCGTAAAAACCGGTTATACCTGGAAAAACGGTGTCTTGCTGGAATTGAGCGAAGCCGTCAAAAAGACCTTGAAGCCCGGTAAGAACGTTATTGCAGCGCATTGTCACAACAAAGAAAACGGGGGATATGTAGATTTCGGACTGTTTAGAAAACAGTCGGCCGATAATAATTTTTCTGCCGATGCAGAACAACTTTCGGTAGATGTATTGCCGACACAAACCTTTTATTCGTTTCGTTGCGGGCCGGTGATCCTGGATGTCATCTTCACTTCTCCTTTGTTGGCGGACGATCTTGATCTGGTGTCCACGCCGATCAGTTATATCACTTATCAGGTTCGCCCGCAAGATGGGAAATCGCATGAGGTGCAGGTATATTTCGAAGCATCGCCCCAGCTGGCCGTACACGAAGATAATCAACCGGTGGTGTATGACCGGGAATTGAAAAACGGTATTTCTTACCTTAGGACCGGTACGGTAAATCAACCGATACTCGAACGGAAAGGAGACGGTGTCCGCATCGACTGGGGATACGCTTATCTGGCTGCTCCCCGGACGGCTGACCGGGAAATGAGCCTGGGCGAATATTTTCAGGTGAAACGTCACTTTATTCAAAACGGTCATTTGCCTGTGAGCGCTGCTCCCGATACACTCGAACGGAACATGCTGAAAGAAATGAACGTATTGGCGTATTGTGACCGGATGGGAAAAGTCGGTGCAGAAGGTAAAAGTGGGTATGTGATGTTGGGATACGACGATATTTATGCTATCGAATATTTTTATGAACCTGTATTGGCGTATTGGAAACACCAGGGGAAAGTGGATATTTATCAGGCTTTCGAGCGGGCGGTGCGTGATTACGAAAGGATTATGAACCGTTGCGGGACATTCGACGTGCAATTGATGGAGGAGGCAGAAAAAGCAGGTGGGAAAGAGTATGCCGAATTGTGTGCTTTAGCTTACCGGCAAGCGATAGCGGCCCATAAACTGCTGGAAGATAAACGGGGTAATCTGTTGTTTCTTTCGAAGGAAAATCATAGTAACGGATGTATCAATACCGTAGATATCACTTATCCGTCGTCGCCTTTATTCCTGATTTATAATCCCGATTTGTTGAAAGGGATGATGACTTCGATTTTCTATTATAGCGAAAGCGGGCGCTGGACCAAGCCTTTCCCGGCACATGACCTGGGTACCTATCCGGTTGCCAACGGTCAGTTGTACGGTGGCGATATGCCTGTCGAGGAAGCAGGGAATATGATTTTGTTGGCTACTGCCATTTCGAAGGTAGAAGGCAATGCCTATTATGCGGCTAAACACTGGGAGACGTTGACTGTATGGGCAGATTACCTGATCCATGCCGGGCTGGATCCGGAGAACCAATTGTGTACGGATGATTTTGCCGGTCATCTGGCACATAATGCCAATCTTTCGGTAAAAGCGATTCTGGCTGTGGCCGGTTACGGACAAATGGCGGAAATGCTTGGCAAACAGGAGGTAGCTGAAAAATATATCGGTGCTGCCAAAGATATGGCCCGGGAATGGATCAAAATGGCGGATGACGGTGATCATTACCGATTGACTTTCGACCGTCCGGGCACTTGGAGCCAGAAGTATAATCTGGTATGGAATAAAGTATTCGATATGGGAATCTTCCCGGACGAGGTAGCCCGGAAGGAAGTGGCTTTCTATCTGACGAAACAACAAAAGTACGGCTTACCGTTGGACGGACGAAAAGATTATACGAAATCGGACTGGATCATGTGGAGTGCCTGTCTGGCCGACCGGCCTGAAGATTTCCGTTCTCTGGTATCCCTGATCTATAAATATGCAGAGGAGACACCGTCCCGGGTACCTTTAAGCGACTGGCACGATACGAACGAAGGGCATATGATGAACTTCAAAGCCCGTTCTGTAGTAGGAGGCTATTTTATGAAAATGCTGGAACAAAGAATGAATAAATAAGTTTTTCCTGATTGGTTTTGGGGAAGGGTGGTTAGAATTGTTCTGCCACCCTTTTAAATTCTTGCTGATATTCACTTTTTTGGTCAAAATTTGTTATTCCTTGGTTTATAGTTTTCTTATTTTTTACCAGGAAATGGGTTACTTTGTCTGGATAAACTCAAACATTAGCAATAAATATACTTATGAACAGACTGAAATGGATTGTGATAGGGGCATTATTGTGCCTTTTTTCGGAGGCTGGGGCAGCCGGAAAAGATTGGGTGAAATATGTCAATACCCTGCAAGGAACCAATTCTTCTTTTGAATTGAGCCGTGGAAATACGTATCCGGCAGTAGCTATGCCTTGGGGAATGAATTTCTGGACACCCCAGACCGGAGAAAACCGGAATGGCTTTATTTATCGTTATGCCGAGGATATTATCCGGGGATTCCGGCAGACTCATCAATGTAGTCCCTGGGCGAATGATTATGCGGCTTTTTCTTTAATGCCGGTATCGGGGGAATTGAAGGTCACCCAGCATAATCGCTTTCGTCATTTCCGTCATGAAGATGAGATCGCTCAGCCTCATTATTACAAAGTGACTTTGGACAACCGGATTACCGCCGAGATGTCACCGACCGAAAGGGGGGTATTTATGCGTTTTACCTATCCCGAAGGGAAAGATGCCTATGTGGTGCTGGACCTGAATAAAAGTCATAACAAAATCAAGATCATTCCTGAACAACGCAAGGTGGTCGGCTATACTACGCATGCCAGTCAGGCTGTTCCCCAAGGATATGCCAACTATTTTGTGATTGTTTTCGATCAGCCGATTGAAGGTTATGGCACCTGGACGACCGATGAAGGAAAAATCCGGCCCGGGGTGGCGGAGGAAGAGGGCTTTTTTGTAAGCGGTTATCTGAAGTTCGCTCCCGGAGGACAGGTGAATGCCCGGGTGGTGTCTTCTTTTATCAGTGAGGAACAGGCCGAAGAGAATTTCAGGCAGGAATTAGCCGGAGTGAAAGACCTGGAAGAAGTAAAAGCAAAAGCAGCGGCAGCCTGGAATAAACAGCTCGGGAAAGTAGAAGTGGAAGGTGGATCGGAAGAAGATAAAGCTACTTTTTATTCCTGTATGTATCATTCGATGCTGTTCCCGCGTCAGTTTTATGAGTATAATCAGGCCGGAGAACCGGTTTATTATAGTCCTTATGACGGGAAAGTACACAAGGGATATATGTTTACAGACAATGGTTTTTGGGATACTTTCCGGGCACAATTTCCACTCAATTTACTGTTACATCCCGAAATGCACGGACGTTACCTGAAATCCCTGCTCGATGCTTACGATCAGAGCGGGTGGTTGCCTTCCTGGTCTTGTCCGGGACATAGCGGCGGGATGATCGGGAATCATGCATTTTCTTTACTGGCAGATGCTTGGGTGAAGGGGGTACGTACCTTCGATCCTCAGCAGGCCCTGAAGGCGATGTATCACGATGCTACTGACAAGGCCCCTTTCGGACAGTCGATCGGGCGGTCGGGATGGAGAGATTATTACCTCAAAGGATATGTCCCTTTCGGTACCACAAGCGAGCCGACAGCCAAAACCCTGGAGTATGCCTATAACGATTTTTGTGCGATGCGTTTGGCTCAGGAAGTGGGGAACAAGACTTACGAACGCTTTTTCGGTAAAACGATATTCAACTACCGGAATGTTTACGATCCTGAATCCCGGTTTATGCGGGGACGCTTGCCGAATGGAGAATGGGCTCAGAAAGATTTCGATCCGACCGCTTGGGGCGGACCTTTTATCGAAGGAAATGCCTGGCAATATCACTGGTCGGTGATGCACGATATTCAGGGCTTGATCGACCTGATGGGAGGCGAAAGCAATTTTACTGCGAAACTGGATTCGGTCTTTTCGGTTCCGAATACGGTGAAAGTGGGTACTTACGGTCGGATGATTCATGAGATGACCGAGATGATGATGATCGATATGGGACAGTATGCCCATGGAAATCAGCCTGTTCATCATATGATCTATCTTTATAATTATGCCGGTGAACCCTGGAAAACGCAGAAATGGGCCAGAGAGGTGATGCGGAAATTGTATAATGCCGGTCCTGACGGTTATTGTGGGGACGAGGATCAGGGGCAGATGTCGGCTTGGTATGTGATCAGTGCTATGGGGTTGTATGCCGTATGTCCGGGAACCGACCAGTATGTCATCGGTAGCCCGCTGTTTCCCAAGATGACGATTCATTTCGAGAATGGAAAAAAATTGGTGATCGAAGCCAAAAACAACGCTTCCGATTGTCCTTATATCCAATCGGCTAAGCTTAACGGGAAAGCCTTTACCCGGACCTGGCTTACATTCGACGAATTGACCGGAGGAGGGGTATTACGTTATGAAATGGGAAAACAACCCAATAAAAATTGGGGGATAAAACCGGAGGATCGTCCGTTTTCTGTGTCGAAGCATACCGGTCTGAAAAAAGAAAAGACGGTGTTCCAAACCGGTGGACAATGGAAAAAAGCGACAGATGTCCGGGCTGATGCCTCGATCGTCTATGGGGTGAACGACCGGCCGGAGATGACTTTCGAGCAGCGGGTGAATAGTTGGCGGGACCGGGGATACCGGACGCATTTCATGACCGGCATTGCCTGGGGAGAATACCAGGACTATTTTCTGGGACAGTGGGACGGTAAAAAGAATCATCTTCGCGAAGGACAGGTGACTCAAGCCGGTGATACCATCTGGCATGGGCATATGGTGCCTTACATCGTTCCTTCCCGTGAGTTTATCGAGTACATGAAGCAAAAACATGTCAAACGGGTGATCGATGCCGGGATCGATGCTATCTATATGGAAGAACCGGAATTTTGGGCCCGTGCCGGATATAGCGATGCTTTCAAAGAGGAGTGGCAGGCTTATTATGGTTTCCCCTGGCGTGCACAGCACGAGTCGCCGGAGAATACCTACCTCGCTAATAAATTGAAATATCATTTGTATTACCGGGCTCTGGACGAAGTATTTACCTTTGCCAAAGCTTATGGCAGGAGTAAAGGTATGGATGTACGCTGTTATGTGCCTACCCATTCGTTGGTGAATTATGCTTCCTGGCAGATTGTCAGTCCCGAAGCGAGCCTTGCTTCATTGTCTTGTGTAGATGGTTATATCGCTCAGGTATGGACCGGCACTTCGCGTGAAGCCACCTTTTATAACGGTGAGGTGCGGGAACGGGTGTTCGAGAATGCCTTTCTCGAATACGGTTCTATGTGCTCGATGACAGCTCCTACCGGCAGGAAGATGTTTTTCCTGACCGATCCGATTGAGGATCGGCAGAAAGATTGGTTGGATTATAAATTGAACTATCAGGCTACATTCACCGCCCAATTGCTTTATCCGACGATTGCCGATTATGAGGTAATGCCCTGGCCCGACCGGATTTATGAAGGTCTCTACCGGGTTGCCGGGACCGACTGCCGGGACCGGATTCCACGGCATTACTCCACCCAGATGCAGGTGATGATCAATACTTTGAACGATATGCCTGCATCGGCCGATACCGTCAGCGGTTCGCACGGTATCGGAGTACTCATGTCCAACTCCTTGATGTTTCAGCGTTTTCCGAATCACGACGGCTATGACGATCCCCGTTTTTCAAATTTCTATGGACAAACCCTGCCTTTGGTAAAGCGGGGAATCCCGACAGAGATCGTACATATCGAAAATACCGGTTATCCTGAAACCTGGAAAGAGCTGAAAGTACTTGTGATGTCGTATTCCAACATGAAACCTCAGGAACCGGCCTATCATCAGTATATCGCCCGATGGGTGAAAAATGGTGGGGTACTGGTATATTGCGGAAAGGACATCGATCCTTATCAATCCGTTCTCGAATGGTGGAATACCGGTAAATACCGCTATTCTGCACCTGCCCAGCATTTGTTTAAATTGCTGGGGATGGAGCAGAATCCGAAAGACGGTAGTTATCGATGCGGTAAAGGAACTGTCTATGTGATCCGGGAAGAACCCAAAGATTTTGTCATGAAGAAAGAAGGAGATAAGACCTATTTCAATATAATCAAAGAGGCTTATGAAAAAGTGGCCGGAAAGCTGACCGAGAAGAATAATTTCTATCTGGAGCGTGGCCCCTATGTGATTGCTGCTGTGATGGACGAGAGTGTGAGTGACGAACCTTTAAAGATCGAAGGATGCTACATCGATTTGTTCGATCCGGAATTGCCGGTGATCACTGAAAAAAACGTCAAGCCGGGAGAACAAGCCTTTTTGTACGATGTCACGAAATTGACCGATACAACCCAACCGATGGTATTGTGCGGTGCTTCACGGATACAGGGAGAAGTTTGCAAACCGGACAGTTATCTGTTTTCAGTAAAAAGTCCGGCAAATACCACGAATGTGTCGAGGGTGTATTTACCCTGGCAGCCACAAGAAGTGAAAGTGACTTCTGCTGATGGGAAAGCCTTGCTGGGAACTTACGAATGGGATGAAAAATCACACACTTGTCAGCTTAAGTTTGAAAATGACCCACAAGGGGTTATTGTGGAATTGAAATAATTTATTTTATTTTGTCGCGGTGTAAAAAAGCGTAATAAATTTATAATACTACATTTATGAAAAGAAAACTTTTAACTTTACTTACTATGCTTGCTTTGGCATATGGCGGATATTCTCCCGTCAAAGCAGAAGGTAAGAATTATTCGGATTATGTGAATCCTTTAATGGGGACGTTGTCCGAACATCAATTGTCGACCGGTAACACCTATCCGGCCATTGCCCGCCCCTGGGGAATGAACTTCTGGATGCCTCAGACTGGAAAAATGGGTGACGGATGGGCCTATGTATATGATAACTATCGGCTGCGGGGGTTTAAGCAAACCCACCAGCCCAGTCCTTGGATCAATGACTACGGGATGTTTGCCATCATGCCGGTGAAAGGGATGAAAATCAATGAAGAAGAACGTGCCAGCTGGTTCTCCCACAAAGCAGAAGTGGCTAAACCTTATTATTATAGCGTATACCTGGCCGAGCATGATATTATCGCTGAGATTACTCCGACCGATCGGGCAGCTTATTTCCGTTTTACTTTTCCTGAAACCGACGAAGGATATATTGTGATCGATTCTTACGACCGGGGATCTTATATTAAGGTTATTCCTGAGGAAAACAAAATCATCGGTTACACGACCCGTAATAGCGGGGGAGTTCCTGAAAACTTTAAGAATTATTTTGTTATTGTGTTGGAGAAAACACCTGATTCCTGGTCTGTTTGGAAAGACGGTAAAGTGTGTGATGGTAAAGAATTGCAGGATGAGCATGTTGGCGCATTGATCGGTTTCAAAACCAAGCGCGGAGAGAAAATTCAGGCCCGTGTCGCTTCTTCTTTTATCGGTTTTGAACAGGCTGAACGTAATCTGAAAGAATTGGAAGGTAAGTCTTTCGACCAGGTAAAAGAAGAAGGCCGGAAAGTATGGGATAAAACTCTGGGTGTATTCGACGTAGAAATGGATCTCGACGAAATGCGTACCTTTTATTCTTGCCTTTACCGTTCTGTGCTTTTCCCGCGTCGTTTCTACGAGTTCGATGCCAGTGGCAAGCCGGTTCATTATAGTCCCTACAATGGTAAAGTACTGCCGGGGTATATGTTTACCGATACCGGTTTTTGGGATACTTTCCGTTGTCTTTTTCCGCTGTTGAATTTGGCGTATCCTTCGATGAATGCCCAAATACAGGAAGGATTGCTGAATACCTATAAGGAGAGTGGATTCCTGCCGGAATGGGCTTCTCCGGGACATCGGGGATGTATGGTCGGGAACAATTCCGCTTCTGTGGTTGCGGATGCAATCATGAAAGATATCACTCCGAAAGAGATTCAGGAAGCACTTTATGAAGCGATGCTGAAAACGGCGAACGATTGTCATCCTCAGGTGAAATCCACCGGCCGGTTCGGCTATGAATATTATAACGAATTAGGATATGTGCCTTATAATGTAGGTATTAATGAGAGTGCAGCCCGTACTTTGGAGTATGCTTACGACGACTGGTGTATTGCTCAGGTGGGTAAAAAACTGGGACGTTCGGCCAGCGAAACCGACCTGTATCTGAAACGGGCTCATAATTATAAAAATTTGTTCGATCCCTCTCACAACCTGATGCGGGGTAAGAATAAAGACGGACAATTTCAGTCTCCTTTCAACCCGCTGAAATGGGGGGATGCCTTTACGGAAGGAAATAGCTGGCATTACACCTGGTCGGTTTTCCACGATGTGAAGGGGTTACAGAACTTGATGGGAAGCCGCGAAACTTTCGTACATATGCTGGATTCTGTATTTGCTGTGCCCCCTATTTTCGATGAGAGTTATTATGGTAGTGTGATCCATGAAATCCGTGAGATGCAAATTATGAACATGGGGAACTATGCACATGGAAACCAGCCGGTACAACATATGATTTATCTGTACAACTATGCCGGAGAACCCTGGAAAGCCCAGTATTGGTTACGTCAGACAATGGAGAAAATGTATCGTCCTACTCCGGACGGTTATTGCGGTGATGAAGATAACGGACAGACCTCGGCTTGGTATGTTTTCTCCAGTCTGGGATTTTATCCGGTATGTCCGGCCAGCGATCAGTATGTAATCGGGGCTCCGCTCGTGAGAAAAGCCACGGTGAATTTGGAGAACGGAAAGAAAATTGTAATTACTGCTCCGGATAATAACAGTGAAAATTGTTATATTAAAAAATTGAAGATGAATAAGAAGGAATATGATAAAAACTATTTCACTTACGAAGATTTAATAAAGGGGGTGACTTTACAATTCGATATGAGCGATAAACCGAATACCCAACGGGGAACGAAAGCGGCTGCTTTCCCCTATTCGATGAGCGAATAAAAGGAGTTATTTGAATAGAAAGAAGGGGCTGTCCAAAAAGTCGGATAGCCCCTTTTGCTATTGTTTATTTCGGTAAAAAGAATTATCTTACCGTTGCAAAAAAACAAACATTATAGCAATGGCTAAGATAGTATTT